>Ga0307433_1000002_pt1 | contig 562330 bp, 526 predicted proteins | sample SalMarWE160210MG_FD_202166 | JGI IMG/M metagenome (GOLD analysis project Ga0307433, IMG submission 202166) | Salt marsh sediment microbial communities from the Plum Island Ecosystem LTER, Massachusetts, United States - WE1603-210 | ecosystem: Environmental > Aquatic > Marine > Intertidal zone...
AGCCCAGCGATTTGTCCTTCGTAGCAAAGGTGGTCACAATATCAGCTTCAGCACCATTACTTATGAAAATCTTCTGACCGTTCAAAACATAATAATCGCCCTCCCGGGCGTATTTTGTTTCCATAGCTGCGACATCACTACCAGCCATAGCCTCAGTTAAGGCGAAGGCCACTATCGCCCCATCGATTACACGGGGAATGTAGTGCCTTTTCAGCTGTTCACTGCCGTGCATGACGACGGGATACATACCCAGGCCAAGGCTAACGAGATACACGACGCCTATGCCGGCACAGGCACGGGAAATCTCCTCGGTGGCTATGGCAAAGGTTAGTTCGTCCCCACTTCCCCCATATTCTTCGGGAAAGTGAACGCTTTGCAACCCGGCATCAGCCATCTTTTTGACAACATTATGGGGGAACTTTTCCGTCTCATCCCATTCGGCAGCGTAAGGTGCGATTTCCCCGGCACAAAAATCCCGCACCATTGCCTGGAACATCTTTTGTTCTTCGGTAAGTTCAAAATCCATTTCTAGCTCCTTTACAGGCCGTCTAAAGACCTCTTTTTGTTGAAGGGTAATCAACGACCATTGATTAACCCCGGCATCTTTGATCCTTTGTTTTTTGAAGGCTCTCGGCCACTTTCGACTAATTTTTTTGCTTTCAGGGCCGATTTTACACTTCAGCCCCAACCAAGGTCAATTGTTTCCTGTACCCCAATGCAGCCCCACCACCTGCACAAATCTTTCCCCCATTGCTTCTAAACCTGCTCAGAAGCTATTGGGCAAGCTCCTTCAGAACCCGCCTTATTGCCTTAATTATGCCGTTGAATCATGAACTAGCGCAAATAGATGGGTGACATTTTATATGTTTGTAACGTTGGGTAATAACCTTCTGTGTCATTGCGAGCCCCGACTGGTCGGGGCGTGGCAATCTCATTGCGAAGCTGTAGTCTGCTATAGTTGGACTGAGGAACCTCGCTTAGAGATTGCTTCGTCGCTATCGCTCCTCGCAATGACAAAAAAGAAGTGTCACTAAGGTACTGAACAAGGACAAACCATTGACGGATGGAGCTTTTTGTATTAAACTGACGTCCCTAGTATGCATATTCTAGCAAACAAAAGTGAGGGCACCCGGACTTGGCTTGAGTGCCCTAGTTTTGTGCCTGTACAGGAAGGAGAGCCATGGATTTAGTTTGGATTTGTGTAATCGTGGGGCTTATAGGGGCAGGTGTAGTGGCATTCTTCGTGCGATATGTTTTAAGACAAGATGCAGGCTCGGAGAAAATTCAAGAGACTTCTCGAGCTATTCGGGAAGGAGCAATGGCTTTTATCGGCAGGGAATACCGTACCTTAGCCATTGTTGTAGTAGTAGTAGCCATCATCCTGGCAGTTGTCCCTGCTCTGGGCTGGAGACTGAGTGTGGCTTTTATCTTCGGTGCTATATGTTCCATGGGCGCTGGCTACGCTGGTATAAGTGTGGCAGTCAGAGCTAACGGCAGGACCTGCGCTGCGGCACAGAAGGGGCTGAATCAGGGGCTAAGGGTTTCTTTCCGGGGTGGAGCGGTTATGGGGCTGACTGTAGTGAGCATTGGCATTATCGGGTTATCTATCCTCTATTTCGCCTGGCATAATGACCCCAATTTCCTGTTTATCATTCCCGCTTATGGTACCGGTGCTTCACTGGTAGCTCTCTTTGCCAGAGTAGGTGGTGGTATCTTTACCAAAGGGGCTGATGCCGGCTCTGATTTGGTGGGCAAGGTGGAGGCGGGAATACCGGAGGATGACCCCAGGAATGCTGCCGTTATAGCTGACAATGTGGGTGATAATGTCGGCGATGTATGCGGCATGGGTGCTGACCTCTTTGAATCTTACGTTGAGTCTATTATTGCTACCATGACGTTGGCTGTCGTGGTCACCGCAACTGGAATAGTTGCCAATACTCAGACTGCCTGGTTGATTCCCATGTTGATTGCCGCCGGTGGTCTTGTAGCCTCCATAATTGGCTGCTTTCTGGTCAGAGTTGGGGAGAAGGTAGAGATGGCTGCTCTACTGGGAGCTTTGCGTCGTGGCACGCTGGGCGCTTCTATATTGACAGCGGTATTTGCCTTTTTGGTGATTCATTTCTTAGGCGCTAGCATAGGACTCTTCTGGGCGGTGCTTGCCGGTCTTATAGCTGGCGTGCTTATAGGGGAAAGCACGAATTACTTTACCTCCTATGCCTTTAAGCCGACACAGGAAATTTCTGAGGCCTCTACTTCCGGCGCCGGTGCCACTATAATCCGGGGTTTTGCCACCGGCATGATGAGTACATGGCCACCGGTAGTTTTGATAGCTATAGCGATTGGCGTGGCTTTCCACTTCGGCAGCTTCTACGGCGTAGCCTTAGCTGCTGCCGGTATGTTGTCCACTTTGGGCGTGACCTTGGCCACCGATGCTTATGGACCTATAGCTGACAATGCTGGTGGTATTACCACAATGACAGGCTTACCGCCCGAGGTGCGCGAAAGAACCGATGCTTTGGATTCTCTGGGCAATACCACCGCAGCCACAGGCAAGGGATTCGCCATCGGTGCTGCTGCTTTGAACTCCTTGGGTCTAATTCTCTCCTTCGCTCTGGCTACAGGGATAGTAGCAATTTCCGCAGGCAAGATAATAGTGCCAACGCCGGAGGCATTTAGCCTGCTAAGTGCGCCGGTTATCATTGGCGTACTTTTAGGTGCCCTTATGCCTCCAATCTTTTGTGCTATGACCATGAAGGCAGTTGGTATAACTACGGCGGCAATTATAAATGAAGTCCGTCGGCAGTGGCGTGAGATAAAAGGCTTGATGGAGGGGACAGCCAAGCCCGAATATGGCAAGTGCGTAGACATTGCCACCAGAATAGCATTGAGGCAAATGCTGCTTCCTTCGATAATGACGATAATTGCGCCTGTGATTGTGGGAGTGGTTCTGGGCAAATACGCCCTTGCCGGCTTTCTGATTGGCGCCCTGGCTACTGGTTTCATTCTCGCTATTACTTTAAACAACGCCGGCGGTGCCTGGGATAATGCTAAAAAGTGGATCGAGTCCGGTAAGTTCGGCGGTAAAGGCTCAGACGCTCACAAAGCAGCTGTCGTTGGAGATACAGCCGGCGACCCCATGAAAGATACTGCCGGTCCGTCCTTGAATATAATGCTCAAGCTGATGTCGGTGATATCACTGATGCTAGCACCGGTATTAATGCACTTTGGCGGCCTGATTTAACGGGGCACGCTGTAAATCTTAGGGATTTAGCAGGATTCCCTCGTTTCCCCACACGATGTCGCCATCGGCATCTATTCTTTGAACATAGTACGAGACGTCGGAAAGTTTGGAACCTTCGAATTCAACGGCTGACCAGGAGATGAGGACACCTCCGCAACCGTCCGGGACTGCCAGTGACCAGTGCAAGTCGCGGAGGGTCAGCGTGGTCCCGTCAGGCCCCCACAACTCCTTCCCCGTAGCGTCTAACCTCTGAGCTTTTACATTTATTCCTTCATCACTATACCACACGCTGATAACGCCACCAGAACCATCGCTTACTATGATGCCTCCCCAAAGGTCAGCCTCCTCCTCCCACAATTCATGGCCATCGGCATCTATCCTTCGGGCGCGGAAAGCCGCATAATCGTCAAGGAAAAAGAAAAAGATGATGGCGCCGCCGGCACCATCAGTTACTATTCTCGGGCTGTTCGGGACTGATGGTCCAACACAAATGGGCACGCCATCCGGACCCCACAATACATTGCCCCCGGCGTCTATCCTTTGAGCGTAGATATCCGAATCGCAATAGCCGCCGACCCGCCCGTCGTCGCATGGTATGTCCCGCATGTATGCGATTATGGCCCCACCGGCACCATCGCTCACTACCTGAGCGCCTTCGGCAGGGCCGACACATGCTTGTACGCCACCTGTCTGCCACAATATATTCCCTCCAGAATCTACCCTCTGAGCGCAAATAATACCCTCCCCAGGAATCTGCTGAACGACAATGACACCGCCCAAGTTGTCGCTGGCAATGTCACGCTGCGAGTCATATCCGGACAGGTTTAATGACACTCCGTCTTGACCCCACGGGAGATTGCCTTCAGCATCTATCTTCAGAACGAACAGGTTGTCATGACGGTCATCATAAGCAATGATGACTCCTCCCGAGCCATCAGGTATTGCTTCGTCAATGCCCGGTATGTCCTTTTGCCATTCAACATCCCCTTCAGAATCAATTTTGGCAACATGAGTTTGGAAGGACGGTAGTTCCCCTTCTGCTCGTGGAAGGAACTCCAACCAGATAACAATGGCGCCCCCTGAGCCGTCGCTTACCGCGTATGAGTCAAAGTCGCCAAAGTCACTATAGCCGCTGCCAATCGATACGCCCTTTTCTCCCCAGAGAAAATCTCCCTCAGGACTTATCTTTTGAACGTAAAATTGACCGTAAGAGTCGGCCATCCGCCAAATTTGGTAGACAGCTATGGCACCGCCCGAATTATCGCCGGTCACGGCGGCCGGGGGAATAGGCACGCTGGGGCCACAGCTTGCACTAAGCAAGGCTACCGCAATCAATGCTAAGATAACAGTCTTACGCCACACTCATTCCTCCCAACGATGCCCGCCGTCACTTATGCTATACAGCGGGGCAGGCTGTAAATATTAGGGGTTTAGCAGGATTCCCTCATCTCCCCACACGACGTAGCCATCGACATCTACTTTTTGGACATAGTACGAGACGTTGGAAATTTCGTAATGTCTGAATTTTACGTCTGCTTGCCATGAAATGAGCAACCCTCCGCAACCGTCAGGTACTATTGACAGTCCTTCGTGTATGGCTTGGGGGGTGAAGGTAACTCCATCAGATCCCCACAACTTTATCCCTGTAGCAGCTAACCTTTGAGCCACACCATCCCATGACACGCAAAAAGCTCCGCCGGAACCATCGCTTGCTACTCGAAGAACAACGCTGTTATAAACTGGAACATCCTCGTTCCACGATTTATGGCCATCGGCATTTACCCTCTGGGCACAGACGCCGCTTTCATCCGCCCAAAAGACGATGGCGCCGCCGGCACCATCATCTACAATTTGGGGGTTCTGGACCACTGCTGATTCGGTACAAATGGGCACACCATCTGGCCCCCACAGTACGCTTCCCTCAGCCTCTATCCTTTGAGCGTAGATATCCGAATCACAAAAACCAACGCCGTCCTCACATGGTATGTCCCGCATGTATGCGATTATAGCTCCACCAGCACCATCGCTTACTACCTTAGCCTGTCCGGCAGAGCCAGTCCATGCTTGTACACCACCCGTCTGCCATAGTACATTTCCGTTGGAATCTACCCTCTGAGCGTAAAGAGCATCGGAGTCGCCCTGATAACTGCACTCAACGACGATGACACCGCCTGAATTATCGCTGGCCATCTCATCCGAACGTTCCGGCCACAACCCTACTGACACTCCATCCTCACCCCAGGGAAGATTGCCTTCGCTATCTATCTTGACAAGGGACGGCTTCGTGTCACCGGCCACAACACCGATAATGATGCCTCCGGCGCCATCGGCGATCATGCTATCGATTTCCACTCCCTCCCTTCCCCATTGCCATTGGACATCCCCTTCGGCATCGATTCTAGCAACGTAGGTTTGACAGGACGGTGGTTCCCCCGGTACCTCCGGAAGGCACTCCCCCCACATAACAATGGCACCGCTTGAGCCATCGCTTACTGCTTCTGACCACGGAATACCATTCCCCGTGCTGCCAATCAATACGCCCTTTTCTCCCCAGAGAAAATCTCCCTGAGCAGATATTCTCTGAACGTAAAAGTCTTGCTCCGTCAGCGTTTCGTAAACAGCATACGTAACTATAGCGCCACCTGAACTATCGCCAGTTATAGGGGCTGGTGTGATGGGGGCAGCCCAGCCCCAGAAAATGCAACTCGCAGTAAGCAAAATTGCTGCAATCAATGCCGAGATAACAGCCTTACGCCACATTTTTTCCTCCCACAAGGACCAGCATCTTGCCGTTTTCTGGGCTAATTCGAACCCTCCTGCAAGAAAGCTCTAAGCACACTATATGTAAGGATAGTTAATATAAACATAACAATCCTTCGAAAAGTGCAGGTTTTTTCCACGCGATATCTCACCTTACCCACAATTTCTCCCTTGCAATATACTATACTAAAATTATGTTAAAAACCTGTTAAGTATATGTTACAATTTCCTGAATTGTTATATCGCACATTAGAATGCTCAAGCTGATGTCGGTGATATCGCTGATGCTGGCACCGGTATTAATGCACTTTGGTGGTCTGATTTAACGGGGCACGCTGTAAATCTTAGGGATTTAGCAGGATTTCCTCGTTTCCCCACACAATGTCGCCATCGGCATCTATTCTTTGAACATAGTACGAGACGTTGGAAATTTCGTAATGCGTCCATTTTATGTCTGCTACCCATGAAATGAGCACCCCTCCGCAACCGTCAGGCACTAGTCCTAGTCCTGGTTCGTGTATGGCTTGGGGGGTGAAGGTAATTCCGTCAGGTCCCCACAACTTTCTCCCCGTAGCATCTAACCTATGAGCTGCTGCCCCGCTTTCCTCGCTACCATACCACACGCAAAAAGCTCCGCCGTAACCATCGCTTACTATGGGAACATAGTCACTATCGCAAACCCGAACATCCTCATTCCACAGTTTATGGCCGTCGGCGTCTATCCTTTGGGCATAAGTGGTCCAACCTTCTGCGAAAAAGACGATAGCACCACCCGAGCCATCAGCTACTATTTGAGAGACGTCGGGATATGATGGCCCAGTATAAAAGAGCACACCGTCTGTCCCCCACAGTACATTGCCCTCAGCATCAACTTTTTGGACATAGATATCCGAGTCAATGTAACCAGTTCCATCCTCGTCTGGTGTTAACTGCTCAAAGACGATTATGGCTCCACCTGAGCCATCGCTTGCTACCCGAGGACCCTCGGCCGGGCCAACAAATACCTGGACGCCGCCGCCCCCCCACAATGTGTTTCCCTCAGAATCTACCCTCTGAGCGCAAATAATGTCCTCCCTCCCATACTCGTCAATCTCCAGAACGGTGATGACGCCGCCTGAACCATCGCTGGCAATGTCACGAGATGAAGGCCCTGCGGGCGCCCCTAGTGACACTCCGTCCTCACCCCAGGGAAGATTGCCTTCGGTATCTATCTTCAGAACCGACAGGTCCCCATAAGAGTCACCAAAAGCAATAATTACTCCTCCCGCCCCATCGGGTATTGCCTGGGCAGCGCCTGGTATGTCCTTTCGCCATTGAACATTGCCTTCAGAATCAACTTTTGCAGCGTGGACTTCGCCTTCCGGGTACGGTGGCTCCCCCTCTGGCTCTGGAGGGAACTTCGCCCACATAACAATGGCACCTCCTGAGCCATCGCTTACTGCGTGTGCGCCTCTACCATTCCCACTGTCAATCAATACGCCCTTTTCTCCCCAGAGAAAATCTCCCTGAGCAGATATTCTCTGGACGTAAAAGTCCTGCTCCGTCGCCGTTTCATAGACTGTATAAATAACTATGGCGCCACCCGAATTATCGCCAGTTATAGGGGCCGGTCCTACGTGCGGAGCCATGCCACCGCCGATACAACTTGCAGTAAGCAAGATTACCCCAATCAATGCTGAGATAACAGTCTTACGCCACATTTTTCCTCCCACAAAGTCCAGCATCTTGCCGTTTTCTGGGCTAATTCGAACCCTCCTGCACGAAAGCTCTAAGCACACTATATGTGAGGATAGTTAATATAAACATAACAATTCTTCAAAAAGTGCAGGCTTTTTCCACGTGATATCTCAGCTTCCTCACAATTTCTCCCTTGCAATATACTATACTAAAATTATGTTAAAAACCTGTTAAGTATATGTTACAATTTCCTGAAATATTATATCGCGCATTAGTAAGTTCTTTTGTCCCTTTTTATAGGTTTTTAATTACGAGGTGAAAAGACAATGCTAAGAAGCGGATTGAGTCCGGTAAGTTTGGGGGTAAAGGCTCAGCCGCCCATAAAGCTGGTGTCGTTGGAGATACAGCCGGCGACCCCATGAAAGACACTGCCGGCCCGTCCTTGAACATAATGCTCAAGCTGATGTCGGTGATTTCACTGATGCTGGCACCGGTAATAATACATTTTGGTGGTCTGATTTAATAGCAGCAATTTGTCATTGAGGTTATTCTCATTAGTTTTCTTTTGAGAAAGCCTGAGCACCAATGTTACAATAGAGCATCATGCCGGATGCCATATTCATCAAGGGCGCCAGAGAACACAACCTTAAGGACATAGACGTCATTATCCCCAGGAACAAGTTGGTGGTTATCACCGGTGTTTCTGGCTCAGGGAAAAGCTCTCTGGCTTTCGATACCATATATGCCGAGGGGCAGCGCCGCTATGTAGAGTCTCTTTCTGCCTATGCCCGCCAGTTCCTGGGGCAGATGGAGAAACCGGACGTTGATTACATCGAAGGACTCAGCCCGGCCATATCCATTGACCAGAAAGGGCCGCCTCATAATCCGAGGTCTATTGTAGGCACATTGACTGAAATCTATGATTACTTGCGCCTTTTTTTTGCTCGCATCGGGCATCCCCATTGCCCCGAATGCGGAAGGGAAATCTCGCGTCAGACGGTGCAGCAAATTGTCGACGCCGTTCAGGAAATACCTCAAGGTAGCCGCATCATGATTCTGGCACCGCTGGTCAAGGACCGCAAGGGTGAACATCAAACGATACTTAAGGATTTGCAGAAGGCCGGGTTTGTCAGGGTTCGAGTTGATGGGCAAATTTACGACCTCTCCGAGGAATTTCAGTTAGATAAGAATAAGAAGCATACCATAGAGGTAGTAGTTGACCGACTTCAGATAGAGCAAAACGAAAATGCCACTCGCCTTGCTGACTCCATCGAGACAGCATTAAAACTGGGGTCGGGCGTGGTGCTGGTTAAAGTCCTTGACGGAGAGGAGTTGCTTTTCTCGGAGCATTTTGCCTGTGTCTATTGTGGCATAAGCCTGGGGGAAATTGCTCCCAGAACATTTAGCTTTAACAGCCCCTACGGCGCTTGCCCGGCTTGCACGGGACTGGGCTGTAAATTGGAAATTGACCCTAACTTAGTTATGCCCGATAAGGGACTGAGCCTGGTTGAAGGTGCTATCCAACCCTGGATAAGAAATGGGCAGCTTAGCACCTGGTCCAGCAGCATACTACAGTCTCTGGGTCGCCGCCACGGTTTTTCTCTGTCAACACCGGTAAAGGATTTAAGTGAAGAACAATTGCGCGTAATTCTCTATGGTGACGGGGGTGAGCTAATTCCCGCCACATACGAAGATCGTTACGGCAGAATGCGTCAGTACTACACTAATTTCGCAGGCGTCATACCACACCTGGAGCGCCGCTATCGCGAGACGGGTTCGGATAGTGTCAGAGCGGATATTGAGCGCTATATGGCATCCAGCCCCTGCCCGGCTTGCCAGGGAAACAGACTGAAGCCAGAGTCTTTAGCTGTCACCATTGTGGACAGAAATATTATGGATATTACCGCGTTGCCTATCACAGATGCTTTGAGCTGGGTGGAGGAACTGGGCGACAAAATCAGTCGCCGAGAACTTACCATAGCTAAGCAAATTATCAAAGAGATTCAGGCCCGGTTGGGCTTTCTCAGAGATATAGGTCTGAGCTACTTAACCCTGGACCGTCCTTCAGCGACATTGAGCGGCGGTGAGGCCCAGAGAATTCGCTTGGCTACCCAGATTGGCAGCGGCCTTAGCGGCGTCCTTTATATTTGTGACGAGCCCACAGTCGGTTTGCACCCTGCCGATGGTTCCCGGCTTATAGCCACGCTGAAGCGCCTCAGAGACCTAGATAATACTATAATCATCGTGGAGCACGATGAAGCTATGATGAGAGCTGCCGACCACATTATTGATATGGGGCCGGGAGCCGGTAAACAGGGGGGAGAAATCGTTGCCACAGGAACACTTCAGGATATAATGGATTGCCCTCAATCAATAACGGGGCAGTACCTTAGTAGAACAAAGCAAATTCCTTTGCCACCTGAGCGTCGCTCTGGCTCGGGAAAAGATCTGGTGATCCGAGGTGCCAGGCAAAACAACCTGAAAAACATCAATGTCCATCTCCCCCTGGGCAAGTTTGTTTGCGTCACTGGCGTTTCGGGAAGTGGCAAAAGCTCTCTCATTAACGAAGTCCTGTATAAAAGATTGGCCCGCCTCTTCTACCGAGCTAAGGAGAGGCCAGGCGAGTGTGATGGTATCACTGGCACTGAGTATATTGATAAGGTGGTTAACATCGACCAATCACCGATTGGTCGCACCCCCAGAAGCAACCCGGCTACTTATACCGGGACGTTCACTCCTATTCGAGAACTTTTCGCCGCTGTCCCTGAATCTAGAGTGCGTGGTTATCCCCAGGGGCGCTTTTCTTTCAACGTAAAGGGGGGAAGATGCGAAGCCTGCCAGGGGGCAGGCTATGTTCAGATTGAGATGCAATTTTTGCCCAATGTCACTGTCCCCTGCGAGGTATGCAAAGGGAAAAGATATAACCGTGAAGCGCTGGAAATTCACTTTAAAGCGAAAAACATCGCCGAAATCCTGGATATGACGGTAGACGAAGCTTTGCTCTTCTTTGACCACTTCCCTAAAATCAAAAACAAGCTGGAAACCCTCCGAGATGTAGGTTTGGGGTATATTTGCCTGGGGCAGCCAGCACCGACCCTTTCTGGAGGCGAGGCCCAGCGAGTAAAACTAGCTACTGAGCTATCCCGCCGCTCCACAGGCAAAACGCTTTATATACTGGATGAGCCAACTACCGGCCTTTCCTTCTCAGATATTGCTTTCCTCCTAAAGGTGCTACAGCGCCTGGTGGATTACGGAAACACGGTAATTGTCATTGAGCACCACCTGGATGTGGTCAAAAACGCCGATTGGGTCATTGACCTTGGTCCTGGAGCCGGTGATGAGGGTGGCTACCTTGTGGATGCCGGCACGCCTGAGGAATTGACCCAAACCGATGCCTCTTTCACCGGACAGTATTTACGTGGTATATTATCAATGCAGCGGGAAAAGGTATTGACATGACATCAAAGCTCAACAGAGACGAAATTCTTGATTCCATCCATGGCAATGTCCAGGATAAGAATATGATTAGGCACATGTTAGCCACCGAGGCTATTATGCGGGTTTTGGCCAAAAAGTTGGGGGAGGATGAAGAAGAGTGGGGCATTACCGGGCTCATCCACGATATAGATGTGGAACTGGTTGAGGGTGATATGAGTAGCCATGGCAAATTGGGCGCCGACATCGCCCAGGAGTTTGGAGCCAACCCTGCGATGGTCCACGCTGTCTTGTGCCACAACGAGGCCCATGGCGTTCCGCGGGAGAGTAAATTGGATAAGGCCCTTTTTTGTGCTGACCCCTTGAGCGGGCTGATCACTGCTGCTGCTCTGGTTCGTCCCGATAAACTAAGCGGATTGACCACTAAATCGGTAATGAAACGCTTTCGCGAAAAAAGCTTTGCGGCCGGAGTTAATCGGGAGCAAGTGGCTCAATGTCAGAAAATCGGACTGGAACTGGAAGAGTTCATCAGCCTAGGAATCGAGGCCATGCAAGGAATCACCTCACAGTTGCAATTGTGACATCCTTGAATTTTGGCAAACTTTGTAGCACGAAGCTAAAGCCTCTCACTAAATTTCTGAATATCCCCTGCTTAGAAATAAGATTCCTGTGATTAGTATTTCAGATTCGGCATATGCTCAATTACCTGGATAGCGTGGACTTTAAGCTGAGACTGAACTCTCACCATCCCCACAACCAAATCCCTATTGCAAACGGATTGATCTGTTTGATATAGTTAGGTATATTTGATTATGATTAGAGCACGATGATAAAGACAAAAACCCCGGAGGACCGATTATCCCCTCCGGATGCCGACCGTGAAAGATATCACCTTCATCCTCAATATTCATCCCAACACAGTCACAAGAGGACACCAGTGCTTCCTCAGGTAAATCCAGAAACGAAGCAAGGTGCAAAGGAAATATGGCTGAATAGAGCCTGAATTTTTTAGCCGGGCAGGGAAGGAAGTAGGTATGGTAGTAAGAAGAAAAATCGCTTATGGAAGAAATAGAACCACCACACAAAGAGTTAGAAGCGCTACCTAGAAGCAGAGAGATATACAAGGCCCTCGTAGCATACTCCCGGGATGTCATACTGGGGGTGAATCGCAAAGGGACGATAATATTCTGGAATAAAGGTGCAGAGCAAATTTTAGGCTACTCGAGCGAAGAGATACTGGGCCAGCCAGTAACCAAGTTGATGTCGGAGAAACATATAGAAGGTCACACAAAAGAACTGACGGATTTCTTGGGCGGAAATTGCGGGGGAACAGGGACCATCGAATTTGAAGCATTGAGAAAAGATGGCTCTACATTCCCCGTTGAATTGTCTTTATCCACTTGGCAGCAAAACGGCAAATTTGTGGGACTTGCCATCGGAAGGAACATCACCGAGCGCAAACACATGGAGCAGGCATTAGGGAAAAGTGCAGAACACTATTGCAATCTTTTTGCGACTTGCTTGGAGGCAGTTTTTTCTGCGGACATCCAAGACAATACTGGAGCGGGTAACAAGGCGCTTGAGAAACTGTGTGGCTACTGTCTGGAAGAATTAACCGAGATGAAACCAACAAACATCCTCCCTCCAGAAAGTAGGGAATATCTTTCCAAGCAAGTAGAGAAGATACTGAGCGCAGATGAACCTGTATCCAGCATAGTGCATGAGATTTTCAGGAAAGATGGCAAAAGAATACTGATAGAGCAGTATTTAAATTTCATCAATAGAAAAGACAAAATTGTAGGATTCCAGGGGTTTCGCAGCGACATCACCGAGCGCGATAAAACGGAAGAGCAATTGAAGAGTTCTTTTATCAACCTGGCAAAAATCATTTCTCGCGTGATTGAATCTTGTGACCCATATACGGCGGGGCATCAACAAAGAGTAGCTGAACTGGCCTGTCTTGTAGGCGAGAATATGGGCTTGGCTGAGGATATAGTTGAGAGGCTCTATCTCGACGCATTGCTCCACGACATCGGCAAGATTTCCATCCCAACAAGTATTCTTACCAAGCCGGGTGAACTAGCTGAGGAAGAATGGGCTCTTATCCGTGCCCATACGAAACAAGGTTATAGCATATTGAAGGATGCAAATCTTCCCTGGCCAGTAGCCGACGTAGCACTGCAACACCACGAACGGCTAGATGGCTCGGGTTATCCTGACGGTATCACAGGGGATAAGCTAAGTCTGGAAGTCAGCATTCTCGCTGTCTGCGATGTGGTGGAAGCTATGAGTTCCCATCGGCCTTATCGGCCAGCAAGGACCACGACGGATATCCTAAAAGAGCTCAAAGACGGCAAGGGAACAAAATACAATGTCAGTGTAGTGGATGTGATGCTGCCGATGGTTGAAAGCGGGGAATTCAGGTCTATATGGAATTGTAGAAATTCAAGTAGTACGGCTATATAAGGTTCAATTCCCTAACGACGTCAAGAAAGGTTTCAAAGGGCTTATATTTAAGATTGTTCTCTCTGCAGTACGCCAGCAAGTCGCCTGTGGCAAGAACATGGTGAGCGTATTTTGCTGGAGCCACATCGGAATCGCCATTCCCTATATATATTACCCTGTACCCTAGCTTTAGAAACGATTTGATATATGCCTCTTTAAAGCCATCATCTACTCTTTCGCCATCCGGCCCCACATATTGAACTTTCATTCCTTCAGGGTGGAAGGAAGCTTGCGCAGCATGCACTTCGATACTATCCAGCCCCAGGTCTTTCAGCACAGCCCTTATATAAAAATCCAGACCGTTGCTCACAATGACCAATCTGAAGCCTTTTCCCAGGCAATAATTTACCAGTTCGTGAAATCCAGCTCGCACCTCAACATTACCTTTTAGAGCTTCAAGTAGCGTATGTTTATCGGCTTTAACCATGGCAAAAGCCCTAGTATTGAACTCCCCGACAGATATCCTATGCTCCTTATACTCCCGCAGCAGTCGTCGCCAATCTCCCTGAGCGAAGGTGTCCAAAAGAAAGAAGCTAGCATCTTCTTCGGTAATCGTACCGTCGAAATCACATTGAACTAAAGTTTTCACAGTCTCAGCCTAATCCCCACGGGGCAATGGTCAGAGCCTATCACATCAGACAAAATGCTTGCCTCTGTAACCGAGCCTAGCAGATTCTCAGTGACAAAAAAGTAATCCAGTCTCCAGCCTATGTTCCGCTCTCTGGCTCTCGTTCTCAAACTCCACCAAGTATAGTGCTTTGGTTCTTTGTTGAAGTGACGAAAGATATCTATAAAACCATGAGCCACAAAGTTGTCCATCCACGCCCTTTCCATGGGCAAAAACCCCGAGACATTTTCATTTTCCTTAGGCCGAGCCAAGTCTATTTCCTTATGGGCGGTGTTAAAATCACCGCAAATAATGAGCCTTCCCCCCCGTGCCTTAATGGGATCTACAAAATCAAGGAAAACATCGTAAAAATCCATCTTGTACTTTAACCGCTCTTCGCTCATCTTGCCATTTGGGAAATAAACATTAAAAAGAGTAAACTCCGGGTATTGAGTGATTGTGACCCTTCCTTCTATGTCAAATTGTTTAATGCCAAAACCATTCTCAACTTTGATTGGCCTTTCTTTGGTAAAGGTGACAACTCCGCTGTACCCTTTCCTTGCCGGGAAATTCCAGTAAGCGTAATAGCCAGGTGGTTGTCGAAGCTCTTGGCTAATTTCGCCAAGCTGAGCTTTTGTCTCTTGAAGGCATAAAATGTCAGGAGACATTTGCTGTAACCAATCTAAAAAGCCTTTTTTCTCCGCCGCCCTAATTCCGTTGACATTCCAGCACAATATATCGATTTCCTTTATAGCCCACCTTTTCTGTTTAGCACTCAGGGACAAATGTAGTTAGATTAGCACACTATGCCAGGAAGATAAAGGCTAAATTCTCTCCACCAACATATAAATTGACAGCGTCCATTTTTGAAGCTATCATTTATTTTTCATGGGAACCATCGAGCAAAACCCGATACTTGCTGAAGTAGCTGACGCTTTTCTATCACATTTACCTCCGGAAGAAAGGGGGAAAATACAGGCAGAGATATCTAAATTCGTCAGATGGCTTGGCTCATCCAGGCATGTGAAGGACATCAGCCCTGTGGATGTGGCTAGCTATGGCGAACAGATTATCCCATCAGCAGTCAAACCTCTCAAGTCTTTTCTTACGTACATCCGAAAAAAGGGATTCAGCAGCATAAATTTGGCTCCCCACCTCAGGGCGAAAAAAACCTCTTCAAAAACAGCCGCTGTTTGGCAAAATAGTCAGGTCCAGGCTACCTTGACCGCACAAGGCTACGCAAAATTAGAGAAGGAATTAGCTAACCTGAAAAATCAACGCTCTCAAGTTATTGAGGAGATACAAAAGGCAGCCGCTGACAAGGACTTTCGAGAAAATGCCCCTCTAGCAGCAGCCAGAGAACAAAAGGCATACTTAGAAGGGAGATTTAAGGAGATAGAGTCAATCTTAAATCAGGCAAAGATAATGGGGGAAGACCAGGACACATCCAGGGCAAAATTCGGAGATACAGTGGTACTTCGTGATTTATCCTCAGGTAAAGAGTTCAGCTATACTTTAGTCGATCCCCGAGAAGCAAATCCAGCCAAGGGTAAACTTTCTGTTGCTTCCCCCCTGGGCAAAGCAATCCTGGATAAAGAAAATGGACAAACAGTTGAAGTTGCTGCTCCTGCTGGTATCTTCTGCTGCCGCATTGAAAGCATTATTGCCTTATCAATTGAAGGAAAAGTGAACCCGTAGTGGCATAAGGAACTGATGGCCGCAAATGAGTGAGACGGGACTTAAGCTGCGCTAATCTTCGTCAGCTTTGTCTGTGAAAAGATTTTAAGGTTTGTTGATTCGTCTGACGTATGGCATAATGAATTAAGTCACAGGAAGTGGAGGGATCGCATAGTGGTCTAGTGCGGGCGCCTGCTAAGCGCTTACTCCGAGCAAAATCGGGGTCGAGGGTTCAAATCCCTCTCCCTCCGCCAAAATGTCGAAGAATTAAATCATGCTTATGGATTATGATTGATTACAGACCATTCCCTCGCCAGACATAGGCATCTAGGTTATCTGCCAGTCTTCTTATCCTTCTCTAGCGGTACAGTGACGACATCAAAGCCCTGATCAAGCCATAACCTGGCTGCTCAGGTTTATCAAAATCTGGTCTTTACTGCAAACTTTATCGCCCTAAGGTGCAGGGCCCTCTGTTAACCGAAGATTATAAATTGACTGCCCGACCCAGGCAACGCTTCCACCGGGTATTTACCCGACCCTGCAGTTCGTTAATCTGCTCTTCGGTAATATTCTTGAACCTCCCTTGTTCCACGAGATATTCTCTCAATGGCTTCAGGTTACCCTTCTTGGCAATGGATTCGCTCGCCGAAGTGAGGCGGAAAACACCGTCCTCAACCCCATAAAGTATCACCCATCCCGTTTCCACTGCGAGCTTGCCGATTTTGATAGTGTCACTGAAGTGGAAAGACCATCCCGGGGGGCAGGGTGTGAACACATGTATGAACCTAGGCCCTCGTATCATCCTCGCTTTCCTGACTTTTTCGTAAAGGTCTAGAGGATAAGAAGCATTTGCAGTAGCAACATAAGGAATGCCATGTGCCTCCATTATGGCTGCTATGTCCTTCTGGTTCTGCTGCTTGCCCAGAATAGGCGTAGTGCCTGAAATCGCGCCCAGGGGTGTAGAGCCTGAGCGTTGATTGCCGGTGTTCATGTAGCCTTCATTGTCATAGCAGATATAGAGGAAGTCAGTCTGCCTTTCAGCAGCGGCGCTCAGTGCCTGGATCCCTATATCGTGTGTCCCACCATCACCAGCAATAGCCAGCACGGTCAATCCTTCCTTACCCAAAGCTTTCAGCCCGGCAACTAAGCCGGTAGCTGATGCCGCGGTGGAGGCGAATGGCGTATTTACACAGGGGACAGTGACAGATGTTACAGGATACATGCCATGCAGTACTGTGAGGCAACTGGCTGGCACGGTCGCAATAACCTGCCCTTCCAGTGCTTTTAGAATGTAACGATAAGCGAGCGACAAGGCACAGCCAGGGCATGTCCTATTACCTGGCAGTAGATATTCCTTTTCGGTCATATTGACAGCATTAGTCTTCATTGTGCAAGCCTTCTCATATGCCACATATCCATTCGGGATATTCCTTGTTTAAATCACCCTCCTTCACTGATAGCAGCGATTTATTTACCGCATCTACCAGCTCTCTTGCTTTAACGTCACGGCCACCCAGTCCAACAATGAAGTTTCGTATTACCGCTCTTACGGAACTTCCATAGAGGGCTGATTTTATCTCCGAGCAGGTGGCTCCTTCCAGGCCATAGCTGATATTCTTATCGAAGATCACAACAAGGCGGGATTTTTTCAATGCCTTCATCACATCTGCCTTAGGGAATGGCCTGAACACTCTCAAGCCCAGGACACCTACTTTGTGCCCTGCCTCTCGCAGCATGTCTGCGGCTACTATTGCCTCCATCGCCAAACTGCCCATGGCGACAATAACTATATCGGCGCCATCCAGTCTGTTTTCCCAAAACATATTGGCGTAGCTTCTGCCAAACAATTCACCGAATTCTTGACCCACCTTGATTATCATTTCTCTGGAGTCCTGCAACGCCTCCTGGAGAAGATACCGCAGTTCCATGTATCCGTGGCAGAGCACGCCTTCAGCGTTAATTCTGGGATTGGCCAGGGTCACAAGGTTATAGTTTTTAGGGTTGGCCGGGTCCAGTATCGTGTGTGGTTTATACGGGGGCAGAAACCTGTCCACAGCCTCCTGTGACGGGACATCCACTGGCATTTCAGTGTGAGATAAGACATAACCGTCATAACAGACCATAACCGGGACATAAATTGACTCAGCGATTTTATAAGCCTGGATTATCGAGTCCAATATCTCCTGATTGTTTCGAGCGTATATTTGTATCCAACCGGTGTCTCGTTGGGATATAGAGTCCTGCTGGTCATTGAGCACATTCCAGGGTGCTCCAATAGCGCGGTTTACGCCGGCGAGGACCACTGGAAGACGTGCCCCAGCAGCCCAATGTAGCATCTCATGCATATAGGCCAAGCCATGTGAACTAGTAGCAGTGAAGGTCCTGGCTCCTACCATAGAAGCTGAAGTGCATACGGCGAGGGCACTGTGCTCACTTTCAACAGCAATGTACTGGGCATCGAGTTTCCCTCCTTCGACAAATTCGGAGAGCGTTTCAGTGACTGGTGACTGAGGTGTAATAGGATAGGCAGCAATTACTTGAACCCGGCTGAGTTTCGCCCCCTGGGCCGCAGCATGATTGCCATCAAGTATCCAGGTGCTGGCTTTTCTGGCCATCTTTTTGTTCACCAATATCACTCAATCCGTCTCATTGGGACAGAATCCTTCTTCATTTACCATGGTTATGGCGTGGGCCGGACACACCTGTGCACATATTCCGCAGCCTTTACAGTATTCCATATTTATCTGTATGGGTATGGTTTTATTAATAACAGCATCTGGACAATAGAGCCAGCATAGAAAACAGGAAGGCTTGTTCTGTCTAACTGGGAGACACTTTTCTTGGTCTATTACTGGAAATGAGTCGCGCCACTCGCCTGTTTTACCTGCTTCGCCAACAGCCGGCGATGATTCACCACATATGTGTTGGCAATCCCTGGTTCCCATGTCTTGCTGTTACCTCATTTTTCCGAGTTTAGTTATCTCGTAGGTCTGCGCAATTGCGGCAAGATTAATATCTACCTCTCTTTTGGGGAATCTCTCTCTTATTGCCCTCTCTATACTTGCCATGCCTACCGCTTCGGTAGCACGGATAAACGCACCCAGTATCGCTGTATTCACAACCGTGAGGCCAGCGACTATCAGTCCCAGGCTTGAGCATACTCTAGTAGCATCAGCAGTAGCGATGTTGAAGTCGCCTCCAAGGCCAAGCTCCTTTGGATGTCGCCAGGAGTTTACGATGAGCCATCCTCCTTTGACTAGCCCGCTGGTTACCTCGTTGTATTTCAGTAGGGTATAGTCTAGAACTACCACTACATTGGGGTTTTCTACCTGGGATACGACCATGATTGTTTGCGGGGCAATCCTGGTTGAGGCACTGACCGGAGCGCCTCGCCTCTCGGCGCCGAACGACGGCGCCGCAGTCACTCCCTGATAGCCTTCAAAGAACGCAGCTTGTGCCAAAATCTTGGCTGCTGTTATAGCTCCCTGACCACCCCGCCCATGCCACCTAATTTCATAATAGTCTTTCATCCACAGATGGTGTTTTTATGATTCCGCCAATCTTAGGAAAGTATCGTTTCGTGCTCCAAAGGCGACGGGTTACATTGTAACGACCATCAACTGCATATGTCAAATACAAGTCACACGCTAAAATAATTTGCCGTCAAAGAGCAAAATCTGCTGTGATTTTGCTAGCAGGCTCCGCCCGCCGAAAACTTGAAATCGTCCTTGTCACCTGCATTTCATGGCGAGGAGATAAAAAGTCAAGAAACCCTGGAATATTTCCTTTTGAATTTTTGCCGAGCTACTTTAGAGGCCTATCAGTTTTTCGCCCTCATCCAGTAGCTCCCTCGCCCTTTGCAGGCTTTCAGCTTCAGCGTAGATGCGGACCAGTGGCTCTGTGCCGGAAAAGCGGATGAGCAGCCAGGACTCATCGCCAAGGAAGAAGCGAAAACCACCAGTGGTATCTACTTTGGTCACCTTTGAACCAGCTACAGTGTCCGGGGGACTGGAGCTTAGTCGGTGCAGGATTGTTTTACGCTTAGCTGCAGAGATATGAAAATCCCTGCGGTCATAGTAGTGAGGTCCAACTCTGCTGTAAAGGTAATCCAGAAGCTGGGATGGTGTTTTTCTTGTTTTTACCATAAAGTCAAGGAAGTAAAGCCCGGCAAGTATGGCATCCCTCTCCGGGACATGACCACGGAAGCCATAGCCACCACTCTCTTCCCCACCAATAATGGCGTTTTTCTCCATCATTAAGGGAGCTACATATTTGAAACCCACCGGCGTTTCGTAAACAGCTACATCAAAGAGCTTCCCTAGGCGGGAAATCATAGTGGTGGAAGTTAATGTCTTGATCATGGCGCCACGCTCACCACGAACTTCCAGGAGATAGAGACAAAGCAAGGCAAAAACTTGATGCTGGGTTAAAAACTGTCCCTTTTCGTCTATGATGCCAATACGGTCGGCGTCCCCATCGGTGGCTAAGCCCACGTCAGCTTTTTGCTCAACGACCAACCGGGAAAGCTTGGTCAAGTTTTTAGCAATTGGCTCGGGGTGAATTTGGGGAAATGAAGGATTTCTTTCAGCATTAATTTCGGTGATTTTCAGGTTACCACCTTGAAGGATTGCCTTAAAATAGCCAATGCCAGCACCATACATGGGGTCAACCAGGATATTTAATTTATGGCGGCGCAATTCTTCTATATCCACAAGGTGACCAAGATGCTCGAAGTAAGCAGGAGAGATGTCCACATAGTCAACAATCCCTTTCTTTAAGGCCCTATCCAGAGCAAGCCTCTTCACACCCTCTCTCCGGCGGGTGAGGGAGGCGATATTTCTTTCTATCTGAGAAGTGACCCCTTCTGGAGCGCTAGCTCCATCCTGAGATTTGTATTTGAATCCGTTCCATGAACCAGGGTTGTGGCTGGCAGTTATAACAATAGCCCCCGCAGACTTAGTAGCTGGGACAGCAAAGCTCACCACTGGCGTAGGAGCTGGCTTGAGACAGAGATGGACTTTGATATCATTGCCAGCTATCACCTCAGCAGCGGCAGCAGCAAAATCCTCAGAGGCGAAGCGAGTATCATAGCCAATGACCAGACCTCGTTTATCGAGTCCATCCTGCTTGAGATATTCTGCTAAGGCCTGAGCACAGATGCGCACATTGTCGAAGGTGAAATCTTCGGCGATAATCCCTCGCCACCCATCGGTGCCGAACCTGATTGGATTAGTCATAATAGCCTGTCCTTCCCGCTCGCGTTTTGCCCAGATGGCCACATATCGACTCAAAAAAGCAAGTTTTGACGATAGCCAAGGCAATCATATTCGCCCTCATATTATATTTCCCCACTCTCGAGCAAGCACTTGTGTTAGCATAACGATGCCTGCTTTGCTTATACAATTGGAAGTTATGCAGTTGAATACCCGACCCCTAGTTGCTGTGATTATAGTTCACAGCATCCAACTGCGTTTCCAGCGCATGCCCGTTCCACATGCAAGCCCTCCGCCATACGAGTCTGCTTGAACAGCGACTATACCATAGAAGGCCAGGACTCAGGGTATGTCTGGCTAAGCTCTCCACAGTCCCTGCGACCACTGCAGGAGATTTACCACCGGATCGACGAGCGTCTCCCTGACAGCTGCACGCAGGAAATCGCTCTTCGCTATGAAGTCGGCCACAGGCGGGCTGACTCTGTAATAAGCCGCTACAAATCGCGACCCCAGGGCATTTTCCAGTAATACCTGGTCTCGGAAATCGCGCAATATGTCAAGCTGACTGGCTGTTTCTGTGCCATAGGCCGCGGTGGCGATGAAGCACGAGTCCCTCAAGCGCTCCCAAAAGCCTCCCCCCGGCGGCCAGAAACCAATTTCATCGAACCGCACTTCCGCCCCGTCGTTCCAGCCAGTTCCCGAGAGACAGATTCTTAAATGAGTCGTTCCGGGTGGCGCCTGCATCGTGTCAGTCTTTTGTACATAGGCGCCGTTCGTGTCATTGGTGAACAGCATTCTTGTCGAACTCAGTTGTCTCCCCTCTTTTCCCTCCCAGAAGTCGAGAGCGATGACACCGGTAACGTTGCCGGAAACATATATCCATCCCCAGACCTCGTATGTCACCACCGCTTCGATGTTTTCGATCCACTGGGTGAGCGTGTCACCGTCCCCTGTCATCCGAGCGATCCAATTACCTGCATAGATAGGTTCGGTATTTACGCGCGCAGCGTTTCCGCTCAGCACCCAACCGTACGGGGCTTCCTCTTCTCCCTGCTCAAAACTCTGGTTCACGACTATTCCTCCGGCGCCTACGTAGCCGGAGGGCAAGAAGGCCAAAACCCCAGTCGCGATGAGCAAAGCTGCCAGCATGACCTTCATGTATCTACCCATGTCCCACCTCCTCTTGTAACAGTTCAACTTTTCCAAAATTGTAGCTCCTCGCCAATATTATATCATACCCCGGCATCGTCAAGCGCTTTTTCCCAACATTTTTCAAGAATTTCATCAACATTGGTAAAAAGTTGGTAAATTGGGTGATAGGAGCACAGCACCGGCCTCACGCCACTCATTAATAGCAGGCTGATAAGCTAGAAAACTCTTGAGGCGCTTTTTTGGGGGGAACTTACCTATTACCGAGCGTACTATACAGACAAGACTTCTAACAACTGAATAGTGGAAGGAAGGAAAATTTTACCCACTCGACAATAGACTTCTCAGTCTATCGACCGACCTAGGAATCCCTAAGTTTCTGCTTATGACTCCTTAGAAAGGAGGTGATTCAGCCACACGTTCCCGTACGGCTGCCTTGTTACGACTTCGTCACAGTCACCAACCCCACCTTAGGCGATTGCCTCTTGTTAAAGTTAGCCCATCGACTTCAAGTGTTGCCAGCTCCCATGGCGTGACGGGCGGTGTGTACAAGGTCCGAGAACGTATTCACCGCAGTATAGCTGACCTGCAGTTACTAGCAACTCCGACTTCATGCAGGCGATTTCAGCCTGCAATCCGAACTGAGGATGATTTTAAGGGATTAGCTCCGGATCGCTCCTTGGCAACCCTTTGTATCACCCATTGTAGCGTGTGTGTAGCCCAGGACATAAAGGCCGTGCTGACTTGACGTCATCCTTTCCTTCCTCCTTGCTGTACAAGGCAGTCTCCTATGAGAATTTAACATAGGACAAGGGTTGCGCTCGTTGCGGGACTTAACCCAACACCTCACGGCACGAGCTGACGACAGCCATGCAGCACCTGTGACAGCTCCTGACTGGATACAGGTCGTCTTCCTTTCGGATTCCTACTTCTGCCATGTCAAGCCCTGGTAAGGTTCTTCGTGTAGCATCGAATTAAACCACACGCTCCGCTGCTTGTGCGGACCCCCGTCAATTCCTTTGAGTTTCAGCCTTGCGGCCGTACTCCCCAGGCGGGACACTTAAAGCGTTAGCTTCGACACAGAAAGGGTCGATACCTCCTATATCTAGTGTCCACCGTTTAGGGCGTGGACTACGCGGGTATCTAATCCGCTTCGCTCCCCACGCTTTCGAGCCTCAGCGTCAGAAACAACCTGGGAAATCGCCTTCGCCACTGGTGTTCTCCCCAATATCTACGCATTTCACCGCTACACTGGAGATTCCATTTCCCTCTGCTGCTCTCAAGTCCCTCAGTATCAAATGCCGTTTTCTGATTGAATCAGAAGATTTCACATCTGACTTAAGGAACCGCCTACGCTCCCTTTACGCCCAGTAAATCCGAATAACGTTCGCCTCCTACGTATTACCGCGGCTGCTGGCACGTAGTTGGCCGAGGCTTATTCCCTGGGTACCGTCGAGATTCTTCCCCAGGAAAAGAGGTTTACAACCCGAAGGCCTTCTTCCCTCACGCGGTGTCGCTGGGTCAGGCTTTCGCCCATTGCCCAAAATTCCTTGCTGCTGCCTCCCGTAGGAGTTGGGGCCGTGTCCCAGTCCCCATCTGGCTGGCCATCCTCTCAGACCAGCTACTGATCATCGCCTTGGTAGGCTATTACCCTACCAACTAGCTAACCAGACGCAAGCCCCTCTTGGAGCGCCCGAAGACTTTAATAATGAAGCTTACGCTTCACTACCACATGAGACATTAGCTCGCCTTTCGGCAAGTTATTTCTCACTCCAAGGCAGGTTACTTACGTGTTACTCAGCCGTTCGCCACTAGGTTACAATCCGAAGACCATAACCCCGTTCGACTTGCATGCATAAGGCGCACCGCCAACGTTTATTCTGAGCCAGGATCAAGCTCTCCATTAAAAACCTTCCTTCCACTATTCAATTGTTAAAGTACCAATACAGCGATATTCTACAGGAATCCTTCTTCCTTTGTCAACTTTCTTTCTCGGCCCAAAGATAAAATACTGCCTTAATCCATGGCGTTGAAGCAAGTTTGACATCAAGGAAATTCTCCATTATATTTCATAATAAATTCATTACGAGGCCCCGTGGTGTAGCGGTCTAACATGCCACCCTGTCACGGTGGAGATCAGGGGTTCAAATCCCCTCGGGGTCGCTTATTCAATACATAGTCTGACAGCCCTTGATGAAGTTGGCTTTATCACTTTGCTTTGTGAGCATGCGGCCTGTATATAACTTCGGAAAGGCAAGCGGTGTTGTTAGAGACTGGCTAATATTTCGCTATTTCATTTGATACCGGCTCTTCCGAAATAAATCAGTACGATGACGATGATGAGTAAAAACCAGTATAAAGCAGGGACCGGCCCCCACCACTGTTTGTGCCACCAGATTTTCCCTTTGCGGAAGTTTTTAATACCATAATGTGGATTTAAAACAAACCACAAGAAGTCTTCTAGAAAAACCATACCTACATAAAAGCCAAGCAGCAGACTTTCTAACCGCCAACTCCACGGAACAAAAAATAATGGCAGATGAACTATGGCAATCAGGAACAGCGTCATAAAAAAGTGGTAGCCGGTTATCGGGCGTCCACCCGTCAACTTGACGAGCCATCCCTGTTCTATACGCCAGCCAGGTAGCTTCGATGCCCAGCCATCCTTCCCCTCGATTTGGATTTCCCAGAAGGCAAGTAGAAAGGCCAGGAAAACCATAAAAACGATTAATCCTATAATCATTAATATCCTCTTCCGTATTTTGTGGCTAGTTTACCATTTTCCAATCCGTTTGGGCGAAATAAGTTACAAGACAAAAATGATTGGAACTGGGTAGTGTTGAGTTTATGATGCCCTTACTTACTAATTCAAATATCTCACCTTGAGTAATTGTTACCTGCAAAATGCACCGAGTGAACGGAGGGTGCGTTAAGGGGCTGCTTCATTAGTGATAGAGCGCATGCTAGAGGGGATCAACGAGTAGTGAAGCTAAAGCCCAGACAGGTGATGGCTACTCGTTCCGAACGCTGACTGGTCGGTCTAGATGCTAATCGTTTGGTCTCTCAAGTTCTTCTTCAGCGAAGCGCCTGGATGTCGCCAAGCCTTTGGACTCGATCCTCACCATATACCAGAAGCGAAAGACATCCTTAGTGGGTTCTTTGTCTACCACACCGATTTGCCCTCTATACGGTGAAGGAGAATTAACACTGATTTTCACTTTGCTGTCTTTGTTGAACTTCGGAACTCTGCTACCATACCCTCGGGGAAGATCATATTCCCTTCGTTTCATCGGGTCAGACAGGATAACATAAGCCTCGTTTATCTCTTGCATTTCTTCATGGGCTTCCGCGCTTCTCCGATTCCTGTCCGGGTGGCATTGAAAAGCCATCCTGTGATACGCCCTTCTTATTCCCTCTGCGCTGGCATCTGGCTCAATGCCCAAGACTTCATAGTAGTCTCTTTCACTTCGCGTTCCGCACACAAGTAATTCCATGGAAACTATTATACGGCTATCTGAGGAACAGTCAATAGTTCTTTTGTACTATGTTCAAGCCATACTGTAGAGTTAAGAAGCAACAATCCATCTTTTGGCGCAGCGGAGCAATATCCAAGCTTCTATTGCCCAAGCTGTACAATATGGATTAATGTTCATCTCCTGAGCCTGCTTTGGATAGCGTCACTCTCAAGTTCTCTGATGGCATCAGAAGCAACCCAGCGAGCAGCCTTCGAGTCGAGTCGCTTGATTTCCTTTGCAGTATTTATTGCGGCTTCGTTCAACTTGAGGTTCCTTTTCCCGATGTTTCTAAGAGCCCAGTTCACGGCCTTCTTGACGAAGTTACGCTCGTCCGTAGCCTCTCGTATTATCACAGGCAGCAATTCGATGAATTTCTCATCGCTTGCCTTCTTATCATGCCATGCCAGACAAGCTATCAGCGAAAAGGCAGTCCTTTTGACGAACTCTTCTTCCCGCTCAGACCAGTCGACAATTTTCTTCCAGGCTAATTGGTTCTTTTCAAAAAGATTGTCGCACACCTGGTCGCAGACATCCCATGAATTAATGTCTTTCACCCAGTCCTCCATCTGCTCTTCAGTTAGCTTAGCAGGATCATCAATCATCGCAGCCACGATCCTCGCTTCAGCTATTCCAGTTCTCCATAAGTCCAGTGCCAGCTTATGATCTCTCCCTATCTCTTTAGCCAGTTTTCTCATATCGGGAACCGAGACGCCTAATCTCTGCTCTACTTTCATCCCGAATTTAGCCATTCCTTCTAGCTGCTCTGGCCGAGCCTTGCTCTGGAGTTTGTCCAGCACATCCTTCACAGAAGCCATTGTTTTCTCCTATTCCATCACCTCAAAATGCGGAACATGTAATACCTATGGACGCACAAGCTCTTGGGACTGAGCAGAAAGGTAGAACATAATGTATCCCAGCAGTTCACCTTCTTGCTGAACAAACCACTATAATTTTGTGTCACTAGATAATCAATAATCCAATCAATGTAAAGGCAGCGATAGGTGGCAGAGCTGGCATCGGCTTCCCCTTTAAGAATATCGCTTGAATCGCATAGACGCTAATCAATCCCAGTAATCCCAGTACTGCAATAATAGCCGCTGGCTTTAGGCCCTGGGCAAAATAAACAGAGGCTGTAAGCAGACAAGGGAAGGCAATGTCGCCACCGCCCAGTATGGAGTATTCCCTATCGGCGGGATTCACTTCTATCATTTTCTCTCCGTGCTTTTTCAAGTTTGAGTTCCACTCAGAATAGTTTTTGGGAATGATTAGTGCCGGCAAGGCATTTATTTGCGATAGCCTGTCCGCCATCCAGAGCATAAATTTGAAACGAACCGCTAGGAAGTCATAGACGGCGAGTGCCAAAATAATAGCCATCGCTGTCCACGGCGTAATAAAGCGACCAAAAACTGCTCCTAAACTACTAACCGCCAGAATCAATACCAGGTTATGTAACCAGACAAGTGGTATCAAGAACCAAAATGTTCCAAACATGACAGCGATGGCAACAGCTACTGGAAGGGGCACGTAGAAGACAGTTGCAATGAATGCGCCCCAACTAAATAGAAGGGCAAACAAGAGTCTAAGAAGAACCTTTAAAGCCGTAAGAGGAATCTTGGAGAGCGTAAGTCCCAGCACGGCCGCTGCCGCAAGAATATAGATTAAAATCGGTCCCAACGCTGAATGGGCTGGTACCTCGATAACCTCTCCATCCGGTAATGTCACTTCCCCGGGCCACCAGGATATCGGCGCGGATGGCTGGGTCGGTATATCTATATCGTTTTCTTCCAGGAATGGGTCTATACGGGGAGCAACAAGAAGGATGAGCATTTGAGCGATAACAAAAAGAAGAAGGCCCAAATAAACCGTATTCAGCTTTACCGGCCTCTTTGTGCTCATATAGGGGGGTATTTTATATTAAAGAAGGCCCAATGTCGAAGTATCACTGTGACCAGCAAACCGAGCGAAGAATGGTTTGAGTGAATGTGTAAGAATGCAAATCTGCTATGTATAAGGTACGATATTTTGAACTGGTAATAATTTCATGTTAGCTTCATCAGTTATTTTCCATAATCGGCAACCTGGTATTTCTTGCCCCGAGCAATGACCCTGAAATTTTCTCCCTCGAGTAGTCTCTTATGCGCTTCTTGTCCACCGGGGTATTTTTCATTCAAAAAACCATCTGCTTTGAGCGTCCGCCAGTATGGTATGTCTAATGACTTACCTTCCTTGCTTGTTTCTTCCGCCGCATTGGCCGCCGTCATGATGAAAATCCCGGTGGTTAAAGAGCAGCAAGCTCTTACATCGTGATTCCTAGCTATTTGACTGCATACTTCGACAATCGTGGTAAGCTTACTCTTCGGTACCTGCTTCATAATTGCCACTACTTCCGATGGATTCACCAGGACGACATTATCACCGACTTCGGCACCCATCTTGTGCACGGCATTGTAACAGGGAAACCCTTTCTCCAGCCTGAGCACCTTAGGAAAAGAGGGTTTGTCCTTCAATTTTTCCTGCCAGGTTTTCTTCATCAGTTCTCCTCCCAGCGATATCTTTGCTTCTTTTGACGCAATCTATCAAGACCGCAATTAAAGCACAAACCGTTATGACAGCATATCACCTCGCCACATTCGGGGCACTTCCATTTCTCCTCTTGTTCCTCTAGAAATGGCTTTATGCCAATATTCTTTATGTATTCCAGGTTCTCAATCATGCTCATCTTAAAATATGTTCTGTAGCGGTTATCAAGACGCTTTAACCCTTCGCAGGGAAAACTGCTACATTCATAGCAATATCTTACCTTATTAGACATCAGCAGTTCGCATCTTTTCTTCAAGAAAGCGCACTTCTTATCTCGTGGCCTGCACCCTATGCAATACGGCATTCTGATTCCCTTGCTTTTAACATCATGGCGATAGGCAAGATACCCACTGCATATTTCACAGTTCATCCCACAGGGAGCGATTAGTTCTTCATTCATGGCTTCCACAACAGTAATATACAGGATTTTAAGCGACATACACCAGTTCGCTAAGAATCAATCTATATCAGCGTTGGAGTGACTAAACTGCACAATCCCGAGTTATGTGCAACGGTGGTATAGCACCCCTCCCAGTGCGCTAAGAGATGCAAAACAAATGGGTCAAGGGATCGTTTGCCGCACAGCGAGTTGACGATAATCCAATAAAAGGTTATTATTAATATGCAATGTTTTGCATTTATTATTATAACAACGAAGTAAAGAGGTCAAATGGAATATACATTAATGATAAGTGGCCTTGCTCTTGTCTTGGGCATCCTTATCGGGTACTTTGTCAGGCAGCTAGTAGCCAACCGGGAGATCCAAAGAACAAGAAAAGAGGCACAGAAGCTATTAGATGATGCAACAACCAAATATAATGAGCTACTCCGTGCAGCTAGAGAAGAAGCTATCAAGGTTGGCAACGCTGCCGAGGCGGATAGCAAGGAACGCCGCCTTGAAATACAACGATTAGAAAAGCGTGCTAACCAGAAAGCAGAGGCGCTGGAACGGAAGGTAGAGGGTGTAGAGCGGCGTGAGCGTGATTTAGACAGCAAGAAAAAAGATGCTGAGAGAATAACAGCTGAACTTCAGACAATAAGAGAAAAACAGCTGGCAAAGTTAGAATCCATCTCTGGCACATCTAGCGAAGAAGCAAAAACCCTCCTGTTTCAAATGTTAAAACAAGAGGTTGAAGAAGAGGCCTCGCGACAAGTTAGGGTGTGGGAAGCGCAAATAAAGGAAGAGGCTGATGGAAGGGTTCGGGATATTCTGGCCACAGCTATTCAAAGGTGTGCTACTGATGTCGTTTCGGAAACTACAATATCCGCTATTCCCCTGCCCAGTGACGAGATGAAGGGGCGGCTCATTGGGCGTGAGGGACGCAATATCCGAGCCCTGGAGCAAGCTACTGGCGTTGATCTTATCATTGACGATACTCCGGAGACAGTTACCATCTCCAGCTTCGACCCTGTGAGGCGTGAAGTAGCTCGCCTTGCTTTAAGCAAACTTATCCTTGATGGGCGCATTCATCCAGCCCGGATTAAGGAAATAGTAGACAAAACCAAAACAGAGGTTGAAGCTACTGCCCGTAGTGAGGGTGAACGAGCTGCTTACGAAGCTGGGGTGACAGGCTTACATCCTGAGCTGATTAAGCTACTTGGCCAGCTTAAATTTCGTACCAGTTATGGTCAGAATGTTTTACTTCACAGTCTCGAAGTTTCTCATCTGGCGGGGATGCTGGCTAGCGAGATTGGGGTTAATGCCAATGTCGCCAGGAAAGCCGGCCTGCTTCATGATATTGGAAAGGCGGTAGATCATCAAACTGAGGGTCCACATGCTCTGATAGGTGCTAACCTGGTTAAGCAGTGGGATAGAAATACAGAGGTGGTTCAAGCCATTGCTGAGCATCATGGCGAGGCAGAGACCAGTACTGTTATGGGCTTTATTGTTGCTGCTGCCGATGCCATAAGTGGTTCGCGGCCTGGTGCAAGACGTGAGTCCCTGGAACAATATTTGAAGCGCGTTAAGGACTTAGAGGACATAGCAGCCGATTTTCCTGGTGTGGAGAAGTCTTTTGCTATTCAAGCTGGGCGTGAAGTGCGCGTCATGGTAAAACCAGATAAAGTTGATGATTTAGCAGCGGTGAGATTGGCTCGGGATATTTCTAAGAAGATAGAGGAGAGCCTGACCTATCCTGGCCAGATAAAAGTAATAGTGATACGGGAGACTACGGCGATAGATTACGCTAAGTAGAATTGAGAATACTGACAATAGGCGACATCATCGGCAAGCCTGGTCGGAAGGCAGTGAAGGAAATCCTACCAGGCTTGTGTTATGAACATAATATTGACCTCATAGTAGGCAATGGCGAGAATGCTGCCGGTGGGGTAGGGCTGACCTTAAGTACAGCACGAGAGCTCTTTGATTCTGGAATTGATGTCATAACCACAGGCAATCATATCTGGGCTCAGAAGGAGATCATTCCTTACATGGATAGTGAGCTTGCTATTCTCCGTCCGTTGAATTATCCACCGACAAACCCTGGTCGTGGCTATTTGCTTAAAAATAATGCCCTGATAGTTAACATCGTCGGGCGTGTTTTCATAGGCAATTTTGATTGTCCCTTTCGAGCCATGGATCAGCTACTGGCTGAGTTTGAACATAAATCAATCCCTATTATTGTCGATTTCCATGCCGAGGCAACCTCGGAGAAAGTGGCAATGGGTAAATATCTCGATGGACGAGTCAGCGCTGTGTTGGGCACCCATACCCATGTGGGCACTATTGATGCTCACATATTGCCCGGAGGCACTGCTTATGTCACTGACATAGGCATGGTTGGCCCTATAGATTCGGTTATCGGGGATGACCCAGATTCTGTAATCACCCGCTTCCTTACTCAGATACCCAGCCGGCTATCGGTTGGCAAGGGAAAAGTCAGCTTCGATGCAATTCTGATCGAGGTGGATGAAAAGACTGGCAAGGCAGTGGATATCAAGCGTATCCAAAAAGTAGTGGACTAGGAAGAAAGAAGAGGAATTCAGCAGCTGGTTTAGCTCAAGCCTGATAGCTAGGAAAGTCTTACTTTCTCCATCACCCTGGGCATTATCTCGCCAGCCTTACCCCGGATGACCACTTCCGCGTAGTGGTCGAAGGGGGTTGGAGTTAAATTAACGATAGCTACCTTTGCTCCAGCCTCTCTGGCGTATGTTGGAATATAAGCAGCGGGGTAAATGACAAGAGTAGAACCAATGATAATAAAAAGGTCGCAGTTCTGCGAGCGGCGGGTAGCTTCCCGTAATGTCTCCTGTGGTAATGCCTCTCCGAAAAACACTGCATCTGGCTTCAGAATACCCTGACAGTCAGGGCAATCGGGGACTTCTATCCCCTCCTTTATTTTTTGTAATACTTCGGGCATCGGAAAGCGTCTACGGCAGCTTAAGCACACCACCCACCCCATACTACCATGAAGCTCAAACACCTTATTTTCAGGGACTCCGGCCTTTTGGTGCAGGTTGTCGATATTTTGAGTGATGACGCAATCTAATTTGCCCAACTGGTAGAGCTCAGCGATGGCATAGTGGGCGAGATTTGGTTCAGCTTCAGTAAGAAGTCCACCTTCAACGGACATCTTCCAAATAGTTTTGCGAGCTGCCGGGCCGCTGAGGAACTTTTGAATGGTGAAGTCCTCAGGGTCATATCTGTTCCAGATTCCTCCCGGGCCGCGGAAATCGGGGATACCTGACTCCGTGCTTACCCCAGCCCCGGTGAACACGATGACCTTCTTAGACTCTATGATAAGCTGAGCTAACCGCCCTATCTCTTCCATTATCTCACTCCTTCCCATAATATGACCTTTACCACCCTTTCGATACCGCCCAGGTCGGAAATTAGCTCGATACTGGCCTGTGGGAAATAGCTCTTTATTAACGAAGTTACCATTTCACCCTGCCCCTGACCTATTTCCAAAAGGAAACAGACTCCATAATTGAGTTTTTCCGACATCTGTTCCAGCATTTGTTGTATTTTGTCCAGGCCGTCTTTACCGCCGGCCAGGGCCATCGTTGGCTCATAATCTCTTATCTCCGGGTTCAAATCTACAAATTCACAATTTCTAATGTAAGGTAAATTGGCTACTATCATATCTACGGGTTGAGGCAATGGCTCAAGCAAATTCCCTTGTAAAAGTTCCACCTGGCTGTTAACCGCGTGGCGCCGGCAATTTATCTCGGCTACCTGTAGAGCCGAAGCTGAAATATCCGTGGCATAAATCTTAGCTTGAGGTAATGCTAAGGCAAGGCTGAGGGCAATAGCTCCGCAGCCTGTGCCAACGTCGGCTATGGTAATTTGCTTTCCCGGGTGGGAAATGCGATGGGCAAGTTCCACAGCTTTTTCCACGAGAAGTTCTGTTTCTGGTCTGGGAATGAAAGTGTGACAGTCAATGCAGCAGTCAATTCCATAAAATTCGCAGTGCCCTAAAATATAAGCAGTAGGTTCGTGATCAAGGCGACGCTGGACAAGATGCCATAGATGCTTTGTTTCCGCTGAAGTTAAGACCCTCTCTGGCTCTGTGTAAAGCTGTGTTCTAGGCATTCTCAAGACATGGCCTAGCAAAAGCTCAGCCTCAACAGAGGCATCATCAATTCTTGTCCTGAGTAATGTTTGGGTAGCTGATTGTAAAGCTTCGCCTAAAATCATCTAAGAGCTGCTTCCAGTTGTTCGACCTGCTCTTTGCTGAACAGGGCTTCAATGATTTCATCCAGTTCTCCATCTAAAATCTGTTGAAGGTTGTGAAAACTTGAGTTGATTCGGTGATCGGTGACCCTGTTTTGGGGGAAATTGTAGGTGCGAATCTTTTCCGCCCGTTGACCACTGCCTACTTGCATCCGCCGCTCTTTATCCATGCTTTCAGATTGTTTCCGTTGTTCCATGTCAAGCAGCCTGGCCCGAAGCACCGCCATGGCCTTCATCCTGTTTCTTACTTGAGACCTTTCATCCTGGCAGGAGGCCATTATGCCTGTGGGTAAGTGCGTGATGCGAACTGCCGTAGTTACTTTATTCACATTTTGCCCTCCGGCCCCCCGGCTATGGAAGAATTCCATTTTGAGGTCATCAGGATTGATGTTAAGCTCAATCTCTTCTGCCTCGGGCAGGACCGCTACCGTAGCTGTCGAAGTGTGAAGCCGTCCCGAGGCTTCGGTAATTGGCACCCTTTGCACTCGATGGACACCACGCTCGTGCTTAAAGCGGCTGAAGGCACCTTTACCCTTGATTTCGAATATTAGCTCCTTGAAACCTCCGATTCCACTTTGATTGCTATCGATGATCCCCACCTGCCAGCCCTTGCCCTGGGCATATCTGCTATACATGCGGAATAAGTCGGCAGCAAAAAGGCCTGCCTCCCCACCACCAGCTCCAGCCCTTATCTCAACAATGACATCTCGATCCTTGGCTGGGTCTTTGGGTATCAGGGAGAGCTTGAGTCGGCGAAGGAGGTCATCTTGCTGTTGTTTGAGTTTGCTTACTTCTCCCTTGACTAAAGCCATCATTTCTGATTCGGCATGGGAATTAAGCAGATCTTCAAGTTCCGCCAGCTCTTTGCCCTTGGCTTTATATTGTTGGTATGTGCCAACGATATCTTCAAGAGCAGCCTTCTCCTTGCTTAGTTCTTGAAGCCGCTTGGGATTCGTAGCTACATCTGCTTGAGCCAAGAGTTGGCTCAGCTCGTCGTAGCGCTTTTGTATTAATTCCAGTTTCTCAAACATAGCCAATATTATTATAATACAGTGGCATAAGCTGCTCAAACTTGAGTTAAGGGAGCTAGAATGAAACTGACGCCAGGTTGCTATGAATGCTTACGCAGATTAATCTACCAAGCTGCAGAGCTAGCCACGGGCGATGCTTCGCTGAAGCAAAATGCAATAAAAGAAGCGATGAAGATATTGGATGATGAGTTTTCTTATAGCCAATTATCTATTGTGATTGCCACCAAGATTCACAAGGTGGTAAGAGAAATGACTCACAATCCTGACCCTTATAGGGCAATGAAGGAAAGGGAGATGACGCTCGCCAGGGAATTATACCCCGAGCTGTCATTGCGAGCTGAAGCTGCGAGCCGAAGGCGGGGCAAGAAGCGAAGCAATCTCTATAAGGACGAACTTCGGGGTTGTCTTAAACTGGCCGCAGCAGCGAATGTTATTGATTTCTTCAGAGAGCCTGGTTCTATCAAGGATGATATAAGGAAACCCGTGAGCTTTGCTGTAGATGACTCGGAGCAATTGGAAGCAAAGCTAAAAGATGCCGGCAAAGTTTTATATCTAGCGGATAATGCCGGGGAGCTCTATTTCGACCTCCCTCTAGTCAAGTGGATGAAGCAATTTGCCCATGTTATCTATGTGGTTAAACCATCGCCTGTTCAAGACGATTTGACCCTGGACGATGTGAGGAAGTCTGGCTTGGAAGGTGAGTTTGGGAAGGTTATAAGCACGGGCGTAGCTTCGCCGGGAATAGTTTTTTCTTTAGCTTCAGCCCAGTTCAAACGAGAATTTGAGTCAGCAGACCTTATATTCGCCAAAGGAATGGGGCACTATGAGGCTTTGTCCGAGCTTCCCCCGGAAGGAAGGTTTTTCTATTGCCTCATGGCGAAGTGCCAACCCGTAGCAAATTCGCTGGGGGTACCTATAAACAGCTATGTGGCCATGCTACAATGATTCAAGTTTGTCCCCAGCCATGGAAAATCGCCTCAGAGGACACTAAGAGGCTCTAGAAAGGGCATGAAATAAGAAATAATGAGCCTCCTCCTTCTTAACCTAACAGCAGAGGTATTGATTTTTTTGATAAAGTTCGGTTTTATTCGCATATTTTTCCTGTATAATAGGCAAAATTTATGAGGAAACCGACCAAGCGTGAAGCCATAATAGGCGGCATATCTCTAGCAGTTACCGTAGCTTTATCTCTTCTTATCATTCAGCATCGAAGCTACATCGAAGAGATAGCAGAGTGGGGCTATTTTGGTTGCTTTTTCATCAACGTCCTCACTAACGGGACCTTCATTTTGCCCGGCTTCGGCATTGTTATTACATTCACACTGGGTGGAGTATTAAATCCTGCCATAGTTGGCGCCGTAGCTGGAATTGGTGAAGCTATAGGTGCTACTGGTGCTTATTTCACTGGATACGCTGGCAGGGGCTTATTCCGAGATAGTAACAGCAGCCTTTACCTTCGCTTCAGCAATATTATTGACCGCCACGGTTCTAAAGCCATTTTCTTCGTGTCCGCTGTATTGAGTCCTTTTTTTTACCCCTTCGCCGTATTTCTGGGCATGGTTCGCTTTGGTTGGGTAAGATTTTTCCTCGCTACCTGGGCAGGGAGGACAGCCAAAAGCATGGTAATAGCTTACCTGGGATACTTCGGTTTGAAGGCCATCCTGCGATGGCTGGGCGTGGATATTTGACCCAACCCAAGAAATTTTACGATTTTCCTGAGACCCAGTTAGTGTTTAAAACAAATTTAGCGGGGTCCCCAAACAGTCTTGCGACTTTTGGGGGTTGTTTTAACTTGAGTTTCCCAAGCTCTTTTGTTATATTCTTGAACCAAGCGGGGCTGTAGCTCAATCGGGAGAGCGTCTGACTGGCAGTCAGAAGGTAGTGGGTTCGAATCCCATCAGCTCCACCAAGTCTTTTCCCGGCTTTGATTACCACAAACAGGCCCTCAGAAAAAGAGGTCAACTCTATTTTTCTCCCTTCGCTCGCAATGACAGCTCAGATATGAAATCCTAAATCCCAAGCCCTGAAGGGGAAACTCCAAATCCTAATATCTAAATCCCAAACAATATCAAATGATCAAAATCCAAAGGACCAAACGGTTTTGAATTTGGAATTTGTTTAGGATTTGGTGCTTGGAATTTAGGATTTGGAGCGGAGCGATTTTGGGATTTGGAATTTAGCCGCAGGGATTGCCATGCCCCGACAAGTCGGGGCTCGCCAGGACAGCCTCTCTCTCCCTGACGAGAGGGATTTTATACGAGATTATGCGGGTAACTATTATTTCTGGTGCTCCCTTGTAGATTTTGCTTATACGAGAATGGCAGTTGGTTCTATCACCCTTGCTCTGGCTCGATCAGGCCATAGTCGCCATCCTCGCGGCGGTATAGCAGATTGAGCCTCTCAGTATCAGCGTCTATGAAAAGAAAGAAATCATGCCCTAAAAGCTCCATCTGGCTTATAGCTTCATCTACAGGCATGGGTTTGACTAAGAAGCGTTTACTCTTTACCACTCTTTTGGGAGCCTCGCTTTCCTCCGCCTCGATTGCCGCTCCTTGCCGAGCAAAAGAAATGCCTCTGCCTTTATCATATAATTTGCCTTTGTATCGCTCGATTCGATTAGATAGCACATCCACTACTTTATCAATGGCTGTGCGAATATCCTTAGACTTTTCCTGAGCTTTAATTAAGACACCTTTGCTGTCAAGGGTAACCTGGACAGTGAATCGCTGCTCAGGCAGCTTTGCGCCTTCGTGGGAAATCTCCACCTTGCCTTCACCGATGGTAGGTAAGTAACGACTTAGTTTGCCAATCTTCTTCTCAACATATGCCTGTACTATTTCAGAGACCTCCACATTATTCTTAGCGATAATCTGTAGCTTCATTTCTCCTCCTTCAGTTATAAATCTCCCTTGCTAAGGTTAAGCCCCAAACAGACGCAGCTCCCTTGTTCTTGAGAGCTGCGGCACAGGACTCCAGCGTGGCTCCAGAGGTACATACATCGTCTATAAGGATAATTTGTTTACCCCCTACCTTTTCATCATGGCACACGAAAGCATCGGCTACATTCCTTCGGCGCTCTTCCACATCAACTGCTCTCACCTGAGGTTGGGCCTGTTTAACCCGAATGAGGCAATCCTCAATCACTGGCAAACCAATGCGCCTGCCCAACTCCCTGGCGAGCAGGCTGGACTGGTTATAACCCCTCTCTCTCAATCGCCGTGGATGAAGAGGGACGCCAACTAGGGCTTCGCCAGGCGGGGGATTTGCCTTGAGATAATCAGCTAATAATTCAGCCAGACAGGGAGAGATTGCCTTCAAATTTCGATACTTCAACTCATGAATGGCTTTCCGTATTACCTCGTCAAACCTAAATAGAGAACGGATGCCGTCAATCTCAGTTTGTCTTTGCCAACAGCTTGGACATACGATACCGCTAGCCTGAGGCCTGCCACAGTGGGGGCAAAGCGGGGGTAATAGCCTTGGTAGTTTTCCAAGACACTCAGGGCAAAGAAAACCTCCTCCTTTTCCACAGCCAACGCATCGGCGCGGGAAAAAAGAGTCCACCGCCAGCTCAATTAATTTACCTGAACGAAGCAAATCTTATGCTAAGGAGTGTATTCTCGGCGTGGTGTGCGGGTATGAAGTTCTCCACTAAGAATAGGCTCATTAAGGTATATTTCGCCATTCCTGATCTTTAAATTGTAACCACAATCAGGATTGGTACACACCCAGGCCTTGTAGTGAATCGGTGCCCCCTGACTACCAAAGTCAGACAGAGGCACTAAATCCCCCTTTCCGCATTTCTGGCACTTCGGGAATGAACCGGTTTCCAAGTTCCACCTCCACAATTAATTTATTTGTTAATCAGAACCAGTAAGTATATATTATCACAATTTCGTTTGCAAGGTCAGTTCACTCATAAGCCAAGTTTTTTAGATTTTCTTTAGAATTTCCTAATGACCCAGCCCAACCACCAACAGGCAGGTATAAATAGCCCCGGCCGGCGTCAGCTGGCTTCTCATTAACCTGATAGCCTCGACTGCGACAGGATATTTATCTCCAAAGATGGTAGAGCCTACAAGTTCGCCAAAGCTTCTCCTTTCCGGCGGTGATGCTCCTTCCCTGATGCGGGCCAGGGTCAAGTGCGGCACAAAGGGGCGTTCCTCCTTAGCAAAACCCAGGGCAGCGAGCGCAGAGTCAATGTTTTGCTGTAACCTGGATAGCTTGTCCAGCTCCCCACCGACGCCAACCCAAAAGACCCGGGCTTGTCTTATACTGGGAAAAGCTCCCAGGCCTGAAATCTCTAAATGGAATGGAGAAATCCCCTGCACCGCTTTCTCTATAGCTTCAGTTATCTCTGCTACCCGCTTAGAAGAAATATTGCCCAGAAACTTCAAGGTCAGGTGAATGCCCCCCGGGTCCACCCATTTGACGAACCTATGTTCGTCTCTCTCCAATTCTTTTCTCAGCCTGGCTAATCCTTTCTTAGCCTCCTCAGGCAGTTCAATAGCAATAAAGGAACGGATTTCTTCAGAACCTTGGGACATTTCAGCTTCCTTGTCCATTTCCATCCTCACTTCAATCCTCTCCCTTCAAGGGAGAAGGGTGATACTTTACGACCGGTATTCATTCCGTATCTAAAAGAGGGACGATGCCCTTTTCTTACTTTCCTTTTTTATTCTTTTCCTTTGGCTGCTTGGGCTTTTTCACATTCTTTCTGCCTTTAGTGCCCATCTCTAGTCTCTTCCTTTCTATTTAAGTATTACTGCTATGTGACACTTCTGCTCTTTGCATCCCGGCACAGCAGTTTTTGGGCGTTAGCCCCCAGGATTCTAGCTTTATCTTCCTCAGGAAGCTGTGCAGATTGGACCTGGGCAAGCACTCGATTCTGGTGCATAAGAGGATAGTCAGTGCCGAAAAGGATTTTATCACTACCGATGATGCGGCTCACCTGTTCAAAGATCTCGGGCTTATAAAGGAAGACGGTAGCCGCGGTATCAAAGAAGACATTGGCTAAAGCCTTAGCTACTTCAGGCATCAGGGCATAGAAGGGCAACCCACCACCCCAGTGAGCACAGACAAGCTTTAGATTCGGGAAACTCGTGATAAAGGAGTAGAGAATATCCGGGGTTATACTACCCTTGCCAGAGTACTCATGCCCCACTGGCTCAGAAGAGTGGGTCAGAAAAGTCAAGTCGTGCTTTAGCGCGGCATCAACGAGAGGCTTCATTGTTGTCTTATCAGCGAGATTGAAGCCCTGCACATCAGACCTTAATTCGCCAATTCCCTTAGCCCCGGCTTTAGCACATCGCTCCAGCTCGGCTATGGCAGCATCTCCGGCCTTGGGTTGAACCGAACAGAAGCCGACAAGCCTTTTGGGATAGCGTGATACTGAATCTAAAATGTAATCGTTTGTTTCTACACAGAGTTCATGGCTTACCCAGCCGGCGTTAAGAACGACGGACACATCAATGCCGGCTTCATCCATGCTGGCAAGCAGTTCTTCCACCGTTGCCATCCTGGCTTCCGGCTGGGAATAAAGCAAGGAAAAGCAAGGATCATATTTGCTATATTCATCACGCCTTTCCCTCAGCCAGGGGGGAAATATATGGGTATGAAAATCTATAATCACTTAAGCCATTATACCCAAACGACTAAAAATACTAAAATGCCATAGTCTTTTGTCATTGCGGGCACCCCACCTTTCTTGTCATTGCGAGCCACCTTCCCCTTCCTGTCATTGCGCGCACCCCACGTCTTTTGTCATTGCGAGCGAAGCGTGGCCATCTCATTGGCTCCACGAGATTGCGGAGCCTGTTCCGAAGCGTAAGCAAGGAATCTCGCTCCTCGCAACAACAGAAGGGGGGAAATAGAGTTGACCCCGTTTAAAACCAGAAAACATTTGATAGTTCAGGGGGTGATATAATACGAACTAACATTTGGAAAAATTGGGCTACTACCTCGGAGGGATAAAAGATGTTGAACATCCGTGCAATTAAGAAAGATACCCTCTATAACGTCATGCTCCAGCAGTTGTATAGCCTTAATTACACGTGGGTGAGATTCGAAGGTTTTATACAGGAGAAAGCTCCCGAAGTATATGGCAGTGAAGAATATTATCAGCTTTTTGAAGACTATGGTTCGGAGGAAGCCAGGCGGTTGGTCAGAGCTTTGGGTTTTCCGAGAGAGGAAATCAAGGACCTGGCCAGGTTTTTAAAATATTCTCACTGGGCTATTTTTGAGAATATCGAAATAGCGGAACTGACCGCAAACAGTTTCAGAATGCGCACACTCGGTTGCTCAGTGCAAAGTGCAGCGAAGAAATGGGGGATGGAGTATTATGATTGTAGAACTGGAGGCCTGCGGATTCGCAGCGGTTTCTTTAAAGGTATCAATCCTAAGGCAAAGGTTCAGAGGATTTTTACCCCGCCTGAAGCCAGACCTGAAGATAGACGTGCAATCGTCTCTTGCGAGTGGCTGGTTTCATTGGAGTGAGACACTTCATAGCGGAGAAAAAATAGAGTTGACCCCTTTTTGGTCTTGACAGTGCGGGGGGTCAAGTATATCATTGATAGTATCAGGTAAGAATTCAGGAAGACTTTTACTCCGAAAACGGTCGAAGTATTACAAGGGAGGGGAAGTGAAACACAAATCAATTGCAATCGCTTTAATCGCAGTTCTATTATGTGTGGGTTCAGGTAATACCATCGCTTGCACCACCCCTGTAACCGATTACCACCTAAGTATCAGCAGCACGGAGGGTGGTGACGTCACCGAGCCTGGAGAAGGTCGGTTTTCCTATTGTCCACAACAGGGTGAGAGGGTTAACCTGGTGGCGACTCCGGATCCCGGCTATTGGTTCGTCGAGTGGACCGGCGATGTCGGTACGATTCCCGATGTCAATGCCGCAGTAACCACCATCACCGTGAACGATGATTATTCCATAAAAGCCAACTTCGCCAAGCCCCATAAGATCACTATCTCCAGCACAGAAGGGGGATCGGTAACCACTCCCGGAGAAGGGACTTTTGTCTATGACGAAGGTGATGTGGTGAAACTGGTGGCGACCCCAGATCCTGGCTACTACTTCATCAACTGGACTGGTGATGTGGGCACCATTACCAATGTCAACGCTCCCACAACCACCGTCACCATGAACGACAATTATTCCATAACCGCCAACTTTGAGCAGATACCTCCAGGGAAAGTCGCCCTTACCACCTCCAGCACGGCTGGTGGCTCGGTCACCACCCCTGGTGAAGGGGCTTTCATATATTACGTTGGGAAAGTGGTTAGCCTGGTGGCCAGCCCAGCCAGTGGCTACAGGTTTGTAAACTGGACTGGCAACGTGGGCACTATTGCCAATGTCAACGCTGCCTCAACCACCATCACCATGAATGGAGACTATTCCATAACGGCCAACTTCATGGCGGTATATGACCTCACCATCTCCAGCACCGCTGGTGGGTCGGTAACCACCCCTGGTGCAGGGACCTTCACCTATGATGGAGGAACAGTGGTCAACCTGGTGGCGACGGCAAATGGTGGCTACTATTTCATCAACTGGACTGGTGATGTGGGCACCATTACCAATGTCAACGCTCCCACAACCACCGTCACCATGAACGACAATTATTCCATAACCGCCAACTTTGAGCAGATACCTCCAGGGAAAGTCGCCCTTACCACCTCCAGCACCGCTGGTGGGTCGGTAACCACTCCTGGAGAGGGGACTTTTGCCTTTGACGAAGGAACGGTGGTCAGACTGGTGGCAGAGGCTGACGAAGGCTACCCCTTCCTCAACTGGACTGGCGATGTAGCCACGATCGCCGATGTCAATGCCGCCATAACCACCATCACCATGAACAATAACTACACTATAACCGCCAACTTCGTAGAGATACCGCAGTACGAGCTGACTGTGTCCAGTACTTGTGGAGGATCTGTAACTACCCCTGGAGAAGGCTCATATTCCTATGATGAGGGTGAGGTGGTCAACTTGGTAGCGGAGGCTGATGCCAGCTACCGCTTTGTCAACTGGACTGGCGATGGGGGTACCATCGCTGATATTAACGCTGCCACCACGACCATCACCATAAACGGTGACTACTCCATAAAAGCTAACTTCGTCAGGCAGGACTGAGACTGCTGATAACCAATCAATTAACCTGACGTTGCTTCGCCGGTGCTGAATCATGCAAGCGAGGTACGAGAATCGACGCCCAGCTTTTGTCACTCATACTTCGCTGACTATTTGCCGAACGCAGATGAACTTACGGGAAAATCTGGGAAAAGACTTAGCATCATTAGGGTGATATAATAGTACCAGGGCGTGATGCAGTAGCACGATAAGCCAGAGGTTTTGGGAAAGCCGAATTCTACAAGATGTCAGTAGCTCACCGCACAAAAAACGGTTTGGCAATCTGCGGTTAGGTGTCAAGAACGGACACGCCGAGTCTGGCACACACAAAGTTGATGGTGTAGCGAGCCGGTATGGCTGTAGCTTATTAGTGTCGCCCGTAACCAAGTTAGCTGAAGTATGGCAGGGATGATTAAGTCAAGAGCCCGGAAATGCTTCCCGGCGGTGATGACGTTGATGCTGATTCTGGGATTGTGTGCCGCAGGAGGTCCACTAGGCTGTGGGAACCCGGCGGTCGTCATCCCCGATGCCGGCCTGCAGGCTGCCATCAGGGAAGCCCTGAATAAACCAGAGGGAGACCTCTATGCCTCGGAGCTTGCTTGGTCGGAGTTCCAGAATCTCGATGCTGCTACTAGAGGAATCCAGGACCTACGGGGGCTTGAGTATTGTACCAACCTTAGAGTGCTGATTCTTGCGGCGAACCAGATAAGCGATATATCCCCGCTTGCTAACCTCACCAGCCTGGCAGTGCTGATTCTTGCGGCGAACGAGATAAGCGATATATCCCCGCTTGCTAACCTCACCAACCTGACATGGCTCGAGCTTTGGGGTAACCAGATAAGCGACATATCTCTGCTTGCTAACCTCACCAACCTGACAACGCTGGGTCTTTCGAAGAATCAGATAAGCAATACACTCCCGCTTGCTAATCTCACCAGCCTGACACTGCTGTCTCTTGGGGAGAACCAGATAAGCGATATATCCCCGCTTGCTAACCTCACCAGCCTGACAACGCTGTCTCTTAGTGAGAACCAGATAAGCAATATATCCCCGCTTGCTAACCTTAGCAGCCTGACCGGGCTGGGTCTTGAGCATAACCAGATAAGCGATATATCCCCCCTTGCTAATCTCACCAGCCTGACAGAGCTGAATCTTGCGAGGAACCAGATAAGCCACATATCCCCGCTTGCTAACCTCACCAGCCTGACAGAGCTGGGTCTTGAGGCAAACCAAATAAGCGATATATCCCCGTTTGCTAACCTCGCCAACCTGACACTGCTGTCTCTTAGTGAGAACCAGATAAGCAATATATCCCCGCTTGCTAACCTCACCAGCCTGACAGGGCTCGGTCTCGGGGGTAACCAGATAAGCGATATATCCCCGCTTGCAAACCTCACCAGCCTGACAACGCTGTCTCTTAGTGAGAACCAGATAAGCAATATATCCCCGCTTGCTAACCTTAGCAGCCTGACAGAGCTCGGTCTCGGGGATAACCAGATAAGCGATATATCCCCGCTTGCTAACCTCACCAGCCTGACAGAGCTCGGTCTCGGGGATAACCAGATAAGCGATATATCTTCCCTTTCCAACCTTAGTAATCTAAAGCAACTCGCACTTGAGGGCAACCAGATAACCGATATAAGTGCTTTGTCCGAGCTCACTGATTTGAGAGTCGTCTGGCTCGATAACAATAATATTACCGACATATCGCCCCTCTCCGGTTTGATTAGGATTGGCCAAGTTGAGGAGGACGATTCGTGGCTGGATGAAAGAGAAGGGATAAGAATCTCCCTTGGTCTCCGCGACAATCAAATAACTGACATCGAACCCCTGGTAGAGAATGAAGGGCTTTCAGAAGGGGATGGGATTGACCTTCGAGGTAATCTGTTAAGCAGTGATTCTCTCAACACATACATACCTCAACTTAGGGAGGGAGGTGTGAATGTTCTTTATGATGTTTAAGAACTGCCCCTAGAGCACCACGGCGCTTGATCACCACTGCAGCTTACGCCGCCCCAATGGCAGAGGAAAGAGAAATTGTGTGTGAGTTCAGAGACAAATACCTGCTCACCAACCCGTTGGGGAAGGGTTTGTTAAAGCTTTACTACAAGGTCAGCCCGCCAATGGCTGAGTTCATAACTGAGCATCCAAGCCTGAAGCCAATAGTGAGGGCTGGACTATTGCCCGCTGTGGCCATGAGCGCCATAGCCGTCAACACTACTCCGGTCGAGAAGACGGCCCTAGCAGGCTTGTTGGCGCTCGTTTCAGTTACACTGGCTGTCTGGGCGACGAGGCGGCGAGGCAGAGGTCCACAGTACAACCAAGGGTGAAATTGCACAAAAGCCTGTGCTGGGCGGGGCGATGCCTGGTGGTACCACCGTGACAGTGCGGGGGGAATATGACATAAGCGACAGATTTTGGAGGGACCGAACTATTACGAAGGAGGTGAAGTATGAAGATAATACTTGGTTCGAGCAAACACCATTACATGGCAAGAGCTAGCATCTTTTTAATTGTGGTAGCCTTAGTTGCCGGGATGGTAGGTTGTGGTGGTGGTCCTGTTGAGTACGACCTCACTATCGCCAGTACCGCTGGAGGGTCGGTATTCAACCCTGGAGAAGGCAAGTATACCTATGACGAAGGTGAGGTGGTCAACCTGGTGGCCGAGGCTGAGGAGGGCTACCAGTTTGTCAACTGGACCGGCGATGTGGTCACCATTGCCGATGTCAATGCTGTCACCACCACCATCACCATGAATGGAGACTATTCCGTTACCGCCAATTTTGAGGCCAGCTTTATGATTGCCGCAGGCAGGGAGCACACGGTAGGGCTTAAGCACGACGGCACCGTGGTCGCCGTGGGAAACAACGACTATGAGCAGTGCGATGTCGGTGGCTGGATGGACATCACCCAAGTCGCCGCAGGCGGGTTGCACACGGTGGGGGTTAAGGACGACGGCACCGTGGTCGCCGTGGGAAATAACGATGACAGGCAGTGCGATGTCGGCGGCTGGACGGACATCACCCAGGTCGCCGCAGGCGTCGGTCACACGGTGGGGCTTAAGTCCGACGGCACCGTGGTCGCCGTGGGGAACAACGACTACGGGCAGTGCGATGTCGGCGGCTGGACGGACATCACCCAGGTCGCCGCAGGCGTCGGTCACACGGTGGGGCTTAAGTCCGACGGCACCGTGGTCGCCGTGGGAAACAACGACTATGAGCAGTGCGATGTCGGCGGCTGGACGGACATCACCCAGGTCGCCGCAGGCGGCAGTCACACGGTGGGGCTTAAGTCCGACGGCACCGTGGTCGCCGTGGGAAACAACGACTATGAGCAGTGCGATGTCGGTGGCTGGACGGACATCACCCAAGTCGCCGCAGGCGGGTTGCACACGGTGGGGGTTAAGGACGACGGTACCGTGGTCGCCGTGGGAAACAACGACTATGAGCAGTGCGATGTCGGCGGCTGGACGGACATCACCCAAGTCGTCGCAGGCTATCTGCACACTGTGGGGCTTAAATCCGACGGCACCGTGGTCGCCGTGGGATACAACGACTATGGGCAGTGCAATGTCGGCAACTGGATGGACATCACCCAGGTCGCCGCAGGCTGCGTTCACACGGTGGGGCTTAAGGCTGACGGCACCGTGGTCGCCGTGGGTGCGAGCTTGGGACAGTGGGATGTTGGCAACTGGACGGGCATCGTCCAGGTCGCAGCAGGCATGTTACACATGGTGGGGCTCAAGGCTGACGGCACCGTGGTCGCTGTGGGGCTCAATACCTACGGGGAGTGCAATGTCGACGGCTGGATGGACATCGTCCAGGTTGCCGCAGGCGGTTATCTCCTCGGGGGTCACACGGTGGGGGTTAAGGCTGACGGCACCGTGGTCGCCGTGGGAGAAAACAGCGCCGGGCAGTGCGATGTCGGCGGCTGGACGGATATCGTCCAGGTCGCCGCAGGCTTCGGTCACACGGTGGGGCTTAAGGACGACGGCACCGTGGTCGCCGTGGGATTGAACCACTTCGGGCAGTGCAATGTCGGCGGCTGGACGGACATCACCCAGGTCGCCGCAGGCTGGTTGCACACGGTGGGGCTTAAGGCTGACCGCACCGTGGTCGCCGTGGGCTCGAACTTCATCGGGGAGTGCGATGTCAGCGACTGGACGGACATCATCCAGGTTGCCGCAGGCGGGTTGCACACGGTGGGGCGTAAGGACGGCGGCACCGTGGTCGCCGTGGGAAACAACGACTATGGGCAGTGCAATGTCGGCGGCTGGACGAACATCACCCAGGTCGCCGCAGGCGGTTACTTCATTTACGAATACTTGGGGGGCCACACGGTGGGGCTTAAGACCGACGGCAGTGTGGTCGCCGTGGGAGACAACGAGTTCGGGCAGTGCAATGTCGGCGGCTGGGATCTGAACTGAGCTGGCTCCCCCATACCTCCGCCCATAAGGGCGGAGGTATGGTTATATTGTCGTTGCCAGTCACCTTCCCCTCACTGTCATTGTGAGCACCCCACGTGTTTTGTCATTGCGAGCCCCGACTTGTCGGGGCGTGGCAATCTCGCATAATTACCTTGAGATTGCTTCGTCGCTACGCTCCTCGCAACGACAAGAGGGGAAGGGATTGCGGAGTCTGTTACGAAGCGTAAGCGAAGAATCTCGCTTCAGTTGTAGGACGGTATTTTATATGCGACTCCGGCCGAGAAGATAGCCATAGTAGGCTCCTTGGTGCTGGTTTCTGTAGCATTGGCGGCCTGGGCGACGAGGCGGCGAGGCAGAGGTCCAGAGTACACCTGAGGTTGGAATTGCACAATTGCCTGAAACGTTACTTATAATTAACTGCATGAATTATTATAATTCTCCCTCCCCTGGCGGGAGGGAGTTAGAGAGAGGGAGAAGAAAGCTCGCAGAGTTCGCCCTCACCCTAACCCTCTCCCATCGAGGGAGAGGGATTTTATACGGCTCCTTAACTCCATAATATTTCTTGGACGCCGCACAAAAAACCTATTGACAACTCCTTAAATGACGGTATAACATTAGAATAGGATCTATCTGACATAGTACTTCAAGTATTAATATTACGGGCGGTGGTCAAGTGTGTGCCATAGAAGATTGTGTTAGTTCCTGCGATGCTGAGCCCGGCACATATAGACATGTGAACTGGGCTCCTTTTTCCTGCCACAGCACAGTTCAAGATCCCCTTCAAAACCCAATGGCACTGCAACTAACTATCACAGAAAGAGAAGGGTGATAGAAAATGCGTAAAACAAAAATTTCATTATTAACAATAGCTCTACTTTTAATCGGGCTAATAATCATCCCTGCACCGATAGCTCTGGCTGAATCTGGACCGACCTTTTTCGATGCAATGGTGCCGATGCGCGATGGCATTCAGTTGTACACTAGGGTCTATCTACCTGATTCTGATATTTGGGGGCCTGGACCTTACCCTGTAATTCTTGAAAGAACTCCATATGGGATTGGTACACCTGACTCAGAGCCAATATGGCCCCTTGGAATCCCATTTGGATACGCTCACGTGGACCAAGATACCAGGGGAAGATACTCCTCACAGGGCTTGGATTGCCTCTTCTACGACGACATTTCAGATGGATATGACACACTTGACTGGATTGCTGCCCAGGACTGGTGTGACGGAAACATTGGTGTATTCGGCTATTCAGCCTCTGGCATAAATGCATTTATGGCTGCCGGCGAAGCCCACCCCAATCTCAAGGCTATTGCACCTTTGTCCTCGAGTGGAAATATCATGAATGACCTAACTTTCGAGGGAGGAGCTTTTCGTGGAGATGCTCTAGTATGGGGGATTGTACAAACCGCGTTAGGTCTCTCTATGGTCACTGACGGTCATAAAGATCTGCTTGGCTTGAGTCCATCGACGTTCAATGCGAAAACATTCTCGGTTATGTTGCTTGCTCAGGAGTTAGTAACTTATGTAGAGTGGCATAACCCCACGCTACCCGGCTGGCCTGCAACCTATCAGAAAGCTACGGAGTCAGCACAGTGGATGCATCTTCCTTTATACGAATTCCACGATGACCTGAGCACTTTACAACCATATATGCAGGAAGTCTGTAATCATCCCAGCCAAGACGAATGGAGAGACCACTATAAAGTGTACGACACAGTAGACGTTCCCACTCTATTATTGACCGGTTGGTACGACTTTTTCGTAAGGTGTCAAGTTGACGCTTTTGTCGCTCTGCAAGAGAGAGATATTCCAGTGAAACTCATTGTGGGACCCGGTACACACAGGGATCCTCTATTGGGTTGGGATGGGCTTTATGCATATGTAAAGGAATGGTTTGACTATTGGCTGAAAGGCATAAACAATGGAATAATGGATGAGCAACCAGTTCACTACTATTGCCTAGAAGCTGACGAGTGGCGATGGGCAGACCAGTGGCCTCCCGAAGAAGCCAAATACATTAATTACTATCTATATGAAGATGGAGTCCTCAGCACTGACCTACCTTCTGGTCGGGAAGAGCCTGCAAATTACACATATGACCCAATGAATCCTGTGTTGACTATGGGTGGAGCAAATTTACCCTTCGCAGAAACCGTAAAAGCAGGACCTTTTGATCAAACACCTGTAGTGATTGACCGAGACGATATCCTAAGTTATACCAGTTCACCACTAACAGAGGATGTTGAAATTGCGGGCCCACTCACTGTTGTCCTCAGCGCTTCTTCAGACTGCACGGATACAGATTTCACCGCTAAGCTGATAGATGTGCATCCCACTGGAGAGTTAATGCTGGTCGCTGATGGCATTGTGAGAGCAAGATACCGGGATTCCATGGCAACCCCTGAATTGATGGAACCCGATACTGTCTATACGATCACATTTGATATAGGTCACATCAGCCACCTGTTCGAAACTGAACACAGTATTCGTGTAGACATTTCGAGCAGTAATTTCCCTAAGTATGACCGCAACCTCAACACTGGCGGGGCATTGTACAAGGAAACAGAGTGGGTTGTTGCTGAGAACACCATTTACCATGACGCAGATAATCCTTCCTACATAATGCTTCCCGTAATCAAAGATTGGGAGGATGATGTTGAGCCTTCCGAGGGTATTTGTTTCATCGCCACCGCCGCCTATGGCACACCAATGGCGGAGGAGATAGAAATTCTGCGTGAGTTCAGAGATGAATATCTGCTGACCAGCGCTCTGGGACAAGCTCTAGTAGACCTCTATTACAGGGTCAGCCCACCAATAGCCGAGTTCATAACTGAACATCCCAGCCTGAAGCCAATAGTGAGGGTCGGGCTATTGCCCGCTGTGGCCATGAGCGCCGTAGCCGTCAACACTACTCCGGCCGAGAAGATGGCCATAGTAGGCTTGCTAGCGCTGGGCCCGGTGGTCATATTTCAACTGTTCTATCTTCGGTGGGCAGGATGACTTTTATTCCGCTGTTACTCAGATTATCCACGTAGAATTCGGGCTTCTCAGAGTGCACCGGTATAAGCATCTCCGGTTGAATCTCACGAGCAACTCTCAGCAGGTCGGGACCACAGGCATGCCCCGAAGCATGCAGCCCCTTTTCTTCCTCAGGTATTTCCCATTCGCCGTTCCTTTCTACAGGGAGGCCGAATGCCCGTAATTGGAAGCGCTCAAGCCAGCTGTGCAAACGCCGGAAGTCCATCTCCTGCTCTTCGTTGTGAGGCTCGCTCGAGCTAAAGACATAAAGGCTGCCCGCCCGGGGCTGTATGCTGGGCAGTTCATTCAAATCCCAGAAGCTGAAGCAGAGGATGAAATCTCCCTGGTTAGAACTAACATCCTTAGCCAGGACAATTTTGCTGGAGTAGTCCTGGTAAATATTTCGCAACCATGAATCAGGACTCTTACTAGCAGTTGTTTCTTGATAGATGACAATGGCATCCTCCTTGGCAATGTCAGGTATCTCTGATTCGAGAAGGCGCATGGTCTTTAAAAGGTAAGCGTCCCTGGGCAAAATGGTTAACTTCCTTTTTGTGTCTCTGGCAACCTGCAAAAAGGTAAGCAAGCGATTTACATCTCTGGGAGGAAAATCGGCAATGACCAGGCCCCGAGCATCGTTAATAGCTTTGAAGCCATTTTCATATACTTCCTGCTCGGAAACATTTCCCGCTTTGTCCACATTAGTGCCTTCCAGGATTAATGCCCTGGGATGTAGCTGAGCTGCCTGTTTTATCATTGCCTCGGTAAGTTTACCTTGCCTGCCATGAAGCCGCAGGTCACCGCTATAAACCACCCAACCAGAACTCGTCTCAATGCCCCAGGCACAGGCACCGGGGATGGAGTGGTCTACGGGGAAGCAACGCAGATTAAAGCTACATTTACTAATATCGCCCAGCAGTTGCGAGGCAAGTTTTTTCTTTCGGGTAGCTTTTTCCCAAAATTTTTCGGCCTCCTCGCTCAACTCGAGCTTATCAGCAACGCAGAAGCGACGTTGGCGGTCAACACTGCTGCTGGCAACATAAGCCCCCTGCTTCCATCCCTTCAGACATTCCTCAACTCTGGGGGTGAAATAGCACACCTGCTGGTCGAAGGCTGATCTGCCTGAGTCCTGTACTGCCTTGGCGATAAATGCTGTGATCGCCGTGGCGTATACCGGAATGTCCTCTCTCAGGAAGGATATGTGGCCGGAGTGGTCGAGATGGGCATGGGTTAACAGAATTCCATCTATATCTTCAAGTTTACGATAATGCTCGGCTCGGCGAAATCGCTGCCACAGGTTTTCTGTCTCCAGGTCAGTGCGGTAAATGCCCTCAAGCTGGGGAAGCAGCCCCATTACTAACAGGTCGAGGAGTCCTGCTCCGGGTCGAGGCTTTAAATATTCCTCGTAGAAGGTTCGATACTTACTATAGGGATAGCCAAAGTCCAGAAAAAGTTTCCCCTTGTCATCTTCAAGGAGGATTTTATTGCCTCCGATTTCTCCGACGCCTCCGTAGAACGTAAGTTTAACCATGTCGGTAGTGTATCACAGGGAAGGAGGCAACTCTATTTTTCCAAATCGTGAAGAAAGGGATTCAGTCACGCCCCAAATATTGCGGGCGAAGCTTAATTGCTAAAATAATTATCCCACACTGAGCAATTCCAGCATCTTGCTGACATCCGTCGTTGGCAACTTGCAGTTATAATTCAGACAGACGTAAGCCGTGGCCCTGCCCCCGATGCTCGATTGATTTTTGGTAAATTCGGCAAGCTGAGCTAATTCAGGCGATTCTTGTTCATCGGAATTGAGAAGTACCACCTTGTTCGGCAAGAAACGTGTTCTTAACGCTTTTACCATAGCTTTGGTATCTTCTGCCTGTGCCTTGCCGGCGATAACCACTTCATAACAAGGCCCAATTCCGAAATCCAGGGCAACCATGAGTTGAGTATGCACCGATGGTGATTGTTTGACGCTTCCAGAAAAAGCACTACCGATTCTTGCTGCTTTCTCTTCCAAACCGGAAGTCGCAGTCATACGCCCTAGACGAAGCAAATTAAGCATTGCCACAGAATTTCCCGATGGAATAGCGCCATCATAAATCTCCTTCTTTCTGACAAACAGGCTTTCGCCATCGTCAGGCGTGAGATAAAGCCCACCGCCAGCTTCGTCCCAGAAATGCCTTACCATATCACTAGTCAGTTCGAGAGCAACTTCAAGATGTCTTACGTCGAAAATGGCCTCATACAGTTCTATTAGCCCCCAAACTAGAAAAGCATCGTCATCCAGATTGGCTTCTACGCCAGCCTGACCATCTCGATAGCGGTGCAAGAGCCGGCCGTCCGGTTTGCGTATATTCCCAAGGATGAAATCTGCAGCACGGCAGGCCGCTTCAGCATACTCAGGCTCATCAAAGGCTTGAGCCCCTTTCGCCAATGCAGCGATCATGAGACCGTTCCAATCAGTCAAAATCTTGTCGTCCTTCATAGGATGGACACGTTTTTCGCGGTAAGCAAATAATTTCTGCCGTATCAATTCCAGATGCACCTGAAGGTCTTGTTGAGACAGATTCAAGTCGGAGGCGAGCTCTCCAAGCGCCTTTGTCAAATGCAAAATGTTAACGCCACTCTTCCTTCTAGTGGCTTGCTCCAGGAAATTGCCATCTTTTTCAATGTTGAATACTTTGGCGACGAAATTTGCTTCCTCATTGCCAAGTGCCTGTCGAACTTCCTCCTGCGTCCAAAGGTAAAACTTCCCTTCTTCTCCCTCGCTATCAGCATCTTCAGCTGAGTAAAACCCGCCTTCTGGCGCTGTCATATCCCGCAGAACATAGGTGAAAATCTCCCGTGCTGTCTTTCCATAATCTTCTTTTCCCGTTGCCTGATAAGCCTCGGTGTAGGCCATAGCTAACATAGCTTGATCGTAAAGCATCTTCTCAAAGTGGGGAACAAGCCATTGCGAATCTGTGGAATAGCGGTGGAAGCCAAATCCAACGTGGTCATAGATGCCGCCACGCCACATTGCCTGAAGGGTTTTCTCCACCATATCCAGCGCTGCCTTGTTGCCGCCACGTTTCCAGTAGCGGAGCAAAAAGAGGAGATTGTGTGGGGTGGGAAATTTCGGAGCGCTGCTGAAACCAGCGTGCTGTCCATCAAAGCGTTTGGCCAGCTGCTCATATGTGAGCTCCAGTGTCGCTTCATCTAGGTATTCACCGGGTGTGTCCTGCGAGGTCTGTTGAAGTACGGCAGCGATTTCATTGGACAGGCTTAATGCTTCGCCTCGCCGCGTTGCCCAAAGCTCTCTAATGTGTGGGATTAGCTCCATCATTCCAATCAGCCCAAATCGGCCCTCCCTAGGGATATAAGTGGCGGCGAAGAAAGGTTTCTTATCCGGCGTTATGATGATACTGAGAGGCCAACCCCCGCTGCCTGTCATCACCTGACAGGCGCTCATGTAAACATTGTCTATATCAGGACGTTCCTCACGATCTACCTTTATGGAAACGAAAGCCTCGTTCATAAGCCTGGCTACTTCAGGATGCTCAAAAGACTCATGTGCCATCACGTGGCACCAATGACATGTTGAATACCCTATAGATAAAAAGATGGGTTTATTTTCCCTTTGAGCTCTCTCGAACGCTTCTGGACCCCATGGGTACCAGTCCACCTGGTTATGAGCATGTTGACGCAAATAAGGAGAAGCCTCGTTTATCAGATGGTTAGGCATTTAAAACTCCCTGCTACTGAGCAGAACCACTATATTCCAGAGCGATCTAATGTTTTTCTTTCTCTTCTTCAACGGGGTGGCAGCATCCACACTTGCAAGGCCCACTACCGGTTGCACAGGGCTCACAACAATACTTAACGCCCTCTTTCTCATAGCCCACTCCCACGATGGTGCAGCCACAAACTGGACATAGCTGCTCGACCATCTTACCCTCCTTTCTAAACTCTTATTGTTTATCGTCGCCGGGAATTACCTTACATATTATTCAATTATAAAAACCACCGCCATTCTTGTATGTGACTTTTGTATCAATAATTTGACTAGTGTGCCTTAACGTTAATCTTCAAGCTGTCTATTTTACCCACTCCCTTTAATGAAGAGACCAAGCCAATTATTGTGTTGGTGAAAATTTCCTTAGGGAAAGGCGTAAGGGGAAGTTCATTCCCATTAACGACGAGCTTGACATCGCCCCGCCCCAGATAAAGTTCCAGGTCCCGTATGTTTTCAGCTCCTTTCAAGCAAGAGACTGCACCGACCACAGTTCGAGTCAGAAACTCCTCGACGAAGGGGTTGAGTTTAGTAGATACATTGTTGACCGCAAGCTCTGCCCCGAGGTTCTTCTCCATTTTACACCTCCTGGTCTAAAAAATGGTGTCGACTCTATTGTTTCTCCCCCGCCATTGCGAACACCTGAAAGGTGTGTGGCAATCTCATTACCACCTCCCAGATTGCTTCGTTGCTACGCTCCTCGCAATGACAAAGGAAGAAGGCTCCTCGCAACGACAGAACCTAAAATGGGGAGTGCTAAGCGCCAGGTTTTTCGGTATACTTACGGGGATGGATAAAATGTTCCTGGTGGACAAGCCTAAAGGGCTTACCTCCTCCCGGGTGGTAGAGCGGATAAAAAAGAAATTCAACGTGAAAGCTGGCCACACGGGGACCTTGGACCCCCTGGCTACGGGGCTTTTAGTGGTTCTCACCGGCAAACGGACGAAAAACGCCTCTTTGTTTCTTAAGCTGGACAAGGCTTACGAAGTTAAGGCTGTTCTCGGTATTGAGACAGATACCTTTGACTCTGAAGGAAAGATTTTGCGACGAAGCGATAGCGAAGTAACCAGAGAAGAATTGGAAAGGGCGATGAAGGAATTTTATGGTGATATTTGGCAGACTCCTCCACCATTTTCAGCTAAAAAAATAGCGGGACAAAAAGCTTACCAACTAGCCAGAAAAGGTATCAGCGTAGATATACCACCTAAAAAGGTGAGCATTTATTCCTTGGAGCTCAAGGAGTTCCAGTTCCCCTATTTCACTTTTGCTTGTGAGGTATCTTCAGGATTTTACGTTAGAAGCCTTGCTCATGATATCGGAGAGAAACTCGGGGTGGGCGCTACTGTAGTGGAAGTCCGCCGCACTAGAGTGGGCCCTTATCATGTGGAACAAGCTAAAGGCTTGGAGGAGCTCCTGGGCTATAAGTAGTTGCCCCCTGCAGTCAACAGCTTTGCTTTTTAGCGACAGTGGTAAACTCAGGCAAATTTTCACACTAAAAAGGACCTGACATTATTTTCCCTTTGATTGGGTTATAGTGCCATGATATAATGCTTCAACAATGGCTACTGAAAAAGAGAAGGCAGTCGAATTGGCTATTGAGCAAATCGAGAGGCAATATGGCAAAGGTTCGATTATGAAGTTAGGCGAAGCTCCAGCCAGAGTAGCTGGAGATGCCATTCCCACCGGGACACTGGCTCTGGATCTGGCTTTAGGAATAGGTGGCATACCTAGAGGACGAGTTACCGAGATATTTGGTTCTGAGGCATCAGGTAAAACTACACTCGCCCAGCATATAATCGCTGAAACTCAAAAAGCTGGCGGTATTGCTGCATATATTGATGTTGAGCATGCCCTTGACCCTAGCTATGCCGCTAACTGCGGTGTCAACCTGCGCGATTTACTTATCTCCCAACCTGACACCGGCGAGCAAGCTCTGGAAATTACTGAAACCCTGGTGAGAAGCGGTGCTGTGGATGTAATAGTCATCGACAGTGTAGCCGCCCTAGTGCCCAGAGCCGAGATAGAAGGAGAGATGGGCGATGCCCATGTTGGTTTGCAGGCACGATTGATGTCCCAGGCACTGAGAAAATTGAGTGCTGCTATCAGTAAGTCTAAAACAGCGGTTATTTTTATTAACCAGTTGCGAGAAAAGGTGGGCATTGTTTTCGGTAATCCGGAGGTAACTCCCGGGGGAAGGGCGCTTAAGTTCTATAGTTCGGTGAGGATAGATTTGAGGCGGCGTGATTCCATCAAGCAGGGCACAGAAATGGTAGGCATAAGGGTAAAGGCCAGGGTGGTTAAGAATAAGGTAGCTCCTCCCTTTCGCAGCGCTGAATTTGATATTATGTTTAATCACGGGATAAGCAAGGAGGGGAATCTGGTTGACCTTGGGGTGGCAACAGATGTGATAAAGAAAGCTGGCGCCTTCTTTACTTACGGCGATACGAAATTGGGGCAGGGCAGGGAAAATGCCAAGGATTACCTGAGGCAGCACTCTGAACTAGCTTCACAACTAGAAAGCACAATAAGAGCTTCAACAGCTATTCCCAGCATCTCTCTCGGAAAAGGTTCAGAAACCTTATCGCAAGAAGATTGATGTAATTCAGGAAAAAACCAGTTGACCGATAGTAATTCCTTGCAGGACTGCCTCAATGCAGCTTACCATTATCTCAGTTATCGCCCGCGCAGCGAAGGGGAAATCAGGCATTGGCTTCACCGGCGCGGTTTTGCTAATGAAGTGGCAGAGAAAATAATTGCCAAACTCAGAGAGCAAAACTTGAGCGATGATTTCGCCTTCGCCCAATTCTGGACAGGTAACCGTTTATCCTTCAGGCCTAAGAGCAAAAGATTGATAAAAAAAGAATTAAGAGATAAAAAAGTAGCTGCAGAAATCATTGAACAGGTGACCAAGGACATAGATGACGAAGCGATTGCCTATAAGCTAGGCTCTAGCCGCGTGGTGACGCTTGCCCATTTAGATTATCCAGACTTTTACCGACGCCTATCAAGTTACCTTGCCTACCGCGGTTTTAGTTACGAAATCATAAAGCATACAGCGGCTCTTGTCTGGCAGGAAAGGGAACAAGGCTAAGATGATAGACTGGACTTCAGTAATAAACATTGCTTTTTGGGGTTTCCTATCAACTCTCCTCATCCTGGCGATTCTCTGCATTGTAGTCTGGCTGATAGGGCTTGTGGTACGAAGAAGAGCCCCAAGGGACAATGGCTGAATTTAATTGATCGAGGTATAACTTAAGATGTTTGGCTTATACGAAATGGCTTTTAGCGGGTTAACCTGGGGCAACATCCTCATGCTCTGCATCGGGGGTGGCCTCATCTATCTTGGCGTAGCCAAGAAAATGGAGCCCGTTTTATTAGTACCCATAGGCATAGGCATCATGATGGTTAATATACCCCTTGCTGGATTAATGGTTTATGCCCCAGCAGAGCCCGGTGCTATCCCACTGCCAGCCTCAGGCGGACTGAAGGAGATAGCCGAAGGGAAAATAGGACTGTTAAACTTGCTTTACCAGTATGGATTAGAGAGCGCAGTAATCCCCTTGCTTATCTTCCTCGGGATTGGTGCCCTGTCGGATTTCTCCCCAGCTATAGCTCGTCCCTTGTCTTTTATGTTCGGGGCTACGGCACAGCTAGGAGTTTTCATTGTATTCCTTATTGCTTACCTTACAGGATGGTTCACCATCAACGAAGCCATCTGTGTTGGTATTATCGGGGGCTCCGATGGTCCTCCTACGGTTTACCTTACCGTAGCTAAGGCGCCCCAGTTGCTGGGCCCTATTACGCTAGTAGCTTATTCTTACATGGCGCTGGTACCCATACTCCAGCCACCGGTAATAAGACTGCTTACCTCGAAAAAGGAGCGCCAGATATATATGAAGCCCCAGATGCGAGAGGTTTCCAGGTTAGAGAAGGTCATATTCCCCATAGCCGTCTTCGTGGTGTCCGCTTTACTTGTCCCTGCCTCAGCACCTCTTATCGGCATGCTCATGTTTGGCAATTTACTTTCTGTTACCGGCGTTACTGATAGGTTAGCAGCATCAGCAGGTGGTGTATTCGTAGATGTACCAACATTTTTGTTAGGGCTGACCGTTGGGGCACTGATGCCGGCGGCGGTATTCTTGAATCCCAAGACTTTGATAATTATCGGCCTGGCTGTAGTAGCCTTTGCCTTTGGTACTGCCGGTGGCATCTGGGGAGCAAAAATAGCCAATTTATTCTTAAAAGAGAAGATAAATCCGTTGATTGGTGCAGCAGGTGTCTCGGCGGTTCCCATGGCAGCCAGGGTAGCTCAGGTACAGGGGCAAAAGGCGAACCCCAGAAACTTCTTGTTGATGCATGCCATGGGGCCTAACATGGCAGGTGCCATCGCTACCTCAGTGGTTGCTGGAATATTCCTGTCCATGGTTTGAATAGCTTGACAGTCGCTTCCCACAAGGGCTATATTTTACCTGCCGAGGGCCATTAGCTCAGTTGGTTAGAGCACGGTCCTGATAAGACCGGGGTCTGTGGTTCGAGTCCACAATGGCCCACTTTCTATTTCCCCTAATTCACAGTTAGTCTATCATGATCTCATAGCCAGGGGTAGGCAGGTTGAGACTGCCAGGCGGTGGCGTTCGTTGGTCCAGAGGTTTGAAGCCTGCTGCGGCGTCAAGGATTCATATAATAGAGCTGATGTTGTGAAGTTCGTTGCTGAGCTTCGGCAAGAGGGTATGAAGCAAAGCTCTATCAATGCGCGGTTAAAAGCGTTGCGGTTGTTGTGCCAGATTCAGAATTGGGATGGCGGTTTTCCTCGGTTGGCTATGCCAAAGGTCAAGAGTAGTGAGGTAAACCGTCCTTTGTTTACTGCGGACCAGGTTGTTCATATCATAAGTAGGGCCAGAAAGGTTTGTAATGAGCGTGAGCTAAGTTTCCTTGCTGCTGCGTCTGTATATGGTCTGAGGCGTGAGGAGATAGGAACATTAGAAGTACGCGGTGGCGTTGTCAAAGTGAACGGGGCGAAGGGTGGTGAGTCAATCTTTCAGATAATCCCGGGTGCAATCAAGGATTACATGAAGGGGTATCGGGGATGTAGCGATGTGAGGTATATGACTAGGGTTTTTCAAAATATTATGAGCAAGGTTGGCTTGGAGGTGACTAGAGGTTATGGGTGGCATTCAATAAGGCGTGCGTTAGCTACTGAGCTTGCTTTGCGTGGTGTCTCGGCTCTAAATATCGTTAGGTTTATGAGGTGGTCTGATAGTAGCCTGAAAGGTGAATTTGGGATGTTGGTGATTTACGCCAGGTGCGAGCAGGACAAAATAGATAGGAGTATTTTTGAGGTTCATCCGTTTTTGCCGGTTTGGGCAGAGGGTATTTAGGTGCTGTGTTGGTTTTAGAAGGCGGGGAGCTTGGAGGTGATGTCTTTTTGGTCGTAGTGTAAGAGCGTAGCGGAGTATGTTGTTCTGAACCAGTTCGTCTGTAAGTTGATTTAGGCTGTTCTTACTTAGGGCGCGAGTCGTAAGATTATTTCGGGCGACCTAACGAGAACGGAGAGTTGATTACGAGTGGCTTGTGGTTTGAAGGAGGGAATGTGGGCTTTAGCGATGATGGCTTGAAGCTGCATGTAAAGCGTTTGCAGAAGTTGAGCTTTCGGGTCAGTAAGTTGTTGGAGCGAGAAAGGTTTGAATCTCATATAAGATGTGGACACGTGATAGAATACAGGTATGTTCTGGAAGATATTATATAGGACAGTCCAGTCTGTTGTCGGAATTGGAGGGCTTGTAATGGGGGCGATTGGGGTATATTTCAATGCTGTTGAAGCCTCTGAAACACCGGTTGGTCCTTTCGGTTTGGGTATCCTGGCGTGGGGCTTTATATTATTTGCGGGGGCTTCGGCGAGTGTTATTGGACAATTATGGTGGCGCATCTACACAACGGAAGAATCTTATAAATATTCGCTGTCATTAGACGGGTTGAAGTTAGTTCAAGATGATGAAATTATTCGATTTATGTTAGAAATGTCGAATGCCCTAGATAAACCGTTGGATTATAAATTCGATGGGGATAGATATTATGTGGAAATAAACGGGATACGGGAAATATCACATGATAGAGGACTGAAGGGGACAGTATTGTCTGGCAGGAGCCCAGGGACGTACAGATTGCCGGAAGTATTAAAGCCCGATAATTACCCGTGTAGCATGTTGATACATTTTGAGATTATTTATGGTCATCCTAAGCGTGCATTGTTCCGTCAAATAAGGGAAATAGACGTGAACCTTTTTGGCTCGAAGCAGAAAGTAGGTTTTAATTACGTATATAGGAGCGAGGAGTATAAGAGATTAAGAAAGAAGTTGTTCGCATTTTGAATTGTGAGCTTGATTGACTTTAGCAGGCGCACGGTTCGTAGAGAAGGGAGGAATAGGGGAAAGATAGCTCCTGTAATAGTTGTCTTCAAATAGTTTGGCTACTAAGATGAGGAAAAGGCTGGTGCTTTGCGGAAAGTTGTGTCGTGTTAGAGGTGGTGGGGGCTTGGTGGACAATATAAAGAGAGGATGGAAGTTCTTCACCGGAAGTGCGAGGGCTTTAAAGTCTCCTATATTTGTTGGCATTGGTTTAGGTCTTCTGGTGTCGGCGGTTGTTGCGCAGGGTATTAGCCTTGAGCTCCTGGAAAGGTTAAATGAGACTAAAGGTCCTTTGGGGGACGTAAGACTTAGATTGGCAGATATGGGTGATAGGTGGGGCGAAGTGCTGGGTGATGCGGTGAAGTTGAGGTCTGAAGCCCTCGAACTCAGGGAAAAGGTAATGAGTTCGGAAGGTACAGAAGAGGAGATAAACAGAGCAAGGGCGAGAATTCAAGAGATTGAAATAGTATTAGAGGAAGTTGAAGCACAAGGAGCGGCGATTGAGGCTTCAATGGGAGCAATTGAAGCACGTGTAGTGTGGATTGAGGCCGGAATTAGTGTGTTGGAGGAAGCTATAGATTACGATTGGAGGCGGTCTAGTCTTCTATTGTCGATAGGAATTCTAGTGTTCAGTTGTGGACTGGCATTATGGATTTATGAGATTTCACGAGAAAGAACTTAAGTAGTTTATCGAATCGGAGGAGTTTTGGGTGAGAAATGTGGACGGGGTAAAAGATATATGTTGAGGGTGGATGATGAGTTTTGTAGGGTCTCTGGAGTGCCTTCTAGGTCATTGTGATGCAAAGCGAGAGGCGGTGGCGGTCGTTTGCGACATGCCACTGCAAGAGAAGAGAAGATATAAGTATATAAGTTATATGTCTTGATTATAATCCCACTTTAGAACATTTTGAGACGCAAGGTCTAAGGGGGGTCAGAGTTGTTTAGTGCGGTGTAAGAGGATAAAATGGCAAAAGTTTAGCAAGAGTTAGCATGGGAGGTTACAGAATATGATGAAAATAAAGTTAGAGATTGTTCCTGGATCTTCTGAGGGAACTCCACCGGTAAGAAAGTCTAAGGCTGCCCCTTTTGTTAGGGGTAATGGAGAGATTGACTACATATGCGGTCACTGCGAAGCTGTTCTAGCAGAGAAGATGCGCCTAGGGCAGATTAAGAATCTTGTGTTTCAGTGCCCGACGTGCGGGAAAAAGAACAAATTTCCGTAGGAGTTGGTAAGAGGATTTATGAGATATTTTGGTTATAGTATTAAGAGGTTTACCACGGTTCTGATAAGACCGGGGCCTGTGGTTCGAGTCCACAATGGCCCACTTTTTACTTGCAAAATTTAGCAAATTAGGCCCCATTTAAATCACTTTGTTGACAAACTAAAGGACAAGGTTTATATTTTAAATAATTAAATATGGGAAAAGGCTGAGAACAGGACTAGTACAGCTTAAGGCGGAGTTCAGAGAGTCGGGGAAGGTGTGAGCCGATACTTGCGCGAGGCTGGAATGGACCTGGGAGCCGCAAACCGAAAGGTTAACACTTAGTAGGCTTTGTCGCAGGGACAGCGTTATCACAGTCTGGGGTATCGCCAAATTAGGCTGTACCTGAAAAGAGATGGCCGAAAAGGCCGAAAAAGGGTGGCACCGCGAAGGTTAAACCTCTCGCCCCTTGGCGAGAGGTTTTTTATTGTGAGGTGATATGTATTATCCAACACTGGAAGAGGTTCGCCAACTGAAGAAGTATGGCAATTTGGTACCAGTTTGCCGTGACATTCAGGCTGACCTGGAGACACCAGTATCTGCTTACCTCAAGATAGCCCGCGGCAATTACTCCTTCCTTCTAGAAAGTGTTGAAGGTGGGGAGCGGCTGGCCCGCTATAGCTTCATTGGCACCGAGCCCCTTCTTGTCTTAAGGACAGGAAATGAGAATCCCGTTGACCCATTGAATTTGGTGGAAAAGGAGTTAGCTCAATTTCGTCCCGTGCCTATTGCCAACCTTCCCAGATTCCACGGCGGCATGGTTGGCTACTTGAGCTACGAAGTTGCCCGCTACTTTGAGAGACTGCCCTGTCCCGACCAGGACCCTCAAGGACTCCCCGAGTCTGTACTGATGCTGGCAGGTACCTTGCTTGTTTTCGACCATGTTACCCACAAAATCAAGGTTGTCTCTCACGCCCACCTAGATGGGGATGTTGGCGCAGCGTATCGGGAGGCAACTTGTAAAATCGACGACCTGGTGAACAGGTTGGAACAGCCGATGAATTCTAAGATTCTTAAGAATGCGCCGCCAGATAAGTCTGAAGTGTCATCAAACTTTTCCCCGGCAGAGTTCGAGGCTATAGTGTCTCAAGCCAAGGAATATATCTATGCCGGCGATATAATTCAGGCTGTCTTATCACAGCGGTTGGCAAGACCTACTGATGCCAGTCCCTTCGCCATATATCGGGCATTGCGCTCTGTTAACCCTTCTCCCTACATGTACTACCTCCACTTAGGTGATTTCTATATTGTAGGAGCTTCCCCCGAGCTTCTGGTGCGAGTCGAGGATGGCATAGTATCCAATCATCCCATTGCCGGCACTCGTCCTCGGGGTAAGGATCCCACTGAAGACCTGGCTTTGGAAGAGGAACTCAAGAACGACGAGAAGGAGCGTGCTGAGCATATCATGCTCGTTGACCTGGGGCGTAATGACATCGGGAGAATTAGCGAGCCGGGCACAGTGGAGGTAACTCAGCTTATGGATATAGAACGCTATTCGCATGTTATGCATTTGGTATCACATGTTCAGGGTAAACTGAGGGCTGGACTTTCCCAGTTTGATGCTCTCCGCTCCTGCTTTCCCGCCGGTACTGTTTCCGGCGCTCCCAAAATTCGGGCTATGGAAATCATTGCCGAACTGGAAAGAGAAAAAAGGGGGCCCTATGCCGGCGCAGTAGGCTATTTCGACTTCTCGGGCAACCTGGATACTGCTATCACTATACGTACCGTTATTATCAAAGATAACATCGCTTATATCCAGGCGGGTGCTGGCATCGTCGCCGATAGCATCCCTGAGCGCGAATACCAGGAAAGCCTGGCAAAAGCTCAAGCATTGCTCGCTGCTATTGACCAGGCAGAGGCTGACCAGTATGCTTTTATGCGCTCAGTTTCGTCCTGAATTAATTATGACCGGCGCAGGAAAGGTTTGTTGAAGAATTTTCTAAAACAAGGAGCACGGCAATGATTAAAGAAGCCATTGAAACTGTGGTCAACGGTCGCTCACTTACTTTTGAGCAGGGGGCAGCCGTAATGGAGGAGATAATGATTGGCGAGGCAACGCCAGCCCAGTTTGCCGCTTTTATCACCGCCCTGCGTATTAAAGGAGAGACAGTAGACGAGATTGCTGGCTTAGCCAGCGTCATGCAGGCTAAGGCAACACCGGTCCAGGTCACCCCACCGGTGGTAGATACCTGCGGGACAGGAGGCGATGGTTTTTGCAGCTTTAATATCTCCACAACAGCCGCCTTCATTGTCGCTGGCGCAGGACTCAAAGTGGCTAAGCATGGTAACCGGGCAATGTCCAGCCACTGCGGTAGCGCCGATGTCCTAGAGGCGCTGGGGGTAAGGATTGAGCTTGGGGCTGAGGCTGTTGCTCAATGTCTGGAGACAGTGGGCATCGGTTTTATGTTTGCTCCCGTCTTCCACCCAGCGATGAAATATGCCACTGCCCCCCGACGCGAAATCGGAATTCGTACTGTGTTTAATATTCTCGGTCCCCTTACTAACCCTGCCAAAGCCAAGTTTCAGGTCATCGGTGTTCCCTCTAAGGAACTGGGAGAGAAGATTGCCTCTGTTCTCCACCGCCTGGACACAGAACATTCCCTGGTGGTACATGGCGTAGATGGCATGGATGAAATTTCAATCAGTAGGAAATCTCTGGTGTGGGATGTCAATCAACATAGAGTATTGCCACCTTATGAAGTTTCTCCTGATGATTTTGGGTTTATGAAGGCAAGCATGACCCAAATTAAGGGAGGAACAGCCAGGCAAAATGCTAAGATACTGCGCGGCATATTAAGCGGAGAGGTGGGAGCCAGGCGGAACATAGTTATCATGAATGCTGCTGCGGCGCTGGTGGCTGGCAACCAAGCGTCAGACCTCAAAGAAGGTGCCTCCATTGCCGAGAAGACGCTCGACAGTGGACAAGCTCTGGCTAAACTCGACGAGCTAATCAAGCTCAGCCACAGCCTAAATAAAAAATAGCCAGCATTCGGCGTTTAGTGGGTAACCGATTGCTGGCAACTGGGAAAGGAAAATGTTGGATAAAATTATCGCCCAAAAAAGGGAAGAGGTTGAGCAAAGAAAGAAGGAGACTACCATAACTTATTTGCAACAACGTATTGCCCGGCAGAAGCCGGCGCTGGACCTCGCCCCGGCTCTCAAGGGCGACCACATTCGACTGATTGCCGAGGTGAAGCAAGCTTCCCCATCAAGAGGGATGCTAAGTCCCAACTTCAACCCCACCGAATTGGCCCGAACCTATGCTGAAGGTGGTGCCGCTGCTATTTCAGTGCTCACTGAGGCAAATTATTTTATGGGCAGCATTGAGCACCTAGCAGCAATCAAAGAAGTGGTTGGGCTTCCATTGCTGAGAAAGGATTTCATCTTCGACCCTTATCAGGTATATGAGTCTCGGGCCTATGGCGCTGATGCTTTATTGTTAATCGCAGCCATTCTAAGCCAGGGACAGCTTAAGGAACTCGTCTCGCTGAGTCACAGCCTTGGTTTAAGGTGCCTAGTTGAAGTGCACAACGAAGGTGAGGTGGAAAGAGCAGTTCTCAGCGAATCGGAAATCATCGGAATTAATAATCGCGACCTCAATACCTTTGTCGTTGATATCAATACCACCCGCCGTTTACGACCGCTTGTCCCCAAAGAGAAAATCGTAGTTAGCGAAAGCGGTATTAAAAGCAAAAGAGATATTGAAAAGCTCGGGAAATGGGGAGTTGATGCTGTACTTGTTGGCGAGGCTCTGGTTACCGCCGGTGATGTCCGGGCTAAGATGAAGGAATTGATAGGAGAATGAGTTAGAATTTCGGATTTAAGTAATGAGGGAAAATCCTAAGCACTAAATACGAAATGCTAAACAATATCAAAGTCCAAAACCCTAATAACCGAAACAAGAAGGTTTTGAATTTGGGATATTTAGATTTTGAATTTGTTTAGAGTTTAGATATTAGAATTTGGAGTTTAGTCTGTTATGACTCGTGTCAAGATTTGCGGGATTAGAGATAAGACTCATGCTCTAGCAGCGGTTGAGGCCGGTGCTGATTTTATCGGGTTAGTCTTCGCTCCCAGTCAACGACAGGTAAGTCCTGCCAAGGCCTGTGAGATAGCCAGTGCCATCAAAAAAAGCAGCAATACTACAAAAGTGGTCGGCGTCTTTGTCAATGCACCGAGTTCCCAGGTAAATGAGCTCGCCGATTTCTGCGCTTTAGATTGGGTCCAGCTAAGTGGCGATGAATCCTGGGAGTATTGCTGTGAGGTTGTTAGACCAGTTATCAAGGCAATTCGAATAGACCAGCAATCCCCCGAGGAGCTCTACGCTGAGTTATCTGCCGGAGGCAAATTACTTCCCGCACAAGGCTTTATCACCCTTCTTGACTCCCGGGTTGAAGGCAAATATGGCGGAACAGGAGAAAGCTTCAACTGGAACCTAGCTCAGCGGGTAACTAAGAGGTTTTCGGTCATTATTGCCGGGGGGCTCGCCCCGAAGAATGTAGCCAGGCTAATCGAGAGAGTGGCACCCTGGGGAGTGGATGTCTCCTCCGGAGTAGAGACGGGAGGAGTCAAGGATATAGCTAAAATAAAAGCATTCGTTGAAGCAGTAAGGAAAGCCGATGAGAAAAGATAAGCAGCTACCTGATTCCCGTGGCTATTTCGACCAGTTCGGCGGTAAGTTTGTACCCGAAATTCTTATGCCGGCTTTAGACGAACTGGAAACAGCTTACGAAGAGGCAAAGCGTGATCAATCCTTCTGGGCTGAATTCGATTCCCTGTCCCACGACTATTCGGGAAGGCCAACACCACTTTATTTCGCGGAAAGGCTCACTAGGCATTGCAGGGGGGCACAAATCTTCCTCAAAAGGGAGGACCTCCTTCATACCGGAGCCCACAAGATAAACAATGCTCTCGGGCAGGGCCTCCTCGCCAGGAGGATGAAAAAACAAAGGATTATCGCTGAGACTGGCGCTGGCCAGCATGGGGTAGCTGCTGCCACCATATGTGCCAAATTGGGGCTGGATTGTATTGTCTATATGGGGGAGGAAGACGTGCAGCGTCAAGCGATTAACGTTTTCCGTATGAAACTGCTAGGTGCAGAGGTGCGCCCTGTTTCCTCAGGTACCAGAACATTGAAAGACGCCATCAATGAAGCTATTAGAGATTGGGTAACTAACGTTAGAGATACCTATTACCTTCTGGGCTCGGTAGTAGGTCCTCATCCCTATCCGGTAATGGTGCGCGATTTTCAATCAATCATAGGCAAAGAAACGAGGGAGCAGATTTTAGCTAAGTGCAGTCGTTTGCCCGACTATATAATTGCTTGCGTGGGGGGAGGAAGCAACGCCATCGGGATTTTCCACCCCTTTGTGAACGATAAAGACGTCAAGTTTATCGGAGTAGAAGCGGCAGGAAGAGGAATCAGGACAGGGAAACACGCTGCCTCCCTGGTTGCCGGTACAGTAGGGGTTTTGCATGGGACGAAATCCTATGTCCTTCAGGACGATGCCGGGCAGATTCTAGGGACCCACAGCATTTCTGCCGGGCTGGATTATCCTGGCGTAGGGCCTGAACATAGTTACTACAAGAGTATTGGACGTGCCACCTATGTCGCAGTGGATGATAAGGATACGCTGGAGGCCTTCCAGCTTCTCTGCCGGACCGAAGGCATTATTCCAGCACTTGAACCAGCCCACGCCATATCCCACGCCGCCAAGATAGCAGGCTCCTTGGATAAGGAGCAGATTATTGTAGTCAACTTGAGTGGACACGGCGATAAGGACATGGACATTGTAGTCAAGGCACTGGGGGTGAAGCTTTGAGCCGCATTGCCTCTGTTTTCGCCCGAGCAAACCATACCGCCCTCATTCCTTACATCACAGTAGGTTATCCCAGTGTTGAAACAACCTTGAAAGTGGTGCCTCTTCTCGCCAGCAGTGGATGCGATATCATCGAGCTAGGCATCCCCTTCTCCGATCCCCTGGCTGACGGTGCCACCATCCAGCGAGCAAGCTATGAAGCGCTCAGGCAAGGGGTTACCCCCAAGGTCTGCTTGGAGGTGGCTCAAGAGCTAAGACGGCAAGTGGAAATTCCTCTGGTGTTTATGACTTACTACAACCCCGTGCTGAAGTTCGGCTTGGAGCAATTCTGCTCGAAGTGCACCGAGGTGGGGATTGACGGGTTGATTATACCTGACCTCCCACCCGAGGAAGGACAGGACCTGGAACAATCAACTAAAAGGCACGGGCTCGACATTATTTATCTTCTCAGCCCAGCTAGCACTGAAGAACGCATCAGGCTAGTGGCCGGCAGGTCAAGCGGCTTTATCTACTTAGTTTCCCTGACCGGCGTCACTGGCGCCAGGGATAAACTCCCCGAGGAACTGGAAGGCTTCGTAGCCAGAGTGAGAGAAAAGACTGAGAAGCCTCTTTGCGTTGGCTTTGGAGTCTCCACTCCCGAGCAAGCCCGAAGAATTGCCAAGATAGCCGATGGGGTCATTGTGGGCAGCCGCATCATACAGTTGATGGAGGAGGATACCACTTTCTCTTCTCTCAAAGCCTTTGCGTCAAGCTTACGAGAGGCTTTGGTCAATAGAATGGTAGAAAAAAACTAGGAGGTGAACATGCGCTAGCTATTCTTAAAGGAGTCAGCCCCAATATGAGATAGAAAGGAGAACAAAATGGAGAAAGGAATGTATTTTCTTGACCAAAAGGATATGCCCACTCATTGGTACAACATTATGGCCGATATGCCCGGGGATATGCCACACGTGCTGCACCCGGGAACGGGAAAGCCGGCAACTGTAGATGATGCAGCCGGGCTATTCTCCAGGGTGTGTGCCGAGCAGGAACTCAACAGGAAAGACCGCTGGATTGAAATCCCTGAGGAACTGCAAGCGGTCTACCGTACCTGGAGACCAACGGTGTTGCACCGGGCGTATCGGCTGGAGAAAGCCCTGGATACGCCAGCCAAGATTTTCTACAAGTATGAAGGGACAAACCAGGCTGGTAGCCACAAACCCAATACAGCGACGGCTCAGGCATACTATGCCAAGAAACAAGGACTCAAAGGCTTAAGTACTGAGACCGGTGCCGGGCAGTGGGGCAGCGCCCTGAGTTTGGCGGGGGCATTCTTCGGTCTAGAGATCAAGGTGTTTATGGTCAGGATTAGCTATGACCAAAAGCCCTATCGCCGCATCGCCATGGAGACCTGGGGGGGCAACTGTGTCCCCAGCCCCAGTACAGAGACCAAGTCAGGGCAAGCTATGCTAGAAAAATGGCCTGATTGTCCTGGCAGCTTAGGTCTGGCTATTAGCGAGGCAATAGAGTACATGGCAAGCCGTCCAGACTATAGGTATTCGATTGGCAGCGTGCTTAACCATGTCCTGCTTCATCAGACCATAGTCGGGGAGGAATGCCGGAAGCAAATGGAGATGGCAGACGCTTACCCTGATATTATCGTCGGCTGCATCGGTGGTGGCTCAAACTTCGCCGGGCAATTCTTCCCCTGGATTCGGGATAAGATTAGCGGCAAGAAGCCAGACATGCGCATCATCTGCTGTGAGCCGGAAAGCTGCCCCAGTGTGACCAAAGGACTTTATGCCTATGATTTTGGTGACATGGTCGGGATGACGCCCCTGATCAAAATGTACACCCTGGGGCATGGCTTTGTGCCGCCACCAATTCATGCCGGTGGACTGCGCTATCATGGGATGGCACCTACTATATGTCACCTCCACAAACTGGGCTTGGTTGAAGCCGTAGCTGTACCTCAAACTGCCGCCTTTGCCGCCGGAGTACAGTTTGCCCGCACCGAGGGCATTATCAGTGGTCCTGAGCCATGCCATAACGTCAAAGTAGCTATTGATGAAGCACTTAAGTGCAAAAAAGAGGGTGTGTCAAAGACCATCCTTATCGCCCATAGCGGACATGGGCATTTCGACCTGGCTGCCTATGATGCCTACCTATCGGGTAAACTTCAGGATTATGCTTATCCTGAGGAAGAAGTAAGGAAGGCCCAGCTTGAACTGCCCAAGGTAGCCTGAAGAAAATGGCTGACGCCATGGCGAATCTTGCCATGGCGCCAGCCTTGAGGCTCAAGCCATAAATACTTGCCTATAGGAAAGAATAGCAGTAGATGCTATAGGTGCTTACAAGGTGACCTTCATATCTTCATAGCCCAGGCTTATATCTGCTTCTAGTTCCTGAGCCACTTGAGCTACTTCTTCCTTAATCTCCTGCTCAAAGGGATTCCCGATATGGATAACAATGACGCGAGGTAAATATCCTTTAAGTTGGCGAAACTGCATGAGCTCCTCTCTTAGAAACTCGGCACAAAGATGACCAGCTTTCTTGAGCCAGTCTCCATACTTATTAGGTCCGGCAACTTCAGTAATAAGCAACTGGGGAGAAATATGCTGCCAGCAATCAGATATTCCCACTGTGGTATCGCCGGTGTAAAACAAGCTTTTACCAGCCGAAGAGGTGATTTGATAGCCAACAGCAGGTACGGAATGTTTTACCGGCACTGCTAAAATATCATAACCAGCAATGGTTTTTCTGCTATGAGGCTCAATGGCTTCAAGTATGAGAGTCGGTTTCTCTTTACTGGGATATTTAAGAAAATCGGCATATATCTTGCCATCAAGAAGACAGGTAGTGACAATATCAAGCGTGTAGCGCAGGGCGTAAACTATTAGTTGCCCTCGCCAATAGTAAGCAGCGTTAGCAGCCAGAGTAACTAGATCTCGAGTATGGTCAAAGTGGTGATGGGTAAGCAAAACAGTTTTTATCTTTTTCTGTTCCGGCAGAGAAAGGGCAGAGGTAAGTCCACCAGCATCTACAACCAAAACACCATCAATTAATAAAGAAGTTAACCGTGCCCCTTTTAACTCGAGCTGATGGGCCCCTAAGATTTGAATTTCCACTTCACTGGCTGTCTATAACTCTGTCGGTAGCACCAAGAAACTTCTCCCATTGAGCTAATTCTTCAGCCAGAATCTGACGACCTTTCTCCGTCAACTCATAATATCGGCGCTTTTGCTTAGCAATGTACTGCCACGAGCTTGACACAAGGCCTCTTCTCTCCAAACGGCGTAATGCGGAGTAAAGGGTGCTTGCCGTAAGATCAAAGTAGCCTTCGCTCCTCCGCTCCAGTTCTCTGGCAATCTCATAGCCATGTATGGGTAATTCGCCTATAATAAAGAGCAACAAAGGCTCCACGACACCCCGTAATAATAGGCGCACATAAGATTGAGCCATAGTCCTCTTAGTATATCATTTTCAAAAGATTAAAACACCCTGCGATTTAAGTCACAAAAAATCTAACCGAAAAACTTAAAAATATAACTCGGTTATTACTATTGTGAAGGGGGTTAAACCGGGCTCTGAAAAGGATAAATATGCATTCAACTCAAGTAAGGTGTTATAGGGTTATCAGGCAACTACTAAGTGCCCTCCTTTCCTTCCTGGCTGCAAAATCTGATGATCTCAGCAAAATTATTGATTCTCGTAAGGTTGGTGCTTTCCACAAAGCCGTCATAGGTGAGATTGATCCAGGGCTTGCGATACAAGGCACTGAACTTCTCTGACATCGCAGCCACAATTCCACCGGGCATACAGCCATGGGGCATTACCGATATCACACCAGCAAACTTAGGATTCTCCATCCATTCGACTCCACCACCTATACTGAGAACTGCCTCGCTTCCGCATTTTGGGGAAAGCCACTGGCTTGTCAATCTCAGTACCTCTTCCGTTGAGGGCTCTCTCACATCAACCAGGTTCTGGAAATGTTTGACTACCGTGTGCTCATCATGTTCCCAGACACGCTTTATCACGTAGCTAATCAGTGCCTTCAGGAATTTGCGGTCCCTGACAGCATCCTCAACATGCCGGTAGAAGATGTAATTTATCCATTCCCCTATAGAAGAAACGACGACTTCCAGCCCAGCCCTTTCGCACTCCTTGACCAGATCCTGGTTGCTAAATCTGTTGGAGCGCAGAAAGATTTCGCCATTAATGCCCACCAACGGCTTGCGGGGCAGTTCCGGGTCAATGAGAGACCTGAAATCAGAAGTTACCTGGCGCAGGATATCATCGAACCTTTCCTTCTTACGGACACGACCGACAATTCTGCCGAGATATTCGTCGAACAGTTCGTCTGCCGAGCGTGGCCGCTTTTCATAAGGGCGAGTGCGCCAGAGCAACCTTTGAAGATAGTCAATAGCGACGCTGCCCTTCCAGGCGAGGCGGGCAAAACGAGGGCTAATATCTGTATCCCGATAAGCATTGTTCGACACAGTGGTCCGTATGGGAAGGTCAATGCCCACATCTTTAAGTATCTTGATTTGTTCCAGGGCGTATTTCCCAAAGCGGCAAGGGCCGTATGCCCCGGCCATAACTGCTTCGACGTTTTTCAAGTCAGTGCCATTTTCGTAATAGAACCTCAGAAAGTCGCCCAGGGTTACCCGATAGGGCAAACATTCCACACCCGACGTTACCTTATCGGCATAGAATAGATTGCGTTCATTGGCCTCAGGAAGCACGACTGCTCTGAAGCCGCTGCCCTCTAGAAGCGCAGCTATAAGCTCAATGTGCGGCGCCATCCTGGGAATAATAAAGGTCTTCTTAATATCAATGACGGGTGGAAATGCTCTCCGATAGATATCTTCTTTATGTGGCGCTTCATGCTTCTCGGCAGAATTGGCAAATCCTTGAATGGTGTCGACGAAGGCTTCGAGGCGGGTAACGATGCCAGCCTCAGCGGCATGCTCGTCTATTTCCAACTGCCCCAGAGGCTTGCCCCCCATGATATCCTCTACAATGTGGATTATGAAGGAGTTCGGGCCGCATCCAAAGTTTGTCAGCCACAACCCATAAAGCTGCGGGTCTGAGACAGTTATAGCAGCACCGGCTATATATTTGTTCTCATAGAACCAGTAAGGACGGTCGGAGTAATCCTTGGCATTCACCGACTCCAGGGGCAAAAAGTCCAGCGGTATAGGCACCACCCCAAGCTGAGCGAGTTTCTCCGCTATGCCCAGATTTGCCCCGGCATCCTGCGACATATAAGACCTGGCGAAGAGGACCACGCCCAACTGGTCGCTTTGGCGCAGTTGCTCCAATAGTTCCCTGCCCAGCGCTGCCTGGTCAGCCTCGAACCTCTGCTGAGATTCAATGCCGGCCAGGGCCGCCTTCTTGCCTTTACTTCTGCTGAACCCCATCTTCACGGCGACATCCGCGAGGTTCTTTATCACATCGGCATCGCCTCGACTGAAGTCAAGTATGGGTATCAGTATCCGCTCTCCCAGGTTGACCGTCTGGCGAATTATGAACGGGGAGGCCTGGACTAAGGGACAGGAGTATTTTTGGTTCGCATCCCCATCTTTTCTACCCAGGCGAATGGCGGAGGGGTAGAGGATGTAATCCGCGTCCTTAAGCATTGCCGCGTGCCCATGGAGAAGCTTCATGGGAAAACAACTGTCGGCGTAGCTTAACTCAATGGCCTGGTCCATGATTGCGTTGTTGGTCTGGCTGGAAAGGACAACCCTGGCGTCGAGGGCATTGAGAAAACCGATGAGCAGTGGAGCATAATCATATACCAGGAGCCCTCTGGGAATGCCCACCGAAGGCCCCGTGCCGGAATCCTTCTTGTACTCTCGAAAGAGCAACTGTTCCCGCTTATCGAAGAAGGTCTCTTTCTTGGCATGGCTGGCTATGGCGTCGTACTTGTCGCACCTGCTGCCATAATAGCTAGGCTCTTCACCAGGCATCTCCATCCTGGTAATGGTGCAGTTGTTGTCGCACCCTTTGCACACGAATGTAGTAAGCTTACACTCTCTATCCACAACCTCCTGAAAGCCCTTGAACTTCGATTCCTGGCCGACCATGGCCTCTCTTGCCAGGAGGGCTGCACCTATGGCGCCGCTGACCTCTTTGTGCTCCGGCACAATCAATGTTTTACCTTCAAGCTGCTGGTGGAAGGCAGAGACTACGGCATTGTTGTAGAATACCGCACCAGTGAGGATAACCTTGTCGCCCAGTTTTCTGTGTTCCAGCACCTTGGAGAGATAGTTCTTGGCTATGGAGTTAGCCAGACTGGCCGTGATTATTTCCAGGGGCACGCCTTCCTGCTGTGCCGAGGCCACCGCCTGACCCATAAAGGAAGCACATCTCGTCCCTAGCTCAATAGTATGGGGGGCAGCAAATGCCAAATCAGCAAACTCACCGTTGGTCACGGAAACGTCGAGCATCTCGGCCAGCTCGTCAATGAAGCTTCCTGTCCCCGCGGCACAGGCTTTGTTCATGTGATAGTCCACGACAACACCGTTTCTCTTGATGACCAGCTTGGAGTCCTGTCCGCCAATCTCGATAATGTCTGCTTCAGGGTCCATCTCGGCGGCAGCTCTGGTCTGTGCCGTTATCTCGTTCTTAATCAGGTCTGCCCCGGTGAAGCCACCCACCAGATATCTACCCGAGCCGGTAACACCAGCACCAGCTATCTTGACCTTGTCTGCGCCCTCCCGAAGCAAGTTCCTGAAGACCTGCCTGACAGCCTCAACCGGCCTTCCCGCAGTCATCAGGTAGTTTTTTCCCAGCAATCGTGTGCCCGATTCATCCATTATCACAGCCTTGGTGCTGGTGGAGCCAACGTCAACCCCGAGGTAGCCAACACATTGTTCTTCTATCCTCTGACTGTCCTTACCGTCCTGAACGGCGACAATTTCCAGCCTGGGCATTTCAAAATGGCGCTGCTTGGCGTCAGTTCCTGACAGCGTAACGCCCTGGGAAGTTTTTCCTATGGAAAGTAATGCCGAACCCAGGGACTCCATATGAAGGTAGTCTTGGGGAATGATTACCTCGACGGGATGCCCGTTCCTGGCGGAAATCATGTCGTTGAGGGATTTTGCCACGGCGGGATTGGCGGCAACGCCGCCCACAAAATAGACCGGCTCCTGGAGAGTCCCTTTCTTCAAAGAGGCGACCATCCGGGCCACGCTTTCGCAGAGTGCGTAGAGCATGGCGTCCAGCGGGGCTCCCTTCTGTTGTAGGTGGATGAGGTCGGTCTTGGCAAAGACGCTGCACCGGGCGGCTATCCTGGGTGGAGTGCCTTTACATTTCAGGGCCAGGCTGGCGAAGTCCTCCATGCTGATGCCAAGCCTGTATGCCTGTTGCTCCAGAAATCTTCCCGTGCCCGCAGCGCAGAGGGGGTTGGATTCTACCTTCCACGGCTTCTTCAAGCCATCTTCCAGCTCTACAACCAGGGTGCTCTGGCCGCCGATTTGTATGATGGTTTTAACGTCGAGGTAACGGTGGAGCAGCCCGGAGGCAATCGCCAGTGAGCTACTGTATTCCGTCCAGCCAAGCTCTTTGGGGATAACAGCCCTGCCGGAGCCGGATACGCCGGCGGCGACAATCTCTTCCAGCTTGTGTCTCTCGCCCAGTCTGGCGATAAGTGAACTGACTGCGGCCCTGGGGCTGGAGATTACCTTTTCGGTATCAAACTCAACGACCCCGCCGTTCTCGTCTATGAGCGCCAGCTTAGCATTGACAGAGCCAATATCTACGCCCAGAAAGTAACTCATTGCTTGGCTCTCGATTATAGCAGAAAATGGACTTTCTTAAAAGCGCCAATACTCTCCCTTGACGGGAGAGGATCAAGGTGAGGGTGAAGAAAACCCGCCAACTACATTCCTTCATTTCGTCATTGCGAGCACCCGAAAGGTACGTAGCAATCTCTGGGATTGCTTCGGCTGCCTAAAGTCAGTCTCGCAATGACAGGATAGATGTGTTATTCTCAGCCCTTTGCTCTATCATTCTGAGGTTGCCTTGGGCGACCGAAGAATCTCGCTCAGTCGTAGGGTGGCATCTCGTGTGCCGTCTCCTTTTGATGGGAAGTAAATCCCCTCCTCCCTATAAAACACCCAGGACAGCGAACCCTTGCCCTTCGTTTTATTCAGGGGCAGGGTGACGATAATTAAACAGTCTCAGAGGGAAAAAGAGGGTTTTTATGTCACGAGAGCACTGCCACAGGATCGTGGAGATATTACAGCAGGCCAATGTGCCATTCTACCCTCAGGTATGCTCTGAACCTCTGCTCCGCCACCTCGTTGCCCATGTCGCCAGTGCCACGGAAACCAGCGCCAACAAGTCTATTATGGCTATCTTATCGGGCATAGTAGTGTTGACGGCTACGGTGCTCATGGCCACAGCGGGCAGCAGTCCAGCCCTCACTATTGGCTTCAGGCTGGGATGCTCAGTTACGAACTCACCTATTGGTGGGCTGACTCTGTAATAGAGATCTACGAGAGCTTGTCCTGCAGGATTAGTCAGCAGGTGTTCGTCTCTGAACTCACGGAGGATTTCTATTTCCTCGGCCATTGGGCTGCCGTAGGCTGCGGTGGCGACGCAGCACCGCGAGCCAGTTCTATTAAAATCGGCTGTGATGGAGTAGGAGTTGTCCATGGTGATTGTGGTCGAGGCAGCGTCGATATCGTCAACGGTGTTCACATTGCCCGACCAGTTGGCAAACCGGTAGCCTTCGTCAGGCTCAGCCACAAGGCTGACCTCAATGCCGAGAGGGTACAAGAATGTCCCTTCACCGGGGGTGGTTACCGAACCGCCAGCGATGCTGGATACCATCAATAGTGCCACGGGTTCGGGATGCCACGACTCAAAATTGGCGGTAATGGAGTAGGAGCTATTCATGGTGATGGTGGTCTCGGCAGCGTAAACATCGGCGATGGTATCCACATCGCCAGTCCACTTCACAAACTCGTAGCCTTCGTCAAGTTGAGCGATAAGGTCGACGATATTGCCACCTTGATACACGAAAGTGCCTTCGCCGGGTTTGGTTACCGAACCGCCAGAGGTGCTGGAGATGGTGAGGCTATTCCAGCCTGCGTCCAATTCGAAGTTGGCGGTGATGGAGTAGGAATCGTGCATGGTGATATTGGTCGAGGCAGCCTGGGGATTGTCGATGGCATCTACGTCGCCAGTCCAGTCCACAAAGCGGTAGTGTTCGTCGGCTTGAGCAGCAAGGTTGACCGGCGTGTTAGCTTCATAGACATGAGTCCCCTCACCGGGTTCGGTTACTGAGCCGCCTTCGGTGCTGGAGGTGGTCAGGCTGCACCAGCCTTCGTCTATTTCAAAACTAGCGGTGATGGAGTAGGAATCGTACATGGTGATGGTGGTCTGGGCAGCAGTAACATTGGCGATGGTTTCGACGTCGCCAGTCCATTCCACGAAGTGCCAGTGCTCGTCAGGCTGAGCAAACAGGGCAACCACTTCCCCGGCATCGTGGAGGGACATCCCCTCGCCGGGCTCGGTTGCCGAACCGCCGGGGGTGCTGGCTATGGTGAGGCTATACTGACCTTCCAGAGGCTCCACGGCGATACCAAGCCCATCAATAATGTGCCCGGCCTTGCTGATGACCGCGCTGCGTTCGGAGCCGGCAAAAACCAGCCCCACGAACTCTCCATCTTTATCCACGGCAGAGCCTGAATCGCCCGGCGCTGCGAAGGACCAATTGTCTTGAGTTACCACAATCTGGTCCACGAAGTAAGCCGATTGGTCCCCGTACCAGATCACAACAGAGACATTGGTGTGAATGACCTCGCCGGCGGTGACTCCGGTCGTGCACCCGGATTTTCGTACGATATCTCCTTTGGAGACCTCGGTCCACCCTTCAATCCAGTAGTTACCTCTTTCATAAAACTGCTCGCCAGCAGATGCTTCGACATCGGCATCAACACTAGCGATAGCTGCATCGGCGTAGTTCTCGGCATCGGGCGCAAAGTCAATAGGTATGTATGCCTCAAGTGCTCCCACCCGATCGTCTAGCGTTCCTCCGTCGTAACTTCCGGGCTGGACAATGAGTGTTCCTGTGTCGAGAAACTCACCCATCTCCGGGGTTGTGGCGATAACGTGGGCATTAGACAGAATCTTGTTGTCGTAGGTGACCATGCCCAAGGTGCCGGCGTACGGGTATATTCGGATACCTTTTCTGACGTAGGCTGACAGGCTTATCCCGCCGACCAGGGGACTGACCTCGCCCCGTCTCTCCGCGCTAACAGCGGTCAGTGGCTCCGCTATCTGAGTGGAGAGTGTTTGTATTTTCCCGGTAACCTCCGTCCGCACGGTATAGCCTTGGAAAGAGCGAGGCACTCTTTGCTTCGCCTGTTCATCCTCGACAAAGACGATGACTTTGCTTTCAGCTTCCGAATCGGCGATGCCGACAAAGCCGGCGGCTCCAGCCGCAGGCAAAAGCTCTTGTTCCAGGGCCTTTCTGGCTTCTGCCAGTGATTTTCCAGCACCAGCATTTTCACCGGCGGAAGCAGGGATAGAGCTAAAGAGTAGCGCACCAACAAGAACCAGTATTAAGAACAGTAGAAATTTTCTTCCGTTTTTCATCTCTAGCACCACCCCAAATCACTCCTAGTATATCATCTCTACACTGTCAATCATTTTCAGGATTCTTCCAAGACGGCCTCAGAATGACAGAGAAGACTATCAAACAAGCTCAACTCCAGAAGGAGACAAAGTCAAAGTATGAAGACTGTTGACACCATAATGAAACCGGGGCCGCGTCACAAGAGAAGCAATCCGCGTGATGCAACCCCGGTTTGATCTAAGTCACCTAAGCCTACCTTGTATTTCTTATCAGATATTCCCCTTCTTCAACGTTTCAGTGGGCTCGAACACTTTGACACCAAACTTTTGGGCAAGGTCTTCACATATTTTGGCTAATTTATCATACCCTATCCCCTTGGCAAGCTGAAAGGGACCAATCACCGAACCGCCTCCATTAACCATCGCCTTGTCAATTTCGTCCGGACTCTTGACTACTCCTGCCTCGAGCAACTTTGTCGCCTCGTTAACCTGAAGGGCAATCAAGACAGCAGGGTCGAAGTCCTCTTTTGCCTTGGATAAGTCTATCTCCGGCCTGCCTTTAGACCAGTCAAAAATGCCCTTTCCTGTCTTCTTCCCCAGCGTACCGGCGTCAATCTTAGCTTTGAGCCAGCTGGGCGGCGCGTAGTCCCGAGAGAGTTTGTCAGCAAAATAAAGAGCGCTGTGATAGGCGACATCCAGCCCCACATAGTCCATCAGCTCATATGGCCCCATAGGCATACCTATCTTTCTCATCTTGGCATCGATTTCCATCGGGGCAGCCACGCTTTTTTCTACCATGAGGCTAAGTAGGATTCCGGTCGGCGCGTTGATCCGATTATAAACAAATCCGATAGAGTCTTTCTCAACCCTGACCGGCACCTTGTTCATCTTCAGCGCCAGATTATATGCCACCTGCATTGTCTCCTCGCTTGTCTTTCCTCCCTTTGTGACCTCGACGAGCTTCATCAGGACAGCCGGGTTAAAGAAATGCATGCCGACGACCTGCTCTGGCCTCTTCGTAGCCGAGGCAATCTCCGTGATGCTCATATTGGAGGTGTTTGAAGCCAGTATGGCATGTTTTGGAGCGGCTGCATCCAGTGCCTGGGAAACCTGCTTCTTGAGGTCCATAATCTCGGGAACTGCCTCAATAACAAAATCAGCGTCCTTAACAACCTCGGCAATATCAACAAAGGTCTTGATATTAGCCAACATCGCCTTTTTATTCTCTTCAGTGATTTTCTGCTTCTCTGTGAGTTTATCCAGGCTCTCCTTGATTCTGGAAAGCCCTCTGTCAACAAACCTCTGCTCAATGTCGCGCAGTGCTACTTTGTAGCCCGCAAGCAGCGCCACCTCGGCAATGCCATGTCCCATGTCACCAGCCCCCATAACCGCAATCTTCTTGACGTCTTCAACTTTCATACCAGAAAACCTCCTTTTATTTTTTACTTTCGCCCCAGAAAGCTATTCTCCCGTGAAGACCGGCTCTCGTTTCTCGATAAACGCCATCGCGCCTTCCATGGCGTCCTTCGTTTTGCTTACTCGCTGTGAGCCTTCCAGTTCTATTTTCACGCCCTGGTCAGTGGTGGTCTCAAGTCCCCGGGTCACTGCGCCGAGGATTATCTGCATAGCAACCGGGGCTTTTTTCGCCAGCGCCCTGGCGAGTTCCTTAGCATCATTCATCAACTGCCCTGGCTGAGACACCCTGGTTATAAGCCCGATGTTCAAAGCCTCGGGGGCGTTGATTCTGGTGCCGAGTAGAAGCATTTCCAGCGCTTTGGTCTTACCCACCAGCCTGGGTAACCGCTGGGTGCCACCCCAGCCAGGTATAATACCCCGGTCAATCTCGGGCTGCCCCATCACCACTTTCTCGGAGTTGAGCATTATCCTGAAGTGGCAGGACATTGCCAGTTCACAACCACCACCGAGGGCAAAGCCATTTATAGCGGCGATTACCGGCTTGGGATACTTTTCGATTTGGCTGAACACCCCTTGCCCCCGTGACATAGACTTCTCCCCTTCCGGCGTCCCGGCCGTTTTTAAATCAAAACCGGCCGAAAATCCTCTTTCGCCGGCTCCGGTGATGATTATGGCTCTCAGTGCTTTATCCTTTTCCCACTCGGTCAGAACCATATCCAGTTCATCAAGCACAGCCAGATTTATTGGATTTGCCGGTGGCCGATTCAAGGTGATTATGCCGACATTCTCCTCTCGTTCTACAATTAAATTCTCATAAGCCATGAGACCCTCCTTGTTTTAAGATTTTCCAACGGCACCATGATTTTTTCAATATCGCTATACCACCTCCTTTCAGTCGGGCAGCTCGCAAAGCGCCGCACCAGTAGAAACAGTGAGATGTTAACACCCACAGCAGTGGCTTGTCAACAGCTACAAGATAACATTTTAGCTTTCCGAAATCCCAGCCTATAACATATCCTTCCCACACGGTCCAGCCACCAAGAAGCGGGTTGTGTCAATTAGTTTGGAGGAAAAGTTTTATTGATAAAAGGCGTGAAATGGGAATAGAATACTCACAAAAGTAAGCATGGGCGAAAGTTATGGGCTATGGATAACAGATGGGCGGCACGATAGTCCTGGGCATCGGCAACCGGCTGGGCGGCGATGACGCCGCCGGCACCCTTGTGGTGGACATGCTCAACCGGAGGCAGCACAGAGCCACAGCTCTCATCCCTGCTGAGATTATAGCCATAGACGCCAGCACTGCTCCGGAAAGCTATACCTCGGTTATCCGCCAGCACCGGCCTGACTTATTGATACTGGTAGATGCCGCCGATATGGGTTTATCTCCTGGTGCTCTGCGAACAATCACGCCCGAGAAAATCAGCGTTTTGTCCTTTTCCACACACCACATGCCCCTCTCAATGTTTGTATCTTATGTAGAGGAATTTTGCGGAAAGGTCCTGCTTGTCGGAGTGCAGCCTGAGCGAACAGAGATGAACAGGTGCATTTCAAAAGTGGTTCACAAAAGCGTGAAGAATCTGGCTGAGGCTATTCTGGAAGGACGGATAGCCGAAATTCCGCTTCTGGGGTAAAAGAGCTAGCTCTGCTCAGCCGACTCATCTGCGGCTCCGGTGGCTGGTTTCTTTCTCTTCACTGAGCCCGGTAGCTCGCCGCTGTCAACGATTACCAGCTCGTCGGCGTACTTATCATAGCTAGAGAGCAGAAACTCTTCCGTCATAGCCAGCGTATGCACCGGGCAAACGTCAACACACTGGGCACAGAAACAACAGCGTGAGATAAACACCTTAATCTTTTTTCCCTCAGGCAACCACTCGATGGCCCGGGTGGGGCATACCTTGTAGCACTGCTGGCAACCGGTGCAGTTCTCCCAGTCATAGGCAATTTTCCCACGAAACCCGGGCGGCACTGGCACTGGCGGAATAATCTCCAATTCGCCTTTTGTAACCATGTTCAGGAATTGGAGGGTTGATGCCGGAGCGTATTTTGCCGGGAACTTGTTTGTCGCCGGAGTTTGAACGAGCTGCCTTAGCAATATCTTTATTATTCCCATATGTTTCGCCTCACACTACCGTATCTGCCCATATCAATATCAGACCGACAAGACTTACGAGTGACATCGCGACGACATAGACTTTACTTGCCTGGTCAATCTTGAAACGCGCCATGGCAGCGCGTATCAACATTATACAAACAAACATCACCACAAAGACTTTGACCAGGAAGAACAACCCATCCACTATGCCGGCGAGGACTGGCGTACCAATTCCAACCAAAGGGGAGAGGTTATATGGAATGAATAGAGCTATTATTAATGATGACATGGCAAAAGCTCTTATTGCGCTTGCGATATAGAATAGGGCAAGGTTTCTACCAGAATATTCAACCAATAGCCCCCCAGCAATCTCAGTTTCAGCTTCTGCCACGTCAAATGGTATCTTGCCAACTTCTCCCGGCGTAACCATTAGAAGAACAAAGAGCAACATTAGTGTTCCTACAACTCCAGCCGGACCCACTATATTCCATATCGGATTTGCAGCAATCGTAGATAACGCAAATGGATTGGTACCAGTAACATAGCTGGTACGCCAGCCAATAGCAACTATCGTCATCGCCAGGGGGAATTCGTAACTCATCATAATAACCATTTCGCGTTGCGCTCCCACAGTGGCATATGGCGAGCTCGACGCGAACCCGGCCACCACAAGTGCCAGAGAAGGTATTACTAACAAGTATAGGAGCACTATTGCATCACCGAAGCTCTCAAAAAGTGCCTTCTGTCCGAAAATGGGTATGTAGAGAAATAGTATAGCTGATCCCACCAGACAGAGGATTGGGGCCGCTCTGAACAACCAGCTAAGGGAACCATCGGGAATTATGCTTTCTTTCATGAGCAGCTTCCTGACGTCGCGGAAGGGCTGCACTATGGGCGGGCCCACTCTCGCCTGCATATGCGCCACCAGCTTGCGGTCTATACCGAGGTACAACAGAGCAAATAGCGTCCCAACTACTCCCACGATGACCGGGCCGCCAATGATTGCTGCAATGTCTGCTAGACTATTAGCTGTCAAATTCGGCTTCCAACCTTTTTGTTTTTTCAACAGAGAGCTCGTGCAACTCCCTGTAACTAAGTAGTGATGTGTTCTTCGTTTTTGAGTCCACAACGATAGCTCTATTAGTGCATGACATACAGGGGTCAATAGAGGCAAAGGCTATTGGAACGTCAGCAATCTGCCCGCCTTTGAGTATCGTTGGTATCGACATCAGATTTACATATGTAGGGGCTCTTATCTTCCAGGTGGACAAGGTCTCTCTGCCAGCTTCCAACCGGACATAATGTACAACCTCGCCTCTGGGCGCTTCGGCTCGTCCGATACCTTCACCTTCTGCTTGAGTCAGCGTTTTTAAAAGCACCGCTATCTTTGGTTGTGCCAGTATCGGACCGGGTGGCATCTTCTCCAAACACTGCTCTATGATTTCAACAGCTTGCTTGACCTCCAGCAATCGGACAATTATTCTGTCATATACATCGCCGACTACTGTTCCGGTGAGCATATCAGGGGTAATGGCTTTAATATCTAAATCAGCATATCCACCATAAGGCTGGTCCTGTCTTACATCTTTGGGGACGCCGCTGGCCCTGCCGGTGGGCCCGACTGCAAGCAGTTTCAAAGCGTCCTCGGTCTTCAGGATACCTACATTCTTTGTCCGCATTCGTATCGTCTTATCATCCAAAAACAGAGTCTTCAACTGGTCAAATATGCTCTTGTAGTAATCCAGGGATTGTCTAATCCTGGGGAACTGTTCTTCAGTAACATCTCTTCTCACTCCGCCAATCTGAAACATAGCTTTAGTGATCCGGTTCCCGGTCACATACTCTATCAGGTCCATTATTTCTTCCCTGACGCGCCAGACAAAATAAAACACGCTGTCAAAGCCAATCTCGTGAGCAGCAACACCTGCCCATAAGAGATGAGAATGTATTCGCTCCATCTCAGCGATAATGACCCTTATATATTCAGCCCGCTCCGGGGGAGTGATTCCCATAGCCTGCTCCACAGCCATAACATATGCAAAGGGATGGCATATATTGCAAATGCCACATACCCGCTCAGCCAGATATATGTTCTGGATAGGGTTATTTCTATTCATGCCAAGCCATTCAATGCCACGGTGGACCTGTCCTACAACGACATCTACATCCACAATCTCCTCACCATCAATGCTAAGGTCAAGCCGAATGGGTTCCTTCAGGGCAGGGTGAATTGGCCCAACAGGTATGGTGTATCTTGTTTTCGTCTCATCCACTGCCATATTTTTTCTGCCTCCCAGGCAGGACTCTAAGCATGTCCTTTGGTCCTGTCTCATCAGTCCTCCAGGGGTAAACCCCCTGGGGAAAATCTTCGGGCAGGAACAACCGCCTGTTATCCGGGATACCATCCACTTCTACCCCCATCATCTCTTGGGTTTCCCGCTCAGTAAACAACGCACCGGGGATAATGTCTGTAATCGTTGGTATCTTCAGGTCGTTTTTTGCCAGACTGACGCGTAACCCCAGTGATAACTCTTGAAGGTGATTTCCGTAGTATAGTGTGAAGTGATATATCAACTCGACTCTATCCCCGAGATCAGCGGATGATATTACGGCCAGGTGGGGATATTCCTGGAGTTCGCAGATATGCTCAACAGCGTCGCGGAAGGCGCTCTTTTTCACCTCGACCCAAAGGCTGTGGAACTTATTCTTCTTGACAGCGACCTCGCGCTGATAGATTTTGGCGTCAATAAAGCTATCTCCCAGAACAGTCTTGAAACTCTCAACTATCGCTTCTGGGCTCAGCATTTCCATTTATGTTACCCCCTGCTTCTCAGCCTGCTCCAGCTTTACCCAGGCTTTGACTACTGCTTCTATAATTGCTTCAGGTCGGGGGGGACATCCCGGGACATAAACATCCACCGGTATAATTTGGTCTACTGGCCCCACCAGATTGTAGGATTCATGAAACACGCCCCCTTCTATACCACAGTTGCCAACTACGATGACCATTTTAGGGTCGGGTACCTGTTCGTATACTCGCTTTACTCTCGAAGCCATCTGCCTCGCTACCGGACCCGTCACCAGCAATACATCTGCATGTCGTGGTGAGCCAACGAGGACTATGCCAAAACGCTCGACATCATACCTGGGGGTAAGTGTGGCCAGGATCTCAATATCGCATCCATTGCACGACCCTGTATTAAGATGATAGGCCCACAGCGCTCTTTTGAATGAGTTAAAGCCCATATTCTCTCCTTTTCATCTAAGTCAACGATGCAATAAGCAGTATCACCGCAGTCAGGGCTGCAATGGCTATAAGCCAGATGATAAAGTCATTTATTATTCCCGTATGCGCTCTTACAGTTGGGTCATAGTATTCCTTGAGTGTCTGGAAAAACCCCCAATATATGTTGTGGGACTTTATATGTCTTTGCTCTACAGCGGGTGGCTCTTCGCCCGACAGGAAAATCTCTGTTTGAGCAGTTCCTTCCTTATACTTTTTCTGCCCCCGACTTCTAAAAAGGCAGGCTATTGCTATCAAGATTACAAATGCAATGATGCAAATGACAGGATTCCAGAAAGGAAGACTTGTCATTCGTGACCCTCCATCATATTGAATCCTTCAACCCAGATTCTATCAAGAAAGCTACTTCTTCGCTATGCTAGTTCGGTACCACGAGTAATATAAGGCCAACTAAGGCTATAGCTGTGGTAGCACCCCAATAGATGGTGGGAACTTGAGATATCTTCAGCCTGGCCACCGCCACTCTGGTCAAGGTCACAGTCAACGTTGTAACCAAGAACAACTTTAACAAGAAAAACACAAAATCTATAAATGAGCCAACAGGGCCGCTTATACCAATGAGGGGAGATAGGTCATAAGGAAAGAACAAGGCAACAGTCAGAGTGCCTACTGCCACCATCTTTGCGGCATCGGCAAGGTAGAAAAGCGCGAAATTCCGTCCTGAATACTCAGCTGTCAAGCCTTCTGCAATTTCCGGACTTGCCTCATCAATATCAAAAGGCACCGTGGCCAATTGACCCGGTGTAACCACGAATATGGAAAAAAGAAGCAATAGCATACCTATGATGCCGGCAGGGCCTACGTGGCCCCACAGCGGGTGTGAGTAGATAAAAGCGAGCCCAAAAACGCTCTCGCCAGGGTAAAGCTGATTTAGCTTCCAGGCAATGGCAATCGCAACCACAGCGAGCGGGAACTCATAGGACATCATGGTTACCATTTTTCGTTGCGCTCCGACGGTGGCAAAGGGAGACGAAGACGCAAAACCTCCAGCCACCATAGCTAACGCGGGAAGGATGAGCAGATATACAACCAGAATAAGGTCTCCGTATCCAGAAAGTATGGGGGTGAAGGTCAGTCCACCGAAAGGCAAGTAGAGAAGCACAGTAATCACGGAAGCCAAAGATACGATTGGCGCCGCATTATAGAGCCAGGTCAGTGCTCTCTCAGGCTGAACCGAATCCTTAATCATAAATTTGCTCACATCCAGAAAAGGCTGTATTATCGGTGGCCCTATCCTGCTCTGCATATGAGCAGCTATTTTCCTATCAAAGCCCTTATACAATAGGCCACAAAAGATCCCAAAGGCGGCAAGACCTATCGTGCCTATAACTGCTCCCAGGGCAGTACCGGAGGTAACAACCATATTATTGCGGTCCTTTCGGCATAGGATTCTTAATCACCGCAGAAGGATCAGGAGTGGCAAGAAACACGTTCTTCGTCAGCTTGAGACATTTTCTCGGGCAGATATCCTGGCAAAGACCACAGAAACAGCATTTCCCAAGGTCTAATCGAGGATAGGTTTTGGGATATTTCTCTTTGTGTTCTTCAGGTAACTCCACCATTTCTACAGCCCTATTGGGACATATCTCAGCACAGAGCCCACAGCCTACACATTTGTCTATGTCAAGCTCATGTTCTCCACGATAGTCCTTTGGAATTTCAATAGCTTCGTAGGGAAACTTAACCGTCATCGGCTTAGAAAATAGCGTCTCAAACAACACTTCTATCGTTTTCAACATGCTCATCGTATATCACCTATCCATATCGGCAGGACAAATGTTTAGGCTCCAATAGATAGCCGGGATATCCGCTATTTGGGATCCTTTTAACAAATGTTCGAGGACCGGTATCATATGCAAGAAATCTGGGCCCCTGATCTTAACCCTGTAGGGTTCTTTTTCCCCGACACTTCTCATATAAGCACATCCTTCCCCTCTGGCAAGCTCATTACGTACATACACCTCACCTTCAGGAATCTTGACACGGGATGGAGGCGTTATTTTTGCCGGTTCTCTAATGTTTCCTTGTGGTATTCTATCCAGGACTTGCTTTATAATTTTTATGGATTCCTCCATTTCCCTCTCCCTGATCAAGCAGCGGGCATAGGCATCTCCTTCCTCCCTAACTGGTATGTCAAAATCTAGCTCGTCGTATATCTCATATGGATCATCCTTCCTTACATCCGTCTCCACTCCGCACGCTCTTAACACTGGTCCTGTTGCCCCTAGCCTGATTGCGTCTTCCGTCCTTAGAGTACCGACACCTTTCGTCCTTCTAGAAAAAACTATATTGTCGAAGTCTTTCATTTTCTGCATCATCTCTTCTGTTTGATCCAGGACTCTCTTTATCTTATTTTCAGACCCATCAGGCAGGTCTCTTCTCACCCCTCCTGGACATATGTAACCTGCTGGGTAGACTCTTCCCCCTGTTATCAGTTCGAAAATATCCAGTATATAGTCCCTGTAGCCAAAAGCCATCTTAAATCCGGTATCGAAACCGAGGCCGAGGCTCAGTGCACCATACCAAATGAGGTGGGATTGCAATCTCGACAGCTCTGCCATTAACACTCTTATGTATCTGGCTCGTTGGGGAATCTCAACGCCTGTCAACTCGTCTACCGCCTCAGCATGGACTAGATTCCAATTAAGTGCCTCGAAGATACAGACTCGGTCTGACAACACAGCATTCTGCATGGGAACCCTGTACTCCATCAGCTTTTCAAACCCCCTATGCAGATAACCGGGGTCAGCACGAGCAGACGTTACCTTCTCCCCGTCTATTCTTAGCTTCACGCCGAAATTCCCAGACCCAGAATGTGCTGGTCCAAAATAGAAGTTATAATCGGTGTCTTCTGAGACAATTGGCTCTATGTGCTCAATCGTAATAAGCTCTTTCTCGTTCATTTGCCTGGTCATAACATTGCTGTCTCACGTATTCCTTCCAATCAAAATCTTTCCTGAATGGAGGCGGTCCATCCCAGTCCTCTAAGAAAAGCGGAGTTAAATCTTCATTGCCTTCAAATTCCACCCCGAAAAGCTCATGTAATTCCCTTTCATGTATCTGAGCATTCTCTCTCCATACAGGAATGACCGAGTCAATAACGGGATCAGTCCTATCCAACTTTGTCTTTATAGTCAGGAGAATCCTCTCCGAGTACGACCAGAGGTGATAAGTGAGTTCAAATGTCCCTTCCTCGGGCCAATCAGTCACAGAAATTGCCGAAAGATGCTCAAATCCCAGTTCCTTGACGAAATTGCACAATGCTATCAGGTTATCTTTATCAATCGTCACCCAGACTCTGCGCTCCCTCTGCACTTTGCCCGTAATCTTGAATTTTGCGCTTATATCCTCTATGAGTTTGCCCTCTTTATGCAAAATCTCGGCCATTTCCCTTGTCCTTCATCCCTTGTGCGCCTTCGCAAACTTTCTCCCATGTGGAGGAACAGCCCCCACGTGGTGGAATATCTTCATACAAGCTTCGAATACCGCCTCAGGCCTGGGAGGACACCCAGGAATATAGATATTAACCGGAATATAGTCTGCCAACCTCTTAACAGTATTGTATGAGTCCCAGTACATCCCGCCGCTCATGGTGCATGCGCCTAGAGCGATGACTGCCTTTGGATCAGGCATTTGCTCGTATATCACCTGGGCTCTTTTTATAGATTTCAGGGTCTGGTAGCCAGCGATAAATAGAACGTCGGCGTGTCTCGGCGTCCCGGTGATAATCATGCCAAACCTTTCCATGTCCCACCTCGAGCCGACGAGCGGAACCAACTCACAAAATCCACACGAATTAAACCAGTTGAATATCCAGATAGCGTTTATTAATCTCTTCATCTTTGTCGCTTGCTCAACCACTTATATGCCTCCTGCAACGAAGAGTATGATCATAACTATAGCTATGCCGGCTATTAACCAAATGAGATGGTCGTTTATTATCCCTGTGTGTGCATTTATAGTAGGGACATAGTATTTTTTTAGGCCTTCAAAAAACCCCCAATATATGTTATGAGCCCTGATATGTGTTTCCCCCTCGGATAATTTAGGATTGCCCATGAGGAATGTCTCACTTTGCACGCCCTTCTTATACGCCTTTTCCCCTCTACGTTGAATGAAATAAGCTATAAGCAGAGCCACGATAGCAGCAATAATCCAGACTACAGGTCCCCAAAATCCTGAAGGGCTTTCGATCATGGCATGCCGCCTCCCATAATTCCATTCACGTATGCTGCTTGGTTTATCAGCGCATCTGTAGCCGGATTGACTATGCGTTCAACAATTAGTCCGGGGAATATACTGGTGAAAATGATGCCTGCGGCCAGAATCCCCATGCCGATTAGCATTGGTTTGGGGACTTCCTTAACATCCTTATATTCTGGTAACTGCGGCCCTGTGAAGGCCGATTGGAAAGCTTTGGTGAAAGAAGCCAAGGTTATGATGGATACCAGCATGGCGACTACAGCCAGGACCGGGTTGAATTGGTACACGGACTCATATATCAAGAATTTTGAAGCAAAGCCGTTCAAAGGAGGGATACCCGCAATGGATAGAGTCCCTATTATGTAAAGTATCAATGTGAACTTCATATTATGGCCTAAGCCACCCATCTTGTTGAGGTCTCTGGTACCGGTGCGGTGGAATAAAGCTCCGGCAGTCATGAATAGAAGTGGCTTATACATAGCATGATTTAATATGTGGAAGATACCTCCGCTTATGGCATCTCTCCCATAAGTAGCTAAAGCTTCTGGATTGCCCAAAACGGCTAACCCAACCCCTACGCCCATCCACATATACCCCATCTGGGATATAGCATGATAGGACATAAAGCGCATCACGTCTGTCTGAAAAACAGCCATAGTTACCCCAACAAACATAGTTAGTAGTCCAATGATTACAATTATCCAACCCACCGTAGTGGCATCCAACGTAATTCCATATAAGCTAAAGCAAATCCTGAAAACGGCATACATGCAAGCGTGGCTTGTTATTACTAGCATAGCAGTTATATTTGCCGGGGCAACGGTATATGAGTCCGGATACCACATGTGTAGAGGTACCATCCCTGTTTTAATAGTCAATGCCACTAGAAACAAGGTTAAGGCTATTATATCCAGCGTACTATATTGCATTGCATTGGCTAGAAACCCTATATTGAGCGAGTTATACTGGGCATAAAGCAAACCCACACCAAATAGAAAAATGAGCCCTGCAACCGCAGATATGACTATATATTTGAACCCTCCCTCCACCGCATCGGCAAATCTTGTTCTAAAAGCTATCAGCGCTGCCCCAGAGATAGAAGCTATTTCTAAAAAGACGAACAAATTGAATAGGTCACCAGTGAACATCATTCCGAAACCGCCGGTCACCATAAGCAATAAAAGGGTATAGAACCTGTTCTGCCCTGTCTCACTTGCCATGTGAGAAAGAGAAAATATAGCTGCAGCTAAGGAGACAGTCGCCCAAATTATGCCCATAAGTATGGACATGGCATCGACCTCCAGAATTATGCGGATAGGCACCATGGCTCCCCCGGGAAGAGTAAGCTCGGGAGAAGTAGCTCCTAGAGTATAGATGTGGATTCCATTGATGGAGATATCCCTGGCTAGAATTATAACCAGAAATGCTACAAATGCCAGACTGGCTATCACCAACACATTTCTAGCTTTTCCGCCTGCCCTACCTATTGGTAGTGTTAAAAATGCTGCCAGCAGAGGTATGGCTATAATCAAGATGGGGGAGTGAGTTATCAGAGCAGCCAAATCACTATCCTTTCATCTTTCTAGATTTTTCTGAATCTAGGCTTCCGGTATGGCGGTAAATGTGTATCACCATGGTCAGCATCAAGGCCAACACTGCAACGTTGATGACGATGCTGGTCAGGGTGAGTGCTTGGGGTACAGGCATGACCATGGGTCCTTCGGTCACGTTGGTATAGATAGGAGCGGCCCCTCCTGCCCGGAAGCCCAGCGCCACTAGAAACAGATTGACCCCCGCCGCCAGCATGGCAATGCCCATAATGAGCTTAATCAAATTCTTTTTGAATATGATTATATAAAAAGATACCCCCACCAGCAGCGCTGCCGCTAGAAAGGGGAAATTGAGAGGGATGTGCTCCATTATTCTTCTATCTCCTCACCACTGGAAAATAGCGCCAGAGCCAGGACCACTGCTGAAAGGCCGGCTACCACCTTAAGGCCCACAGCGAGGTTCATCAGGGGAATGACCCCACCCGTCCAGATATCCCCTGGGTTAGGACCGGGGCCAGGAATCCGGCCGAAGATTGGAGTGCCCACTAGAAAGTTATAGAAAAAGGCAGCGCCTATCCCGGCAAAGGCTAAGGCAATAAAAATTAAAGCCCCGGTGCTTTCCATTATTGATAAAGTACGCTCACGCAGTGTTTTTTTTAGTTCCTGAGAGTTGAAGGCCACCAGCAACATGACCACACCGGAAACGATAACAGCACCACCCTGAAAGCCTCCACCCGGGGTAAGATGTCCATGGACAATAATATATAGACCGAAGACGACGATAAACAGCATAAACTCGTTGGTCACAGTGCGCACAATCTTTGACAGCATCAGGAACCTTTCTTCCTGCGTTTCTCTGTTCGTAACAAAAGCAATACCCCCATCGCCGCCGTGAACAGTATCGTGGCCTCCCCCAGCGTATCAAATCCGCGGTAGTCAAAGACCACCGACGTTACCACGTTGTTGCTCCCGGTTTCTTCCTGGGCGTTCTGAATTATGTAATCGTCCATATCAGAGGCATCCGGGTAGCCAAAGGGGTGGATGAGCAGCATCCCCCACACCAGAAAGGCTACCAGAACAAACAACAAAATCAGGCCTACAACCTTTCTCATATTCACTCCATACGCTTGGTGGCTCTGATGGTGATGATAAAGATGGCTGCGGTCACAGCTGCCCCGATTCCCGCTTCAGCCATGGCTACGTCTGGGGCTTTCATAATATAAAACTGAAAGGCTAGCAACAGACTCAGCACAGCCAGCGCCACGACTGAATATAGGAGGTCCCGGAATACAGCCACAAATATGGCACAGACAATCAGTGCCAGCGGTATGATGATATGCAGAACTCCAGCTTCAATCATGCTGTTTCCTTTCCAGGTCATCCACCACCGCTCTGGTGGGCTTTTCTCCGCTGCGATGTGCCGCCCGGGCTATGGCATGCGCGCTTGTGGCGTTGGTGACCACCAGCGCCACAAGCGCCAGCACCACATGTATGCACATTACAGACTGAGAGGAATCCCCTTCCAGTGCCCAGATTCCTACGGACTGCACAATTACTGCCAGGATGATGAATATGGAGCCAAAGGTGGTGCATTTGGTAGCGGCATGCAATCTGGTATACACGTCGGGAAGGCGGTGGAGACCGAAGGACCCGACTAAGTTGAAGAAAAGGCCAATTCCTATGAATACATAGGTTAGTGTGTTCAGCGGAGCCACTAAAACTTATCCCCCTGAATGTATTTGGCCACGTATAGCGTCATGACATAAGAGAGCAAAGCATACACAATGGCCACATCGATGTAAAACGGACGATTGCCCGTCATCATTGCCACAATGACCAGACTGGCCACCACCAGAGTGTTGGTGGTGTCAAAAGCCACCAGCCTCGTCGGCGCCCCCGGCCCTATAAAGATGCGTGCCACAGTGATGCTAATACACACCATCATGACTATGATTGCCGGAAACCAGTTCATCCCGCAATCCTCCTCGCCCAGTCAGGAAAACTGTCGCATATCGGGTGATAGTCTCTCGGCATGTCCTTGAGCACCTTCGGGTCAATGTTTATCCAGTGCACGTACAGTTCGTTGGTTTCTGGGTTAACGTCCACGCTCAGTGTTCCAGGCGTCAGGGTGATGGAAGTGGCCAAGAGGGTAATTGCCAGGCTGCGGTTCAGGTTGGGATTTATCTTCACGATGGCTGGATTAATCCGCCCGGTGATGACGCGGTAGGCCACGTCAACATTGGCCTTGGCCATGGCAAAGAAAAAAGGGAACAGGTAAACGAGGAAGGTAAACCACCGCACCGGGTTCACCATGCGCAGGTCTTTGCCGATGAACCGGTTCCTGAGCAGAGCACCGACCACCACAGCGAGTACTGCCCCGAGGATGAGTTCGGCAGTACTCCATAAAAAAACGGTGCCGCTACCAATGGTGAGAAGGAGATAAGCCACATAAGCGACAACCGTTGTAACTAGAAACTTCATGCTTTACCGCGTAAACAGCCTCTCTGCTGAGAGGGATTTTATTTCAAAGCTGGCTACCTTGCTGTAATAGCTTAGTTTCCTCAAAAGCTTTACGTCGACACGCAAATGTATGTCATCCGCCGGAAATTGTCAAGCCTCTGTACTCGTTCATATGATTAGTGACACTTTTTTTGTCATTGCGAGGAGCGAGATTCCTCGCTTACGCTTCGGAACAGGCTCCGCAATCTCCGCCCCCACCTGTCTTTGCGAGAAGCCATAGGCGACGAAGCAATCTCCTGGGGGCTGGGATTGACACGCCTTCGGCTCGCAATGACACAGGAGATTACTACCCAACGTTACAAACATATAAAGTGTCACCCATCTATCTGAACTAGATCAGCCCCCCTATTTTTCACCTTTGCACGGAGGCGGAATATCGGTTAATTGCCCTGGCATCGACCTTCTCAAGGTGATAAGGTTTACCAGGCATGTGAAACTTCTACCGCTTTGCGGCATTGGTTTCTGCTTGTTCTAATACCCAGGAGCACCACCTTTCTATCCCCTCGCTGGTCTTGCAGGAGAGTTGGAAAACCTCGACTTTAGGATTTAGTCCTTCGATGGAACGGCGAAAGGCGGCAATATCAAAATCAACATGGGGAAGAAGGTCCATCTTATTTATTATCACAGCATCGGCATCGATAAAGATCAGGGGATATTTAATTGGTTTATCATCCCCTTCAGGCAGGCTGGAAATCACCACTCGTTTGTGTTCTCCCAGGGTAAATTCGGAGGGGCAAATGAGATTGCCTACATTTTCGATTAAGAGTAGGTCTATGTTATCCAAGGGCATGTCCTTTAGAGCTGACTCAATCATGGCAGCCATTAAAGAACAACTTTCCGGCATATTTCGGGTATTTATCTGAACTACTGCTTTTGCCTCGCTCTGCACTTTCTCAGCATCTACTGTGGAAGCAACATCGCCTTCGATAACAGCCACATTAAGCCTGCCTTTCAGCCTAGCTAAAGTTTGTAGAATAAGACTCGTCTTGCCAGCACCTGGAGATGACATAATGTTAATAGCAAAAACCTTATGCCTATCCAGGAGCTGTTGATTTCGGTTAGCTATGGTCTCATTAGCCTCCAGAACGTTCTGGATAACTTCTATTTTTTTCATTCTACTTCCATGCTTTCGATATAGAGCTCTCGTCCTTTGGATATTTCTACGCTCTGGCCCCGGCATTCAGGGCAAGACCATAGAGTATCTTGGGGGGAAAAAATCGTGGAACAATTCCGACAACGCAATTGAGCTGGCACTAATTCAAAGTGGAGTACTGCTCCTTGAGCGATAGTATCTTTGCTAAGAGTATCGAAATAAAACTGAATACAATCGGGGACAAATCCTGACATCTCGCCAATTACTAAGTTAATTTGGATGACCCTGCCAGCTTGCGCCTCACCGGCTTTGGCTGAAGCAATATTAATGATATTTTCAGTTATTCCAAGTTCATGCATTTTGTGAACCAGAGTAAATAGTTTATTTTAGACTACTTAATTTCTTATTTCAAATCCACCAAAAGGTTCTGGTTTAGATATCGCCAGTGTACCAGAAGTGGTGGTACGAATAGCTTCACATAAGCTTTTACGGTTAAACTGCAATGCTATCGGTTACGATAAAACCTGTTATTTTCCTAACTTTATATATTTTTAGATTTCGATTCTCCAATCGTGGGAGTATATGTTAAACCTTTTCGAACTGGCAAATCCTATGAGTGTTATCCCGTATTTATTGGCTTCTTTTACAGCTAGGTCCGTGGGGGCAGCGATGCTTACAACTATTGGTATTTCGGAAAAGATCGCCTTTCTTATTGTGGAAGCCGTTTGTCGGCACGAGTTAACCAGGGAACTGTTCGCTAAGTTGATTCCGTCTCTAATTGCTAGGCCGATGGCTTTATCCATGGCGCAATGTCTACTTATATCCTCGACAAAAATCTCCTTATCCTCACAGATTCCGATGACATGTGTGCAGCCAGTCTTTTGGTATAAGAAACTGTTTTCGTTTAGCGCTTCTATCAAATCAAAAACTTCGCTTTTGGTTAACTGTTTCCTGGAATCACAGTTTCTGGGGGTCTTAACTAATTCTTCGAGAACATTTACCTCAAACTCATTGCTGCCGAGCTTCTCGATTCGGGACAAAGAAGGGTCTATGCCTCTTGATTTCAAATTGCCAGTTATCATCTCTTCTAGGTCAACGGGAATGCAGTAGAATTTATGAATTTCTCCATTGAGCTTAACGATAATCTCTTCTTCGTGGACAAGCTCATCTGTCTGCTTCAGCTTACCATCTCTGGAAATCCCTAAAATTCCTATTTCGGTACTTCTTTTCCCCATGATTTGTGGAAGTCCTTTATATCGTCTATTATGCTTCGGCAAGCATCGAAAGCTGGCTCTCTGTGAGAGGCGGAAACTGCTACTAATAGAATATTCTCTGATATGCCTAAGAAACCCACTCGATGTACTATCGCTACATCCTCGACATCAAATCTGTCGATTGCTCTTTTTTCTATCTCCTCTAGTTTCTGGACAGCGTGGTTATCATCCTCAAATTCCAGTCCATTACCCGAAGGGAATTCACGTACAGTGCCTAGGTAAATTGATATCGCCCCTATTTTGGGGTATTTCATCTTCCTGATTATCTCATCGCCGGAGAAGTCTTCTCTTCTTATCTCAATCATCTCATCTCACCAATGTGATTACATGTTCGGGATTTATTTTCACAGGCCGGTCATTTGGTGTTCTCTTAATTTGGGCTCTCTGCAGTTTCTCGCTGAGGGAACTATATTTGGCAGGTGTCACAACTTGTGGCAGAGCATGAGCTACAAGAGGAACTTCCCCCAATCGGGGCGGATAGCCCTTCACCGCTTTTAAAAAAAGAGGCGAAAGAGGAGAATATTCGTTTTGCGCCATTGTGACAGCGGGGGCAAGAGGCGTTTTCGTTTGCTTGGTTTTGGTGACGAAGCAATTCAAACTTATAGTTGCAATCAGGGCAAAGATATTCATAGATGGGCATTTTTAATCCTTTCCTTTCTCAAAAGCTTTTAAGAATACATCAGGGACTTGAGGAACCTGGGTATCCGTCCATTTTTTGAGGCAAATCGAGGAGCAGAAATTGTAATGCTCGACTACCTTTGGCCCTTTCCATCGTGAAACCATGAGCCAACCATTGAGCACCTGGCAAGGTCGCTCCTCTTCTGTATGTTCTACCGTTTTACCACAAGTGTGGCAGACAAAATATCCCTGAGGCATTTAAGTCTCCAGCCTGATTCGCTTCTGTCCTCCTTTTAAAATGCTGCCGCAGGTTAGACGGCTACCACCTCTTTAACTTCAGGCACCTGTTCCTTGAGCACCCGTTCAATTCCACCCCTCAATGTTATAGTTGACATGGGGCAGCCACTGCAGGCACCAGTTAGCTTTAATGTCACAACTCCGTCCTTGACATCTATTAGTTGGACATCCCCTCCATCAGCTAACAATGCCGGTCTCACTTGTTCCAGGGCTGCTTCTACTTTTTCTCGCATTCTTACCCCCTTACTTTGTTAAAATATAGAGCTAAAGTCGCTAATTGTCAACTTAAGCTGAACTTTAAGCACCAGTCTGCTATCGGACAGTATTATCAACGAGCTAGCTTGTTCTCAGGGAAGTTGGTATAGGGAACAAAGATAATCTATAATACGGTTTTGGGAGTTTACCGCATGATCTCTGTGGAAGAAGCCTTCGAGAAGATTTTGAGCCATGTTGAGGTTCTTGAGCCCGAGCGGAAGCCTATTCTGAACTGCTTGGGACAGGTTCTGGCCGAGGATGTCTATTCCACTATAGATATTCCCCCACTGGATAATTCCGCTATGGATGGTTATGCCCTGCGAGCTGAAGATACTCGTGGGGCCGGTGAAACATCACCGAGATATTTAGCCGTAGTCGGAGAGGTTGCTGCCGGGTCTATGCCCACAAAAGAGGTCAGGCCGGGGACGGCTATTCGTATTATGACGGGCGCACCATTGCCCGAAGGGGCTGATGCCGTAGTTCAATTTGAGAATACCGATGAAGTCAACCGCAAATCATCCGGTGGTGACCTTTCGCAAATCGGTATATTGTGCCAGGCGAAGAAGGAATTGAATGTCCGGGGTAGAGGCGAGGACATTGCCAAGGGAAATTTAATTCTTAAAAAAGGAAAGGTGCTTCGGCCTCAAGAGATAGGGGTGCTGGCTTCCCTGGGGCGCTCCACCGCACTGGTTATCCGTCGGCCGATTGTGGCTATTCTAGCTACGGGAGACGAGCTCGTGGGTGTTGACCAGCCGTTGGCTCCCAGTAAGATTCATGATAGCAATAACTATACCATTGCCGCTGAAGTCTCTCGCTATGGAGGGATTCCCAAAATCCTGGGCATAGGGCGCGATTCGGTCCAGTCTCTAACTGAGAAAATCGATGAGGGTTTGGATGCGGATATGCTTATTACCTCCGGGGGTGTGTCCAAGGGAGACTACGACATAGTAAAGGATGTCCTGGCAGAGCATGGGGAGGTTGGCTTCTGGACGGTTTGCATGAAGCCCGGGAAACCGCTTGCCTTTGGGGTTATGAAGAAGGTGGAAGGAGGGAGAAAGGGGAAGGTGCCTCATTTGGGATTGCCGGGCAATCCCGTCAGCTCCATGATTACCTTTGAACAATTTGCCCGTCCTGCCATACTAAAAATGCTGGGGAAGAAAATTCTGGCAAAGCCAGCTATCCGAGCGATTATTGAGGATGATGTTGTGGATACTGATGGCCGCCGCCTCTTCGCCAGGGTAAATGTAACCAAGCGTGGTGGTCAATACTATGCCTCCGTCACCGGTCCCCAGGGCTCGGGAATCCTTACATCCATGGCCAAGGCCAATGGTTTGGCTGTTATCCCCGAAAGTAGCAAGGGAGTTAAGGCCGGAGACATGGTCGAGGTGCAGATGTTGGATTGGGGAGAGGAGCAAGGCGAGGTGAGAACGTTGCCGATTGTTTCAATCGTAGGCAAATCGCAATCTGGTAAAACAGTGCTTATGGAGCAACTTATTGCCGAGTTTAAAAGAAGAGGATATAAAGTCGCTGCCTTAAAGCACAGTCACGGCGGGATGGAAATAGACCACCCCGGAAAAGATAGCTGGAGGTTTGCTCAAGCGGGCAGCGATGCCGTATTTGTTAGCTCGCCTGATAAACTCGCCTTCATTAAGAATTTAAACCATGACCTTAATATTGAGGAAATTATGCCCATCGTTGGCCCTGAATTCGACCTAATCCTTGCCGAAGGATTCCGGAAAAGCAAAATTCCCAAAATCGAAGTGCACAGAAAAGAACTCGGAGATGACTTATTATGTTCTCCCGAGGAACTTTCAGCCATTGTCACTGATGGGTCATTGGATACTGATAGAGCTCAGCTTCCATGGGGTGATACAGTGGCGGTAGCTGACTTCATAGAAAAGAATTTTGTATTGAAAAGTCAAGACAGTGTCTCTCTACCCTCCATGAAGGAAGAGTGTTAGGTAAAGAAAATGTTTACCGTAGGGATATTGACCATCAGCGACAAAGGCTCAAGAGGGGAGCGTCAGGATAAGAGCGGAGAAACTATTCGCGAAATCATCTCCAGCTTGGATGTGAGCATTATAAATTACGACATCGTCCCTGATGAGAAGGAACTTATTGTTGAAAAGCTGGTTAAGTGGGCAGATGAAGGCGATTTAGACGTGGTCATCACCACGGGAGGAACAGGGCTCACTCCTAGAGATATTACTCCAGAAGCAACTCTTGCCGTGGTGGATAGAATTGTCCCCGGTTTTGCCGAGGCGATGAGGGCTGAGAGCCTGAAGAAAACTCCCATGGCCATGCTCAGTCGAGCAGTCGTGGGCGCTCGTGGGAAATGCTTAATTATCAACCTGCCAGGAAGCCCCAAGGCAGTACGCGAATGCCTTGAAGTGGTATTACCAGCTCTGCCCCATGCTGTGGAAATGCTTAAAGACCAAGCCGGCGAGTGTGGCACAGCCCAAACCTAGATTCAAAATAGCTGCAAAACTTCCAAGCAGTCTTCCTATTGTTGTCCTCCGCCCCTCGCTATTTCCTAAAAGCTAATCGGTCACCGCTGGAAGGATACAACCTGCTTTTACTAAGGCATCATGAGTTTCCTTAGCACTATTTATCATGGACTCAACTTTCTTGCGCAATTCCTCACTGCTGATTTTTACGGAGGCAATTCCTTCCTTCTGAGCTTCCATTCCTACATCTACTGCTTCCCGAACATAAGCTGCCGGCTCCCCCATTGTTGGTACGATGTTATCTTCATTTATGCCGCGCTCTTCGGCATATTTTGCTAATGACTGGGCAGCGACAACGCACATATCATCAGTGATAGTCTTTGCCCCGACATCGAGAACGCCACGAAATATAGCGGGAAAGCCTATGGAATTATTTATCTGGTTAGGGAAATCGGACCTGCCAGTGGCTACAATTTTAGCTCCTGCCTCTTTAGCTTCCCAGGGCCAGATTTCAGGTATAGGATTGGCACAAATGAAACATATAGCATCCTTTGCCATTAACTTGACTTGCTCAGGCGAAATTACTCCAGGCCCTGACTTGGAATAGGAGATAAGTACATCAGCACCTTTCAATGCCTCAGTTAAGCCGCCAGTCCTTTTCTCACCATTAGTAGTTTGGCAAAACTGCCACTTATTGGCATATTCTCCTTTCTTCTCCGCTATATCTTTCCGTCCGAGATGAAGGATGCCTTTGCTATCAACCACTATAGTAGTTTCAGGCCTGGCCCCGCAGGCGAAAAGAAGTCTGGCAGAAGCCACGTTGGCTGCCCCCGAACCATTAAGGACAATCCTCACCTCGCTTATCTTCTTTCCCACAATCTTCAAAGCGTTTATAAACCCGGCAAGCATTACTGTAGCTGTTCCTTGCTGGTCATCATGCCATACAGGAATCTCAGCTTCGGCCCTCAGGCGATCAAGAATATAGAAGCACTTAGGATTGGCAATATCTTCCAGGTTAATGCCGGCGAAAGATGGCTGCAGCCATTTAACTGCCTGAATGATTTCATCAGGGTCTTTAGTATCTATACAAATAGGCACAGCATCTACACCACCAAGGTATTTGAACAATAAGCACTTTCCTTCCATTACGGGATAGCCCGCCTTGGGACCAATATCCCCGAGTCCCAGCACCCTGGTGCAATCAGAAACAACAGCTATAGTGTTCCATCTGTTAGTTAACTCTGCAAATTTCGACACATCTGCCTTTATCGCCCGGCACGCCTCAGCAACACCGGGGGTATAATAGATGGCAAAATCATTGAAATCACGAACCTGACATTTGGGCACTGTCTGCATCTTACCCCGATAGAATGCATGCAATTTCATAGCATCTTCCGCTGGCTTCTTTGCTTTGGCCAAAAGTTCTTCCTTAGTTACTTTTTGTGACATAACTTCCTCCTTTTAATCGACTCCGTTAAGTACATTAGCTACACAAGCTGGGCTTCTCTCTTTCGCTTCTTTAGCACGCGTAGCAGGTCACACTTCTGGCACTAACCAGTAACTGCCCGAAACAGTGCCCAAGATAAACAGCAAACGCTGCGGTCTCAGCCGCCTTCTGCACCTTCCCATTACTCCCAGACTTCGTCTTCGGCGAGGTCTTCCTCCAGCCCTAATTCGTCAGCCTCGTCCTCCATATAATTCAAGGGGCCTTCATGGCTGAAGGATTCTTTTCGGCCCAGGAATGGGCGAGAAAAGAGCTTCCTTATCTCGGCACCGCATTCGGGGCATCTTTTCAGTGGTTCATCGTTTATCCCCTGCCTGACCTCGAACTTATTCTTACACAACTTGCAGTGAGCACCGTTTCTTGATTTATATTCATAAATTGGCATCGCACCCTCCTTCTTCGATAAATTCAAGATATGCTCTTAATCCTCTCCCATCGAGGGAGAGTGAATTTAGAAGCATTATCTTCGATAAATTTCCTTGCGGTGGCCAACACGCAGCACTATTATTTCATCACCTTCAATGTCAAATATGACTCTGCAATCTCCTATTCTAAACCTATAACTTCCTAAAGAAGGATCGATCATCTTCCTAGCATGATTCAAAGGGTCTTTACCATAGCTTCTTAGGGCATCTCCCATTTTTTCTTTAATCTCTGGCTCCAATTTAGAAATATCCCTCATTGCTCTTTTAGTGAAGACAATCTTGTAGTTCATCGGAGTGGAATTTATACCCTGAACAGCTTTTCATAGGGAGTAGTCTTTCCTTCTCTGTAGTCCTTCCGCGCCTCTTCAATGCTTTTTAGATACTCAGGACTTGTAGCGGCTAAGAGATTTTCAATAAAGAATTCTCTATCCTCGTCGCTTAGCTGCCGTAACGCAGCGACCAAGTCTGCAACTGAAAAGCCGATTTTGACCTCAACTTCCGATGATTTTTTCATGTATCTCCTCTCTTTTATAGCCACCGATCGCTTCGCTCGCAATCACAAGTCCCGACTTGTCGGGACAAAGCTTTTTATTTCCCGCAGCAATACTTATATTTCTTGCCTGAGCCGCACGGGCAGGGGTCATTACGCCCAACTTTTTTGCCCGCCATCACCGCCTCCTTCTTCTTCGGAGCTTCCTTGGCAATACCAACGTGGTAAATACTATGGGCAACATCATGCTGAATGCCCGCTAAGAGCGCTTCAAAAGAGGCATGACCTTCCCTCTTATACACTACCAGCGGCTGTTCCTGGCCGACAGCCCGCAGACCTATCCCCTGACGCAGATGCTCCATTTCAGTAAGGTGCTCCATCCATAACCGGTCAATAACTCGCAACATTACCAGCCTCTCCGCTATTCGCATATTAGCAGGGCCTAGCTCCTGCTCCCGCTGGGTGTAAAGCTCGATGGCATAATCAGTCAATTTTTCTGTGATTTGCTGGGCGCTGAGTTCAGAAAGCCCATCGCTTCTGAACTGCGGAGGCAGGGGGAAAATAGTGGATACATCCTCAAGTAAGCCAGATAGATTAGATCGCTTCTCTTCCAGCTCGTTGCTAACATTGCTGAGACGCCTGGCTACCAGGCTTTGGATTTCATCCTGGACCATAGATATTATGTTTGCCTTAAGGTCGGCGCCACTGAGGATTTTTTTCCTCTCGGCGTAAATCACCTCGCGGTGCTTGTTGACGACATCGTCATATTCCACAAGGTGTTTACGAATATTGAAATGGTAGCCTTCAGTCTGGACCTGGGAATTGGTCATAGCCTTAGTGGCGATGGAATGCTCAATGGGGGTATTTTCATCCATACCTGCCCACTGCATAAGTCCCTTAACACGGTCGCCACCAAAGCGGTGAACAATCTCATCTTCCAGGGAAGCATAAAAACGAGAGCTGCCCGGGTCTCCCTGCCTTCCTGCCCTTCCCCGGAGCTGATTATCAATGCGTCTGGCTTCGTGGTGCTCAGTACCTACAATGTGAAGCCCACCCAGCTCAACTACATTTCTATTCCTCGCCCTCCACTCTTTGAATTGCGTTCTAACTTCCAAGATTTTCTTCAAAATCAGATCAGTAGACTGTTTCGGCTCTCTCTGCGTTTTGTGGCCGAGTAGATCTTTGATTTTTTGCCATAACGCATCTTTGCCCAGATTTTGAACTTCTGCCGCCTTCCGTTTCAGTTTTTCTTCAACTTCTTGCGCCCATTCTTCATATTCTCGCAAGTAACCTTCCACACTCTGCCTTAACGTCTCCTCCATCTGCTCGATCTTCTTCAGTTCCAATTCCCGCTCGGTTCCCCCTTCAGCCACTTCATTTTCTTGCCCAAATTCCTGATAATACCTTGCTATAAGCGGCCCTAATTGCTCCTGAATTTGTCGTATTCTTTTCTCTTCATCCGCTAGTCTCTGCCTGTATGCGTCCGACCACCCCATATCTTCCTTTTGGTCATTCAGAAACGCTAACCCGTCTCCCACAAAGGTCCTTATGTCTTTCAGAACATATTCTCTTAAATCCTCGTAGGGCTTATAACCGGGCGCTGTCCCCCCAAGTATAATATCAACACCCCTTCCAGCCATATTGGTCGCAACGGTCACTGCGCCAGGCTGGCCTGCCTGGGCAATAATATCAGCCTCTTTCTCATGATGTTTGGCATTTAACACTTGGTGAGGAACGCCATCTCGCTTCAGGAGGTCCGATAAATACTCTGATTTCTCAATAGAGGTTGTGCCAATAAGGACTGGCCTTTTCTGGTCATTTGATTGCTTGATTTCCCTGGCTACGGCAGCAAATTTACTTTTCTCGTCCTTGTAAATCTGGTCAGGATATTCACTGCGAATCAAGGGCTTGTTCGTAGGGATGACTACGACTTCCAGCTCATAAATCTTGTGGAACTCCTCAGCTTCCGTAGTCGCGGTACCGGTCATCCCCGCCAGTTTTTGATACATGCGAAAGTAGTTCTGGAAGGTGACAGTAGCTAACGTAACTGATTCTCGTTGAATCTTTACCCTCTCTTTGGCCTCGATGGCTTGATGCAGTCCTTCAGAATACCTCCTGCCGAACATCAACCTGCCCGTGAACTCATCCACAATGATGACCTGCCCATCCTTAACCACATAGTCCTTGTCCCTCCTGAACAGGGCATGAGCTTTGAGGGCACTGTCCAGATATTGAGTGAGAAAGTAATTAGAAGGGTCATAAAGGTCAGGTGCTTTGAGCAAGCCCTCATGCTTCAGCATCTTCTCCATACTGGTCATGCCCATCTCGGTAAGGTGGACTGCGCGTGTTCGCTCCTCAATTGTATAGTCTGCGTCTTTGCTCAGGCGGGATGCTAGTTGGGCGAAGGCGTAATATTTCTGAGTTGCTTCTTCGGCAGCCCCGCTGATAATCAACGGTGTTCGGGCTTCGTCGATAAGAATGTTATCCACCTCATCGACGATGGCATAGCTCAAGGAACGCTGGACACGTTGGGACAAATCCCAGACCATATTATCTCTGAGGTAATCGAAACCAAATTCATTATTGGTGCCGTAAGTTATATCCGCCTCATAAGCCTGACGGCGGGTGACAGGGCGGAGAAACTTCCACTTCTGGTCTTCCGACTCGTAGCCGGGGTCATAGATATAGGAAGGTGCAGGTTGGTCGGTTGTTTGCTGGGCATTAATGCAAGCCACGCTTACACCCAGGGCGTGGTAAATAGGACCCATCCAGTGGCAATCCCGCTTGGCCAGATAATCATTAACGGTAACCAGATGGCAGCCTTGCCCGGTGAGGGCATTGAGGTAGAGAGGCAGGGTAGCTACCAGGGTTTTCCCTTCACCGGTTTTCATCTCTGCTATCTTCCCCTGGTGAAGGACAATTCCCCCTACTAACTGGACATCAAAATGTCTTTGCCTTATGGTTCGCTTGGCTGCTTCTCTAACAGCAGCGTAAGCCTCGGGCAGAATCTCATCCAGACTCTCGCCATCCTTCACTCGTGCCTTAAACTCATCAGTTTTGGCTCGAAGCTCAGCGTCGCTGAGCTTTTCAAAGTCAGGCTCCAACGAGTTTATGTGGTCAACCAGAGGCTGAAGGTGCCTCACTTCTTTCTCGTTGGAATCAAACAGACTGCTAAACCACTTAACCATTCTTGGCTATCAGCCCTCAGTTTTCAGCTAACTGCTGACTACTTCATTATCACTCAAACATCGCTCCCACCGATAAGCCGGTGTGGATGCGGTGAATGGCTTCGCCAATAAGCGAGGCTATGGACAAGACGGTGATTTTGTTCAGTTTCTTATCGTCATTGACAGGTATGGTATCGGCAACGATTACCTCTTTCACCGGGCTGGCGGCTATCCTCTGGATAGCGGGACCAGAGAAAACGGGGTGAGTGCAGCAGGCATAAACTTTCGTAACGCCCTGTTTTAAAAGAGCATTCACCACCCCGATCAGAGAACCAGCGGTATCAATCTCATCATCAACCGTCAGGGCATGCATTCCCTCAACCTCGCCAATGACGTTAAGGGTTTCACTGGCATCGACATTGCCCACGCGCCTCTTTTCCATAATAGCCAGAGGGGCTCCAAGTTTAGCAGCCACATCACGGGCTACCTTGGAGATACCAATATCAGTAGCAATCACCACCAGGTTATCCAGAGCTTTTTCCTTGAAATACTGAGCCAACATGGGCCGAGCGGTGAGTTCATCCACAGGTATGGTGAAGAATCCTTGAATTTGAGGAGCGTGGAGGTCTACGGTGAGTAATCTATTAGCTCCAGCGGTAGTAATCAGGTCGGCAATCAAGCGAGCAGTGATAGGAACCCTGGGCTGGTCTTTCTTATCAGTGCGGCTATAGCCATAATAAGGAACGACAGCGGTAATTCGCCCCGCTGAAGCTCGCCTGAAGGCATCGAGCATGATAAGTAACTCGACCAGGCTTTTGTTAACTGGAGAGCAAATAGGCTGAATGATAAAAACGTCGCGTTCCCGGACATTCTCGAGGATGCGCACAAAAATGTTCTCATTGCTAAACTCGAAGACCTCAGCCTCTCCCAGGGGTATGTCTAAGTAATCACACACAGCCCTTGCTAAGGCAGGGTGAGCAGTGCCGCTGAACACTTTTAATTCGTCCATCATTACTTCTTAGCTATCGGAATACTAACTTGATTATAGCATGAAATCATCACCGTTTCCTGAGAATGGTTAGTAAAAGCAAGTAAAAAATTAACCGAGGAAGCGATGTGTCATGCCAGCCCAGGAATGGGAACCTGTTGGCACATCTCTCGTACTTCCTGGCGGACTTGTTCTTGTGCCCGTTTATCCCCCGAAGGAGAAAGCACTCTGGCAATGAAAGAGGCAATGCGTTTAATCTCCTCTGTGCCAAAACCTCTCGTGGTCACCGCCGGGGTGCCCAGTCTGATACCACTCGTAATCATTGGTGGCTTGGGGTCAAAAGGAATGGCATTTCTATTTACCGAGATGCCCGCGGCCCATAAGGCTTCCTCAGCATCCTTGCCGCTTATGCCCTGAGGAGAAAGGTCAACGAGGACAATGTGGTTGTCTGTGCCCCCGGAAACAATACGCATCCCATATCTTTGGAGTTCGGAAGCCAAAACGCGGGCATTCTCCAGCACTGACTTCTGGTAATCAACAAACTCGGGCTGCATAGCTTCAAAGAAGCATACGGCTTTGGCGGCGATGATATGCATGGAAGGACCACCCTGCATCCCGGGGAAAACTGCAGCATCAATAGCTGAAGCCAGCTCTTTATCACATAAAATAAAGCCACCCCGGGGTCCCCGCAAGGTCTTCTGCGTGGTGGCAGTAGTAACTTGAGCATAGGATACAGGGGAAGGATGAAGCCCAGCGGCTATTATCCCTGCTATGTGAGCCATGTCAACCAATAACTTGGCACCTGCCTTATCAGTTGCATAGCGAAGCCTCTCAAAATCAATAATACGAGAGTAACTACTCGCCCCAGCTATTATTAACTTGGGTTTATGCTCCAGAGCTAACTTTTCAATTTCATCGTAGTTAAGCATCTCGGTTTTAGGATCGACCCCATAAGGGACGAAGTTATACCATTTCCCGGAGAAATTTACCTCAGAGCCATGGGTGAGATGCCCGCCATGGCTGAAACTCATCGCCATAACAGTATCTCCGTGTTCCAATAGAATTGAATAGGCTGCCATGTTGGCTTGACTGCCGCTATGGGCCTGGACATTGGCATGCTCGGCTTTAAAGAGCTTTTTAGCCCTTTCGATAGCCAAATTTTCAATTTCGTCTATGTAGACACAACCGCCATAATAGCGGTGCCCAGGGTATCCTTCAGCATATTTGTCAGTTAGCACCGAGCTTTGGGCCTCAAGCACTGCCCGGCTGGCATGGTTTTCCGAGGCAATGAGATTTATGGTGCTTGCTTGTCTCTCTGCCTCCAGGCTGAGGATTTGAGTTGCTTTGCTATCACGCTGCGCTAAGGAAAATGTTTTTGCGGTTTTCACATTTGTGTTATAATAGTACTTAATATTTCATTCTCGGTCAATAAGGAAAAACCATCGAGCTGAGTTCCCGCGGCATCATTGACAGAACATATTCACAGTGATAAATTAATTTACTTAGCAATTGAAAGGGAAGAGTGCTAAATGGCTTTAAGGGAAAGAAGAGAGACTGTTCTCAGGGTGATAATTGAAGATTATATCACTAGAGCAGTACCGGTAGCTTCAAATGCTATCGTGGAAAAGTATGGCTTGAAGGTAAGCCCGGCTACCATCCGCAATGATACAGCATACTTAGAACGAGAAGGATATGTTATGCACCCTCACCATTCAGCCGGAAGCGTACCTACTGATAAGGCTTACCGCTATTATGTGGAATTGATAGGGGAAGAGATTGAACTTCCTCGTGTTGAGCAGTATCTAATTCATCAGATATCCCAGGAAGCAAAAGAAGAGCTAGAACAATGGCTAAAAACGGTGGCAGCGCTTTTAGCGCGCCTTGTTCGCAACCTGGTAGTAATAACCACTCCCAAAGCGGTTCGCTGCCGCTTTAAGCATCTCGATTTGGTAGCCTTGCAGGATTTCATGGCTTTGCTGATCGTGGTTTTGTATGAAGCAAAAGTTAGACGACAGGTTTTATCTTTCAGTAGACAGGTTAGCCAGGATGAGCTAACGAAGCTAGCTAATAAGCTTACTTCTATTTATGCCGGGATGACCAGCAGCGAGATCTTGGCTAGCAAAGAGGGACTTTCTTCTGAAGAAAGGCAGCTGTCTGAATCTTTAGCAGAAATTATGGCTGCTGAAGACAAGCTAGAATATGGTGAGCCTTATCTTGAAGGACTGCGTTTGCTGCTGAGTCAACCAGAGTTTACCAACAGCCCTAGAATACTTGGAATTTTAGAAGTGCTGGAAGGGGAGGATTGGCTTAGAAATATGTTTTGCCAGGAATCCAGCAAGGGAGGAATAAAGGTAGTCATTGGTGAAGAAAACCCAGAGCCAGCATTACAGGACTTGAGCTTAATAGCCAGCCAGTATGGAGTACTTAATAAGGCCAGTGGCCTTGTGGGAGTGATTGGCCCCAAACGAATGGACTACGCTAAGGCTATTTCTTCGCTTAATTGCCTCTCAGCATTGCTGAGCAACTCAGTGGCGGAATACATCTAAAGGAGGTCCAACGTTGGCTGAGAGTGACGAGGTAGTTGAAACAGGAATTGAGCAAGTTGAGGATATAGAATCGTTACAGCAAGCTCTAGCTGAGGAGAAGGAAAAGGCAGAAAATTATTTGGCCAATTGGCAAAGAAGCCAGGCGGACCTCGAGAATTACATTAAACGCGCTGAGCAAGAGAAATCAGAGACAGTTGAGTTTGCCAATACAATACTTGTCTTGGACTTGCTACCTATCCTAGACGATTTTGAGAGAGCACTTGTTTCTCTGCCGGTTGAGCTTGATGAGCAAAATTGGACTGAAGGCATAAAACTCATCTATAATAAACTTAAGGCTACTTTAGAAACGCAAGGGCTGGCTGAAATTAAGGCCAAGGGAGAATACTTCGACCCCTACTTTCATGAAGCAGCAGGCCAGCTAGAGGGGGAGGAAGGCATAATCATAGAGGAAATTCGCAAAGGTTATAGATTTAGGGGCAAGCTGCTTCGTCCCAGCATGGTTATGGTAGGCACAGGTAAAAAGAATAAGACTCAAGAGGAAAGTTTAGAGGAGAGATAGTAATGGCTAAGACAGTAGGTATTGACCTGGGAACAACATTGAGCGAGGTTGCTGTTATAGAGGGTGGAAAACCGAAGCTTATCCCCAGCTCGGAAGGCTCTAACTTGTATCCTTCGGTAGTGGCAATAAGCAAGAACGGCGAGCGATTAGTAGGGCAAGTGGCTAAACGTCAGTCTATTGCTAACCCGGAAAACACTATTTACAGCATCAAACGCTTCGTGGGAAGAAAATGGGGGGAACCACTGGGAAGGGAATTGCCAGTGGAAGAGGATGCACGGCGTGTAACTTACAAGACAACTCACGGTCCTAATAACGAAGTCAAGGTAGTCATGGGTGGAAAAGAATACACTCCTCCGGAAATATCGGCAATGATATTACAAAAACTGAAAACCGATGCCGAAGCCTACCTTGGCGATAAAGTGACAGAAACAGTGATTACAGTGCCAGCTTATTTCAATGATAGCCAGCGCCAGGCAACCAAGGATGCCGGCGTGATCGCCGGATTGAATGTCCTTCGCATTATTAATGAGCCAACTGCTGCCGCCTTAGCTTACGGCGCAGATAAGAAGAAGGAAGGAACAATCGTAGTATACGATCTTGGTGGAGGCACCTTCGATATCTCTATCCTGGAGATAGGGGAAGGGACCTTCCAGGTCAAGTCTACTAGCGGTAATACCCACTTGGGTGGGGATGACCTCGACCAGTGTGTTATCGAATGGCTGTGTAATGAGTTCAAGCGGGATCAAGGAATCGACTTAAGGAACGACCGCATGGCAATGCAGCGTCTTAAGGAGGCAGCAGAACGAGCGAAGATTGAACTTTCTACGGTGCAACAGACTGAGATAAGCCTTCCTTTTATTACCGCTGATGCCTCGGGACCTAAACACCTTAATATCACCTTGACCCGCTCCAAGTTAGAACAACTGGTCATGGATTTGGTGGAGCAAACTCTTGAGTCCTGTCGCCACGCGCTAGAGGACGCTGGACTGACTTCAGGCCAGATTGACGAAGTCCTACTTGTCGGTGGCCAAACTAGAATGCCTTTAGTTCAAGAAAAGGTGAGACAGTTTTTCGGTAAGGAGCCATCGAAAGGAATCAACCCCGACGAGGTTGTGGCCATGGGGGCTGCCATTCAGGCTGGGGTGCTTAAGGGTGAAGTCGGAGAAGTTCTCCTTCTCGATGTCACTCCACTCACTCTAGGGATAGAAACGCTGGGAGGAGTAGCGACGCCGCTTATTTCGCGCAACACCACTATACCTACTTCAAAGAGCCAGATTTTCAGCACTGCTAGCGATAACCAGCCAAGCGTGGAAATACACGTTCTTCAAGGAGAACGCCCTATGGCAGCCGATAACCGAACGTTGGGGCGCTTTATACTTGATGGCATCCTACCGTCGCCGCGAGGTATGCCCCAGGTTGAGGTGACTTTCGATATAGATGCCAATGGCATCCTCAATGTTAGTGCTCGTGATAAGGGCACGGGGAAAGAACAAAAAATTACTATTACCGCCTCTAGTGGCTTGAACAAAGAGGAAGTGGAGAAGATGAGACGAGAGGCTGAGCAAAATGCTGCTGAGGATGCTAAACGTAAAGAGGAAATAGAGGTGCGCAATTCTGCTGACAGCTTGGCTTACACCGCAGAAAAAACTCTCCGTGACCACGGAGATAAGATACCCGCCGATGTAAAACAGGAGGTAGATGCTAAGATAGCCAATGTAAAGTCAGCTCTTCAAGGGAAGGACGTAAACGCCATGCGTAAGGCTATGCAAGAGCTATCGCAGACTATGCAGAAGGTTGGGGCATCGGCTTACCAGCAACCAGGGCAGCAGCCACCGCCTGGTGGAGAGAAACCTGGTGGAGAGGGACCTGGTGGGGGAGAAGAAGGCACGGTGGAAGGGGAATTCCGCGAGGTCTAATAAATACTAGCCCCTCCTTTCCGTGAATTTGGGAACACGAAATTACATTTTTCTCAAGGAGCATGATGGTAACGTTTGAGCTAGAACAATTCGTCATAACTGCCGACAGAATCTGGCAAAAGGCACGAGAAGAAAAGCGGTTGACTCATAATCCCTCTGATGAGGAACTAAGATGGCTTGTGGGAAAACAGCCGGGGGTTAGGAAAACAATATATGGAAACTTTGTCGCCCGAAGTGAGCCTACTTCCAGGTCAGCAATGTTCACCAAAAACGGTGTTGACCATCCCTTTGGCGAGGATGAACTAAAGCTGTTAGCTCAGTGTGAAAAGGCTTTGGGCAGGGAAAGATTGATTTCCATAGACAGCATTGTGGGCAATAATAATAGTGACACCACGGTCAGGTTAATTGTTCCTGAGCGGTTTGCCCATGTTGCCTGCGGAGGCAAGAACCTTTTTATACCCCCAAAGGGAGAAGTCAATAAGCCAACCTACTACATCTTATTCTTCGCTGACGAGGCTTTTGAAACTAACCACTCAAAGCCGCTCCCCGAGAAAGATATCACTATCAGATTGGCTATGCTGGATGACGGAAGGTTTGTCAAGGTAATTAGGAATGGTAACTACATAGGTGAATATAAGAAGGGGGTTTTCGCTGCCGAGGATTGGGTAGCTAAGACGAGACGGGGAGGCATCTTCTTGCATGCTGGGTGTAGAGAGGATTACCTCCAATCAGCACACGGGGATTATCGAATGGCGAGGACGTTACTTGTGGCATTAAGTGCCAACGGGAAAACCACTACGACCTCTAGAATCCTAGCCAGAAAAAGGCAGGAGAAGTCCTGGCTTATTCAGGATGATGGAGGGACTCTCATGCCTGATGGTTCCTTTCATGGCTTTGAAGCCGGGGGAATATTTGTAAAAACAGAGGGTGTGAACCCCGGGGAGCAAACCGAAATATTTTACGGACTGTTGAAACCGGACACTGTCTGCGAAAATGTTTACGTAACCGAAGACGGAGATTTTGATTTTTACAATTTCGACAGAACATCCAATGGTAGAGCAGTGGTATTAAGAAGAGATTTTATGCATGCCAGTCCCTATATCGATGTGGATAAGATTGACAATCTGATTCTCATTACCAGGGGGCCACTGATTCCGGCAATATCAAAGCTAACCCGGGAGCAAGCAGCAGCCTTGATGGTTCTGGGACAGGCAATGGAATCCTCGGCTGGTGACCCAACCCAAGCAGGGGAAATTAGAAGCGAGTTTTTCTACGACCCCTTTGTCGCCGGAGACCTAGCCGAGCATGCTAATATATTTTATGAGATAATAAAAGGTATTCCCCACCTAAATTACTATTTGATAAATACTGGAGGAATAGGAGAAGGGGAATATTACAAAGATGTAAGATTGGAATTTACCATGGCAATCCTCGATTCTTTGCTAAGAGGAGGTTTAGAGGATTGGCTAGATTCCCCAATAGGCTTTAAGGTGCCTAGGGCGATAAGATATGTAGATGATATTTACTTGCATCCTGAGAAACTTTACTCCACAATTGAATTTGAAGAAAAGCAGAGGAAACTTAACAAAATTAGATACGAATCAGTGAAAGAACTCGGAGACTCCTTACATCCTGATATAAGAAAGGTTTTGAGCAAGCCCAACGTCGCATAGTAGAACTGCAAGTCTCATGCGGTTCGTGTGGAATTTTGGTCTAGAATAGCTGTAAATCATACGGAGGACAAGAAGTGGTAGAGTTCGCTGAACTTTATGAAAGGTTAAAGAAGGAGAAAGCAGAGCTGTTAGAAAAGCTAGAACAGTTGAGAGCTCTCGGTCAACCATCGGCAGAGAGAAAGGAAGGCAGTCCATTTGGCAAAAGGGAAGAGGAAGCCGATGAAGCCTCCGAACTAGAGAAAAGACTGGCCTTGGAAGAAAGGCTGGGAGAGTCTCTTAATGAGGTTGAGCATGCCTTACAAAAATATGAAGCCGGCACTTATGGATTGTGCGATTCCTGTGGGCAAGCTATAGAGCAAGCTCGCCTTGAGGCTATACCTCAAGCAAGCTTATGTCTGAGCTGTAAGGCTCAGCAGGCAAAGGAAACAAAAGGGGCAAGATAAAGGGCGCTCGACTGTGTTGTGACCCGACAAAATCGGCGACTTTATTGTGGACAAAGATAATTCGAAACTACCTTTGCGTGACAGCGTTAAGAAAGCAACAGTATGTCTCATCGTTATTGCTTTGGTAAGCGCTTCAGATCAATTGAGCAAGCTATGGGTCAGAGCTCACTTAGCACCTGGGGAATCGCTCCCCATAACTGACCGCTTAAGTTTGATCAATATTGAAAATACGGGCTCTGCTTTTGGTTTACTTGCCAATCAAACCTTTCTTATCATCACTATTAGCATAGCTGGTTTGCTCTTTATCTTGCTGTTTCTTCGTTACTTATCCCCAGCTACTACCTTGAGCATAGTATCTATCGGTTTGATTCTGGGTGGTGCTGTAGGCAATCTAATAGACCGCATCCGTTTTGGTTGTGTCACTGACTTCATTTACTTCCGTTTGTGGGGCGACTTCCATTGGCCTGCCTTCAACATCGCTGACGCAGCCATAACGGTGGGTGTCTTTGTTCTCATTTATTCCTTTTATAAGTCGGGGATATTTAAAAAAGCACATGAACACGACCACAGATCCCAAAATTAAGACATTGCAATTCAACTCACCTGTTCCTGACATCCGTCTTGATAAGTATTTAACCCAGGTTCTTCCACAATTCTCGCGCGCTTATTTACAGAAATTAATTGGGCAAGGTTATATTCTGGTCAACGGGCAAAGGACAAAGGCGAACCAGAGATTAAGCAAGGTCGATAGGATAACGGTCGAGCTTCCTCCCCTACCTGTCCATCCTTTAGCTGAACCAATCCCTTTAACTATAATTTATGAAGATGAAGACATATTGGTCATAGATAAACCCGCCGGATTGACAGTTCATCCTGCCCCGGGGCATCCCAGCCATACTTTAGTCAATGCTGTCTTAGCTCATTGCCCCGGTCTGGCCACGAGCAACGAGGTAATGCGCCCAGGCATAGTTCACAGACTAGATAAAGATACATCGGGGCTCATAGTCATTGCCAAAAATGACTTTGCCCGGGAATATTTAGCCGCACAGTTCAAAAGCCGCACTGTGACCAAAGGATATCTTGTCCTTGTTAAAGGAAGATTATCCCCGGAGCAGGGGATCATTGAAGCACCTATCGGGCGAGACCCCCATAGTAGACGAAGAATGGCGATAGTAGAAGCAGGAAAAGAGGCTACTACCCAATATCAAGTCCGAAAATACCTGGATACCTACACTTTAGTCGAAGTCACCCCCCTAACGGGGCGCACACATCAAATCAGAATACACCTGTCAGCTATCGGCTGTCCGGTTATCGGTGACCCCACTTATGGAATAAAATCGGCTCATCTTAACAGGCAATTTATTCATGCCTATCGCCTTGGCTTTCGTCTACCATCAACTAAGCAATACCAGGAATTCACCTCGCCCTTACCTATGGACTTGGAGCAAGTTTTGGAGTACTTAGCACAAAACGCCTAAAAGGCTTGTGGAAACATGATAGAAAATCCTGTAATTGTCATAGCTTCTTTATGCCGCTTCCCTACCGTGCAGGTACAGGTCATAATTGCCCTCTTGAAGCGCAGGTCCGAATCACTGGTCATATGAACGAAGACAGAGGCTTGATTTTTAGCTTGTCTCACAGCATACTGAAGTGGGCCGAAATGAGGTTAGCAGGAAGAAGAGACTTGAAATTTAGTTAGGAGCGGAGAGCACTATGAACAGACCCTTTGATCGAAGCCAAGTATCTAGCCCAGTTCACTATGAGATAATTGTTACGGTAGAAGAGGCGAGGGTGGGAACTAAAAAGATATTATCGAGGAAGGATACAAGGCTAGAGGTGAGCATTCCAGCAGGGGCGAGGACAGGCAGTACAATAAAGCTAGCCAATGTCCTCCAGATAACCGACGGCCGTCCTGGAGATATCCTAATTGAAATTAAAGTCAAAGAAGAAGAACTGGCGGGAATTATTGAAATTAACGATGGAAACTTTGAAGATGAGGTTCTGAAATGTAGCTCGCCTGTCATGGTGGATTTTTGGGGATTCGGATGCGCCCCATGCGACCTTATTGCCCGCATCACAGAGAAACTAGCCCGAGAGTATGCAGGTCGGCTCAAATTCTGCAAACTAAACGTAGATCTGAACCCCCAGACGGCTTCAAGGTACCAAATCATGAGCGTCCCACAGATACTGTACTTCAAATGTGGCAAAGTAATTGAACAAAGCGTTGGCGCCGTTCCTGAGTCTGTGCTCCGTTCAAAATCGGAGTCGGTGTTAGGACAGCAATAAGCTCACAAATTAAGAGGCCTTTCCATGGGAAAACGCCGGGATTAAAGGATGATACGAGGGCGCTTGTGCTGTTGCTTGGCGACGGCTGCGTGCTTTGTCACTTAATTCATCACCCTCACCCTAGTCTCTTCCTGTCAAGGGAAAGGAAATTCAGACTCTTAGTGGTGAGGGAACAAACCGTACATCACTACTGCCGTGAACGCGCGTAGTTTCTTGCGGTAGGCAATCTTATTTGCTATGATTGCGCCAGGGCCAGGCAACTTCAGTGCTTGACTCCAAACTGAGACGGAGTTCCCAGAAGGATCTCAAGAATGTGGTGTTTCCGTCCCTTTAACAATTTGCCAAACTGAGGAAGGCTAGATTATAAGCTAGTACGTTGTGATATTATAGATATTTCAACTTCGAAGGAGAATTGGAATGGACAAAATAGAGTTAAAGGTTACCAACCGGGAGATTCTCGGTAAAAAAGTCAAGCATTTGCGCCGCCAGGGAATTACTCCGGTGCATCTTTTTGGGCACGGCATCAAGTCTTTAGCACTACAGTGCGGCACTGGTGAACTTGAGCGAGTGTTAGGTCAAGCTGGGCAGACAAGGCTTATTAGCCTAAAGCTCGATAAGGAAAAGAAGCCAAGAAGCGTTGTGGTTCGCGAATTTGATAGAGATTGGCGGAAGGGACAATTAGTCCATGTAGACTTTTATCAGGTAAAAATGGAGGAAAAGATAAAGTTAGAGGTTCCTGTTGTCTTAGTCGGAGAAGCGCCAGCCCTGAAGTCTAAAACCAATATGCTGGAGCATGAGCTTGGGGCTTTGACTGTAGAGTGTTTGCCGGCAAAAATCCCCGCTAACCTGGAAGTGGACATCAATTCCCTCACTGAGACAGAGCAAGCGATACGCGTCAAAGATGTCATCCTAGATAAAGATATTACCGTTCTTAACGACCCAGAGTTGGTTGTGGTGAAAATTAGTTTCCGACCTGTGGAAAAGGTAGAGGAGAAGGTAGTAGAGGAGGTAGTAGAGGCGGAGGAGGTTGCGGAGGAAGCGGTTGAAGCTCCCAAAGAGGCTACGCGAGATGAAAAGAAATCAAAAGAAACATAATCGTCTGACTTACTTGGCAATTGCTTCTGTATCTATACGGATACATTGGATTTGCCTGGCTAGCAAACTGCTGATATAATACCCGAAATTAAGTACTAGCTCTCTCCGAGCTGTCTTGCCTAAAGAGAATCCATGGCAAGCAGCCGGCAGACTGAAAAGTCTCGAGGGCACAGATAGAAATATCTATGCCTCCCATGCTTGGAAAGGAGGGAATATGAAGCTTGGTTTTTGGACAGCACCGTTTTTGTGACGGTGCTTTTTTATTCCCGCTTGTTGCTTCTTTTAAACCGCGCCGTAATCGCGCTAATTTGTTAAGCAGAAGTATTTCTGACTCTGGAGGTAAGTATGAAGACGACAGTGATCGCAGTGGCTGTCATAGCAATTGCCATAATCGTTAGTGTCATTGTAGCGACGTCTGCTCCCGCAGTACTAAGGGTAGCAACCACTACCAGCCTTGACGACACCGGCTTGTGGGATTATCTGGAGACCATATTTGAGGAAAGATATGACGTCGACTTGCGGATAACAGCTAAAGGCACCGGTATGGCTTTGGAATTAGGTCAAAGGGGTGATGTGGATGTGGTTACCGTCCATGACCCCCTTCAAGAGGCAGCATTTATAGCCAGTGGCTACGCTGTTGAAGCAGCAGGATATGGTGCGGAGCGAGTTCCCTGGGCTTATAACTATTTCATCATTGTAGGCCCTGAGGCTCACTCCGCAGGCATCGGTGGAGGGAATTTGACTCCAGAAGAAGCCTTCCAAAAAATCCAGCAAGAGGGGGAGGCCGACTCGGAGACGGTTAAATTCGTCTCTCGAGGGGATAACTCGGGAACTCACGGCAAGGAAAAAGCCATCTGGGCAGCAGCCGGCTATAATTATACAGCGGATATTCAAGGGACTGGAGCGGACGCTGGCTGGTATATCGAAGCAGGGACAGGCATGGGGGCAACACTGAATATTGCTAACGAGCTAATGGCTTACACCCTGACAGACAAGGGAACCTTCCTTGCTTACCAAGGCGACTTGGATTTGGCATCCTTGGTAGACATAGGGGATATTCTGCTCAATGTCTACTCCGTGATCATCTGCAAGAACGGTGTCAATCCTGAGATGGCTCAAAATCTGGTGGCTTTCCTCAGAGCACCTGAAATCCAGGCTTTAATCGCCGGATTTGGCGTGCCAGATTATGGAGAACCGCTATTCTACCCTTATGATCCAGAGATTTGCCAGTAATAATCTTAAGGAAAGAAGGTGTGATATGTCAGTAATAGCGGCGATAGTGAAGTGTAAAAAGTGTGGTGCTGAGGTAAGGTCAGACTGGAAGTTCTGCCCTAACTGCACTGACAAGATTACCTGCACCGGCAAGTACGAAGCCTGTGCCAAGAAATAGCATATTAAAGCAGGGGGGAACAATTGACTGAAATATGGCACGGCCTTACTAAGGCCATAGAACTCATAATCTCCCTCGACCCCTATGTGATGGAGATAGCCGGGAGGTCCCTGAGTATTTCGGGAACAGCTTGTCTTCTGGCCTCTCTGATCTGCCTGCCACTGGGGAGCTTAATGCACTTCCGTCAGTTCCGTGGGAAAAGGGCCTTAATAAATATCATCCAGACGCTGTTCAGCGTGCCCACAGTTCTTATTGGCTTGTTTGTTTTCGTTCTCTTTTCCCGGGCTGGGCCACTTGGCGAGCTTGGCATAATTTTTACTCCTACTGCCATGGTGATTGGCCAGATGATATTAATCACTCCTCTATTGCTTGGTTTGACCATTTCCGCGTTGAGCGGTGTAAGTAAGGAGATTGTGGATACCGCTACATCGCTTGGTGCCAGCGGCTTGCAGACCGTCTTGCTTGTGCTGAGGGAGGCAAGGTATGCTGTGCTGGTTGCTGTGATAATGGGTTTTGGCAGGGCTATCTCAGAGGTGGGATGTGCTCTGATGGTCGGTGGAAATTTCAAGGACGTCACCAGGGTGTTGACTACAGCAATATATCTGGAGACAGGTCAGGGCGAGCTGGAACTAGCCATAGCGCTGGGCATAATTCTTTTATTCCTGGCACTCATCATTAATATCATACTGAATAGGTTGCAGCAAAGGTAAACGATGTCTTTAATAGAAGTAACGGGATTAAACCACAGATATGGTGAGCGGGCGATACTGGAGAATATCAACCTTAGCGTTGATAGAGGTGAAGTGTTTGCTTTAATTGGGCCCACGGGGGCAGGCAAAACAACGCTTTTACGTATTATAGACCTGCTGGAAATTCCTGGCGCGGGGGAAATCTATTTTGATGGCAAATGCATCCCCCGGTCGGGGAAACAAAGATTGGAGATACGTCGTCGGATGTCATTTATACACCAGAAACCTCAGGTATTTAATTTGAATGTCTATGACAACGTTGCTTGTGGCTTAATATGGAGGGGAGAGGAAAAGAACAATATTGCCGGGAAAGTTGACCATATCCTGGAAATGGTTGGGTTAAAAGGCTATGAGAATAGGACCGCCCGGACACTTTCCGGAGGGGAGGCACAGAGAGTAGCTTTAGCCAGGTCCCTGGTGCTCGAACCTGAGGTGTTGTTATTGGACGAGCCCACAGCTAACCTTGACCCTGTTTCCACAGCAAACATTGAGCAGTTAATTTCATATGTCGCCAGGCAACGTAACACTACCATGATAATGGCAACGCATGATATGTCTCAAGGGCAGCAACTCGCTGACAGGATAGGGGTGCTCCTTGATGGCAGACTTGTCCAAACAGGCAATGCCACCGACATATTCCGTTCACCTCAAAACGAAGAGGTAGCTCATTTTGTCGGTATGGAGAACATCATAGAAGGCGTAATAATTACAAACAACGAAGGTATAGCCACAGTAAATATAGGTGGCAATGCCATACAGGCAGTTTCTAACTATCCCGCGGGAAGGGAAGTATATGCGTGTATCAGGCCTGAAGATATCACTTTAGCTTTATCTAGCACCCAAAGTTCGGCAAGGAATTCTTTTCAGGCCAAGGTTACCCAAGCGACCTCTCTTGGACCGCTTAGCCGGGTGGAAATAAATTGTGGCTTCCGTCTAGTAGCTTTGGTCACCAAAATATCAGCAGAAGAATTGAATTTACAAGTGGGCAGGGAAGTTTATGCTACTTTCAAAGCTACTGGGGTGCATATTATGGAAAAGGAGAGCTAGTTAATGACCAGAATCCTAGACGATTTAATCTCCAGCTTAACTGGAGACAGCGTAGTTCATGAGGTACATACGTGTGTCTTCTGGACCGCAGTGCTAAGCAAGCACTGCGGTCTGGCTTCCACTTTCCATGAGCCACATCCATATCACAGGCCAGTGAGAAATGCGGGGGGCTTAACCGAACTATCGGCATTAGAGCTGGCACAATATGCCAAGTCGGACAATGTTCTGGAAGCATCTATTGGAATGGCAGCTATTAATTCGCTAATAGATATTGATGAAGCCAGGTGCGTCAGGGAAAATGCTCTTGATATTCTGGCACTAAAAGGCAGGGGCAAAAATATAGCTATAGTAGGTCGCTTCCCGTGGATTCCAAAGTTGCGAGCGGTAGCAAGGACACTTTGGGTCATAGAGCAAAACCCTCGAGAGGGAGAATTGCCAGCAGAGGCAGCGGAAGAGGTATTGCCTCAAGCTGACGTGGTTGGCCTTACGGGAACTTCATTCGTAAATCACACCGTTGACAGGTTGCTGGACTTAAGTAAGAATAGCTTTGTTGTAATCGTGGGACCTACCACCCCTTTATTACCAGTTTTGTTTGATTATGGAGTGGATATCCTCGCTGGAGTGAAGATAGTTGAACCTGATAAGACAATTCGTTCCATCAGCCACGGTGCCATTTTCAGCCAGGTGGAAGGGGTGAGGCTTGTAACCATGGCTAAGGAGAGAAAGAATGACAGGACCCATTGATTCTTTCGGACGGAGCATAAATTACCTCAGGATTTCAGTTACCGACCGTTGCAACCTGCGCTGCATCTATTGTATGCCGCCTGAAGGTGTCCCCCAGATGCCACATAGCGAGATTCTCTCCTATGAGGAGATTCGGACTGTTGTCCAGGCAGCGGCAGAGCTGGGCATCAACAGGATAAGGCTCACTGGTGGCGAGCCCTTGGTTAGAGCTGAGCTGCACAAGCTCATTAAGATGCTCTCTCAAATTGAAGGAATTGAAGAGCTATCGTTGACGACAAATGGAACGTTTCTCAAGAAATATGCTCTGGAATTTAAGCAAGCAGGCTTGTCTAGAGTCAACGTTAGCCTGGACACGCTTAAAGCCGATAAATTTCGATACATAACTCGTCTTGGAGCATTGGAAGATGTTCTTGAGGGCATCGAGGCAGCAAAGGGAGCTGGCTTTGAACCAGTCAAGATAAACACGGTGATCATGCGGGGCATAAACGATGATGAGATACTGGATTTCGCCAGGATGACCTACGAAGAAGGATGGCATGTCCGATTCATCGAGTTTATGCCCTTCAAGGGTGCAGCGGAGTTTGTACCTTCCATTGAATTGCGACAACATATTAGTTCGCTTGGCAAGCTTGAGCCCTGTGCGTCCATAACTGGCAACGGGCCTGCTATGTACTATCGCTTAGCTGGAGCCAAGGGCACTATAGGCTTCATCAGTCCCCTCACCGAGCTTTCTTTTTGCTCCCGGTGTAACCGCATGCGACTTACTCCTGATGGCAGACTACGCCCTTGCCTTCTGGGAGAAGATGAGATTGACTTAAAAATGCCGCTACGCAATAATGCTTCGATGGAGGAGCTAAAAAGCCTGATTTTGAAGGCAGTTGCTTCTAAGCCAGAGCATCATCATTTAGAGGGAGGCGATGTCAAGCTGGTGAAGCGAAAAATGTCGCAGATTGGAGGTTAAAAATGGAGTCAGGGCCAATCCATATGATAGACGTCACCCAGAAAAAAGAAACGGAACGCCAGGCAGTAGCCAAAGGCAAGATACAGATGAAGCCCGCTACCTTAGAACTTATCCGTAAAGGGGGACTGGAAAAAGGAGACGTCTTAGCCGCAGCAAAAACGGCCGGAATCATGGCCGCAAAAGAAACTCACCGCCTTATACCTCTCTGTCACCCTCTCCAGCTAACCCACATTGCAGTTGAATTTTATCTCCCCAACAATGGCAATTCTGTTGAGATTACTGCCAGCGCTAAGGGGATAGGGAAAACAGGATTTGAAATGGAGGCGCTAGTAGCTGTGGCTGTAAGTGCTCTGACCATATATGATATGTGCAAAGCAATAGACAAGAGCATGACCATTGGAGAGATTCGCCTGATAAGAAAGAGCGGAGGCAAGAGCGGGCTCTATATCGCCGGCGAGTAGTATTGAAGGACAGCATTATGTAATTCCAGCTATCTTGAGCAAACTTTGCGTATCCTCATGTAGCTCTTGCCACATCTTGGAAATGTTTTTCTTATTGACCCACAAAGCTTCGCCAGCATCACTGCCTACCTTAAGTTCACCACCAACTACCCTGGCGACATAGTCAATATAAATAACGTGCAAGCTAGTTTTCCCATCTACCTTGACAATCCTATCAAAGGGAACCAAAGGTGTAACCAGTTCCACCTCCAGATTTGTCTCCTCTTTAACCTCTCTTTTAATCCCTTCCTTAATCTCCTCACCAACCTCAAGCTCCCCACCAGGACAAATCCACTTTCCCTGCCAATAACCACCCCTCTCTTGCTTATGCTTCACCAGAAGAATTCTGCCCTTATCATCCTCAATAACTGCTCCTACCGCTACCAATATGTGTTGTGATAGCACTTTTCAACCCTCACTTGTTTATGTGTTATTATCAGCGGAGTATGGCAATCTCCTCTCCACTATTTGAGATTGCTTCAGGACTTGGCTCTACACAATGAGTCGTCTGACTCAGTATAATTGGCCCTCAGGAAGATGTTTAGCATTTTAACTCTTCCAGCACCATCTTAACTACTTCGGGAATCGCCTTCTCCACCTCGGGCGTGCATTTCTCGCTGAAGCTAGTAATGTCTTTTGCCTCCACAGCAAATATAGTGATTTCTTGGGGCATCACTAAGTTAAGCATCTTCCCCAATTCCAGAGCAGTAACCAGATTTATTTGATGAGGTGAAGAAAGATGTTTGGCGAAGGAAAAATCTTCAGGCTTCATACGATATATCTGGCCTGCTCTCCCTTTTTTGGTTTGGATAGCATCAATGATAATAACTTTATCATAGCCTACAATAGAATCTAAAAGGCGAAGGCCAGCTGCACTTGTTTCAGCTACAGTTACTTGCGGGCTGTTGAATTGGTTCGCCACCTCGTGCGCCACCTTAATCCCCACACCATCATCGGAAACAATAGGATTCCCTGTCCCTAGAACAAGGGTTTTCATTGTGATTTGCAAAAAATTGTTATTAGATGCCCTGGCTCAGTTTTTTAAGCTCATTGCCCTGGGCGTCATAGATGGTCACTTCCATAGGCGCTTGCCCAGGGAGAGAGTGGGTAGCACAGGCAAGGCAGAGATCGTAGGGACGCCATGCCATCTCGATGCGGTTGAGCAAACCTTCAGTTATCTCTTTACCAGGTTTTATCAGGTCTACGGCTGCCTTTTTGATAGACATGGAGATAGCCGCGTGGTTATTGGTAGTGCCGACAATCAGGTTGCACTTCTTTATAATCCCTCTTTCGTCAGTTATGTAATGATGGGTAAGTGTACCTCGCGGGGCTTCAACAATACCTATCCCTTCGTCAGGCGTCGCCGTAGGAATGGTACGAATATCCGGGCTGGTTATCTCCGGATCTTGGACAAGCTCCACCATTCTTTCAGCGGCGTAAAGAAGTTCAATCAGGCGTGCCCAGTGGGTTGCCAGAGTATAGTGGGCTGGCTTGCCACCAAGAGTGGAATACATCTTTTCATATTCTTCCTGAGCTAGAGGAGTTGTCATACCATCGGCAGCATTTAGCCGTGATTGAGGTGTGCATCGATAAACTCCACTATCTTTGCCGTCAACAAAACCTTTCCAGCCGACTTTCTTAAGATAGGGAAACTTAAGATATGTCCAGGGCTCGACATGTTCCGCCAAATGCTCCAGATAGTCCCGAGGGGCATACTTACAGAACTCTTTGCCCTCAGGGTCAACCACACGAACTTTGCCATCGTAGAAATTGACCTTATTATTTTCATCAACCAACCCCATATAATAAGTCCGGTGGGTAAAAGTATCGCTCAGTACCATGTCCAAATACTCTTTGTTCTTGAGAACCACGTCATCAAAGACTTTGAGCGATAATTTGCCGAACTCCACCGACGATTTGGCTATTTCTTCTATCTTTGCCCTTTCCTCTTCATTTATGGCCTTGCTCACACCGCCGGGCAATCCGAAGCAGGGATGTATTGGACGCCCACCAATTGTCTGGATAACCCAGTGATTGTCGTGACGGGTTTTGATTACGGCACCCCCTAGCTCCAGCCCGACTTTAGCGATTACTCCGAGGATATTGCGCTCAGCAGGTGGAGCATCTGGCCCCATAACGAAATCAGGGGCAGCGAGAATATAAAAGTGCGTGGTATGGTCAGTTACAAAGAAAGCGCTGTAAAGGAGCTCACGCAGCTTTCTGGCAGTGCTGGTTGGTTCGACATGAAACAGGGCGTCTAAGGCTTTGGTTGATGCCATATGGTGGGCTTCAGGGCAGACTCCACAGATACGCTGAGTTATCTGGGGCATATCCTCGGCCGGGCGGCCCTCAGAGAATTTCTCGAAACCTCTGAGTTCGGGAACCTGGAAATAAACATTGGCTACCCCGCCATCGTCATTGAGGAAGATGGCAATTTTACCGTGCCCTTCCAGTCGGGTAATGGGGTCTATCATTATTTTTTTCATTTTATCCTCGCCCTCCTGAGTAGTGAATCTGGCAGACTGTAGCGATAAAAAGTGCCTGCCGGGTCAGGAATATCATCAATTATCTTTTGGATTTCCTCGGGGTCGTTGGAGTCAATGATAGACGAGAGAGCACTCAAAAAATGAGCCCCCTGGTCAATTACTCCTTCCACTGGTCCATAACAGCCGGTGCAGGGCATGTTAGCCTGAGGGCAGAGAGCGCCACAGCCGCCCCGAGTAGCTATGCCGTAGCACAACAATCCCTGCTCCAGTAGACATATTTCCGGGTCAGGGACTATTTCGTAAGGTCTATAGAATTTTTTGATTTTCTTTTCCCCTCTCTTACGAGGACACTCATCACAAACAGCCTTTACCGCGTGACTTATGACAGTCCCTTTCGGTGGTAACTTGCCTGTAATCAAAGCTTCAAGGGCAAGCCAGGTAGTCTTTTCTTCTGGGGGACAACCGGGAACGAAATAATCGACATCCACGGTTTGGGCTAGAGTCTTAACCGTATCATAGAACTCAGGGAGCTCAAGCTCACCCTCGGGCACCTTAACTTTCGTCTGAGGAAGGATTTTCTCAGGATTATCAGTAGACGGCGTTTCAATGTAGACGCGTTCGAACGTTAGCTGCCGGTTGTAAAAATTGGATAGCCCGGGGATACAGCCCTCATAGGAACAAGAGCCATAAGCGATCATTATTTTAGATTTGGCTCGTAAGAGCTTGGCAACATGCTCATTCTCCGAAGTCCGAATAGCACCATTAAATAGACAGGCATCAATACTTTTATCTGGCATCTTCTCTACGTCAGCATACTTGAAATCCAGGCCTATCGGCCAGAACACGATGTCGGCAGCCTCAGCCAGCTTCAAAATTTTGTCGCCTATTGCCAGAGTGGCGATGTCACAACCACCACAACTAGCCGCCCAGTAAAGAGCTATCTTAAGTTTAGCCATGCTTTGCCTCCTTAGAACTCTGCTTTAAATTGCCCAATATACTTGGCCCCAGGTTTTTTATGGATTGAGTAAAACTATTAGTTACCTCAGCAAATTTTGCTCCTTCAGACGCAGAAACCCACTCCAGCCGAACTCTTTCTTCCTCTATCCCAAGCTGCTTCAACATCTTCTTTAGCAGCGGGATGCGGCGCATTGTCTTGTAATTTCCCTCAATGTAGTGACAATCGCCGGGATGGCAACCAAGAATTAACACGCCATCAGCACCAATGCTAAGTGCCTTAAGCACAAAGAGGGGATTTACCCTGCCGCTACACATCACTCTGATCACTCTTATATTGGGAGAATACTGTATTCTGGAAGTGCCAGCAAGGTCAGCACCAGCATAAGAACACCAGTTACAGCAAAAAGCTACTATTTTTGGTTCAAAGTTGTCCATCTAGCCCCCTATTAAACAAAAAGGGTAGTTCCAATTCACACTTACTTGCCAGCTCAATAACACGGATAACTACTACCATATCTGTCCCAAAAAGGCAATCCTGTATCTTGCTCATAACTACCCTCTCAAATATTCATCTATATCCCTTGCTGCGCGGCGAGCAGCGCCCATAGCGCTTATCACCGTAGCGGCGCCGGTAACTATATCCCCACCAGCCCAGACTCTGTTTTTCATCGTATTGCCGGTAGTCTCATCAGCCACTACCGTACCCCACTTGGTTGTCTTCAAATCAGGAGTAGTTTGAGCAATAAGGGGATTGGGACGGGTGCCCAAGGCAGCCACCACCATATCCACATCCAGGATAAACTCACTTCCCTCTTTGGCAATGGGGCGCCGCCGACCGCTCTCATCAGGCTCACCCAGCCCCATCTCGTAACACTCTATACCAACTACCCAGTTCGACTCATTGCCGATATATCTCTTTGGGTTGGTCAGCAGCTTGAACTGGATTCCCTCCTCCTTGGCATTCTCAACTTCCTCACGGCGGGCAGGCATCTCTACCTCTGAGCGACGGTAGATAATGTAAACCTCGTCAGCACCAAGTCGGAGGGCACACCGGGCTGAGTCCATAGCTACATTACCACCACCAATCACTGCCACCCTTCTGGCCACCAACACCGGAGTATCATATTCAGGAAACTGGTACGCCTTCATCAGATTAACACGGGTCAGGAACTCATTCGCTGAATAGATGCCATTTAAGTTCTCGCCGGGAATGTCCATGAACATGGGTGCTCCGGCACCAGTACCCAGGAAAAGAGCATGATAGCCGCTCTCCAGCAATTCAGCCAGTGTCACCACCTTTCCCACCACCGAATCCAGCTCAATCTTCACCCCCAGAGAAGCGACGTAGGCAACCTCAGCCTGCACAATTTCTTTGGGTAGCCTGAACTCGGGGATGCCATACATCAGCACCCCGCCAGCCACATGCAATGCCTCAAAAATAGTAACGCTATGGCCGAGCTTAGCTAAATCGGCAGCGGCAACCAGTCCGGCTGGTCCTGAGCCGACCACCGCCACCCGTTTACCAGTTGGTTTGGGCGGCTCATCTCTGGGGTTCAGCGCTCCCCTATTAGTCCGCTCCCAGTCAGCCACGTAACGCTCCAAGCGTCCGATGGCAATAGGCGCCTCTTTCTTAGCTAGCGAGCATGCTTGTTCACACTGTGTCTCTTGCGGGCAGACCCGCCCGCAGATGCCGGGCAGGCTGTTCTTATCCTTCAGTATCCTTACCGCCTCGGGCATATTATCATCAAGGACAGCCTTGATAAAACCGGGGATATCTATCTCCACCGGGCAGCCATCAGTACAGGAATGTTTGGGGCACTGGAGACAACGGCTCGCCTCAGCTTTAGCCTGCTCGTCGCTGTAGCCCAAGGCAACTTGGTTGAAGTTCTTACCCCGCACCTTGGGGTCCTGCTTTGTCATTGGCTCCCTGTTAAGATTCACCTTAGCCATATATGGTGATTAGACCTCCCTTCAAGAACGCTTGGCCATCTCAGCCTGCCAACGCTCAAAAGAGCGTTTTTCCTCATCAAGATAAATACGCTGCCGAGCCGCGAGTAAGTCCCAGTCTACCTGATGTCCGTCAAAATCGGGGCCATCGACGCAGGCAAACTTGGTTGCGCCACCAACGGATACGCGGCAGCAGCCACACATACCTGTGCCATCAACCATTATTGGATTCAAGCTAACAATAGTCTTCACCCCGAAAGGCTGGGTGGTCTTGGCACAGAACTTCATCATGACGGTCGGGCCAATAGCAATGACTCGGTCAACCTTCTCCCCACTCTCAAGCAACTCCTTCAACGGCTCAGTTACCACCCCTTTGCGACTATACGTCCCGTCATCAGTAGTGACTATTAGCTGGTGGCTGGCATTACGTAGCTTGTCTTCCCAGAAGAGCAAGTCCTTGCTCCGTGCCCCCAAGATGGAAATGATATTGTTTCCCTTTTCCTTCAGCGCTTTGGCAATAGGCGTTATTACCGCAACACCAACCCCTCCTGCTACGCAGACCACGGTGCCAAATTTCTCAATATGCGAAGGTACACCGAGAGGGCCAACAAAGTCAGCAACGGACTCACCGGCTTTCAGCTGCGCCAGTCTGAATGTTGTCGCTCCTACTTCCATAAACACCATGCTGACACCGCCTTCCTTCTCATTCCAGTCAGCAATCGTCAGAGGGATACGCTCGCCCCTTTCATCAACCCTGACGACAACAAACTGTCCTGGCTGTGCTTTCCTAGCAACTGCCGGCGCTTCGATTTTGAACAGGTGAATTTTCGTCGCTAAAGTATCTCTAGAAATAATCCGAAACATTTGGTGAACTCCATCTCAATTCATTTAGCTAAATAAAGCTTCTACCTGAGCTAGAATTTGCTCATCAGTAAAGTGGTGCATGGCGATAGCTCCTGAGGGCCAGGCAGCACCGCAAGTGCCACAACCCTTACATACTGCTTCATTGACATGGGACACTCTCTTACCATCTCTAGGCTGAAGCTCAATAGCCTGAGCATTCATCATCCTCCTCCCGCCACACAGGCTACAGTACCAAATTTGTCAAAATGCGATAGTACACCAAGAGGACCAACAAAGTCAACAGCTTTCAGCAGCGCCAGCCTAAAGGTTGTCGCTCCCACTTCCATAAACACCACGTAACACTGCCTTCCTTCCCATCCCAGTCAGCAAGCGTCAAAGGAATACGCTCGCCCCTTTCATCAATCCTGATGACGACAAACTGCCCCGCCAGCGCTTTTCTAGCAATTGCCGGTGCTTCGATTTTGAACAGATGAATTTTCGTCCCTAAAGTTTCTCTAGAAATAATCCGAAACATTTGGTGAACTCCATCTCAATTCATTTAGCTAAATAAAGCTTCTACCTGAGCTAGAATTTGCTCATCAGTGAAGTGGTGCATGGAGATAGCTCCTGAGGGGCAGGCAGCACCGCAGGTGCCACAACCCTTACATACTGCTTCATTTATATGGGACACCCTCTTCCCATCTCTAGGCTGAAGCTCAATAGCCTGGAAAGGGCACAAAAGTTCGCAAATGCCACAGCCTGAGCACTTATCCTCATTAACCAATGCGTTTATCGCCTCAGGCTTGACATAACCCATTCTCAGGGGACCGGCTGCTTTTGAAGCAGCAGCATAGGCTTGAGAAATTCCTTCAGTTACATCTGTGGGCCAGCGTGCTGAGCCACAAATGTAAACGCCATCCATGGCAAATTCTACAGGTCGGAGCTTTAAGTGTGCTTCCAGGAAGAAACCAAACTCATCTAAGGAGACTTTAAGCATCTTGGAGATATCTTGGTTATCCTCGGCAGGGATAAGAGGAGTAGTTAAAACAAGCATATCACAGGGAAGTTCTATTTCCCTTCTCCATAGTTCATGGTACACCTTTATCTTTTCAGCTTTCCCATCTCCTATAACTTCGGGAGGCCTTTCCAAGCTATATCTAATGAATCTAACCCCTAGCTCCATGGCTTTTCGATAATAGCTCTCAAAATCCGCACCATAAGTCATGAGGTCTCGGTGCAATATCCAGACCTTTGCCTTTGGATTCGATTCCTTAATAAGGGAGGCATTTTTAATTGCCGTCATGCAGCAGATTCTGCTGCAATAAGTTCTCTCAGGAACCCGGGCTCCCACACAATTGACCATCACAACATTCTGACCCAAGGATTCCCCTTTCTTCATTCGTCCCTCTAGCTCCAGTTGAGTGAGTACATTAGTCATCTTCCCATAGCCATATTGACCCGTCGGTTTTAACGCGTCAGCTCCGACGGCTACTATAATAGTACCCACATTGAATTTGTTTTCCTCTCCCTTTTGGTCCAGACTGACATCGAAGTTACCTATAAATCCAGTTACTTGTTTTACTCTGGACGAGAGATGAGTCTTGATCTTAGGATGGTTTTTGACTTGTTCAACAAGTGGTTTGATTAACTTCATCGCTTCTTGATTCGTGGGAAAAAGTTTATGAATACTGCGAAGAGTCCCTCCAAGCTCTGGCTCCTTCTCCACTATATGAACATCAAAACCCTGATTGGCCAGGTTCAAGGCTGCCTCCATTCCAACAATTCCTCCACCAATTATTAATGCCGAAGGAGCTACCTTTATTTCAATCTCCTCCAACGGCTCCAGCAACCTGGCTTTGGCCACCCCCATCCTTATCAGGTCTTTAGCCTTTTCCGTAGCTTTCTCAGGCTCACGCATATGCACCCACGAGCATTGGTCTCTTATGTTAACAAACTCGAAAAGATATTTGTTCAAGCCCGCTTCTTCACAAGCAGCTCGGAATAGCGGCTCATGGGTTCTAGGGGTACAGGAAGCTACTATGACCCGATTTAAATTGTATTCCTTTATCCCTTTCTTAATTGCCGAAATCCCTTCCTCAGAGCAGGTAAACAAATTATGTTCAGCATGCACTACGTTTGGTAGCTGTTTGGCATATTCAACAGCTTCTGGGACGTTAACATATGCCCCGATATTTATGCCACAATGACAAACAAAAACTCCGATACGAGGTTCTTCCACTTTAGTTGCCTCCTTGCGAGTGGAGCGAAGCAATCTCTTCAGCAGCTCTGCCTGCTGCCCCCGAGGCCTGGGTTACAGAATCCGGGATATCTCGGGGACTATGGACATAGCCACAGGCAAAAATGCCCAGCCTTGTAGTATCCAGTGGTTGTAGCAATTTATCTGGAACCTCTACAAAGCCATTTTCGTCTAACTCTATACCTAGTATTTTTGCCAAACCTTGGGTGATTTGAGGAACCATGGCTTGAGCAAGAACCACCAGTTCCGCATCGAAGCTCTTTATCTCCCCGCTGGTAGTTTCCTCATACCAAATAATAGGGTTCTCATTCTCAGCGTTGACTTCAATCCTGCCAGGACGGGCCCGGATATAAGTCGCATTGTAGTCCTTTTTAGCCCGGGCAACGTATTCCTGGAACCTTTTACCTACGGCTCTCATATCCATGTAAAAAATGGTGGATTTTGTCCCCGGATGATGCTCGAAAGCCAGCATTGCCTCCTTGGTGGCGTGCATGCAGCAGACACTGGAGCAATAAGCTTTATTCCTGAAATCGCGAGAGCCGACACATTGGATAAAAGCTATATTCACAGGTAGCTTCCCATCTGAAGGACGCTTAAGTGCTCCCATAGTGGGTCCGGAAGCAGCAGTCAATCTCTCAAATTCCATGGCAGTAATCACGTTCTTTATTTTTCCATAGCCGTATTCTGTTATCGATGAAATATCGTATAAACCGAGTCCTGAAGCGAGGATTATCGCACCTACCTTTAGTGCAATGTTTTCATCTTTCATCGTATAGACTATCGCTTTGGGCTCACATCGCCGTTCACATTCATGGCATTCTATGCACCCTTCGATTTGTCCAGCAAGACAGCGTGAAGCTTCCTCTAGGGCTTCCTCTAGAGAATATCCCAAAGCCACTTCACGGAAGTCCTGCACCCTCTTCTTAACAGGTCCTTCCCTCATCTCCACCTTATTTCTGGGAGGAAAACGCCTTTTGCAGTCCTCTATCTCTTCCTGGGACAACTTCTCCGGTTCCTTTACCGACCCCTCACCCTCAAGAGGTTGTCCATTCAAATATTGGTGGATGGAGCGAGCTGCCTTTTTCCCTGCTGCAATAGCGTCAATCACGAAAGCAGGTCCGGTAACTACATCACCTCCAGCAAATACTCCTTCAACGTTGGTCACCCCGGTCTTGGTATCGATTTCTATCGTGCCCCTCTTGGAGAGTGAAACTCCCAACTTCTTAACAAAATCTGTTTCTGGAGCCTGTCCCAAGGCAGCAATCACTGTATCCACTGGAACAGTAAATTCAGAACCCTTGATGGGGATGGGGCGAGGACGACCACTGGCGTCTGGTTCCCCAAGCTTCATCCGCACACACTCCATTTTGGCAAGCTTTTTGTTCTCAGCGGAGAAGCGGCTTGGAGTGGTCAGGAACTCAATCTTTATTTCTTCTTTTTCCGCTGCTGTTACTTCTTCCTCGGAAGCTGGCATCTCAGTACGCGAACGACGATAAACGATGGTTACCTCTTTCGCTCCTAGTCGCCTGGCTGTGCGGGCACAATCGATAGCTGTATTACCTCCACCAATCACCGCTACTTTCTTTCCAACATCCACCTTTTCCCCAAGACTTGTAGCACGAAGAAACCCTATTCCCTCCATTACTCCAGGAATATCTTCACCCTCCACTCCAAGCTTCATGCCACCGTGAGCTCCAATAGCGACGAAAATGGCATCGTAGTCTTTTTTCAACTTTTCGATGGTAATATCTTTGCCAACCTGGACGCCCGTTTTTATCTCCACGCCAAGCTTCTGGATGTAGCCTATCTCCTGTCGTAAAATTTCCTTGGGAAGGCGATATTCAGGTATGCCAACACGAAGCATGCCTCCGGGTTCAGGAAGAGCTTCAAAGATAGTTACATTGTGCCCCTGTAGAGCAAGGTCATTAGCAGCGGCAAGCCCTGCAGGACCTGAACCTACAATCGCTACCTTTTTATCTGTTTCTGCAACTACCGGGACTTCAAGTTCTTCGATATTCCATTGATCCGCGGGAACTCTCTTAAGATCGCGGATACAAAGTGGCTCATCTATTTGCCCGCGATTACAGGCTTCCTGGCAAGGGGCATAGCATACCCGCCCAACACATGCAGGCAGGGGATTTGTCTCTCTTATGAGCTTATAGGCCTCTTTAAACTGTCCTTCGGCAATGAGCTTAATGTACCCAGGCACATTAGTATGGACAGGGCAAGCATCCATACAGGCCGCTTTACAGGGGCGCTCTTCTCTTTTATCTATAACACATTTCTTGGGAACAGCCTGAGGGAAGAGCATGTATATAGCCTTTCTCTTTCCAATCCCCTGATCGAATTCGTTTGGTATAATGACGGGGCATCCTTCCACACAGAGACCACATCCTGTACATTTGTTCCAATCAACAAAAGACGCCTTTTTCTTTATCTTAACCGTGAACTTCCCTATTTCTCCAGAGACTTTTTCTATTTCAGAATAAGTTAGGAGCTCTATATTGGGGTGGGAACTGGCCTCAATCATCTTGGGGGCAAGGATACACATGGCACAATCATTAGTGGGGAAGGTCTTATCAAGTTGTGCCATTCTTCCCCCGATGCTGGGCGACTTTTCCACTAAATATACCTTAAAGCCCATATTACCCAGGTCAAGAGAAGCCTGAATCCCGGCTATGCCTCCACCGATAACTAGTACCGATTTACGTCCGTTTTCACTGTTACTCATTGTTTTGACAAGCCTACCTTCCTTCCTCAATCGCATTTGCTACCAGATTTGCCAAATCCATTATCTCAATCTTCGGGGTCGGTCGATGCTCCTCTCCCTTATCCACCATGGCACATCTGAAATGGGTCTGGCATTTAGGACAAGCGGTTATAAGCAACTCCGCCCCTGTCTCCACCGCCTCAGACAACCTTTCGGTCCTTAGCAGGTTGGAATACGAGTCGCAGTTCGTCCAAGCACTGGTGCCACAGCAGATGGACTCCCATCCACTGTGTTTCATCTCAACCAATTCTATGCCAGGAATTGACTCAAGCACCTTCCTAGGGGCGTCATACACACCTAAATGCCTTCCTAATCGACAAGGGTCCTGATAGGTGACCTTTTTATTGATTTCCTTAAATTTCACTCCTTTTTGGCCTATCTTCTCAGCCAATAATTCAGAGATATGCTGCACTTCACAACCCAAATCCACATAATTGGGATAGTCCAGTTTAAATGTGCGATAACCCTCGGGACAGGAAAAAACTATCTTTTTGACCCCGGCCTCCTTAATTTGGGCGGCATTATGCTCAGCCAGTTTCTTAAATGTCTCTATATCGCCAGTCCAAAGCGCATCATGCCCACAGCATTTCTCATCAGTAAGCAACTTAGGCTTTATTCCCAGAAGATTCAAGACTTTCAAGCTTGCCTCAGTGATATCAAGAGCTCTAAACTCGATGTCCTCAAAGATGGGCTCAAAATATGGGGCACAGCCTACCCAGAGAAGAACATCGCTGTTTTCTGAAACACTATACTCCTTGGAAAGCCATTCCAATCTCTTTTGCTTAATAGTAGGGCTGGTCATAAGTCTCGCCAGAGATTGCAGTTGTCCAGAGTGGGCACAAACTCCATGTTGCCCATTGTCTTGGGCTATAGTTCTGGCTTTCCGTACGAAGATGGGAAAGTCAACATCACTGGGACATTCCTGTTGGCAGGTATAGCAAGTAAGGCAGGAAAAGAGTTTCTGATTGAACACCAGCTCATCCTCGAAGCCCAGAAGAGCATTCTCAATCAGCATTCGTGGAGAGAAAGCTGGGTCGTATCTCGCAACAGGGCATATACTTGTACACTTGCCACACTCCAGGCAGTAGTAAGTCTTGGTTTCTTGAATAATATCCTCTAAGTTCACGCCAGAGCCTCCATTTTTACTTTAAAAGGTGAAGGGCCTACCTTCTTGAGTTGCTCCACCATTTCCTCGATTACCTGGGCAAATATTGGCGACTCAGAAGTGGATATCATTTCCCGCCTCAGGCGCTCATCCTCCAAACCAAGCGTATTAACCACTCTCTTCAGCTTCTCAAACATGGCATCACACTTCAGCGGACCATTAAGATAATGGCAATCTATCCCATGACAGCCGGCAACTAAAACCCCGTCGGCACCCATTTCAAAGGCTTTGAGAACGTATATCGGATCTACCATTCCGCTGCACATCACCCTGACAATACGCACATTAGCCGGGTAATGAATACGGCTTGTTCCGGCAATGTCAGCAGCAGCGTAAGTACACCAGTTGCAGGCGAAAGCTATGATCTTAGGTTCAAATTCAGCCATTCTAAACCTCTAATAACGCCTCGACCATTCCGTTTATTTGCTCTCGGGTGGAATGCCTTATTGACATAGCACCGGTGGGGCAAACAACGGCGCAAGCCCCGCAGCCCTTGCATAACGCCGCGTCAACGCTGGAGACTCTAACTCCATCCTTGCTGATAACCTTGGGGGCGTGAAAATCACAAATCTCTTCGCAGCGTCCGCAAGCCTGGCACAAAGCTTCATTCACCTCAGCTATGGTAGGCTCAATTACAATCCGGCCTCTGCTTATCACAGACAGAGCTTTAGCAGCAGCGGCTGAAGCCTGAGCCACAGTATCAGGAATATCTTTGGGGCCCTCGCAGCAACCAGCGATGAACACTCCATCTGTAGCTGTAGCTACTGGGTCAAGTTTCACATGCTTTTCCATAAAGAAGCCATCCGCCCGGCGGTTGATGGTGAATAGCTTGGCAACATTCTCAGCATCAGAGCGAGCTTCCAAAGCCGGGCACAAAATTACCATGTCTACGGGAACTCGGACTATCTCGCCCAAAAGCGTGTCCTCAGCGATGGCAATCAATTTCCCTTGTTCTCCCTCAGTTAGCGCCACATCGGTAACTTTAGCTACCTTGCCACGAATAAAGTTAACACCTTCATCGCAAACACGGCGATAAAATTCCTCGAATCCTTCCCCAAAGCAACGCATGTCAATGTACATTTGATATACTTCAGCCTTGGTAAGCTCTTTTATGAGATGGGCGTATTTAAGAGCATACATGCAGCAAACCCGGGAGCAATATTCGTGATAGTTCTCATCCCGGCTGCCAACGCAGTGGATAATCGCCACACTCTCAGGCTGCCGACCATCTTTGAGGAAGATTTTGCCCCCGGTTGGTCCTCCAGCACAGGTCATTCTCTCAAACTCAAGCCCGGTCAGGACATTATCATATCTTCCATAACCATATTGCGTTATGCGCCCAGCATCGAAAAGGTCGTAGCCAGTAGTAAGGATAATCGAGCCTACCTCTAGCTCAACAATTTCATCCTCCTGCTCAAAATCAATGGCGCTGGCATCGCAGAACTTCTCGCAAGCCCGGCATTTACCTTTCAGGAAATAAGCACAGCGTTCTTTATCAATAGTAGCCACATTGGGAATGGCCTGGGCAAAGGGGATATAGATTACTCCCCTCTTCCCCAGGCCCATCTCAAATTCACTGTCCACCTTCCAGGGACACTTTTCCTCGCAGACGCCACAGCCAGTACATTTCTCTTCATCTACATAACGAGCTTTCTTCCTCACTCTAACCTTAAAATTGCCTACCGAGCCCAGAACCTCCTCTATCTCACTGTAGGCCAAAAGTGTGATGAACGGATGTTGACCTACTTCGGTCATCTTCGGAGTGAGAATGCATTCGGAGCAATCCAAGGTGGGAAATGTCCTATCAAGCTGAGCCATATGACCACCAATCGAAGGGTCCTTTTCCACCAGATAAACCCTATGCTCACCATTGGCGATATCCAATGCCGCTTGTATGCCGGCGATGCCACCGCCAACGACCAGGACATTGGGATTAAGCGGCCTCTCTTTGATTTCCAGCGGCTCATTATAGAAAACTCTCCTTACCGCGGCCCGAACTAAATCCTTAGCCTTCTCAGTGGCTATTTGCCTATCATCATGAACCCAGGAGCAATGCTCTCTAATATTAGCCTGCTCATAGAGATAAGGATTTAATCCAGCATCCTGGCAGGCTCGACGGAAAGTGGGCTCATGCATTCGAGGAGAACAGGAAGCTACCACCACCCGATTAAGACCAAGGTTTTTAATATCATCCTTAATAAGAGCCTGCCCGGGGTCGGAGCACATATAGCGATAATCACGAGCTACCACTACATTGGGTAGAGTTCCAGCATATCTGGCTACTTCTTCCACGTCAACTGTGCCCGCAATATTCAATCCACAGTGACAGATATAAACTCCAGTCTTTATTTCTTCCATTTCATACTCACCACTAATATCAGTTGAACAGCATTTTATCAACTCACGCTCTTAGAGATCGGCCTCCTTCACTGCTGTTCTTTTATTTCCCCCTAGCCTGCATATTATTAACCACAAAGTTTATGATTTGACAACGTCCAAAAGGGCATAAAAAGAGGCAGCTACTAATCTTCTCTTCGCTGCCCCCTCGGCTTATCAACGAAAGCTATAAAACAACCTCCTTAACAGGAGTATTTATCCATATACCTCTTCAAGTCCTGCGGCTTTGGCAAACCTCAGCCTGGCGATCACAGCCCGGTTAAGATTCTGCGCTACCCGGTAGCACATAGCAGCATTCTTATCGCAGAAATCCTGGAATTTGTTCGTGTCAATAGCGACAACTTTGGCCTTTTCCACCACGACAGCCGTCGCAGTTCGCTGATATGGGAGCACCACTGTTGACCAGCCAAGGACATCGCCTTCGGAGGCGGTATAGACTGTCTTTTCCGTCTCACCTTCCTTAACCCGGACAGCTACTCTCCCTGATTGAATTAAATACATCGTCGTAGCATCATCCTCTTCTCTAAATAGGACAATACCTGGCTCACAGACCATCTTTTCACCGATGCTTAGTATCTTTTGCATTGCTTCTTCACCGACCCCGTGAAATAAAGTGGCCATCCTGGCCTTTTCACCGTAAACAACCTCTTCTTCGGGAGCCTCCTCTTTTGTCACAGAGGGACGAAGCGGCGGTGTTATACCTTTGCTGGTAACTGTTTTCATTACCGTAGGATCGGGGTTGACTGGTCCGCCACATTCCGGTCGATAACAGGTGACGTCGGTAAAGCTACATCTCAAGGAGCAACTGGGGCAAACATCTGGCGGCCTATTTGCTTCTTGAACAAAATATCCACATTCCACACACTGCCACTTTGGCATCTTATCCTCCTTTTCAATTTTTCCTTAATTTCGCAGTAAGTTTACCTCTTTTTTTCTATCAAGTCAATGCACGACTCTTTACCCCAGCTTGCAGCGGTCCCAGCTCCTTTATTTCGGCAGTCATCTTATTGACGACATTGACAAACTCATCACCGCAAGCGGCACATACCCAGTGCAACTGTACTCTTTCCTGTTCAATGCCGAGTTGTTCTAACAATTTCTTAAGCAATATCATCCGCCGCATTGTCATGTAATTACCTTCTCGATAGTGGCAGTCACCAGGGCTGCACCCGCAGATAAGCACGCCATCAGCCCCTGCTTCTAAGGCTTTCAAAATAAGGAATGGACTTATTCCACCACTGCACATCATGCGAATAATATTAACGTTGGGAGCGCATTTGAGCCGTGATATCCCTGCCAGATCAGCTCCGGCATAAGAGCACCAATTGCACAGAAAGCCCACGATTTTGGGCTCGAAATTCATGCTAACACTCCTTCTATCTCCGCCGTAATCTCCTCGGCGGTGAAATAGTTATGAGTAATGGCACCGCTAGGACAGGCAGCAGCGCACACACCACAGCCCTGGCACAGAACTTGGTTAATTCGCGATACCTTGGCCTCATCGTCAAAGAATATGGCATCATACGGGCACAGAAGGTTGCAGATTTTGCACCCGGAGCATTTGGTTTCATCAATAGAGGCTGTTATTGCTGCAACCTCTATCTTTCCCCGAGCGATCATTGCTAAAGCCCGGGCTGCTGCTGCTGAAGCCTGAGCTACGCTGTCCGGGATATCCTTGGGACCTTGACAGCAGCCGGCGATGAGTATGCCTTCAGACATCGTTGCCACGGGATCAAGCTTGGGATGCCTTTCCAAGAAGAAGCCGTCGGCGCTCCGACCGAGATGGAAAAGCCGGGCCACTTCGTTAGTATCTTTGCGCGGCTCTAGGGCAATGCAGAGGATAACCATATCCACGGGAACGCGGAGCATAATTCCTAGTAGAGTATCCTCAACAAGGACAACCAGTTTCCCTTTCTCCTCCTCAACTATGGCTTCATCAGTAACTTTAGCTACTTTTCCTCGAATGAAATTAATACCCTCATTCGAAATACGGTTATAAAACTCTTCGTAACCCTTGCCGAAACAGCGCATGTCAATATACATCTGATAAATCTCGGCATCGGTTTTTTCCTTAATTAAGTGGGCATATTTAAGAGCATACATACAGCAAACACGGGAGCAATACTCATGGTAGTTCTTATCACGGCTGCCAACGCAGTGGACAATTGCCACGCTCTCAGGCTGCCGGCCATCGGCAAGGATTATATGTCCTTCAGTGGGGCCAGTCGGGCTGCACAGCCTCTCAAATTCAAGACTAGTGAACACGTTGGGATAACGCCCATAGCCATACTGAGGGATAGAGGAAGCGTCGAAAGTGTCAAATCCTGTAGCGATAATGATATTGCCCACCTCCAACTCAAAGATGAGCTCGCTCTGCTCGAAATTGATGGCATTGGCCTCGCAGAATTTCTCACAAGCACGGCATTTTCCTTTGAGGAAGTAAGCACAGTGTTCTGTATCAATGACTGGTATATTGGGCACTGCCTGAGCGAACGGCGTGTAAATTGCCTTGCGCTTGCTTGTACCAGCATTAAATTCACTTAATGCTGTCCAGGGACATTTCTCCTGGCAGACGAGACAACCAATGCATTTACCCTCATCAACATAGCGCGGCTTTCTCCTAATTTTGACCCTGAAGTTACCTACGTAGCCAGAAATCCCAACAACCTCACTATAAGTTAGAATTCTGATGAAGGGGTGACGGGCAACCTCAGTCATCTTTGGTGTAAGAATGCAAGCGGCGCAATCCAATGTCGGGAAGGTTTTGTCAAACTGTGCCATATGCCCCCCGAGGCTAGGTTCTCGTTCTACGATATAAACCATGTGATTTGAGTTGGCGATCTCCATGGCAGCCTGCATGCCAGCAATGCCACCGCCAACAACAAGAGTAGCCGGGAAGATCGGCACGCTGCGGATCTCTAAGGGTTCATGATGGGATACCCGGTTTACTGCTGCTCGAACCATTCTTTTAGCTTTCTCGGTAACCTCCGGGCCCGGCTCATGAAGCCAGGAGCAGTGCTCCCGAATATTAGCCATCTGGAACAGATAAGGATTTAACCCGGCCTCGCGGAGCACTCCTTGGAAAGTCTTTTCATGAAGGCGAGGGGAGCAGGAGGCTACCACAACCCGGTTGATCCCCAGCTCCTTAATATCATTTTTGATGAGCTCTTGCCCTGGATCAGAACAAGTATATGGGTAGTGACGCGAAACCACCACGTGGGGCAAGGTTTCAGCATACTTGGCTACCTCTTCCACATCAACTGTGCCAGCTATGTTCGTTCCACAATGGCAAACATAAACACCAATTTTTACTTCTTCCATTTTGGCTCGCTCCTCCACTATTATATTTATATTGCCTCAGCAACAAGCTCAGCGATATCTTTAACCTGCATAGTCTCTGCCTTGCCCATAGAGAGCAAACTGTCTCTATAGTTGAGGAAGCAGTAAGGGCAAGCTACAGCTATTATATCAGCGCCTTTTGCAACAGCTTGTTCCACCCTTATGTCAGAGAACCTTTCCCCTTTCGGGGTATCCATCCAGATTCTACCACCACCACCGCCACAGCAAAGACCGTCCTCACGAGCATCGGGGAATTCTATTAACTCCAGGCCAGGAATACTTTGCAGAATTTCTCTTGGCTCATCGTAGACATCATTGTGTCTCCCCAAATAACAAGGGTCGGAATAGATTACTTTCTTGTTTATCTCTTTAGAGAGTTTCAATTTTCCCTGCTCGATAAGTGAAGCCAGATATTGGGTGATATGAATTACCTCAAATTTGCCTCCAAGCTCAGGATACTCATTCTTAAAGGTGTGATAGCAATGCGGTGAGGAAACTACCACAGTTTCAACACCATTATTGCTAAAGAGACTAATATTGTTTTGGGCCAGACTTTGAAACGTATCTTCATACCCGGCTTTTCTAATTGACTCGCCACAGCATTTTGCTTCAGTACCTATAAGACCATAATCAATCCCAAGCTTATTGAAGATTGTGGCAGTAGATCGAGCTATTGTTTTTACATCAGGGTCATAGGAAGGAACACAGCAAGGGAAATAGAGTATTTCGGTACCTGAAGTAAAATTCTTCACCCCGAGGTCCTTAGCCCAGTCATTTCGCTTTTCCGGTGCCTCACCAAGTGGATTACCTACACCAGCGATGTTCTTAGCTGAAATTCTCAAGGCATCAGGGACAACGCCGATACCCAGGCTAGCTACGGCTCGGCGCAGAGCCCTCATAACATCTATTATCTCGACACCTCGGGGGCAGCGTTGAACACAAGCTCCACAAGTGACGCAAGTCCAGACATCCTCGCTGCCAAAATCGGTTGTCCCAAGCTGAGCTTGATGCATGATGCGGCGAACGAGAAAACTTCGGACCAAATTCCAGGGACAAATACCGGTGCAAAGACCACATTGGTAGCACGATTTGATAGGCTCACCACCGGCCTCGAGTATCACATCTGTAGCTTCTTTGTAAGGACTTAGCACTTCCATTTCAACCTCGACTTTTCAAAGATTTGCTAAAAAAAGGGGTGGCTCTCACAAAAGAATTGTACCCACCCTTTTCTTCCGTAACCTAAATTGAAGCACGGCGGGAAAGTATAACAAACCCTGCCAAATGACGCAAACTTCTGTGCTAGCCTTCTGGCAAAATGGTTGATGGTTTATTTTCTAAAAGTTTTTATTACATTGGGTTCGGGGGCAGATGATGGTATCAGGAGAGCAGACAAGGCTCTCACGTCCCTTAGTGAGGCTTTATTGTTTTACGCCACGTTCAGTTGTTATTGAGCCCAATACACCGTTAATTAACCGGGGGGAAGAATCGCTTCCGAATTCCTTGGCTAACTCTACAGCCTCATTTATAGCTACCTTGAACGGAGTTTTATCATCAAATAAAATTTCGAAAATAGCCAGGCGCAAAATATTTCTATCTATGATAGACATCTGCTCTGGGGGAAAGGCAGGGGCAAATTTTTTAATAAGAGCATCAATCTCAGATTTGTTCTGTAGGACTCCTTTCACAAGCTCTTCACTGAAGCTAAGTGCTTCTTGAGCCAGTGTTTCCCCTGCTCTTAAGCGAGCTGAGGTTTCCTCTACCTTATGCTTCGTGCAATCAAGCTCATAAAGCGCTTGGAGAGCAGCGATTCTTGCCCGTCGCCTGATGCCAGCCATTAGTTAGTTGGATTCTCTGTACATGCTAGCTGCGTTATATCCTCAATTCCTGATATATTGAAGGTTTGGAGTTCTGAATTGATTCGCCTGATTAAACCACTAAGCACTCTCCCGGGGCCTATCTCATAGAATGTGGTGACTCCACTGTGCATCATATATTCCACCGACCCTTGCCATTGGATGCAATTGCGAAGTTGTTTCACTAATTCTTTTTTTATCGAATCAATGTCGGTTAATGGCCGAGCGGTCACATTGGATATTACAGGAATATTTGGTGGTCGAAACCTAACGTTCGAGACGATTTTGCTGAATTCAGCTATGACCGGCTCCATCAAAGCGGAATGAAAAGCCCCGCTAACCTTTAAAGGAATAAGGGCGCGAGCACCTCTTGTCTTGGCTAATTTATTAGCTTCAGTCAGAGCTTGGACAGCACCACTAATCACAATCTGCCCAGGACAGTTTATATTGGAGATTTCAGTTCCAGTTTGAAGGCATACATCTTTAACTGTTTCCTCATCAAGTCCTATTACAGCCAGCATGCTCCCGGGATTTTTGAGCCCAGCCTCATACATTAATCTCCCTCTTTCCCTGACAAGCAAAACAGCATCAGCCAAGCCCAGCGCACCAGCAGCCACCAGAGCAGTATATTCACCCAAACTATGTCCAGCAACAAAGGCAGGAGATGGAAAATTGCCGCGGCTGGCTTGTTGTAGCGCTTTAAGGCAGGCAATGCTGACGACCAGTATCGCTGGCTGGACGTTGTGCGTCTTTGTTAATTCCTCCTCTGGACCTTCAAAGCATAAACGGGAGAGTGAAAAGCTTAAAGAAGCATCAGCTTCATCAAAGACTTTCTTGGCTGAAGGATAGCTGTCATACAAGTCCAACCCCATACCAACGCTTTGGGCGCCCTGCCCCGGGAAAACATAAGCTACCTTGGACAACTCAGCCATGCGAACTATTTCTTGGCGGGCTTGACCTCAATTGCTTCTCTATCATTGTACCAGCCACAGTTAGGGCAAACACGGTGAGATAACTTGGGACTGTGACAATGTGGGCACACATCCATGGCAGGCCGAGTTAGTTTAAGGTGGCTGCGCCTTTTCCCCTGGCGTGCTTTAGCAGTTTTTTTCTTAGGTAGTGCCATGTGAATTCGCCTCCTTCATTCCTGGACAGTCAGGTCGACATAGGGGTTCCATGGGCAAATTTAACAATACATATTGCCGTATTAACTCGCTCAGGTCAAGTATATTTTTATCATCAATAGTAAACTCTTCCGATTGTTCCGGCGAAGAAAGTTCTAAATCACCAGACACATCAGATATCGGAAGAAATTCTTCTTCCGCAGTGAAACTTATAGGGCATAAGAATGCATCAAGGCAGCGGCTACATATGAGTTTTACCTCAGCATTTAATTTACACTGAACCAAAACTCCTTGACCGATACGAATCACCTTTGCCTTTCCTTCAACAAAACCTTCAACTTCCTCACCAATTATCCCACTTATATCATGAATTTGGCTAGAGCCAACGGGCTCCTTCAGCAACTGAGCTACATTTATCAAAACTTTCCGAGGTTCTCTTTTCATCCGCCATAACCTAGAAATTTAGACCAACCACAAAGTATAATAACTATTCATAAGAGGTTCAAGTATTAGAAATAGAAAACGCCTATTTTATCACTTTGAGCGGAGAGCTCAAATCAACAGGAGGAATTGCTAAATGACCTTGGAGATAGAAGAACTTAAGCTGAAGATAAAGGATAGAGTCGAATCACAAAGGCAGCAACTTATCCAGTTGAGCCTGAATATCCATGATAACCCTGAGTTGGGCTTTAAGGAAGAGAAGGCAGTGGCTTGGCTTACTGGCTATCTTGAAGACAGTGGATTTCATGTAGAACGAGGCATTGCCGGCCTGGCTACAGCCTTTCGAGCGACATATGGCCAGGGGAGCCCCACGATTGCTCTGCTTGCCGAATATGATGCTTTACCCAAAATAGGACATGCCTGTGGACATAATATCATAGGTGTTTCAGCAGTTGGGGCTGCTGTGGCTAGTAAGGCTATCATTGACAAATTAGGAGGCAGTGTTGTAGTTATGGGCACTCCTGGAGAGGAAGTCTTCGGTGGCAAGATAGACATGGTGAAAGCGGGAACCTTCAAGGAAATAGATGTGGCTATGCTAGTACATCCCGAGGTGAGGAACATGCCAACCGAAGAGGCACTTGCCTGCAGCTCCTTGGAAGTGGAGTTTTTTGGTCGGCCAGCTCACGCTGCTGGCCAACCTCACAAAGGCATAAACGCCCTTGACGCTATGATTTTAGCTTTCACATCAATAAATTCGCTGCGCCAGCACATAAGGGGGGATGCACGCATCCATGGCATAATCACTGACGGAGGTGAAGCACCCAACATAGTGCCTGCTCACAGCGCTGCGGTATTTTTGATACGTGCTTTAGATTATGATTATCTTGCTGAATTGAATGATAAGGTTTTGAACTGTTTTACAGGCGCATCTATAGCTAGCGGGGCAAGATTAGAATATAGGTGGAGAGACAGGACTTATGCTCCGATGAAAAGCAATATGACTTTAGCCGGGCTGTTTAAGCAAAATCTGGAATCGCTGGGACGCCAAGTAGAAACCTGTGACCCCCAATTTGGCATGGGCAGCACCGATATGGGAAATGTCAGTCAAGTGGTACCAAGCATACATCCCACAATAGCCATTGCTCCCCGTGAGGTATTGATACATACACCGGAGTTTGCTGCAGCAGCCGCCTCGCAAGCGGGACAGCAAGGCTTAATGGATGCAGCCAAGGCAATGACAATGACTGTGGTTGATATCCTCCAGCCAGGAACGATTGATAAGATTAGGCAAGAGTTCTATCGTGGTTAGAGTGGGCGTTCCCAATCCAAAGTCGAAAGTCGATGGTATAATTAGTATAAATCTTGTCCCCTCTTATGTGAGATTGCTCAAGTCTATGTGGAGGACAAAGTTCTGGCGAGGTGAGGGACGCTGTGATATGTGAGAGGGCACAGCTACAGATTAGAGTTTCAAGCTATGGCCGAAAATTACCAAGTAGTCATCATTGGTGATGGACCGGCGGGGCTCACCGCCGGGCTATATTGCGCCCGCTCGAGGTTTAATACTTTGCTTATCGAAAAGGGAGTAATTGGCGGGCAAATTACCAACGCCGAGCGGGTGGAAAATTACCCTGGCTTTCCCAAGGGTATCTCAGGTATTGAGTTAGGACAACTTATCCACGAGCAAGCCACTAGCTATGGATTGGAAACCTTGCTTGTCGAGGTTATCAAAGCGATACCCAACCAGAAGCATAATCTGATCAGCACCAGCGAAGGCGATTTTGTAGCTGAGTCGATAATCATCGCTTCTGGCTCGCAATTCCGCAAACTAGGCGTGCCTGGTGAAGATAAATTTGTGGGCAAGGGAGTTTCCTATTGTGCTACCTGTGGTGGCCCTTTATTCAAAGGTAAAACAGTGGCCGTAATAGGTGGCGGCGATGCTGCCGTCACTGAGGCTCTCTACTTGAGCAAATTTGCTTCCTCGGTTAAGGTCATCCACCGCCGCAGCCAGCTTCGAGCCAGCAAGCTATTTCAGGAAAGAGCTATGGCCGAACCCAAGATAGAATTTATTTGGGATACCATAGTAACCCGAATTGAAGGCGACGGGGTAGTTAAGCAACTCATGCTAAAAAGCACCGAAAATGCTAAAATATCATTATTAGAGCTAGCAGGTGTTTTTGTGGCTATCGGCTCAGAGCCCAATAGTGCCCAATGGCGGGAATTGTTGCATTTAGACGAAGAAGGCTACATAATCACCAATGAACTCATGGAAACGAAGATTCCAGGAATATTTGCTGTTGGAGATGTCCGCCATAATTCAGCCAGGCAGGCGATAACTGCTGCTGGAGATGGCGCTACTGCTGCCATATCAGCAGCGCGATTTTTGTCATTCTGAGCAAAGTGAGGGATTTTATGAAAGTTGTTTTACTAGAGGACCTCCCTGGAAAGGGAAAGGCTGGAGAGATAAAGGAGGTGAGCAAAGGTTATGCCAAGAATTTCCTTTTGCCTCGGGGTTTAGCTTTGATAGCCACCCCCACGGTCATTAAGCAAGTAGAGTCCAGGCTAGAGAAAGAGAAGCTTGAGGAAAGTATTGATCGAGATAAACTAGTTGAACTGGCTCAGCAAATTGAGGGAAGGGAAATTCGTTTTAAAGCTCGCATGGGTGCTGGAGAACGCTTGTTTGGCTCTATCACCGCTGCCGACGTAGCTGAAGAATTAAGTCGGGCCATAGGTTCTCCTATTGATAAAAAGAAAATAGACATAGAAAAATCTTTACGCAAAACAGGTAGCTATGAAGTAGCCGTTAAGTTAGCCAGCGACATTAATCCGCAAATTACAGTGGTTATCGAAGAGGAGAAAGAGACAGAGGCAGAGAAAAAGAAGAAGAAAGAAGAGGAGAAGGAGAAGGATTAGGCATGACCGAGGGAAAATTGCCACCCCATGATATTGAAGCCGAGGAGGCAGTAATTGGGTCTCTGCTTATTGACCCCGAGGCCATATTAAAAATTGCTGCTTCTCTCAAGCCCGAGGATTTTTTTTCAGAAACAAATCGGGCGATTTACCAGGCTTGTTTCTCTCTTTATCAACGTCCTAATGAAGTCATAAACCAGATTACAGTGGCTCATGAGCTAATGCGTCAGGACAAGCTGGAGCAAATTGGTGGTGCTGCCTTCTTAAGCCATTTAATAAGTAATGTACCCACATCCCTCCATGTTGAATATTATGCTCAAATAGTATCCAATACAGCAATAATGCGGCGACTAATCGCCGCTGCCGGGCAGATCGAGGCTCTTGGCTACGAAGCCAGCCCAGATGTTGAGGCTAGCCTCAACGACGCTGAAGATATCCTGTTCAAAGTGCGAGCTAGGCAGGGGCTTCGAGGCCTTGTTCCGATTCGCGAGGTTCTCGGTCAATATTTTGACAAAGCTGGGCCATCTACTACGCTTAGGACAGGGGAAATACCTCATATTCTAACTGGTTTTACTGCCTTAGATGATTTTTTAGGAGGATTACAGAGGACTGACTTAATCGTTTTAGCCGCCAAGACTAGTCTGGGTAAGACCAGCTTGGCCCTAAATGTTGCCAGAAATGCCGCTATTAACCAGAAGGCCTGTATTGCGCTGTTCAGTTTGGAGATGTCCCGACAGGCAGTGGTACAGAGACTTCTAGCCAGCGAATCCGGGGTGGATTCTGGAAAGGTTCGTCTTGGGCGCTTTAGTGAGAAGGATGAGATAAAAATCATGGAAGCCAGCGGCGTCTTATCCGAGGCGCCGATTTATGTTGATGATTCACCTAAGCTTCGGGTGGCAGATATCAGGAGCAATGCGCGGCGACTTCACTTCGAACGCGGCATCGACCTGATTATCATCGACTATCTGCAACTGATACAGAGCGATGGCAAAAATGAAACCCGAGTCCAAGAGCTCAGTAACATAACTCGTGCCCTAAAAACCCTGGCCCGGGAACTGAATGTGCCTGTCTTAGCCCTATCGCAACTAAGTCGGGCCATCGAAGCGCGTCCCTCCCATATACCTCAGCTTTCTGACCTGCGCGAATCTGGCAGCATTGAGCAGGATGCTGACGTGGTCATTTTCATTCACCGGGAAGATCTGAATTATTCTCCTGACGATTGGAGCAAGGTGCATGATATTGAAACGGAACCTTATCCCCGTGGCATCGCCGATATTATCATAGCCAAACACCGCAACGGTCCTTTAGGACAAAGAAAGCTGCGCTTCCTGGAAAGGGTTGTCAAATTTGATAACGTAGAGGCTGAGTTGATTTCTGCCTCTTAAACCACCCGCGAAAATCTTGCGATTTTCGCGGGGACCTGTTTAACAAAATAGAATTCATCTGGGGTTAGTTAAGGATAAAAAAATGCCTGACCGACAATTATCAAGCTCTCAAAGGAAAACAGATTTTATTCCCGTGCCTGACTCTTTCTTTACCCAGGCAGTGCCTAAGATTCAGGACCTGGCTGAACTTAAAGTAGTGTTATATGTGGCTTATATTATCACGCGAAAGCCAGTCCATCCTCACCCCGATATTATCGGGGTTACTTACAAGGAACTGAAAGCTGAAAGCTGTCGACTGTCAGCCGAGTTAGGCGAGGAGACACTTCGCCAGGCTTTGGACTTGGCTGTAGAGCACGGTACTCTATTACGCTCGAGGTTAAATATAAATGGAATGTTCGAGGATGTTTACTCTCTGACCGTTGATAGCCATCAGCCGCCGACTATCAACATCTTTGCTCTCTACGAGCAGAATATCGGCATGATACAGGCCATGATTGCTGAAGAACTTAAGGAGGCAGAGAAGCTTTATCCACCCCAGTGGATTGAAGAAGCCTTTAAGGAAGCAGTTACGCTGAATAAACGCAGTTGGAGATATATCGCCCGCATCCTGGAAAGATGGGCTAGCGAAGGTAAAGACAGTGGAGAGTATAAGAGAGACATTAAAAAGGATGGCCCAGACAAATATATCAAAGGCCGATACGGACACCTCGTCAAAAGATAACGTTCCCCCTCCCTCGATAGAAGAAGACGCGGGTGAAATCTGCCCTATTTGCAAAGGGGCGGGCTTTGTTCATCCTGCTCTAGATTCAGGAAAAGTTGATTTCAGCCGGGTGGTACCCTGCCGATGCAGTAAAGGGGAACTGAGAAAGAAAAAAACAGAATATCTTGAGAAATACAGTAATTTGGGCTCCCTGTGGCAGCTTACCTTTGATAGTTTATCTCCTAAAGGAAAGGCGGCAAGTGCCATTTCCCAGGAGCGCTTTGCTCAGGTCTACCAGGCTGCCAAAGCCTTTGCTGATAATCCCCAGGGTTGGCTGGTATTTTTAGGTCCCAGTGGCTCTGGTAAAACACACATGGCTTGTGCTATCGCCAATTATCGTCTCAGCTTAGGGGAGCCTGTATTTTACATCGGTACTGCTGACCTCCTTGACCACCTCCGTTCCGCTTTCAGCCCCACAAGCGACATCACTTATGACGAGCTGTTTGAGCAAGTAAAGAATGTGCCTCTATTAGTACTTGATGACCTTACTCTGGGAAGCGCTACTGCCTGGGCTAAAGAGAAACTGGAGCAACTCCTTCATCATCGCTTCAATACCAGACTGGCCACAGTAATCACCACCGATGTACCGCTGGAAAGGATGGATGAACGCTTACGTGGCCATCTTGCCGATAATGAATTCTGCCAGGTATGGACGATTGAACCAGCACCGCCCTTGGAATCCCAGGGTGGCTTAGAGTTAGAGCTATTACGAAATATGACCTTTGATAATTTTGACCACAAAAGGATGGAACTTCCCCTGGAACAGCGGCAAAATCTGCGCCAGGCTTTCAACTTAGCAGTAGAATTCGCTCGCTCACCAGAGGGTTGGCTGATATTTCAAGGCGTTAATGGCTGTGGTAAGACTCATCTGGCAGCAGCTATCGCTAATTATCGGCTGGCACAAGGAAAACCAGTCTTCTTTGTGGTTGTTCCCGACCTTCTTGACCATTTACGTTCTACATTCAGTCCGGATAGCAAAATATCCTATGACGAGTTTTCTGAGAGGATCAAAGAGGTTCCACTGCTGATACTCGATGACTTCGGGGAACAATCGGCCACGCCCTGGGCTCAGGAGAAGCTATATCAATTGATAAACTACCGTTATAATGCCAGGTTGCCAATGGTGGTCACTACATGTCTCTCTTTAGATGAGATTGAAACACGAATCAGTTCACGAATGGTGGACCCAATGATAAGCCTAGTATTCAACATCACCGCTCCCGATTACCGGGGCAATGTAAAGTCTACACGGCAAGCTAAACGCTACTGATTTAAGCATTTCATAATTACCGCCTGCTCCTGACTCGGCGGAGGACAAAGTATCCCCACTTAACCCCACCGTAATCGTCATCGACATCCAAATCAGCATTAATTCTATTGGCTTTCCCGCTTCCTCAATCAGCTTCCATCCTAGAGAAGAAGTAAGAACCTGTTCAAATGAGATATGGTCTACCGCAACAAGCTGACCAAACATCTTGGTTAGATTGTCATCTATTATTGCCTTCATTCGTCGTGTCTATTTCCCACGAACAAGCTCTTGACCAAGGCGAAATGCGTCCTCGAGAGCCGCAGGATGCTCCTCAATCTGGCCTTTGGTATCAATTCCCCTGACTAATAAATCACCAGAATATTTCACGCCTATAGCATCAAAGAAATACTTCACCGTGAGCACTGCGCCATCAAAGAGCTTTTTGCCCTGAGTGGCGCCAACTGAAATGAACACTCCTCTGCGCACCCGATTGTCCTCCTTGCCCATGCCCAGCACATGTCTTCTTACCCAAAGCGCCTGGCATCTGTCTATTATGGCTTTCGCCTGGCTGGTGATACCATAGAAAAATATCGGTGAAGCAAAAACAATGTGGTCTGCTTCCAGAAGCTTTTTATAGAGCAATTGCATATCATCCTTAATGGCACAGTTGCCATCCTTGCGACAGGCGTATATTTCCAGGCATGGTGAGATTTTGAGCTTTGAGACCAGCATCTTTTCGACCTCGGCTCCGGCCTCCCTGGCACCTTCCAGCGCCCTATCAAGAAGGATTTCGGTATTGCTTTGCCTCCTCGGGCTGCCCATAATGCCTAATACTTTCATATCGCTTTCCTTCTCATAATTATAGCGCCCCGAATAAAATTGGGCATAAGCCCTTCGGGCTGAGACCCAGGACAGAACCCTGAGCAAGAATTGAATCCTGTTCTTTATACACCATACTTGTCTTTCAGTATCTGCGAGAGCTCAGGCAGGAAGGCAAATGCCTTCTCAACAAGCCCTTCCTCAATGCTTGAGACCTGACATTCGCTTACTGTCTTACCGACTGTGTTGACCTGGCCTAAATCGCTAAGGCAGCATCTGGCTGGTGCCACTAATGCCTGCATTGCAATTTGGTTCAAGGACAAACCTGTACTTTCTGAGATTACCTCCCAATAGTCTGAGAGAATCGCAGCCAGTGTTTCTGGTGTCTGCGTCGCCAGAGTTGTGGATTCAGTGGGGATAATGCCCCAGGAGATAACCCCGCCACTCTTAATGAATTCAGCCACGCTACCAGCATATTCCTTGGGCATAAACCCAATTTGATAGGCGTCGAAGGATAGAATTTCTACCCCCAACTCTAGCAGATAGGGCAAATTCACCTCAGCACAGAGATGCAGCCCCTTGGGACCTTCTAAGCCTTCAACGAAGTTATGATAGTCTTCTCTAGCATGTTGCTCGTTGTACCCGGAAAAACCGCTGAACACGTAGCCCAGCCCCGGTTCATCCACCCAGACAACGGCGTTAGGATTCTTCTTCCTGAGTTCCTGATACTGGATATTGACCTTTCTCTGAATGAAATCAAACAAAATAGTCCGCGCCTCTTCGTTATAGATGAGCGGCTTCAGGTCTTCATCCAATACTTTCAAGCCAAAACTCACCGGGCCTATGACCTGTCCCCTGATAGTTTTATAACCTCGAAGTTCCCTGGAGAGAAACTTGTGAAATACCCTGGAATACTCGGCGGTGAGAGCAAAAGCTTCCGGGACATCCATTTTCACGAAATACTCGTCGAGTTCTTGTTCAAATCGTGCAGTGTCAAAACTAAGCCTCTCTTTGTCAAAGTCAATAGCTATGCCCGGGAAATTTTGTGATGCTTGAACATACATATCTTCATACAAGCTCACTTTGGGAAGTTGGGGCCAGAATGGGATATCCAGACTCAAAGCAAGCTCCAGCGCCTGCTCAACATCCCTATGAGGCATTATCCCCATAGCGGTAGTGCTGCATCTCGCCTCAAATGCTATCATGAATTCCTGGTCTCTCCTCTCAAAAATATCCCCTAAATCATAGCACGAAGGCGGGAAAAATCTTGAATATCCTTTAAGGAATCCCATGACACCGATGAGGGTTGGTTCCAATCCCGCTTCGAGGACTAGTTACCGCATCAGCCGGAAATAGCGATTGAGGCCGAAACCTCCGCAAAAATTATTTCCTGAAACCAATCGCTATTTTAGGGTAACAATTGGAACGATGCACCTCTTTATATGCTCAGCCATCAATCATGGCATAAACCTGGGTGCATCTAGTACTGACAATAACCTCTCATCCAGTGATAGCTCCAAAGATTACTACTTATCGTCGCAGAGACGCGTGTTTTTATTTTCCTTGCGACATTGTATTCCCTGAGAGGCTTATGCGAATTTTCCTTGGTTCGCCGTTGGTAGCAGCTTCGTCGGTTGTGACTTCTTCAATATGAGCCACTGCGGGGATTGTTTGCAGCACATCAACAAGGTTCATGGACTCACGCAGGAAAACCAGAATTGAAGGAGTATCAATCTGAGGTACAATCATCTCAGTATTTGCAACTTCGGGTAATTGGTCAAGGAAGGACACGACTTCCATGATTTTAGCTATATCAAACGGAGGTAAGGTTTCCACTTCCCATTGCGGCTTGCCCAACTCTGGCTGGTCTTCAATCTCAAGTAATTTCGAGAGTTCGGAACTCTTTTCAATGTAGTCAGCAGCCTGGCTTGGCTCCGGGTGTTCGACAGGTGCCTTGCTCTCTTCCGTGACTATGGTGTCTCTTCCCTCTGTGATTTCCGCGGCTGAGGCGTCTTTCCCTTCCGCAACTGTGGTGTCTCTTCCCTCTGTGATTTCCGCGGCTGAGGCGTCTTTCCCTTCCGCAACTGTGGTGTCTCTTCCCTCTGTGATTTCCGCGGCTGAGGCGTCTTTCCCTTCCATGACTATGGTGTCTCTCTCTTCCGCGATTTTTGCGGCTATAGTGTCGCTCTCCTCTGCGATTTCAACGGCTGCGGTGCTGTCTTCCTCCCCGGGCTCAGACAACTTATTGTCAAAATCTGCCTGTACCGCTGCTGCCTGCTTCTTAAGGCTCTCCAGTTCTTCCAGCATATAGCCGAATTGTTGATTTACAAGGTTGCGTATTTCCCCCCTGATTTTATTTTTCTGGTTCTCTAGCAGCAGTGTTGCTTCCTCTTCAGCTTTGGCCTTGATTGCATTAGCCTTTTCATTAGCAATCTCCACAGCTTCAGCTATTTTCTTTTCCGACATCTGGCGAGCTTGCTCTTTGGCTTTATCTATAATGGCAGCACTCTCAGCTTTAGCTTGTTCTGCGGCTTCTGTTTTGATCTGCGCGGCCAGCTTGTCGGCTTCGACAATGTTCCTCTCCGCAAGTCTGTTAAGAGACTCGATATGATCCTGGGACTTGGCCAGTTTATCCCGCTCCTTGATAAGCTCGTCAATGAAAGACGCTACCTGAGCCTCATCTAGCCCGTTTTTTACTCGCTTGAACTCACGCTCTCCCAGCACAATGACATCATCTTTAGCAGTATTACCCATAATATTCACCATACTCTACCTTTCTCACAGGACTCGATAACGCGGCAGGTGTACCCATGTAACGCGCCAGTCCCGTTTCATTTCACGAGGTTCCGCCATATTTCTATTTCTTGATTTCACCCTGAAAGGCCTTCCAGATTCTCTCTGCATTTCTTTTAGTTTCTTCCCAGGCTTGCTCGATGGTCTCCTGGCGTACTTTCAATGCTTCATCCACACTGTCCTGGTGAATCTGCTTGGCTTTCATTTTCGCTTTCATATACGCTTCCTCAGCTTCCTGTTCGGCCTTTTCCAGGGCTCGCGCGGCTTTTTCTATAGCTTCGGCACAAAGTTTAGCGGCGTGCTCTTCAGTTTCTTTATAAGACATCTCCCCTTGGCGTTGGCGTTCCTGATATGCTGCCGCTACCTTTCTCTGAGCTTGCTGATAGGACTCATATGCGGCTTGGGCCTGGCTCATTAACTCAGCAATAGGATCCCCACCCTCCTCGAGTACCTCGGAGGGAAGCTCGACCATTTGTTTCACATCTTTGCTTACCTCCTTCTTGACTTGTGGATTCTTAGTCATTGTAGTTGCCACGATACACCTCCTGGAATTTGTTCCTCAAAATCGATGGTATTCTTCACATTTTGGCCACATGGTTCTTCTGAATTCTTTTAGTCTCCGCCTCAAGGCTGTGTAGTTCATCCTCCGCGAACAGCCTCCACCCCTTCCTGTCTCTATATTCGGCATCCTTTACGATGTCTTGCCTGATCCAGCGGAACAGAGTGCTCTTACCTATGCCAACTATCTGGCAAACTTCAGCAGTCCTATAATAAATTCGACCATCTATTTTTACAGGCATATGCAACACCCCCTAAGACTAACTGAATATAGTCTAAGACCCGTTCGCTTTCCCGTCAATCACCCATTAGTAACCTTACTTTCGTAAGGGACCAAGATTGTCTTGCACTCTACTAGCTTTCGCAGAGGCGACCAACGAAGGAAGCGACGAAGCTCAGGTGGTGGATTCAGGTTATCCCTGAAAGATGAGAGTCAAATGCAAGCATATTATATGAAGTGCCGTGCCAAGAGGGAACTGAGAAGGGCTGGATTTTCCCGGTGTCGGGATATCCAGCCCTTGTATTTTACAAATCACTTAACAGGCTTTTGTGCAATACAGGCGGCATTTACTTACGCACCGGGATTCATAACGTGCCCGACAAAAAGAATGGCACCCGTTTCAATGTCGCGAATCAGGAAGATGAAGGGGTGGTCTATGGTGACTTCCACTGGCTGGCCTGGTATTGCGGTTTCTCCCACGATCACCGCCGTGGCCGCTGCCGCCTCTGTGCCTGCCTCATCTACCGAGACAAAAGCCTTGTGCAGCACTTCACTTATGAACAGGTCCGGTGAACCCGTCATACCGGAAAAATCGGCAGCCCCGGAGAAGGCAATCGGCATGCCCATCCCGGCGAGGGTATCCGTCAAGCTGAATTCCGAGTCAAATTCGAACTTGGGCATAGTCAGGGCGACCCCAGTAAATTGCAAACCGCTTATGATGTCACAGACCTGCTGAGCCTGAAGTCCTTCTTCGAAGGCCTCGAAGTTCCCGGGCGCAGGAAGCAAAATCACCATGGAGAGTTCACCACCATCATATAGCAGCTCAACCGCCTGGTACCCTTCCCCATCGGTGTAGCCGAAGGCCTCCGTCTGCTTCATCATTGGCACTATTACCTGCCCGCCGTCAAGCAGGTAGAAATGGCCATCCGCTGTCACGTCCTCATTGAAGGGGTACTCCCAGGCAGCATTGAAGTAGATAGCATTAGTCAGCACAAGGCGGGTCAGCGAAGTAATCACACCCTCCGGGATAAGGTCCTTAATGCGTTCTTCAGTCTGGTCACTGACCCAATCGTTGATGGTAAGGCGGGACTTTTCCGTCTCATTCATGAAGTCCAGTATTCTCAGTCCGGCCCCGTAGTTCTCGGCCAGGACATCGAGGAAGGTGGGAAGGAAGCCGTAATCCTTTTGCCCCCAGATGGCGTTAACGATGTTCAGCCTGAACCCTTCGTCATCCTTGCCCTGGGCGCCTTCACCCCTGCTGGCAAGTTCTACATCGAGCCAGTTGAATGCCGGGTGCAGCCTCTCCTGTTCAAGAAGGAATTGAAGGGTAGCGGCCATCTGCTGAGCAGTTTCGCCGCGCGCTCCGGCGTATGTCATAGCCAGCGCCACTGAGATGCTGTGAGGAGAATAGAATAGATTACCTTCCTCCCCTTTAAGCGCCTGATAAAGCTCAAAGGCAAAGGCGCTGTTTCCTTCAACCAGTAATGCTTGCTCACTCGGATTGACATCCGGTGAAGTTATCCGCTCCTTATCTGATATGAGCAACTCGCCTCCTGCTGCCTGGTCACAGGCTATCAACGGCAGTACCAATAATACGATTAATGCTGATATCAATGCCTTCTTCATCTCATGCACCTCCTATAAATATTCAGATTCGGAACCATTTCACCTCCAGATTTAACAATCCAAACTTCCGTGTAATACACGTGGCATTTACTTATGCACCGGGATTCAGGACACGCCCGACAAAGAGAATAGCACCCGTATCAATGTCGCGAATCAAGAAGATGAAGGGGTGGTCTATGGTGAATTCCACAGGAGGTTCAGGTACTGCTGTTAGTTTCATAATCACTGCGGTGGCAGCAGCAGCCTCGGTGCCATCTTCATCCACGGCAACGAATGCCTTGTGCAGAACGTCTGATATGAACAGCTCAGGATTACCAGTCATTCCGGAGAAATCCGCACTGCTAGAAAAGGCAATCGGCATGCCCATCCCGGCGAGGGTGTCCTTCAGGCTGAATTCCGAGTCAAATTCAAACTGGGGCATCGTCAGGGTGACATGAGTAGGTTGCAGACTGCTTATAATGGCATCAACCTGCTGAGCCTGAAGCCCTTCTTCAAAGACCTGGAAGTTACCAGCTTCGGGCAGGAGGATAACCATGGAAAGTTCATTGCCATCGTATTGCAGCTCAACTGCCTGGTATCCTTCCCCCTCGGCGTAGCCGAAGGCCTCCGTCTGCTTCATCATCGGCACGCTGACCTGCCCGCCGTCAAGAAGGTAGAACGGGCCATCTGCTGTAATGTTCCCATTGAAAGGGTATTCCCAGGCAGCATTGAAGTAGATAGCATTGGTGAGCACAAGGCGGGTCAGTGCATCAAACAAGCCTTGCGAGATAAGGTCTTCAATGCGACCTTCCGTCTGGTCACTGACCCAATCATTGATGGTGACGCGGGACTTTTCCGTCTCCGTTATGAAGTCCAGTATTCTCAGCCCGGCACCATAGTTTTCGGCCAGGACATCGAGAAAGGCAGGAAGGAAGCTGTAGTCCTTTTGCCCCCAGATGGCGTTAACGATGTTCAGCCTGAATCCCTCACCGTCCTTACCTTCAGCACCTTCATCCCTGCTGGCAAGCTCTGCATCGAGCCAGTTAAATGCCGGGTGTAGCCTCTCCTGTTCAAGAATGAAGTTAAGGGTATCGGCCATCTGCTGAGCAGTTTCGCCACGCGCTCCAGAGTATGTCATCGCCAGCGCCAGGGAGATACTATAGGGAGAGTAGAAAACATTACCCTCATTCTTCTCTTTAAGCACCTGATAAAGCTGGAAGGCGAAAGCGCTGTTTCCCTCAACCAGCAATGCTTGGTCACTCGTACTGACATCTGGTGAAGTTATCCGCCCTTGATCTGATTTGAGCACCTCGCCTGCTGCTGGTTGAGCCATTTGAATAGAGGCTACCGCCAGCAGCAACACTATGACTAATACGGTTATCAATCTCTTATTCATCTCGTTCACCTCCTATAAATATTTAGACTCTTTATTTTGCCCTTCAGTTCAAATTTGGCCATTTTATAAGCCTTTCATTTCGAGATAGGAGATTCCTCAGACGGTCCTTCGCTGCCACGGGGCTCATCGAGGAGGTAGCCAGAAGGAGCCAGAAGGTATCCAGGTTGAGAATGGAAGCTCCACCTCATTGATGTAATCCAGATTCTCCAGGCTGTTCATCTTTATCTTGGCGTCAGAGATAGTGTAGAGAACATCGTCTATGTAAAGGGACCTCTGCACCGAGAAGGAAGAGTAATAGTAGTAATTACCCTGTTCTAGGGCAGAGGGATCATCAATGTGTGTGATCCTACCTCTGAGTTGAAGCCCGTTATTTATAGATATATCAAATACGTATGCGCCTTGGTAGACAGGCTGGCCGTAAGCCCACACAAGCTCCGCCTCAGAATACTTCGTCACATCTACCTTTGCCTCCATGACAGGTATCACCATCAAGTTCCTGGACTTATCAAATAGGAATGCTTTGTGGTCCCATAAAACCGGCGAATCGGTGCCCCTGTCCCCTATTTCCAGCTTTGATATCTCCCGCGGGTTGCTGACATCGGTGACATCGAACAGCGATATCTTGACTCCCTGATACCAGGCAAATTCCCCCGCGTCCGTTGTCTCCTTACCTATCCCTATAATATGGTTCTCATCGTAAGGATGGAGGTAGTCTGAGTATCCAGTTACCTTCAGATAACCGAGAACTTCAGGGTCATAAGGGTTCTTCAAATCTATCACGAATAGTGGGTCAACCTGCTTGAAGGTTACCAGATAGCCTCTTTCGCCCATAAACCTGGCTGAATAGATGGTTTCCCCAGGAGCGAGGCCTTCCAGTGAGCCGACAATATTGAGACCCATATCCAGAATGTATACGTGGTTCCTGGTTGTTTCCCCGTATGTTGTGGTCGCCACCCTGAAGTAGTCATCATACTCGTCCATTGAGAACTGGTTGAGCACCATGCCGGGCACCTCACCACTGGCGACATACTCGATTTCATCACTTTCTATATGAATCCGGTGGATAGAACTTTTCTGGAAATCCCCCACATCCCTCCCCCACACGGGGAAGGTCAGGTAAATGTTGTTTAGAGAGACATACAGGTTACTACTGGCTCCAAGCAGGATTGTTTCATATGTTGGCTCCTGGTCATCATTCTGCGTGTTTATGGCCATAATAGTCGTGTACATGTAAAAGTAGTCGTAGACATCGCAATAGTAGATATCTGTGGCAGGTATTTCTGTCTCGTTGCCGCCAGAATGAATCTTGGGAAGGTTCAATTCATCGTCTTGTTCATACACGGGCTCATTTATCACCACATAAGCATAATCACCGATCATCCGTGAACTGACATATTGACCATCGGCAGAAAGCTCCCTTTGCAACCGGGGGTTTTCCCTGTCTGAGACATCATATACTTTGATAGCTATTGTTGGTGATATGTAGCCGCTGTAAGATTCCTCTACAACTGGCATATCATCATAATAGAGGTAGTAAGGCATTTCCTGTTCAAACAAGACCAGCCTATCTCCGTTGATGAATATTCCTGCCACTGTTCCCTCTAGCTCGATTTCAGATAGGACTCGAGCTTGCTCAGGGGGGTACGCCTTCACTATGATAGTCCTGTTCCCCGAGACGAGGTAGATATACTCTCCGTCGGTCTTAACGATATCTGCCTCATCCACCCCGGCGACCTGGATATTGGTTGTAGAGTAATCTGAGTCAGAAAACGCCAGTTTGGCGCCTTCTCCGCTTTCTGGCGCAGGTGCAGACCCAGTTATAGAAAAGTCAAAGAAGTTATTCCTCCAAAGGGACGTTTTATGTTGCGCGTTCGTCTCTATAAATCCTTTTAATTCCTCATAAGAAGCGAACCTGCTGATTTGCAGAGGCGAAGGCTCAGGCCTATACACCGCCAAAAGTCCCACAACCGCTATTAAAAGCACGGCAGTAGCGACGGGGGCTAATATTTTTGTCCAATCCCAAATAGTTCTCTTCTTAAAACGCCCGGAGTTGAGCAAAAACATTTTTAATGTTTGTTTATGGCCGGGAAGCTCGATTTCCGGAGTTTCAAGGTTTTCCAGTTTCTTAATTAGGTCCTCGTGTTTCATAAACTCTGTCTCCTTCTATTACTGTAAATGCACAAGGCCGAAAAAGGTTGCATTATTTAACCCGAAAGGTCGCAAGATTTTCGCGGGGTGGTTTATTCTGTTTCTCTTAATTTCTCCACTGCCCGGTGGAGCAAGGACTTTATCGTTCCCTCTTTCTTCCCCAATATTTCAGCGATTTCTTTAATCTGTTTCTTCTCAAAGAATCTGAGAGCAATGACCTCCTGGTATTTGGCAGGGAGCCGAACGATTCTTTCCTGAATTTCCAGAAAATCCTGATGTTGTTTCAATTTTTCCTGCGCTTCTATTAGTTCGCTTTCGGGGTCATGGGGTGATATGGGTTCAAAACCTTGTTCCTGTAATTCCTCCAGTGATACGGATTTTTTATATTCGGCTTTTCTAAAATATTGGTTAATCTCGTTGGTGGCGATTTTATACAGCCACGGGGAAAAAGAGATATTGCGCCAGCGAAATTGCCAGAGCTTCCTCAACGCCTTTAAAAATGCCTCTGAAGTGATATCCTGGGCAGCTTCAAGATTGGCAGTCCGCCTCAGGATATAGCCAAAGATTTTGGGATAATACTGGTCGTAAAGCTTGGCAAAAGCATCGGGGTCTTTTTGTGCTTGTCTGACGAGCTCCTTTTCTTCGCTTAAATCCATATTAGCCGGTAAAAAACTAAGCCTGCCCCAGTAATATAGTGCACTAGTAATAATTTAGTTTCCTCAAAATCCTAGTTTATACTGTATCACTCCCCCACGCACTGTCAAGCGTTCTTTCGTTCTTTCCAGATTTTCGTCGGATTGGTAAAAAGTCAGCAAATTGAATGATAGGAACTGAGCCCCCGGTCTTATACTCAACCATAATGGCAAGCTAACAAACTGGAAGAGTCTTTACGTTTTTGGGAAAACCTACCTGTTACACACAATCCAAGCAACTGTTATCAACTGTCGGGATGAAAATCGGGCTAGCTTCTCTTCTCCTTACCAATTCCACAACCTTCTCCTAGAAAACTACTGAAAAATCCTCCATGTCTTTTTTCGATTAGGGGTTTTTTCAGGAGTCTCATAGCAGGCCCCGCTCGTCTTGTGGTCTATCTCGATCCTGTATGGAGAACTGCCAATGCCTTCGTTACAGTGGTGCCGACACATCTAACGAGGTGAGGTTGATTAGAGTCGTAATAGACGGCATCTCCAGGCTTGAGAAATTCGACGCGATCCCCAACTTGCACTTTCATTTCGCCCTCCAGGACATAAAGAAACTCCTGTCCGGCGTGGGTGGAGAATTCTTCTTTGTCTGTTGGCACCAGCGTCACAATAAAAGGCTCCATCAATCGGTCAGCCTTTTCCGGGGCTAGGGATTCGTAAAAGTAGCCGTACTGCATACTCTTCGTCTCTCCATAGCGAGATATTGGCCGTCGTTCATCCTTGCGCACCACGGTCATGAGCTTGTCAATTCCTGGGGAGATAAAGTAGCCCATCTTCATGTCAAGTGCTCTGCCTAGCCTAGCCAACTGCCCCAATGCAGGGATCGTTTCGCCTGACTCTGTACGTTCCAAGGTAGCTATATCAATCCCCGTTCGGCTACTGAGGTCCTTAATGGTAAGCCCTCGCATTTCTCGAACCCTTCGAATTCGATCGCCCACAGATTCTTTTTCCTCGGCCATCCCTTTCAGATGGGCGAGGTTAGCCAGGTCGGTGAGAAAATCATCATGTTTCGCCGCTTTACCCTTAGCCGAACTCAATCTGGCAGAAGTCTTGCGCTTTATTTTTTCCTTTTTCATGGTGCCCTTCTTTCTAGATTGCCCTTCCCGACACGCCGATGTTACGAGCAATCACGATGCGTAGTATTTCTGACGTTCCCTCGCCGATTTCCAGAATCCTCTGGTCTCGATACAATCTCTCAACTTCATAATCCTTCATCAGGCCGTACCCTCCGTGAAGTTGCACTGCGTGATGGACACAGCGGCCCATAACCTCGGAACAAAACAATTTTGCCATGGCTGCCTCTTTAGTGATGGGACGTCCTTTTTCTCGTAGCCAGCAGACCTTGTAGAGCAGATTCCTGGCTAATTCGATCTCCAGCGCCATGTCGGCTAGCTTGAAGGCGTTGACTTGAAATGAAGCGATGGGTCGTCCAAATTGGTTACGTGAATTAGCGTATTGTAAACCCAATTCGAAAGCTGCCTGCGACCCACCCAGTCCCATGGCGGCAATGCTGAGGCGTCCGCCGTCGAGTGTGGCAAGCATTTGATGGAAGCCATCACCCCTCTTTCCCAGAAGGTTTACCTTGGGCACGACACAATCATCGAAAAAAAGTTCACCCGTGTTGGACGCCCGCCACACCATCTTGTCTTTCATCTTGTTAGCTGTGAACCCGGGGGTGCCGCTTGGAACGATAAGGCAACTGAGCTCCGGCTTGCCATCCTCACGTTTACCGGTAACAGCCTGGACAACAATGACACCGGTTAACGAGCAGGCCGAGTTGGTGATAAAAATCTTGTGCCCGTTGATAGTCCAGTAGTCCCCTTTAAGTGTTGCGGTGGTTCGAGAGCTTCCAGCGTCGGAGCCAGCATCAGGCTCCGTCAGACCAAACGCAGCTAGACACTCTCCCGAACAGAGCCTGGGAAGCCATTCTTGTTTCTGTTCTTCGTTACCGTAGTAATAAATAGGACCGATTCCTAGGGAGTTTCCGGCAGCGATAGTAGCGGCCTGGGAAGCATCAACCCTGGCCAGCTCTTCGACCGCGATCGCATATGAGATGTAGCCCATGTTGGAGCCGCCGTATTTCTCTGGAACAAAGCACCCCAGTAGGCCTAGATCCGCCATTCTGTGAGTTAGCTCGGCAGAAAACTCCTCTCTTTCGTCTAGCTCTCGGGCGATCGGGGCAATTTGTTTTTCAGCGAAAGCCCGAATGGCCTGGCGTGTTAGATTCTGCTCCTCGCTCAAATCAAAATCCATGGCTCATCTCCCTCAAAGGTGTACTCTCCTTATTGCCTTCAAGAAGCGATACCCGGTAGTGCAATCCTTTTTTGAAGTGTGTCCGAGCGATGTCGCTGGTGAGTCCAGTTGCTCTCAATTTCTTGGCTCCTCTCGCCTGCCATAGGAGTAGATTAAGATTTGAGCGCCCCTTGTGCAATAAGCTTCTCAAAGAAGTGCAGGCACTCGGGATTAGACAGGGCATCCCTGTTCATGACAGGTCTGCCATGGATTATGTTTGTGACAGCGCTTTCGACCTTCTTCATGTTCGTGGTGTAAGGAATATCCGGTACCGCAATGATTCTCGCCGGGACGTGTCTTGGGGAAGCTTTCTCACGGAGATTTCTCTTGATTTTGTTCTCCAGATCTTCCGTCAGATGATATCCTTCAGCCAATTTGACAAAAAGGAGGACACGCTGGTCTCCTTGCCATCTCTGCCCTATCGCCAAGCTATCAGCAATCTCCGGCAGCCCTTCCATTACGTTATATATTTCGGCTGTACCTATGCGAACCCCGGATGGTTTCAGTACTGAATCAGACCGACCATAAAAAGTAGCTCCCCCAGTATCACTATGAAATACGATGTAGTCCCCATGACGCCACACACCAGGGTAAACACCAAAATAAGCCTCCCTGTATTTCTTACCAGCCGGATCATCCCAGAAATGAAGCGGCATAGGCGGGGCAGCTGCTTCACAGACGAGTTCGCCTTGTTGGTCAAATACCGGACGACCTTTTTCATCATACGCCTTCACCTTCATACCCAAACCCGGTCCCTGCAATTCACCAGCGTATACAGGTTGAATCGGACTTCCAGTAAAAAAGCAGCCATTGATGTCTGTACCACCTGAACTGGAATTGAAATGCAGGTCCTTCTTGATTTCCTGGTACACGTACTCAAACCCTTCCTTCGACAGAGACGAACCGGTTTGCCATATCTCTTTTAATGATGACAAATCATAATCATTAGCTGGCTCAAAATTTTCACTCCGGAGATAGTTAATATAGCTGGCGCTGCAACCAAACATGGTCACCTTTTCATCCTGAATCAATTTCCACATAGCTCCCGGCCCGGGGTAGGCGGGATTACCATCATACAAAATAATGGTGTTCCCTGTGGCTAAAGAAGTCAGCATCCAGTTCCACATCATCCAGCTACAAGTCGTGATAAAGAAGTGAACATCATCTCGCTTCAAATCGGTGTGGATTATTAATTCCTTCAGTTGATTAACCAGAATTCCGGCTGCTCCTTGAACGATGCACTTCGGCTTGCCAGTCGTCCCTGACGAAAACATGATAAACACAGGATGGTCTGCGGGCAACTGTTCAAATTGAATCTCGGGCGTCCCTCCTGATAGGAAATCGTCATAATATACAGAGTTAGGAATACGGCTAATATCGGGTTTTTCTTCCCTGTAGCGGGTCACTACCACTTTCTCAATAGAGGGTATCCCCTTTACAATTTCAGCAGCGCTGGAAAGGGAATCAAAAGCCTTCCCTTTATAGAAATAGCCATCAACGGTAAACAAAAGTTTTGGTTCGATTTGACCAAAGCGATCAATAGCTACTCCAGAACCGATATCTGTGGCACACGAAGCCCAGACAGCACCAATACTCGTGCTGGCAAGCATCGCCACAGCTGTCTCTATCATATTAGGCATGTAGGCAGCTACCCGGTCTCCGGGCTTGAGTCCTATTCCTCGAAGAGATTCTGCCAGGCGTCCTACAGAGTTATACAGTTCAGAGTAACTCATTCTCGCTGACTTTTGAGTTTCTCCTTTGAATATGAAGGCTGTATTCTTATCCCTGTATCTCAATAGATTTTCGGCGAAATTTAGCCTAGCTCCAATAAACCATTTTGCACCGGGCATCTTAGTTACATCGTCAACCACTACTTCGTAGCCTTTCGAAGCCTTCACCCCAACAAAATCCCACACAGAAGCCCAAAAATCTGGTATCTTGTCTACGGACCAGTCATAAAGCTCCTTATAGGAATGAAAGTTCTGTTTATATCGTTTATTAACAAACTCTCTAAAACTGGTTATATTCGCATTCTTCTTTCGTTCTTCCGTCGGCTCCCAAAGTAATTTGCCCATACTGTCTCCTCCTTGTTCCGTTAGTGTTTGTGCTAATTAGCTCGCTACCGATTACCTGCTTAGAACCGGGCATCCGCATCATTGACTACAGGAATCCAGTATATATCAAGAATTGTGTTGGTGAAATCTTCGGTGCGGAAGCAAGCCTGCACTTTCATGCCTATTTCGGGTGTTCCGTATTGCAGATAGCCCTTGAATATAGTGCATACGCCAGGTAACTCAACGTCAACCTGGAAATAGGGGGTAGTGAGTTCTATACCGGCGCCAGCGTATTCCACATGCGCGTAGGTGTGCACCGTACCGATTACCGGCTGGGGCAGTTCTTCCCAGGTCATGGGCTGGTTACAGTCAGGACAGTCAGCCCGTGGCGGAAGCCACAGCTCGTGCTCTCCACATTCAGGATTGGCGCATCTGGTGGCTAGTAATTTACCCTTCGTCAGACCTTCGAAGAACGGGGAAAGTTTCCCATAAGTATGCCTGTGGGCCAGATTCCTCGGCCACTCTATCACTAGGGCTGGTTCGGATTGAAGTACCTTTGCGGGTTTGCCAGTATACTTGGTTATCTTGCCTTTTGATGCCACAGTTTTCCTCCTTTAAAAAGCCTTTCTGAGAATGCCTACTGTTACATGTGACCCTACACCAGCGTGAGATACCCAGAGTGACTGTTTAGCATTAGGTACCTGAAGGCTCTTCCAGTCTTCGGGCTTCTTCTTGCCAAAAAACTCCCAAATCTTGGGGTCGCCATGGAACTTATCATACTTGCCCTGTAGTTGCCAGAGGCACTCGATTCCTTGAAAGATGCCAGTTGCTCCTACAGCATGCATGGTGCCTATCAACCCTCCAGACAGATTGGATGGACATTTACCACCGAAATAAGCATCTCCAGATTCAATGTAATCAGGTTCCTGTCCATAGGGACGGAGTCCGATGTCTCCATAAGTTTGAATGTCACTTATGGTAAATGCATCATGTAACTCCACCAAGTCAAGCTCTTCAAGCGGGTTGGTGATGCCAGCCATTCGGTAGGCGAAATAAGCGGCAAATCGTGCCGCAGCGAAGCTTTCAAATCCCGGCCACCGCTGCCCCTCCTTTTTGTGCAGGCCCTTATACATATCGGCGGTCTCGTGTGGCAGTAACGGGATCTCCATATCTCTACGGTCTGCTACCCTCAAGGTATGGCTCCCGCCGGCTATGAAAAGCTCGCAAGGTTTATCTGTCAACTTATAGGCAGTTTTTTCATCGCAAAGTAGCATGCAGGCGGCACCATCTGTCATGGCACAGCATTCCAAGAAACGTAACGGATAGGTTGACATTGGGCTGTTAAGGACATCTTGAATTGTGTATTTGCCTGGTTGCTGAGAATATGGCGAGTAATAAGCGTAGAGGTGATTCTTGACTGCCACCTTGGCTCTAGTCTCCTCGGAGAGATTGTAAGCCCAGGCGAAACGGACGGCCATAGGAGCATAGTAAGCAGCATAAATGCGGGAAAGCCTAGTCTCAAAGTCTTTACAGGCTGCGTTAGCAATGTAGTAATTGCCTGTTCGCGTATCCACTTCAGACATGCGCTCCCAGCCTACGGCTAACGCCACATCAGCATATCCACTGGCTATCGCCATAGCAGCTGTTAGCACTGTGGAGCCACCGGTAGCCCCGCCAGTCTTGATACCTATATCATACATGGGGTCAAGACCGAGGTAATCAGTGACCTTGGCTTCGCACAGGAGCTGGTCTTGAAAGTGGTCGGCAAATTCGCCGCAGGCAAGAAAGTTGACTAATCCTTTGATTTCTACCGGAGAGAGCTTTAAATCATTAGTCTCTAACATCTGCCGGAATGCCACCATCACCTGCTCTTCGAGCTTCATTTCCGGGCAGAACTTCTTATAATTTGTCAGACCCCCAGCAACAGCAAATACCTTCCTGCTCCATTTGGGAATGCGCAAATTTCCTTTCTTCAAAGTAATCATTTGGATGACTCCTTTCCCTGTCTATTAATAACAGCAGTGTTCTTGTCTACCGTAATCGCCCTCAACATAGCATCGGCTTGTTTCTTTACATATGTTTTGAAAGTCCAGTGTTTTCTCAGATGCCAACGCCTGAGGGCCCAGGCATGCCCAAGAACGACTATGTCATGGGCAATCAGCTTGGGATCATCAATGTTAAACTCACCCCCTTCAATGCCTCTTGTCAGCAACTTCTCAAATACAGTTAATATACGCGCTTCAGAGTCGAAAATGACTTGCCGGGCATTGCCTGGCAGGTTTTTCATTTCCTGATATGCAAATAGAGTAATGTCTTGGTTGTCGTCATGCCATTCATAAAACTTTCTCATAAGCCCTACAAGAGCTATCGTCGGGCTTACCATTGCCAACTCATTGGCCCAATCTTCCAGGGAACCCGCCTGTTGTGACATAGTACTATTGATAAATCGAATAGAGGATCTCCTCTTTTGAACCGAAATAGTGATACAGCGTGCCGGCACTCATCTCGTAAGCTTTAGCCAACTCACGCATATTAGTCCGGTCATACCCTTTCTTAGTAAATACTTTTGTAGAGCATCGAACTATATGATTTCTGCGCTCTTTGACTAAAGCCTCGTGACTACTAAAAGTGCGTATTCTGAACTCTTCAGACAACTTTCACCCGGATAATTGAACAAACATTCAGTCTACAACTATTGCTCAACTATATCACCAGGTAGGCCTTCCGTCAACAACGTGTGCTAGCTGACCACATGAGCAACACTGGGTAGCATATTTCAGCAAGTTCCCCTTCAATATACTCTACGGGGACAAGATAGCCCGGGGATTGGTGCGGACAGTTGAAATCATACTCAATAGACCGAAAAGTTTAGCTTACGCATTTCACCTTAGTGTGCATCCAAGTAACATTTCAAGCTTTTGTTCAGGGTTAGGGTTGTCCAGCTCTACCACGTGCTATAATTCCTATTATTGATAGGAGCCAGCCACAAGAAACCTTTCTAGTATGGCTTCGTTTCTTGCCTGACACCCGCGACTTTAAAATATGAAATAGCGGTATCCCTTTCATTCTTATTGGAGAAACATGGGGGAAAATACCAAATTTAAGCTGATTGTTGGATTTCTAGTAATTCTGGCTTTGATCGTCTCGATTTACGCCCGGTTCACACCCCGGTTTCCAGGCGACCTGTACCTGACGCTCCGTTTGCAATCCTTTGATAATCATTTTTTGCTCTCATTCATGGACTACGTTTCGTTTATATTTGGGGGCTGGTCTTCAGTGCTGGTGGTTGTTATCGTCGGTATCCTTATTTGGTGGCGTATAGGTAGGCTGGAGGCCATCATGATTCCGATCGGGGGATTACTTACGCTTGTAAATACACCCTTGAAGCTGGCCGTCAGCCGTCCACGGCCCTCGGCGGATCTGGTTCATATCTTATCCCGTGAGCAAGATAATGGATTCCCCAGTGGGCATGCTTTCTTTGCTATTGTGATCTTGGGACTCCTAGCTTATTTTGCCTTCATCAATCTGAAGAATCGTACCCTACGTATGGTGGTTCTAGCAGGTTTGATTGCTTTAATTCTCTTAATCGGCACTTCTCGGGTTTACCTGGGAGTCCACTGGCCCAGTGACGTTATAGGAGGCTACCTTATAGGTGGAGTTTTATTAACTGCGCTGATCTGGTTTCACCAGACTTACAAGGCCCGTCACTAACTAACAGGCGACTTTGAAATCACACAATATGGACTTTAGTTACTCGTCATTAGGTTCTATCAAGCCCAGTTCCAGCAAGACCGCATCTTCTTCAAAACCACAGGTCTTATAGAATCGTCTAGCTTTTGTGTTACTTTTTTCTGTACTGACCTCAACCTCATAACAGCCGGACTCTCGACACTTATCAATCACAGCCTGGATTAGCTGTTTTCCAATCCCCGCTCCTCGACTGCTTTTGGACACAACCAGTTCATCAACCAGCCCGGACGGGCCGGGATGCATCATCGTTTTCCTTATCGTAAAATTCACAAAGCCAAGAAGGCTATCTCTTTGTCTAGCAACAAGTATACATTGTGCTGGGTCTTTAATAAGAGTACGGAACTTCTCAATCGATTTGTCTACATCAAAACCTTCCGTATCTGCCATGGCTTCCATCAGCTCCGTTAATAACGATTTAATCAAAGGAAGGTCAGCTTCCACAACCGGCTCAATTGTAATCTCGGTGGGCACGAGACTCCTCCTGTTTAACTCAATCAATTTCAAACACTGCAACAATCAGGCAAATATATGGCTAATGCCTGTTATTAGTAAATCTAACGTTCCGCCCAAAAGTTCAAGGATGTTCATACGTACAGTATTACGTCAGGTTCTCTATCAAGACCGGTTCAATCTGATCAGACAAATCGAAGTTGAATATCTTGGAGTAGAAGTAGAGTTCAGCATCGAGAGCCCGCTTAATATTCTGTGCCTTCCTGAAACCGTGCTGCTCGCCCTGAAACACGACAAAGGCAACCGGTATCCCCTTCTTGCGTAATGCGTTTGCCATCACCTCCGCCTGGTCTGGAGGGACAATCTTATCCTCGTCTCCCTGGAAGAAGATGATCGGGCAAGACAGCCGCTCTACGGATCTTATTGGCGAACGTTCTAAATACAAATCACGCCGCGTGGGGTACGGGCCAACTAGACGATCCAGGTAGCGTGACTCGAACTTATGCGTGTCCTTGGCCAGAGCTTCCAGGTCGCTCACTCCGTAGTAGCTTGCTCCAGCCTTAAAGACGTTACGAAAAGCCAGGGCAGCTAAAGTAGTATAACCGCCAGCGCTACCTCCCCTAATGACTGTCCGCTCCCCATCTACTTCACCGCGTTCAATAAGATAGCGGGCACAGTTGACACAGTCATCCACGTCGATAATACCCCAACGCCCGTCCAGTCTTTGCCGGTATGCTTTACCGTAACCTGTACTTCCGCCGTAGTCGACATCGGCAACAGCAAACCCGCGACTGGTCCAGAACTGCATGGACAGATTCAACGTGCTAGACGTGGCGCCGCTTGGTCCGCCGTGGCTCACGATAATCAGCGGCGGCCGTTTGTCACTGGGGCCAGTAAAATTGTCGTTCTTCGGCTTGTAGTAGAGCGCATGAGCGGTCAGCCCGCTCTCGGTCGGAAACTCGATTGCCTCAGGTAACGAAAGGTACCGGGGGTCAACTTTGACCTCAGTCGAGCGGCACAGCACCTCCGTCTTGCCCCCTGCCAGATCAAGCCGGACAATTGCCGGAGCTTCGGTTGGCGAACCGGCGAGAAAGACCGCATAGCCGGGGACTGCCTGGACCGATGAAATAGAAGTGTAAGGGGTATCGATTATCTCGAATCTGAGCGTCACCGTATCGAGGCTTGCAAGACGCCATGCTTCGTTCTTGAAATAGGCGCAGATAAGCTGTCTAGTAGAGGCGAATCCGTAGTTTGATTGCCCGAAAGTCCAGTGTGGCACCCCGAATTCAGCCTCCATAGGACAGAGCGGTTCGATAAATCCGTCTCTCCAGCGGTAGAGATTCCACCAGCCAGTCCTTTCTGCGATGAAGTAAAGTGTACCGTCGGAAGAATATTTCGGCTGGCAGATAGACTCGTCGCTGCCGCCAGCCAACTTTACTGCGTTGGTGATGGCACCGCCTTCTTCAATCTCACCGACCCAGAGTTCCGTGTAGTCCCAGGGCATATTGGGGTGATTCCAGGTGAGCCAGGCCAGATGAGAGCCATCCGGGCTAACTCTAGGAGATGAATAGAAATCATTTCCCGATACCAGTTTTTGAACTTGCCCGGTACCATGGATATTTATTGATGCAAGGTAATTCTCCGGTTCTTTATCATTCTTGGTGTGATCTTGGCAGACACATATCATTCGCTCGCGGCGGTGGTCGATAATCCCATCGGCATAACGCATACTGCCCTCGTGAGTAATCGGCCACGGAGTAGAACCGAAATTCTGGCAGTAAAGACGCTGGTCAGTAAAATTAGAGAAGTAGACCGAACCATTATCTACCTTGAAGGCTCCGCCGCCATACTCATGCACTCTTGTTCTGGCATTGAATTGCCTCGGAGTGATGTCGCTTTTCCGACCATCGCGCGAACGGCGTACAACCACATACCGTCCTGCTTCTGCCGGACGCATCTCGACCCAGTATATTTCATCGCCATCGATCTCGATCTGTCCATCGAACCTAATTGTCCCCGATGAGACAAGATCCGATGTTACCTGAGATTTCCAAGAGCCGTATCCAGATGTTGTGGCTTTTCTTTTTCGCACCAGGTCCTTACTTCAGTTACTCTGGTTGAAATCTAACATACGCATTTGCACCTGTCAAAAATGTTCACTCCCCAGCTATATTGTCAAATCCTTGAAGATATGTCCAACAAATCGCTAGAAAGTTCAATAAGTGTCGGCTTAGCAGCATGCTACTTCATTGACCATCGCTTAAGCCGTTTTGCCCACTGTTTGCGAAACCTGTCGACCTTGGGGGAAATCACCATCTGGCAGTATGCTTGTTCCGGATGTTGTGAAAAGTAATCCCGGTGGTAGTCTTCTGCAGGATAGAACTTGTCCAGCGGAAGAATCTGGGTAACAATCGTCTTCTTCCACAAATGAGCTTTATCGAATTCTCCGATGAGCTGCTCGGCAACGGCTTTTTGCTCTTCGCTTTGGTAGAAAATAGCTGAACGGTACTGGGTGCCAACATCGCCACCCTGCCGGTTCAGTGTTGCTGGGTCATGGACAGAAAAGAAGATCTCCAGAATTTCCCGATACGAGATCTTAGAACGATCAAACCTTACCTGGACCGCCTCAGCATGACCAGTTTTACCACTGCAGACCTGCTGGTAGGTTGGATTGACCGTTGTGCCGCCTGTGTAGCCGGAAACCACACTCTCCACTCCGTTAATTTCTTGGAACACTGCCTCAATGCACCAGAAACAACCGCCGGCGAGGGTGGCAGTTTCCTGCGAGTTTGCCTGGTTCATCCCTTGCTTTCGGGCATGAATCTCAGCGCAATGCCGTTCATGCAATAGCGTTTCCCGGTCGGTGGCGGACCATCGTCAAAAACATGACCAAGGTGAGAGCCACACCTAGCGCAAAGTACTTCCGTCCGCACCCTCTCGAGACTACGATCAGGCTGCTCGACTACATTCAGTGGTGAGACCGGCTCATAGAAGCTGGGCCAGCCTGTTCCTGATTCGAACTTGGCAGCGCTGTGAAAAAGGTCAGTGTCACAACGCACGCACTTGAAGATACCCGGTTCGTGGATCTGATCAAATGTGCAGGTACCCGGAGCTTCCGTTCCTTTCTTAGTGGTGATTTCATACTGCTCCTGAGTCAACAGCTTTTCCCACTCCGCATCCGACTTCTCAATTCTTGTTACATTGAGGACTTTGTTTTGCTTGGTATCATAAATCTGGACCACAGTCATGCCTCCGACTCTCCTGACTCCCTAACCATATTATAGCATCGTGTGTGTTAGTTAAGGAATTGCAAAGACTTTTACGAATCAACTGGCACTTGCGCGGAAGCGTAAGTTGAACGAAATTCAGAAATGTTGGGGAACAACACGGGCTTTTATTGGATTTCGAACAGGTTGGATTATTCCTCATCCTTACCTAATTCTAATTCCGTACTACAACTCTCCTGCCTTTGCCATGGTGTCCATCCGTAAGAAGACTTCGGCAACATTCAGCTTAGAGGTGGTGGGGTCTTCGCTGCGGAACTCTCGCCATAGACGTTCCACGTTGAGCAGAATGCGCTCGCGGTTAGGCCATTGCTTGAATTGCCCCAAGTCGATGTCTTTGGCAGCTTCATCAACGGTCATGCCTTTGTCGAATCGTTTCTTGGCCTCGCGTCGGACAAAAACAAGATAATCGCGACACAGATTCAGCCCTTCCGCTCCACACACCGGTCCATGCCCGGGGACATAAGTTTGAGCACCCAGACTCGCCATGGCATCCAGGTTCCTGAGCCAGCCAGCAAAAGACCCTTCCATGCCCAGCGGGGTGGAATACAGAAAAATGAAGTCACCGGCGAAGATGATACCCTCCTCGGGTAAATACACAATTATGTCGTCTACAGTGTGGCCAGGTCCAAAGTACAATAGCCGGACTTCCCGCCCATCTATATACAGGGTAAGCTGCTTGTCAAAGGTGATATCAGCTGGTGTGACCGCGATTCCCCGGAAATCGAATTCAGGGAAGATGGTATTCAGCAGGCCGGGGTCCATTATACCTGCCTCCATTGCCTCATGGCGACAGTAGTCATGCGAGATTATAGTAGCCCCTGCAAACACATGGTTTCCATAAATATGGTCTCCATGGTGATGAGTGTTGATTAAATAACGAATTGGCTTATCGGTGATCTTTCTAATCTCGTCCCTGAATTTCTGGGTCAGGCCAACCGTAGCCAGCGAGTCCACGACCACCACATAGTCGTTGCCCACAATGAATCCAGCATTGCTCCAGTACCAGGTAGCCTTTGCCTGGATATAGGCATAGATATTGGGAGCCAACTGCTTGACCCCCGATTCCCAGGTCGGAACTGTGTATTCCTTGTTCATAGTAGTGTCCCCCTTTCTAACCCTGCTTAATTTCAATCATCCAAGATGCTCGGCAGCGTGCAAAACACCCTGTGGACAGAAATATCAACGGGTGAACATGTGCTTCGGCGGTTTCTCTCCAACGTGGTTCCTGAGGATGCCGATACCTTCCACCTCCAGCTCAATGACATCGCCTGGCTGAATCCAATGGTTGAGTTCCATACCACAGCCACTCTCCACCGTCCCCGAGCCTAAGAAATCACCGGGATATAGCGTCTCCTCCATGGAAGCAAACTCAATAATCTGAGGCCAGGTCCAGTAAGCCGTGCCGCTGTTATTATCCGACCATAACTCACCGTTGATACGGGCCATCATACGCAGGTTCATAGGGTTCACCTCTTCAGGGGTCACCAGGCAAGGCCCCATGACACTACAGGTGTCCTTGCCCTTAGCCGGACCGAGGCCACCTGCCAGCATCTCCTGCAACTGGATATCACGGGCACTGATGTCGTTGAAGATAGTATAGCCAGCAATGTACTCCTCTGCTCGTTCTCTTGGGATGTTTTTGCCCTCTTTGCCAATATAGATGCCGTATTCCAACTCGTAGTCCAGCAAATCGGTGAAGGCAGGCCAGAGAATGACTTCGTCGGGACCAATGATAGTGTCAGGATTACCCTTATAGCATACCGGTATCTCATACCAGCCTTTGTCAAGCTGCCTTTTCCCTGAAAAGCTGGCATGGCCCTCGAAGGCGAGATAATCCCGAAGTGAATTCGGCCGCGGCACTGGCGCCTTCAGCTTGACCTCACTCATCTCATATACTATCTTTTCACCCCGGGGACCAAGCAAGCTGCCTTTGACTTGGTATTTCGCCACATAGTCGAGGGTCATCTCGGCTCTGTCTTTCCCTTCATCCCCTCTTCGGAAGAAGGCAATCATGTCAGGCGGCAGGATTGCTGCGGCTAGTTCATAGGCCTGAATATTGCCATGCTTATCAGCCAGGTAGCGCGTATAGCCCATATTAAGATCGATAATCTTATTTTGGTGTATGGCTCCGATGCGTTGTACCTGGCCAACTGATGTGGGAACCCCGAAAGTCACTAGCTTCATTCCTTCCTCCTGCCTCCTGTAGCCTCTGTATACTATCGGTTTCTCATATGGTATGTCAAGATCTCACCATGTTGTACAAACCAGGCAAGCGTGCAATCTCACTCTCAGGTATACTCTGGACCTCTGCCTGGCTGCCTGGGTACTTAGGCAGCCAGTGTGCCTGAAACCTTTATAAAGCCAGCCCGGTCCGGTATCCTTCACTGGTAGCTTCCAGTATTCTCCGCGGTTCGGAAGAATTGCCTATGCAGTATATTTCAGGGACTTTACCTTCCAAAGCTTTGTATAGGCGATCATTTGCCTTGTAGCCGACTGCTATAATGACTGTGTCGGCTGGAATGGTTTCCTTCTTACCCTCAGCAGTAGTTACCTGAACACTGCCTTCCCTTATCTCTTCACAGGTCGCGCTGGTCAGCAGGGTCACCTTTTTGCTCCTCAGTCCATCCATGAGCCGGCGTCTTGTCATGAATAACATGTCGCTAGCCATTCGTTTCAATATTTCTATGATGGTCACCGTCTTTCCCTGTTCCGCCAGATGGTGCCCTGTCTCACAGCCGATCATCCCTCCACCGATGATGACCACATGCTGCCCTGCCCTGGCTTTGCCCGAGAGCACATCCTGAGCAGTAACCACATTTGGTTTATCAATGCCAGATATGTCAGGCATGGCTGGAGTGCCTCCTGTGGCTATCACAACGGCATCTGGATTCCCTTTAGTAACGATTTCAGCAATGGCATCTGTATTAAGCTTAGCTTCCACTCCAGCTTTTTCAGCCTGATTGACCAGATAATTTATCCAGGGGAAGATATCGCCCTTAAATGGAGGTAAAGCAGCCGTATTCAGTTGCCCACCCAGCTTCGCATCCTTTTCAAACAGAGTAACCTTGTGACCTCTCTGTGCCGCCACAATGGCAGCTTGCATGCCAGCCGGACCACCACCCACTACAACCACTTTCCTGGCCTTTCTCACGGGCTTAATTTGGTATGCTTTCTCCCTGCCCAGCGTTGGGTTGACGACGCAGACAACACCCTCGCCACGTTCATCGAAGGCCAGCCGTTCAATACACTCCATACAGCCTATGCATGGGATAACTTCATCAAGCCTTCCTTCAGCCACCTTATTGGGCAGGTCCGGGTCGGCTAAAAGACGCCTGCCTATGGCTATAAGGTCAGCTTTGCCCTCCTCGAGAATCCTCTCGCCAAGCTCAAGATCCAGCCTGCCCACTGCAATTACCGGCACGTTGGTCAGCTTCTTGACCTCTTCAGCCAGAGGTACCATAAAGCCCGGGGTATCCGAAATTGGAGCGGTGGTTATATAAGACCCCACACCATAACCCGATACGTGAAGCGCCTGAGCACCCGCCTCCACCACCAGTGGTACCATCTGCTTGGTCTCCTCAATGGTAATCCCGTTCTCCACTCCCCACTCCTGGGCATTGAACCTGACCCAGACCGGAAAATCTGGGCCCACTTCTCTTTTGATAGCCTGAAGTATCTCTACCAAAAATCTTGCCTTATTCTTAACCGAGCCACCGTATTCATCCTTGCGCTGGTTGGTAGCCGAGGAGAGAAAGGCGGCGACAATGTACTGGTGAGCACCATGAACCTCTACCCCATCAAAGCCAGCCTCCCTGGCAAGTCTGGCAGCCGAAGCAAACCACTTTACCCTTTCAGCAATTTCTTCCACAGTTAATTCATGAGGAGGTTCTCCCGAGATACCCATAACTCTGGCGGGCACTATTACCGGGGACGGACTCACCTGCACTACCTTTCCATCCCAGTACTCCATGGTGGAATGCATTATCTGGATAGCTATCCTGGCATTGTATTTATGAGCGGCATCCGTCAGTTTTTGCCATCCGGGGATAAGCTTATCGTCTCCGAGAGATGCCTGGTGAGGCGTGGTGCAGTGCATGCTGGGAGCGCTTCCTTCGACAATAATCAATCCTACCCCACCTCTAGCCCTTGCCTCATAATAATCGAGCGTCCGCTGACCAACAGCGCCGCCTTTTTCGGCATAGTTGGTCCCCATCGGCGGCATGACTATGCGATTCTTCAGGTTCATCTGGCCTATGCTCGTTGGCTCAAAAACTTTCTTGAATCGAGTTGCAATCATCGCTGGCTCCTTCTTTTATTTAAAAATCGTATTCCATTTTTTCCCCAAGTTTACCACAAAACCAGAATCCGCCACCCACACTTTTGGTCTCAATCTGCTTTTGTACAACATTATCATACCAACTTCAAAGCCCAGGTGGGGGATTTAGATAAAAGTGCAGGTAGATAATAATGCTCATTGTGATGGTGAAGAAATTTTTGATAGTTAGAAATTCCTCGTTTGGTGCCCTCGGCACAAATGCTATAATCTAGCTAATGCCACAGAAGTTTGCCCACCTTCACGTCCACACTGAGTATAGCTTGCTCGATGGCATGTGTCGCATCCCCCAGCTTATTGCCCGGACCAAAGAGTTGGGCATGGACAGCCTTGCTATCACTGACCACGGCGCCATGTATGGCGTCATCGATTTCTATGTGGCGGCCAGGGAAGCAGGTATAAAACCAATCATTGGCTGCGAAGTCTATGTCGCCGAGACCGATTGCCATAGCCGGGAGCCAGCTCACAAAAACGCCTATCATCTTACTTTACTGGTCAAGAATGAAAAGGGCTACCGCAATTTGCTCCAACTGGTTACTAAAAGCCACCTTGAGGGATTTTACTATAAGCCCAGGGTAGATAAGGAGCTTCTCAAGCTTCATCATGACGGGCTTATTGCCCTTTCGGGGTGTGCTCGGGGGGAACTGGCTCGACTTATACTCGAAGGGCGAAACGACGAGCTTGCCAGAGCAGCTTCGTGGTACAAGGAAGTCTTCGGTGATTACTACCTGGAGATTCAAAGGCATCCTATCCCTGAACTGGAGCAAATTAACCAGGAGCTTATTTCACTGTCCACTAAACTCAATATACCGCCGGTAGCCACCTTTGATGTGCATTATGTTGATAAAAAAGACGCCCCAGCCCATGAACTCCTTTTGTGTATACAGACGAATACCACTGTTTATGATGAAAAAAGGCTGAAGATGGCTGGCGATTTCTTCTACCTGAAAAGCCCTGAAGAGGTGGACCAACTGTTTGCTGACTTACCTCAGGCTGTGGAGAATACTCAAGCTATTGCTAATATGTGTCAGCTGGAGCTGGATTTCACCAAGCTACATCTGCCGCAGGTGGAATTGCCCGAGGGCAGAAAAGCTAATGATTTCCTGGCTGAGCTTTGCTGGCAGGGCCTGGGAAAACGTTACCAAGAGCCCGGCTCAGAGGTCAAGGAACGGCTTAGCCACGAGCTTGATGTCATCCAGAAGACAAGGTTTGCCCATTACTTCCTCGTTGTTTGGGATATAATCTCCTTTACCAGAGAACGGGGCATCTATTTTGGTGTTCGGGGAAGTGCTGCTGCCAGCCTGGCTCTTTACTGCCTGGGCGTCACTGATGTAGACCCACTAGCATATGGGCTTGTTTTTGAACGATTCCTTAATGTCGAGCGCCGCGAGCTCCCTGATATTGACCTTGATTTTCAGGACGACCGCCGTGATGAAGTCCTGGCCTATGTTAACCAGAAATATGGCTCCGACCATGTAGCTCAAATTATTACCTTTGGCACCATGGGAGCCAGGGCAGCGATAAGAGACACGGGGCGGGCTTTAGGCATGCCTTATGCTCAGGTTGATCGGGTAGCTCGACTCATTCCTCTGGAGCTGACCATAACCCTGGATAGAGCACTGGAACAGAGCAGGGAGCTTCATGACATTTATCACCAGGATGCAGCAATACGTAACCTTATTGACTCAGCCAGGAAATTGGAGGGATTAGTCAGGCACGCCAGCACCCATGCCGCCGGTGTGGTTATAGCGCATGAGCCCTTAATCGAATATGTGCCGCTACAACTTCTGGGAAAGGGTGAGCAGCGTGCTGTCATGACTCAGTTCCACATGGGGAACATCGCCCGCCTGGGACTGTTAAAGATGGATTTCCTGGGATTATCTAATTTGACCATTCTGGCTAAAGTCAAAGAAATTATTGCCCAAAATTGTGGAATCTCCCTGGATTTGCAGCATATTCCTCTCGACGATGCCAGGACCTTTGAGTTGCTTGCCTCGGGGGAAACTAAAGGCATCTTCCAACTGGAAAGCTCAGGGATGCGCCGCTATATCAAGGAGCTCAAGCCCACTAATTTTAGCGATATCGCGGCTATGGTGGCGCTCTATCGCCCTGGCCCCATGGAACAAATTCCCACTTTTATCAGGGCCAAGCAGGGTGTTGCCCCTATTCATTATCCCCATCCCATTCTAAAAGAGATTCTGGAAGAAACCTACGGAGTTATCGTTTATCAGGAGCAGGTAATATTTATTGCCCAAGCTCTAGCCGGCTATAGCCTGGGCCAGGCTGACATTTTTCGTAAAGCTATGGGTAAAAAGATACCTGCGGTGATGAAGAAAGAAGAGCGCAATTTCATCGCCGGAGCTAAAAAAAATGGCATACCGCCGGAATTAGCTCAGGAGGTATTTTCCCTAATCGAGCCTTTCGCCGGTTACGCTTTCAACAAAGCCCACAGCGTTAGCTATGGTCTTATTGCTTACCGCACTGCCTATCTTAAGGCAACCTACCCCATTGAGTACATGGTGGCCTTGCTCGACACTTATTCGGATAATATGGACAAGGTCCGTTCGGCGATTGCTGAATGCCGGAGGTTGGGCATCAAAGTGCTCCCGCCGGACATTAGTAAGAGCTATGCTAGCTTCGCCATCGAGAAGGATGATGAAAATAATCCCGCCATCCGCTTTGGACTGGCTTCTATCAAAAATGTCGGCTTTTCCCCAATTGAGCATATCTTGTCTGGTCGGGACTCAGGGGGCGATTTTAAGTCCATAGAAGACTTCTGCTATCGAGCCGCCCTTCGTAACATCAATAAGAAAGTATTAGAAAGCTTGATTAAAGTTGGTGCCTTTGACTCCCTGGGCAGCCGTAAGGCGCTACTCGAGTCTCTGAATAAAATTATCTCCCTGGCTCAAACGAAACAAAGAGCAAAGGAATCGGGACAAGTTAGCATGTTTGATTTATGGGGTCAAAGCTCCCCCACCCCTCGTGTTGGTTACCCCCAAGTTGAGGAAGAGGTATCCGCCAAGCAAAAACTTATCTGGGAAAGAGAGCTGCTAGGGGTTTATTTCTCCCAGCCCCTTGACTTCCTCGCCAGGGAACCATCTTCAACAGGAGTTATTTCCTGCGGTGAAATCAATATGGACATGGTTGATGAAACGGTGACCGTTAGGGGAATGGTGGTCTCGGTACGCCAGGCCCACACCAAAGATAATCGCCCATTTGTTGTCTCCTCAATTGAAGACCTGGATGCCAGTATTGAGGTCATCGCCTGGCCCAGGCTCTACGAGAGCACCCAGGGGCTATGGCAGGAGGGTAACATTCTCAGCATCAAGGGTGTGGTGAAGGTCAGGGATGGGGAAGTGCAATTAAACTGTCAGGAGGCGACGCTCCTCCCTGTGAGGCAAGAAGTGCTAAAGGAACCCCAGCGTCGCCATGTCATGATAGATGTCAACCAGTCGGACGATGCCGAAAAAGACATCGAATGCCTCCATAAAATTATGGATATCCTAAAGAGTTATCCCGGGCAAGACAGGGTTTCTCTGGCAGTTGTCAGCGATGGTGAAATAACTAATCTGGAGATGCCCAACATAACAATAAATTACTGTCCCGAATTAGCCAGAGAATTGAGCGCGATAGTAGGCGAAAGTAACTTCAGGCTTGAGTGAAAATGGGGGCAACTCTATTTTCCTCTACATGCCCCACCCCAGGATTGCTTCGGCTGACGAAGTCAGCCTCGCAATGACAGGCGGAGTATCACTATGAGCACCTCACTTCTTTGTGTCATTTTGAGGCACCCTCTCTTCCTGTCATTGTGAGGAGCGTAGCCACGAAGCAATCTGGAAAAGGAATTGCCCGGGCTGTGAGGTCGCTGGAAATAGACGCTGCTCTCATTTCTTGCTATATTTGAGTTTTGTGTTTACCTTAATTCCTTCGGGCAGTGTTAGCTCAGCTTCGGGATTCCTGGCTGGGGCGGTGCATGCCGGAATAAAGAGCGAAGATGAGCTTGGTTTAGCTATTCTTTGCTCCGAAGTGCCCTGCACGGCTGCCGGCGTTTTTACTACCAGCCAGATTAAATCAGCTCCGGTTATTCTATCCCAGAAGCATATAGCAAAAAAGCGAGCGCAGGCTGTAGTGGTAAATTCCGGTTGTGCCAATGCCTGCGTGAGTGGGCAGGGATTGGCAGATGCCCTGGAAATGGCAAACCTAGCAGCAACCAAGCTAGGCATATCTCCCGAGGAAGTCCTTGTCGCCAGCACAGGGCTAATTGGAGTACCACTGCCTATGGATAAAATCAGGGCTGGAATTCCTGGGATAAAGCCAACCAGAGAAGGAGGTCACGACTTTTGCCGGGCAATAATGACCACGGATACCAGACCCAAAGAGCTGGCAGTCCAGGCGGATTCAAGAGGAACTGAGTTCACCATTGGTGGGGTGGCTAAAGGGATAGGCATGATTCACCCCAACCTGGCTACCATTCTTTGTTTTATCGCCACCGATGCTGTGGTGAGTGCTGATTTCCTGCAAGCAGCATTACAAAAGGCGGTGGACTGCTCTTTCAACATGGTAAGTATTGATGGTGATACCAGCCCCAACGATTGTGCGTTCTTATTGGCCAACGGCTTAGCGGGTAACGAACCTATTGACTTCGATAATGGCGGCGATTTCCAGGAAGCCTTGACTGCGGTTTGCACTCATCTGGCTAAGTCCATGGCTCGGGATGGAGAGGGAGCCACAAAACTTATTGAAGTTATAGTAGAAGGGGCGGAAGACCAAGCTGGGGCTCGCCAGGCGGCTCGAACTATCGCTGGTTCACCGCTGGTGAAAGCAGCCATCCATGGCAACGACCCTAACTGGGGGCGTATCGTTGCTGCCCTCGGGCGAAGCGGGGCAAGGGTGAGAGAAGACAGATTGGATGTCTATTTGAATGACGTTTGTGTCATGAAGCAGGGTTGCCCCGCCCCTTTTAGCAAAGAAGAGATGAAATCGGCTTTGGGCAACAGCGATAATGTGCCCATAAGGCTATGCCTGAATTTAGGAGACGGTCAGGCCACCGCTTGGGGCTGCGACCTCTCCGAGGAATATGTTAGGATAAACAGCAGGTATACCACATAATGCAAAAGGGAATAATCGTAGTCAAGATTGGCGGCAGCACCTTGGGCAACCACGATACTACCTTGGAAGACCTGGTGGAGCTTCAGAAGCAGGGTAAGTTTCTGGTGATGGTTCATGGCGGCGCCAAGGTGACTTCCGAGTGGCTTGCCCGCTTGGGCATTCCCACCAGCTTTGTAAACGGCTTGAGGGTTACGGATGCCGAGACCTTGAAGGTGGTGGCTGCGGCGTTGGGTGGGCTGGTCAATAAGGAACTGGTAGTGGCTATCCAGGCTCTGGGGGGAAAGGCGATAAGCTTAAGTGGCTGCGACGGCAACTTGCTCTGGGCAAGCATCAAGAGCCCCGAGCTGGGCTATGCCGGTGAAGTTGTCGCTGTTGACCCCACTCCATTGAAGCTATTGCTGGATGCCGGCTATATGCCGGTGGTCTCGCCAGTAAGTTTCGGCTCCGTTGAAGGCCGGACGATGCTGCTCAATGTCAACGGGGATACTGCGGCCGGGGAAATTGCCGCGGCATTAGCTGCAGAAAAACTCGTATTCCTGACCGACGTCGATGGTATTCACGATGGGTCGGGGAAGGTGATCCCCAGGCTCAATCTGGCCGAGGCCAAGAATATGCTCGTCTCCAGAGTAGCTTCAGGGGGCATGGTCCCTAAAATAGAAGCCAGCCTTAGAGCCCTGACTACCACGCAGGTCGTGCGCATCATAGACGGTAAAATTTCCCATGCTTTACTCCATGAGATTACCGGACAGGCTCGGCAAACTAAATCAAGAGGTACAACAATTGTCCCGGAATAACTGGCAAGAGCTGGAGCAGAAGCTATTTCTCAGAACGGTGACTAGAGTTCCCGTGACCCTGGTTCGCGGTCAAGGAGCTTGGGCCTGGGATGACCAGGGCAGGGAATATCTCGACTTTGTCGGCGGCTGGGCAGTAAACAGCCTGGGGCATTGCCCTCCGGTGGTAGTCGAGGCCCTGGAAAAGCAAGCTAAAACCCTGATCCAGGCGTCCAACCAGTTTTATACCATCCCGCAGATAGAGCTAGCACAGCTTCTAATTGGGCATAGCTGTCTCGATAGGGTTTTCTTTTGCAACAGCGGTGCTGAGGCTAATGAAGGGGCAACAAAATTGGCTCGCCGATATGGAAAACTTCGACTTAACGGCGCTTACGAGGTCATTACTAGCCATAGTTCTTTTCATGGGCGAACTCTGGCTATGACGGCCGCCACTGGGCAAAGTAAGTTTCAGGAGCCCTACATACCTCTGCCTGAGGGCTTTGTCAATGTGAAATATAACAATGTCGAGGCGATCAAGCGGGCAATTGGTGGACAAACCTGTGCTGTAATACTGGAGCCAATCCAAGGAGAAGGCGGGGTGAACATACCTGACGATGACTACCTCAAAAAGGTGCAAAGCTGGTGTCGGGAAAAGGGAGTCCTTTTTATTCTGGATGAAATCCAGACGGGCATCGGTCGAACGGGAACCCTCTTCGCCTATGAGCAGTATGGGGTCGAGCCAGACATAATGACTTTGGCTAAGGGACTGGGCAGTGGTGTACCCATTGGCGCTTTCTTAGCCAAAGAAAATGTCTCCCTTTTTTCCCCGGGCGAGCATGGCTCTACCTTTGGTGGCAACCCTCTGGTTTGTGCCGCCGCTCATGCCGCCCTGAAATACATCATTGCTAACGACATACCGGGAAAGGTTAAGCGAGTAGGGGATTATTTTATGACCAGTCTGGAAAGCCTGAAGCAGCAGTTTGATTTTATCACTGAGCTAAGAGGCCGGGGACTCCTCATAGCTTTGGAATTTAACCAGGAAATTGCCGAGAGGTTGGTACTGGCTTGTATTGATAGAGGCTTGCTGGTCAACAAATTGAAGCCGAATGCTCTGCGCTTTATGCCTCCCCTTATCATCACCGAAAAGGAAGTGGACAAGGCGATAGGCATTTTAGGGGATGTGCTGGGGGAAATAAGAACTGCGAAATCCTAAACACTAAATACGGAATGCTAAACAATACCAAAATCCAAAATCCCAATGAACAAAACATGAAGACTTGGAACAATTTCATTGTCAGGTGCCTCTCTCCCCATCATTGCCAGGCGCCTTTTCTTCCTGTCGTTGCCAATCGCCTCCCTTCTTGTCATTGCGAGGAGCCGAAGGCGACGAAGCAATCTCGAAGGTTTTGAATTTAGGACATTTGAAATTTGAATTTGTTTAGGATTTAAGACTTCTCCAGAGGAGGTAGAAATGTCAGACAAGGTAGTATTGGCCTACAGCGGCGGTTTGGATACATCCGTGGCGGTAAAATGGCTTGAGGAAAAATATAACTCAAAGGTCATCACTCTCACCGTGGATATCGGCAATGTCCCCGATCTCGAGGCTATCAGGCAAAAAGCACTCAAAGTCGGAGCCGTAAAAGCACTGGTAGTCGACGCCAAAGAAACCTTTATTAAGTCCTATGTTTTCCCGGCCCTTCAAGCCAATGCCGTTTATGAGGGGCAGTATCCCTTAGCCACAGCTCTGGGGCGTCCTCTCATCGCCCGGCTCCTGGTGGAAACAGCTAAGAAGGAAAGGGCAAGGGTGGTCGCTCACGGCTGCACCGGCAAGGGCAATGACCAGGTGAGGATTGATGTAAGCGTAGCCGCTCTAGCCCCCGAGCTAAAGGTAATAGCTCCAGCTCGGGCATGGAATATGACCCGGGAGCAAACAATTGAGTATGCCCAGGCTCACAATATTCCTGTCTCTATCAGCAGGGCCAGCCCCTATTCCATCGACGAGAACCTGTGGGGCAGGAGCATTGAATGTGGCGTGCTGGAAGACACGTGGAACGAACCCCCCGAGGATGTCTTCCTGTGGACAAAGTCGCCTGAAAAAACACCGGCGCGGCCTGCTTATCTGGAGATTGGGTTTGACCACGGGATACCGGTAAGCCTTGGTGGCGAGAAGTTAGAGCCTGTTGCCCTTGTCCAGAGAGTTCATGACTTGGCTGGCCAGCATGGCATAGGCCGGATTGACCACGTTGAAAATAGACTGGTGGGTATAAAATCGAGGGAGATTTATGAGGCGCCGGCCGCCGTAGTCCTGCTGAAAGCTCACCAGGCCCTGGAAGGCCTGGTGCTGACAAAGGAGCAGCTCCGCTTCAAGGCCAGGGTAGCTGCTGAGTATGCCGACCTCATCTACAATGGGCTATGGTTTACAGGTATGCGCCAGGATTTAGCCGCCTATGTGGAAAACACACAGAGGTACGTCACCGGCACCGTAAGGGTAAAGCTCTTCAAAGGTAACTGCCAGATAGTGGGTAGAAAATCGCCCTACTCCCTTTATGACTACAGCCTGGCTACTTACGACAAGGGCGATGCCTTTGACCAGAGTGCCTCCCCCGGTTTCATCCATATCTGGGGCCTGCCGGCGAGAACTCAGGCCAAGGTGCAGCCAGAACCACCCAAGTGATGGTATCCCGAGGACATAATGCCTAATTTGTAGTAGGCCTGATTGGTATGGTATCCCTGGAATTCTCACATGCCGGGGATTGTGCAACTGCGATTTGGTACATCACACCATCCACTCTGCTGTTCAATGCCTAGAGACATGTGCAATAGCATACTAATAGGGGCAGAAGTCCTAACCTTTAGCGAGTGCCAGATTGACCGCTGCTTCCGCATGGAGCCGAGTAGTATCAAATATCGGAGCATGTATCTCACTGGGCCGGACAAGCAAGGAGAGTTCAGTGCATCCGAGCACAATACCCTCGGCACCCTTATTAACCAATTTGCTAATAATATCGGCACAAACACGGCGGGAGAATGCCTTAATCTTGCCCTCACAGAGTTCATCGAAGATAATTTGATGGATAGTATCCATATCATCTTCCCCAGGCACAAGCACCTCGATAGCGAAGCTGTCTCGAAGCCGCCCCTGATAGAAAGGCCCTTCCATTACAAACCGTGTCCCCAGCAGGCCTATTCGGTGCAGCCCCCGTTCCCTGACGGCATCGCCAGTTACATCAACAATGTGAAGCAGCGGCAGGCCAACTTTCTCCTCTACGTCATCAGCAACTTTGTGCATGGTGTTTGTGCAAATAACCAAGAAGTCGGCACCAGCCCGCTTAACAGCATTACCTGCACCGATAAGAATACTGGCTGTGTCATCCCAGCGGCCTTCGCGTTGAGCTCTTATAATCTCATCAAAATCTAAGTTATAAAGAACCAAGCGGGCTGAGTGAAGACCGCTCAGCCTCTGGGCAACTGACTCATTGATGATTCGATAGTACTCCAATGTAGAATTCCAGCTCATGCCTCCTATTAGTCCAATAACTTTCATAAGTCTCCTCTCTATATGTCTCAGCTCTGGTTATCAACCAGGACCCTATGAAATCTAATATGTCTCGGGCTCGGTTTAGCCATGAATATAACATACTTTGACACAGCCCGTACTCTCTTGACTCTAGCTGAGCAAATTAAGTAAGCACAAATACGAATTGTGTGTGGATGACTTGCAGTGCTCCCAAGGGCAAGAGTAAAATGACCCAGAAACAGCAGAGCCTTGGGAAGTCTCCATAACCTCACATGACTTTTGATCGTATCATTTTCTTGTGTCGAATAGTCACGGCCTGCATAGCTATGGTTAGCCTCAAGGATAATGAAGACAGATAAACACGACGAGCTTCAAGAGACTACTGCACGTCTCGGTACGGAGCGGCTGAGCAAGCTGCTCCTCCGCCTGAGTGCGCCCAGCATTGTCTCAATGATAACCATCTCTCTCTATCACCTAGCTGACACATTCTGGCTGGGTCAGCTCAGCTATCAGGCGATTGCCGCTGTAACCATTACCTTTCCGTTTTATATTGCCGTGGTCGCCATCGGTGTTGGCACGGGTGTTGGCGCCAACGCCTTAGCATCGCGGCGTTTCGGTGAAAGAAACATCGAGGCAACCAACCAAGTGGCTGGCCAGATCTTTCCTCTGACTGCTGTATTTGGTGTTGTTTTCATCGTTGCCAGCGTCTTCTTTGCCAGACAGTTAGCTGCCCTACTCGGGGCTACACCGGACATTGTAACCCTGACGGCGGATTACATCTTTTTCTTAGGCTGGGGAGTGCCATTTATGCTTTTTCGACTCATGTCACGCAACGTCTTCCACGCGGCTGGGGATGCTGTCAAGCCGATGATTTTCACTGTTGTTGGCGCTGTGCTCAATGCCATCCTCGACCCATTCTTTATCTTTGGTTGGGGGCCTTTCCCGGAGATGGGTGTTGGTGGGGCTGGGTTGGCGACGACGATATCCGGCGGAATCGCTGCTGTACTCAGTTACTACTATCTGGTCGGCGGAAGATCCGTCTACAGGTTGAAGCTGCATCACCTCAGACCTAACTTTTCTATCATGGCACAGATCTACCGTGTGGGCTTGCCATCGCTTTTGATGGAACTAACAGAAACAATCATTTTCATCATATTCAACCGGATTGTCGCTGGTTTCGGTTCAATAACGCTGGCAGCCCTGGGAATTGCGATACGTATTGCCGACCTCGCGTTTATGCCCATCGTCGGTGTTGCCCATGGTCTTCTGCCAATTGTTGGCTTCTGCTTGGGGGCACGCCTCTGGGAGAGGCTGTGGTCAGCTGTCAAGCTGGCCTCCCTCGCTCTAGTGGTGTTGCTGGGCGTCGCGACTATCTTCCTGGAAATTTTCACTCCACAGGTAATAGCTATTTTCAATAATGACCCTGATCTGCTGGCCATCGCCGTGCCGGGTATGCGCATTTTCATTTCAACTCTCATTCTGATTGGTCCGGCCATTATGTTCATTACCACATTTCAGGGATTATCCAAAGGGTGGACGGCCACTGCTCTATCACTGGTGCGTGAGTTGGTTTTTTTCATCCCGGCAGTGCTTATCCTGCCCCGCTTCATGGGGCTGAACGGCGTCTGGCTGTCTCTGCCCATCGCAGACGTCTGCGGTACCGCTATCGCCGGGTTCTGGCTTTACCGTGAGTACCAGTTACAGAAGCGTAGTGGCATCTGGGATAATGCCCCGGTGACGGAGCCCATATCGGAGTCTGTATCGAAAGGCCGGTCTACGCTTGATTGACATAGGTGAAACCTACCACTCTTTCGGATTGCCGAAGTTCCCGTTAAACTGCGTGAAACCCTTTGCCTGATTGCGCTTCCGTTGAACATTTCCAACGAATGTGCAGCCTACCTTCGCCGTCTTGCTTAATAAACGTAGACTCAGTATGTTTGTCGTGATGAAGGCACTTCCTTGTACGAGTCTCCAAAAAGCATATGAAGAGCATGAAGAGATTTCTCACGTAGTCGGTATTCCGGGGACATAACATCGAACTTGCAGTAGGTCTAATTGGTATAATGTCCCTGGAATTCGACCCAGCGAATAGCTGACTACGCTAGTCTCATGGTGATAAACGCTGTTGCTAAATAAGCTGCAACACTCGCTAGAAGTGACACCACCAATCCCAAACGAGGCAGAGGAAAAATCACGCCAACGACATAAAGCACCTAGGCAGGCAATAGTATTATCATACTCTTGGCATAAGAAATAGCTGCCCCTGTGCCGCCAGCAAAGTATATGGTGCACACAATTATCAGACTGGTACGGGGTAAGAAAGCAATGAAGACAGCAAGTTCACTCTTTCCTTGGCTCTCAAAATAGGTTACGACCGAGACTACAAGTCCGCCTATCACAAAGTATGCTATTAGTAACTTGAGGTCCACGATGTTTTTCAAGCTTGAGGTCGCTTATACCATATAGCCTGGCAAACATGACGACACGAACTGCCAAGTTGCGACGGAGGGCAGCAACATTCGCTAGTACGGGACTGACTAGTCACGAGCCAAGATATCCCTGACCTGCACGGCGAAAGCCTCGCTCTTAGCATCTCCGGTGACAAGCTGAATCTGCTTTGCCGAGGATACGCCCAGTCCCAGCTCAGCGGCTCGTGCAATCTGCTCTTGTTCGAAGATAGACCCGCGGCTGACCTCTGGTGTCGTCCCCAACAGACGGAGAATCGCCACCCCCACCGCATCGATGGCCACTCGGTCGGTGCCAGCAAGCATCACCTTAGCTTCTACTTTGGTGCCACGGTCGGGCCCACCGTCAACAAAAGCCTCCACGCCATCCAGAACCACTAAGTCGGGCGAATAAGCGGTATTAATCTCAGCAATCATTTGCCGCTGGTACCGTGATGAGTGAAGTTCCCCCATATAGGGATAGCCTGCCAAGGGGACAAGTCCTACCGTGTTCTTCAAAGAGAGTGTGAAATGGCCGCCGTAAGCATGTGTCTTAAGGCAGCAGGTCTGGACAACTGATTCCGCTTCGAGATAAATCCGGGGAAAATGAAAACCCTGGCTCCAATGACTCTCTTTAGGCTCTATCTTGCTCCAGCCTTCGGGACCTAACTCTTCCAGATTAAGGATGTTGAAGCCCAGCTCTTGAGCTAGCCTGAAAATCCCCTTCTTCTCCATAACCGTCCGGGTGCTATTTCCGGGTCCGCTTCGCTCAGCCAGGGTAATCTGCTTTGCTTCCATTTGCTGAAGAGTTGGAACTAGAGACCACAGTGTGTCGTTATGCGTGGAACCCGGTGCCGGGTCAGCCGTGTTGAAATTAGGTTTCAGAACCACGGATTTGCCACGGAAAGATTTCAACTCGAGGAGGTCTATTGATTGTCTGACACCTTCACCTCGGTTCTTGGTGCTTACCAGTGCCACTTTTGTCATACCAACTTTCTCCATCTATCGAGCATAGCCTAATTATAGCTGATATACGCCAGTCAAACCAAGCTCACAAAGTCAGTGCTCCAACTACGGATTACAGCCTACATCGTTGCCACTGCGCAAAACGCGAGATTGTTCAACGATGCCACTCCCACATTTGCTGACGATACTTCAAATACAGGGCGACAAGAGATATAATTCGGTGTAGCCTAATATAATAAGAGGTTAACCGATGGCTCCCGATGAAATAACAGGACTCATCTGCTCCAAGCTGGAGGAGAAAGGTTATCGCGGTACAGTGTTGTCCATCGAGCATGTCGCTCAACTCAAATATGAAATAGAAGAGTGCCTCAGCCAGAGAAAAATAGACGCGGGATTGTATGAGAAATACCTGACTTATTTTGAATTCGATGTTACCGCCAGTCTTCCAAGGGCTTGTTCAATCATAATAACTGCAGCTCCACAACCTCAGCGCAAAATCACCTTCCATTTCAACGGGCAGACCTATTTGGTCATAATCTCTCCTACTTACTATGCTGACACAGATAACCAAATTAGAAACATGCTTCAAAGCATTCTTAATTCTAACAACTACCAGCTTTACCCGGCTGCGTTGCCGCTGAAGTTATTGGCAGTGTACAGCGGAATGGCAGAGTATGGGAAGAACAACATCGCTTACGTAGAAGGTCTGGGGAGCTTTGTTCGACTCAAAGCCTTTCTTTCAGACATGCCGACTGGCAGAGGTGAGTGGTTGGAACCGCAGGTAATGAAAGAATGTGATAGGTGCAAGTCATGTCTTAATGAATGTCCTACCGGAGCGATTGTCCCGGACCGCTTCTTGATTCATGCGGAGAGATGCATTACCTTCCTTAATGAATGGAGAGAAGAGTTTCCTGAATGGATAGACCCAGCCTGGCACAATAGCCTTATAGGCTGCATGAAGTGCCAGCTTGTCTGCCCGGTGAACAAGCGTTTTATCAAATGGGTGGAAGAGGGAGAAGATTTCAATGAAGCTGAGACCGAGTTAATCCTGAATGGAGTACCACTTGATCGCATCCCGCCTGAAACAGCTCACAAACTCAACCGTTGCTATATGCTGGAATACCTGGACGTGCTACCGAGGAACTTGCGTGCCCTCTTAAAGTGATTATTCGCAACAGCGGGTTTTTGTTGTTTACATCTCTGAGTGCCCTGTTATTTATCTCCGCTGTGCCAGATTACGTGCTAGCAATACACCGACTGCACCGAAGTCAGTATTGTTCTCCGGTTATACCAAGTATTCTGGGGACATAATGCCTGATTTGGAGCAGGCCTAATTGGTATGGTGTTCCTGGAATTCGCGGTAAACACGCTTACTTGCGTTTCTTAAGTGTAATCTCCATCCAAATATCTGTTAGCGCCATCTGGTAGTTGCCTTTGAATGTCGTTTGCTCTAGCATACCCTTGATTATGGTCTGGTATTCTTCCCAGGTGAAACCATGCAGTGTAGAGACCCTGTGTCCAAGTCGGCCAACGAAGAACCCGTATTCCTTGTTCAGTTTTCTTCTATCAGCCCGATTGCTGAAAACCTCAGGACATCCATCGTATATCCAGGCTTCTTTGCCGGTTTTTAGAACGCGATAGCATTCATCAAACACCAGGCGCGGTGTCTTCCAATGGTGCGAAGCGCCCGTACTAATCACAACGTCTATCGAATTATCCTTGAAAGGGAGTTTGGCCGCATTGCCAAACACAAATCGAGCATTATCAACGCCTTTGGCATGGCGTCTGGCAATCTTGACCATTTGCCTGCTGAGATCGATGCCATAGACCTGCAGGCTGGGTGACTTCTTGGCAATCTCTATTGACAAATAGCCTGTTCCCGAACCCAAATCAAGAATAGTTCCCTTTCCCATCTGTGCCACTATGTTATTAGCTATCTTTGTTTCAGGCTTTCGAAGAACTTTTGCCACTGTCGCATTGTAGAATATGGCACCAGGGGTTGGGATTGATTCAGGTTTCCTCAGTAAATCCTTGATGAATCTTGTTAGAGACATGGTCATTCCTCATATTCCGGGGACATAATACCTAATTTGCAGTAGGCCTAATTGGCATGGCGCCCCTAGAATTCCCGCTAAGAGTTATCCGCGCACCATTCGATAACATCGGTTGACCAGACAGTGCCCACGGCTTTTTCCAGTACCGCCTGGCGTGGCTCCCGTATATCCAGCAGCGTCCGCAGGATGCGGTCGTCAAATTGGCTCAGGAACGGGCACCGTTTGCGCAGTGAGAGTATGGTAGTCCTTGCTCCGCCATAGACCAGATAGTCGAGTGACCGGGCATGGGGCTCGATATTCTCCCGCACGTGACCGCAAACCCGGCCCAGAAACTGCTCTATTTGCTTTTCCCGGTGTCGGGCAAACCGCGCCTGCGAGGAGCCACCCTTTTTGTGGCGGGCGTGCACCAGGCCTGTTCCCGTCTTGCTATCTATGAACTCTGTGCCCCGGCAGATGCCAATACTGTATGCTCCCAGGCGGACCAGAACCAGAGCGATAAGGAAGTCGTGACTGATAAGAGAACACAACGGTCCAACATCATAGCCGTCGGTGATATATTCTTCGGCAATCGGGAATGGTGGCAGGACCAGATACGTTTGCAGCGGGCTCCAGAAAAACGCCGCTCCCATTCTCGAGCCGGCAATAGCCTCAGCCACGCCTGGCGGTATGGCAGTTGCGGCAAACACCTTTCCCAGCAGATTTTCCACTCTGGCTTGAGGCATCCCCCGTGGGAGATATAACGACATCGCCTTGCCTTCAGTCGAAGCCAGCTCGTCCAGAAAGCTGAGCGCCTTCGACCTGCCGAGACGGAATCTCTTCGATACAAACATAATATCAATCACCCGGCCGAATGAAATACTCTGGCTACATGCTGACTATGGTAACGCCGTCACCACCCTCGCCCTGCTCCCCGGGCTGGAAAGACGTGACCAGCGGGTGAGAGGCCAGAATCTCCCTGACAATCTGACGCACGGTGCCCGTGCCGATACCGTGAATGATGCGGACCCGGCTCAAGCCGCATAAAGACGCTTCGTTAAGGTAGTCTTCCAGCGCCGGCTCGACCTCCTCAGCCCTCTTTCCCCGCAGGTCAAGCTCGAGAGAGACCCTGGACTTGCGCATCTCACTCCTTATCAGGGCGCTGCCCGTCTTCACCACGCCAGTTGATGGTATCCTCTTTTCCACGCTGTCCAGCCTGAGGGTCATCTTCACTTTCCCGGCATAGACTTCGACGAGCCCGCGTTCCTCAGACACTGATAGTACCGTAGCCGACACGCCAGCCTCTTTCAGCCAGACGGTATCACCGGCGGTGATTGGGCCTGTCCCGACTTCTGTTTCGTCTATCCCAACCGCCGGTCTGGCTTGCCATACCCCAGTATCTAACTGTTCCTGTGCCTCGGCTAGTGCCTTTTTCGCCTGCTCGATTCTTCCCCGCGATTTTTCCTTGCGCAATTCCGCTGCTGCCTCGCGAATTTTCATCTGTAATTCGGCAGCCTCGCAACCTATCCGGTCACGGGTCTCCTTGACGATTCTTCGTTTGTCCTCCTCCAACTGGCGGAGCCTGTTTCTCAAGTCCGCGTCGCTCTGTTCTGCCTCATTCAGTTCCTTCTCCAGGCTGTGGCGAAGCGACTCAACATTCTTCTGCTCGGTCACCAGATGGGTAAGCAAAGATTCAATCTCCTGGGCGCCTTGGGAAAGCATGTGCCGGGCGCGGGCCACAATCTCCGCAGGCAGTCCCAGACGAGATGCTGTAGCCAGAGCATTGCTGCCGCCCGGGATACCCACTGTCAGGTGATAGGTGGGCGCCATCGTAACGGGGTCCACATCCAGAGCCGCGTTTTCCACGCCGTCGGTAGCGTGAGCCAGTGCCTTTAATTCGGTGTAGTGAGTGGTGGCTACGGTCATCGTTCCCTGTGGTAAGAAATGGAGCAGGATAGCGCGGCCGAGAGCCGAGCCTTCGCCCGGGTCAGTGTTGGTGCCCAGTTCGTCTAACAGCACCAGGCTCTGTGCCGTGGCGTTGTTGATGATGCGCACGATGTTGCCTATGTGCCAGCTGAAGGTAGAAAGGGTCTGCTCGATGCTCTGCTCATCACCGATGTCGGCATATACGCCGTCATAAACGGGGATGCGGCTTTCCGCCTGAGCCGGAATGGGCAAGCCAGCCTGCGCCATCAGGCTGAGAAGTCCTATCGTCTTGAGGGCGACCGTCTTGCCACCGGTATTGGGCCCGGTGATGACCAGGACGGAGAAGTTCCGGCCAATCTCGACCGACAGCGGCACTGCCTTCTTTTTCAGCAGCGGATGTCTGGCTTCGACCAGCCTGAGCACTCCGGCCGGTTCATGTCCCTCTGACTTAGCATTTCTACCAGCGGCCACGATAATAGGCTCGGTGGCTTTGGCTTCTCTGGCGTATCTGGCCTTAGCCAGCGCCAGGTCAATCTCAGCAATCAGCTCAATGTCACGGGAAATTTCGCTTTCGAATGCTCCGACTTCAGCACTGAGCATTCTCAGTATCCTTTCTATTTCGTCCTTCTCTTCGGCACCCAGCTCGCGCAGTTCATTCTGCACGTCTGTAGTGGTCCATGGCTCAATAAATACCGTAGCCTCGGTATTGGAGACGTCGTGGACAATGCCCTTTATCTGCCGGCGACATTCCACCTTGACGGGAATTACATACCGGCCTTCCCGCTCGGTCACAATGGGATCCTGGATTATTTTCCGCCATCTGGGTGAGGTGATTATGGCTTGCAGGTGAGTGAGCAATTCCTGGCGCACTTCTCGCATTCTATGCCTCACCGACGCCAGTTTATGTGAGGCGGTATCCAAAAGGTCGCCGGTCGGACTCAAGCAGCCATCAATATCCTTTTGAAGCTGGGCCAGTGTCACAATGTCATTGGCCAGACCACTGAGTAACGGGAGTTCACCCGGCATGTTCACCAGGTGGCTTCTTAGCCTGTGGGCAGCGCCCAGCGTCTTTTGAATTTCCAACAAAGATTGAGGGTCCAGGATTTTGCCGCGTGTCGCCATCTTCACCACTTCCCGGATATCAACAACTTCGCCGATATGGGTATCTGGACTGAGTGACAGCAAACGGCGTGCCTCAGCCGACTGCCTGAGCCGCAGGCGGACTTCTTCTTCATCCGAGAGAGGAGTGAGGTCGAGGGCCAGCTCTCGGCTGGCGGAAAATGAAGTGAAGCCGGCTAGTATCTCCCTCATCTTGTGAAATTCCAGCAGTTCTAAATCGCTGTCGCCCAAGGTAACCTTCCCGAGTCGCCTATACTCTCATCGCCATATTAATAATCATCGAATAGTATAAAGCAATCACCCCAGTTTTCAAAAAATCGGCTTCTCCAGCCAGGGGCGGACGAGATTACTTACGTCGTTTTAAAGAGGGTTCCAAGGTATTCTGGGGACATAATGCCTGATTTATGATAGGCTTAATTGGTATGGTGTCACTGGAATTCCATTGACAGGAAATAGGAAATTGGCTCATAATCCTACTTCAAAAAACTCGTCAAGTCTTCGGGAGAGACAATGAATCTCAAGCAGATGCTAGAAAGAACTGCCAGCGAGGTGCCACAGAATATGGCTATCGTCCTTGGCTCTCGCAGGGTTAGCTACCGCGAATTGGATGAAACTTCTAACAGGATAGCCAACGCCCTTATAAGTCTAGGAACAAAGAAGGGCGACCACGTAGCCATTCTAATGTCTCGTACCCCTGAGTGGGTCATCAATTGTTTTGGAGTGCTTAAAGCTGGAGCTGTGGGCGTGCTCCTCGATGCCGGAGCTAAGGCGCCCGAACTTGAGCCTCTACTCCGTGAAACTGATTCCAAAATCCTGATTACCGAAGAAAGATTCTCCCCCATGCTGTCTTCAATTTTGCCCAATATCCCCCTGCTGAAACAGGTTCCTGCAATTGGTACAGACCCTTACAATAGGATGGTGGCCAGCAGTTCCCCTGCATCACCCTCTGTCGATATAAAGGACGAGGATGAAGCTATCGTTTTTTGCACCCTGGGCGTGCTGGGGAAGAACAAGGGCATAGTGCATACTCACGCGTCGTTCATGTCAATTTTGCCCATAGCGGTGGCAAAATTTGAACTGGAGAGAGACGATGTTATTTTGGGTATGCTACCTTTTAACAACCTTCTGGGATTTGGATTAGTCATTCTCCTGCCCGTTAAGACGGGAGCCACCATAGCAATCCTCCCTCATTTCAGTTCCAAGAATATACTGGAGACTGTAGAGCAGGAAAAGGCAACCATGCTTATAGGCGTCCCGGCTAGCTTTAATGCCATGGCTATGATAGACGAAGAGACCATTAAGAGCTATGACCTTAGTTCGTTAAGGGCGGTGCTTTCTGCCGGAGCAAAATCCTCAGCCCTTTTTATGGGGATTCTTGAGAAAAAGTTTGGCTTAACTGCGTGCGAAATATATGGGCTCACGGAGTTGATAATCGTTACTCTGGGTGCTATTCGTGACCGCAAATTGGGTACGGCGGGGAAACCCCTGGCTGAGCTCAGAGTGCTGGATAAAAACGGCAAGGAAGTACCCCGGGGCAGCGTAGGGGAAGCTGTTGCCAGAGCCCCCTGGATGATGAAGGAATATTACAAATCGCCTGAACTCACGGCCAGGGTCCTCAAAGATGGTTGGTTTCATACTGGCGATCTAGTCAGGTTGGATGAGGACGGCTATCTGGAGTTCATAGAAAAGACATCATCTATTATAGTGCCCTCGGGGGGAGTTAAGATTCTCCCCGCGGCAGTTGAAGAAGTTCTCCTGAGGCACCCCGCGGTAGCCGAAACAGCCTGTGTCGGTGTTATTGATGATTACAAAGGGCAAATACCCACAGCTTTTATAGTGCTTAAGGAAGGACAAAGTGCTACGGTGGACGAAATACGCGATTTTTGTCGCCGGAGCTTATCTGATTATAAAGTGCCCAAGCAAATCAAGTTTGTTGACAGCATGCCTAGAACCGGGTCGGGCCAAATAGACCGGAGACGACTCAGCGGGACAAAGGAAAGCTGAAAAGAAGAACTAAAACGGCCGATCAGGCTGTTTTGCGGTGTCCAGCACGGTGTTCTGGGGACATAATACCTGATTTGTAGTAGGCCTAATTGGTATGGTGTCCCTGGAATTCACACTAGAGACAGGAAAATGCTACACTATAATAGAATAAAGCTGTAGGCGGGTGGTACTCGGAACTATCAAATGTCCCATAATTCCGCGAAAAATGCAGCAGTTTTGTGCACTTTGCCTAACCAGTGGCTGCTGTTGAAACCCGTGTTACGCCATTACTATTAATTGAATATAGACAATAAGGAGACACTGATATGCCAGAGTTAGGTTTAGGCGTCCCTTTCTGGGTAATCGTTTTAATATGGTTAGCTAAGGTCGTGTTGCTGGTCTTCATCTCTGCTCTTTTGGCATGGCTCGGAGTCAGAGCGCTGGATGCGATTATCCGTCAGGTCCCTTATCGCGAGCGCATAGGCGAGAGCCCGGTGGCTGTCGGGTTGTTCACGGCAGGCTTCTTCATCCTGATTGGTCTTGTTATCCACGGCGCTATTACCGCACTCACTGCGGTCACAGCTCCAATAGTGTGGTACATCTTCGACTTCAGGACGTGGGGGTTACTGGCTATGAGCTTTGCGATAAGCTTACTTCTTGGAGTAGCCCTATTCTATATCGTGGACAAGCTAACGCCCAAAATACCGTTTGCCAGTATTAACGAAAGCCCGGTGGCGGCAGGGCTACATGTCTCTGGTTATCTCATCTTCTTTGGCTTAATACTCCATGCGGCACTGACCGGACCATTATGAAGACAGCTCGGGTTTTACTAAGTTTAATAGTTGTCTTATTAGCTGGGGTGGCGACTGCTGGTTATGCCTCGGCATTTTCATCTGCAGGTTTGCCCGAGAGAGATGGAGATACTTTTGATGATTGGGAGATATGCAGGACCAGGGCCTTCAGTGAAGACGGCTTTTATCAAATAACTGAGACAGGGTCTCATGAAATAGCGTTTCGTCCGGTCATAGCCTTCCAGAGCCTGGGGGAAAATGCTGACCTAGCCTACAGCCTGGGTGAGCAAATTGCCGCCAAATATCCAGACCCGCTACAGAGGGCAGAGGCGGTATTTCATTTTGTCCGTGACAGGGTGGAATATACCTCTGATATAGAGCAAACTGGAAGTGAAGAGTTTGCCTGGAATGCCGACGAGCTGGCGATGACTATTGTCGAGGATGGAAGTGGGGAGGGTGATTGTGAAGATATGACGGTATTACTGGCGGTTATGTATAAAGCTGCCGGATTTCGCTCAGCTATAGTGCTTCCCTCAGGGCACACTGCGGTATTGGTTTATCTACCTGAATATAACGAGGCAACGGTTTTCTTTGAGCTGGAAGGTGAGCCAGGATGGATCTGGGCCGAGGCTACTGGCAGAAACAACCCGCTGGGTTGGGCGCCCGAGCAGTATCTTGATATGGAAATACCTGCCTATGAAATTTTTGCCGAGATACCTGCCTACGAAATACCTTCCGAAGGAGTAGCTCCATTAACACCACCTCCCGCCGCGGAGATAGCGGTCGCCGGAATCGCAGGGGGAGTCACCTACCGACCGTATCTTTTTTTCATCGTAATTGGTCTATTGTGGTGTATGTCGTTGTTCGGACGGAAGCGAAGGCGTTGAGCCAAGCCCCTGTATGCGTCGCCAGTGATCGGTATTCCGGGGACATAATACCTGATTTGTAGCAGGCCTAATTGGTATGGTGTCCCTGAAATTACCAATTCCGAAGACCCTGTACTAACGTCTTAGTACGTATGGGGACTTGACAACTGGTCTATATATGTGCTAGTATTAACATTGTCCCGAGTAGCCGAGCAGGGACCTGGCATGAGAGTTGGGTTTGGTGAAAGCTGAAAGGTGCAGGTAGTGGCCAGCACAAGGTAAGCTGAAGGCCAGGCCGGACTATGGCAGGTGAAGAAAGTGAGGTTACTCGGGGCGTCTTATTTTTTGCTGGCTAAGCGTCCTTGTCACAGTTTGAAATGACCCAATAAATAGGCTTGATACTTGCGTGGATATCAGCCTATTCAAGTTTGGCTCTTAACCACAGTTCACCATCTACGCCTTTGATTTCGTGGTATTCTGGGGACATAATACCTGATTTGTAGTAGGCCTAATTGGGACGGTGTCCCTGGAATTCAGTAAGCGACAGTGAATCGTTCGCGAATGTGTTGCGGATGCTCAAGTTCATCGAGCATGGCAACGGCGTAGTCCTGTGTGGAGATTTTGCTTTCGCCTTCTTTGTTCTTAAGAAGTTGATCTTTCCCGACCCGGTAATGCCCCGTCCGCTCTCCGGCGGCGATCGAGGATGGCGGACTCAAGAATGTCCACTCAAGTTCATTTTCTTTCTTTAGCATGTAAAGTGTTTCCCTGGTTGCCAGTACTCCTTTTTTCACCTGCTCCGGGAAACTCACCGTATCAATGAGCTGCACGCCGGGGGCGACTTCAAGAGTTCCAGCCCCGCCGACAACCAGCAATCTTTTGATTCCCGACTTCTTGACCCCGCTGATAATCGCCTTATAACCCTTGATTTGCTCATTGTAGATATCTGGATTGCTCCAGCCGGGATTGTAGGCACTCATGACCGCGTCATGACCTTTCACGAGTTCGTCGACCTTATCTTTAAGAATGTCCGCTTTCACAACGGTAAGACGTGGGTTCCGCACAGTTATCTTCTCAGGATGGCGCACAATCGCAGTTACCTGATGACTCCGCGCCAGTGCTTCATCGCGAATGAATGCTCCAATCTGTCCGCTTGCTCCGATGATTGCTACTCTCATAAATGTAACCTCCCTTTATGCTTTCAAAGTTATTTCCCATCCCTCGCTTCTGGTGCTTCGCCCTTAGGTCAGACTGAAGAGAGGATACCGATCCGTTGTCAACAAAAAAGCGTATGCAGCTACTCTCAGCGACCATTGGTATACACCAGCTATGAAGTCAAATAAACCTCTAGGATAGCGACCAGTAAACAAGATGGCAAACCAGGCTATCACCACGCAGACGAAGGCTGCAATCCCCAAGAAGGCCAGGATGATGTAGTGTGGGATAGCTAGAAACCATTTCACTAGTGGTAACCAACGGTTAAGGTCTTTCGGGACGTCTGGATATGGGATCTCAAGGTGAACCGCCTGCTCTTCGTCAGTTGACGGGTATACATCTGTAAGCAGACTAATATAAGTGGCAACACGTATGCCGAACTTGGTCAATGCTATATTCCAATCAAACCACCACTTGGGATACTTTTGCCGGAAAAGGATCATGAGTACGATTGGCAGAAACAAGGTACCTCCCGCAGTATATAGCCAGGTCCAACCATTCATTCCACTCCAATCAAAGTTCCCACCACTTACCAAGACCAGAATAATAGCGATTGGAATTACTGTGAAGATCCTGAAGAACGTGGTTAACCGATTAAGAGATCTGTCCGGGTAATCGATTGTTAAAGTGGCGGGATACGCGGGCGGGGTCGGCGACGCTTTTGTTGTCATTGTTATTGATACCTCCCTTTATGTTTTGGCCTATAATGTGTTCACTTTCTAATTTAAGCATGCCCTATAATTTGTTGCAAGGGGTATTCTGGGGACATAATACCTGATTTGTAGTAGGCCTAATTGGTACGGTATCCCTGGAATTCTTTGTACTTTCTCCTACGGAGGAGCAGGAATACTATTCCCGCCGCAGTAACTGCCAGTATTAAGATAAGCCACCCTACCAGGGGGAAAGTCCAGGTTTTGTTGATGCGCCCGGCAACAGCTTCATAATAATCGGGTATCCGGGGTATTCCATCTACTCCCGGCAGCTGGGCCGCGGCGTAAATCACCACCGCCTCCCAAACTTTGAGCTCTTTTCCGTCGGCATTATGCACTATCAATTCGCCCAATCTTTCCAGCGGTACCGGCTCTCCATCGGCATTTTTAGGGACTATCTCCAGCTGGGGCAGCATGTCTGTCACCAAGGGGAGGAAGAGGAGGATGTAGGCGTCGGTAACCAGGTGGTACAACTTTTCATCTCCGCGCTTTAAGGGGACATACCCTTCACCGTTTACAGGTTGAATCCCATCACCCGTGTAAAGCTCTGCTCTAGTAACCGCACGGGTCGTGGGAATAGGCAGGTTTACAAAAGGTATGGTCAAGAGCACTGCATTGGCGGGGTTGTAGCTGTACCGCAGGCCGGAGAACTGTAGAAAGAAAGAATCTCCCACAAACTCCTGCAGCAGTATGGTTACCTCCAGCAGACGGCGCACTTCTTCGCCGGTGAGATAGACAGACGCAATGGGACAACCTGCGTAGCCGTCGCGTCCGTGTCCCATGCCTGTAGCTTCGACAATCTCATAAAAGGAAACGTTTCCTGCAGAGTGTTCCATGGTGCCAGGAAAGATGCTTGTCCGGATGCAGCCGCTAGCCTGACATGCTACGTCGACCCTCTTGCCGATGACCTCCTGGGCAACCATGCGCATGGCGTCGGTAACGAAGTTGCCGAGCGGAGTTTCACTCAAGGGCAGCTGGTTGGACAGGATAAAGTCAGACCTGGCTACCGTACTCATGATATCGTCGAATTTGCCGCCGGTCATTTCATCGATGTACGCATTCAAAATGAGGGTATATTCCCTGATCATGGCATCGATTTCCGGATCGCAGGCAAAGCTGTCGTCAATGGGAATAAGAAAGGGGCGGTCGTTTTCTTCGTTGCGCACCCGTACCTTGCCGGTGTTGGAGTTGTACGCCAGTTCAAGTTGCCCCAGGTACATTCCCAGGTGACCAGCCTGGACAATGATGGTAGCGCCCTGTAAGACTGGCTTATATAGGGCGGTCTCACTGTGGCCGCCTACGATTACGTCGATACCCGGGACCTCTCGTGCCAGTTCCCGGTCCTCATCCACGCCAGAGTGAGTTATGCCCACGATGACATTTGCACCCTGTTCTTTCAGCTCATCTACCGCCTGGCGGGCCGCCTCGTGCTGGTCCAGGAACTGCATGTCCCCGGTTTCACCGAGTACCAGGACAGCGTTTTCACCTATAAGGCTGAAAACTCCTACTTTCAGGCCGTTTCCCAGCTCAAACATCCCGGCCTTTCTGTAGAGACCCTGGGCAGCCAGCGGATGGTCTGGTGGCGCCTCCGTGTTGGAGGCCAGTACCAGTGTTTTCTGGTGGGCTTCGGGGTATCCTGCCTGTAAAAGGTATTGCGCCAGGACGTCGGGGCCGTAATCGTACTCATGGTTGCCGATGACTACGGCGTCATATCCCATCTTCTGCATTATGGTAAGCTCTGCGGCGTAACCACTGAGGGCCAGCCAAGCGAAAGCAGAGCCTCCCAGGAAATCACCGGCGTCAAAAAGAAGGACCGGCTCACCTTCCTCCATTTTGTTCTCTCGGATTTCGTCCACGGCGGTAGCCAGACGAGCGAACCCTCCTATAGTAGGGTCTTCTTTTTCGGGGTGGTAGTCTACTGCCGGCGAATGGGGTATCAGCGCGGACTGCATATCGTTGGTATGGAGTATACAGAAATACAGCTCTTCGGTTTCACCTGTGTAACTTTTCAAATTTCCCGGAATGCCCAGGAATGAGGCGACTACCAGGATGGTTATCAGAATACAGAACAACCCTTTGTTTGCCCTGAAAAGGCTGTTTCTGTTACACATTAACGATTACCCTTCTCCTTAAGACAGTACAAGCCCGGTCGACAACCAGCGTCTTAAAGGAAAAACTACTGAATGATATCATAGACTACACCTGGTATTCTGGGACATAATACCTGATTTGTAGTAGGCCTGATTGGTATGGTGTCCCTGAAATTACCAATTCCGAAGACCCTGTACTAACGTCTTAGTACGTATGGGGACTTGACAACTGGTCTATATATGTGCTAGTATTAACATTGTCCCGAGTAGCCGAGCAGGAACCTGGCATAAGAGTTGGGTTTGGTGGAAGCTTAAAGGTGCAGGTAGTGGCCAGCACAAGGTAAGCTGAGGGCCAGGCCGGACGATAGCAGGTGAAGTAAGTGAGGTTACTCGGGGCGTCTGATTTTTTGCTGGCTAAGCATCCCTGTCGCAGCTTGAAATGACCCAATAAATAGGCTTGATACTTGCGTGGATATCAGCCTATTCAAGTTTGACTCTTAACCACAGTTCACCATCTACGCCTTTGATTCCGTGGTATTCTGGGGATATAATACCTGATTTGTAGTAGGCCTAATTGATATGGTGTCCCTGGAATTCTGATGATAACCAAATCATATGCATCTTTCATTGACCACCTCCAAGACCCATTATATTGCGAATCTAGGAATCCTCTAGGCTATTGATGGTGTACTTTACTAGTTCTGAAAGGGCAGGGTGAATGTGAATTCCCTGTTCGAGCTCCTCCATACCGCCACCGGATGTCATTGCGTTGACAACTTCTTGAATGAGCTCTGGTGCGTACGGCCCTATGATATGAAAACCAAGTATTCTGTTGCTACCTTTCTCCACTATTGCCTTAGCGAAACCCTCCTTTTCCATCATGGCCTCGCCCTTGGCAATATCGAAGTATTTCATCCTACCGATGAGAACATCATGGCCTTCCCTAGCCTGCACCTCCGTCATGCCTACCGACGCAACCTGAGGATGTGAGTACACCGCGTGAGGAACGGCGCTGTAGTCAACCTTGATATTCGTGCCATAGAAGGCATTCTGCGCAACGATTTCAGCTTCCCTGTTAGCCATATGCCTGAACATCTGCTGGCCGTTGGCATCCCCAATAGCGAAAATACCCCTCCGATTCGTCTCGAGGTATTCGTTGACCTTGACAAAGCCCTTCTTGTCTGTCTCCACTCCGGTATTTTCTACTTTTAATATATCTGCGTTAGACCTTCTACCCACAGCCATCATAATCCTTTGTGCAGCAAATTCCCTGCGCTTGCCGGAATTAGTATCCTTTGCAATAACCACAACACCATGCTCGCTTTGTTTTACTTCCTCTACCAAGGCATTTGTATGGACTCCCATGCGCTTGCTCAACTCATTCCCCAGGAGTGCAGAGATTTCGGGGTCCTCGGATAGAACCAACCTGTCAGCCATCTCGAGAATGGCAACTTCAGTGCCCATAGCCGCAAAGAAATGCCCGAATTCTACAGCGATATAGCCACCACCAATGATGATGAGGCTGTCCGGTTTTTCTTTTAGCTCCAGCACCGATTCGTTGGTAAGGTAGTCTACATTTTCCGAGCCTTTAATCGGAGGTATGAACGGTCGCGATCCGGATGCAATGAAAATCCTTTCCCCTTTAAGTTTCTCTCCATTGACCTCAAGCAGGTAGTCACCCACGAAATATCCTTCACCTTCATAAAAATCCAGGTTCTTAGACTGCTTGATACCCTTTCTAATATGAACCTGACTTTCCTGTCTGCTCTTTCTCATCCTCTCCATTATTGATTTAAAATCTACGTTCTTTATCTCCGCTTCAATACCCAGCTTCTTCCCTTCCTCAATTTCTACAATGCGGTCGGCTGTGTAAATCAGCATTTTGGATGGTATACAACCCCAGTTGAGGCAAGTTCCGCCTATTAATGGTCCCTTGTCTATGAGTGCTGCCTTTAGACCTTGCGCTGCGGCTTCTTCCGAAATGATTGCTCCAGCCCCCGAGCCGATGACTATAACGTCGTAACTCTTCAATGTTGATCACCTCCTTCTCCGTGTTTATCACTTTTGCGTTTACACGGTCTAAACCACTTGTCAATATAACTGTCTCTCTCGTGATAAGAGGGTTAGGTTGGAGTCATTTTATCACGTCAATTCGATCACCGTTTTGATATTATCTGGATCGGGATCAAGCCCATCCCTGAACTTATGCAGTGTAAGCCGTCGAGTAATTAGTCTTGCTAGCCAGCCAGGCCATTTCTTTTCTATACAAAGCAGTGACTCGACTGATCTTTCAAAATGGCTACGGTTAGAACTGACGGTGCCGAATACTGTCTTATTACCCAACACCATCTGCATGTTTAAACACGAAGCATCAACCTCAAGCGGCTTCTGGCCGGTCGATACTCCCATCAGGCATAAAATCCCGTTTGTCCCCAGGGCACTCATCGCCTGGAAGGCGACAGTACTATTGCCGGTAACTTCCATAATCAGATCAAGATTCCCAATCTTATGTGGTAAACTCACGACCGGTGACTCATTTCCGTCGACGTAATTGGCACCGATGCTTTCGACAAGTTGTGCCTTCACACTTGATCTAGGCACTACATCAAGAGTGTATATATTGTAATCATGAAGCTTTAGCAGTGCCGTCGTCAGCAGGCCTAATGGTCCCGCCCCAAGCACCACGGCGATGTTAATTGAATTGGCACTTCGATTATGAAATCCTATAGCCTTTTCTATTCCCTTTGTAGCAATGCTTGTTGGTTCGGTAAGCACAGCGATATTTCGTAGTTCTTCGGGAACCGGCACCAAGAAAGCTGCATCTTCAGCAAGATACTCTCTCAGAAATCCATGCGCACCCTTTATGCCACATTCTTGGTAGTTACCCTTAAGGCACATATCAGGCTGGCCTCTCCGACAGTCAACACAGTCGTCGGGACGCCTGACCATCGGCACTACAAATTCGCCCTTGCCCAACTCCGTTGTACCAGGATTCTCAATCTGACCGAGAGCTTCGTGCCCCCAGACAATGAAGTCATTGTCTGGGGGTGGTTCTCCGTATTCACCCCGGTTGATCTCTATATCGGTACCATCAATCCCCAATTCAAGCAGTCTGACCAAGACCTGACCGCCTGAAATGGCTGGCATATCCATTTCAATCAATCTAGCACTGTCTTTTTGCCCTGGTGTTACTACCCCAGCTCTCATTCTTCACCTCCCTCTCTTTTCTTTTATATCGCCTGTGTTAACTCCAGTCCTGTAATAATAACCGCCAGATGAGTCAAAGCCTGTGGGAAATTACCCAAGGCCTCTCCTGTAACAGGGTTGACTATTTCAGAAAAAAGACCTAAATGATTACCATAGCCGAGCAGTCTTTCGTAAAGCTCAACGGCATCCTCAAGTTTTCCCAACCTAAGTAAGTTGCGAACTAACCAGAATGTGCACCACAGAAATGCGCCTTCAGAACCTTTCAGCCCATCGTCAGTCTCATCAGTTCTGTACCTGCGTAGGAGGCCATTCCAGCTGAGTTCATCAGTAGCATGGTTGATAGTAGATTTGATCCGCTTATCAGAGACGGGCAAGAAGCCGAAAAGAGGTATTAATAGAGCACTGGCGTCTAGAGCTTCCGTATCATAGTGCTGGGTAAAGGTCTCCTTCTTTGGGTTCCAGCCCTTAGTCAGAATGTCACTGCGTATATCCTCGGCAGCCTGACGCCAGTAACCGACCTTCTCGTTTCGCTCGAGACTCTGGGCCAGTTTTATTCCCCTATCTACAGCTACCCAGCACATGACTTTAGAGTGAACAAAATGGAACGGACCTCCCCTTACTTCCCAGATGCCACTGTCTGGTTCTGGCCATAGTTCACAGGCAGCATCAACAAATGTCTCCAGTAGTTTCCAGTCCTTACTACTTATGTAGCCGCCGATTTTTACATAGTTGTACGCTGCTTCGAGCACTTCGCCAAAGATATCCAGCTGGCGCTGGTTATAAGCACCATTACCGATTCGTACCGGCCGGGACCTACGGTAGCCTTCCAAGTGATCTAGAGTTCGTTCATCAAGAGGATCCCCAAAATCGATATCGTATAGAATCTGTGCTTTAGGGCCACATCTTTCGCATACGTTGAGTAACCATTTCATGAAGCCGATAGCTTCTTCTTTGTGTCCCAGCGAAGAAAAAGCATTGAGGGTAAGAGAGGCATCACGGAGCCATGTAAAGCGGTAGTCCCAGTTTCTTTCGCCACCGATTTCTTCAGGGAGGGAGGTGGTTGGAGCGGCGACGATTGCTCCTGTCAGCGAGTATACCAGCAGGTGTAGGGCCAGGTAAGAGCGCACTATATAATATCGATATGGACCCGAATAAACACAGCCCTCTGCCTGTTGCTGCCAGTATCCCTTTGTTTGAGAAAGCTTGATCAGTGAGTTCTTTATAACACCGGTGAGCGGTTTATCCGAACCATACCTTAATACGAAGACAACTTTCTCTCCACGCTGCAGGTTAACAGTTGCCGTGGCTTGGTCTCCGAGATCTTTGAATGGGACGGACGACGATAGTGATACAGGAGCTCCGCCACCTGTGACCACTACACCATACTGTGCGACAGTTAGCGAGGGATCAACTGTAGCATATCCTGGTTTGGGCTTAAATGTGACCGTGAGCTCGACTTGCCCGTCAGTGCACTCTGCCATACGATGGATTTCATTGAATTGTACGTGTTTGCCATCCGTCCTTTCGTAGCAGGGCATGAAGTCCGTTAACGTCACTGTACCAGTGTCAGTTTGAAAAACCGTCTGCAACACGTTGGTTTCACCCAAATAAGATTGACTGGATTCGAAGTGCAAGCTCGGTTTTATGCCAAACCTTCCACCTTTCTCATCGTCAAGAATGGCGGCAAATATGCTGGGCGAATCAAACCTGGGAAGACAGCACCAGTCAATGGAACCATCCCTGGCTACCAGGGCTGCTGAAACCATGTTCCCAATGATGCCGTAGTCACTAATCGGTTTATAGACCAAACCTGACACGCTCCTTCATTTCTCTTACTTGATCTTATTGCCATAGCTACATAGACTTAAGGCCTTGTTCCTGTATCGACTATTCGCGAATAAAATCGCTGATCTGTCCCTGGCGACGCTCTCGCACGGTTGCCGGATCATGTCCGTACTTGTGTCCTCCAAATCCGTGCCGCATCATCGCTATTGCCCGTGCCCAAAACTTATCATCGTCGCGCGAGGAGATAAGCTGCATAACAGCCTGTGCAATGACCGGCACAGGAACCTCCATGTGCATGGCATCGTCCACCAGCCAGTTCACTTCACCAGTGTCGTCGACATAGGCAGGTATCTTGTCTAATCCGTCCTCTTCTCGATATGCCGCTTCCATAAGGTCTATGAGCCAGGAACGGATAACAGACCCGTGGCGCCAGCATCGCAGTATCTCTTTGATATCGAGTTTTTCCCTGTAGTGCTCAAGAAGGTCAACACCTTCACCAATTGCCTGGAGCATACCGAACTCTATTCCGTTATGGACAAGCTTGGTGAAATGGCCTGCTCCAGGCGGTCCAGCATGAACGTATCCCCTTGGTGTAGCAAGCTCGATCAGGATTGGTTCGATTCGGGCTATTGGCTCCATGTCACCACCGGCCATAAAGCAAGCACCATGGCGGGCACCTTCCACACCACCGCTTGTCCCGAGGTCAACGAAGTTGATTCCCTTTTCAGATAGACTTCGATGGCGGCGTATTGAGTCGCCCCAGTAGGAGTTACCCGCATCGACAATAATGTCACCCTTATCTACATGTGGAACAATATCGTCGATAACACTGTCGACAGCCGGTCCAGCAGGAACGTAGATGAATAAGGGTCGAGCTGGCGATAACTTGTCGCGAAAACCATCGAGACTATTAGCCTCTACCATGCCGGCCTTTTTTAATTCGTCAGACACACTTTTGAGATCAAAACCCACGACGCGCATGCCCTTCTCCAAGGCTTGAAGTGAAAGATTCGCTCCCATGCGGCCAAGGCCAACAACACCGAACTCCCTTTTTGCATCTGCCATGTCATTCTCCTTTATTCAGGATTGATTTGCGTGTTATTAATGCTTAATTGCTTACCATGGATTTTATAATAGCACGAGCAGGAGCGCCATCTCTTCCAACAATTCTCAGTGGTAAACATATGAGGTTGTATTTGCCAGGCGTTGCATCTGATAGGTTCAGTCCTTCAATAGTCCATATACCACTACTGAGAAGTGTCTTATGTACATAGGGTCCGCCATGCTTGAAACTCCCGACAGACAGATAATCAGCGCCAATCAACTGTATGCCCCGATTCGCAATGTATTCTGTGGAAATAATACCTGATTTGTAGTAGGCCTAATTGGTATGGTGTCCCTGGAAATCCTGATACTTTACACCTTTGTCAGAGTGTTTTTTCTCGCCTTTCTCAAGTGAGTGGGCTCTTTGGTTATACCGACTGACGTTGCCAGTGCCGTAGCCATATATTGATTCAAGCTCATTCCTTCTGTTTCAGCTCTATATGCAAGTAGTTTATGAAGTGAAGGCGAAATTCTGAGTCTGATTTGACCACTATATTTGCGTGGTCTCGGCTCAGGAATACGAAGTCTTCTTTCCAGATTGGACTTTATCCAATCCATTTTGACTTCCTGAATCTCTTTTATGGCTTCCTCAGGTGTATCTGCGTGTATTAGACAATGTGGAAGCTCCGCAATCCTGGCAACCCAATAAGGGCCCTCACCGTCATCCCATTGCTCAACTATAACGGTGTAAGGCAACTTCGCATAGTGTTCTAACTCTTTCCCTATATTGCCTTTAATTACCATCTTTAATCTCCATCTTAATCGTAATCTCTAGCCAGTTATGCCTCTTTTTCTTCAATAATCTCTAATAACTCTTTTACGTAGCAAGATTTAACTGGACCTTCTCTTTTGTAAGGCATCGTGCGCGTTCCTATGATAGCCTTTGGATGCTTTGCGCCTTCTTCGATATATCCGTACTGTTTTATTAGCTCTTCAAAGTCGCGCAAAGCCACATTTCTAAGATTCCGTCGAATTGCCTCCAGGGATTTTTTCTCGCGTGTCATAGGAAATAAATCTCCTTAACATACTCGGCCCCTCCTTTCTCGGTCTTCTCCCTGTTATCAATTTACTTTAAACAGGGCGACATTATGGTATCATATATGACACCACTTGTCAATACCTTTTACCCTTGTGTTATTCTGGGGACATAATACCTGATTTGTAGTAGGCTTAATTGGTATGGTGTCCCTGGAATTCACATGTGCTGGCATCTAAATCTCCCTGGCGAGACTAGGATGATGAGCACGGAGCCATTGTTCAACATCATCGCGGAGTTGTTTCGCTAAAGCTATCATTTCTTCGGCTTCTTGTTCAGTGACCAGTCCGGCTCTTTCATAGTCGCTGATATTACGTTTTTCACGGAATTTATCCAATTGCTTGATTGTAGCGGGATCTGTTTTGATGGTGAAAGCCAATGATTGCAGAACAAGATAATGCTGCCCCTCTTTTCGGGCTCGGTAACCAACTGCCGCCAGTGCTGCCTTAGCAGCCTGAATAGCCGCATTATGCGCAATACTTAGTCGCCAATCCGGACTCAGTTCGATTATCTCTACTTCTTCCAGGTCACGGTCGCAGATATGTAACAATTCAGCAATTTCACCTGCCGAAGGGCGATGTTTCACAATCAGTTTATCTTTCAGCCAGTTTTCTAAGCTCATCTTCATCGCCTATCACAAAAATTTTCTCGTCCTCAAGCACTGTCTTAACGAAATGATGATCCTCTTTCACTTTCCTCTTGAATTCGTCAACCCTATAAACAACAGGGTTGACCTCACGTCCCAATTTTTCTTCCGCCGGAGAGAGTAGCGAAACCACGTCTCCGAAAGAGATTTTGCCCACCACCATCAGGTCAATGTCACTTCTTCGGTCATCGACGCTCCTGGCAACGGAGCCGAAGATAAAAGCTACTCTTACTTTAGCTGCCTCAGTTACCAGAGACTGTCTGAGGACATCAGCCACCCCGAAGGTTTTTCTCACAATGCTTTTAAGCTCGTTGAAGATAGGGCACTTTTCATTGGCGTGGTAATAGACCTGTCTGCCCTGCACTTCCCGGATGATGATGCCAGTATCCGTCAGGTTTTTCAGCTCTCGCTGCACCGTTCCCCGTCCGATTTTCACGGCGTCCAGTATTTGTTTGGTATAAAAAGAGCTATCCGCTCGCCCATAGAGGAGCGCAAGGACCACCTGCCGTGTTTTGCCGAAGAGACCACTGCATAACAAATTTTCATTCATAGATATTACCCATTTCGGGTATTATATTACCCATATTGGGTAACAAAATCAAGTATTAGACACTGCCAGTTTTCTTCAAACCTGTTTTTACGTGTCTCATACTCTAGAGTATTCTGGGGACATAATACCTGATTTGTAGTAGGCTTAATTGGTATGGTGTCCCTGGGATTGCTAATTCCGAGAATCTGGTACTAAACTCCTAGTACGTACGAGGACTTGACAACTGCGTTATATATGTGCTAGTATTAATGTTGTCCCGAGTAGCCGAGCGGGGACCTGGCATAAGAGTTGGGTTTGGTGAAAGCTGAAAGGTGCAGGTAGTGGCCAGCACGAGGTAAGCTGAAGGCCAGGCTGGACGGTGACAGGTGAAGGATGTGAGGTTACTCGGGGCGTCTGATTTTTTGCTGGCTAAGCATCCTTGTCGCAGTTTGAAATGACCCAATAAATAGGCCTGATTGGTATGGTGTCCCTGGAATTCGAAGTAGGGTTACTAGTGGGATCAGGATGCCAATTTCTTGGCAACTTGCATTTTCACTCTTCTTTCCAGTGCGAGAGTCGCTTTCAGACGGTACCTTATAATAATCCTTAATGATAACTTATGGTCTGTCTAATAGCTTCTTCAAGCTCCTGTGGAACATCAGTGCCGATTACATATTTCTTACCCGTTATTAACTTGATCTGGACAGCATGAAAGCCGGAAACCCTCAACAGCATCCCGTGAGGAGTTAACCGAATACCCCACCCGTAATACCAAGGACTTTTGACGGCTTGACACGATTCTATCTCATTCAACTTAAACCGTTTGCGGATTACTCCAGGCCCAAATTGCACTAATAGCTCTTCTTCCCGGATGACCACGGTTAAACTAGGAAATAACACTAGAGCTACCGCGAGGACAACCAGGACTGCGATAGCAATCAAATTAACGCCGGTAGTTGCCAAGATAATCCCGATTGCCACCATTGCTACTACAACGGCCACAATGATGAAGTATCCAACCTGAGTATGCTCGTAGCGCTTAATCATGATATCTTTCGTGTAATTATACCCAAGGGTGTGTTTGTTAACAATGAATTGGGGTGCCAATAATGGTCCATGTTTTGAATGATTACTCGTATTCTGGGGAGATAATACCTGATTTGTAGTAGGCCTGATTGGTATGGCGTCCCTGGAATTTATCGTAAGTCTTGACTTTTTTGTCATCGCTCATTACAATGAGCACACGCTCAATATTTGGAGCAGATAATATATGCTACAGGCGCATTTAATCGCTACGGTCAACCAAAAAGTGCTGAGCCTGCTGGCAAAATTCTCAGACCAGGAATTCTATGAGCGAGAAGTAGTTCGCAAGCTTGGAATATCTACCGGCTCGGCAAACCGGGCGTTGAATGAGTTATTCTCGTCCGGAGTCGTGCGGCGCCGACGAGAGGGCAAAATGTATTTCTATTCTGTTGATTTCTCTAATGCCGCCCTCATCGAGTTCAAGGAAATGGTAAATCTCCTGCTAATTGAGCCGTTAGTAGAGGAACTAAAGAAGATTTCAAGCCGTGTAGTATTGTATGGCAGTTGTGCTCTTGGGCTAGATACTTCGGAGAGTGATTTAGATTTATTCATCGTTTCTAACAGCAAGGAAGACGTGGCGAATGTTATCAGTAGTTTTACATTCCCGAGAGGATTTGAGAATATCCGTATTCAGTCAGTGATTAGAACGCCTGTCGAGCTGTTGGAGGCAGGGGAGTCAGAGCGGATTTTCATGGAAGAAGTTGAACGTGGCATAGTACTATGGGAAAAGGTTGCCAGTGAATCAAGAATTTAAACAGTGTCTCGATAGCAAGAAGATTGTTTCCTTCGCCAGAGGCAAGAAACTGGTTAAGAAGGAGCTCTCAGCCGCCAGAAGTGACCTGTCGGATGCCAAGGCAGGCTACGAAAATGAGCGATATAAGTGGTCAACAATTCAAGGCTACTATACCATGTTCCACGCTGCCAGAGCCCTTGTCTATTCCCGTGGCTACCGTGAAAAGAGCCACTACTGTTTGGCTGTAGCGTTAAGAGCTCCACTTGTGGACGAAGGCAAAATGGACGCTCAGTTAGTTCGGGACTTCCTCAATGCCATGAACCTTCGGGAAGCAGCCGATTATGAGGCTGAATTTTCTCAATCCGGAGCGAAAGCGGTTATTGCTTCAGCAGAAAGGTTCATTGAAAAAGCAGCTGCTATTTTAGATATTAGTATTCTGGGGACATAATACCTGATTTGTAGTAGGCCTGATTGGTATGGTGTCCCTGGAATTACGAAAAGGGGCCGGGGAGTGAGAGATGATCACCCGGCCCCTTTTAGCCCTACAGCATCTCGATCCTGTAAGTTAGTACGCTCTCTCTCCGTTTATCATTTGCTGGCTATTTTTTAGTCTTATCACTATGAGAGCCAGTCTTGGTCCAGCGAGCTAGAAGCTCACCGGCAACCTCACGACCGCCCAGTCCAAAGGCAATAGCAGCTGCTATAGCAGCTGCGCCCAGGGCCAGTCCAAAGCCCAGCAAAATGAGATCGTCGGCAAAACCCATTGCGCGTATTCCGAGGAAGACACTCAACACAATGATGGAGATCCTGACGAAGGAAACCAGAGATTCTGACCTGGCGCCTGCCCGCAGAATATTCGCTACGAAATTGGCAACAAAAATGCCGACGCCGATAATAACAACACCCAGAAGAACCAGTCCCAGGAATTGGGTCAAGACGGCGATCAACTCGTTCACAACGGTAAAACCGAGCAAGTCCGCTGCCATTATTAGGGCAAAGAGCATTATGAATACCATAATGATGTAGCCGACCACATTGGAGGGGGAGCCGGCGCCTTCAGCGGGCTTTTTTGCCAGACCTAACTTGACCGGCAACTCATCAAAGTTAATGCTGGTTAGAAATTTGGTAACCAGCTTGACTAAGAGTCGGCCTACGAGGTAAAAGATAGCAAGAATTACTAAAGCGCCGATAATGGGCGGAATGGCGGCAAAGATTCTTTCAAATACAACCACAATTGCGTCAAAAATACCTTCTACGCCCAGAACTTGCAGTATGGCCAGTATGAACAATATCCATACGATCCAAAAAACTGCTGTGCCCGCACCTTGGGCCACCGGAAACTGGCTTTCATCTTCGCGGTCTTTACCCTTACCCAGCCTCTTATCGATACCACTGGCCCGCACGAGTTTTCTAACGCCTGCCCTGAGGACTTTGGCCAAAATCCAGGCTAGGAGCAATAGGATCAGTACGGCGACGATAATGGGCAGGAAACCTATTAGCGTTCCGAAGAAATCCTGGAAAGACTGTAATACGCTACCCCAGTCCATTCTTAGCACACCTCCTTTCTGTTAATTCTAATTTTGCTGCTGTACATTCATATGCACCAGTTTAGTTTCCCCAAAATCTTAGTTCATAACACATCACCCCCCTTCAGTGCTGTAAAGCTTATTCTAGGATTTCCGCCAGATTGTTGAAAAAGTCGGTAAATTAAGTGATAAGACTGACTCCCGCTCTCCTTCTAACCAGCAATAACAAGTCGGCAGGCCGACAAACTGACAGCCTCCTCACGTTTTTTGTAAGAGCCGACCTGTTACCTCTATATTTATTATAATGCTAACTCCTGTTTTGTCAATACGGGTGATATTCTGGGGAGATAATGCCTGATTTGCAGTAGGCCTGATTGGTATGGTGTCCCGGGAATTTCAGAGAACTGTAAAGGCTTGCTAACTATCCCCGCCGGTGCTATTATTAAACAAAACAGGCATTTTGTTTAATAAGGAGAAAACTTACTAAACTGGCGTTTAATATGGATACTGCTCTGTTTAGAAATAGCCCTTCCGGCAGGTTGGTACGTGCTACAGACGGGTACTGGGCTTTTGTGCCCAACCCGCTGCCTCCGAAGCTTGACTGGAGTGATGCTCTGGTATCACTGACATCCAAAGCTGACCTGGCTCTGGGGACTCTCTCCGGTCTTGGTGAGACTTTGCCTAACCCCCATCTGCTTATCTACCCCTTTGTCAGAAAGGAAGCTGTTCTTTCTTCTCGCATTGAGGGCACACAATCATCACTTTCTGACCTGCTGTTGTTTGAAGCCACCAAGGCTGAGAAACAGAGAGATGTAAGGGAAGTGCAAAACTATGTCCATGCCATGGAGCACGGGCTGAAACGCTTGGATGACCTACCTTTAAGCCTGAGGCTCATCCGTGAATTACATGCTATTCTTATGGAGGGAGTGCGTGGGGAACGGGCTACCCCCGGTGAGTTCAGACAATCCCAGAACTGGATTGGCCCCCCAGGGTGTACCTTAAATGACGCTACTTTTGTGCCTCCACCCGTGGCAGAAATGAAGGAAGCCCTTGACCAATTGGAAAAATTCCTGCATGCCGATACACAGTTACCACCACTGGTCGAACTGGCTCTAATCCATTACCAGTTTGAGACTATTCATCCTTTCCTCGATGGTAACGGGCGTATCGGGCGGCTTCTCATTACTCTTTTTCTCTGCCAGCACAGCATTCTCAATAAGCCTTTGCTCTATCTCAGCGCCTTTTTTGAGCGCCATCGCCAGGAATACTATGACCATCTTCTGGAAGTCAGTCAGCGAGGCGCATGGCGGCAGTGGCTGGAGTTCTTCTTGCAGGCAGTAGTTAATCAATCGGATGATGCCATCCGGCGAGCTCGCCGTCTCTTAGACCTTCACCGCACTTATTATCAAACCAGCCTGGGAAAACGTCTACCGCCCACGGCAGTGGAGCTTGTGGAACTCATCTTCGTGAAGCCAGTATTAAACGCCAAGGTCGCTCAGGAATCTCTTAAAGTGACATTTCCCGCTGCCCAGAAAGCCATTAGGGCCCTGATAGAAGAAGGCATTCTGGCCGAGATTACCGGTGGCAAGCGGAACAAAGCCTACGCGGCGAAAAAAATCCTCGAGATCCTAGAAGAAGAGACCCCATCCCCGACGGAGGGAGGCCGTGACAGTAAAAAGAAATAATGATCGCCGGATTGCCACACTGCAGAGCCTGAACATCTATGTTAAAGGAATCTGTTGCTGCGTATTCGCCATCCCTTCGCCATCCCTCCGCCTTCTCTCCGCTTCAAGCCCCTAAAGTGCTTTCAATTCCACTATTGTGGTATTCTGGGGGCATAATACCTGATTTGTAGTAGGCCTGATCCTTCACCGCGTGAAGGATGGTGTCCCTGGAATTCCCGCGTACTCTCTTATTATGGACAAAAAGGCAAGTTGCCTAAAAAGATGGGTACTATGCTTGACATGCCATTTAGGTAAATCAGTCTAGATAGCCCTTGAGCTTTCGACTGCGGGCGGGATGACGCAACTTGCGCAGGGCCTTGCCTTCAATCTGTCGTATTCTTTCCCGAGTTACACTGAATTCTCTACCCACCTCTTCCAGTGTTCGAGCACGTCCGTCTCTAAGGCCAAACCTAAACTGGAGCACCTTTTTTTCTCGTTCGGTAAGTTCACCAAGCACTTTGTCTATTTGTTCTTTGAGTAGCTGCTGTGAGGCGGCTTCAGTTGGTGCTAAACTGCCGCGATCTTCAACAAGGTCACCTAGACGGCTATCTTCATCCTCGCCAATGGGCATGTCTAGCGACATTGGCTGACGGAAAAACACGGCCATGACTTCTTCTACTCTTTCTGGCGATATATCTAGGCGGCCGCCAATTTCCTCGTAACTTGGTTGGCGTCCAAGTTCTTGAACTAACTGCCGCATTGTGCGTAATAGCTTGTTAATTGCTTCTACCATGTGTACCGGAACGCGGATGGTACGGGATTGGTCAGCTATAGATCGAGTGATACCTTGCCTGATCCACCAGGTGGCATAGGTACTGAACTTGTAGCCTCTTCTATACTGAAACTTCTCTATGGCTCGCATGAGGCCAATATTCCCCTCCTGGATAAGATCAAGGAAGGGCATGCCCCGCGCAATGTGCTTCTTAGCTATGCTAACCACCAGGCGCAGATTTGCTTCAGTGAGGTGCCTTTCTGATGCTTCTGCTTCGGTCCTCACCTTTTCAAAGCAAGCTTTGCACTCACTGCTGTGAGAATCGAGTTGAGACAGGAACCCGTTGTTACTCGGGAGAGTCTTTAGTTTTCGCCACGAAGTTTTATCTCCAGCCAGGAGCTCTAGCAATTGCTGGGGCAGAAGTTGACTGTTTATGGAAAGATTTACTATGGCTTCTTCGTCCGCAGTGATCCCTTTATCTATCCCCTTAGCGATTGCAGCCATTAGCGATGGATCTATAACAACGTCGATGGCGGAGCGAAATTCAGGATTTTTGATCGTCTCTACCACATTGCTGGAGGGATCGATACCAATACGCTCTTCGACAATCTGAACAATGGGATATGCCCTGGATAATTGAGAAATTACGTGAATAACTATGTCAACGGGTAAAGGGAATTCCTGGTATTTCCTGAAGTGGTTATCCTTGACCCTTTCTACGTATCTACCCAGCTCTATCTTCCGGCATAGTAACTTCTCTTCCTTGACATTTAGAAGTGGCACTCTGCTAATTTCCTGAAGATACATACGAATTGAGTCGTCAATTACCTCATAGTCCCCTGGTGGTGCCGGAGGCTTGCTCTCCTCAGCTTCCTCGGGAAGGAATTCTTCGATTTCTTCTTTCTCGTCAACTTTCTCAACTATGGCGCTGACATCTCCAATTTCGGCTTCATCGCTGAGTAAGCCTTCAGCCGTTACCTCATCACTACCCAGGTTGATGCCGTCTTCTTTCATCGAATCCATGGTTTTTCCCTTTTTTAACGAAGACCACGTGAAGTTGTTGCCCGGAATTTATGGTTGTGTTAGTTTGTTCGGCGAAAATTCAACGCTTGGCTTGCTTACCCTGACCAGAACCCATCCCAGTCGCTCTTATTGTAGCACAACGTTTGCAGTTTGAGAAGATCGTTCACTCCCTCGGTAGACGAGCTCTCCCCGTGTCTCTTGAATCTCTCACCGGTTCTGGTCGGAGCGGAGCTATCTCTTGGCGACGAAAAGTTATGTCGCAACTATTCTCCACCAAACTCCAGTGGCTTTGGCTTCAAGGAGATTGCACAAATGTCAGTTTTGTTCAACGATAATTCGATACATCACACATTCCGCCCTTTTGTGCAGTGAAAAACCTCCTTCAGGTATTCTGGGGACATGATACCTGATTTGTCGTAGGCCTGACTGGCATGGTGTCCCTGGAATTCGCATCCTACCGGCGTGTCATTGCCAGGTCCCCGGCCACTCCTGTCATTCCGGGCATATATGCAAAAAAAGTTGTTATTTGGATGCTAATAAGATCCTCCATGAGACCGCCAAGACCACCGTTGTTTCCCTTTCCGGGATGATTCGTTTTGCAGAAATGGCTATTTTTCCTGGAGTTCAACAGCTCTTTTTCATACGTAAGGCGATTACCTCCGGAAGATTCAGTTGTTAAAGTACGTACGATTCGTTTCGTCGGTTTGCCTTTTATATTTGCGAGCCGTGGGGGCTGGCGGGTTGCCGCATGGAGGCAATTTCCAAAAGATTCTCGACAACAGTTTTCAGGTAGTTGCGGTCGGTTGGGTCCAACCGGTAAATTCCAGAATACCATTTTACGATTAACCTGGAGGCTTCTCTGATTACGCGGCGGTTACCAAGGTCGTCCTGAAGGGAAGAGTGTAACTTGACGCGAATGAACGCTATTTCGGGATCCACGCCTTCCAGATTGGTAATGTTCCACAGTTGGGATGTTTCGGCAGGGCTAAGGGTACCGGAATAGAAGCCATGTTTGCGGGCATTCCGGTTGCCTTTCTGGCCACCGCGCTTCCTTTTGACCTGTGTTGGGTTTACAGTCAGGTTTTGAGAAACCTCACCCGCGGGATTTGATTTGTCAGGGTAGCGCACGAGTTCTAAGCAGAGATTAGCATGAATTCTTCATTTGAACAAGGGGAAAATGTCGCTTAGTGGACAGTAGACAGTAGTCAGTAGAAGAGCTCGTAACTCCCCCCGCCCTTCAATCTCTCTAACGTATCCCGATGTAGCTAATAATCGCAAACCTGAGAAGCCCCCCCAAAATGAGCGGGTAGCTGAAGCATCACTCCGAGCACATAACCCGCGGCACAATGCCTGATTTGTAGTAGGCCTGGTTGGTATGGTGTCCCTGGGATTCTCGGATGTTGATTCTTCACCAACAGCTTTGGTTGGGCCACTATTGACCACATATCAGCAGGGGGTTAAACTCTGAGATATCTAACGTATGTGAAGATGAAGTTGGAGGGCTACCAAGCATGAACGAGCGAAGTGGCAGACAAAAGCCGATGTCGAACACGATGTTCAAGATGATTTCGCTTACAGCAGCGGTATTCTACAAAGTCATGAATCTGAGCAGGCAGCTGCAGAAATCTGGTGTTCGTGGAGGTCAGACTGTTTTGGACTTTGGATGCGGCTCTGGGCATTTCACTATCGCTGCGGCTAGGATGGTTGGAGACAATGGAAAGGTATATGCTCTGGACATGCACCCCCTAGCCATTGAAGCGGTTAAGAAAAAGGTAGCTAAAGAGGGTTTGCCCAATGTCAGGACAATACTATCAGATAGGGATACTGGATTGCCAGATGAGAATGTTGATGTAGTCTTGTTGTATCGCACTTTCTATCTTGTAAAGGATAAGCAAGGGCTATTGGATGAGCTACATAGAGTGCTAAAGCCAGACTGTATTTTGTCGGTTCTGGGTGGGGGAGTAGCAGATTGTTTGAAGGCCATTGGGAAAGACGGCCGTTTTCTACTCGCCGAGCGCGGCAAAAGGTTTCTGAACTTCAGGAAGGTGAAGCCACGAAGTAAAGTAGTTGCGTGAAACATGTGTTATGAACATGTTGAAAAACACGAGCAACTGAGTTCAGAGGCCGTTCTGTCTTGGTATTCCGGGGACATAATGTCTGATTTGTAGCAGGTTTGATTGGTACGGTGTCCCTGGAATTCGGAATGTGCTGACTTCGTTGACCGGTATTCTTTCGTGATGGTAGAATATGAAAAAGTCTTGAGTGATTGTTAACTTGCTAGTATACTGTAGACATAATACCTGATTTGTGGCAGGCCTGATTGGTATGGTGTCCCTGGGATTCGCTGTTAATTCATTATACTACGCAATTCTGATAACATTTGTGCCTTCATTTCTTCATTAGCAGGTGCTTTTTCCACGAGTTCAAGATAAAAGTCAATATAGTCACGGGCAGGTGTTCTAGCTAAAATCGAAACGATATAGCGAATCATAGACCAAGTCATCTTATATTCATAGGTATCTTCCATCGCCGCAGCTTCAGAGATAGGATTGGGGTGGTACCATCCCCATCCTAGCCCATCCTGTCTCCAGCGATTGACGCCATCCAGCTCTCCAAAAAAATATCCGGTCTCCTCATTTAAATAGTTAAAACGACTTCTTTGCTGCAATTCCTCCAGCATTCGTTCTTCATAGCTCCCCCATAGTCCCAAGAAAGATGCGGATTGTTCGGGGGTTGGCAATGCAGCTTCTTCAAGAAACTCTTTTTGATCCCAGGATTTTCCTATTTCTGATATCAAGTTCCATGTTGTTCTATGCGAGCCACTTCCCACTGGTATCATATAGGGAAGTATGTTTTGGAGTTTGTGTGAAGCCTTAATTATGTGCGATTTTAGCCCTACTATATGCATGTGTTCTCCATCGACTCGGACAATCCAAAACTGCTTCCCACCCCCCTTTTTCCTTTCTCTCCATTCAGTCAACCACAAAGTAGCATATCCAAGAAGCCTGGTGAAGGCGGTTACTCCAAAGTATCTACTGTAATATCTAGTGACTTCTGCCCAAGTCATATAGCCACCAGAGTCAAGATGACTATGAGCTAGAAACTGGAGTAAGGCAGCGCCAAGATAGCGAGTAGCGTCTCTCAGGAATGCTCCATCAATGTTGTGTGAGTCAGGGATGTATATTGGGCCTGTAGTAAAGTCGTGGTTATGAGATATTCGCCGAACTGCTTCAACAAGGTACATGCCGGTCTGTGGAGCTTTTTCATAATATGAAATTAAGTCATTCTTACAACGCATGTGCTGACAGTCAGTAGATAGACCAGGATCTCCTTTGTCTGAAATATTCATCGCTATTATTAAAGATCGCAAAGAACTCTGATAATTCCGGTATCACCTCCAGTTGGCAGCGATGTGCTGCGTTCTCTAGCTCCGAAAAAAGACTGCTAAAGAAGCGCGCAATTTGCATTACATACATTCTGACATAGGGTTTTGCATAGTCTGTGATTGCTGTTTGCATTGAGGCTTCGTATACAGAGTCAAGCAAATCGCCAGTTTCAGCATGATATAACAATTTTGCATCGGAGCCCAATATTTGAGAAATTAAGCTTGCATTATATTGGTGTCTACCTCTTGCGCTCTTAGGGTAGTGCGCTGTCAATACCGGAATAATAACCTTTTCATACCATGCTCTGATAGGGTCGACATGTTTGATAACACGTGGGTCTCTAGTGATAAGATCAAGATTGTAATAGCGAGTCATGTTGCTTGCAAAGTCAGAAAGGACATTCGTGATACCATCGTGGATCGAAGTCCGAGGGAGCCTATCCTCAGCAGCAGAGAGTCCGCGCCTTGCTGCGATCTCGTCGACTTTTCCTAAAAGGTCTTTCACGTTATGACCATATTCCCGAATCATTTGATATGACGGAAATACGCCATTATGTTCTAGTGAGTGATCGACGACCATAGCCAGTTTCGCTGACCGCTCAAATCCGATCGTAAGAGCGAAAAATGCTTGGCTATAATACGCTTGTTGCGCGTAGTTCGCCTTTCCAAGGGCTGTTACACCAATGGCCAAGTGTTCAGCCGAGATTCCCGCTTCACGGTTTAAAGCCTGCCATATCTCATTCATGCACTGTACCAGGTATCAAAATTGTTATTCTGGTTCTCATTCTACACCGAAAGCGGATTTTAACCTTTCAGTAGTATAGTTCCATTTGCTTTGTATTCTGGGGACATAATACCTAATTTGTAGCAGGCCTAATTGGTATAGTGTCCCTGGAAATCCAATGACTAACTTTACACCGTGATGGAGCTGTATTGTACGGCCTCATCTTTTCACGGTAGAAAATAGCCTCCTCAGGCTGCTCAATTATGTGCTTGAATTCACCTGCGTCCCTCCCAAAAGCCTTCTCAAAGAATGGCCTCCTGGGACCTACCACGCCGTGAGTGGCATGTAGGATGCACTGTATACCTCTTAGCTGTGTCTTGGTCCAATTCAGGCCTATGTATTTCCTATCCTTGGCGTTGAGCGGCACATATTTCATCGGGAACGAGAATATGCTCAATCCCAACTCTCCATTAAGCTCAATGTTTATCTGTAGTCTCTTGTAGAAATCTTCAGGCGTATCATCAAAATTAAACAGTATATAATTGGAGAGATGCCTGATTCCGTATTTGTATGCAAGGCGTATCTTGTCTATATATAGCTTCTCGAATTTGATGTTGTCAAAGGCTATCCTCAAAGGCTTAAGAGGCAACTGACTCAGAAGCGCCATCTTCTCCTCTTTGAGTAGTCGTGCATCAACTCCCTGGTTGAAATCCACATAGCGTTGTGCATTCCCGAGTCTAGCCCCTTTGGTGAATCCATGTCTCTTTATGTCCTCCACTATCCGAGGAAATTCTGCAGAGGCCAGAACATTGTTGTCCAGTAGTATCAGGTCCTTTTTATTGGGGTCTATTTGGTTCCCTAAAGGAATAAAGTCAACGTACTCCGGTTCCAGTCTAGGTACGGCGCAGTATGGGCAATGATTCAGACATCCTTTAGTCATATACCCAATACTTGCGTTATTGGTGTAATAATTGTAGGCGTTGTCAAATAGATGATAATCAGGTGCCAGCCTGTCAACTTCTTGCCATAGGCCGAAGTGAGGCTTTATGCCCGTTTCCTCTTCTACGTCCTTTTGCAGAAGGGAAGCTAGTATACCTCCGACTTTAATATTCTTTTTGTTCTTCTGCCTGCCCCGCTGGTAAAATTTTATAGTTTCCATGGTCCTCTTCCATTGAAAGGTAAACATGGTAGTGATGTAGATAATATCCCAATTCTGGTCTCTAACAGCCGCGCTTGTCCCTTTATAGAAGACCACTTCATCATCACGTGACTTGTGGTAAGTAGAAATCTTCATCAAGCCAAGAGGGGGGTATTTCACTTTGTATTCTGGTTCGATGAGAAGTACTCGTTTGAGCGATTTTCGGTGATAAATCATATCTTTACTAGAGGACTCCAGTTTAAATACTGTTGCTATATTTAATCTGAGTTTTCATCAGCAACTACAGATTCCTCTTCTATATATTGTGTCTGTTCGCCCTCTTCAATTTTTGATTCTCCAGATATTTTGTTTTCTAGCCACTGTTTATATTCTTGCAACTGGTTTAACTGACTAATTGATATAGATACTCCAGACGAAATATGAGCTAGTGGGTTTCGTATGTCACTTACATATCTTATCCAATGTGTTCTTTTATCCTTGCTTCCTTTACCATAACCTAATATATCTTGAAAGATTGTCCAATGAGCTAGAGCAATTTTTCTATAATCTATTAAGTCAAAATAGTGCCATCGTTCTCCACGAGAGTGATTGTCATCTTCCCAACGATTTGTTGCTTCAATACGTGTTTGTTTAGGTATGCCCAAAATCCACCACTGTGATTCGTCTGTGCCAAATTCACGTTGTAATTCCTCTAATACTAAACCTTGTAGAGTGATTTCGATATAGTCAACTATCTCCCTCGCCTTTTTATTAGTCTGTGCCTTTTCTTCTTCTAAAAACTTATCCAACCCAGCAGGATTGAAATCGGATATCCGATCACGAATACCCTTTTGACAACGCCTTACCCTTGCTTGTATACCTTGCTCCGCTCTGAATTTGCGGAATTCGTTTCTATCATCTTCTGACATTTTACTTAAATAATCACCTAATGCTTCACCATATCGCTTCACGTATTCAAATAGATCCTCGTTATCAAGCTGAATAAGTTTTACCCCTTGTCCCTCAAGGAAGTCTATTATAGTTCCAAGTACACGTATGAGAGTCATTACGCCTTCATTCATAGAAAGTCCACCACCTTCACCTGCACCTTTAGACCACCAATCAGATGTTTTCCCCTTTACCAAATTTAGCCAATTATCAATTATATAAACCGTTCTTTTGAGTGTTGCTTCGCTATCACCTTGCCAAAATGAACCATACTCGAGAATATGGTCGCGTCTAGTCTTGTGTATATATAAATTACATTTTTCTGTAGCACTACATAAGCTGGTTAATGAAATACATCTTATGGTATCTTTAGTGAAATCTACGGGCATGATTTTCCCATATAGAGCTGACTCTGGATCAGTATTTAGATATTGGTATGTCTTTGAAATAATTGCAGCTACTCTATCCTTTGGGTCATCGGAGTCCCATTTTAATTCTGCAAAAAGTTCATCTAGTAGTGATTTCCTAACTGCTTTTTGTTTTGAATTGATCTCGACAAATAAATTGGCTTGTTGACTTGGTTTTAAATCTTCAAATGCTAATACAGGTAGTACATCTTTTTCAGCTTTTTCATGCCCTGAGTAGGCATATAGTCTGTGTTGTCCATCAATTATCCAAGCTGATTTGTAGGAGGGACGAATGGTTAGCCAGCCAAAAATGCCTTTTTCGTTGCCGTATTCATTCGTTGTATCTTGATGTATTCTATGAAATTCTAAACGTTTCTTGTCAAGATTAATTACTATGTTTGTGGGGAATATACCACCATCACTAATGTATTCCCGAATTTTATTTAGTCGCGATTTCTTAACCATTCTTTGGTAAGTATCAATGTCAGCACCTTTTCCTTTTGAGCGATGTGAAACATAGGCTATTTTTAAGAGATATGCTGGAGAGATGCAGAATGAATAGCACCATGAACCCCCGATTTTAGTTCTTATTGCAGGTAACCTTATTTCCAATCCTTGAATAGATTTGTTTGGTAGCATTTCGCAAAATAATTGATATTTGGCAGCAATTCCAGAGTGCTTAACTAACCTTTCGTAGTAATCCAAATCGTGATCATCAAAAAGAAGGATATTATTGTCCTTCGCTCTTTTCTTATCATTTTCGGAAAGAATGATTTTGGACAAAAACATGGCTAGCACTACTTGTCTTTTTACATCTTTCTCAAATTGAGAATTAACAGCAGCGGCAAAATTCTGTCTAATAAGGGCAAATTTGCCAAGCTCTTCTTGAAACTGTGATCTTTTGCTTAACTGTTCTGACGATTTACATTCAACCGCTAATGCAATTTCATCATCAAGCCCTACAACATCTATTTTAGTTTTTGGGCTGTCATTTGCCTTTGGATCAATAACAAGTACTGCACCAGCTGCTGAAGACAAATGAGTAAATCCCATTTTATATAATAATTCCCATACACGATCCTCAAGTCGTATATAGTGAGGTTTTTCCTTTTTAATACGAGTGGTTTTTTGATAATGCTTATCTACAATCCACCCTTGTGATAGTTCTTCGTCTACAAGGGCATTTTTAATCGTTTTTGTGGTATAGATCTTGTTTTTCGCACGGGCGAAACCCTGTAGATTCTTGCTCTCCTCAATATTCTGTAACATTTTTACTCCACCTTATAAATATGATTTCAAGTCTGACAAAGTTTATCCATTGATTCATTATATTCCATAGACGGTCGTGTTTCCACTGTTTTTTACAGATCGTAGTTACCTGGGCCGAAGAGGACTCGAATTGTGTGTCAGGTCACAGTCCTGCAAAAAGTTTAGACAGGCGCGGTGTCCTCAATTATGATTCGGGACAATCTGCGTAATCCCAGAGATTGCCACGCCCCGACAAATCGGGGCTCGCAATGACATGGGAGGTTCATGCTCCTGTTAAAAATACCGGCAAAACAAGGTATAATAGCTGAAGCCAGAACTACAAAGTGCTGCTAAACTAGAATTGACAAAAATTAAGCAATATGTTACTCTAATACTAGACTCATCTGCCATGTGTAGAAGGAGATCTTACATCGCTCTGCGGAGCGATGTTTGCATTTATGTTTCTCTTTTTGCGAGTTTATTTCTTAGGTTTCTCTTTTTAGAAGGACCATCTACGTGGAATGCTGTGACTAGCATAGCTGCTGGCTGGACAAATCGCTTGAGCTTTTCTAAGATGATGCAATAATCCCCATCCTCTAACCATACATAGGTGCGTAGTTGCCCCTTACTTTCCAGGTAGTCCCATACTTTGACGGCACTATCACGTGAATTTGTGACGATTGGTGCGCACCAAGGTAATCTCTCGGCTCGACGGAAATCGGGAATGCGCTCACCTGTACTTTTGTCATCTCTACTTATGAGGTGCCAAAAGCCTTCCTCGTAGCATAGGCCGGGTAATACCCTTTGATCCCACCATACTATGTAATGCTGAAACTTAGGCTTGGCTTGCTTAAAATCTTTCTCAAATATTGCATAAAGGCCAGTGACGATTTCCTCCCATGTGCCTGACAGCGTAAGTATGGGAGGCAACCAATCGAGTTCCGCTGTCATGCTTGTGTCTCCATTGCCTGCCATCGAAATAGATTAACCTTCTCTTCTTGGAGTAGTGTCGTCAGGGTTAGCCTGTAATTAGAACGCTGTCTCATCCGTTCGACCAACCTCTCTTTGGCTGAGCTCCCTGAAAGTTCACGATTGGCATACGCTACCGCTCCAACCAATAAATCTGCGAGTGCTAGTTGTTCTACTTCATGAGAGCGCACTGTCTGAATCCTTTCGATTATCTCCCGGGAAAAATCATATAGGTTATTGCAAAGTACATCTCTCAGTTTGGCGGCTTTTGGAGCGCTATGAGTATCCTTAATATCAAGATAGATTCGGTATCGTGCCTCAGGGCGAAAAATTACCTTCAGCATGTCAAAATACATCTTGAAATACCAATCATCATGACTTTGTCCAAATGCCTTGTGGTTGAGTTTAGTCTTATCCGGCACTATTAACGCACGGAAATGTAGGTCTTTCTCATCAAAAAAGAAGTCTATTATATCGAGGTAAAACTGTGCCTTTGATGGTGACACTTTGGTCCACTTGATCTCAAAATCAGGCCCCAGACTGTGGCTCTTCTTGATTTGCCTGATACCAAGCGCGATTTCCCTAGTTTTCTCTAGCGGACACCAGATAGCGCCTAGCACCATTATCCCTTGGTGGTCATGCTCCAGATGGCAGCTCTCGTCACAATATATATTATAAGTTACAGTCATGGTGGCCTGTATACACTCCCCTTCTTAACGACCTGCGCTTCTTCCCAATTCTAAATCTTTTTATATGCTTTTTCCAGCATTATTAGGTTTCGGTAACGAGGCAAAGAGTCAATCTTCTTCCTACCGCATAAAGAGGCAAAAAGGTTTAGACAGGCGCGATGTCCTCACGCTTCAAGCAGATGCTCCTGTTAAAAATACCGGCAAAACAGGAATTAGTTTTTAGAGAAACACGTTAGCTTTTTCTTATTCCGATAACAACGTTGCCATCTTCTGGAGCGCCTCCGAGATTGTCTCGGTTGGCAAAGTGCATATCAATTCGGCATTTCGAGCGCGCCAATCCAAACTCTTAACCTGGTCAGATAATATTGCTCCTGCCACTGGTAACCCCGCGGGAAGGAGAATCTCGAAAGGGTAGCCCTTGGGTTGGCTGGTTATTGGACAAAGGATGGCCAGTCCTACCTTGCTGTTATAGCTTTGTGGTGACAGCACCACGGCCGGACGGCGTCCGGCTTGTTCGTGACCTGCTTGCGGATTCAAGCTAATCCACACCACATCTCCGCAACCAGGCACATAAGTCCGGGGGCCTACCACGTTTCATTCCCCACAGCGGAGCCGGTATCAACCTCGTGATGCAAGTTCTCTTTGGTGACCTTCGATAGGAGTTGTTCCAGGGTCAGCTTCGGCTTAGTTACCGGCGTGACAACGATTTTCCCATCTGCCAGCGATACTTCGACGGACGTCTCTTTCTGGAGTCCCACTTCATCAGCGAAAGATTTCGGAATGCGCAAAGCGAGACTGTTACCCCATTTCTGAACACGCGTCTTCATGTCAAACCTCCATTCACGGTATCTACAATGAAGATACTCCTTCTACAGGCGCTTGTCAAGTCTGTACAAGAGGGGAAAGGCACAATTTGTTCCTGAGTCCGCTGAAGTCACAAAGCGGCAAAAAGTTTAGACACGCGCGGTGTCCTCGGGCTTCAAGCAGATGGAACGAAAATCAAAAATAAAAGATAAAAAGTCAAAATTACAAGTCAAAAAGCAAAAATTCAGCGCCCCGACGAATCGGGGCTCGCAATGACACGGTGGTCCATGCTCCTGGTAAAAATACTGGCAAAACAAGGTATCATAGCTGAGATACGGGGCACCAGGCGTTCTGTTTATGAAGTCCAGTATATGCTAACATATTCCCTCGCCTTTCTCTTCATGAACTTATCCAGCATACCCTGCTAAACAGTTATTGTATTGACAATGAGTTGCAAAACGTGCACATAATTGGTCGTTTCTAAATGAAGCAGCGGCTGTCTGTAATCTTAAACCTCTCGGTGGTTTCCGGCTGCGTTATACTGGGCGTTAGTATTATTTCACCTGTTCTTCCCCAGTATGCACTCTCATTCTCTATTTCAGTAGCTCTGGCCGGATGGGCAATATCGGCATTTGCCCTGGCCCGTGTGGTGACGGACATACCGGCGGGCCTCCTGGCAGACCGTTTCGGCAGGAAGAAAATCATGATATTGGGGTTAGTATTGATAATCCTGTCGGCGACCGGGGCCGGCCTCGCCGACACTTATGCCTGGCTAATCTTTGCACGTGTTGTGGGAGGGATAGGTTCCGCTCTGTACATGACCGCAGGAATAACCTGGGTTGTGCAGGTGACCAGCGGCAAGGCCAGGGGCAGGTATATGTCACTGTATACGGGACTTGTACTTGCAGGCACCATTTTCGGGCCCACTATAGGTGGCTATGCCGCTGCCCGTTTCGGCCTTAACGCGCCCTTTTTCGCATGGGCCGCGCTTGGTATAGCCGGCCTAATTGCCACAATACCTTTGAAGGAGACGGCAGACTCCCCACAGACAGAACGGTCAAAGATGCGTGTGAAAGACTTGCTCAGCGTCTTATCGAATCGCTCGTTTATGCTTGTGAACTGCGCTGTCCTGGCCCTTTTTTTCCTCAGAATCGGTGTTCGTTCGACGCTCGTTCCCCTCTATGCCTCCCTTAACCTGGGCCTGTCCGAGGACAGAATCGGAATACTGCTAACGGTGGCGGCCGTTGCTACCGTTGCATGCACTTTCCCTGCCGGCTGGCTGTCAGATAGGGTGGGGAGAAAAAGACCCGTGATGGCCTGTCTGTTCTTAAGCGGTATTGCCGTGTTACTGATTCCATCGCAGGGAAGCCTGGCCGGTCTTATGGGCATCATGGCTTTCTACGGTCTGGCTACCGGTCTCCAGGGTTCCATGGCCGCCTGGCCTGCCGACGTGGCACCCAAAGGTAAGCTGGGGACATCTATGGGAGTCTACCGTGTCATGGGGGATATCGGAATGGTGCTCGGTCCCATAACTGCGACTTATATAGCCGGCTATACGGGGGACCTGACGGTAACATTCATGCCTTTTCTGGCACCGGCGCTTCTCGCTTTTGTAGTGGGTGTATTGATGATATGGGCCAAGGACCCGGCCCGCAGAAGACATGCTGAAGAGTATACGGTCGAGTGAGATGGGCCTGCCTCAAGTCCGCACATTCAGCCGAAAAGCCCGGGCGGGCGCGATGTCCTCGCTTATGCTTCGGGACAAGCTCCGCAATCGTAGAGATTGCCACGCCCCGACAAGTCGGGGCTCGCAATGACACAGGAGGTTCATGCTCCTGTTAAAAATACTGGGAAAACGATGCAATCAAAACGATGGTTAGGAAAGCTACAAGACAGAGACTACGCTTCCACAGTTAACCTTTAGCTAGTGGTCAGGGAATACCTTGGCAGATATAGACTCCTCCCGTCCTTGAGGAGCCGGGGAGAAAGGGTGACCTTCTCGTTCAAAATCAGGAAGATACTCTTCGGCCGCCCCCATTTCCTGCACCCAGCCGTTTTCTATTCCCAGATCAGCTAGCAGCTGGAGGACCGTTTCATGCTCATCAACGGTGATTTTCCGGGAAAGCAGTGGTATTCGCGGGGCCCGGTGCATGGGCATGTATTGAGACATTATGCTGACCGTCACCGTGGGAGAAAGCTCCCGAACAAGCCAGGTCAGCGATTCCTCACTGCCGGCCAGACCGTTGGGCAGAATAAGATGACGCACTATCAGTCCTTTTTGGGCCAGGCCAGATTCATCTACCACCAGGTCTCCAACCTGTCTATACATCTCTTTAATAGCCTGACGAGCCCGTGCTACATAGTCCGGGGCATGAGAGAACTTCTTAGCCCACCTGTCGGAAGCATATCTCAAATCAGGCAAGTAAATACTTATGACACCGTCAAGCTCTTTCAGAGAAGCGATAGAATCATAGCCATTAGTGTTGTAAACCAGCGGCACTCGAAGCCCCATGGGCACCGCTTCCACAACTGCCCGGAGGAGCTGGGGAACAAAATGGGATGGCGAAACGAAATTGATATTGTGGCAGCCCAGTCCATCCTGAAGGTAGAGCATCCTTTCAGCCAGGGTATGGCAGTCCATTTCCTTTGATTTTTGCTTTTTCCAGTTCTGGCTTATCTGGTAGTTCTGACAATAAACGCATCTCATATTGCAGTTGCCAAAGAAAACCGTCCCCGACCCTCTGGTTCCTGAAATAGCCGGCTCCTCACCTCGATGAGCGCAGACCGCCGAGACTATGGGGAGACGCCCGGAATGGCAATAGCCCGGTTCGTTTTGTAATCTATTGCCCCGGCACTCCCTGGGGCAGATATCGCAGGAGGCTAATCGAGCCTCAAGTGCTTGGGCACGACGCTCCAATTCGCCAGAGTTATATAGCGTAACGTATCCTGGTTCCATAGATGCTGAGAGCACCGTGAGTGAACGTGGCACAACTCACTAACTTACACTTTAGACGGCTGACATGGTGCTGTCAACTTTCCGCTCACTGATGATTTGGAATTGCTTATTCCACTTCTGGTATCAGCGGAGCGCCGGTCTTCTTAAAGGTGACCGGTCTCTGTTAGTTGACTGATGAAGTTAAATCCCAGCGGGCGGTTCGCAGCGCTAAACGGCGTTACCGGGCATGGCCTTGATGGCGACGATAATCTCGGCGGGTAAACGGTATATTTTAATTTTTTCTTTGCTTTTTATCTGATATCCTGCGTCAATCAGGCATTGCTCGGCATAGATTGGTCGGGAGCCCAGGTATTTGGGACATTTCTTGTGTAGCCACTCATACACCTTCAGGAATACGGACTCCCCGTTCTCTTTTGACATGTCAATAATCCCCAGCCTTCCGCCCGGCTTTAGCACCTTCTTTATCCGGGCAAGCGCCCTGGGAATCTCAGGCGTGTCAAAACCCTCAAGGGTAAAGCTCATGAAGACCGCATCGAAGGCGCTCTCATTAAAAGGCAGACACGTTGCATCCCCGCAGCATAACTCCGTTCTATTTGCCAGTCCCTCCTTCTCCAGCCTTTTCTTCGTTTTTTCTATCATTTCCGGGGAAATATCAATGCCATAAGCTTTTCCCGCCGGGCCGACGAGTTTTGCTATCCGCTTCAGGCAGTGCCCGGTGCCAGAACCAATTTCCAATACCGTCTCACCCTCTACAACCGATAGGCGCTCCAGCGCCATTTTCGAATACTTCCGCCCCAGCAGCCCCAGTGTGTAGTCATAAAACTTACTTATCCTGTCGTAGGCTTGCTTAGCTTCCTCTTTAGTCCGGGGGACCGGAAGTATATCCCGGGCTTCTGACTTGTTTCCCCTATCCATGCCTTCTTGTCCAAGTTTACCATATCCCCCCTTGGTATTCTGGGGATATAATACCTTATTGATAGCAGGCCTGAGCGATATGGTGCCCCCGGAATTCGCCAGCCCCTCACTTGCACGCCGCCCCAAGCCCCTAAAGAGCTTTCAATTCGACTATGGTGCGATTCGAGCTGATGTCCTCAGGCTTCAAGCTGGTGCTCCTGTTAAAAATAGTGGCAAAACAAAGTATAATAGCCGAAGGCAGAGCCAGAATAGAAACCGGACTTGTGGAGCATCAAGGACACCAATAAGCCGATGCAAGCAGACGTGGCATCCATTCCCTCTGACCGGCTGTACAGCCGGAACCGCAAAAGTAGCGAAGGTGTAACGCTTTGACGAAGAAGCAGCCAATATTCTACGGATGGTGGATAGTCGTGGGGCTGTTTGTTATAGGTTTGGTTGCGTCTCTGGGGAGATACAACCTGGCTGCTTTCCTTCCATTCATGATGTCCGACCTAGGCTGGGCACGGGAGACCATAGGCTTAGCCCAGAGTCTGGCCATATGGATGTACGCTCTTTTTGTTCTGCTCTCAGGCCTACTGGTTGATAGAATCGGAAGCCGGAAGACTTTTTTAATCGGCGGCCCTATTACCATCCTGGGCTGGGTCCTGTTATCCACCGCGCAATCACCGTGGCAATTGTATTTATATTACGGAGTGCTCCTGGCATTAGCAGTTGGCATGACTCATTATGTCCCCCTCCTGGCGACAACCCGAAAGTGGTTCAGAAAGCGGGCGGGAGTGGTAGCCGGCATCACCGGCAGCGCCTGGGCTGTCGGACACGCCATATTCCTGCCAGTAATGACGGGACTGGCTGATTCACATGGCTGGCGTTACACTTCCTGGATCCTGGGCATCTGTTTCGGTGCGGTCATTATACTCTGCGCCCTGTTCATTATTCGCGATACCCCAGAGTCCGTAGGGCTGCGTCCTGATGGTGAAAAAGCTCCGCCGCCAGTTGATTACACGGCAGCGGTGGAGATATCCTGGGATATAAAGCGAGCTCTGAAAACGCCACAGTTTTTGTTACTGTTCATCACCTACTCGGTGTACAACATCGGCCTTAATGGCCTGGTAGCCCATGTGGTAGCGTGGGGGACGGACCTGGGGAGCCCGGAGGCAACCGCTGGTATTTTTTCCACAGCATTCGCGGTGCCATGGGTATTTGGCTCTATAGCGGGCGGCTGGCTGGGCGACAGATATGGGAAGACGCGAGTGATGCCGATAGGTCTAATGCTCTGCACGGCGGCGATGTTTTACGGATGGCTGGGAGTACATAGTCAACAGGGCCTGATGGCGCTAGCCATTGCTGTGGGGCTGGGCACCGGGCTACAGGTCTCCCTGTATGTTCCATTGCTTGGCGACTTTTTCGGCAGGGACCGCGTAGGGTCGCTCTTCGGCATTCTCACCTTTGGCTATGGCTTGATTGGAGGCTGGGGGCCTTTGATTTGGGCCACGCTGCGGGAGGCAACCGGTTACTACAACATGGCGGCATTAGTGTCTGCGGTATGTTATGCTATAGGCGTCGTGGCTCTTTTATTTGTGCGGCCCATGACGACGGGAAGGAGTGCTTAGGTCCATGAAAAGATCCTCCGAGAAGCTCAGCAGAACTGATAAGCAAGCTCGGCATTACGTGGCATCTATCCCCTTTGACCGGCGGCTATACCGCCAGGACATCGAGGGGAGCAGGGCCCACGCCAGGATGCTGGCCAAGCAGGAGATAATAGCCGAGAGCGAGGCTAAAATGATAATCAAAGGGCTCAACTCTATTCGAAAGGAAATCCAACGAGGAAAGTTTCAGTTCAAGACCGAGCTCGAGGATATACATATGAACATCGAAGCGGGGTTGTTTGGGAAGATAGGCGACGTGGCAGGCAAGCTCCATACCGCCCGTTCCAGGAATGACCAGATAGCCCTGGACTTACGCCTCTTCGTCAAGGAGGAAATCCTGAAGACCATTGATAAGATAAAGGTTCTGCAAGCTGTGCTGGTGGAGTTAGCCGAGGCGAACAAAGCTGTCATCATACCCGGCTATACTCACCTGCAGCAAGCCCAGCCGATTCTACTGGCACACCACCTGCTGGCTTATTTCGAGATGTTTCAGCGGGACAAGGAAAGGTTTCAGGACTGCCTGGGGCGCACCGACGTCTTGCCCCTGGGCAGCGGTGCCTTAGCCGGCGTCCCTTATCCCATAGACCGAGAATTCGTGGCCCGGGAGCTGGGCTTCAGCAAGGTGAGCACCAACAGTCTGGATGCCGTTTCCGACAGGGACTTCGTCATAGAATACGAAGCTGCGGCAGCCATCACCATGATGCATATCTCCAGGCTGGCTGAGGAGCTCATCCTGTGGTCATCCAGCGAGTTTGGCTTCATAGAGATTGGCGAAGCCTTTACTACGGGCAGCAGCATAATGCCCCAGAAGAAGAATCCCGATGTGGCCGAGCTGTCAAGGGGGAAGACCGGCCGGGTATATGGTCACCTCATGGGCATTTTGACCACTATGAAATCTCTGCCTTTAGCCTATAACCGGGATATGCAGGAGGACAAGGAGGGGCTTTTTGACACTGTGGACACGCTGCATACCAGCCTGGAAGTATTTGCCGGGATGGTAAAGACGATTAAGGTAAACACCGAGCGTATTGCTCAGGCGATGAAAGCAGATTATATCCTGGCTACGGACCTGGCCGATTATCTGGTGAAGAAAGGCATGCCATTTCGGGAAGCCCACGGCGTGGTCGCCAAGCTCAGCAAATACGCCGCCAGCAAAGGCAAAAACTTCCAGGAGCTCGGCCGGAAGGAATACCGCAAGTTCTCCCCGTTCTTCGGCGGCGATGTCTATAAGATAACTTTGGAATCATCGGTAGCCGCCCGAAATGTTGCCGGCGGCACCTCCCCACAACAGGTGGGAAAGGCACTGAGAAGAGCCAAGAGGCTAATCAAAGAATGATTAAGCTGGCGCCCTCGATTCTTTCGGCTGATTTTGCCCGCCTTGGCGAGCAGATCGACGAGGTCGCCAGGGCCGGGGCTGATTATATCCACGTAGATGTTATGGACGGGCATTTTGTGCCCAATATCACCATCGGGGCTCCCGTGGTGGCTTCAATTCGCCCGGTGACCAGCCTGCCCCTGGATGTCCACTTGATGATAGAGCACCCGGAGCGGTATATCTCCCAATTTGTTCAGGCCGGCGCCGATATTATTACCGTGCATGTCGAAGCCTCTCCCCATCTCCAGAGCACGATTCGGTTGATCAAGGAACTGGGGGCCAGGGCGGGAGTATCCTTAAATCCAGCTACTCCTCTCGTCACAGTAGAAGAATTTCTTCCCCATGTGGATTTGGTCCTCATTATGAGCGTTAATCCGGGCTTCGGCGGGCAATCTTTTATCCCGGAAACATTGCCCAGGATAGCCAATATGCGCAAAATCCTTGATGACAGGGGGCTGAGTGCCGAGCTCGAAGTCGACGGGGGAATTAATGCGGACAATGCCCCTGACATAGTTGAAGCTGGTGCCAATGTCCTGGTGGCTGGGAACAGCATATTCAGGGCTGAGGAAGGGATAAGCCGGGCGCTACAAAGACTGAGGGAAGCGACATCGTAGAAATCAAAAAATCAAATGTCAAAATCTAAATGACAATTGAAATCCAAATGCTTAAATGCCAAAACTACTCCGTTTTGTCCTTTGGATTTTGAGCTTGATTTGACATTTGAGCCTTGTCATTTGACATTGTTTAGGATTTAGATATCGGGATCTGGAATTTAGCCGCAGAGATTGCCACGCCCCGACAAGTCGGGGCTCGCAATGACAACGTGGAAGGGCTCAGAATGACACTCAGGATATGAAATCCCAAATCCTAAGCACGAAATCCTAAACAATACAAAAGCACAAAATATAAATGATCAAAACAGTTCAGGGTTTTGAATTTCGATATTTGGATTTATTTAGAGTTTAGAAATTAGTATTTAGAATTTAGCCAACGGGATTGCCACGCCGCCCCGATTCATCGGGGCTCCTCGCAATGACAAATTGTGTGAGTAAGTTAGCGGGCGGCTTTATACTGGGTGCGGAGGCATCTGGTGCAGATGTTGACTTTTCTTTTCCTTCCTTCTACCATAATCGTAGTTCGTTGGATATTAGGCAGCCAGCGTCGGGGGGTATGCTGTTTGGAATGGCTTACACTATTTCCGAAGGTAGCTTTTTTACCGCAAATTTCGCACTCCATAGAAACTTCTCTTTCTGTTAAATTTGCGTAATGATAGCACAATTATCAGCCCGGGTGAAGGGGTGGGATGAAAACTGATTTAGCCGATGGTCAAACCCTGAAGGAAATGTTTGCTTCAGGAACTGCCTGGCTGGAAAAAAGCGCCCCCGACATAAATGCTATAAACGTTTTCCCTGTTCCCGATGGTGATACCGGGACCAATATGGTGCTCACCATGAAGTTTGCCCTGGAACAGGTAAAGTCCAATTCAGATAACCAGGCCTCTTCGGTAGCCAAATCGCTGGCTCACGGTGCTTTAATGGGAGCGCGGGGCAATTCCGGAGTCATCTTATCTCAATTCTTTAGAGGTTTAGCTAAAGGGCTGGAGGGCAAGACCAATTTCGACGGCGGGGATTTTGCCAGAGCACTGGCCGGAGCTTCACAAATGGCTTACAAAGGGATTGTCAATCCTGTTGAGGGAACTATCCTGACGGTGCTTAAAGACGCATCTAAAGCTGCTAAAGAGGCAGTTAAAAATGGTGATGCCCTGGTCCCAGTATTGGAAGCCGCGGTGAAATCGGCTGAGGAGTCAGTGGCCCGGACGCCCATATTACTGCCAGTATTAAGGGATGCCGGAGTGGTGGATGCTGGTGGGCAGGGCTTGTACGTTTTACTGGACGGCGCCCTGCAATTCCTCAAGGGAGAGTCAAATAGGATACAGTATCGGAAGCCCCGCCTGGTTGTTGCTGAGACAGAATTGGTCCCCAGGGCAGCTCAGAGACCTACCCAGCTGGAAATGCCTCACGGGTATTGCACAAATTTTGTCCTGGAGGGGCAGAATCTTAATTTGGACAAAATCGGAAAAGACCTCAAAAAGAAGGGGCAATCTTTGATAGTTACCGGCGACGATACTCTGGGCAGAGTCCATATCCATAGCTTCGAGCCTGGTGAAATCCTGAAATATGCCACAAAGTTGGGCAAGCTGCATGAGATAATTATCAATAACATGGATGACCAATATGCCGAATTCATCAAGATGCAGAGGGAAAGAATGCCTTCAGTCGATATCGCTATGGTAACAGTGGCCACTGGAGACGGGTTTTTCGAGCTGCTTAATAGTTTAGGTGACATAATCATTATCCCCGGTGGTCAAACGATGAATCCCAGCGTTCATGAACTCTGGCAAGCTGTGGAATCGGCACCCTCGGACAACATTATTCTACTGCCCAATAACAAGAACATCGTATCTGCCGCTTCCCAAGTCCAGTCCTTGACTTCCAAAAAAGTGAAGGTGATTCCCACCAGGAATATCCCTCAAGGCATAGCGGCATTTCTGGCTTTCGGTTATGACCTGAATCTAGAAAAAAATGCCAAAGCTATGGAGAAAGCAATAAGCAAAGTAAGGGCTATAGAGATTACCAGAGCAGCGCGGGAGACCCGTCTTAATGGCCTGGAAATAAGAAAGGGGCAATTTATTGCTATTCTGAACGATGAAGATCTGATAGCCAGGGCTGATAAAATAGGGGATGTTATCCTTGAAGCTCTAGGCAAAGCAGGAGCTGAAAAGGCGGGGATAGTCACCGTTTATTACGGTGCTGAAATCAAGGGTGCTGAAGCTCAAGAGATAGCTCGGGAAATTCGTGACCGGTACCACACCGAGGTCGAGATAGTTTACGGTGGCCAGCCCCATTATGATTATATAATTTCCCTGGAATAGCGTTTGCGCCAAAGCTACAGGTAAGAGGATTTTCTAATTTGGAAAGAGTCATTGCGAGGAGCGAGATTCCTCGCTTATGCTTCGGAACAGGCTCCGCAATCTCGTGAGGGGTAGGAGATTGCCACGTCCCGACAAATCGGGGCTCGCAATGACAAAAACGTTGTAATTGATGAATCAAGCAACTCCCTCCCGCTAGGGGAGGGAGAATTATAGGGAGTTTTGCAATTGACTATATTTTGGGGGAAGGAATAGTGGTTAAGGTTGTAACTGATAGCTGTTCTGACATTACCCCGCAGTTAGCCCAGGAGCTGGGGATTATTGTGGTGCCGTTGTACGTCCAATTTGGCAATGAGAACTACCGGGATAATGTGGACCTGAGTACAGAGGAGTTCTACCACAAGTTGAAGACAAGTAAGATTCGCCCCACCACCGCAACTGCCACCCCGACTGATTTTGCCAAGATTTTCACCAAATTAGCGGAGGAGACAAGGGAAATTCTGACTATAACCCTTTCGGAAAAGTTCAGCGGCACTTATACAGCAGCGCTGCAAGGCAAGGCTAATGTTAGCAAGGATTGCCGCATTGAAGTCATTGACTCTCAAGCGGGAGCAGGCGCACAAATGCTTTTAGTCATTTCAGCGGCTAAGATGGCTCAGGCAGGGGCTAATCTGGAGCAAATTGCTGACCGGGTCAGGAGAGCGATTCCCAGAGTGCATGTTCGTATGAGCTTCGATACATTGGAATACTTGAGAAGAGGCGGGCGCATTGGTATGGCACAGGCTTTCCTGGGTAGCCTGTTGAAAGTAAATCATATCGTGGGAATAAAAGACGGTGCAACATTTCCTATCGCTCGCTTTCGCAACCGGGCTCAAGCTATGGATTTCCTGGTAAATTTTGTTAAAGGTTTCAGCCGGATAGAAGCCGTGGCCATTGAGGATGCCACTACCCCCGATGATTTACAGACATTAGCCGAGCGTCTTAAGGATGTCGTCCCACCGGAGCGTATCTATCGTTCCAAGGTAAGCCCGGTGGTAGGAACTCATGTTGGTCCTCATGTCCTGGCTGTGGCCGTCCTTGAAGCAGAATAAAAGTGACAGGTATTGATTCGCTACGAAATGTTCTTGAGCTGGAATGCCGGAAGGGTTACACCGATAAGGCAGTAATCGGCGGCCTGGACAAGTATCTTCACAAGCAGGCCGGGCAAATCAGGCAGAGTATCAATGACCCACAGCTTTTGAAGGGCTTCGATGAGCTTAACTTAGCCAAGTCCAATTACGGCTCTTACGGCGTAGATGAGCGCAAGAGATGGATAGCAAATGTCTTTGGCTGGCTAGATAAGCTGGAAAAGGCGCCTAAAAGCCGTCAGCCGTCAGTAGTCAGTAGTCAAACGGCAGTGGCTGGCCCCCCCCAGAAGCGAAGAGAAGAGCTGGACTCGCCCATAACTGTTATCAGAGGCGTCTCGACCAGCGCAGATAAAAAATTTGCCAAGCTCAATGTCCGGACAGTACGCGATTTGCTCTATTTCTTCCCCAGGCGCTATGTCGATTACAGCCGGAGAAAACCCATCTCGGAACTTATAGAAGGGGAAGAACAAACTATCATAGGCACAATCTGGCAAGCCAGAGTGGCTACTCTGGGTAACCGGCGAGGCACAGAGGCCATTGTCGGCGACGAGACGGGAAACATTAGAGTGGTCTGGTTTAATCAACCTTACCTTGCAAAGAGCTTCCGTACTAATGCCCGAATAGTAATCAGCGGTACAGTCAGCATATTCAAAGGACACAAGGTATTCGAGTCCCCGGAGTGGGAATTGCTGGGAGATAAAGAACTGATTCACACCGGGCGACTGGTTCCCGTCTATCCTCTTACTCAAGGCTTATATCCCAGACAAGTAAGGAAATGGACCAAGGAGACTGTTGATGGCTACGCCTGGCAATTGAGCGATTTTCTGCCCGCGGAGATTAAGACCCGCTGCCAGTTATTAGACCTTCCCACCGCCATCACTCAAATTCATTACCCCGATGACCAGACAACGGCTGGAAGGGCAAGAGGGAGGTTATCCTTCGACGAGCTATTTCTTCTTCAGTTAGGCGTGCTGGCTAGAAAGCGAGACTGGCAGGAAGGGCAACCGGGTAATGCCTTTCATATAGACCGAGAGGTTATTAGCAGATTTTTGCGTTGCTTGCCTTTCACTCTGACCCGGGCACAGGAGTGCGTGTTGCAGGAAATTTTAACCGACCTCAAACAAGCAAAGGCCATGTCACGTCTTCTTCAAGGAGAGGTCGGCAGCGGCAAAACCGTAATTGCGACCCTGGCTCTCCTGATAGCGGCGGCTAACGGTTACCAGGGAGCGTTAATGGCGCCCACCGAGGTCTTGGCTGAGCAGCACTACACCAATATCTGTAACTATCTGTCCCAGGTTGGCAGCCAGGAACCCTCTTCCGAGCCTGGTGATGGGACTATCAGGTGCTACACAGAATTTCTCTCCAGGCCGCTGACCATCGCTCTGCTCACCGGAAGCCTCAGCAGCGCTGAGAAAGAAAGCCTGCACGGTAAAATTAAGCACGGTGAAGTGGATATTGTTATCGGCACCCATGCCCTTATTCAAAAGGAGGTAGAATTTAACAAATTAGGGCTGGCGGTGATAGATGAGCAACACCGCTTTGGCGTATTACAGCGCTCCGCCCTGCGGCAAAAGGGGTTTAACCCTCATGTTCTGGTCATGACAGCCACACCTATTCCCCGGACTATGGCGCTGACGCTCTACGGAGACCTGGACCTTTCCGTTATTGATGAGTTGCCGCCGGGGAGACAAGTAGTGAAAACAAAGTGCCTGAAACCACAGGAGAGGGAAAAGGCTTATACCTTCCTCCATCGCCAGGTCAGCAATGGCCGGCAAGCTTTCATCATTTGTCCCTTAATCGAGGAATCCGAAATACTTGAGGCAAAAGCCGCCACAACGGAATATGAGCGGCTATCCCGGGAGGTCTTCCCGGATTTAAGATTGGGACTGCTCCATGGTCAAATGCCTGGTCCCGAGAAAGAAGAGGTAATGCGCCATTTTCGAGGCGGGGAGCTTGATATTCTGGTGTCAACCTCGGTAGTGGAGGTGGGCATTGATGTACCCAGGGCCTCGGTCATGATGGTCGAGGGTGCCGAGCGCTTCGGCTTATCTCAGCTCCACCAATTCAGGGGACGTGTTGGGCGAGATAAAGAACAGGGCTATTGCCTGCTTATCCCGGAAAAGCTTTCACCGGAAGCCAGGGAGCGCCTCCAGCTGATGGAGAGAGTTCATAATGGCTTCGCCCTGGCTGAGAAAGACTTAGAGCTACGAGGTCCCGGGGAATTTTTCGGCACTCACCAGAGCGGCCTGCCCGACCTCAAACTTGCCAAGCTAACCGATTTACGCAGTTTGGAGTTAGCCCGGCGAGAGGCAATAACTCTTTTTCAAAAAGACCCCAATTTAAAGAAAGCTGAACATCAACCCTTACGGCAACAATTGAGCCGAGCATGGTCCAGGGGCGCTGAATGGAGCTAATGCTCATTAAATACTAAACTCCAAATCCGAGATACTAAACAAATCCAAATAAGGTACAATCTGGAAGGGCGCAGTTTAAGAATTGCCCGGAAAGTGCTAAGGTTTAGCAAAAACTTTCCAATTTAGCTACAATGTGGAGAACATAAAAACGCACCAGGAGGTGCCCAAGGAGATTTATTATGTACATTGATAAATATCGCCTGGATGGTAAAGTAGCTTTAATCACCGGTGGCTCAAGAGGCATCGGTCGAGCCACTGCACTAGGTTTTGCCGAAGCCGGAGCAAACGTTGCGATAGCCAGCAGGAAACTTCCTGACCTAGAGAATGTAGCCAAGGAAATAAAGAATTTAGGAAGGAAAGCCTTGCCGATAGCAGCTCATGTGGGTCGGATGGAAGATATAAACAACCTGGTCTCCAAAGTCACCGATGAATTTGGGAAAATTGATATCCTGGTGAACAACGCCGGCACTAGCCCGGCGTTGGCCTCTTCATTAGAAGTTGATGAACGGCTATGGGATAGCATCTTAAATCTTAATTTGAAGGGATTATTCTTCCTCAGTCAGGCCGCAGCTAAAGTAATGAAGGAACACGGCGGGGGCAAGATTATCAATGTCGCCTCAATGGATGGATTTAAACCAGAGCCAAATATTGGCACGTATGCAATCAGTAAGGCTGGGGTCATAATGGTAACCAAGGTTATGGCCCTGGAATTGGCTCAGTATAATATCCGCGTAAATGCGCTAGCTCCCGGAAATGTACACACCCGTCTCGGCGACTCCCGCTTCCTGGCTATGCCTGAATACGAGGGGGAGATGATCAAAAGGACACCGCTGGGACGCATAGCCGACCCTGATGATATGGTAGGGGCAATGATTTATCTGGCATCCGATGCCTCCAGCTTTGTGACAGGAGAATGTATCATCGTAGCCGGTGGAATTTTTCTGACTTAATTCGGGAAGCCGATGAGCTTATGAAAATCTCTGGTGCCCTACTTGAGAAAACAAAATAGGTTTGATATCGTGATTTTGGATTTTGAAACTATTTAGAGTTTAGGATTTAGGGTTTATTGTTTTGACATGCTCAAGCAAGAATTAGCCAGATGTTTACGGCAGGCTGTATTGAAGGCACAGCAGGAAGGTGCTCTGGCCTCAGCTGCTTTGCCCGAGGTGCTTATAGAACATCCTCAAAATCCCGAACACGGAGATTTTGCTTCAGGTCTTCCTTTGAAGATGGCTCGGGCTATGAGGATGTCCCCCATGGCTATTGCCGAAAAAATCTCTGAGCATATAGTACCACCGCCCCAAGTTGACAAGGTTTGGGTTGCTCCTCCAGGCTTCATCAACTTCACCTTGCGGGAGGATTGGCTGAGTACAGAGGTGGAATCCATCCTGGCTGCTGGCGAATCGTATGGGGACATTGAGCTAGGCAAAGGTAAGCGGATCCAGCTGGAATTCGTTAGTGTCAACCCCACCGGACCTCTTCACGTAGGTCATGGCCGTGGTGCTGTCTTAGGCAGTACTTTGGCTGATGTGCTTACTGCTTCCGGCTATGCTATAGAAAAAGAATATTACATAAATGATATGGGCAACCAGATAGCTAATTTTGGCCGTTCCCTCTATGCTCGTTATCGGCAATGCCTGAGTAAGGAAGCGGCCATGCCCCCGGATGGCTACCACGGCAATTACATGATTGACCTGGCTAAAGAAATAATTCAGGAGCAGGGTGATAGATTTTCATTGTTGCCCGAGAGCGAGGCAGCTTCGCAACTGGCGGAGGTTGGGGTTGCCAGGATGCTAGAGACAATTAAGCAAGACCTCGAGCTGCTAAACGTTGTTTTTGACACCTGGTTCTCAGAAAGAAGCCTTTATCAGGGTGGGCAATATAACAGGGCTATGGAACTACTCCAAAGCGGAGCCTATATTGCTAAAAGGGAAAACGCCACCTGGTTTGAATCAAGCGCCCTGGGCGAGGACAAGGACAATGTCCTGGTGCGCAGCGATGGTTCTCCCACCTATTTTGCCTCAGATGTTGCCTACCATTACAACAAGTTTGTAGAGCGAAAATTCGACCGGGTGATTGATATCTGGGGGGCTGACCATCAGGGGCATGTCCCTCGCATGAAAGCGGTGCTCAAAGCCTTAGGATGTGACCCTGAGCAGCTTAAAGTGATAATCTGCCAGCTAGTCACCCTGCGGCGTGGGGAGGAAATAGTTAAAGTATCCAAGCGTAGTGGCGATATCATTACTTTACAGGAGCTGGTAGACGAAGTAGGCTCAGATGCCTGTCGCTTCTCGTTCCTTTCCCGTTCCGCTGATAGCCAGATGGATTTCGATATGGAACTGGCTAAGAGGCAATCAGCGGAAAATCCTGTGTATTATGTCCAATATGCCCACGCCCGGATTGCCAGCATTCTTCGCTTAGCGGAACAGCGGGAAATAGACTACAGCCAGGGCGATGTTTCTCTGCTTACCACCGAGCCGGAGCTCACCTTAATTCGCCGCTTAATACTCCTCCCCGAAATAGTAGAACAGGTGGCAGTTACTCTCGAGCCTCACCACCTGCCTTATTATGCCCAGGATTTAGCCACCGCCTTCCACAGCTTCTATAAGCAATGCCGGGTTGTCTCTAAAGATGAAGCGCCAACTAAGGCACGCCTCAAGCTGGTCAAGGCAACTCAGATTGCCCTGGCTAAAGTCCTTCGCCTCATGGGCATGGCCGCCCCAGAAAAGATGTGATTTATCTTTCTCCAGGTCTTGCCACAAGTAGGGGATATCTCCATCTTTGTCAGAGAAGGATAGAATTCAGCACCGTATTACTCAAATTCTCAGGCGGATCTATGCTACTGTCTAGAGCAGTTTTCTCAAAGATAAAGATATAGTAAAGTATGAGATCTGGCATTTACGGAAAGAGCTAAGCATGGTACGCTTCGGCCCTGACAGATAAGGCAGGCAAGGGATGACAGCTACACATATATTGGGGTTTCTGGGAATTCTGTTCATTATTGGATTCATAGGGGATTACCTCTTCAAGAAAATAAATTTCCCCGACATATTAGTGCTACTGGCTTTGGGTTACGTGGCAGGGCATGTCTTACATATTGTAGACCCAGCCTGGGTAGCCCCGGCAACGCCAATAATAGCCAATCTATCTCTGGTCATCATTTTGTTTAACGGTGGTTTGGGCCTGGAGTTTTCCCAAGCTCGAGCCACCGCTCCCAGGGCAATAGCACTCGCTTTGCTGGGCATCGTGGCCAGCATGATCGCGGCGACGGCCTTTGTTCACTACGTTCTGGATTGGGGATTGATGAATAGCTTATTGCTTGGAGCCATCGTGGGCGGCACCAGTCCTGCTATTGTAATGCCTCTTATCGGGCGAGTTAAAGTCTCTCCTGAGATATCATCCCTATTACATATAGAATCCGCTCTAAATGGTGCCTTGGTGATTGTGATTGCCCTGGTTATCCTGGAAGTCATGACTGCTGGGGCAACTGGGAATATAGGTCCTGCGATTGCTAAAGCTATTGGCATGCGCTTTCTTATAGGACTGGGAATCGGCGCCGCCGCGGGATTTGCCTGGCTTTGGGTGCTAACTTTCATAGAAGGCGAACTATACGATGATATCTTGACGTTAGCTGTCCTTTTTTTATTTTATCTCGCCGTGGAGAGTTTGCAAGGCAGCGGAGCCATTTTCGCTCTCGTATTTGGCTTAATCCTGGGAAACGGCATGGATTTTGCCAGATTTATGCGCACTAAAAGGACCATCGAGATCCACAATACCATGATGAAGTTCCACTCTCAAATATCTTTCATAGTGAAGACATTTTTCTTTGCTTACTTAGGACTGATGATAACCTTTGATGACCCCAACGTAATTGTACCGAGCATCATCCTATCTTTGGTGCTATTGGCGGTAAGATTCATAGTAGTCCCTGCTATTTCCATAGGTAAGAGGAGCTTGCTTGCCAACACGGGAATACTAGCTACCATGCTGCCTCGAGGTCTATCCGCCGCCGTGGTAGCTGAAATAGCTGCTTCCTCGGCCATTCCCAATGCCCGGCTTTACCCCGAGATAGTGACAGTGGTTATCGCAACTACTGTCATAATCTCAGCTGTAGGTATTCCCCTCTTTGCTAGGAAATCGCCGCAGGAGGGCAGTCAGATAAAGGAAAAAGGCGGGACATCAAATTCACCTTGAGCTAGCGGCAAGCATTGCGAGGCTGATTCCTCTCTTTGTCATTGCGAGGTTGATGAAGTCAGCCGAAGCAATCTCCGGCACAAAATCGTGAAGGAAGGGATTCCTTCACGCCGCAAAAAATGAGATTGCCACGTCCCGACAAGTCGGTGCTCGCAATGACAAGATGTGAAGAGCTCAGAATGATAGAAACCAAGGCGGCGGCAATAACGACTGAAATCCGTAAGAAATTCCGCAGCAGGTAGCGAACCACGGACATTTACTGTCCGCAATGTGGGCACCGACGATTTAGTGGTGGGAACGGTAACTATAACTGGCGCAGATGCCGATCAGTTCTCCATCCAGAACGACTATGTTTCAGGGCAAACGCTTTCTCCAGGCGACTCAGCTACCTTTGAAGTAGTATTCAGCCCGACTTCAACCGAAGCTAAATCGGCTACACTCAACATTCCTTCAAACGACCTTGATGAAGGGGAAAACCCGCTAATCGTGGCTTCGAGTGGCGAAGGGGTGACTGTGCCACCCGTCGGCGGCACTGCTTATCCCATAAACAAACTAGCTATCCTTGTGCCTTGGATTGTCCTTGGCGCAGCCATTATCGCTGGTGTAAGCCTGCTGGCGCTAAGGCGTCGCCAGACTCAAAGCTAAACCCAGCTTCAGAAACGACCGAGGGTAAGCCATCAGAAGATGGCTTGCCCTCCCCTTTTAATACAGGTGCTGGTTTATCCAATTGATACAAGTGGCAAAACAGATTAAAATGGAGGTAAATTGGCGAACTGGACTTTTCTGGCGTCAGAAAAAGGGGATTCAGCGAATATTAGGAGGGTAATTGCTCAAGCTGGTGAGGGGCACTTTTTTCTCAGACCGATAGCTTAAACCAAACCAACAACACGAGCAAAACGGAACTTTGACCAGAGCAAAGGCTAAGAAACAAGTTAAAGGAAAGCCCACAAAGAGGCGCTTGCCCTGGTTTGCGTGGCTGCTTATAGCGTTAGCCATTGCCGGCATTGTTGTCATTGTCCGTATCTACCCCATGGGCCAGCCCTCCCCAGATAACGCGGGGAACGGCACAGCAGCAATCGTTGATCAGCTTTCTAGCTTTCAAGAAAACGAGGACTTTATTACAGAGGTCACCAACGAGCTTGAGGACTACGGCTTTGAAGTTGACCTCTACCAGGGCGATAACATTACGGTTGATTTTTACCGCCAGCTACCAACTCATGGTTATAAGCTCATCATTTTTCGAGCTCATTCCGGTCTACTGGCAGAAGATGAGGAGGTGAAGGGGAGGACCGTGCTGTTTACCAATGAGGAATATAGCACGTTAAAATATCAAGCCGAACAACTAGCTGACCGACTGGTTATGGCCAGGGTTGACGAACGTTATCCTATGGTGTTCGGTATACCCCCAAAATTTGTCAGCGAAAGTATGAAAGGGAGATTTGATGATACCATTATCCTAATGATGGGCTGTTCCGGCCTCTTTTTGACAGACCTGGCTCCGGCATTTGTTGAGAAAGGCGCCTCGGTCTATCTTGCCTGGAATGGCAGCGTGGAGTTGTATTATGTAGACGAAGCTACTCCCTATCTAATGAGACAGCTATGCTCCGGGAACCTGACCATTAAAGAGGCGGTGGATAGCACCATGGATATCATAGGCCCAGACCCGGAGCACCGGGCGGGCCTCGAATACTACCCATCCTACCCATCAGACAGTGGCGACAAGACGCTGGAGGAACTAATAAAATAGGGGTGGGTAACCAGTTTGTGGGTTCGTGAAGCTGAACATCAGAAAAAACAACGCAACGGTCAAAAAGACTATTCTATATGGGCTAATCATTCTGGTCGTGTTGTTAGTAGTCTCAGTAATCATCCACCAGCAGCAACCATCATCGCATTATGAGCACGGCCTCACTTTAGCCAGGGAAGGTCAGTATGAACAGGCACTGGAAAAATTCACCGAGGCGATTGAGCTAGACCCTGAATTTGGCGAGGCCTATGCATGGCGCGGTTGGTGCTACATCAATATAGGCGAATATGACAATGCTATTACTGATTTGACAAGGGCTGTGGAACTAGACTCTAGCCTTGAGCACGCATGGAACAGTCGAGCTTATGTGTACTGTCTCAAAAAGGAATACGACAAGGCTGTTGGCGATTATACCAGAGCTATCGAGATAGCCCCTGACTATGCTTGGGCCTACAACAACCGGGGCTGGGCACGCCGCCTGAAGGGCGAATACGAGAAGGCCATTGCTGACTTCAGTTATGCCATCGAGATAGATGCTAACCTCGCCAAAGCCTACAATGGCCGAGGCGTTGTCTATTACCTCGAAAGCCAATATTCTGAGGCAGTTGACGACTTTACAAAGTCCATCGAGATAGACCCTGGTTATGCGTGGGCTTATAAGAACCGGGGGTGGGTATGGTGTCTTAAAGGAGAATATGACAAGGCCATCGCCGATTACACCAAAGCTAGTGAGATTACCCCTGATGATTACAAGTTGTATAACAACCGGGGTATTGTCCGGTATCTCAAAGGGGAGTATGATGGGGCCATTGCTGACTATACCAAAGCTATTGAGATAAACCCTAATTATGCCTGGGCCTATAATAACCGGGCTTTAGCTTACCTCGCCAGGGAGGAATATGACCAAGCCATTGCTGATTGCACCAAATCTCTCGAGATAGACCCCGATTATGCCGAGCCTTGTCGGAACCGGGGTTATGCTTATCGCTCCAAAGGAGAATATGACAAAGCTATTGCTGACTTTAGCAAGGCTATCAGGCTAAAACCTCCTTGCGCCTGGGACTATAACAGCCGGGGTATTCTCTACTACCTCCAAGGGGAATATGACGAGGCCATTGCTGACTATACCAAAGCTATCGAGATAGACCCTGATTATGCGTGGGCCTATAATAATCGGGCTGTAGCTTACTTCGCCGGGGAAGAATATGACAAAGCCACTGCTGATTACAGTAAAGCCGTCGAGATAGACCCTGATTATAGTTCGTCTTTCCCTGCTGATTCTTGTGCCAATTACGCGGTGGCCGCAAACCTTAGAACAGTAGCCAGCTTCGAGCTATATATCAGACTGTCAGAAGACCCGTCATTGTTTGAAAGAACTGAACAGCAAATAGAGGAATTACAACCGCCAGGGTAGCGAGATTATAGGTAACATCCTGGTTGGGATATTGTTCACCTCTTCACCACATTTCCTTCATGTGTCCCAAGAGACTTATTGAATAGCCCGTGTTTGCCGTTTAAGGATCTCGCCCAACTTCTCTCTCAGCTTTGCTCACAGTTAGCAAGCTACAATCCTGCGACAGGAGCAGTCATTATCCCTCCGGGGCGCTTGAGATATACAAGTGACACTCACCATATGGTCATAGTCTTCCACATAGTCTGGTACAAAATCCTTCTCCCTTTACGGGAGGCAGTTAGGAGAAGTGTAGTGGTGCAGGTTACCCCATGGTCTTGCTCCAAATTCTTGTAGTCGCCTGATTTATCAGGCATGGTCGCCCAAAACTGTTCTCCCTCTCGCCAGGGGAGGGAGAATGACACTTCCATCCTGTCATTGCGAGGCTGACTGAGTCAGCCAAAGCAATCTTTCCTCTCCCCGTCTTTGCGAGGCACGCCAGTGCCGAAGCAATCTCGGCGGGCTATGGGATTCGCGCCGCCCCGACAAGTCGCGGCTCGCAATGACGCCACCACTGAACTCAACGGACATGTGGAAAGAGCACAAAGAACCCATACTGCGGAATTCTATGAACTAGCAGACACAAGCTTTGAGATAGCAGAACTGACACAAGCTTTGCTAGGATGAAAAAGGGTATATAATACCGTACGACCTCACCAGGCACCGGGATACCTTACTCCAGAGGAATTTCTTAAGCTCCCTCAAGAAAACAAAAAAAGAAAAACAGAAAAAAAGGGGGGAGGGTCTTGACATTTTTTTGAGGACTTGTTATTCTTTTATGAAATAGCATCGTACACAGCAGTCGTGTACCTTCGAAATACATAGGATTCATATATAAGTGACGAGGGGCGTGGGCGTGACCGCGGTGACAGGTGAGGTTAACATGGGCGAGGGGCAGGTATCGAAAAAGGCTAAACGTCATATTCTATCACCGGCGTTGCTCGCTGCTAGCAAGGATACTCGTGGCATCGCCCAAGTATCGGTGAGTCTGCGCATTACAGACCGAAAGGGAGGGTATGTAGACTAAAGTAGGAAGAGACCTGCTACCGCAGGTCTCTTCTTTGGTTTTTGGGGAGGGTCGGCAATTTTGCAGGAGGATATGCGGTTAACGGAACTGAGTGATTATGGCTGCCCGTGGAGTCTCCTCTGTGGAGGACCGGGTCGATTGTGGGCGGTGAATCAACACCTCGGATATTTCCGGGGTGAAACATAAAGATGAACGTGAAAGGAGGAGACAATGAAAAGAATTATTAGTATCTTACTTGCCCTGGCGCTGGTGCTGAGCTTCAGCCTGGTGGTAGTGGCGCCGGTTGCGGCGAATGGTACTACCTACTATGTGGCCACAACTGGTAATGATGGCAACACCGGCAGTGCAGGAAGTCCCTGGCTGACTATCCAGTACGCCATTAATACTGTTGCTGGGGGCGACACCATCATGGTGGCGGCGGGGACGTATAATGAGGAGGTGGAATTTGACAACACCAGGGATGGGATAACGCTGAGCGGCGCTAATGCTGGAATCCCTGGCACTGGCGCGCGTGGGGCTGAGTCCATAATTGAATGGAACAATGTGCTTGAGGAATTTGCCATCAATATTCTCGATGGCGCCGACGGTGTTGTAATTGATGGCTTTACGGTCAAATCTGGCGATGACATTTTCAATGTCAGGTCGGACGATGTGGTCATCAAGAACAACATCATAACGCCTTCCGCGGCGCCTATCACAACGAATGCGCCCGGCATCTTTGCCTGCGAGTGCAACAATCTGACGGTGTCCTATAACTGGCTGTATGACATAGGGCCTAGCGGTGGTGTTGGAATGTACCTTGGCTTGGCCGCATGGTCTGTCGGCATCACTAATAGTCTAATTGAGCATAACCTGATAGAGAACTCAGGTGGTGCAGGGATCATGTTCAATTACTCCTTAGTGGGTTCGAATAACACCGTAGAGTACAACGAAATCAAGAATGTTGGCGACGATGGCATCAGAACTGGTAACGCACACGACGTGGCCATTCAGTATAACGAAATATATGGCAGTGGTAGGGATGGTGTCCGAATTAATACTGCTGGAACTGCAGCTAGCCATACTGTCAATTACAACAGCATTTATAGCAATGGTGGCGACGGAGTAAACAACCGAGATGGTGGAGCAACTCTTGACGCCGAAGATAACTGGTGGGGCGACGATAGCGGCCCAAGCGTTAATGGCCCTGGGACTGGTGATTCGGTCAGCACCAATGTTGATTTTGACCCCTGGACTACTGGCAAGGCTCTAACTCATACAGGGACAGGCATAGCTTCCTTCACCCCCAGCGCGGGCACCATTACGGTGACAGCTGTGCCAACACCTCCTGGCGCCCCAGTTACGCTCCCACATGGAATGTTCTCGTTCAACGTCACAGGACTCGCCTCTGGACAGACAGTAATTATAACCATTGAGTTGCCAGGGCCCGTGCCAGTAGGCAGTAAATGGTGGAAATACCAGGCTGGCGCGTGGTATTCGTTGCCCATCGGCGATGACGATGGCGACAACATCATAAAGGTTACGCTTACAGACAAGACGCCTACAAACAGTGGTTCAGGAGATGAAGACGCTGTTGCCGGACAAATCACCGATGACGGAGGCTCCGGTAACCCTACTGTAGGTTGGGAGACCTACCCGATAAACAAGGTGCGTGTACTGCTACCCTGGATTGCTTTGTTGGCAGCCATTATGGCGGGCTCCAGCCTGCTCGTGCTAAGACGACGCCGGGTTCACAGCTAAGCTCAGGAGATTGCCACGGCACCAAAGGTGCCTCGCAATGACACAGGGAAAAAGGGGCGGAGTTCATCTCCGCCCCTATGCTATATCATTGGGAATGGAGCTTCCCTTTTTTGTCACCCTGACCCTGAACGAAGTGAAAAGGAAGGGTCTCGAAGATTCTTCGCCTTCGGCTCAGAATGACAGTGCCATCCTGTCATTGCGAGGCTGACGGAGTCAGCCGAAGCAATCTCGTACTGGTATTCATTTTTTATGCTCGGAACAGGTTCCCAATCCCAGGGATTGCCACGCCCCGGCAAGTCCGGGCTCAGAATTACAGAGCAGCGATTGAGCAGGGCAAAAAATGAAGAGCCTATCAGGGCGATTGAAATTTGTTGGCTGTGCTATAATTCGGATGAGAGGAAGCAATGGGCGAAAAAGTTACAGTCTACGATTTTGAGGTAGTCCTTGAGCCAGAGGAAGAGGGTGGGTATCATGTTTATACCCCTGCCATCAAAGGCTGTCACTCCTACGGACAGACCAGGGAGGAAGCTCTTAAAAACATTACTGACGCCATTCAGGGCTGCCTGGCTGCTCTCAAAAAGCACGGACACAAGATACCAGAAAGGGAGAGGGTACGGGTGGAAGTAAAAGAGCCCATATGAAACTGCCGGTTATTAAGCCGCGCCAGGCTATTAACGCCTTTCAGAGGGCTGGCTGGTATGTAGACCATCAAACGGGTAGTCATGTCATCATGTGCCACGAGGATAATCGGCCGGTCACGCTTTCTATTCCCCGCCATGAGCGTGATATGCCCAAAGGCTTGCTTTCTGGGCTGATCAAAGATGCCAGTCTTACTTATGACGAGTTTATCAAATTGCTCTAGGTAAATAAGACTAGAGGTCGAGGACAAGCCCCGATCTTAGGAAGGGATAAATCCCAAGCACGAAATGCTAAACAATATCGAAATTCAAAAATCAAAATGACAACTCAAAACGCAAAACTTTAAAATGCTTATACCTTTGCCTTCTGCACTTTAATTTTTTATTTACTGTTGCTCTGTCATTTTGCATTTTTATTTTTACACTTTGCATTTTAGAGGCGGCTGACGGCTGATTGCTGACTACTGAACGCCTATGTTTGGAATTCAGCCAATGAGATTGCCGCGGGCTTCGCCCTCGCAACGACTTCGTCGGATTGCCACGCACCTTTCAGGTGCTCGCAATGACAAAAAAAGAGGTGTTACTAATCATATGAACGAGTACACCTGCTTGACGAATAACTGGCCTCTGCTGTATTATTAAGTAAACTTATCACTCTATTTACCTCGCCTTATAGCGGAAGGTTATGTGGGTGGGGCCGATGGTATACAAGATACAGGCAAAACTAGTCCGCACAAATCCATTCAGGTTTGACTGCCAGATATTGTCGTGGTAGTCTTCTTGTTTTTATAGGTGGGGAGCAGGTATACCATTTATGGCAAAAATTTGAGGTTGATAAAAGATGTAGTGCGAGGCTTCGGCCACATGCTACATAACCCTGAAGGGGCGCACTCACCGCTACCTCCAGAGGCTAAGCAAATAAATAATACTGTAAAGGAGAATTTAAATGGCTGTTAAAAAGGTTGGCGAAAAATATCACTGCAATGTCTGTGGCAATGAAGTGACGGTGACCAAGGTTGGTGGCGGTACTCTAGTCTGTTGTGGTCAGGATATGGAATTAATTAGCTCGTAAGGTTTTAAGAGGAGTGAGCAAATGGAAAATGAACAAGCCAGGACGCTAGAGGTGCTTCGGCTCGCCGTTAGGATGGAGGCGGATGGCAAGGAATTCTACCAGAAGGCAAGCCGGAAAAGCAGCAACAAGCTAGCTAAGGAACTATTCCATCAGCTAGCTAATGAAGAAGACGTTCACCGTAAGAAGTTTGAGGAAATATATAAAGCCTTAAAGAGAGGGCAGAATTGGCCTGATGTAGGGTCACCGTCCGCGAAAGGGGAAAAAATCAAGTCTCTGTTCGCCGAAGCCACTAAGGCGCTAGGTAGCAAGTTTAAAGTGGCCGAGTCTGAACTTGAAGCTATCAAGATAGCTATGGATATGGAGGTCAGGTCTTATAATTTATATCACTCTCGAAGCAAACAAAGCACCCTCCTTGTGGAAAAGCAGTTCTATAAGACTCTGGCGGGCGAGGAGCGGGGACACCATCTCGCCCTTCTCGATTCCTATGAGTATCTCAGTGATCCTGTGGGGTGGTTTACTAAAAGCGAACACTGGTCATTGGATGGGGCTTAAATAAACAAATAGGAGGGTACAACATGGGGGATGTTGCTTTAAGCATTGAGCAGCTAACTGTAGAGGTGGAAGGGCGGGAGATTTTGCATAACATAAATTTGGGGATGAAGCTTGGCGAGACCCATGTCCTTTTCGGTCCCAACGGCAGCGGGAAAACCACTTTGCTTATGGCGATAATGGGTTTTCCCAAGTATCGGATAACCAAAGGCAAAATCATTTTCAAAGGCCAGGACATAACTATGTTGCCACTGGACGAGAGAGCCCGTTTGGGGATTGGTATGTCCTTCCAACGGCCACCGGTGGTTCGGGGTGTAAAAACGCGTGACATGGTGGCTGCCTGCCTCAGGGGTCAAGAACATGAAGAGCGCATCAGTCAACTCGCAGAGAAAGCTAACCTGGCCGATTTTCTGGATAGGGAGATGAACTACGGGTTTTCGGGAGGGGAGATAAAGCGTTCCGAGCTGATGCAACTACTGGCGCAGAGGCCCACATTAACCTTGATAGATGAGCCTGAATCAGGCGTTGACCTGGTAAATATCGCCCTTATCGGTGAACTGTTAAATAGCTTGCTGGAAAAAGATTGTCCCATACTTGAACGAAGATGCATGGGGCTCATCATTACCCATACCGGTCATATTTTGGACTATGTTAACGCCCGCACAGGCTATGTCATGTGTGATGGTGTAATCGGATGCGAGGGAGATCCTCATGAGATTTTATCCACTATCAGAGAGAAAGGCTACGAAGAATGTATCAAATGTTTTATGAGGAGGGCGCAAAGTGGTTGAGACAGCATCGTCTGAGAAACATAAGGATAAAGCCAGAGCAGCAGCAGCCAAACCAGCAGCCCTTGGTGAGGATATAGATTTGGGCATTTATGCTAGCTCAGCCGAGGAACAACCATACCAGGCTGACCCGTCGAAGCTCCCTGCCAAAGCCAGAGAGCGGATGCTGGAAGCAGGAATCATTTTGGATGACCCGGGCCAGAGAGCAGGGACCTTTATACAGATGGATAACGCTCCAGTTCATAGTTCGGTCAGACAAGAAGGTGTGGAAGTGATGGCAGTCAGCCAGGCTCTGGAAAAGTATGACTGGCTGTCAGACTACTGGTGGCAGGCAGTAGCCGTAGATACCGATAAGTACACTGCCAGTATAGAACTGAACCAGCATAATGGCTACTTCATCAGGGCACTGCCTGGCTATAAGACCATTTACCCTGTTCAGGCCTGTCTCTATCTGGCAAAAGCGCGGCTTGCTCAGAACGTGCACAATATTATCATTGCTGAAGAAAACTCGGAGCTGCATATCATTACCGGTTGTACCACTGCTTCCGACGAAGAAGCCGGCCTGCATCTCGGCGTCTCTGAGTTCTACATAAAGAAAGGGGCTAAGGTCACCTTCACTATGATACATAACTGGAATCCAGAGGTAGCTGTTCGCCCCCGCACGGGAGTAATTATTGAAGAGGATGGCTTATTTCTTAGTAATTATGTGCTTACGAAGCCAGTCCGTTCACTACAAATGTATCCCACAGCCAGGTGTGTGGGGGAAAATGCGGTTGTCAGATTCAACAGTATTCTGGTAGCAGCTCCGGGGTCATCGTTGGACGTTGGTTCCCGGGCCATCCTCGATGCTAAAGGAGCGAAAACGGAAATCATATCACGAGCGATAACGACCGGAGGGAGCATTGTTGCCCGAGGTTATATAGAAGGCAATGCCCCTGATGTCAAAGGTCATTTGGAATGTCGCGGGTTAATCCTGATGGGAGAGGGCACAATCCATGCCATACCCGAGCTTAAAGGTACTTTAGCGGGCATTGACCTATCCCATGAAGCGGCAGTAGGCAAGATAGCTGAAGAAGAAGTAGAGTATCTCATGGCACGAGGGCTAACTCGAAGCGAGGCTACAGCCACAATAGTCAGGGGGTTTCTCAAGGTGGATATCGAGGGATTGCCGCCCTTACTCAGTGCCGAATTACAGCGGGCAATTGAAGCCAGTGAAAAGGACCTTATGTAAATAAGGACGAGGGGAGGTTAGCAATGAATCTGAAAGCTCTACACAATTTAAGCTACGGACTATATGTGGTGGCATCCGGAAAACAAGGAAAGCTAAACGCACAAATCGCCAACACCGTGTTTCAAGTCACATCTGACCCGCCAACCATTGCCGTGAGTATTAATAAACAAAATCTGACTCATGAATTTATCAGTGAAAGCAAAGTCTTTACCGCTTCTATACTATCACAGGACACGCCACTCTCCTTCATCGGTCATTTTGGCTTCAAGTCGGGTAAGGAAGTAGACAAACTCAAAGATGTCAATTACAAACTAGGTGAAGCTAAGGCTCCCATAGTACTTGACCATAGCCTGGCTTATCTCGAAGCCAGGGTAATTAATCAACTAGATGTCGGGACCCACACTATCTTTATAGGAGAGCTTGTGGGAGCGGATGTTCTCAGCGAAGGTGAACCAATGACTTATGCTTACTACCGTCAGGTTAAGAGAGGCACCACTCCCAAGACAGCTCCCAGCTACATTGAACAGAGGAAGGAGGAGGTATCCAAGATGGCGAAATACGAATGCACAGTTTGCGGGTATATCTATGACCCCGAGTTGGGCGACCCCGACGGCGGTATAAAGCCGGGGACGCCTTTCGAGGAAATACCCGATGGTTGGGTCTGTCCTGTCTGCGGAGCAAGCAAGGACCAGTTCGAAAAAATAGAGGAGTAATGGAGTAACGATGATAGAAAACTTGAGCAGAGAACAGTTAGAGGGGATATTAGAAGCAATACCTGTGGAAATTTCTTTCGTTGACGAGAACGATCTAGTTAAATTGTGGAATAAGCACGAAACGAGAATTTTCAAACGGCCAGCTTCAGTGATTGGGAAATCAGTTCAGAACTGTCATCCGAAGCAAAGTGTGGCCAAAGTAAACCAAATATTGTCCGATTTCAAGAGTGGCAGGGGGGATTCAGCGGAATTCTGGATAAATCTCGGGGAAAAGAAGGTATATATCAGATATTTTGCTGTGCGGGACAAAACCGGCAGGTATCTGGGCACACTGGAAGCCACCCAGGACATCACGGAGATAAAGCGGATCGAAGGAGAAAAGAGGCTGTTAGAATATTGAAAGGAGGAGTAAATGAAACCAAGAGAAATAAGACCTAAAATCTACTCGGTTGGAGCAATTGACTGGGACAGGCGGTTATTTGACGAACTCATACCTCTCCCTGATGGCACGAGTTATAACTCATATCTAATTGAGGGTAGCACCAAGACAGCGCTTATTGACACGGTAGACCCCACCATGGGGGATGAACTGATAAACCACCTGAATCAACTTGGGGTTGATAATATAGATTATGTTATTGCCAACCATGCTGAGCAAGACCACTCTGGTTCTCTCCCCCAGGTTCTGGCGAAGTATCCCGATGCAAAAGTGGTCGCCACGCCTAGATGTAAAGGGATGCTCGTAGACTTGTTCATGATCCCAGAGGAGAGGTTTGTAACGGTCAACGATAAAGAGACCATCTCGTTGGGGGATAAAACCCTGGAGTTTATTCATGCTCCCTGGGTTCATTGGCCCGAGACAATGCTGACATACTTGAGGGAAGACAAAATACTCTTTCCCTGCGATTTCTTGGGTTCCCACTTAGCTACAACCGACCTGTATGTCAAGGATGGGGGGCAGGTCTATGAAGCCGCCAAGAGATATTATGCCGAAATCATGATGCCCTTCCAAACGAATATCCAAAAGAACCTGGAGAAAATAAAGGACTACGCAATTGACATTATTGCTCCCAGCCACGGCCCCATGCACGATAGGCCTGAGTTTATCCTGAAAGCCTATCATAGCTGGGCATTCGACGAACCAAAAAACATAGTGGTCTTGCCTTATATCTCCATGCATGGCAGCACCCAAAAAATGGTGGAATATTTTATGGGAGCCCTGGCTGACAGAGGCGTCACGGTTAAGCAGTTCAACCTGGCGGCAACTGATATTGGGAAACTGGCCATGGCCTTGGTGGACGCCGCCACTCTGGTCATCGGCACGCCTACGGTGCTGGTTGGTCCACATCCTAACGTCGCCTATGCGGCATTTCTAGCCAACGCCTTAAGGCCCCGGCTCCAGTTCATCTCCATTATTGGCTCCTATGGCTGGGGCAGCAAGGCTGTGGAACAGCTCAGTGGAATGATTCCAAACCTAAAAGTGGAGGTGCTAGACACTGTAATCAGCAAGGGATTTCCCAAAGAAGCGGATTTCAAGGCTCTGGATAACCTAGCTAACACAATTGCAGAAAAGCATAAAGCGCATGGCTTTGCTTGATAGTATTTTGCTGGAAGGAGGAAGCAAAAATGCCTAAAGCAATAATAATTTATGAAACCAGAAGTGGTAATACGGGGATGATGGCGAAGGTGGCTTGAAACACTATCAGGAGTTTGGAAAGAAGCTTGCTGAGAAAATAACACAAGAAGTAGGGAGGTGATGGAATTGTGAACTAAGGTTGAAGCTGTGCTAAATGTGACGGGATCAAAAAAGGAAATTGCCTAATCCTACAAACTAAGGAGGTAGGGAAATGAAATTTGGAGACATTTTAAAAGGAAAGGAAGCTGAAGGGAAGGAAAAACACGTCCCAATGATCGAGGTTGGTAAAGGAAAGGGTGAGGCAGGTATAGACATTGTCCATGTAGTAGTGGGCAAAGAAGTGCCTCACCCCAATACTGCGGAACATCATATTGCCTGGATAGAGCTTTATGGAGTGAAGAAAGATGGGCAGGTAATAAACTTGGGCAGGTCTGCCTTTGCACCGTCCTATACCAATCCCAACGTCAGGTTTCAGGTACCAGTGGAGCAATTTAAAGCCTTCTGCGCTGTCTCTTACTGCAACATACATGGCGTCTGGGAAAACTGTTTGGAAATCTAGAAAAGGAGGTAAACATGGAAGAAATAAAAGAACAAGCAGGTCACATGCCTCGCATAGGCGAGCCGGCACCAGCTTTTGAGGCAGTAACCACTCATGGGATGCTCAAGCTGGAAGACTTTAAAGGGAGCTGGCTGATTCTCTTTTCCCACCCGGCGGATTTTACCCCGGTGTGCACTACTGAGTTCATCGCTTTTAGCGAGATTCATCCCGAACTACAAAAGCGAGGGGTAGAGCTTCTGGGCCTTAGTGTAGATAGTGTCTCCTCGCATATTGCCTGGGTGCGCAATGTGGAAGAAAAAACAGGGGTAAAAATACCATTCCCCATTATCGCTGACCTTAGTAAGGAAGTTTCACTGGCCTATGGTATGATTCACCCCGGTCAGAGCAAGACCGAGACTGTCCGATGTGTGTTCATAATCGACCCTAACCAGAAAATCAGGACGATACTCTACTACCCGCTGACAACCGGCAGGAACATGGATGAGATACTGAGAATAATAGATGCACTACAAACAACGGACAAACACGGTGTAGCCACTCCAGCTAACTGGAGGCCCGGTGATAAGGTAGTGGTGCCGCCACCGAACACGCAGGAAATGGCTGAAGAGAGACTCAAGCAAGGGTACGAGTGTACCGATTGGTATCTATGTAAGAAAAAACTCTAGGCATATCTTTATAGGAGGAGAATATGGCATGTGTTAGCCCTGATGGTAAACCTACCGAGTCAGGTTCCAAGATGCTCCGCGCCTTACAGGCGGGATTAAAGTCTCCCGAAGAAATCGCCAGGGATACCGGGCTGCCGCTATTCAGGGTAAGAAGCGGCCTCCGTGAGCTTGTTCAGGCTGGCTTAGCTGCCCAAAAAGAAGATAGCTACAAGCTTAGTGAAGAGGGAGCCAAGCTGATAAAGTAATATTCCAGGCGATATTTAATGTATATAGGGAGTGTCTTACCCTCCTCACCAACAAGTTGTTGGTGAGGAGGGCTAAGTGTCTATCACGATGAATATAGCCAAGAAAGTGGACGACACAGGAGGGACAAATGGACAAAAATAAAATTATTGCTTTACTAAATCAAGACCTTGAGGGCGAACACGCAGCCGTCATTCAATATTTGGTCCACGCCTATGCTATGGGCGAGGGCGAGATGGCATGTGAAATCGAAGCTATCGCCAGAGAGGAAATGCGCCATTTTGACTGGCTGGCTGAGACCATAGTCAATCTTGGCGGCACTCCCAGCCTCGAGAGGGGAGACATGCGCACGAGCGGCGACTCGGTTCCCGATTGGATGAAGAACGATGTGCTTCAGGAGAAAGATGGCATTGCCTTATATGAAGAGCACATCAAGGCCATTGACAATCCTAAGATAAGGCGGCTGCTGAAGCGAATTCTTTCCGATGAAAAATCACACCGAGGCGACTTCGAACACTTTGTGAATAAGGCTCAAAAGGAAGGTGCTAAGGATTTAAGGGGCTCTCGGCAGGACAAGGTTGCCCAGGTTCTCGACTGGGGCATCGAGCATGAATATACCGTTATCCTTCAATACCTTCTCCATTCCTATATGACGCCCAACAAGGATGTCAAGAAAGAAATGGAGGATCAGGCTATAAACGAGATGCAGCATCTGGGATGGCTTTCTGAAGAGATGGTTGACAAAAAAGGCAGTCCCAGGATTGAACACATTAAGGTGAACCAATCCACCAGGACCGCTGATATGCTTCGGGCAGATATTGAGATTGAGAAAAAGGTGGCGGTTGAATATGACCGCGCTGCCAAAGAAATTGAAGAGCCTGACCTGAAAGAGCTCCTCACCCGGATAAGAGACCACGAAGTATACCATGCCGATGTATTTGATGACCTGCTGAAGGAAGAGGAAGGGCGGGGCTAATTGGTATGTTGAGATGGCAGCGGAATGCCAAGTCGAGCCTCGGTAATGAGAGGAGAGCAGCCCCAGCAATTGACTAATGTGTTGTGAAGCTGGAAGGAGACGGCATCTTAGTGGAAATTCAGGTCGCTTCACCATAAACTGCAAGTTCTGGGAAATCTAAGCTGTGAAGACGTGAGGTGGGGAAAGGTTAATGGCCGATAAAACTAATTCCAAGAAGGCTGACAAGGCTTCAATCCATATAACTGGGATGACCTGCACTACCTGTGCAGCCACTATCAAGAAGGGTCTTGCCCGGACTCCTGGTGTGGAACAAGCTGACGTTAACTTCGCTTCGGAGAAGGCTTCAATAGAATACGATCCCACTAAGGTAGACCTCGCCAGGATTAAAAATACCGTCTCGCAATTGGGGTATGGGGTCGCCACCAGGAAGTCCATATTCCCGGTAAGCGGAATGACATGCGCTTCCTGTGTTGCCCGAGTAGAGGAGGCTCTCTCCAGCGTGCCGGGGGTGATTTCAGCCAGTGTGAATCTGGCCTCGGAGAAGGCTACCGTAGAGTATCTGGAAGGAACGGGGCTGGCTGACATGAGACGGGCGGTAAAAGACGCCGGCTATGAACTTGGCCCCGAGGTGCAGGCTCTGGAGGACGTGGCCACCACTGCCCAGCGGGAGATTCGAGTTCTCAGGAACAGATTTATCATCGCTGCTATCCTCACCGCATCAATCATGGCCCTAGGCTGGGGTCCTTCCTTTGTTGGGAAGTCCTATCTATTGTGGGCTCTGGCTACGCCGGTGCAGTTCTGGGCGGGTCTGCGATTCTATCGAGGGGCATGGGGAGCCCTGAAACATAGAACCTCTGATATGAATACCCTGATTGCTGTAGGTACCTCGGTGGCTTACTTCTACAGCATGATAGCCGTTATTTTCCCCGGCCTTTTTGCCACTGGCGTACTGGAACCCCACTTATACTTCCATACCTCAGCGGCGATCATAACCTTGATTCTTCTTGGCCGTTTTCTGGAAGCTAGAGCCAGGGGACGGACCTCAGAAGCAATAAAGAAGCTTATCGGCATGCAACCGAAGACCGCTCTAGTTATCCATGAGGGCGAGCAGAGGGAGATTCCCGTTGAAGAGGTTCAGGTTGGTGACCTTATCCTGGTACGTCCCGGCGAGAGGGTGACTGTTGATGGCATAGTTCGCCAGGGCTACTCCAGTGTTGATGAGTCCATGATTACTGGAGAGAGTATCCCTGTGGAGAAAAAGGTGGGTGATGAGGTGATCGGTGCCACTATTAACAAGACAGGCAGCCTTGAAATCGAAGCAACCAAGGTGGGTAAGGATACAACGCTGGCTCACATCGTCAGAATGGTGGAGGAAGCACAGGGAAGCAAAGCTCCTATTCAGCGTCTTGCTGACGTTATCGCCAGCTACTTTGTGCCGGCAGTGATTGGCATTGCCATCGTGACCTTCGTAGTCTGGTATTTCGTGGGACCAGCTCCGGCCCTCACTTTTGCCTTTCTTAACTTTGTCGCCGTGCTCATTATCGCCTGCCCCTGCGCCTTAGGGCTGGCCACTCCCACCGCGATTATGGTCGGCACGGGCAAGGGAGCCGAGCATGGGATTCTCATCAGGAATGGCGAGGCTCTGGAGAGGGCTCACAAGATAAACGCTGTTCTCCTGGATAAGACAGGCACTCTGACCCGTGGCGAGCCTGTGGTGACTGACGTGGTCGCTGCCCCTTTTTCTTCCCCAGAGGAAGTTCTCCGACTAGCTGCCTCCGCCGAGCACAGCTCAGAGCACCCGCTTGGCGAGGCTGTGGTCAAGGCTGCTCTGGAGAAGAAGCTGGAATTATCTCCGTCCTCAGATTTTAATGCCATCCCGGGGCAGGGGGTAGAGGCTTCGGTGGAGGGCAAGAAGCTTTTCCTGGGCAACCTCAGGTTAATGAAAGAACGAGGCCTTTCCCTGAACGGGCTGGAGAAGAAAGCCGCTGAACTCCTTGAAGGAGGTAAGACGGTAATGTTTCTGGGACTGGATAGTCAAGTAGCAGGAATTATTGCCTTGGCTGATACCCTAAAGCCAGGCGCCAAAGAAGCGCTCCAAGCGCTGCGCAAGATGGGTATTGAAACAGCTATGCTCACCGGGGACAACCGGCGCACGGCAGAAGCTATTGCTCGAGAGGCGGGTATTGACCGTGTCCTGGCTGAAGTGCTCCCTGAGCATAAGGCCAGAGAGGTCAAGAAATTGCAGGAAGAAGGAAAGGTGGTGGCAATGGTGGGCGATGGAATTAACGATGCTCCAGCATTAGCCCAGGCAGATATCGGTATCGCTATTGGTACAGGTACCGATGTTGCCATGGAGACTGGAGATATTACCCTGATTAGCGGTGATTTGATGGGAGTGGTAACCGCTATATCGCTGAGCAAGCGGACCATGAGGACTATCAAGCAGAACCTCTTCTGGGCCTTTGCTTACAATACTGCTCTAATCCCGATAGCAGCCGGGGTATTGTATCTTGCCTTCGGGAATATAGGTGTACCCTCTGGGCTTCGTTTCGTCTTGGGTGAGTATGGTTTCTTGAATCCCATACTGGCCGCAGCAGCCATGGCGGCTAGCTCCATCACCGTGGTATCCAATTCCCTGCGTCTAAGAAGGTTTAAGCCAGTCAGGCTTGGCAATTAACGAAAGGAGGTGCTCAATGGCAATAGACCCAGTTTGCAGGATGGAGGTAGAGGAAGCTAAGGCAGCAGCTAGTTCCGAGTATAAGGGAAAGAAATATTATTTCTGCGCTGTTGGTTGCAAGAAGGCTTTCGACCAAAACCCTGAGAAGTACCTCGCTGAGAAAAAGAATTAAACTTACAAGGGGGTAGATAATATGTGGAAGTGTACTAATTGTCATCACGTGGAACTTAGCACCGACAAACCTCGGCAGTGCCCGGTCTGCGGTGCTGAGGCAGAGAAGCTCGTCCCGCATGAGGTGTCGGGGATAAAAGGAACCAAGACCTTGAAGAATCTTAAAGCTGGTTTCGTGGCCGAGTCCCAGGCAAATCTGAGGAACTTGGCTTTTGCCATGAAGGCTGAGCAAGAGGGCTATTCTCAGGTGGCGAGGTTGTTCCGTGCTATCGCTGAAGCTGAGGCAGTCCATGCCTTCAACCATTTCCGCCTTTTGGACGCTGTGGCTGGCACCCAGGAGAACCTTGAGAGTGCCTTTGAGAGGGAGAATCTCGCTGCCAGCACTTATCCACAATTCATCAGAGTGGCAACTGAAGAGGGTAATACGAGCGTGGCGACGGTCTTGAGTTATTCCCGCGATGTGGAAAGGGGGCACGCTAAGCTTTACAAGAAGGCGCTGGCGCATACGCTGGCTGAAGAGGAGACTGAGTACTACGTCTGCCAAGTCTGCGGCTATGTCTCCGACGGCGTCCTCCCTGATGAATGCCCTATTTGTGGCGCTCCAAAAGAGAAATTCCGGAAGGTAGTCTAGCCGGGTGAGCAAAAATTTGCTTAATAGCTCGGATTTATGAATGGGGGTGTTCTATGAGTAAGTTTACAGAGGTAGCTAAAATAGAAGAACTAAAAAGCGGAACAATGAAGGCGGTAATTGCAGAGGGGCGCGAAATCCTCCTGGCCAGGGTTGGGGATAAGTATTATGCCGTTGATAATCGCTGTCCCCATATGAAGGGCGACTTATCACAGGGCAAACTGGAGGGAACTGTAATCACCTGTCCCCTGCATGGCTCTCAATTTGATATCGGTAATGGTCAGGTAGTCCGTTGGTTAAAAGGAGGGCTAATCTCGAAGGTGGGTAAAGCAATCAAGCCGTTCAAAGACCTTACGGTGTATAATGTGAAGGTTGAAGACGGCAGAGTCTTGGTAGAGGTCTAGCGCCGGCTTGGTGAAGGAGACTTAAGGAAGGATACTATCGTGATGAAGTTAGCTTGTGCTGTAGATGAAATAAGAACGCCAGAATCTGGCGAGGTCAAACAGTATTAGATAAGGATAAGAAGGGTGAGTTTCTCTTTCTAGGGAGGCCTGCCAAGAATAATTGAAGGAGGTCAAGCTATGGCTGAATTATCTTTACCATTTGAGTCCAGATATTTTCCTCTGAAGAAATTCCTCAATGTCTACCAAAAGTCTATGGAGAAGCCAGAGGAGTTCTGGGCGGAACAGGCACGTCAGTTAGATTGGTTTAGAACCTGGGACAAGGTACTGGAATGGGAGCCGCCTTTTGCCAGGTGGTTTGTAGGAGGGAGGTTGAATGCATCACATATATGCGTTGACCGTCATGCTAAGACCTGGCGAAGGAGCAAGGTGGCCATATACTGGGAAGGTGAGCCGGGAGATAGTAGAGTTTTAAGCTATTCCACGCTGTATCGTGAAGTCAACAGATATGCCTCAGTCTTAAAGAACTGTGGCGTAGGTGATGGGGACAAGGTTGTCTTATATCTGCCCATGATTCCCGAGCTGCCTATTTTCATGCTGGCATGTGCCAGGATTGGCGCCATCCATACGGTGATTTTTTCCGGTTTCAGTGCTCAAGCACTGGCTGACAGGATCAATGATATACAAGCCAAGTTACTAGTAACTGCCGACGGGGGATTTCGAAGGGGGAAGATAATCCCGCTGAAGAGTATAGTCGATGAGGCCTTAACTAAGTGCCCCTCGGTGGAGAAGGTTATTCTGGTTAAAAGAACTGGTTCTCCGGTCACCGTAAAGACGCCAAAGGAATCGTGGCTGCATGACCTGCTTGATAAGGCAACACACTTTGTGGAACCAGAGCCAGTGGAGTCGAACCACCCTCTCTATATACTGTACACCTCGGGTACCACGGGCAAGCCTAAAGGAGTTGTCCACAGTACTGGCGGCTATCTGGTCCACAATTATTCTGCTTATAAGTGGGTCTTCGACCTTCGAGAGGAATCGGTCTACTGGTGTACTGCTGACGTCGGTTGGGTCACCGGGCATAGCTCAACAGTATATGCCCCGCTGGCACATGGGGCGGCCATAGTCCTTTATGAGGGGGCTCCCGACTATCCTACGATTGAAAGGTGGTGGGATATTATCGAGAAATATGGAGTCACCATATTTTACACCTCGCCGACAGCCGTCAGGATGTTCATGGGACATGGGGAGGGAATATTGAATAAGCATGACCTCAGCAGTCTGGAGCTATTGGGGAGCGTGGGAGAGCCTATTAATCCTGAAGCCTGGCTCTGGTTTTACCGCCATGTAGGTGGTGAGAGATGTCCCATTGTTGATACCTGGTGGCAGACTGAAACCGGTGGCATCATGATTTCACCTAGCCCTGGCATAGAGTGTGTGCCTCTGAAACCTGGCTCAGCAACTTTACCACTGCCGGGCGTAGAGGCTGATGTAGTTGATGAGGATGGCAAGCCAGTGCCACCGGAGCAGAGGGGTTTCCTGGTAATAAAGAGACCATGGCCTGGAATGCTCCTTGGCGTACATGGAAACCCGGAACGTTACAAGAAAGCCTACTGGTCACGGTTTCCCGGCGTTTACTATACCGGCGACTATGCCGTAAAGGACAAAGATGGATACTTCTGGATCTTAGGAAGGGCTGATGAGGTGCTCAAAATCGCCGGACATAGAATAGGTACTGCTGAACTAGAGGACGCCGCTGTCTCACATCCTCAAGTAGCTGAAGCAGCGGTTGTGGGCAAAGAGGACCCGGTGAAGGGCGAGAGCATCGTCATTTTTGTCAAGCTCAAAGAAGGTGTTGACCCTTCTCCGGACCTGAAAAAAGACATTGCTGGTCACATGCGAAAAATGGTGGGTCCCATAGCAGTTCCCGACGAAATTTATTTTACCGCTGGATTATGCAAGACTAGGAGCGGCAAAATTATACGGCGGGTTTTGAAGGCTGTGGCCAATAATACCAGCATAGGAGACCTCACAACTGTAGAAGACGAAAGCTGCGTGGCGGAAATAATCAATGCTTATCAAGAGCTCAAAGAAGAGAAGGTAAAGAAAGGGAAAGTGAAGAAGAAGGTAAAGAAGAAGTAAGATGTCGCCAAATACTAATTTCCTGTTGAACAGAAAAACAAAATTAAACCGCGTAGTTATAGACCAGGAGGTGTAAAATGGAAAAGAACCTTGGGGCAGAGCTTGCGATCAACAATGTATCTACTAAACTCAACCCCTTCGTCGAGGAGTTTCTGACTCGAACTGTGGTCGGTGCAGTCTCTTGCTTGAAAGGAGCTGAAAACATACGGGACCTGGAACTTTATCTGGAGCGGGGTGATGTCAAGCTCCTCCTAAATGGGAATGAACTTCCCCTTACCCCTTTCCCTAAGGAAATTTTCACCAACACAATAATTGGCTTGGTCTCTTCATTAAAGGGAGTGGATAAAATAGACAGCTTGAAGATTAACGTTAAGGCACACTAGTGTGGTAATCTCGTATAATTCCCTTGAGCTTGCTTCGTCGCTCCGCTCCTCGCAATGACAGAAGGGAGAATGTCATTGCGCGCACCTTACCTTTTCTGTCATTGCGAGCGCAGCGTGGCAATATCATTACCCCTCCACGGGATTGCTTCGGCTGACTTCGTCAGCCTCGCAACGACACAAGGGGAGATTGCGGAGCTTGTTCCAAAGCGCAAGCGAGGAATCTCGCTCCTCGCAATAACACGCGGCAATAGTAATCAGCTTCCACTATGTGGGTTTTGACAGGTTTGCTAGCTAATGCTATCATACTTATATAAAGTGTGGATTATAGCCAAAGTTAATGATAGCAAGATGGTCAATTCGGTTGGGAAGGGGACTTAGGGGGTGGTAATAGGTGGATGCCACCGATAGTTGGCTTTTATTAGCCTTCCTAGTTTGCGTAGCCCTTTCAGCCTTCTTTTCCAGTGCTGAGTCAGCTTTCATCGCTCTGCCCAAGCTTCGCATAAGATATCTGGTGGAAAGCGGCGTTAAGGGAGCGGAAAAGCTAGCCAAATTTGCTGAAAAGCCCGAGAGATTTCTGGCTACCGTCCTTCTAGGTAATAATCTGGTAAATATCGCTGCCGCTACATTGGGTACTATCATAGCCGTGGCGGCTTTTGGTGCAGTGAAGGGACCAATTATAGCCATCTTTGGAGTGACAGCGATAATTTTGGTCTTCGGAGAAGTTATCCCCAAGACTTTCGCTGTGCATCACGCCCAGCGGCTATCCCTAATCTACGCTAACCCCCTAAAAATAATAGAATTGTGTTTTTACCCCCTTATCCTGGCCCTGGAGCGAATCGGGTTAAGTCTTACCAGGATAGTAACTGTATCCGAGGAGGATAAAAAATTGATCAGCGAGGGCGAGATACGTTCGGCAATAAGTGCCGGGGAAAGCGAAGGTGTGGTGGAGCAAGATGAGGCAAAGATATTGCACAAGGTGTTTGAATTTACCGACCGCCCAGTGAGTAAGATAATGGTCCCCAGAACAGAAATCACCTGGGTGTCTCAAGGGACGAAGCTAAGCGATTTCTTGAATCTCTATACCCAAGGACGATATAGCCGTTTCCCCGTATATAAGGATAATACCGATAATGTGGTAGGTATATTACATGCCAAGGATGTGCTGATGAAGTTAACCGATGGATCTGACAACAAAGACAGCATCATCGGCGATTTGGTGCGTCCTGCCTATTTTGTGCCTGAAGGCAAACGCCTGGGAGAGCTCCTGGCTGAGATGCGAGATGGTGGGCACCATGCGGCAATCGTTGTCGACGAGTTTGGAGGAATCTCGGGAATGGTTACCCTCGGACAGCTAACTGAGGAGATTGTCGGCGATATTCACGATGAGCTAACGGATCAAGAAAAGGATTTCATTGTAACTGGCGACAGCACCTTTCAACTGGATGGAGGATTCAGGATTGAGGAAGCTAACGAGGAATTGGAGCTGAATTTACCCAGCGGTGATTATGAGACTGTGGCCGGCTTTATTCTCAGTCACCTTGGTCGGATACCAAAGCAGGGGGAGCATTTTAAGTACCAGAACCTGAAGTTTGTTATCACTGAAATGCGTGGAATGAAGATAGAGAAGGTCATAGTAACCAGGGAAAAGGGCATTGCGGCATCGTAAATTTATTTCATCCCACCTATAATGAGAGGGTAAAACTAGCTCATAATTATATTTCTCGCTGTCAGCGAAGCGAGGCAATCTAAGGAGGCCTTTTGAAGCTTATTTTAGTTAGACATGGCGAAACTCATTGGAATGAGGCAGGGCTTGTCCAGGGAGGCGATAGCGATATCGAACTGAATAATACCGGATTGGAGCAAGCCAGGAAGCTAGCAGCTTTTCTCAAGAATGAACCTATTACTGCTATACTCTCCAGTCCTTTGCAGCGAGCTATAACTACAGCCGAAGTCATAGCCAGCCATCACCAGTTGCCTCTAGAGATTGATCAAGGGCTTAGAGAGCTCAAAGTTGGTGATTTGGAAGGCATGTCTATTTCAAATTTAAGGACTACGTTCAGCCAGTTTTTAATGCAACAGTGGCAAGACAGGGAGGCCATTAAATTGCCCAATGGAGAAAGCCTTGTTGAATTGCAACAGAGAGCCTGGAAAGTTATTGAAGGGCTGCTCGAAAGGCATAAAACTAGTCCTGAGCACAGCGAAGACACTACGGTGGTAGTAGTCAGCCATTACTTCGTTACCTTAGCCATCATTCTCAAAGCTTTAAATTTGCCTTTGGACTACTTTATCAAATTCAAAGTAGACCTTGGTGGAGTAAGCATTCTTGAGTTCCGGGATTATGGAGCCCGCTTGGTGACATTTAACGATACCTCTTATTAGTGTTAGCTGCGGGGGGCAAGGCAAATAGCAATAACAAATAACAAAGAGGAATAATTTTGGTATTTAAGCATTTGGATTTGAATTGTCATTTGGATTTTGACATTTGGGTTTATTTAGAATTGCGAGGGGCAAAGCAAAGAAGCAATCCCTATGAACAAAATTAAGCTAGAGTCGAAGGTTTTAGATTTTATCCAGCGGTATAGCTTGATTTCACATAAGGAGCTATTGGTTGTCGGGGTCTCAGGTGGTGCTGACTCAGTATGTTTACTCTATGTCCTGACAAAATGGCAGAAAGAGCTAGGGATAAAACTTCACATAGCTCATCTCAATCACCAACTTCGGGGAGTTGAATCCAAAGCTGATGCTGAATACGTGTCCAATCTGGCTGGCTCGCTGGGCATTCCCATCACTATTGATAGGCAGGACGTGGCTGCCTACAAGACTGAAAGAAATTGCTCTATTGAGGAAGCTGCCCGGGAACTACGCTATGCTTTTCTTGCCAGGGTAGCCGGAGAGGTCGGAGCCCATCGAATAGCCACAGGTCATACCAGGGATGACCAGGTAGAAACCATTTTGATGCATATATTAAGGGGAACAGGAATTACCGGATTGTGTGGTTTAGCCCCCTGCTCTCCTATTGCATATGACAGCCAGGGAATGTCATTGCCCCCTTCTCCCCCGTCATTGCGAGCTTCCCCATTGTCATTGCGAGCTTCCCCATTGTCATTGCGAGCGAAGCGAAGCAATCTACTGGTAATCAGACCTCTTCTGGATATTACCAGAGAGGAAACAACGAGTTATTGCCAGGAGCACCAGCTTGCCCCGCGTATTGATTCCTCCAACCTGTCGCCTTCCTTCTTCCGAAATCGCCTCCGCCTCCACTTATTGCCTCTGCTCAGACAATATAATCCGAGCATTGACCAGGCCTTGCTCCGTTTGGCTGATATCGCCAAGGAAGATAATGCCTTCATTGAACAGCAAGCCTCTGAGTTGTGGGATGAAGTGGCCAGGCAGGAAAATGACACTATCTACCTGGATAAAAAACAGGTTGCTGGCTTGCCGATAGCCTTGCAGAGGCACTTATTGAGAGCAGCTGTGACCAAGCTGGCCGGGGACGTTCGAGACATCGAAGCCAATCATATTGAAGCGGCAAGGAGCCTGCTGAACAAACAGGCTAGCAAAAGAATCTCTCTGCCCCATGGCCTTATCTGTCACGGAGGATATGATGAGCTCGTCATTGCGAGCGAAGCGTGGCAATCTCAGCTTCCGCCCTGTCCTTTCTCTCCACTGCCAGGCGAATTTCCTCTTAAAGTGCCTGGTAAGACAGTTTTCCCGGGATGGAACGTGGTAGGCAGCATAGTTCGAGTGCGAGTGACTTCTCTGTCATCGCGAGGCGTGCTGGACACAAGCGAGAGGATTGGTCAAAGCAATCTCGTTGCCCATTTCGATTTACAAAAAACAGGAACCAAACTCTTTGTCCGCCAGCGTCGGCCTGGAGACAGATTTCAGGCCCTGGGCATGAATATGCCCAAGAAGCTCTACGAGTTCATGGTTGACGCCAAGATACCTCGTTCCTGGCGAGGCCGTATCCCAATCGTTTGTTCCCCTCAACAAATCATCTGGGTAGTAGGCTGGCGCATCGATGATAGAGTCAAGCTTACTGAAGCTAGCAAAGAAATCCTTCGTCTGGAGTTTATCAAGTCAGAATGAAAGCAGTAGACAGGGAATTACTTTTACGCCGTCTTACCGTCGAAGAAGCCCTATGGCGGCTTGACCAATATCTCTACGATGCCTTTATGGCTGGCTTGTCCTCTGTGCGCATTGTTCATGGCAAAGGGACAGGAAAATTACGCCATACCGTACACGAGTCGCTGGCCAAGCATCCTCTGGTTAAATCCTATCGCCTTGGCGATTATGGCGAAGGAGACTATGGCGTCACCATAGTGGAGCTGACAAATCGTTAGAGCTTGTCTCCGAAATCAGAAATATTATATGGCTTAGCCATTGCTTATCCGTGGCCGGAAACTTTATAATGCTTCTTGATTTCTGAGAACCAGGGGATGGAAACAATTAGAGAGACACTGAGACAAGAGCGAATCCTTGCTGAACAGGAGGAGTCATCAACCGGAATTAAAGAAGCGCATAGTGACATAGAATTCTTACGCCGGCGGCTTGATCGGCTGGCGAAGTTACTATCACTTATCAAAGAAAAGTACCACAATAGATTAGATAGCCTCTCTACCCAGATTAGTGACATAGATATACAACAGTGGGAGCTCAGAAGCCTGACAAAGCAACTGAAGGGGAGTAAAGAGAAGCAATCAATTGTTAAAGAACAGTTAGCTAGCATGGAGAGGCGTAAGAAAATCCTTCTTGGAGTAATAAAACAAATTGCCGGATATAAAAAATCAAGCAATACCCAGGTTGAAGCAATAGAAGAGGAGCGGGAAATCCTTTCTCAGCGGATTCATGACCTGGAGAATACGCTAGAGCTTGTAGACCAAGCTGGACTAAATAAAAAAGAGCTGGAGATTGTCGTCCAGCGAACTTATACCAAAAAAGGATTGCTGGAAGAGCATGCCCTGGACCTCAGCAAAAGGACTATAGATTTGCTCTTCGACTTTTACATACCTCCCAGGCGTAATAAACGGTTTAAGCTATAAGCTATCTATCGTCGGCCTGCCACAGAGGCTCGGCTAGATTCAAAGCGTAGTTTTTTGAGGCGCAGCGGCTCGAAGCTTATCAGTTCAGCTTGCCCGCAGGGCGGGTTGGATAACCCCCGGCAAGAGACATGGCAGTTAGCAGTGCAACCCGGAACAGGCTTGAATCTTCCGTCAGCTTGCTTTAGGGCAAAGGGCAGTGGTAATCCCTCGCAGTGCGGGATGCCCCGGGAATCACTTTCCCCGGCGGAAAGTTCCTGGCAGGTGGCATAGGTCATTCCCCTGGCTTCAACCAATTCCTTTATTTTACGGTGGAAGCCGAGCCTCAAGTCCTTGCGCAGGCGATAGCCTCCGCCTGACCAGTGTGTCTCGTAGATGTATTCCTGCTCGAATTTTTTAGCTGCTAGCGGCGACTGGCTGTAGATAACTTTGTATATTCGCTGCCATATGCTTGTGCCTTCGTACCCGCCTGATGGAGAGCGCCTCCTGGATAGCCTGCCGGTGCTGGCGATGACATGCCTGGCTCCCACCGCGGCGAAGACATCAAGCAACCCCTCTATTTTTTCAAACCAGGAATCACCGTAAAGGGCCTGGAATAAATGGACCAGAATTGGGTCGAGGCGAATTACAATGTCTATACCCATGTTAGCTAGCTTGCCGGCAGCAGCTACCCTGGCATCAAACGAAGGCGCCCCTGGTGACAAAAGCCCGAGCACCTCAGGAGTCCCTTCGATGGTTATAGCTATAAATTTAGGCTTGTATTCGACAAAGTCAGGCAATTCCAGAAGAAAGGACGGATCGCCTTTGGTGGTGATGAAAAAGGAGACGCCATAGTCCATAAGAAGCTGTATCAGTCTTTTGACCTCTCTCTTCAATTCAGGTATGTCCTGACAGGGGTCGGAGATATTGGACAGGGAAATCGGCGGGCATAAAGTTAGCTTTTTAAGATCCCCCTCCACCAGCTCAGGCAAGTTGTTATAAATTAGGGTATCCTCAGAGTAGTTGGAGTAAATAGCTTCTCTGGCATAGCAGTAGATACAATTATGCAGACATTGGCTTGGGCCCGGTGGCGTGACATTGATAATCCAGCAATGGAAGCACTTCCGTTCCGGATGAGAGTAGGGGAAATCATGGAAGGTCGAGCCCTTCTTGGCTATTAGCTTTACTGCCACAATCCTATTTTAGCAGTTTGTGATCTTCCCCATAATTTCGTATAAAACCCTCTCCCTAGAGAGGAGAGGACTAAGGTGAGGATAAACGAAGTCTGGCGATAAGTGAACTGACGGCAGCCCTGGGGCTGGAGATTACCTTCTCGGTATCAAACTGAATGACCCCGCCGTTCTCATCTATGAGCGCCAGCTTGGCATTGACAGAGCCAATATCTACGCCCAGAAAGTAACTCATTGCTCGGTGAACAATTGTAGCAAGAAACGGACTTTCTTGCGAATTCCAGGGACGCTGTACTAATTAGGCCTACCACATTCAAGCACTATATCCTCAGAATTTTAAACCGGCCACTTCGGCAATGTTTATCTAACAGATACAGAAGAGTTGGATAGTTAGGGGCTGAACTTATTGGGGTCGGCACTCAACAGAAACTTTAGAGTGTTTTCAGCCTCGCACGCCACTTCCAATATATCTGGGTCTTTAACCTCCTCGAATTCCAATTTCGCATTAACTATCCTAAGGGCAAATAGGCATGCCACTTCCCTCTCCTGTTTTTCGACATTTTTCGCTTGTTCGATGGATAGTTCAATCTTGGCCAATGCACTTGGAAAGTCGCCTTTTTTTGCTTCCAAGACTCCGAGGTTATAATTAGGCAAGGCACACTCTTCAGGCCCGTCACAAATATCAACTGCTCTCCCCAGTAGATCTCCGGCTTTGTCCAAGTCTCCAACAGCCATAAATACATATCCGAGATTGTTACTTATTGAATACTCCTCAGGGGTAGGATTGTATCTATATGATAAGTTCGCGTGAAATAATGCTTCGTTAATATTTACCTCCATTACATACTCCATATCCATTCTCCAGGCGTGCCGTTCTGCAATATCGTCTCTGAATCTCTCATTGCTCGTGGTCTCGACTCTTCGTGCCAACATTTCAACTGAAGCTACTGGAAGCTCTTTTCTCTCAACCAGTAAATCTGCTCCGATTTCGTCAGCACGTTTTCTCAATAATCTAAGTCTACGCAAACAAGTGTCCACGACTTTGGTATCATTTGGGTTCCCCGCATAATGCCAAGACTGTGCTCTTAACCAAGGCAAGTTAAGCCTTGCCCAAACCATCGGTATCATTTCCTTGTCCTTGTATGCGAGCATCAAGAAATATACATCTTCCGCCATTCGTGGGCTTTCAGCAAACAGTTGTTCGTCGGCTTCTTCGCTCGCCATTCTCGTGGCAACATTGTTCCAATGGTCAATGTCACTACTACTCGGAGCGGCCGTTATTGAATCTAAACCTTTAGTCCTTCTAAGGAAAGCCTGTAACTGGATGGCCCAATGCGCTTCTAAGGGGAAATCCCGGAAGCTTAGCGGGATCCCCTGTTCACGCGCAAAATACTTTGTATAGATCTTGTCAAAGTCATCCCCAGCAAACTTGACCACATCTCGAGCAGGATGTGGGCTCAAGCCTAACTCATCGATTCGCTCCTTGCCCTCAAGAATGCCCAAATCTATAAAGTATTCTAGTTCTCTTTCTAAAGCATCTTTTGTCCATCGTTTTTCATTGTTGAATAGATACTCTATTGCCCAGATTTGCTCAAAGGTTGCATGCCCATCACAAGCACACAACAGATTCAACGCCAACAATTGTGGCTTTGCAAAATTCCGTATCTTCACTAGTATTGGGCGGATTGTTACGTCCCGTGAAATCTCAAGTTGCTTGCGAACGTCCTCAAGCACACCTAGATCGAGTCTCATCTTCGCAACCTGCCTTGACTGAACCCTACGGAATAGCATGTGGCAAATCAGCTGAATCTCATAGGGCCGGCCACCCGCTAGATCATGAATTTCCTGTACATCTTCATAAGTTTCAAAGTCGAAGATGTCGTCCGGGTGAATTCCTACCTTCTCAAGGGGCCGCTTTATGCAATCTCTAGTCTCTTCCTTATCTTTGAACTCGCCAACATTGATTTTCATGAATTGGCGGACAATAGGAGAAAAGACATCATCCATTACAGGAAAGAGGTCAGGGGTGCCGGTCATGACAAGCATAAAACCAGGGGTATTCATAAAAACGTTTCGTAGTTTCTCCAGATGGACTCGGCTCCTTGCCAGAACATTACCTTCGTCAAAAAGAACTATAATGGGACGGTTTACCTCAGAGCGGATTTTAGCCAAATCCGCTTTATAGTTATGATCTGAAATCGGTGCACCGATATTCTCGCTATTCATGGCCTTTGCATACTGCACCGGAAATATGAAAGGGCAGAATGTCTTATCTTCTGGAATACTATACGCATTTACAATATCAAGGTAGGTGTCGTATGTTTTGCCCATCCTTCCTCCAAACGCCCCAGCTTCACATGCTGCCGCCAATATGCTATCGAATAGTTTGTAGAAGAACCCCAATTGGGTTTTGGCATCATCTTCATCTAGGTCTATGCAGACGGTACAAAAGCCTCTCTTGCTAGCTTCGACACCAGCCATATTAAGGAGGCTTGTTTTACCTGAAGCGCGTGGACCGAGTAAAGCGATATTGATGGGACGGCCAGCAGTCTTCGCGTGATCCAAATAGTATGTAATTTCGTACATTTCGTCTCGCCTACCTACGAAAAGATATGGGTCAGAGACAGGGTTAGCAAAGTCATACGGGTTATGCAATTTACTTAGATCCACGTTTTTTACCTCCACTACCTAATATGGTTGCAAATTCAATTTGAGCATTGGCGTACTTCTCTTTGATGCCACTGGATTTAACCCAAGATTCAACTTTATGCCCGCTACCTCTGGATCGTGGTAAAGCAAGGTACCTATCAATCGTTCCAAAATAATCTGCTATTGCCTCCAACTTATACCCCAAATACGATTCATCGAACCACCACTCAGCAGAAATTGATTCCCATATTTCAATCTTTTCAAGACGTTCATAATTGTTACAAATACAGAATATCCTTTCGCATTCTCTTTGTAGTTCGTCTAGTCGTTCTGAAATATCTTTTGAGCACGTACATCGTGCTGATAGTTCACGAAAGTAGCTTGTCCCGATATACTCTGACAGTTTTCCATGCGCTCCCCTCACAATTTCAACATCTTTGGGAGTAGCCTTTCGATTGTGTGCAATTTTGTTTCGGATAAACTCAAGTTCGGCAAGTGTGCTACTAAGAATGTCTTTTCGCGAAAAGATTCTCTTAAAAGCATCCTTCCAGTTATCTTCGCGTTCTATGATCTTTCTCAAGTCAGGAAAGTCAATATAATAAATCGGGTGGAGGGGAACCAATTGGAACCATTTTACACTTTTTTCAAACTCTACTCCCTCGCGATACTTTTCCAGCACATCTCCAGGTAAGCGTTTTTTATACCAGCGCGATCCATCTACAGCTCTTAATGACTCGATAATGAGTTCCCTCAATGCAGTTTCGATGCTATATAGATAACAGTAGATTTCGATATTCTCTTCTGGAACCAATTGTTTATCCATTTACGTTAACTCTTCCTAATCCGCAAACTGATCCCGCCTAAGAGCGCTATATATGAATTTTGGTCTGTCCAATCCGCCTGCACTACGTTTCCCCTGTTAATTATTTTACTATCTTTTGCCCTAGCTCTCAATAATCTGGATTAGTAGGGGAGTCAAGTCTTGCAATGCGACATTGAATATAAAAGACTCTCATTGATTGGCCCCAGGCTCCAGAAGCTCGAAGCCGCTCTGCTTGTCTTGAATACGCACCACCTTTGTGCCGAGGAGTTCGTAGAGGATGACTTCTCCCACAAGCCATGTGGTGACACCATGCCGCAGGCATCCAGTCATGGTTCGCCCTGCCCTCCCCAGCGCAGCATGGATATGCAACGCCGGTTTGCCATCCTCACCGGGGGCGAGTACGCCTACTCCTACTACCTCATGTGCTCCATCAATGGGCAGGAGCATGGGCTCTGGCGGCCTTCCCTCCGAAAGCCTCGGGCCGACAACAACATCACCACCTCCAATTCCACCCACCAGAATAGCCTGCCCCACAGATACTCCCTTCTCCTGGGCAAAATGTTCAATACATTCAGGCACTACATCTCCATCTTCCAGCCGTATCACGAAAATCCGGCCAATTCGTCCTTCACATGCTTTCATTGCGAACCTCCCCTTGGAATTCCAGGATACAATACTAATTAAGCTTACCATAAACGAGGTACTGTGTCTCTAGAATACTCTTGAATACCCCCCACCACCAAGATTGCCACGCCCCGATAAATCGGGGCTCGCAATGACAGAAAGGGTTTGAGGGAGAGAGAATTATAATGATTTATGCAGTGAACTTCAGGCAGGCAAGCTCGGTTACCAGGAGTTCCAGAGCTAATTTGTCGCTATATTTGCCAGTTTTGATGGCTAAGTCGGTCTCCAAAAGCTTATCGTAAGCCCGTTTTACGCCCTCGAAATCATACAATTTAGCCTGGCTAAGCGTTTTATCCAAGCTATAGCTTGATTTCAGCCCCAACCTATCCTGAATCTGCAGGCGGGATAATCCTGGTCCCAAATCTCTGGCTTGGGCTATTAAGCGGAATTGCCTGGTAATCATAACGAGGATATACGTTGGTGCCACACCATCATCATACAGCCGATGAAGTATACGTTGGGCTAACTCGGTTCGGCCTTCGGCCACCGCATCCACCAGAGCAAAGATGTTAGCTTCCTGGATATGACTTACCAGTTGTCTAACATCATCTTCGCTGATAGGGCGTTCCTGGCTATAAAGAAGCAGTTTCTGGATTTCACCATTCATCGCCCATAAGTCTCCACCTATAAGCTCAGCGAGTAAATTCACGGCCTGGGGGGTAATATCGCCGCCCTCTTCCCTTACCCGTTGTTGTATCCAGGCCTTTAAATCCCTGCCTCGCAACAAGGGGAAAGTTCTTACTTCAGCCAACGATGAAAGCTTCTTTAATAGAGGATTCTGACCCTTCATCTCCCCATCAACCAGCATCAGCACAGTCGTTTCCGGCATTTGCTCGATGTAAGAAGCCAAGCCTTCCCATTCCCCCAAGCCGTTTCCAGATTTGCCTCTGCCAGACCGTGGTCTGTTTTGTTTTACCTCAAAGCGCCCCAACAAGCCGTCGACTATAACCAGGCGATGTGATGATAAAAAAGGAGCGGCACCACATTTATTTCTAAGTTCACTTAAAGTCAGATGCTGACCCTCTAAGTTGCTGGTGCTAGTCGCTACCATCTCCCGGTCGCCCAGGTCAGCTTTAATTTTCTCCACAGCTTGATTAAGGGAGAAATCATCCTGACCGTAAAGAATGTAGAACATTTACCTCGTATTCTATCACAGCGGGTGTGGGTAGGACTTGTGTCCCTCAGGGCGAGGCGGAGATGAACTCCGCCACTACATTTATTCGTAGGGGCGGGGCTTGTCCCCGCCCGATTGTCTTCAATCGTGCGAAGGGTTTGGATATGGCAAACGGCTGCTGTCAGTCGCCCAAAGCAAAATATGCTAGGACATAATCATGAAGAAGGAAGCTTTAACAAATTCGGCCTTTAGCGAGAAATGAAAGACCTAGAAGCATAATCATGAGGTATGGCAAACCAGCGACTCAGGGCGTGGTAGGCGGTGTTGTTATCCGCAGCCGTTTTAGTACCCTCCGTGCAATGAAGCTAAAGCGCTTCATTCAAACCACCACCCTATTATAAAACTGAACGAGTAAACAACCAGCAGGAAAACGGCTAATAAAGCAGTTAGCAGCCACCTCCAGGAAGGACTGGTTACCTGTTGAACTCTTCCCACAATAGCCCCGAACCCTCCATAGAGAACTACCATAGCCACGGCACATCCTATCCAAGAGCCCATATAAATGCATGTTATGAGAAGAAAAAAGTGTAACGATAATATCCCCTTCAGCACTATCCCTGGTAAATCGGTATTAATAAGTGTGTCTATAAAAAATGAAGCTATCGCCAAGCAGACAAAAAAGAGACCTACGGCACAGCCGATGAGGCCTCCTTTTTGCCACTTCTTAAGGTTTCTAAACCAGCCCGTTAAGCGCCGCATAGCCCTCCTCTCACCTGGTATTCTATCACAGCGCTGACTTTCCCTGGCAGAAGCTCAAAAGAGGGCGTTTAGCAATGTCATCTCTCAAAAGCAAAATATGGTAGGATATAATCATGAAGGTTGCCATTATCGGGATACCTGAGAGCGGCAAAACGACTATCTTTAATGCCTTAACCAAAGGCAGGGCTGAAGTTGCCGCTTATTCCCCTACCCTGGCTCCCAATACCGGCGTGGCCAAGGTGTCCGATTCCCGACTATCAGTGCTGGAAGGTATATTCCAGCCCAAAAAGACTGTTCCCGCAGAGGTGAGTTACATAGATATTGCCGGTTCCCTCAAAGGCTTCGGTAAGGAAGGAGCAGGGGGAGAATTCCTGAACTACCTAACTACTGCTGATGCCTTGCTCCAGGTAGTCCGGGTTTTTGAAGATGACAAGGTCCCCCATCCTGAAGGAAGCATAGAGCCGAAACGAGACATAGCTTCCTTGGATTTAGAACTCGCCATTTCCGATTTAGCGATTATGGAGAAAAGGCTTGACAAACTGGAGACAAGCTTAAAAGGAGCTAAAGCAGCAGAGCGGGAGTCCTATTTAAAGGAACAACTTCTGCTTCAAAAGGTTAAGTCGGAGTTAGAGAAGGATATACCGATAAGACTGCAAGGCCTGGCTAAAGAAGAGCTCAAACTGTTATCCAACTATCAATTTCTTACCGCCAAACCCATGCTGGTAGTCCTTAATATAGGAGAGGAGAAAATATCACAGGCCTCACAACTGGAAGGTGAAATCAGTTCCCTTTACCCCCAGTTTGCCGTGGTCGCTCTTTGCGGCAAGCTGGAGGCAGAGTTAGCTCAGCTCAGCGACGACGAAGCCAAGGAATTCCGTGGAGCTATGGGGCTGAGCAAACCGGCGCTTGACAGGGTTATCGACCTTTCCTATAGTCTTCTGGGGCTGGTTTCTTTCTTTACCACAGTTTCCGCTGAGCTAAAGGCCTGGACTATCCCCGGCGGAACTCCGGCACCAAAAGCGGCAGGAAAGATTCACTCCGACATGGAAAGGGGATTTATCCGAGCCGAGGTTATCAGCTATGGTGATTTGGAAAGCTGCGGCAACCTAGCTGAGGCGCGAAAAAGAGGTCTGCTAAGGACAGAAGGCAAAAACTACATCGTCCAGGATGGAGATGTAGTTACCTTCCTATTTAATGTCTAGACACTTTTCATCCTTTTCAAACTGCGAAATTTGACCTTCATCAATGAAAAGGAGAAGGAACCGGACATAATGAAACAAATAATATTTACTGATTTAGATGGCACTCTGCTTGACTCCGAAACCTACTCTTACGAAGAATCGCTTGCTGCGATAAACCGACTTAAGGAAAATGACATATCTGTCATATTCTGCTCAGCCAAGACCAGGGTAGAGCAGGAGATATATCGGCGTGAATTGGGACTGTTTGACCCTTTTATAGTGGAAAACGGAGGCGCCATTTTCATTCCCCGAGCTTATTTCCCCTTTCCAATTGATTGTCACAAAGCTGTGGACGACCTTCTGGCTATCGAGTTGGCAATCCCCTATAGTAGGGTGAGGAAATTGCTGGCTAAAGTTAGGAAGGAGCATGACTTTCGCTTCAAAGGCTTTGGGGATATGAGTGCTGCCGAAGTAGCCGAAATAACAGGCTTAAATATAGAATTTGCTAAATTAGCCAAGCAAAGAGAATATGGTGAACCAGTACAGTTTGCCCCCTCAGGAGAGAGAGATTTGAGTAAGTTCCTGGCAAAGCTCGGCGAAGCTGGTCTTAATTGGTCTTATGGAGGACAACTTTATCACGTTATGGGAGGTGGTGATAAAGGAAAAGCAGTGGAAATTTTAAGTGGCTTATACCGCAAAATGTGGAGCGAGATAAGAACCGTTGGGCTAGGTAATAGTCTGAATGACTTCCCTATGCTTTCGCAAGTGGATATACCTATCCTGGTACAGAAAAAAGATTATAGTTGGGAAGATATAAATTTGCCTCGCTTGCGCAAAGCCCAAGGGGTTGGCCCTGAAGGCTGGAGTAGAGCAATTGTAGAGATATTCAGCATTTGAAGTGCAGCTCAGAAATGCCCATAGATAAATCTTGACCCCCTGAAACCGCTGTTTTCCGGGGGTAACGAATTAGCTTACCAATTTTGATAATAACTACGAGTTTGATATTATGGCTTGAGGTAATAGGACATGTTTATTGAGAGCCCGAGGTACACAGAACGTTTTGGTTCAGTGAGAATGAGTCATGTGCAGAGGGTGATATCTTTGGACTCAGGGGCGAAAAGAAGGCTACATTCCTATGGTGCCATAGGAGTAAGAAAGATAGATGAGGAAACGATTCGGCATTTTGAGGACAGGATGGCAATCGTTATCCCAACTAAAGATGAAAAACTCAGGCTTCTTGAAGGAGTGGTTAGTGGTGTGCCCCATGATTGCCTGGTAATAGTAGTCTCCAATAGCCAAAGGGAAGGGGCCGACAGATTTAGAATGGAAGGCGATGTTCTAGACCAGCTTTGTCGTTTTACCTTTCGCCAGGCCTTAATTATTCACCAAAAAGACCCCGCTATTGCCAAAGCAGCAATGGAGGCTGACTATGACGACCTCCTGGATGAAGATGGGTTAGTACGTAATGGTAAAGGTGAAGCCATGATAATAGGATTAATTGCGGCCAAGGCAGCGGGGAAGGAATATGTTGGCTTCATTGATGCTGACAACTATTTCCCGGGTTCGGTGCTGGAGTATGTGAGGAACTATGCCGCTGGCTTCAGCCTGGCACAGTCTCCTTACAGCATGGTGAGGATATTGTGGCGATATAAGCCCAAGATCTCGGCTGGGTTATACTTTAAGAAATGGGGAAGGATATCAGAGATCACCAACAAATACCTAAATAGCCTGATATCTACTAAAACTGGGTTTGAAACCGAGGTTGTAATAACGGGTAATGCCGGTGAACATGCCATGAGTATGCAGCTAGCGGAAATCTTGCCCTTTGCCTCGGGATATGCTGTGGAACCTCAAGAATTAATATCCTTATTCGAAAATTTTGGTGGCATCTTGCCCACCAAAGAATCAAGGGTGATAGAGCAAGGAATAGACATACTGCAAATTGAGACCAGAAACCCTCACTTGCATGAAGAAAGAGGGAATCAACACCTTAATGAGATATTGCTGTCCTCAATGAGCACCATCTACCATTCACCTTTGTGTGATAAGAAAGTGAAGCAGGCGATTTTAGCGGAGTTAATTAATCAGGGGATTCTCAAGGATGGGGAGTCGCCCTCTCCTGTTCATATTAATTCTCCGCTAAGGAGTGTGAAGGTTAATAAGTTTGTAAACGCTATACGAAGCGATTTCGATAAATACCACGTGTTGCATTAAGTGCACCCACGAAACCAAAATTAAATCCAAATTTTAGGACGAAATCGTACCCGGTTCGATAGTTTTACCTGGCCAAATCTTGATTCCATTAGATAGCTTACTCCCTTTCCCGATTAGCACATCATCACCTAAAATGCAGCCATCCAGAATTTCGCTTTCCTCACCGATACAACAACGGGAGGCAACCAGGCAGTTCCTCAGCTTGGCCCCTTTGCCAATTCTACAATCCTGCCATAATACCACCCCTTCTATTACAGCGCCTTCTTCTACACGACACCTTGTCCCCAATACGGCAGGCCCCTTCACTATGGAATTCTTATCAATAAAGCAGGCTTCGCCGATTACTGCGGGCCCTTCAATTTGAACTGAAGAGTGCACAAAGCTTTCACCTTCAAATTTAATACCTTTATTGCCTACATAGCGTCGGAGCAAATCGTGCTGCAACTTCAAATACTTATCTGGACTGCCTATATCAATCCAGTAATCCTGGAACGGATAGCCATATATAGCTTGTCCCTGCTCCAAAAGCGGTGGGAAAACATCACGCTCAAACATGGAGAAGGCGTTGGGAGCGATGTAATTCAAAATATCAGGTTCCAGGATATAAATACCAGCGTTAATCATATTCGTAGTTACCTGGTCCCGACGTGGCTTTTCTATAAAACGTTTGACCCTGCCCCGGCTATCCGTCTCCACTACCCCATAAATAGTAGGGTCATCTACAGGTGTCAAAGCCAGACTGGCTGTAGCTTTATTTTTGCGGTGTAGTCGCATCATCACGCCCAAGTCAATATCAGTGAAAACATCCCCATTAAAAACGATGAAGGAATCGTCCAGGAACCTTTCAGCATTTTTCACTGCTCCTGCCGTTCCCATGGGGAAATTTTCTATCGAGTAAGTTATCCTGACACCGAGCTTGCTGCCATCGTCGAAATAATCCTGGATTTGCTCAGGTGACTTTCCGGCAGCGAGAACTATGTCAATAATATTGTGCGCTTTGAGATAGCCAACGAGGTGCTCAAAGAAAGGGCGGTTCAACACGGGAACCATTATCTTTGGGGTGTTACAAGTAAGGGGACGCAGCCTGGTCGCCTCCCCACCAACCAGAATAACAGCCTTCATTCCACCTAAATCTACCTTACACTAAGCACATGCGTCAATCTTCCTAAATAACCCGCTGGGATTGATCTAGTTCAGATAGATTAGTGACACTTTATATGTTTGTAACATTGGATAATAACCTTCCGTGTCATTGCGAGCCCCGACTTGTCGGGGCGTGGCAATCTCATTGCAATTTGCCAGATTGCTTCGTCGCCTATGGCTTCTCGCAAAGACAGGTGGGGGCGGAGATTGCGGAGCCTGTTCCGAGCCGAAGCCCTGAGCATAGCGAAGGGGCAAGCGAGGAATCTCGCTCCTCGCAATGACAAAAAAAGAGTGTCACTAATCATATGAACGGGTACGGGGATTTGCTTTGACTTCCCTTCTATGTTACTTTTCCTTATTGAGAGGCTGTTCAAATTTACTGGATGCCTGTGCCTGATAAATCAGGCAACTACAAAATTTGTGCGTGGGATTATTTCAGAGCAAGGAGGGAAGATGGAGGTGACGGTAAATAAAGCAAAGGTGTCTATAATCCAGGGTGATATCACCAAGCAAGCTACCGATGCCATCGTTAACGCTGCCAACTCCAGCTTAATGGGTGGCGGAGGGGTGGATGGGGCAATACACCGGGCCGGGGGACCAGCAATATTAGAGGAATGCAAGAAAATCGTTGCCCAGCAAGGGAGATTGCCCACTGGCAAAGCTGTAATCACCGCAGGGGGGAATCTCAAAGCACAGTATGTGATACATACTGTTGGTCCCATCTGGCATGGTGGCAGCAGAAACGAAGCTGAGCTTTTGGGGAGCGCCTACTACGAGTGCCTGAAATTAGCTACCGAGAACAAATTGGCCAGCATCTCCTTCCCTTCCATAAGCACCGGAGCCTATGGCTATCCCGTGGATGAAGCGGCAGAAATAGCAGTGAGCACCGTCGTTTCGTTTCTTAAAGAGCAAGCGACGTCCCTTAAAGATGTCGTGTTTGTTCTCTTCGATTCCCGGACTTACCAAAACTACCACTCTGCTTTGCAAGTTTACCCCACCCGCTTAGAAGTGTAAGAAAACAAAACCTCAAGCAACAGCCACTTGAGAAGGCGGGGATTCATTTCCCTCCGATAAAGAGGCTTTTGGCATTGCGAGTGAAGCGCAGCAATCCCCATCCCCACAGAGATTGCGTAGCCTGTTCCGAAGCGTAAGCAAGGAATCTCGTTCCTCGCAACGACAAGAAGATGTCATTGCGAGCACCTGAAAGGTGCGTGGCAATCTCCGGGATTGCTTCGTCCTGCCACGCTTCGCTCGCAGCTTCGGCATCGCTCCTCATAATGACAGAGGAGTGAGGTGTTGGGAAAAACAGAGTTGACCCTTTTACGTGAAGAAGCCTTTAGGGTCGAACAGCCTTAATAAAGTCACTTCCTCTTTAGCTACCGGCTGAGCCTCTTTTAAATTGGGGCTGACCTTGAGTTCCCAGCCAACTTTTTCTTTTATCCCGGCTAGGGCTTCTTTTACTGCCTGTTTTGCTTGGGATGGAATATAGGTTGTCAGCGTAAATGTTTCTTCGCCGCCAATCTTTTCGAAAACGCCGACATCTGTTACCAGCGTTGTCACATTTTTCCCATTGAAGGTAATATAGGGCACTTTTTCCACTAATCTTTGCTTTCCCGAGTTGATTACCACTACAGTCTCTCTATTACCGCTAGCTATATCATTGGCTCCTCCCGAGCCGACCAGATATGTTACGCCGGGAAGTTTTGTAGAGTTCCCATTGCCATATTTATCTATCTGCCCTCCTCCCAGAATACCCAGGCATTGATTTGACGAGCCACCGACAAAGACTCCCAGCATGGTTTCATTATTGTTCAGTATTTTGCACGTGTGCATGTTGTGATAGCTGAATATAAATGGGTCTGAGGCTCTGGGAAGGTGGCCAAACATGCCTATCTCAGCCATTAAATCCACGTCATAGCCTTTTTCTTTTAGCCTATAGGTTGCCAGCCAGCATGCCAGATGTGCCAGCCCAACACCGGCGAGTATTGTCTTGTATCCTCCGGCAATGAATTTGTCATTTATAACCTGCGCAGCGGTGACCACCATCTTCTCCAGCGAGTTCGGTTCTTCGTTGAAATCCAGATTTGGTATCTCAGCCACTGCTTCGTCTTTCCACGAATCCGAATGAGCCTTCCCTTTAAGGTAAAGAAGCCTGTCTCTACCGAGTTTCGCAAGATACTCGTTGTAATCCTTGCAATCCAGAATCCAGTACTTTATCCACTCCGAGAATTTTTGGTCGTCTCTTGATGCTTCCCTGCTTTCAGTGAGGAAGTCGTAGTCTTCAAAGTAGTGCTCGAATTCAGGCAGGCCGCAGTTTGGCATTCCCGCAGGATGTGCCCCATAAGGGACTTCACAGACCGCCTTGACCATGTAAGATGGAATTCGGACAAGATGTGAGTGCCTACGTATATATTCCGTGGAAACGATTTTCTCTGCGCTGACGATGACTCCTTGTTTTGCCCCCCATGCCCCAAAGACATCAGCCCCCAGGGGATAGGTAATAATCGTGTTTCCACAGCGGTCGGCAGCAGCGCCGTGGACCAGCGCAATATCCGGTCTTAATGCTCTCATGAGCCCTATTTTCTCGCCGGGGACAAACGGGTCATCGATGACCGTAAATGATTCCTTGTTTTCCTCCTCCATGGAGCTTCCCACAATTGACCTGGTGGGAATTACGCTCCATCCCATTGCTCCAGCCAAAAGTCTCTGGGGGATGGTAAGCATCGTCCAGTTCTCGAACTCCACTTCACCTGAGAGGTAGGCTTTCTGAGCCACGGGATTCGGTCCCGGCGATGGGTATACGTCACCGATGTAACTGGCTATGATCTTCTTGGCCAGTCTTCCGTGAATTAGAGACAGCGCGGTTGCTGTGATGCCATTATTTATAATGATAAACTCGGGGTTTTTGTCCCAGAACTCCCTTACAAGCTGGTTGAATAGAGCTCCGCCTCTTCCGGCAAAACCGATGGACATTCCTTTTTTAACGTGCTCTCTTATAGCTTCATCAAGGGCACAGACCTTGTCTTCACCCTCAACTATGGGAAGTCGGAATTTCGAGTCCAGGAAAGCTTTTAGTTCTTCTGTCTCCATCAGTGTGCTCGAACGTTTCAAGTGGATGGGCTTCTAGTTTGTCCAGAATAATAAGTTTAGCTTACTCAAAATCCTGGTTTATGCTATATCACCCCCCTCGCACTGTCAAGCGCTTTTCGAAACGTGGATGTCTAATAGTGTGAGCTAGTTCAGATAGATGGGTGACATCTTATATATTTGTAACGTTGGATAATAACCTCCCGTGTCATTGCGAGCCGAAGGCGTGGCAATCCCAGCCCCCAGGAGATTGCGGAGCCTGTTCCGAGCCGAAGCCCTGAGCATAGCGAAGGGGCAAGCGAGGAATCTCGCTCCTCGCAATGACAAAAAAGTGCCACTAAGGTACTGAACGAGGACAGGTGATTGGGGCTCAGGCGTGTCTTCTTTAGCTTGTCCGATTATACAAGGTATTGTATGATAGGGTAAACTTAATTACTCAGCATAGTTTAGTGCCGACATTCAACTTGGCGTCAAAGAAAAGACAATCGAGCCAGAGATGGTGCAGAGGTCGGAGGATTCAATAGGTCGGAGATGGAGATAATCCCAGCCATTGACATCAGGGGCGGCAGGTGCGTCAGGCTATATCAGGGTGACTATAACCAGGAAACTGTTTTTGATGAGGACCCTGTGACAGCAGCCTTAACCTGGTATTCACAGGGGGCACAATGGCTCCATATTGTCGATTTGGACGGGGCGGTTGCCGGTGAACCCAAAAATATGGAGGTCATTGAGGGGATAATAAAAGAGAGTGGCCTGTTAATAGAACTAGGCGGCGGTATCAGGCAAGAAGAGGTGGCGGAAAAACTGTTGCGCCAGGGAGTAAGCCGGATAATTTTGGGAACTGCGGCGATAGAGAACAGGGAATTGGTAAAGAAGCTATGCCAGCAATTTGGCGAGGCTATCGCAGTTAGCCTTGATGCCCGGGATGGCAAGATAGCCATCCACGGCTGGCAGAAGAACACGGTTTTTGAGGTTCTCCGGTTAAGCCGAGAGATGGTTGATGCCGGAGTGAGGCGTTTCATTTATACTGATATAAAAAGGGATGGCACCCTTACCGAGCCTAACTTTGACATGATAAATAGATTGCTCGCTGAAGCAAATGTCCCCGTCATCGTGGCCGGGGGGATTTCCAGGCTGGAGCATTTACGGAGGCTTAAGGAACTCGGGGCGGAGGGAGCCATTATAGGCAAAGCTCTCTATACCGGGGATATCAATTTGGGGGAAGCTATAATCAATTTCGGAACTTAGGAGGCACATGTTAAAGTTTGATGATAAAGGCTTGATTCCAGCTATCATCCAGGATGCCAGGAATGGTGAAGTCCTGATGCTGGGCTATATGAACAAAGAGTCGCTAAAGCGCACATTAGGCACCGGAGATGTCTGGTTCTACAGCCGCAGCCGGCAGGAATTGTGGCACAAGGGAGAAACCTCGGGCAATTTCCTCAGACTGAAGTCCATCACCAAGGATTGCGATAGCGATGCCCTTCTTATAGAGGCTGAACCAACGGGGCCAGTATGTCACACCGGCAACCGTACTTGCTTCTTCCAGGAATTGGAGAGCAAAGACACAGCAGGGAAATAACCCCCTTCATCCCCCCCTTACTCTAAGGGAGGACAACTATAGCGTGAACGTTCATCGCGGCCCTCACGATTATGCCTGAGAAATCTCAAATCCCAAGCACTAAATCCTAAACAATATCGAAATTCAAAAATCAAAGGGCAAAACTTAAAAATGCTTATACCTTTCCCTGTATCTTTGCTTTTTGCATTTTAATTTTCTACTTACCGTTGCTCTGTCATTTTGCACTTTTATTTTTGCATTTTTAAGGTTTCGCCCCTCACATTGAGTTTCTTGTTCTCTATGGTAACGATGTCCTCTGGAAACCCCTTAATTGCCCAAAAACTATTGACAATTTTTCCGATAGTGGCCTATAGTTACAACAAGAGCGACATATAGTCGCCGGTCAAGTATGTTGCGTCAGCGGGTTGTCACAGTTCTCATCGTGGTCAGTTCAGCACATAGGGAGGGATGAGAGCCTGTTTGGGGTCTATCGAGCGCTGAGGTGAATATAAAAGAGTGAACAAGGGAGGAGTAACGATGAAAAATAGAGAAATACACTTACTAGCTCTGTTCTCTATGGTTCTGGTCTTCAGTCTGATTCTTCCTGTTTCGGTGGTGGGAGCTTCAGTAGCCCTGTCTCTCCTGGATGACCATTCTACCGGCCATCTGGCGGTAGGTAGCTGGAGCGCGGCTTCGGCAATCGCTCTGAATACTCCTCAGGGCCAGGTAACGCCCATGATCGCTGCCAGTGGCTCCCACACGGTGGGGCTTAAGTCTGACGGCACCGTGGTTGCCGTGGGGAACAACGCGTATGGGCAATGCAAGGTCGGCAATTGGGCGGACATCGTCCAGGTCGCCGCAGGCAGCAGTCACACGGCGGGGCTCAAGTCCAACGGCACCGTGGTTGCTGTGGGGAACAACGCGCATGGGCAGTGCGATGTCAGCGACTGGGCGGACATCATCCAGGTCGCCGCAGGCAGCTGGCACACTGCGGGGCTTAAGCCCGACGGCACCGTGGTCGCCGTGGGAAACAACGACGCCGGGCAGTGCGAGGTCGGCAATTGGACGGACATCACCGAGGTCGCCGCAGGCCGCTATCACACGGTGGGGCTTAAGCCCGACGGCACCGTGGTCGCCGTGGGAGATGATGGTTATGGGCAGTGCAATGTCGATGACTGGACGGACATCGTCCAGGTCGCTGCAGGCGTCTATCACACGGTGGGGCTTAAGTCTCATGGCATAGTAGTCGCGCGAGGATGGAACGACTATGGGCAATGCAATGTCGGTGGCTGGACGGACGTCGTCCAGGTAGCTGCGGGCGCTGGTTACACGGTGGGACGTAGGGCCAGCGGCAGCGTGGTCTCCGTGGGAGACAACGACGCCGGGCAGTGCGATGTCGGCGGCTGGACGGACATCACTCAGGTCGCCGCGGGCAGCTGGCACATGCTGGGGTTCAAATCCGATGGCAGCGTGGTCGCCGTGGGAGAGAACTACTGGGGGCAGTGCGATGTTGGCGGCTGGGTGGGCGTCACCCGGGTCGCCACAGGAGAGACGCACACGGTAGGGGTTAAGGCCGACGGCAGCGTGGTCGCCGTGGGAGACAACGAGGCCGGGCAGTGCAATGTTGGCGGCTGGATGGATATCATCCAGGTCGCCACAGGAGAGATGCACACGGTGGGCCTTAAGTCCGATGGTGCCATGGTCGCCGTGGGAGACAACTACTGGGGGCAGTGCAATGTCGACCGCTGGACGGGCGTCACGCAGGTGGCCGCAGGCAGCGTTCACACGGTAGGGCTTAAGTCCGACGGCGCCGTGGTCGCCGTGGGATTCGGCAGCTATGGGCAGCGCGATGTTGGCGGCTGGACGGACGTCACTCAGGTCGCCGCAGGCCGCTATCACACGGTGGGGCTTAAGTCCGACGGCAGCGTGCTCTCCGTGGGAGATAATGGCTACGGGCAGTGCAATGTCGGCAACTGGACGGATGTCATCCAGGTCGCCGCAGGCTTCTGGCACACGGTAGGGGTTAAGTCCGACGGTGCCGTGGTCTCCGTGGGAGATAATGGTTATGGGCAGTGCAATGTCGGCGGCTGGACGGACGTCACTCAGGTCGCCGCAGGCCGCTATCACACGGTGGGGCTTAGGTCCGACGGCAGCGTGCTCTCCATGGGAGATAACGGCTACGGGCAGTGCAATGTCAGCGGCTGGACGGACATTGTCCAGGTCGCCGCAGGCCGCTATCACACGGTGGGACTTAGGGCCGACGGCAGCGTGGTCTCCGCAGGCCCCGAGGTCGAACTTGCCAAATGGAATCTGGTACTTGCGGTGCCACCGGCGCAGTGTATCCTGGCCATCTCCAGCACTGCTGGAGGATCGGTAGCCACCCCTGGCGAAGGGACTTTTGCCTATGACAGGGGGACAGTGGTCGGCCTAATGGCTGAAGCTGGGGAGGGCTACCGCTTTGTCGACTGGACTGGCGATGGGAACACCATCGCCGATGCCAATGCCGCCCAGACCACTATCACCATGGCGGACTCCTACGCTATTGCCGCCAACTTTGAACTAGAAGAAGGTCTGTGTAGCCTCACCGTCTCCGATACAGAAGGAGGGTCGGTAACCACCCCCGGCGAGGGGGCTTTTCTCTATGAGGAGGGAACAGTGGTCGACCTGGTGGCCGAGGCCGAGACGGGCTATCTCTTTGTCAACTGGACCGGCGATGTCGACACCATCGCCGATGTCGAGGCTGCCGCGACGAATATCACCATGGACGACAGCTATTCCATAATGGCTAAATTTGTGAGTGTTAAGGCTGGCGATGTAGGCATTAAGGCTGGCGACTGGATAAAGGTTGAGTACAAGATTACTGGTTGGCCTGCTGGAGAGCCGTATCCAGAATGGTTAAACTTGGAGTTTCTGAGCGTTGAAGGCACAACCGCTAATGTGCGGGCTACGATGCGTATGTCTGACGGAACCGAACAGAGCGAGACCATGTCTTTGGATGTTGTGGCTGGGGGTGAAGCCCTTGGGTTCTCGGGAGGTGTTATTTCCGCCAACCTGACAACAGGAGACTCCGTTTACATGACTGGATTTGGGAGTGTAACAATAGAAGGCGAAACTACAAGAACTTATGCAGGAGCAAGGAGAACAGTAGTCTATGCCAGCATTTCACAGTCGGTACCATTTCAGGATGAAGTCCAGCTTACCTACTACTGGGATAAACTGACCGGGGTAATAGTGGAGGCATCCACAACTTATTCCAACATTACAGCCACTGGTAAGGTAACAGAGACAAACATGTGGGAGGCTACGACTATCCGAATGCCGTGGTGGCCCTGGATAATAGTGGCGGTGGCGGTGGTAGTGGGACTAATCATTTACTTCGCGCGCAGAAGAAATAGAGGTGCAGTGGACACCCAAGGGTGAAGTATGAAGCTGATACTTAGTTCGAGGAGACACCATTACGTGGCAAAACTTGGCATCTTTTTGATTGCGGTAGCCGTAATTGCCGGGATGGTAAGCTGTGGCGGTGATGGTACTCCTACTACCGTGGAAATACGGGATTGGCATGATTTGGATGCTGTCAGAGATAGCCCAGGCAGCGATTACCTTCTGATGAACGACCTCGATTCCATTACCTCTGGCTACCTGGAGCTGGCAAGCCCAGCAGCCAACGGAGGAAAGGGTTGGCAGCCGATTGAGAGGCCATTTGCCGAGAGCTTCGACGGTCAGGGATATGAGATAAGGGACCTGTTTGTCAGCCGCCCTGACGAAAGGAATGTAGGCCTGTTCGGTCTTGTCTGTGAGGAAGGGGTGATCCAGAATGTCGGGCTAATGAATCTCGCCGTCACTGGGAATGAGTATGTTGGTGGTCTGGTAGGAGAGAATCTGAATGGCACTGTGCGAGACTGCTATTCCAACGGCAACGTGGTTGGCGATCGGCACACTGGCGGCCTGGTGGGATGGAATTGGGGTAGTGTGAGCAACTCCTATGCTGCTGGCAGTGTGAGTGGCTCTGGGTACGGCGGGGGTCTCGTTGGAGATAATTCGGGCACGGTGAGCGACTCCTATTCCACCGGCAGCGTCACTGTCCTTTCGTATGTTGGCGGTTTGCTGGGCTGCAATCGTCTGGGCACAGTGAGCAACTCCTACTATAATTATGAAGAGGTTCTTATTAACGGAGAGCACATCATTACTGTCGGAGCTTTGTCCGATGAAGGCTTTGAACAATGGCTTGCTAACGATAAGTCTTTAAATGTCAATGAGAGGCTTCCTCAAGAAAATGGTTATCACGTGATAAGTGATGTCAGTGACCTCAAGGAGCTGCTCGCTTTTGGTCAGGATGATTCGGTGAGATTTAGATTGAAGAGCGATCTTGATCTAGGCGCCACAGCAGACTTCTATATCCCTTATCTTGCCGGACAATTCGACGGAAATGGCCACAAAATCTCTGGCCTGAGCTTGGACCTTGATTTTGTTTCGGCAGTGGGATTATTTGGGTACATCGCTCCTGGCGGAAAAGTCACGGGGTTGGCCGTCGAGAACGCAAACATAGCTGGCAATTCTAGTATTGGCGGCATTGTGGGACTCAATTATGGCGATGTGAGCAACTCTTGCTTCGCTGGCAGTGTCGCTGGCGAGGACAATGTTGGTGGTCTGGCAGGAGCTAGTGTGGGCACTGTAAGCAGTTGCCATTCAACCGGCAGCGTGACCGGTAAACAGTATGTTGGCGGGCTGGTCGGACGCAATGATGGCACTGTGAACAACTCGTATTCCACGGGCAACGCGATAGGCGATCGAGCCGTCGGGGGTCTGGTGGGATGGAATCGGGAGGGAACGGTGAGCATGTGTTATGCCACAGGCAGCGTCACTTCTAATGCTTGTCTGGGCGGTCTGACGTGCACGAATAGCGGCACTATAAGCAACTCCTTCTGGGATACTGAAAGCAGCAGACAAGCCACTTCCAATGGCGGGACGGGCAAGACTACAGCGGAAATGAAGGACATCGACACATTCATGGACACGGAGACGGAAGGTCTGGACGAGCCGTGGGATATAACGGCCGTTGCTACTGGTGAGACCGACCCCTCATACATCTGGAATATCGTTGACGGCCAGACCTATCCCTTCCTGAGCTGGCAGCCGGTTTCTTAATACAACCGGAGCTTATACAATTGACCCGACACGATAATGTGCCTTACGGTGGAATTACACAGTAGCGTATTCGGTTACCTCTGGCGTAACAGAATAGCGGTTTGTGATTCCCTAACTCTGCAGGACATCTTGGAAACCGCGCAAAAGAACATTGACAGTTTCTTGCATGGCGGTATAATGGTTTACCCAAGAGTAGCCTCCGCCAGAGATAGCACTCTAAGGCTAGCATCAAGACCGGGCGCAAGTGTGAGTTAAAAGGTTGCGGTGGTTCTCACGATGCCGATCCCGGCACTTGTGGGGATGTGAACTGGACTCTTCTGAGCATTGGGATTTCAATTGTCATTTGGGTTTTGGCATTTGGAATTTGTCGGGGCAGCTACGAGAATCTGGGGATGAAGTATGAAGATAATACCTAGTTCACGGAGACACCATTACGTGACCAGTGTCAGTGTCTTGTTGATTGTGTTAGCCTTAATTATCGGGATTGTGGGCTATGTTCAGCCTACTCCTTCTGAAGATGCGGTTACTTTCACTGACCCCAACCTTGAGACGGCGGTCAGAGAAGCCATTGCCATACTCGATGGACCCATCTACCCATCAGAACTTGACGGGCTGACCTCACCAACCTGACTTTCCTTAGCCTCTGGCATAACAAGATAAGCGATATCTCGCCTCTGGCCAAGCTCACCAGCCTGACACAACTCCTCCTTACGGTAACCAGATAAGCGACATATCGTTGCTTGCCAACTTCACCAAACTGACAGAACTCCACGTCAGGTATAATCAGATAAGCGATATGAGTCCCCTAGTGGAGAATGCAGGGCTTTCAGAAGGGGATTGTGTTAGCCTGAATGGGAATCAGCTGAGCTCAGATTCCATAAGCATATACATACCTCAACTTGAGGCGCGAGGCGTGATTGTGCTTTATTAGAATTCAGGCGGTTTGTTCAAAGCTATAATATACCTGAGAGTGGAATTGCACAATCCTCGGGAATGTGTGGTCAGCCCCAAAGGCTAGCTGTCTTCTTTGACGTTATCAGGTTAGTACCGAAAATCTAGATTTCACGATTTCGCTTCCGCAATACCATGACATGACTGCCGAGACACTATTGACAAAGTCTGTGATCATGGTACCATACTAGTATAACGCTAATATAGGGCTGGCGGCCAAGTGTGTGCTTTTAGAGGGTGCGGTAGCTTTCACCATGGCCGGTTGGGCAGGTATGAACATGTAATCTGGTCTTTCTGCTTTTGCCGCGGCGAAATCAACCCCCAGTCTACAAACCCAGGCCTGTGTAAGACAGTAGCTGACCTCTTGGTCGCGCAACAGGGGCTGACAGATCAAGCAACTACAAGGACAAAATCAGATAGTCTGAAAAACAGGAGAAGCCTGAGAGCAGGCAAGGAGGAAAGACGTGAAAAAAGTATTTAGTGTTTGCGTAGCTCTATCGTTGTTGCTGGTCCTGGCGCTAGCATCATCAGCGCCGTTAGCGGCAGTGCAAGCGTCCATAACTGTCGAAGTCACCAATCCAATCGCATGGGACCTGTCCGACTATATCATCAAGTTCAAGAATGCGGGGCTCCTGCTAGGCCCTGCCGACTACATTGACATCATGTTTCCCACAGGCACCGATCTTGCGACGGTCACGTCCGTCGCTGTCACAGTCCCCGCTACAGTCACAACCTACGCGGTGATCGGTAGTAATCTCCATATCTTGCTGGCTGGTGGTGAGGCGATCGGATGGGGAGTCGATGTGACAATCGTGGTTGAAGACGTTACCAATCCCGCGCCGGGCAGTTACGGCCTATGCGTCGGTACATCGACCATGTCAACGATTTGTTCTGATGTTGGTGACGCTGACGTCGTGGCGACCTATGAACTCACAATGGCATTAAATCCTGCCGGTGCCGGAACGGCGACCGACATGAGCGATGAGTCACCCTATGAAGCGGGCACTGTAGTCGCCATAAAAGCGGAAGCCAACGCGGGATACCGGTTTGTCAACTGGACAGCAGCGCCAGAGGTCGTATTTGCTGATTCAAATGCCGCGGAGACTACCTTCATCATGCCCGATGAAGCTGTGACCATCACAGCCAGATTCGAGCCGATATCCACCTACACCCTGACCATGGCAGCGGCCCCTGTCCCGGGTGGAGTGGCGACTGATGAGACCGGCGCTGATCCTTACGAAGCAGGTGCTACCATCGCCATAGAAGCAGTAGCCGCAGCGGGTTACCAATTCGTGAACTGGACAGCGGCGCCGGACGTCGTATTCGATAATGCGAATGCGGCGGAGACCACCTTCACTATGCCCGATGAAGCTGTGACCATTACCGCCAACTTTGTGGCGGTCTGCCAACTCACCATCTCCACCACCACCGGTGGCTCGGTGATCGCTCCCGGTGAGGGGAAGTTTACCTATGATGTTGGCCAGCCAGTGAGTCTGGTGGCTGAGCCGGATGATGGCTATAGGTTCGTCGAATGGACCGGCAATGTGGCCACTATCGATGATCTGAATGCCGCCTCAACCACCGTCATCGCCGACGGCGACTACTCGATCACCGCCAATTTTGAGGAGGTGCCCCCGGTTTCGACAGGCTGTTTCATCGCCACTGCAGCCTACGGAACTCCTACTGCTGAGCAGATCGACGTGTTGCGAGAGTTCCGAGATGTGGTGCTACTGCAAAGCGCCGCGGGCTCCCGACTTGTCGCCCTTTACTACTGGCTTGGCCCTAGTGTAGCGGATTTCATGGTAGGGAGTGAGCTTTTGAGGACTCTGGTTAGGGAATTCTTGGTTGACCCTCTTGTTTGGACGGCTGAAGTCACTGGAGTTATATGGCGGGGTTAGGGAGAGTGTAGAGTGCTGCGCCTTGCATACGGAGAGCCTCTCACCGGGCTCGGATATGCCAGGATGCGAGCTAGGCAAGCAGAGCATACCCGAGCATGACGAGTAGGAATTGCACACCTGCCTGTGTTGTTGCACATTGACCTGTTTCGTGACTGCCAGGCTCTGTAGTATGCCTTGAACATCGCAATCTATCGATGTTCTTCACCGGTGATATAATAGCCCTTTGAGAGTCATATAAGTGAAAAAAATTGGCAGCTTCTTAACTGCGGCAGCCCTAATTGCTGCGATGCTAGGCTGTTCTGCTGCTGTCACTCAGTACAACCTCACCATCTCCAGCACCACTGGAGGGTCGGTCACCACCCCTGGAGAGGGGACTTCTACCTATGACGAGGTAACATTGGTCAGCCTGGTGGCCGAGACTGAGGAGGGCTACCGGTTTGTCAACTGGACGGGCGATGTGGGTACCATTGGCAATGTTGATGATGCCACAACTACCATCACGATGAACGATGACTACTCCATAACCGCCAACTTTGTGGCGGTGGTATATACCCTTACTGTGTCCAGCACCGCCGGAGGGTCGGTAATCACCCCGGGAGTGGAGACTTCTACCTATGACGAGGGAACAGTGGTCAACCTGGTGGCGAGTCCACGTCCTGGCTACCGCTTTGTCAGCTGGACTGGCGACGTGGGCACGATTGCCAATGTCAATGCGGCGTCAACTACCATCACCATGGATGCCCACTACACTGTCAGCGCCAACTTTGCTCAAATCGCCCCCATGGTTGCCGCAGGCTGGTATCACACGGTCGGGGTTAAGTCCGACGGCACCGTTATCGCCGTGGGACGCAACGGCGAGGGACAGTGCAATATCGGCGGCTGGGCGGACATCACCCAAGTCGCCGCAGGATTTGAACATACGGTGGGGCTTAAGTCCAACGGCACCGTGGTCGCCGTGGGGCGCAACCGCGAGGGACAGTGCAATATCGGCAACTGGACGGACATCGTCCAGGTCGCTGCAGGCGATGATCACACGGTAGGGGTCCAGTCCAATGGCACCGTGGTCGCCATGGGACAGAACAGCGAGGGGCAGTGCGATGTTGGCAACTGGACCGACATCGTCCAGGTCGCTGCATGCGGCGATCACACGGTGGGGCTTAAGTCCAATGGCACCGTGGTCGCCGCGGGTGAAAACCGCTACGGGCAGGGCAATGTCGGCAACTGGACGGACATCGTCCAAGTCGCTGCAGGTTATTATTGCACGGTGGGGCTTAAGTCCAACGGCACCGTGGTCGCCGTGGGAAGCAACGGCTATGGGGAGTGCAATGTCGACAACTGGACGGACATCACCCAGGTCGCCGGAGGCCCAGGGTACGGTCGTCACACGGTGGGGCTTAACTCCGACGGCACCGTGGTCGCCGTGGGAAGGAACGACTACGGGCAGTGCAATGTCGGCGGCTGGACGGACATCACGCAGGTCGCTGCAGGCGCCATTCACACAGTGGGGCTCAAGTTCGACGGCACCGTGGTCGCCGTGGGAAGCAACGGTGCTGGACAATGCGATATCGGGGGATGGCATCTGACTTGAACTCTCCCGTACCTCCGTCCATAAAAACGATTCACTTTCTTCTTATTGCTGCTTAGTTCGTATACTGATAGGGATGCAGAATGGGATGTTATAGCTATAATTGTGTCGCAACAAAGACGATGACAGGCGTACCTAACGATTAGTCGAGCTAGGTGGATTTGAAGGGGGTAAACATTGCTTAGATCAGATATTCTATTCTGCTTGATAATGCTAATAAGGGAGGATTGAATGAGTAAGAAAAAGCTGGCTGGAATCATCATAGTCTGTATTATGGCCATCATAGTAGCCGTAGTCATAGCTACACCCCTGCGACTACCCTTCTTAGAGTCGCCTAACCTTGAGGAATCACTAAGGGAAAGGGCAACCGAATGGAATAATCTTCTCAGTTCATTACGGACAGTCAATCTCACTGAGGAACAGGCAATCGGGGAAATTGAAGGCTTTCTTGAGCCTTCGGATGCAAGGACAGTAAGAGCTGAGGAATTCTACACATCATGGATGGGAGAATGGAAGGAGGTGGCATGGTCAATCGATGACGTGTCTATAGATGCCACTAAGGTACATGGAACTGTCCGACTAAGCGTAGTCTTTGAGTGGACGGGGCCTGAAACGCAAGGAGTACAAACAGGGGATATTGTCACACAAAATTCAACTAGCAGCTGGAAGTTAATAGATGAAGTGTGGTATCGCACGATGGAAGTTGCTGAAGTAGAATAGTAGCCTCAGACCAGGCGGTCGATAGTTTGGGTTGGTACTGTGGTTTCCTATTCCATTTATTGTTTTGCTTCCTCAATAGTTGCTCAATCCTCTGACAAAGCCTCGACCTATCCTCAAAACCCAAGTAGATCAGAGACAGGTATCTGAATTGAACTCTCCCGTACCTCCGTCCACGAGGGCGGAGACACGGTCATATTGTCATCGTGAGCCACCACAGGGAAAACGGGGTCAACTCTATTTTTCTCTGCGCCCCGTCACTGCGAGATTAAGGAAGTCAGCCGAAGCAATCCCGGCGGGTAAAGCGTAGGAAGAAAAACAGACTTGGCCCTGCAGTACTCACCACAAAGTATGCCTGTGGGTGAAATCACACAATTACTGTTTTGTTATCTCTAGTGTAGCAATATAGCGTCGCAACCCCTCAACTCCATAACACGCCTTGGACACCGCAGCCTATTGATAATCCCTTCACTGGTGATACAATAGTAATTCACGTGTCATATGCATGAAACGAATTAGCATCTTTTTGACCACGATAGCCCTAATTGCCGGGATGGTAGGCTGTGGTGATGGTGGAGGTGGTGGTGAGCCCGAATACACCCCGATGGTCGCCGCGGGCTCATTTCATATGGTGGGGCTTAAGTCCGACGGCACTGTGGTCGCCGTGGGAGACAACGACTATGGGCAGTGCAATATTGGCGGCTGGGTGGGCGTCATCCAGGTCACCGCAGGCGGTGGTCACACGGTGGGGCTTAAATCCGACGGCACTGTGGTCGCCGTGGGAGACAATGACTATGGGCAGTGCGATGTCGGCAGCTGGACGGACATCGCCCAGGTCGCCGCAGGCCTGTATCACACGGTGGGGCTTAAGTCCGACGGCACCGTGGTCGCTGTGGGATCCAACTCCGACGGGCAGTGCGACGTTGGCGGCTGGAGCCACATCACCCAGGTCGCTGCATCCGAATTGCACACGGTGGGGCTTAAATCCGACGGCACCGTGGTCGCCGTGGGAGACAATGACTATGGGCAGTGCGATGTCGGCAGCTGGACGGACATCGCCCAGGTCGCCGCAGGCCTGTATCACACGGTGGGGCTTAGGTCCGACTGCACCGTGGTCGCCGTGGGAAAGAATGACTATGGGCAGTGTGATATCGGCAGCTGGACAGGCATCACGCAGGTGGCCACAGGCAGCTTGTACACGGTGGGGCTTAAGTCCGACGGCACTGTGTTCGCCGCGGGAGACAACGACTATGGGCAGTGTGATGTCGGCAGCTGGACGGACATCGCCCGGGTTGCCGCAGGCGGCTGCTACCATGAGGGATACACGGTAGGGCTTAAGACCGATGGCACCGTGGTCGTCGTGGGAGATAACTACCACGGGCAGTCCGATGCCGGCGGCTGGAGGGACATTATCCAGGTCGCCGCAGACATGGAACACACATTGGGCCTTAAGTCCGACGGCACCGTGGTCGCCGTGGGGGACAACGACTATGGGCAGTGCGATGTCGGCAGCTGGACGGATATCGCTCACGTCGCTGCAGGCGATTATCACACGGTGGGGGTTAAGTCCGATGGCACTGCGGTCGCCGTGGGATGGAACGAATACTGGCAGTGCGATGTCGGTGCCTGGGGGCACATCACGCAGGTCGCCGCGGACTACAGGCACACGGTGGGGCTCAAGACCGACGGTACAGTGGTCGCCGTGGGAGAACACCACTATGGGCAGTCCGATATCGACGGCTGGACAGGCATCACCGAAGTCGTCGCAGGCGAGAGGCACACGGTGGGGCTTGAGTCCGACGGCACTGTGGTCGCCGTGGGATGGAACAAATACGGGCAGTGCGATGTCGGCAACTGGACGGACATCACCCAAATCGCCGCGGGCGACTATGACACGGTGGGACTTAAGTCCGACGGCACCGTGGTCGCCGTGGGAAACAACGACTGCGGGCAGTGTGATGTCGCCAGCTGGACGGACATCACCCAGGTCGCTGCAGGCGACTATCACACAGTGGGGGTTAAGTCCGACGGCACTGTGGTCGCCGTGGGATGGAACGAAGATGGGCGGTGCAATGTCGGCAACTGGACGGACATCACCCAGGTCGCCGCAGGCTCATCTTGCACGGTGGGGCTTAAGTCCGACGGCACTGTGGTCTCTGTGGGGTGCAACGGCGCTGGGCAGTGCAATGTCGGCGGCTGGGATCTGACTTGAACTTTGCCCCTACCTCCGTTCATAAGGGTGGAGATACGGCCATATTGTCATCGCGAGGCATCACAAGGAAAACGGGGGCAAATCTATTTTTCTCTGCGCCCCGTCACCGCGAGACTGAGGAAGTTAGCCGAAACAATCGCGGCCGGTGAAGCGTAGGAAGAAAAACAGAATTGGCCCTGTACTACTCACCACAAAGTCTGCTTGTGAGTGAAATCACACAGTTACTTGGATTATTACTTAGCCGCACACTGAGATCAGATTTGTAAGCTGAATTCTCTGGCTCATTGTGTGTGCTCCAACCGCGCCCACCAATCTCTTGTATATATTATCCCTGCACAGTACGTTGAAAAGGAATTTGCTATGATACACTGCCATTGTTACCCATGTGGTCAGCCAGCACAGGGGATTGACAGTGCCGAGGGGGCGCTGTATAGTATGGATCGCCGGCGACAATCTGTGGGAATCAGACTACTTCACACGTAAAGGTAACATAACGTATGTCACATCCCGTTCAGGATGGCGCCAGAGGCTTGAATGCGAACACTGTGCACTACATGGAAATTGACCGCCACAAGAATCAATTTCACGCGGCTGTGAAGGACAAAGAAGGCTAAACGAAGGTAAGGTATGAAGACAATACTTAGTTCCAGGAGGCGCCATCACATGAAAAGATTCGCCATTTTCTTGCTTACGGTATCCTTAATTGCAGCGGTGACAGGCTGCGCTGGTGTTAGGTATGACCTCAGCATCTCCAGCACCGCTGGCGGTTCGGTAGTGACTCCCGGTGAGGGGGTTTCTAGCTACGAACAGGGAACGGTGGTTAGCCTGGTGGCGAGCCCGGCTAGCGGCTACCAGTTTTTCAACTGGCTTGGCAATGTGGGTGCCGTCGACAATGTCAGCTCACCCTCAACCACCATCACCATGAACGACAGCTACTCAATCATCGCTAGTTTTGAGCTGTCCGTTCAGTACAGTCTGACCATCTCCAGCACTGCTGGCGGTTCGGTAATCACCCCTGGGCAGGGAATCTTCACCTACGACGAGGAAAAGGAGATCGACCTGGTAGCCCAGCCCCAGAACGGCTACCGCTTTGTCAACTGGATCGGTGATGTGGACACCATCGCCGATATCAACTCCGCAACAACCACTATGGCCGTGAACGGTGACTACTCAATCACCGCCAGCTTTGCGGCTGAGGTCAACCCCATGGTCGCTGCCGGCGCCGGACACACCGTGGGTCTTAAGGCCGACGGCAGAGTGGTTGCCGTGGGACGGAACGACTACGGGCAGTGCAATGTGGGCAGCTGGACCGGCATCGTCCAGGTCGCGGCAGGTGGTGACCACACACTGGGGCTCAAAGCCGATGGCAGAGTGGTCGCCGTGGGACGAAACGACTACGGGCAGTGCGATGTGAGCGGCTGGACCGGCATCGTCCAGGCGGCTGGGGGCGGCCTGCATACCGTGGGGCTTAAGGCCGACGGCACAGTGGTCGCCGTGGGACGAAACGACCAGAGGCAGTGCAATGTGGGCAGCTGGACCGGCATCGTTCAGGTCGCGGCAGGCTATGGCCACACGCTGGGGCTCAAGGCCGACGGCACCGTGGTCGCCGTGGGACGGAACATTGAAGGACAGTGTAATGTCCAAACATGGACCAACATCATCCAGGTCGCCGCAGGCGCCTATCACACGCTCGGAATCCAGGCGAACCACACCGTAGTCGCCGTGGGATGGGACATGGGCGGACAGCTGCAGGCCGCCGGCTGGGATGACACCGTGCAGGTCGGGGGAGGCTATGAGTACAGCCTGGGGCTCAGCTCCGACGGCAACCTGGTCAGATGCGTGGGATGGAACGGCCCCGGGCAGTGTGATGTCTGCGACTGGACAGGCATCGTTCAGATTGCCGCAGGTCAATTACACACCGTAGGGCTTAAGTCCGATGGCACCGTGGTCGCCGCGGGACAGAACAACGACGGACAGTGTGAGGTCGGCGGTTGGGCGCTGAATTGAACTTTCCAGGGTGCTGAACGAGGACGTGAGTTTGACTGGTTTGCTATATTTGATGCTATGATAACCCGTCTAAGCTAGGTTGCACCTGGAATCAATGATAGTGAGACGGTCAATTTAGTTGGGGAGGGGATCTAGGGGGTGGTAACAGGTGGATAACGCCTATGGTGCCTTTATCAACGTTTCCACTCTGCCTGGCTTTTTCAGCTTTTTTTCCCGACGCTGAACCGGCCTTCATTCGTGCAGGCCCAGAGTAAGGGAAATCATGGAATGTCAAGCCTCTCCTGGGTACTAACCTTACGAACATCATCCCATTTTGGCAGTTTGCCTGGTTCCAATGACAAATGACAGAGTCCAAATGCCAAATGAAAAGAAGAACTAGTTTTGGCATTCAAGCATTCGGATTTGAAGAGGAGCGCTTTTGGGGACTTGGAATTTAGCCAATAGGAGTACCACGCTTCGCTGGCAATCACACGAGTGGGCGGGCACAAGACCCGCCCCTACGAAAAATGTAGTGGCGGGGTTTATCCCCGCCTGACGAAGCATCATTAAATAACCAAGGCTAGGAGGCGTGAAGGAATTTCTTCCTTCACGATGGGCGGGAGGATTGAAGGGCGAAAAGTAGGAAAACCGGCAATCCCGAGCACCGAAGAGGAGATTCCAAATCCCAATTTGCAAACCCCAAACAATATCAAATGACCAAAATCCAAAAGACTAAGGGGTTGTGAAATTTGAAAATTGGGATTTGGGATTTGGAACGGAGCGCGTTTGACATTCAGCCAATGGGATTGCCATGCCCCGACAAATCGGGACTTGCAACGACAAAAACAATAATGACAAATGTGGTGCCGGGCCTTAGCCTCATGCCGGACTCTGCCAGGGCAGGTGCCGGGTTGCGCGGTTGAGGTGAATGGCGAAACAAGCTAAAATGCAGGAGAATAGCCCCTGACTGGGCATGGCTGGTTACGTCATCCAGATGCCTGGTGATGCTGAGCACAGACTTCCGAATGCTGTAGCAGGGGCGGGGAACTATGACCGGAGCAAAAGCTAAGGCAACCCACGGAAAGCAGCCCAGAGGAAAGCAAGCCGAGGGAAAGCCCCCAAAGAAGGGCTTACCCTGGTTTGCCTGGCTGTTCATAGCACTGGCGATTGCCGGCGTTGTTGTTCTTGTCCGTCTCTACCCCATGGGCCAGCCCTCCCCGGATAACGGCGGGAAGCCAAGGGCAGCAATCGTTGACCAGCTTTATAACCTGCAGCCAAACGAGGCCTTTGCCGGAAATGTCACCAGGGAGCTTGAGGAATACGGCTTTGCGGTTGACCTCTACCAGGGCGATGACATCACAGTTGACTTTTACCGCGAACTACCGGCTCACGGTCATAAGCTTATCATCTTTCGAGCCCATTCCGGCCTGTTAACCGGTATTCCCAAGACGGTACTGTTTACCAATGAGGAATATAGCCCGGACAGGTATCCGACCGAGCAGTTATTTGACGAACTGTTGATAGGTGCGCCCGGTCCGGGTCAACCCGTGATGTTCGGGATAACTGCAAGTTTCGTCAGGCGCAGTATGAAAGAAGGATTTGATGATACCGCCATCATAATCATGGGTTGCGGTGGCATCTATCTGGAAGACCTGGCTCAAGCATTTGTTGAAAAAGGAGCTTCAGTTTACCTTGCCTGGGACCTCAGTGTGCTTCTACAATACGTGGATGATGCCACACTCTATCTAATCGAACAGCTATGCTCTGAAAACGCCACCGTAGAGGAGGCAGTGGATAGGACTATGCATGTCAAAGGTGCAGACCCAGAATATGAGGCTGAGCTCCAGTATTACCCGTCAGAGACGGGCAACAGGACCCTGGAGGACTTGATACAAATGGAATTTGAGACTGGAGACGATACAGGTGCCTGAACTGGATAGAAAGACGACGCGGGCGGGTACAAGACCCGCCCCTACGACAGGGAATCCCAACTGCCAAGGACCCCTACAATTCATAGACTAACGACCCGGAAAACGGATAATCCTCCCAATGTTCAACAATACCTTTTCTCACTGGGTTACCAATGATGTACCTGGCAACCAGCATGCAATCTTCGTCTCGTCGCAAAAAATGGTCGTAAAAACTTCTTTGCCAAATAGTGCCTCGGTAGCCGTGTTGCCAAACCAGCTTGGTAGAGCGGCTTTTTATTTCCCTGACAAACTCGATGATGCCTTTCGTTTGCGAAGCGCTCAGCAAGAAGTGAGCGTGGTCAGGCATGATGCAATATGCATACAGCGGGATGTTATTCTCTTTGCATACCGCCGTCAGCAAGGCCACGAAATTCTCAGCTACGTTTTTTTGAGAGAAGATCGGCTGTTTGCGCTTGGTAGCTATGGTGACAAAACATGGTAGGTCAGGAGTTCGGTATATTTCGGGGTCCAGGCGAATTCTTTGACGACGTTTTGGCTGCATTTAGATGCCTTGATAATGTTAGCAAGACCGGTGGGCGGGTACAAGCCCCGCCCCTACGACAACGAGCGCGGTGATGGAAAGACAAGATCCACCCGTACCACGTCAAAACATAGATCAATGATAATTATGTAGTGGCGGGGTTTATCCCCGCCTGACAAAGCACCATCCAGTGATTAAATTGCAGAGGGGCAAACGGTTTTGGATTTGGGATTTGTTTAGGATTTCGTGCTTGGAATTTAGGATTTGGAGGGGAACGACTTTCGCCTTTGTTCAGGATGCTGAAGGGGGCAGCTTCACGCTGCCCCCTTGTCTTTTCATCGGCAACCGAGCAAAAGTCTTACGTCACTGTTACCGGGGTCACTCTTAGACGCCTTGGATTGCCTCGGCTATGCCCCGGAGCAGGCCGCCTAATGACACGCCCAAGTCCGCCATACCAAGGAACTCCTCCATCGCGTATTCAAGAATGTCGGCTAGTCCGTCCAGCGCCGCTCCTGAAACATCAACGGCTATGACGCCTAACTCGTCAGACCAACCTCCCAGGTTGCAAGCCATTTGTCCCGTAGTGGCACAAACAGCCCGGCCCATGATATCCGACACACCGAGCATCGTCCAGACGGCAGCTCCGGCCAGCGTCTTAGTCGTTTTGTCGGGCAGTGGCCCGCACTCCGGTGGCGTGTAGTCGCAGCACTCATCCTGTGCCGCCACAACCACAGGCACTATGAAGGTGATCAGTAACGCAAGAACAATACCTATACTAATTAACTTTCTCAACTGATCCTCCTTTCTAGGCTTCTAACCCATTGTCTCATGTTTCCTCCTGACTGCATACAATTCATCCTGTTTTCCATATGTTCGGGCAAACACACATCATCAGTCTCTCTCCGCCCATGAAGCGCAGCTCCAATCTAATATGGTGACAAGTGGGTCAAGAAAGCCCACCCTCACCGCTGTTCTTAGGATCTCATGTCGCGAGATGAACTCGGCTATGGGAGGGCTCACCTCATAGTAGAGAGATACCAATTCAGCGCCTAAACCGCTGGGCAGCAGCACCACGTCCCGGAACTCCCGCAGCACATCCAGCTGTTCTGCGGCCGGGCTTCCGTAGGCTGCCGTGGCGATGAAGCACACCTCCCCCGTATTGGTCTGAGCAAGCTGGAAGGTGGCGGTGACGGTTACGTCCTGACCGGGCATGGTGAAGGTGGTCGTGGTGGCAGCGGCATTAGCGAATGAGCCTGCTGCCGCCGTCCACTTAACAAACTGGTAGCCCGATGCGGTTACCGCCTGTATGCTGACAACCTCACCTTGCTCGTAAGGAGAAGTCCCGGTAAGGTCGCCCACCGTTCCACCCATGATAGGAGACGCCACTATGGTCAGGGTGTATTCCGCACCCACCGCGAAGTTGGCGGTGACGGTTACATCCTGAGCCGGCATGGTGAACGTGGTCTGCGCGTTATTGGCATTAACGAATGAGCCCACGCCCGCCGGCGCTACCGTCCAGTTAACAAAGTGGTAGCCCGCGGCGGGTACCGCTTTTATGCTCACCGAAACACCGGCTGCGTAAGGAGACGCTCCGCTCATATCAGTCGCCGTTCCCGTGCCGGCCGGAGCCACAGCCATGGTCAGGCTATAGGCAGAGGTCGGCAGCGCCGGAATGGTCAGGTCGAAGGGTATCGATACCTCCATCGACTTCCATGCAACAGTCGTACCGTTATTGGCGACTACGCCGGCAACCTGGAAAGTCACCAAGTCGCCGGTCTTGCCCGGCACGGCAAAATGGTAATGGCCGCCAGCCTCAGTGGTCGTGGAAGCCCTCAGCTCCGTGACCACGAAAGCCTGCACCAGCGTTCCCGCCGGCACCGGCCCCGCCGGACTGAGCGTGCTCACCGTGCCCTCGAACAGGTGCGGCGCCGAGGGAAATTCATCGGTCTGGGCATATGCCGGCACCACGCCGCCGGCGATGAGAGCCAGCGCCAGCAGGAGCCCGATGGCTCCCGCTAGCCAACCGGCCCTCCATCTCCTTAAGCTATTTCTGCGTGTCTGTCCGTTCATAATTCAAACACCTTTACATTATGGGAGCGGTGGGATGATGCAGGCGCCCTCAATGAATGCCATCCAGTAACCTTCACCGTCGGCATCCAAGAGTGCCTCATTTCCAAACTGGCCATTCCAGCCAAGGTCGACATAGTTCGCGCCGTCCCACTCGTATATAGCCACGACAGCGTACTGGGTGTAGAAAGGCGGGAGCAATGTGTTCTTCAGGAAGTCACTGGCATTGATCGCGACCGTGCTGGGAACCCCGACCATGTTCCAACAAGGGCAGTACCAGCAGAACTTCGCGGGCGGTCCCTGATCGTCGGGGTAGGCAACACCCTTGAAATAGAAGCATATGCCATAGTTCACCTTAATCCAGTAGGACTTGCCCGGCTCAATGGTCTCAAGGTCGTCAAACGATGTGTCTGACGCATAGATGATCCACTCCGCGTCGCAGGCATCCCAGTACCAGACGCTGAACGTAAATGGTACAGCATCACCCGCGGTGTCCTCTGCCTCTTCAAAGAGGTCAGCCAGTACGACCTCGATCGCTTCATCCTCAGGGTAGGCCGGCATGGCGAACAGGTTCTTGACGCCAACACCACCATCGAGGCACACCTTCAGCGAGTAGATTGTGTAGTCCAGAGACGCTACGGGAGTGTGGGTTGAGGAACCAACCTGCAGGTGGTGGAAGCAGGGGAGGGGATTGACGACCCCCATAACATACAGCGCCACCCAACTGCACTTCGCGATGCCGGCGGCCGGGACCTCGATACGCACGTACAGGTCACCCGAAGCTGAAGCCGTAGCAGCGCCGAATGCTCCAGGCAGCGAAGCTATTAGTGCCGCCTGGGTAGCTGCCGTTGCGATTAAGACGGTAGCCCCGGTGGCATTGGTGCCTGCCGGAAACATCACGTCGATGAAGTCACCGTCCAGCAACAACGAACCGTTGTGGAACATAATAGTGTAGTTGGTGCTCACGCCTGTTATCGGTTCGTCAACGACGACCACTACGGGCGCGCTTACTGCCGCTACCGGCACTGCCGCCATAAGGGTCAGGCCCAATACCACGCCCAGAGTTACAAGAATACTGATTAACTTTCTCACTTCTTTCCTCCTTTTTTCATGTTCTCAGGCTTTTCCTGAGTTTCAGGCTGTTTGCTTTTGTTTTGGTAGTTGCCCTGATTTCATCGGGGCTCGGTTGCCTGGCGGGCAACTACGTTGTCTAAACAGCCTCTTTCCGATTTTTGTGTTTGTTTTCACTTGCTTTGTTTGTTTTTACTCCACCCCAGAAACATTTGAGGTGTTGTTCATCGCCCACGACCGACCGCCACCCTCGTTGTCGAGAGCGCTGCATGGGCAGCGATAGTGGTTCTGCCCGTCAGCCCCATCCTGCCCGGTAATCACCTGGCAGCGGGACAAACGGGGCTGTAAGATAAATCGGGTCATGCTTCCCCGACCATCGCCGAAATAAAATGAAGAGACCGGCTCCTGCAGGTCTCTTCTCCAGATTTTCGCGGCTGCCTGATTGATCAAGCTCCACACCCATTTGTCATTGCGAGCCCCGACTTGTCGGGGCGTGGCAATCTCGTTTGGCTCCCCGCCGAGATTGCTTCGTCGCTTCGCTCCTCGCAACGACAGAGAAGCGAGCCCAATAAATTGGGCAACTACATTCTTTGAACAGCACAAGCGCCCACCATGGTAAGAATTCACCTTTGCCGGAACCTCTCTCGTCCAGTCCCGCGGCCAACTCCGGCCTGTGCTAAGTAGCTTTGCCACCTTCGTTGTCGTCAACTCCCTTCTCCCTCTCGGTCCAGGCATCCTATCTGCCTCGGCACCACTCATCGGTCATTCCTGTCGCCGATTTCGCCGATGCCTTCAGCTACATATTTGTCTACCCCTTGACCAATAACTCCCTTGTTTCTCTCGGCCACCCTTTCCCAGCCACTGACCGGAGCTTGTGTGGCTGCTCGACTCGTGCTGGTGTAAGGGTTCGATTTTTCCGAAAGTGTATTCAATGTTATATTATCACTGCGACGCTGTCAAGGCTTTGTGATTTTTTGAAAAACACGCTTGTTCCCATTTCCCGGTGGCGGGCTTCCGGTCACATTCCCCTGAAGTCCTGTACCACGGCCCGCACCACTAACCACTCTATATTCCGGCTTGCCACAAAACCCCTTGTCACAAGCGCTAACCTAAACCTCAATTAAAAGCATACCATCCTCGGCAGGTTTTGTCAAGTGGTGGTCGGCTCTATCTGTGGGGAACTTTGTCAAAGACTTTGCGGTGGTAAGAACTCCTGAGCGGGAAAATTGAGGGAAAGGTTTTACCACCATGGCTAAGAGACAAGAAGATAGTACCACAACGCTGCTGGGCTTAAAGACTGCAAAGCAGGGAGGTGGTGGGTGTGATGACTAAGATCCAGACACTAAAGGGCGTATCTTATGGTCTGGGGATATCGATGTTTACTGGAGAAGAATGGTCTTGGGGTTTGTACCATCTCGAAGCTCTTTCCACACAATTTGACAGAGAGCCTCACATGTCTGATCTAGTTCAGATAGATGGGTGACACTTTATATGTTTGTAACGTTGGATAATAACCTTCCGTGTCATTGCGAGCCGAAGGCGTGGCAATCCCAGCCCCCAGGAGATTGCGGAGCCTGTTCCGAGCCGAAGCCCTGAGCATAGCGAAGGGGCAAGCGAGGAATCTCGCTCCTCGCAATGACAAAAAAGGTGTCACTAATCATATGAACGAGTACAATGTCTTGACAAACTCATGAAGGTAAGGCTATTATGTTCTAGCGAGGCTATTTAAATGTAGGTGCTAGATTTGTTTTGATGAATCAAGTAACTACAGAAATGCCCAAAAGTGAACGGGAAATCAAAATTAAAAAGTTTTTAAAATATAGAAGAGAGGTGATAACAGGTTAGTTTTCCTAAAACGTGTGTGTAGTGTGCCATATTCTATGTGTTCGTCCAGACACAGTTTTTTGGGAAAAACTTACCTGTTACGAGAGTTGAGAGTACGCATAAAGCGAATACGAGCTCCCATTATAGCCGGGCTTCTGTTATTGGTGCTGATATTGCCCCAATCGGCTCTGGCCGATACATATTCCATTAGCCTTTCCCAGGATGCTGGGCGCTGCGGCGACCTGATCGAAGCGACGGCGAACATTGCGGTGACCGGCACCTATACCTATCGCATCTGCTGGAATTCTCGCACACCGCAGAATGTTATAGAGACATTCACAGTAAGCGGGTCTGCAAACTACACCATCGAGTTCATTGTCCCCGAAACTGCGAAGGGCACTTATATTGTTTATTTAACCAGAGAAGATTATTCCGAACTAGCGAATGCTGAATTTATAGTTTTCCCTTCCGTACAGGTTGACCCCGATGAGGGACCGGTGGGCACGGCAGTAACTCTCAGCGGCTATGGTTTTGCGGCCTCGCAAAACATCCGGGTTAAATTCAAAGACACGGTAATAGCGACACCTACGACTAATGGCAAGGGTAGCTGGACGATGTCTCCTTATACCATCCCAGCCACCCCAGGTGGTAGCTATGCCTTCGTGGTCGAATTTGAGGAAAGTGGGGTATGGTACGATTTGGTGGGCAGGGATTTTGAGGTGACCCCCGAAATCACTGCGCCAAGTTCGGGAACGGTGGGGCACACGATTGAGGTAAAAGGTACGGGGTTTCAAAGTAAAGAAAAGGACATTGAGGTTACCTTCGATGGGGAGGTGGGGAAGACAAACACCCCTATTGTTGCTGATGAGAAGGGCTCCTGGACTGCCACCACCGTTGTTCCCCCTCTCCAGCGCGGCAGCTGTACCATCGATGCCTCAGGAGAGTCAACCATGGCTCGTGATGTACCTGATGTTGAGTTTATCGTGGGCGCTGGAATATTGGTTGAGCCGAGTTCGGCTTATGTAGGTGATACGATTACCGTTGCCGGAGGCGGTTTTGCAACCGGGGAAACGGGCATCAGGGTTACCTTTGAGGGGACGGTTGTTGCCTCGGGCATCACCGCCAAAGTAAATGGTACTTGGGAATCCTCCTTTGTTCTGCCGACCAGCACCTACGGCCCTCATGATGTTGAGGCTTCCGGTGACATAACCAAGCCTCCTGTTACGGCCAGCTTGAGCATTCAAGCCAGAATACTAGAAATCAGCCGCAACAGCGGAGCTCCCGGCGATCTTGTGAGCCTCACTGGCGACGGATTCGGCAGCAATCAGCAGCTGTCGGTGACTATTGGCGGGATCGCTGCGTCAGGGAATATGCAGCCCTCCTTGTCCAATGGCAATGTTGTCATTAGCTTCCGAGTGCCAAAGGAAAGCATTGAGGGTACACGGACACTGGTCGTCACCGATGGGAGCGGAGCTAGCGCTTCAGTTCAATTCACGGTAACCAAGAAAACCCTGTCAACAACTCCGCTACCCATCTCGCCCAAGGGCAGCACACTGAGGTCGGGGATGGTAACTTTTCGCTGGCAAGGGATATCGAGTGGCAGCGACATCACTTACACCTTGGAGATAAGCGAAACTGCTGATTTTACCACCAATTTCCGGTCCGAGTCAGGTATCGAGGAAAGCAGCTACACACTAGGAGAGGACGAGACTTTACCCAAGGGGACCTACTACTGGCGAGTCAAGATAAAAGATAACTACGGCAATGAAGGCACCTGGTCGGCCCCCGCCGAGTTCAGGGTATCCCCCATTCCAATCTTGGTATGGGTAGTAGTGGGGGTGGTAGTGCTGGTCGGGCTCATGGTCGTGGCCTATCGAGAAACAAAATTCAAGGTGACAGAATAAGCTCGAGCCGTCAAAATTCCCTGCCAGGTCTGCAATAGTGCTGGCAGCCCGGAAGACTATCAAGTTGGGGAAAAACTGAGGAGCAAAAGACAAGTCCCAAGCGCAAAATCCTGAATTATAAACAATACGGAAATTCAAAAATCAAAATGATAACTCAAAATGCAAAAATCCTGGACTATTGCTCTGTTACACTGCATCTTCATCTCTACTTTTCGCGTTTCAGAGGGATTTGTTTAGGATTTAGACATCAGGGTTCAGGATTTTGTAAGATTGTTCAGGATTTACGGGGGCGAGAGTGAATTGCAAGGGGTTTTGCAATCGAGTACAGTAAAGCATGCGGAGCGCCATGAAAAAGAGCAAGGCGAATTTGTCCCGGTGCACTAAGGAGGGTAAGGCGATATGGGCTGTTTAATGATCGTCCCATTAGCAGCGGCCATTGCAGTCATGGGTTTATACATTGGTACTTTCGTGAGTTTTTTTCTGGTCTCTTTCACAACCGTGATTACATCACTGGCTGCTGTGATAGGTCTAGTGATGCTATTGTGAATCCGAAGTAAAGCATGTTTGACGGAATGAAAAGGAGCACAGGGGATTCCTCTTGGTGCTCCAAGGAGGGTAAGACGATATGGGTTGTCTAGTGGCAGTCGGACTAGTAGCAATTGTCGTAGCCATGGGTGCGGGCATGACTGCTTTGACGGGTTTGTTGATGGGTATTGCCACAACCATGGTTACAGCCGTGATTGGTTTCATGGCTTTCCTGCTGGTGCTAATATAAGTCTCAGGTAAAATGTGCCAGGCGCCATGAAAAAGAGCGAAGTGAATTTGTGTCGATGCGCTAAGGAGAACGAGACGAAATGATGACTTGTGCTGGGCTCCTCGCGGTAGCCACGGTTATTCTCCTCGTAGGTTCTTTACTAATTCTCGCGCTGATACCGACAGCTCTGGCGATCTTTCTGTTAGCCGTGGTGCTGACAGTGGCAGGCATTATTTTCACGTGGCGCATCATCTATCCCTGGCTGGTGCGGATGGGAAGGTGGGCAGCTCGACCGATAAACATCATCTTTCTTTTCATCGTGGTGGTGGTCGGAGAGCTTGTCCTGAAATATATTCTTGATCGAGCAGGTATCTCCGTTCCGACTGTCTCGATACTAGGAAGAGAAGTAACAGTCATAGGTATAGGCTTTCTGGTGCTCTTCCTCTTCCTGCTCTTACTGGGCTTAGTGGTATGGCTGGTGAGGGCGTGGCGCTACACTTGGCCTCCCGCGAGAGATGTCTTCTGGGACAGTTGTTTTCGTATTGGTGCCTTGTTCTGGAGAATACTGGTGGGAATTCCTTTAGGTATAGTCTGGTTTTTGTACCACCCTCCTCTACGCTGGCTGGTAGCAGCTCTCCTGTTCTACCTCAGGGGGATTTCGGCAGCAGCAGCCTGGCTTTTGTACAACCCCCCGTTGAAGAGCATAACGATTGCCGTCGTTGTCGTTACACGGTTAATCGCTCGAGTTACGGCCTGGCTTTTATACAGCCTACCAATACGCTGGGTGGTAGGGGCGGTAGTCTTCATCCTCAGGTTGATGGCCCGCTTCATCAGCACCATAATTTATGGCATTGTGTCGTGGTGGCCTGTCAAAGGCGTCAGAGGGGCACTAAGGAAAGGGCTAACTGCGCAGAGCAAGTCCTATCAAGACTATAAGTATGCCTAGGATGACGATAGCGGCGCCGCCCAGTAAGCCAGCGACGTCCATATGAGAAAAGAATCGGCCAAATATCTCCTTGCCAAAGGCCGCCATTCGGGGCGTTAAGCCACTTGCTTCCTTAGGGGATTCTGGCTCCATTTCAGTGGACTCTCTATCAAACATGGGCAGTACCATTTTTCTCCACTCACGCGTCTCCCGATAGACTACACCGGCTATTATTATACCCACGATGATGAAGAAAATCCCTAAGATTAGCACCAATGTGGCTGGATTAAGGCCAAGTATCTCAGCTGTGCCCATTTTCACCTCTTTTTCCCATCAAGTTCGTTTAATAATCCTCTCTGTCATTTTGAGCCCCGACCTGTCGAGGCGAAGAATCTCAATTTAACTCAGGCTTGGGCTGACAACTAAATGCTCTCCCATCAAGCAAGTCTCAATTTATTCTAGCGTAGCATAGCTACTTAATGGTGTCAATAGCTCTCTTTTGCGGGGAGAGTTATGCTAAAATCCAGCAAGGGTTCATATGGTAAGTGCTGACGAACTGAAATATTGGGTAGCTTTTTCCGGGATACCCGGGATTGGCCGGGTACGGATTTCTCAGCTAAAAGAGCACTTTGGCAGTTTACAGGAGGCCTGGAAAGCTCCCGAAGGCAAGCTAAAGCAAGCAGGACTAGATTCACGAAGTATAGATGCCCTGGTGACCCTACGTCCGAGAATCTCCCTGGACGCCGAGATGGAAAAACTGGAACGCTACAGGGTAAAGGTGTTTGTCTATGAGGACCCTTTGTATCCTTTGAGATTAAAAGAAATTTATGATTATCCCCCGGTGCTCTATGTGAGGGGTAGTCTCCCAGCCGAGGATGAGCCTTGCCTGGCCATAGTCGGTACCCGTCGTCCCACCGTCTACGGGAGGCAGGTGACTGAAGAGATTGTGGCCGACTTAGCCCGCAGTAAAATCACTATTGTCAGCGGATTAGCCCGAGGAATTGACTCTGTAGCCCATCGGGCTGCTCTGGATGCCGGGGGCAAAACCGTAGCTGTGTTTGGCTCCGGTCTGGATATCGTTTATCCCGGAGAAAATGCCAAACTGGCTCAAGCTATTATGGAACAGGGCGCTCTGGTCAGTGAATATCCTTTAGGCGTCAAGCCTAAGGCTGAGAACTTCCCACTCCGCAATCGAATTATGAGCGGCGTGAGCCTGGGGGTGCTGGTGGTGGAGGCTGGAGAAAGGAGTGGGGCTTTGATTACAGCCCATCAGGCAGTAGAACAGAATCGAGAGGTCTTCGCTATCCCCGGCAGCATCCTCTCCCCGGCCAGTCAGGGAACTAACCGTCTCATTCAAGAAGGTGCTAAGTTGGTTCTCAATTACACCGATATTCTCCAGGAACTAAACCTGACCATCGTAGTACAGCAAGCAGAAATTAAGGAATTTTCCCCGACTGACGAAATTGAATCTGCTATACTAAAACAATTGAGCTTCGAGCCCAATCATATAGATGAGATTTGCCGCCGCAGCGGTTTAACTATGCCGGAAGTGAGCAGCACCCTAGCGATGTTGGAGTTAAAGGGGATAGCCAGGCAAGTAGGAAACATGAACTACGTGCTGGCTCGAAGAGTTAGAGCCCCATGAAAAGCGAAGTTTTTCAAGGTATCGGAATCTTACGGAAGTCCTCTCCCTTGACGGGAGAACGTAGAAGAAAATCCTAAGCACTAAATACGAAATGCTAAACAAAAGAAAGGAAAAATTTAGTTCCTCTCATCTAATGACGAAAATCTAGAACAAAAAGAGTTTTGATATTTAACTTTGGAATTTTGGATTTGTTTAGAGTTTAGAAATTAGGATTTAGAGTTTCGTAAGACACTGTTTAGGATCTCCGAAATGCGAAGGTGAATTATTAAGAATTCTGTGGTCAACTATAATTAGGCAGGTAAATTATGGCAAGTAAACTAGTTATCGTCGAATCTCCAGCCAAAGCCAGGACGCTAAATAAGATTCTCGGACGCAGCTATAGTGTCAAAGCCTCTGTAGGGCATGTGCGCGATTTGCCCAGGGCCAGCCTCGGGGTAGATATAGACAAGGGTTTTATCCCCAAGTATGTCATTCCACCGGGGAAGAAAAAGATAGTTGGCGAAATTCAAAAGGCGGCTAGCAAGGCTAGTTCTATCTATTTGGCTACTGACCCTGACCGCGAGGGAGAGGCGATTTCCTGGCATCTGGTACAAGCAACCAGCTTGGACAAGAATAACAGAGCCGTTCAGCGTGTAGTTTTTCACGAAATAACCAAGGACGCGGTCCAGGAGGCCTTTCAAAATCCCCGCTCTATTGATATGAACCTGGTGAATGCCCAGCAAGCCCGGCGTATCCTGGATAGACTTGTGGGCTACAAGCTGAGCCCGCTCCTGTGGAGAAAGGTGCAGAGGGGACTTTCCGCAGGCAGGGTTCAATCGGTGGCTGTGAGGATGATTGTTGACCGCGAGCGGGAGATTCAAGACTTTATTCCCCAGGAGTACTGGATTATGGAAGTTGAGCTGGCTCCGTCTGAGGGAAAGGAAGCTAGTTTTAAAGCCAGGCTGTTCGCTCTAGCCGATGGCATCAAGCTGGATATTGGCAATAAAGACGAAGCAGCAAGAGTTAGCGCTGACTTAGAAAAGGCTGAATATGTAGTTAAGACGGTGGTAACTAAACAGGTAGCTCGTCAGCCGGCCCCGCCTTTTATCACCAGCACCTTGCAGCAAGAGGCCTGGCAGAAGCTACACTTCACCGCCGGGCGAACTATGGCTATTGCCCAGCAACTTTACGAAGGCTTGCTCCTGGGCAAGGAAGGGTCGGTGGGACTTATTACCTATATGCGCACCGATTCTACCCATGTGGCTGCCTCTGCCATAAGCGAGGCGAGGGAGTTCATCGGCGAGAAATATGGAGCCAAATTTCTCCCACCGCAGCCACGTAGTTTTGCCAGGAAAGCAAAGTGGGCCCAGGAAGCTCACGAGGCAATTCGACCCACCCAAATTTACCGCCAACCAGAACAACTCAAACCATTTCTTAATCCAGCTCAGCTAAAGCTCTACGAGCTTATCTGGAAGCGTATGGTCGCCAGTCAAATGTCAGCAGCTTTATACGACACAATCAACATAGAGATAGAAGCAAGCATTGCCGAAAAACAAACTCAAGGATATCTACTCAAAGCAAGTAGCTCTGTGGTTAAATTTCCTGGTTTTATGGTTGTTTACAGCGAAAGACTGGATGAAGATGGACGAAGGGAAAGCCTTGTTTCCTTACCCAAGCTGAGAATTGGAGATAAATTGCTTTACCTGGGAATCTTTCCCGAACAATGTTTCACCCAGCCACCACCCCGCTACACTGATGCCACATTGATAAAAGCACTGGAGCAGAAAGGAATCGGACGCCCTAGTACCTATGCCCCTATCCTGTCCACCATTCAAGAGAGAGATTACGTTAACAAAGCCAATGGCAAATTCCACCCTACAGAACTAGGGATAACTGTCAACAAAATCTTAGCTGAGCATTTCCCTAAGATCGTTGACCCTGGTTTCACAGCTCAGATGGAAGAACAACTAGACGAAATAGCTCGAGGTAAATATGAATGGATAACTGCTTTGCAGGAATTTTATCCCCCCTTCCAAGACATGTTGGATAATGCCTGGATAAATTTAGAAAAGGTTAGCCTGACCCAGATGAGTGAGGAGACGTGCCCCAATTGCGGTCGCCCCATGGTCATAAAGGTCGGGCGTTTTGGTAAATTTCTCGCCTGTAGCGGCTATCCCGACTGTAAAACAACCATGCCCTACGCAGTTAAAACCGGGGTTTCTTGCCCCAAGTGTGGAAGCGAGCTCGTGAAAAAAGTCAGTAAGAAGAAGAAGGTATTTTATGGGTGTAGCAACTTCCCCAAATGCAAATTCGCCGTAAATCGCAGACCAATAGCTCAGCCTTGCCCTGACTGTGGCAATCTTTTAGTACAATACAGAGGGGATTGGGCTAAATGCGTGGCTTGCCAACATAAAGTACAACTATCCGGGCTGGAGAAACAAAAAGATGAGGTAGCCTTATGAAAATTCTAGTTATACATGGACCAAATTTGAATATACTGGGCAAAAGAGAAAAGTCAATTTACGGAGAAAAGACTCTGGACCAAATTGATGCCCTGCTGAAGAGAGAAGGCCAGGCCTTAAATGTCGAGGTAGTGACATTCCAGTCTAATCATGAAGGGGCGCTCATAGATTTTATTCAAGAGCAAGCAGATTCCGCCCAGGGCATAATAATTAACCCTGGTGCCCTTACTCACTACGGATTTTCTCTGCTCGATGCCCTGGTTGACAGCAAATTACCGGTAATCGAAGTCCATTTATCAGATATTTACCACCGCGAGGAGTGGCGTGCCAAGTCTGTGATTGCCCCTATAGCTGAAGAGCAGATAATTGGCTTGGGCTGGAGAGGATATATTACTGCCTTGCAAGTCTTGGCCGGCAAGCTGAAGCCAGAGGCTTAACGGTTAGGATTTTAAGCAGGAGACTTTATCTGGAAGTAGCAAAAGGGCCATTTATATTGGCGTTCTCAAGATTGGCGTTTCTTAAAATCTTCTAGGTCAAGCGTATTTATGAAATCCTTATATGCTGATAGCCCTTTCATCTCTTGTTCATCAACTTTACCTTCAGGAACAGCTTTACCTGTTTCCTCGTCAAGTATAATGCCCGCTTTTTCCAAAACCGATTCTTCAGCATATATTGGGGCCCCAACTCTTACAGCCAAGGCCAATGCATCGCTAGGTCGAGAATCAATATCTAATTTGACACCATCAACGCTGAGAGCCAGTCTGGCATAGAAAGTATCTTCCTTAAGTCCACTTACCACAATATAGTCAACTGAAGCCCCCAGGGTAGAAATTACAGATTGCAGCAAATCATGTGTCAAAGGGCGAGATAGCTCGACATTTTGCAGCTTTACGGCAATAGCATCTGCTTCAGCAGGACCAATCCAAATGGGTAGATAACGATTAGTTCCCTTTTCCTTTAAAATCACCACCCGTTGATAATTCATCAAGCTAACCCGGATGCTGTCAATCGTCATCTCTACCATACTATGCCTCCTTTGTAGTGTTTATTTTACCCCCATAATCCTAATCAATCAATGAGCACAAGTCAACTATCCAAGCTCAAAAATTAAGTTTCTTTCCAGATTGCCATAAATTCTCAGACATTAGATAATTATTGCGGGGGGCCATGACAAAACTTATCCTGGCAAGACACGGTGAAACCGTGTGGAATGTAGAGAAGATATATCGGGGTAGAACGGATGTAAATCTGGACGAAGTGGGCATTAAGCAGGCAGAGCTATTGGGCAAATATTTAAGCAATTGGGAATTAGAGGCTATTTATTCCAGCCCTTTAAGGAGGGCGCTAGACACAGCAAATATTATTGCCCGTTATCAGAAAATTGGTGTACACATTGCCGAGGGCCTTATAGATTTCGATTATGGGGAATGGCAAGCTCTGCCAGAGCAAGAAGCGGAGAGGCTATATCCGACCCTCCACAACGAGTGGCACAATAATCCTCACAAGGTAAGAATGCCCGGCGGAGAGAGCCTGGAAGATGTGAAAAAGAGAGCTACCAAGGTAGTTAACGATGTCCTTTCCGAATACCAGGGCAGCGTAGTATTGGTCTCGCATCGAGTTGTGAACAAAGTCTTGATATGTTCATTACTGGGACTGGGCAACTCATACTTCTGGAATATCAAGCAAGATGTTGGCGGAATCACGATTTTCAATTACGCAGATGGGCGTTTCGTCTTGACCAGGCATAACGATACTTCACATCTGAGAGAGTTACAAAAATCCGTACTTGATGATTTTTAAGCGCGCCTAGAGGGATTTGAACCCACATTCCCCGTTCCTCCGATCGCTGTTCACATCTAATAAGTCAGGTAGAATTCGTCCGAAAAAAAGGGGGCCTTGACCCCCTCCGCTTTTCAAGAAATCGTGCGTACTACCGGGCATAGCTCTCTTTATTCATGTCCCCTTGAACCGAGTGAAGTGATACCGACATGCTCGGTATGCTGCTGTCGTTACTCACTAAAGGGAATGCCTGCTGATTTATGCCATTTTTAGTTCGGAAGTGCAGTTCGGGCAGCGACTGGCATTAATAGGAATGGAGGTAGCACAGTAAGGACATTCTTTCGTTGCGGGTGCAGCCGGTTCCTCTGCCTTTTTGCGAGCTTGCATCCTAGCAACTGGACGCACGATTAAAAAGAAGACGACTGCTGCTATTATCACCAAGCTAACCACAGTATTTACGAAGGTCCCGTAGTTGATTGTAACTGCCCCGGCAGCCTGGGCATCAGCCAGAGAAGCATATGGCCCGGGAACTAAACCTTCTTTAAGGACGACAAAGAGGTTGATGAAATCGACGTCGCCCAAGGCGAGACCTATGGGTGGCATAATGATGTCTTTAACAAATGAATTTACGACTAGACCAAAGGCGATACCGATGATGATGCCCACAGCCATGTCAATCACGTTGCCTCTTGTTATGAATGCTTTGAAGTCTTGTAACATTCTTGTTTCCTCCTCTCTGCTTCCTGTGTCATCCATCTTACAACGTCCTTACCTCGTTATCAATACCTTTCTCCTAGGTACTTTCTCTGTTTTTCAGGAACACCATACCTATTCCTCTGGCATCTCCTGGGTTTCTGTGAAATCCATCCAGACGAATCGAAGATTTTGTAAGGTATAAAAGAATGAAGTGAATTTCTTATGGGAGTACGGGATAGCCCTGCGCTATGATAGCGCGCCTAGAGGGATTTGAACCCACGACCCCCGGTTCCGAAGACCGGTGCTCTTGTCCGCTGAGCTATAGGCGCAAAAATAAATTGGGGTGAACGGTGGGATTTGAACCCACGATCTCCAGGGCCACAACCTGGCGCCTTAACCACTGGGCTACGCTCACCACAACCACAAATATTATACTTTACAATGGCTGTCACTTTCAATCTTGAAGGCAAGCCTTTTTGGCACTTTGTTGTGGGGTGAAGTCAAGCTATGCCAACCTAGCAAACATGCTATAATTATCCTTCCCTAAATTGCTATCCGGGTAGAAGATATGAGAATTTGCCTGCTGACCTACAGGGGGAATCCTTACAGTGGTGGGCAAGGTATTTATATTTACTACCTATCGCGTGAGTTCCAGCGGATGGGGCATGAGGTGGAGGTTATCGCCAGTGCACCTCTCCCCGAAGTGAGCGAAGGCGTAGTTCTACATCAGCTCAGAAGCTCAAGCATATATCATCCGGAAAATTCTTTCAGGAGGAACCTCCCGAAAGTCAGGAACTCCATTGATCTACACGAACTTTGCGCCAGCCGCCTGGGAATCTTCGCCGAGCCCTGGGCATTCAGCTTCAGGGCTTACGCCAAGATAAAGGAGCTTTGTAAACAGCGCCGATTTGATATTATTCATGACAATCAAGGCCTTGGTTACGGGCTCCTCTTGATAAAAAGGTTGAACATACCAGTAATAGCTACCATACATCATCCCCTCCCTATAGACAGGCAGGCTGACCTGGAGCAAGCCAATGGGTTCAGGCAGAGATGGAGGATCAAAAAGTTCTATTCGTTTATCCGCATGCAAGCTTTCGTCGCGCGGCGCCTGGACCGAGTAATCACGGTGTCTCAAAGCTCCGCCAAAGACACAAAGCTTTTCTTTAAGGTGCCCGCTGACAGTTTAAGAGTGGTCTACAATGGAATAGATACCCAAATTTACAGTGTGAATGAAGAGGCAAGCCAGAACCGCGATGGCTTAATCATGGTCGCCAATACCGACGATAGAAAGAAGGGTGTACTTTATCTACTGCAAGCATTGCAATTGCTAGGAACGGACAAGATAAAGCTGACGATTGTAGACGATGCCGAGCGACATTCCTCCTACATAGAAGATGTAGGGCCTCTACCTTCGTATGGTTTCAAGTTGGTAAGAAAGCTCAATTTAGACGGGATGGTGCACTTTACCGGGCGGCTAACGCGCGAGGAACTAGCACAACATTACTCCGCCGCCCAAATAGCAGTAGTGCCCTCCCTTTATGAGGGTTTCGGGTTACCTGCCGCCGAGGCTATGGCCTGCGGCACCCCCGTTATAGCCACCACTGGCGGGGCACTCCCTGAGGTAGTAGGCGATGCCGGTATTCTAGTGCCTCCAGGAAGTGTCGATGCCCTGGCTGCCGCAATTAAACAATTGCTCAATGATAAACAGGCACAACAGCGGATGAGCGAAGCAGGGAAGAAAAGAGTGAGAGAGAAATTCAACTGGGAGCAAGCCGCCAGAAAAACGCTCGAGGTCTACCAGGAAGTACTGTCAACAAGATGATTACTATAGAACCTGACCTTCTTGGTATCAAGGATGGGGACGTTACTTTAGACGCCGGCTGCGGCAATGGCAGACACTCCTGGGAAGTCTATAATAGAAATCATTCCCCCGTCGTGGCCTTTGACATTGACACAGTGTGCGTCAAAAAGAACAAGTATATGCTGGACTCATTAAAGGAGCAAAAAAAAATTAAGGGCAACTATCATCTTCTCATAGCAAGTGTGACAAGGCTACCATTCAAAGATGGCAGCTTTGATAAGATTATTTGTTCTGAAGTCCTGGAGCATATTCCCGAAGACAAGATTGCGGTCGAGGAATTGATTAGGGTACTGAGCAAAGATGGTGCCATTGGGATTAGCGTGCCTCATTACCTGGCTGAATCTATCTGTTGGAAGTTATCTAGAGATTACTATGGTTTCCCCGGTGGGCATATCAGAAAATACAAAACTCGGGAGCTTCTCGATCTTGTGGATACTGCTGGCTTATCCGTTTATACTATTCGCCACAAACATGCCCTTCACTCTTTTTACTGGATGCTTCGCTGTGTTTTCGGGATCAAAAAAGAAAAGGCCCCAATCCCTTCTCTATACAACAGGTTTCTGGAATGGGACTTACGCGCTAACCACAGGTTCTTCCGTTGGGTGGAAGGCTTATTAAATCACTTGTGCCCCAAGAGTGTCGCCATCTACGCCAGGAAAAAGGAATATACACCCTCAGAATAACACCACTTTATCCAATTGCCCCTGTTTTCACCACGCGAATTAGCTGCCTGGAGTCGAAGTGCTCTCCGTCCATCCACGGCCTCTTTTTCTTCAAGTTCGTGAAGGTAAGAAGCAATGGATTTTGCTGCATTGCTTTAGCCCAATTGTCTTTGACGTGTATGTGCTTACAACTTTAGCCAGTTTTTTATCAAGAAATGAGCCGAGCAGGAGCCAAAAATAGGCACGAAACTGCCTTACACGGCTCCAGCGGTCGGGGCGTCCGTTTCACGCAGGAAAGTCAGAGGCTCAAGTCCTCTGCCGCCCGCCAAAAAGTCTCTCCAGCTTCTGGCTAAGTAAAATAGGCAATAAGCGCTACCACCCCTATTAGGATGAGCCAGATGCCCACCAGATAATTGAGGATCTTAGGAAAAATCATTACGATGATACCGAAGATAAGGCTGATGATTCCTCCAATAAGACCCAATTGACCCAAGTTAGGTAATGATTCAAGAAAACCCATAGCTTATCACCTCCTTTAATTGTATTATCACTAGTATGCTATGAAAACAAGTATTTCGTCAATAGGTGCGTTTCCCACTGCTACTAAGCGAGCTTTTTCAAACGACAAACTTGAACTTGGCTATGCCTCCGAGTAAAATAACAAATACCATGATTGGATTTGAGCACATGAAGAAAATATCCCGGACATCCCCGTCTAAAATAGTGCTTTTGATAATGGATGGTGTAGGCGGTTTACCTCATCCTAAAACCGGTAAAACAGAACTGGAGTCAGCCAGGAAGCCCAACCTGAATCGCATAGCCAGGGACTCTCTTTGCGGGCTCATTGACCCTGTTGGCCCAGGAATTACGCCAGGGAGTGCACCGGGCCACCTGGCAATCTTTGGCTATGCCCCTGTCAAATATAATATCGGACGGGGAGTCGTGGAAGCTCTGGGAATAGATTTAGAACTAAAGCCAGAGGATATCACGGCCAGAGGTAATTTCTGCACCGTGGATAACAAGGGAATCATTATCGACAGGAGGGCAGGACGGGTTTCCACAGATAAAAGTACCGAGTTATGCCGCTCATTGAATAATATCGCCATAAATGGCGCTGAGATTTCCGTGCTGCTAGTGAAAGAACATAGATTTGTGCTCATCCTCCGCGGCGAAGCTTTATCTCCTGAGCTAGCAGATTCCGACCCCCAGCAAGCAGGGCTGGCCCCCAAAAAGATAGAGGCGTTATCGCCGCAGGCACAGAGAACAGCGGCAATTGCCAACGAATTTGTGTCTCAAGCAAGAAGCCTCTTACAAGGCAAAACCCCCGCCAACATGCTGCTTCTGCGCGGCTTCTCCCGCCGCCCCGACATCCCCTCCATACCTGAAATCTACAAATTAAAGCCAGCAGTCATCGCCATTTATACTATGTATCGAGGACTGGCCAAGTTGGTGGGGATGCAAGTATTGCCGGGAGGTGAAAGCATAACAGAGCAACTGAACAGCCTGCGCCGCTACTATGCCGATTACGATTTTTTCTTCGTCCATTTTAAGAGCACCGATGCCAGAGGGGAGGATGGCAATTTCCAGGCTAAAGTTCAGGCCATTGAGGAACTTGATAATGCCCTCCCCAGCTTGCTCAGCTTAGACCCAGAGGTCCTGATTATTACTGGAGACCACTCTACCCCCGCAACCTTAGCCATGCATAGCTGGCATCCAGTCCCTTTCATGCTAAAGTCCAAATGGTGTCGCCCCGATAATGTCACTGAGTTCTCGGAACGAGCCTGCCTTGCTGGTGGTATGGGGCGTTTCCCGGCTACGGAAATTATGCCCTTAGCTATGGCTAATGCTTTAAAACTGGATAAGTTTGGCCCCTAATGAGAAGAAATAATAAGCACTAAATACGAAATGCTGAACAATATCAAAATCCTAATTAGGAAAACAGGAAGGCTTGGGCGATGTCATTTCGAGGCGCCCTTTCCTCTTGTTGCTATGCCAGGACAGACCCTAGACAAAAGCCCTCTCATCTAGTATACTAATTAGTAGGTATAAAGCACTACGACATGTTTTTCCCTGAGCTTTAGCCTCTGTGTTGCTTGGGGATTAAGGGACAAAAGTGACGAGAGTAGAGGGAAAGGAGGTGAGGGGAAGAAATGAGGTGTTGTTTTTTGGGTGGTCACCTGGCCGGTGATAGGCTGATGATGCAACCGACCTGAAGAGGGTCGGTCCCTGAACAAGGTCGGTTTTTGTGTTCTGTGAAAGGAGTGATGCTATATGGAGGTGAGAATTGTGCCATGGAAAAGCGGAGGTGCCCCCGGTCGAGGGGCGATAAAGAAATAGTAAATTGATGAAAGGAGAGAATAATGGGAAAGATATGTAGTATTTTGCTGGCTCTGGCGCTGGTGCTGAGCTTCACTGTGGTGCCGGCACCGGTTAGCGCTGACGAGTGGCCTGAGCTAACGGTAAACATCACCGCGCCTCTGAACGGTGCTGACATTGTAGGCGGTACCGAGTTTACCGTCACCGCCAACGTGACAAACAACGGGACACACATTGCAAACGATGTTTGGGCAACCATAGTGATAAGCGGCAATGCTACCCTGGAGGCAAATGAAGTCGCCACTAAGTTTGTAGACAACCCGCTTAACTGTGGCGTTAACTGGACTATTGAGGTATCCTGGACTCTTGTCTGCATTGGTGGGGGTACTGTAAATATAACGGTCAATCCGTCAGGTACGGACCCGGGTACTGGGAACCATATAGGTGTAAAAGGTTCAGGTTTCATCTACTCTGACACGGTAAGCGTTATTCAGGAGCAAGTTCTCGATGTGGCTATTTTCTCGCCTGACGGCTTTTCGTTTAATGTCACTCAAGGGTTTGAAATCAAAGCCAACGTGAAGAACATAAGCTCCCTCAACGCGACGGAAGTCAAGCTGACCATAGACATAGACCGCTACGCCAAGCTGGAGACGGGTCAGGATGCCACCCTGAACCTCGGCTCGCTCGCCTCCAACGATACATCATGGAATTACACCTGGCACCTTGAATGTACCGGTGACGGCTTTAGCATGATAACTGTCCGTCCATCGGGCAAGGTCGAGATCGATGGAGAGGAGGAAGACATACCCGACGACGCCTGTATACCCGCCACGGTTATCGTTAGTCAGGGAGACTTCGACCCATGGTCCATAGACCTTGTCGAAGGCTGGAACCTTATCTCGCTGCCCCTCATCCCCCTTGACCCAGATATTGAGGTGGTGCTGGCTGGCATCATGGACGACGTCACCAGCGTCTGGTACTGGGATGCCGCAACCGGCCCCCCGTGGAAGAGCTTCGCTCCCGATGCTCCATACAATCTTCACTCAATGGAAGACGGCAAAGCCTACTGGATTAACATGGAGGCGGCCCGGACACTGAATATAGCCGGCACGGTAATGCCTGAAGGTGGGGGAATCCCGCACGATTACGACGTGGTAGTCGGCTGGAACATGGTCGGCTTCAAGTCCACCGCTGACAATGTAACAGTTGAAGTTTATCTTGCTGGCACGGAATACATTAAGATATACGGGTTTGAGGATGGCGCTTGGTTCACCATTCCGGGGACGGCGTATAATACCACATATATGGTGCCAGGCCTCGGTTACTGGGTGGCATTTATAGAACCAGGAACAATTTATCCATAAGTGTGGGAGTGTAAATAGTGTAAATTAATTATGGAGGCGTGGAGAACGATAAATAAATTAACAAGACGAAGCGCCGGCAGGCTGGCAGGGGCTCTCGGGCTCTTGTTAGCCCTGTGCCTCATCGCCGGCGGCGTCATGCCAGCCTATGCCGTCGAACCACCGCCAGAAATGCCCCACCAGTTCTATGGCACTGTAAGGTTCAATGGTGACCTGGTGGCTGCAGGGACACTGGTGGAGGCCTTTGTGGACGACGTCAAAGAGGCGGAGACCACCGTGGATGGTGTGGGAAGGTATGGATACGACCCCATATTCAGGGTGCCGGGCACGGCTGGTGACACGGTGACATTCTACGTGGACGGCATCGAGGCAGAGGAGCATGCTACCTGGCAGTCGGGCAAGGTGCAAAAACTTAACCTGACAATTGATGAAGAGCCAGAACCGCCGGTGCAATATACGTTAACCATCTCCAGCACCACGGGAGGCTCTGTAACCACCCCTGGCGAAGGGGTGTACACCTATTACGCCGCAACGGTGGTCGACCTCCTGGCGGAAGCTGAGGCAGACTATCAGTTTGCCAAGTGGACTGCCTCGGCGGGCACATTCGGTGACGCGAATGACGCCGAGACAACCTTTACCATGCCGGCTCAAGATGTGACCATCACCGCCCACTTCGGCGTGGTCTACGAACTCGCCATGGCAGCAGACCCTCCCACCTATGGGGAGGCGATTGACGTGGCTGAAATAGGTGCTTACCCAGCAGGCGCCGAAGTTAGCATAGAAGCGGTAGCCAAAACTGGCTACGGCTTTGTCACCTGGACAGCGCTAGTGGGTGATTTTGGTGATGCGACTGCCGTGGAGACCACCTTCACAATGCCGGATCAAGATGTAATTGTCACCGCTCACTTCGGCGTGACTCACGACCTCGCCATGGAAGCAGCCCCTCCCGCCTATGGGGAGGCGATTGATGTGGGTGATAAAGGTGCTTACGCAGAAGGCGCAACAGTCAGGATAGAGGCGGAACCCGCAGCGAGCTACGGCTTTGTCAACTGGACGGCAGATCCGACGGTCACATTCGATGATGCGCCTGCAGAGGAGACAACTTTCATAATGCTGGATCAGGCTGTAACTATCACCGCCCACTTCGGCGAGGCCTACGAACTCACCATGATAGCAGACCCTATCGGTGGTGGTGATGTAATTGATGTGGCTGCTAGAGGTGCTTATGCAGAAGGCGCAACAGTCAGGATAAGGGCGGTAGCCAACCCGGGCTACGTCTTTGGCAACTGGACGGCAAGTCCGACGGTCACATTTGGTAACGCGACTGCCGCCGAGACCACCTTCATAATGCTGGATCAAGCTGTAACTGTCACTGCCTACTTCGAGGATGTGTCACCGCCTCCTAATGTTCCGACAGTTACCACAGAAGCCGCCACTGATATTTCCTCCTACTCAGGCACCGTGCACATGAGCTACACTGTGGGGGGCTTCAGTTCGGTGGAAGTGCGTTTTGCCTGCAAGAGGTCCACTGATCCGGCCTGGTTTTATACTGTTTGGGTGTCTAGAACAGCAGATGGCAACTATACTGAGGTGCTCCCCGGGCTCGTTTCGCAGACGGAGTATCAGTTCAAAGCCCAGCTTAAGTATGAAGAACCTCCGATTGACGGTGCTACCAGTCGATTCACCACAGCCGGAGGGGCCAGCACAGGTTTAGGTGATTTATTAGGTTATTTTGGTTGTTTTATTGCTACCGCAGCCTACGGAACTCCCACCGCCGAACAGATCAATGTGTTGCGAGAGTTCCGGGATGTCGTGTTGCTGAAAAGCACCGTGGGCTCCCAATTTGTTGTCCTGTACTACCAGCTTAGTCCTCCCGTAGCGGATTTCATAGCTGGAAATGAGTTTTTGAGGACCCTGGTCAGGGAGCTCCTGGTTGATCCCGTGGTCTGGGTGGTTGGAGCTACGGGAGATATGTGGCGAAACTAGGGTTTATATCCTCCCCGACGGAGGACGGCGAAGTCTGGCAAATGGCCGGTGTGATTGGATAATGAAAGAGCAGATAACTGGAAATGGCTTGAGAGGACGAAGGGCCGCAAGGCTGATGGCAGCCCTGGCGCTCCTGCTGGCTCTGGTGCTGCTGGCGGGGGGCGTCTCGCCCGCCTACGCCAACGATATTGAGCCACCGCCGCAACTTCCCCACTACTTCACTGGCACGGTGAGCACCCTGAAGGGGCCCGTGCCCGAAGGGACAGTGGTGGAGGCTTTGCTGGACGGCGTCAAAAACGCCGAGACGACCGTGGACGAGGAGAGCAGATACGAATTGCTGGTGACGGGCGAGCTTGGTGACGATGGCAAGATAGTCAGTTTCAAAGTTGCCGGCGTCCAGGCAAATGAGACAGCCGCCTGGGTATCCGGCGCATTAGACTACGACTTCGACCTGACAATTGCTGCACTCCCAAGTGGGTCCCCATTCCCATTCTCATTGCCGTGCTTCATCGCCACCGCAGCCTACGGAACTCCCACCGCTGAACAGATCGATGTGTTGCGAGAGTTCCGGGATGTCGTGTTGCTGGTAAGCACCGCAGGCTCTCAATTTGTTGCCCTGTACTACCGGATCAGCCCTCCCATAGCGGATTTCATAGCAAGAAGTGACCTTTTGAGGACTCTTGTCAGGGAGCTCCTGGTTGACCCCGTTGTTTGGATTGTTGAAGCTACAGGGGACATATGGCGGAATTAGGGAATTTCAGAAAGTTACCGCCGAATTAAGTATCTAGAGGTACCTCTCCAGAGTCAAAACCTCTAAGGATAACCCTGCAATAGAGCAGTTCAACGAGACCTTAGAGTATGAAGGGCTTTGCAACTTTAATCTGTCTTTGGACCTGAAGAGCTAAATCCCCGGCTAACCGAACGGTTTGTTGACTATAATTTCAACCGTCCACACCAATCTCCTGGCTATCATGCCCTCGTAGAGTATATTCAAAAGGAACTTGCTAAATCATGCTGCCCAGTGTTACCCATGTGGTCAGCCAGCACAGATCCTGGACAAAGGCCCTCTCAGCTAGTATACTAAGTAGTAGGTATAAAGCACTACGACATGTTTTTCCCTGAGCTTTAGCGTCTGTGCTGCTTGGGGATTAAGGGACAAGAGTGACGAGAGTAGAGGGAAAGGAGGTGTTGTTTTTTGGGTGGTCACCGGGTAGCTAATGATGCAACCGACCAAAGAGGGCTGGTTTTTGTGTTTTATGAAACTGGTGATGCTTATGGAAGTGAAAGCTGTGTGCCAGACGGGCCGCGATGCCCCTGGTCGAGGCGGCGATAAGCCAACAGAAAACTGATGAAGGGGGGAAAAGTGAAAAGGACATTTAGTTTCTTGATTGCCTTGGCCTTGGTGCTGGGCTTGGGCGTGATCACAGGGTCGCCTGTGATGGCTCAGCCACCCAGTGCCGTATGGGTAGATGATGACTTCGACTCCGGTACACTTGGCTGGAACGTAACTCGCTTTTCCGTAATCCAAGACGGTGTTGCTGCTGTTGCCAGTGGGGGTACTGTGCACGTGGCGGCCGGGACATATGATGAGCAGGTGGTGATAAACAAAAGGCTGACGCTACAGGGTGCCGGCGTCACCACCGTTATTAAGCCTTCGGCAGCCAATCTCACCCAAGTGTTCACTGGCTTGTTATGGTCTGGCGGTACGAAGAATGTCGCTGGTATTATCGTTGCTAATGTTCCCAGCGGCAGCAGTGTAACTATAAAGAATCTTAAAGTGGACGAAAGCCTTGTTACTACCAAGCCGGCGGGAGCGGATTACCTTGCCGGAATCTTCTACCGCGAGACCGGCGGGTTAGTTGACATGGTCACCGTTGCTGGAACTGGCGCCTGGAGTAGTTCGGACAGGGCTTACGGTATCTACCTCTCGGCGGGCACCAATACTGTCTCCGTGGAAATAACAGGTTCCAGAATTACCAACGTTGATACAAACGGCATAGAGGTGATGGGGAACAAGCTTACTGCTGATATCAATCACAACAAGATTACCGGGCGCGGGTCTGTCACCGATGAAGTGCAGAATGGCGTTAATGTCGGCAGGGACGCTGTAGCCACAGTGAATTACAACGCGATTAGCAACCTTATATACCAGCCGAAAACATCGTGGGCGGCGGGAATCATGTTTTACCATTACGTCTCACCGACGGGCAAGAGCGCTACAGCTAATAACAACACCTTGACCAACTGTCAGATAGGCATCACCTTTAATAACGCCGACGCCTCGGCGGAAGGCAACACGGTGTCTGGAGGAACGGTGGGGCTGATTGGCATATATGCCCAGCCCGACGCTGCAGACGACTGGACGGCCTCGTTTGTGGCCAATACGGTGAGCGGCATAAGGGACGCGGGTAATTATGAGAATGCGGCGATTGGTGCTAACTCCTATGATTCTGGCGCGACCCTTGAGGTTACCATTGAGGGTAATCACCTCGCAGGCGGTGGGGTAACAGATGCCGATGGCATCAGCATTGGAGTCGAAGGTGCAGACGGCAGTATAGTTGCCACCATTACTAACAACACCATCTCGGGGTGGGAGTATGGCATACGCCTAGATGGAGCCCTGGTTGACGCTGCTAGTAGCTACGCCAACAACAATAACATCTCGGGCAACGATGTCTTCGGCGTCTATAATGACGGCACCGGTACTCTTAACGCCACCTGCAACTGGTGGGGCGATGCCAGCGGGCCACACCACCCAACAGCTAACCCCGACGGCAAGGGCGACGACGTCAGTGATAAAGTTGTTTTCACGCCCTGGGTGGTTGTTCCCACGGTTACCACACAACCCGCCACCGGGGTCCGTGTGTACTCGGCCACCCTGAATCTGGACTACACTGTGGGGAGCTGCTACGGCCCCGCACAAGTACGGTTCGCCTTTAAGAAGTCCGCCGGCACGGAGTGGACTTATACTGACTGGGTGCCTAAAACAGCAGATGGCACCCATGCCCAGACGCTTACTGAGCTTGACTCCAACACCGGGTATCAGTTCAAAGCGCAGCTTGAGTATAACGAAACTCTGATTGAGGGTAATACACTCACCTTCGTCACGTCCGAAGTACCCACCGTGACCACACAAGCGGCCACTAACATCACTTCCTACTCAGCCATCGTGAACATGAGCTACACTGCAGGGAGCCTCAGCTCGGTGGAAGTGCGTTTTGCCTGCAAGAGGGCCGGTGACCAGGCCTCGTTTTATACTGCTTGGGTGTCCACAGCAGGAGATGGCACGTATACTGAGGAGGTCACAGGGCTCGCTTCGAAGACGAAGTATGAGTTCAAAGCCCAGCTTAGGTATGACGGCACTGTGATTGAAGGTGCGACCCAGCAATTCACCACTGCCCCAGGGGCCAGCATAGGTTTTTATGATCTATTTTGTTTTATTGCTACCGCAGCCTACGGAACTCCCACCGCTGAACAGATTGATGTGTTACGAGAGTTCCGGGATGTCGTGTTGCTGAAAAGCACCGCGGGTTCTCACTTTGTTGCACTGTACTACCGGCTTAGCCCTCCCATCGCGGATTTCATAGCAAGAAGTGACCTTTCGAGGACTCTTGTCAGGGAGCTGCTGGTTGACCCCATTGTCTGGATTGTTGAAGCTACAGGGGACATATGGCGGAATTAGGGAGGGTGTGTTGACGAGTCCGGTGACTTTGATGATTGCCAGGCAACGAAGATGAAGACTATATGTGAATGACCAAAATCCAAAACAAAATGAGTTTTGGTACTTAAATCTGGAATTTTGGATTTCTTCAGGGTTTAGAAATTAGGATTTCTCAGTTTCGGGCGGAATCTCCTCCACTAAACCAGCTTGTTGCAGTGCTTCCATAAGGCCGGCAGCTCTAGGGTAGCCAATACGAAGACGGCGCTGTAAGAAAGAAGTGGAGACATGCTTGTATTCTTGTGTCAGGCGCTTTGCTTCTTCTAAAAGAGGGTCGGGAGGAGCAGTTATCTGGGCACCTAAGGGGCGCTCAGCCACCTCATCAAAGTCAACAGAGCTCACCGCAATCTGCCGCTGGTTTCCCCAGAAATACACCAGTCTTTCAATCTCAGCATCAGAGATAAAGCTTCCTTGAAGACGTTTAGGCTTGCTAGCTTCAGTAGGCATGTAGAGCATATCCCCTCTACCCAGCAATTTCTCAGCACCTACCATGTCAAGTATAGTCCTGGAATCTACCTGAGAAGTAACAGCGAAACTAATACGAGTGGGAAAGTTAGCTTTGATAAGCCCGGTAACTACATCTACCGAAGGGCGTTGTGTAGCCACAACAAGATGAATGCCTGTAGCCCGAGCTAGTTGAGCTAATCGGCAAAGGGCATGTTCTACTTCATCGGAAGCTGTCATCATTAAATCAGCCAGCTCGTCAATGAGGAGCACTAAATATGGCAATCCTTCTCCAGGTACGCGATCTCTGTTATAACCTTCAATATTTCGTGCTCCCGCCTTGGCAAACTGACGATATCGATTGTCCATCTCCTGACTAAGCCATCTTAAAGCCTTTATCGCCTTATCAGTATCCACAATCACGGGGGCGAGCAGATGGGGCACTCCATTGAAAGTCACTAACTCCACCCTCTTGGGGTCAATCATGATTAACCGAACGTCGTCGGGGCTGTTGTGTAAAAGCAAGCAACAAATAACAGAATTAAGACAAACAGTCTTACCACTCCCAGTAGCTCCAGCGATAAGCAAATGGGGCATCCTGGTCAGGTCGCCTGCCATCGCCTCACCACCAGCACCCTTGCCCAGAGCAATAGCTACCTTGGAGCGGGCTTTAATCTTCTGAAAAGCAGCGCTCTCTATCGCACTTCGCAGGGCAACTGAGCCAAACACAGTGTTAGGAACTTCGACGCCAACCACCGGTGCCCCGGGCACGGGAGCTTCAATCCTGATGCTGGGAGCGGCTAAGGCTAGAGCCAGATCATTGGCCAAAGAGGTAATACGATCTACCCTGACCCTGGTTCTGGATACTTCTTCCACCCTTGTTTCATAGCTACCGTTCCTCCCCCTTTCTCTTACTTCCTTGTATTTTCTGTCCCAACCAGGCTCAACACCAAACTGTGTCACGGTAGGGCCTATGTTTATCTGCACAACCTTGGCTTCTACCCCATAGCTCGATAGAGCTTCCTCAATCAATCGGGCTCGTTGGTCAATGGCATCTCTATCTAACTTCATTTCAGCCGGCTTATCCAAGATATCAATCGGTGGAAGATGCCATCCTCCTGGGGTGAGAATTGGTTCGTGTTCTGATTGCCACACGGGAGGAGAAGGACGTAGAGCAGGCTTTGCCTCCACTTCATCAACTGCCCCTGCTTCAGGGGAAATAGCTTCGAGAGAGATAGCTTCAGCAGGAGCTCGCCGTGGAAAGATGACCCCGGGAAGGCGTCGGAAAACTTTGGTCAAGAGACGCCAGCCATTCTTAGCAGCGCTCCAAAACTTCCCGGGGATGATAAAAATAATGCCCAGAAGGACAAGTCCAGCTACTCTAAGTCCTCCTACAATATTAGAGGCACCTATTATGCTTTGCCCAAATCTGCCTCCCAAGGCGAAAAAGGAAAGGATTCCCCATACAGCAAAAGCCAGGCTAATGCCCCCGAGAACCCAATTCCACCTCTGTTTCACAACAGAGAACTGCCGCCGCCATGCTATCCAGACCAGCGAGCCCAAAGCGACGGCTATTATTATTAATCCATAACCAAACAGTGTGAGTATGTCGTCCCATAACACATACAGCAAGACTACTATTACGACAATTAGGATAAGCCTTCGTACCACTGGTGAAGCGATGAAGCTAAAGAACCGCTTCCATGCTGGCCGGCTTTCTTTTGCCTTCCGCCCCGGCTTAGACCCACTTCTTGCTTTAGACACGGAGTTATGCCCCTAGCTCGTCGGCTTCCTCTTACAGAAATCCGAAATTCTAATATCTAAATCCTAAACAAATCCCAAATCCTAATTTCAAAATTCAAAACCTTCATGTTTTGACCGTTTGGATTTTGATGAGAAGAATTAGTTTTTTCCTTTCCTTTGCTTAGTATTTCGTATTTAGTGCTTAGGATTTTCTTTTTACCTCCACAACCACAGGAATGATGACAGGACGACGATGAATTTGTTCATAAAAGAATCTGCTCAGGGAATCCTTTACTTTGGCATCAACGAAGTTTGGTTCAACCAAGCGTCTTCTAGGAGTGAATGTGTTTCCTTTCTCTAAAGCAGCTAGCACCACATCTCGGCTTTTCTCAATCAATTTCTGTTCCTCTCCAGCATCAACAAAGCCTCGCGTTATAATGCGTGGCCTCTCAGCTAGTTTACCACTTTCAGCATCAATAGCAATGGTCACCACAACGACACCGTCTCGCGAAAGTAATTTGCGGTCCCGAAGCACACCGCCATCCAACTCGCCTGTTATCAGGCCGCTCACATAGCTAACTCCGACACGGGTTCTATCAACCACCTTTCCTGAATCTTGCCCGAGCTCAAGCACATCCCCGTTCTCAAGGACAAAAATGTTATCTTTGGGTATACCCATACTTCGAGCTAAGCCGGCATGCAAGCTTAAATGGCGATACTCACCATGAACAGGAACAAAGAATTTAGGCTTAACCAAATTAAGCAAAAGTTTCAACTCCTCTTGACTAGCATGCCCGTGGACATGAACTTGAGCCAGCTTGTCATAAATTACATTGGCACCTTGACGGAAAAGGCTGTCTGTAGTCTTACTAACCAACATCTCATTGCCGGGAATAGGAGTTGCTGAAATCACCACGGTGTCGCCAGGGATTATCTGAACTCGACTACTGGGGTCGCGATTAGCCATGCGCACCAAGGCAGAGGTGGGCTCACCTTGACTTCCCGTGCTCAACACGATAACTCGATTGTGAGGCAAGGTCTTAAGTTCGTCCAAGCGACAAATAATGCCGGGGGGAGCAGTAAGATAACCCGTTTTCAATGCCATGCTCGCTATTTCCTTCATGCTCCGCCCGATGATAAATACACGGCGACCCTGTTTAACGGCAACATCAAACACTTGCTGTACGCGAGATATAAGAGAAGCGAATGTAGTTACGATTACCCTCCCCTTTGCCTCGCTTACAATCCGATCTAAAGTATCGCTAACCACCCTCTCAGAAGGAGTATATCCAGGAAGCTCGGCATAGGTGGAGTCAGAAAGAAGGAGCAAAACACCCTTTGCCCCTAGCGAAGCTAATTGGTTAAAGTTAGTAGCCTCGCTAATGACCGGGGTATAATCAATCTTAAAATCACCACTGTGAACTACAATTCCCAGGGGAGTGTGAATTATCAGCCCTACACAATCAGGAATACTATGGCAAACAGGGAAAAACTCTATGGTGAAATTACCTAGTGTAACCCTGCTCCCCGGGCTAACTAAATTCAATTTTGCGTCAGTTTTCACCCCTCGCTGCTTGAGTTCCAGGAGAATCAGCTCTCGAGTGAACCTGGTAGCATAAATGGGAGGGGCGAGCCGAGGTAAAATGTAAGGCAGCGCCCCAATGTGGTCTTCGTGCCCGTGAGTAATCACTATCCCCCTTACATTTTTCTGTCTCGCCAAAAGATAGCTAATATCTGGGATAAGCAAGTCAACTCCCAGCATCTCCTCGCTGGGGAACATGAGTCCGGCATCAATGACAACGATATCGTTGTCATATTCCAGTGCCATCATGTTCTTACCAATTTCACCCAATCCGCCTAGAGGGATGACTCTTAATTTATGTGTTGGCATGGTTTTTTCCTCTTCTTTCATTCAGGACATGGTTCTAAAACAAGCTTAATTGTTGAGATTCAACTGCATCTTGAGGCAGGTCTTTACCCTGGGCTAATATCTGCGGAATCCTGAGCATATCCGTTTCGATAGTCCGTCGTAGAGAGCCTTGATGGAGAGCTGCTGCAGGATGATACATGGGGTAATAAATGACGTCCCCTGACTTTCGCGGCTTTCCATGAATCTTTCCTATGCTCTCATTGGGAAAATACCGCGCTAGAGAGTAACGTCCCAAAGTAATAATCATCTGGGGCTGAATTATCTCTATCTGACGGTCTAGCCATTTGCGGCAACTTTGTATCTCCGCTGGTAGTGGGTCACGGTTTTGGGGCGGACGACACTTAATCACATTAGCGATATAAACTTCTTCCCGCCGTAAACCAATTGAGGCCAACAGTTGGTCCAAAAACTGCCCTGCTGGCCCGACGAAAGGGCGCCCTTGCTGGTCTTCGTGCCAGCCTGGAGCTTCACCGATAAAAAGTAAATCCGCGTCCTCAGCCCCCTCACCAGGTACCACTTTAGTGCGAGACTTAGCTAGCTCACAATCCCGACAAGCTACAATTTCCTCACAAAGTTGTGCTAAAGCTGACATCTAATTCGATGGTAGCATATCTACCTTTGTCGGTCAATGTGGGCTCTTCCTAGACCAGGATTGCTCGACTTATTCACTCTTCCTCTTCATCCTGCTCCCAAATAGGCTCGGTGAATTGGTCAATAAATTCAGCTGTAACTCTCTTTGCTATTCTATCCATCTCCTCATCCACTCGCTCGGCCAGATGACCAAGCTCGGTCAAGTCAAGTGTAATTCCTAACATTTTAGTCAAGATACCAAGCACAGCCAGGGAGGCTTTGGGATTTGCTATTTGCGTGGCATACGCTGGCACTTCGCCCAGCAAGCAAATGCCTTCCATTCCCCTTTCTTTAGCCATTCCCAATATCAATCCGTTCAAACCAGCGATGTGAAGATTACTTCTAAGAATCACGTTGTGTTTGCTTAACTCTTCAACTAAATTGGAGGCTGTAGCTGCTCCCCAAACCTTCATCTCTTCACTATGGTGGATACGTGTTACCGCAGCAGCACAACTATATACCCTTGACACTTTAAGCCTTTGCGCTACATCCAAAACACAGTTAACCAGCTCATACCCTTTGAAAGCAGGCTGCTCTTCCCCAATAAAAATCACCAAACCTTTACCGGCCTTGGGATACTGCCAATAATAAAACTTGCTCTCGGGAAAACGAGGGCTTTCAACCACGTTCTCTTTGACTGTGACACCCACTGGTTCAAAGAAGTTGATAGGTTCAATCTCCCCTATTTCTACAGCATTTAGCTTCTCCACAAGATATTTCGCCGCAGTGAGGGAAACGTCGCCAATGCCCGGCCAGGAGGCAAGCATGGAACAACTCCTAGGGCGTGGTTGCTTATGAAGCTTTATTACATCTTTCGTATCCATCTTAGCTCCCCTTGGTCGTCACCGATATACCAGCGCAATATAAAGGAGGAGTTTGCAAAATCCCGCCCACCCATCTTGCTTCCTGCCCTATTCCAAGAAGCTCTTTTAATACTTGATATACGTTACCGGCAATCATAGTATTCTTCACTCTCCCCACTATCTCACCACTCTCTACCTTGTATCCCAGCAAAATGTTGCCACCAAAGTCACCACCCAGAAGATTACCCTGCTCAGCACCGATGACTTCCTCTACAATTAATCCTTCTTTCATATCTTTCACCATCGCCTGGAAAGAAATATCTCCTTTCCCTAAAATAAGAGAGCTTATAGCTGGGCTGGGAAAACCGCCACCTACTCGCCTGCCGTTACCCGTACTATGCGTGCCAGTTAAAGCTGCCGTTTGTAAATCATAAAGGAAATTCGCCACCACTCCATTTGTAACAAGCGGTAAACGCTGGCCGGGCACCCCCTCGTCATCAAAAGGATAACTCCCCACACCGTAAGCTACGGTAGCATCATCCCACAAGCTCAGGTTTTTGTCAAAAACCTGCTCCCCCAGTTTATCTTTTAAAGGCGAAGCCCCCTCGAGGACTGTTTTGCCGTTAAACGCCAGCACTAGAGGGCTCAGCAAAGCATTAGCTACTCCATGAGGTGTAAAAATTATCGGCAGTAGTTTGGTGGGTACAGTAGCTTTTTTCTTCGCCATTTCCAGTTGCCATATCACATTATCAGCCAGGTCATCAATCCCGACAAAATCGGGACGACATGAGCTTTCACTATCACCTATCCAAAGTATATCTGTATCCCGAACAAGAATGCCTTCCAGGCTAAGGCTAAAAAAGCTCCTGTCATATCCTCCCTCACCACCCTGAGAATTAATTAAGGAGATGGAGCTTGTCCCCCTAGTTACCTGAACATCGCAAAGGATATCGGGTGTATGCCCCTTAACCTTGGCTATAAGCTCCTTCCCGATCTCAATCATCCTCTCCATAGCTATTTCTTCTACTTTAGGGTCGAAGATGTGCACTTCCGAATAGTCTTGGGAGGAAGGAAATTGAAAATTGGACGGACCGCCAAATTTAGAGGTCTCCACAGCCATGTCAACCAAAGCTTCCCAACCGCCTCCTCCACTAGCAATAGCAAAGCCAATTTTACCTTCCCTGAAAATTCGTAAGGCATTGCTGCTGCTTTCCCTGGTCTGGACTTGTTTTAGTTCATTAGCTTCAAACTGTATCGTCGTTGCCCGAACAGAAGCCAAAAAAACCTCAGCTTGCTCAGCCACCTTCCGGGCAGAGCGGAGAACCTCTATAAGATGTTCCATCTTAAATTCTAATCCCTAATATCTAAACAACATCAAAACTCAAAGATAAAAAATCAAAATTACAATTTAAAATGCAAAAACAATTCACTTTCTTCCTTTCAGTGTCAATATACTGGTGGCAAGGATATTCGCAATCTCCGTGGCTTCTCTCAGAAGTCTATTAACACTCTCCTTGTCACCTCTACCGGAATCTCTGAGCAGTCCCAACCAAAACTTGCATTCGTTTGCGGACTTCAGGGCGTGAGTAAAGAAATTGGTATAATCCTTCCGTGAGGAAGCCGCCTGAGCCTCAATCACATTAGCGCCAATACTAGTAGTGCTTCTTAAAAGCTGGTCAGTGACAATCCTCGAAGTTTGTTCTACTGGCAATCGGTCTACGAATCCTATTACTTCCAATGCGAATCTGTAAACACGAGCCTGAAATTCATCTTTAAATTTTGCCTTGTCACTTTGCATTTTTATTTTTGCTCTTTTATTATCTCAAGCGGTGGCATTCGTTTCGGATTTCGGGTTTAGGATTTAGTATTTATTAATTATCTTCCTCCTACCACGCAATGACGAATCCTGATATGTGGGCTTCCATCAGAAACAGGCAACGGATATTGCTCCCCTTTACCACAGCCACCACCCTGATTCATCTCCAGGTCATCGCCTATGGCATCTATATTTTGCAAGGTAGTAAAAACATTACCCGTCAGCACAATAGGGCGCAATAGCTCTGCTAATCTCCCCCGGCGAATCATGTAAGCTTCTCCAGCGGAAAAGGTAAACATCTCCAAGCTAGTCGTCCCGCCGTACCAATCCTTAACATAGACGCCTTCTTTAATGTCCCCAAGCATTTCCTCGAACGAAGCGCTACCTGGCTCAATAAAGGTATTGCTCATTCGCACTATGGGGGGAAAGAGATAATTAATGGCTCGAGCATTCCCCGTAGCCTTTTCTCCCATCTTAGCCGCTGTTTCCCGGGAATGAAGCCTGCCCTCCAGAATGCCCTCTCGGATAAGATAGGTTTTCTTTGCCGGCGTACCTTCATCGTCGTATTTATAACTTCCCCGCAAATTAAGGATTGTAGGGTCATCAATGATATTGAGATGCTTGCCGCCAAATCTCTTTCCCAGGACCATGATTTGCCGCAGGTTCTCATTTTGATATACAAAATCCGACTCGGATAAATGCCCGAAGGCTTCATGAGCAAAGACTCCCGCCAGAATAGGGTCCAAAATTACGGTATATTCTCCACCTTTTACCTGAGGGGCAGAAAGAAGGGCAACAGCACGCCTCGCTATCTCCCTGGCCTGCTCATGTAGCCCCTCCACGGCAGAAAACTCACCATTGCTGCCCAGGCTTAGTCCAGTTTGTTGAATCTCGTTATCTTCACGAGCTATGGCTGTCAATCGTGCAGTAAGGTCAGTTTTAGCTTGCTCTATATAACTACCTTCGGAATTAACGAAGGTAGTCCTTCGCTTCACATCATGATAATTAATTCGTGTGCTCTGAATTTTTGGGCTACTTAACAAAATATCATTATAGCTATCTAAAAGCTCTTCCTTGGTTGCCAGTGGTATGGTTGTGGCATCCTGCTTCAATTGTGGCACTACCGTATCCGCTACTGGCTCCGCAGGGAAAAGCTTAAATGGTTCCCTGCTGGCTAACCTTGCCTCCTCCACCGCAAGAGCCACTTTCTCCTTCAACCCATCCAAGCGATTAAAGCTGACGAATCCCCAACTGCCCTGGACTAAAGCACGAATATTGCCACCGGAATTACGAGTCTTGCTTATCTCCTCCAGTCTCTCCCCCCTGTAGACAATGTTGGTAGCCTGGCTCTCCTCAAAATGGATTTCAATATAGTCGGCACCATGGCCTTTCAAAGCATCAGCAATCAGGTCCCGCATGCCTCCATTGTAGCTCTTGACACGAATAAAGGCAAAGATGTGTACTCGTTCATATGATTAGTGACACTTTTTTTGTCATTGCGAGGAGCGATAGTGACGAAGCAATCTCTAAGCGAGGTTCCTCAGTCCAACTATAGCAGGCTCCAGCTTTGCAATGAGATTGCCACGCCCCGACAAATCGGGGCTCGCAATGACACGGGAGGTTATTATCCAATGTTACAAACATATAAAGTGTCACCCATCTAGCTGAACTAGAGCAAGATGCCGTGCTCATCTACACGATTATTGCGAGTGAAGCGTCGCAATCCGACGAAGTCGTTGCCAGGGCTAAGCTGCGCAATGACCTTCTAGTATAGTAGAATGTTGACCGAGCTTTAATTTATACTCATCTCCTGATATTATCTAGGTTACGGTAATGAAATTCATCGATAAACTGCTTAATATCAGCCGAAAGAACAAAAGCTGGCTTTGCATTGGACTTGACCCCGACCCGGAGCTTATGCCCGGGGTAGACGTTTTACAATTCAACAAAGCCATTATCGAGGCCACCCGCGACCTGGTCTGTGCCTATAAGCCCAATCTAGCTTTCTATGAAGCCTTAGGGACCGAAGGGCTTACTATCCTGGAGAAGACCGTTAAATATATACCTGGTGATATTCCAGTAATCGGCGATGCCAAGCGCGGCGACATCGGTAACACTGCCAAGGCTTATGCTAAGGCTCTCTTTTCGGTTCTGGGCTTCGATGCCGCTACCGTCAATCCCTACCTTGGCTACGACTCCATAGAGCCCTTTATTAACCACCAAGACAAAGGGGTATTTATCTTATGCCGAACCTCAAACCGGGGAGCCACAGATTTCCAGGACCTTCACACCAATGGCCTACCGCTATACGAAGCAGTGGCGCAAAAAGCCAAAGAATGGAATATTTATGGTAACATCGGCCTGGTAGTCGGGGCTACCTATCCCGATGAATTAAAGAAAGTCCGCTCAATTTGCCCCGAAATGCCTTTGCTTATCCCGGGCATCGGCGCTCAGGGAGGGGACCTGGCTTTAGCAGTTGGCTACGGAGTGGATGCCCGAGGCGAGAAGGCGATTATCAATGTGTCGAGGCAAATTCTTTATGCTTCCAAGGAAAAGAATTTTGCCCAGGCGGCTAGAAACATGGCTGAAAAAATCCGCAAGCAAATCAATGACTACAGAAATAAAGCTCGGTGACATAGTCCGGCTGCGCAAAGCGCACCCCTGCGGCAGCTATGAGTGGGAAGTGGTGAGGGTGGGCGCCGACATCGGCCTTGAATGCCTCAAATGCCAGAGAAGGGTGCTTTTGGAGAGAGACGTTTTTAGGAGAAGGCTGAAAGAATTTGTCTCCAAAAGTGACTAACTAACCAGCTTTGCGACAATGAAAAGCACCCCGCAATGGTTTGCGTCGTGAGGTAACAAACCAGGGTTTTGTGCAAACGTTGCTTGCATCATTCGCCCCAGAGTTGCTAGACAAAAGATCTACTCATGGGCAGAGCTAGATAGGGAAAAAGTCACGCTCAACTAAATGCTTTCCGTTCAAGGGAGGCCGATTCTCATATGAAATCCTCTGGAAGCCTACAGCCGAAATCGGCGGCCCCACCAGTAGTATCCAATTGCGGCAATCAATGCTATCGAGGCGATGGGTGCCCATACCAGTTTGAGGTCGGAAGGGAACGCATCAAGCAGTATTCCTCCAAGTAAAGGACCCACTGCCATACCTATGGTTTGGCTTAACCCGAAAAGTCCCATATATCGTCCCCTCTGATCTTCTGGAGAGAGTCCCCCTATCACTGAGAGTGAAACCGGAGCATGTATAATCTCACCTCCTGTAATTACTGCCATAGCTACAAGCGCCCATCCAAACTGTGTAATCCAACCTAAGGACAGATAGCCAAACGCGTAAAGCAAACTTCCAAGTATGAGAGCTCGGAATTTCGCTATCCGCTTGAGGGCAAGAGTCATCGGGTATTGAAAGAAAATCACAATCAAGCCATTTAAAGTGAGCAATAGACCAAATTGGGCTTTAGAGAAGCCAACCATATCCACAGCAAAGATGGATAAAGTACTGATCATTTGCCCCATAACTATGAACAGCAGGATACTTATCACCGCGAAGGCCAGGAAGGGTCGGTCGTTAGCAATGGTAAGCATGCTACGAAAGCCTGCCCCTTTACTCATTCCATGTGAAGACTCGCGGATGAAAAAGAAAATAATGAGGGAAACGATGCCACAGGTTAAAGGCGCAATCCCAAAGAGCCAGCCATAGGGCAAAAAAGTGGCCAAATATCCCCCTATGGCAGGACCAGCAGCCCAGCCCATGTTAGCTCCTATGCGAAGTATTCCATATGCTTCTGTCAGCCTTTCTTTCGAGGTAAAGTCTGCCACCATGGCTGACAGGACAGGACGTGTAGTAGTGAGTATTGAGCGACCAGCAATGTAGATAATTGCAATGACCCACACTGGAGCTGAAAGCCCAATAAGAACAGCTAGTCCTGAAAACGAGAATACACTTACTAGAGTAGCTATAAGTAGAATCGGACGCCGACCAAATCTGTCTGAAAGCACTCCTCCAAGTGCCTGGCTGATGGCTGAGCAAAGCCCGGCAACCAGTAGGATCATTCCGACCTGAATCATGGAAAGACCTCTATCCTGATAAAGATGTAAACTTAGAAACGGTATACAAATGGAGAAACCGATTGCTATGAAAAACTGAGTAACAGTCACTACCCATAGCTCAGGCTCAAATCGGTGAAAGACATTTCGTAATTGGCTGTTAGCTTTTCCTGACAATTTTTCCATGGCTCACGTTAAACACATGATTATAACCTTTTTAGGTCCGTTTGCCTTCTAGTCTAACTAAGAGTCCTTGCTGTAGGCTCAGCCTATAAAGGACTTGTTGTGCGTTAACTAATATAACAATCAGTTCCAACCCTTTGTTGCCTCAAAACGGGTAGCCAGGTTAGTTCAAGCTCTTAGTAGCAACGCTAACCGCTAGTAATGCAATAGTGCTGGTCGGCATTTGACGCAGTGCTCCTCAACATCAAAAGTATTTCATTCGGAGGCTGCGCAAAGCGCACGCTTGCGGCAGCTATGAGTGGGCAGTGGTGAAGGTGGGCGCCGACATTGGCCTCAAATGCCTCAAATGCCAGAGAAGGGTGCTTTTGGAGAGAGGGGTGTTTGAGAGAAGGGTGAAAGAATTTGTCTCCAGAAGTGACTAACTAACCAGCCTCGCGACAATAAAAAGCACCTTGTTATGGTTTGTGTATTGAGGTAACAAAACGATGAAATGTGACGTCACTAACTGGCTGTTTATTCGTTTTGGATTAGTTATGATGGGAGTGACTACCAAATTGAGTAACAACCAATCATCGTTAAGTGGCTGCTCTCCCCTGCATTTTCTGCCTGTTCTGAAAATCTTGCACCTTATTGATTGTCTCTTGGAGCTTCACCATTGTATGGAATGGGAATTCAATCACGTGTAGTTTCTGCTGACCTCCGTGTTCTTCATAACGACCAATAAATGGCCTGCCATTTGGATGCTTATCCTGCGTTTCACGCATCAGCTTATCAATGATGTGCCAAGAGTCTATCGCCAACGAAATCTCGAAGGCAGACACAACGAGACTAATAAGTTGAATTTGTGATTGAAATCCATCGAGATAAGGAAGGAGTTCCATATTTCGGGGTTGGCTCTGCAAGTCGGACCTTACATTCCCCCATTTCTTATAGCTACTAATTAGGTTATCTCGGTCTATAGTGATTGAAACCTTAATAATAACCTCGCCCTTTTGGTCTGGATACTCGCTAATGTCAATTGAGCCGAGTGGTAGGCCACAATGCTGAACATAATCGCGAAGTTTGGAAAAGAACCTATAGGAGAAATTCCCATCGTAACAGGCAGCTGTGAGCTTCTTAAAGTCGTCGAGGAAAGAATGACCCTGTCGCTGCAATCTTATGTATCTAGTAGTGAGGTGGTCAATAAATGTTTTGAAGCTAGATAAATAGTTTAGGAGAAAACGATTCATTTCTTGAAAAGCTTCTTCCATGTATTCGTGGTCTCTATGGCGATTCAGTGGAAAATCATCTTTTATAGCGACATGATACGAGAGAATTGTCTGGTAATTCTTATCACAAATCTCATACAAGGTACAGCAATTACCGAAATCACCCAATTTCTTCATTGATATATATATAATATCCATATCGGCAGAAGTGATAGGGCGAATAAGCTTAAATTCGTGGTGTTTTGGCTCAGGTTTCAAGTGACACCCAAGCATATATTCATTCGTATTCATTATTAGCCACCCTATCTGTTAAAAGCTGAAATAGCTTAGAGTTTATTCCTTGTCTGGAATATCCGTGACAATAAAATTTACGAGCACATCCCCACCATGATAGCTAGTGTGTTTACTTTTGACCATAAACCCCCTTTTCTCGCCCTCAATATTTAGTAAAACTGTTTCGTATATTTCTGGAATTCGAAGTTTCCCATCAGGACCCAATACCTGCTCGTCCCGTAAGGAACCAATTGTTCTTAAACCGCTTTCGTCTTCGTATTGAAATTGGAATATATAACCCATAATTCCACCCCCTCAAGCCAGTTTTGTTAACTAGTTTAATCCCTTATTCTCATTTCCTTCAATATTACCCCTGATTTTACACCTGAAGAAGACGCGTATACTGTGGTGCAAGAAGAAACCACTTTATCAAGATTGTTTAGCCCAGGTCATGATAGCTTGTTTTACTACCTAATCAAACGAAGTGACGATTAGTGCAATACGTTAGAACGGCACCGGTTGTTTGTGGAGCCTTCTCAAATCATTTCTGAATATTATCAAATTCTGCAGCGTGCTGGCGAGCAAGATTGATTAAATCTCGTAAATGTTCCCCAATACCTTTATAGGAACTATTAAGTTGATCAACAACCTGCTCAAACAATTTCTCCTGACCACTAGCCTCTATCTGGATATGAAATGCCATCATCAAGCAAGCCTTACTTAATCGGTTAATCATGTTATCTTCTGGACTAACCCCGGCAATAGCAATACCTACAGCGTATAGGCTTACAGCTTCTTCGAATTCGCTACGCTTAAGAAACCAGCGAGCAGCCCTCATCAGTGCTTCCGAAGCAAACTCCGTCTCAAGAATTTGTTGAGCAACGTCGACCAGCCGTTGGGCTTCGTGCTCAATATTAATCTTCTCTCCTCCTGCTGCTAGACTTTCTACCAATCCGGCAAGGTCTTCGAGGAATTGTCGATTAGCTTGTTCGGTTGGCCTTAACTGAGCAGCTTCTTCATATAATTTTGAAGCAGTCTTAAATCGCCCTCGTGCAAAAGCAATTCCAGCTAGTCCGCCGATAGCCGATGCCTCAGTCGAAGGTTGTCTAATAGCACGTGCCATATCTCTCGCCAGACGGAAGGTAGATTGAGCATCTTCCCATTGCTTGGCATCAGAAAACGCGATTCCCAGATTGGCCAAGGATTCCGCTTCAGACTCATGGTCGGCCAATTTACGTGAAAGTAGAACAGCCTTTTTTAGCTTGGATATCGCCTCTCGTGTACTACCCTTTCGGCGAGTTGTCTCACCCCAATTTAATAATGTCTTAAGCCGCATTGCGCGGTCATCGTATTTTTCTGCGAGATCCATACATGATTTGAAGTCACTAATCGCGTTCTTATAACGACCGAAGTCAGAATAGGCAATAGCACGATCATTCAAGGTATGGAATGCCATATGGTCGTCACCAATACTTCTGTAGATTTTGATTGCACGTGTATAGAAAGGAATTGAGAACTTTAAGCCGCCCGGCTTAGCAAGTACAGCGCCAGCGAGCGCTGCGTGCCATGCTAATGCTTCTAACTTATCCAATTTTTTCATGTGAAACAGCTGTCGCTTAAAATAGTAGGACGCTCGTTTCAGTTCTGTTATGTCTCCAAGCCATAGCTTTGCTACCCGGCCAAATAGCTCTGCTTTTTCAGCGTTAGATTTTGGCGTCAATGCCGCAAGCGCTTGTTCAACAGCCTGCATAGCCTCTTTACGATCCCCATTTACCCAATGCATCTCAATCATATTCCTGAGTACTCGATATTCCCACTGTTTATCACCGAGCTCTTTGAAGATGTCCAATGCCTCTTGTAATAAAGGCTTTGCTGCTTTTGACTCTTTCTTCATGAGAAATATGGCTCCGAGGTCAGCAGTATATCGTGCTCTAGCATGGCGATTGCCCAATTGTTTTGCGATACTACGAGCTTGCTGAAACGATTCCGCTGTTTCTTGTAAACGCCCAGCTTGAAGGAATGCAATAGCTAATCCTGAATAGACTGATTCTTGGGCTATTATGGATTCGGTTCTCTCTGTGATCTTTAAGGCGCGCTTGAACCATCGAATTGCCTTAGTATGTAAACCTTCATCGAGATTCAGCGCTCCTAAGTTTTGAAGGGTATTAATCTCAGCTATTAAATCATCAGAGGTTCTAGCATTTTTAAGTGCCATCTGGTAATTTTTTCTAGCATTGTCAAAATCACCTCTTTTGGCCTTGATAGTGCCAACATTACCATAAAATGTTGCTAGGAGATGAGAGTCATTCCATGCTTCGACAAGTTCTTGAACAATGGATAGTTGCGCTTCTGCTGCCTCCAAGTCACAAGCTTGAATATGCGCAGTAACAAGGTTGAGTCGAATCTGGGTTGCTTCTCTATAATTGCCAATATCGTGGTCAATCTTTAAGCTGCGCTGGAAGAGTTCACACGCTAGTTTGACATCTCCTGCCAGCAAGGCATGGGTGCCTAGATTCATCTGTGACGTTGCTATGATTTGTTTATCATCAATGGCCTTCCCAATTTCCTGCATATCGTTTAAAGCTCGTGCCGCTTCCCGTATGTAACCCAAGGATTGTAGTGCCAACCCTTTTGAATTCAAGAGCCATGCCCTGCTTGCTGGTTTGAGTTGGTTTACATCCAGAAAGGTATCCAGTGTCTCTATTAATCGCATAGCAATTTGTGGATAGCCTGTCTTTTCAGCAAATCGAATGGCACCATATATAAGATCAAAGGACTGCTCAAGATCGCCAGCTTTTGCAACATGGCGAGCTTTGTCAATCAGTTCTTCAAGGGATAGCAGCTCTTCAGGATTGTTATTATCAGGCTTCTGCATCATGCTTTGTCTCAATTCATGACTTCTTTCTGGTAGAGGATCACACTATTTTCCTTATTTTTTCTAAAGTTTTATGCATTATTGAACTCTTTGTGGTTTTTGTCTCAAGTATCCTCTTCCTTACCGAATCTACCGCATATCTATATAGCGCTGCCTTAACCTGGGTCTCCAATTCAGATAGGTTACTGAAGTTGCCAGTGGTTGTCGCCTTCGCACGAATCTTCTTCACGAATCGATTCACTTGAGGGTCGTGCCTAGTGCCTTGTTTTAAAAAGACGTAGCGAGGCACTCCGGCATTATCTGCCGCCTCATATTCCTTCTGGGTAATAGGAGTTAATCGTTTAGCTAAAATAAGTACCAGTCCCTCACTGGTTCTCGCATGTCCGAGACAAATTGCTTCTGAAGAATAAGGACCAGCGCAGGCATCAATCTCCCAGAGCCAAGCAAACGCGAAACCAGTTTCATTGATTGCCTTGGCTGCTGCTTGTCGCTCGTCAACGAGCACACCTCCGCGTATTTGCGAACTCACAAATACTTTTTGTTTTGCTGGCAGTTCATACAGAATGTCATCTAAGTTGTGTTTCATTGAGATATAAACATATCCTATTCGATCAGTAATTCATTGGCTGTTCCCGGTGAGTAAAATGCGGACTAGTTAATCCATCCGCTGAGAAACGCCATCCTCCAAAAGTACTTTTTGGCTTCGCCTCGCTTTTAGCTATTATACCTCGTTTTGCCAGTATTTTTAACAGGAGTATCTGCATGAAGCCTGAGGGCATCGCGCTTGCTTAAACTTTTTGATGAAAAGTTGGCTTTATCAGCTCTGTGTGCTAGCTTATATACTGTTTAATGGCTCGCTGTATCTTCCATATTGATTTGGATGCCTTCTTCGTTTCTGTGGAGCAGGCGCTTAACCCAGAGCTGAAGGGAAAGCCGGTAATCGTCGGCGGAGACCCTGAGCGCCGCGGTGTAGTTGCCTCTGCTTCCTATGAAGCGCGACCTTTCGGCATCCATGCCGGTATGCCGCTATCCAAGAAAAAGGTCAATAGTTTCTTTGGCGGTATCCAAGGCATACTATAGAGTTAAGGACTCACAAAATGCTATTTCGTGCAGCCCGATTCCACAAGTCAAAATTTGCTTTCATTAGTCAACATAAGTTATATTATATATTTTATATTGACATGTTATTTTAGGGGGCTCAGAGATGGACAAGAAGGAGAATATCAAAAGCATAATCGGGTTGATGAATAACCTGACGCTTTCGGCTAAAGCCCATGAGTCTCATCCCTGGTTGCACCTTGAGCTGACCAGAGAGCAGTTGCGCGTCATGTTTCTGCTCTCCTTCAAAGGCCGGAGCTCGCCTGGTGAGGCGGCCGCATCTTTCGGCGTACCCAGGGCTAATGTTACCAGCATCATTGATCGGCTGGTAGAAAAGGGGCTAATCAGTCGCCAAGAGAACCCAGATGACCGCCGTAGCTACATCCTTTCTCTTACTGAAGAAGGCAAAAGCCAGGTGGAGCGACTACGGGAGATAGGCACCGCCAAGATCAAAGGAGTGCTGGAAAGAATGCCGGACAATGCCCTGGTTTCTCTCCAGATGGGCCTAGAGGCACTTATAAAGGCTCTCGAAGAAGAAGGAGAAGTTAATGGATGTAATTGAAGCCAGTAATCTAGTCAAGAGGTTCGGTGAGCTGGAAGCGGTCAAGGGAGTATCCTTCAGTGTCAAGGAAGGAGAGATATTCGGTTTTCTGGGCCCTAACGGTGCCGGTAAGACGACCACCATAAATATACTCTGCACCCTTTTAAAGCCTACAGACGGGCAGGCGAAGGTTAACGGTTATGATGTCGTTAAAGAGCGCAGCCAGGTGCGTCAGTCAATCGGGTTGGTCTTCCAGGAACCGGCTTTGGATGATTACCTAACGGCAGAACAGAACCTCCGTTTCCACGGCTATGCTTATGGCATCCCCAAAAATGTTCTAGAGCCGCGCTTGAAAGAGCTTTTAGAGATGATGGAGTTGTGGGATAGGCGCAAAGGCAAGATTAACACCTACTCCGGTGGTATGAAGCGCCGTCTGGAAATTGCCCGGGGCCTTTTGCATCACCCAAGAGTGCTTTTTTTGGACGAGCCCACTCTAGGCCTGGACCCGCAGACGCGCCGCCGCATCTGGGACTACATACATGACTTACGGAAAAGAGAGAATCTGGCCATATTTATGACCACCCACTACATGGACGAGGCGGAGAACTGTGACCGCATCGCCATTATAGACTATGGCCGGACTGTAGCTCTGGACACGCTGGAAAAACTGAAAGATGGTGTCGGTGGCGATGTCATCTCTGTTAAGACGGAGGACAACGAGGAGGCGATGCGACTGCTGGAGGGGCAGTATAAGCTCAAGCCTGACATCGAAAACGGCATCATCAGTTTCACCGTGCCCCACGGCGAGGAATTCTTGCCCAAGTTTGTCTCCGGCTTCCCGCTGCGACTACTCTCCATCGGCTTGAGGCGTCCTACTCTGGAAGACGTATTCTTAAAGCTCACCGGACGCAATATCAGGGAACAGGAGGTTGACTCAATGCAGAAGATGAAAAATATGGCTAGAATGAGGAGACACTAAAGACAATGGCTATCGTTTTTCGTACTATCTGGGTGATAGCCTACCGCGAGCTCCTGCGTTTTGTCCAGGACAGGCCACGGATGTTCTCCTCCTTTTCTATGCCGATTATATTCCTGATAATTTTTGGTGCCGGCTTCGGTAGGCTTATCGGCCAAATGATGCCCGGCGTAGACTATATACAGTTTATGTATCCCGGTATTCTAGCCATGACAGTATTGATGACCTCCGTCATGTCCGGCGTCTCCATCGTCTGGGATAGAGAATTCGGTTTCCTAAAAGAGGTGCTGGTTTCTCCATTGAGCCGTAGCGGAGTGCTAGTCGGCAAGGCTGTCGGCGCTGCCACCATCGCCATCATCCAGGGGGCCATAATGCTGGTGCTGGCACCCATTGTTAATGTTCCCATCAACTTGGGCACGGTGCTGGCTCTTTTACCGCTCCTCTTAATACTCTCCCTCGCTCTTTCCGGGTTGGGGCTGCTAATCGGTTCCCGCATGCGCTCGCAGCAGGGATTTCAGATAGTGATGCAGTTGGTGATTTTCCCCATGATGTTTCTCTCTGGCATCTTCTTCCCCGTCTCCGGCGTAGCCACCTGGCTGGAGGTACTCTCCAAATTAAACCCGGTGACCTATGGAATAGATGCTATACGCCAAGTCTTCTTGGGCACCGAGGTGGCCGGCGTTACCGTCTTTGGCCACACCATGGGCATCGTGGATTCGGCTATTGTGGTGGCGATGGCAGGGGTAGTGTTCCTGACTACCGCTATCTGGGCCTTCAACAAGCAGGAGTGAGTCGGAGCACCTGGAGCAATTCAGACTACCAAAACTTGGTTCTGAAGGCCGTCATTCTATTTGCTGAGCTATAGGCCACTACAAATTTTCACTAACAGGCGAATTAAGTGAGTTACACAAAATGAGTTTTTGTGCAATTCGGCAAATTGCACAAAGGCCAGAATTGGTGGGGCACTTTTCAATGAAAAGTTGGCTTTATCAACTCTGTGTGCTAGTTTATATGCTATTTCATGGCTCGCTGTATCTTCCATATTGATTTGGATGCCTTCTTCGTTTCTGTGGAGCAGGCGCTTAATCCGCAGCTAAAGGGAAAGCCGGTAATCGTGGGCGGAGACCCTGAGAGCCGCGGCGTAGTTGCCTCTGCTTCCTATGAAGCGCGACCTTTCAGCATCCACGCCGGTATGCCGTCATCCAAGGCACGCCGCCTTTGTCCCCAGGCAATTTTCATACGGTCTCACTTCTCTCTCTACAAAGATGCTTCAGCTAAGTTTATGGAAATTCTAGGTGATTTTTCTCCCTATATTGAACCTTTAGGGCTTGACGAAGCCTACCTTGATGTCACTGGATGTGAAGAACCTTATGGTTCTCCTCGCCAACTGGCACTGGCTATAAAGGAGAGAACATATAAGGAGCTCAATATCACAGCTTCCGTGGGCATCGCTACCTGCAAGGTAGTGGCTAAGATCGCCTCCGACCTTTGTAAGCCCGATGGGCTGCTAGAGATAGCCCCGGGGGAGGAACAGGCTTTCCTCAATCCACTCCCCGTAGCCAAATTACCCGGGGTGGGCAAAAAAACGGAGCAGCCATTAAAAGAGATGGGTGTAACCACAATAGGAGAATTAGCCAGCCTTCCTTTGGACACGATAAAAAGACAGTTCGGAGCAACTGGAGCAGTGATTCATAGCTATGCCAGGGGAATAGATGACCGGGAGGTAGAGGCGCCAGGCGAAGCTAAATCCATTAGTCAGCAGCTCACTTTTGCCAGCGATACCCTGGACCGCAATTTTCTTGAGGCTAACCTTCACAATTTATGCCAGGAGGTTTGCCAAGAGCTGCGGAGTCAAAACAAAAGGGCAAAATGTGTAGCTATAAGACTGAGGTATAGTGACTTTAAGACAATCACCCGACAGGTCATCTTAAAAGAAGCTAGCGACGTTACTCAAGTTATTTTTGCCGCAGCTCAGCAGTTGCTGAGTAAAGCTCTGGCACAACAAGGAAAACCAATACGCCTCATAGGTATCCGAATATCAAGTCTGGTGGGCGAGGGGAAACAACTCCCTATGTTTGATTCCGGGACGGAAAAGCCGGAGCGTCTTGATAAAGCCATAGACAAAATTCGAAGTAAATACGGCTCAACGGCGATAAAAACAGGCAACGGCATTTTTTCTGAGAGCAGTTAGTTACCCCTGAATGGTAGCGCAGGGGCCGCGAGATTCCTCACCTGTAGCTCAGAATGACAACTCTCTGTCATTGCGAGGCGAAGGCGTGGCAATCTCATTGCGAAGCTGGAGCCTGCTATAGTTGGACTGAGGGACCTCGCTTAGAGATTGCTTCGTCGCTATCGCTCCTCGCAATGACAAAAAGGGAGTGTCACTAAGGTACTGAACGAGTACAAAAGCTTGTCTTGACTTATAATACGAAGTATAATTGACTACCTTTACATATAAATAGAAAGGAGAAACATGCCGGACTATGCCTTTTTCCACAAACAATTTATGCCGCTATCTGAAGCCAAAATCGGCATCCTGACCCATGCTCTCCACTACGGCACAGCTTGTTTCGAGGGCATCCGCGGTAACTGGGATAGCGAGCAGGAAAGATTTTGCATTTTTAGAATCCAAGACCACTATAAACGCATGTTCGACGGCTGCCGCATCCTGAAAATCAATCTTCCCTACTCCGTTGACGAGCTTTGCCAATTGACCAGGGAGCTTTTGGAAAGAAGTGGCTACCAGGAAGACGTATACATCCGTCCTTTAGCCTATAAAAGCTCCGAAGCTGTGGGAGTCCGTCTCCACAACCTGGAGGATGATTTCTTAATTGTCGTGACCACACTCCCTACTTACCTTGATATAGATAATGGTGTCTGCTGCTGCACCTCATCGTGGCGTCGCGTGGATGATACCATGATCCCACCTCGAGGCAAGATTTGTGGCATTTATGTAAATAGCGCTCTGGCTAAAACCGAGGCCCAGGAAAGTGGCTTTGATGAAGCAATATTGCTAACCCGGGACGGACATGTGTGCGAAGGCAGTGGTGAGAATATCTTTCTTGTTTTAGGGGGGAAACTGCTAACTCCTCCGTCATCCGATAACATCCTCATGGGCATCACCAGGGACACGGTCATGAAATTAGCTAAAAATGAGTTAGGCATAGATACAATTGAAAGGCAAGTCGACAGAAGCGAACTTTATGTGGCTGAAGAATGTTTCTTTACCGGGACGGCAGCCAACATAGCGCCAATATTGGAAATCGACCATCGCCCTATAGGCACGGGCGAGATTGGCAAAATGACCGCCAAATTACAAAAGCTCTTCGCCGAAGTGATACTGGGAAGAAATCCTAAATATCTTGATTGGTATTACCTGGTTTCCCCTAAAGCCGCAATGGCATAACCGAATTTCTTAAATGGGAGTTACCGAAGGATCTACCCTTAAAGCCTTGAGCAGGTAGAGGAGGCGGCAACTCTGCTCCAAGACAACAGTATAGTAATAGGCTTCCTCCAACAACTGGCTGGCAGCAAAAGTTCCATGCCCTCGCACTAGAACCACCCTGTATTCTCCCATCAGCCTGGCTATCTCATCGGCAAGTTCTCCCGCCTTCCACCCCACCCCTGTACATAAGATGGGCACCTTAGACAACAGAGCCCGCCCTTCTACATCGGGGGGCACAATCTCCTTTTCCGTAAAGGACAAAGCAACAGCATAGGGCGGATGAGCGTGGACCACTGCCAATGCCGGGGTATTCTTATAGATACAGCGATGAACCTCCAGCTCCGTTGAAGCCAAGGGCGTAGCCCGATTGTTCTTATTTATCCCCGTCTCCACCAAATCCCCTTCCTGAATGGAGCCCAAAGCGCTGCCTCGATGGGTAATAACTAGATTCTCTCCAAGTTTGACGCTGAGATTACCTCCCTGGGGAGAAACCAATCCTTGAGTGAAGAGAGCTTGCCCTATCGCTTGGAATTGGGACAGCATTTTCAACACCTATGATATACGCCGTATCACAGCCACCACCCTCCCCTGAATCTCGACATTATCTGGAGTAGTATAAATGGGTTTCATCTGCCTATTTGCTGGCTCCAGGCGGATGCGATTTGGCTCAGCGAAAAACCTCTTAAGCGTGACCTCTTGCTCTTCTTTAAGCCAGACCCCCACCATATCGCCATTCTCAGCACTGCCCACATAGTCCATTAAAACTATGTCCCCGTCTCCTATCAAGGCATCCAGCATAGAATCTCCTCTTACTCGAAGGGCATAAATATCTTGCTTGCCGTGAACTAACTCTTCACTAACTTCTAATCCCTCATTGGGAGCAATATTGCCTGTATCAGGCACAGGAATAGGCTCACCAGCAGCTATCACCCCCACTATGGGAATATAAACAAGTTTCCTTCCTTTTTGCTGTGGGGTCAAGAACTTAATTCCCCGAGATATGTCACTGTGGCGGCGAATATATCCTGCTTGTTCTAATTTGTTCAGGTTATAAGCTACCACCGAGGTAGAGCTTATTCCACATCCAGCAGCAATATCTCTAATAGTAGGAGGGTAACCCTTATCATTCAAAAATTCGGTGACAAACCTGATAATTTGTTCTTGCTTTGGCGAAAGCGACTTAATAGCCATCGGTTACCAGTTGACTACTTCTTATTTAGCTTCTTCATTAAGCGAGACTTAAGTCTGGCGCCTTTATTTTTATGAATAACCCCTTTGCTCACTGCTTTATCTACACTACTCATAGCCAGCATTGTTTTCTGATGTGCCGATTCTTCCCCGGCATCAACTGAGCTTTTCGCTTTAACCATACGTGTCTTGACACTACGGCGCACCAAGCGATTCCGTAACCGCCTTCTCTCTGCTGTCCTGGCTACTTTGTTACCTTGCTTACTAGTTGACACTTATTTCCCCCTTTCTTGTTACACTTATTACGTTCCACACTGAATAAATTCTGGACATTATTTTGCTTAGCTGAGCAGCACTTTTCACCTCTAAGGCAAAATGCAGTGTGACATTATCATCACGATGATTGCTCATGCTTACCTCACTAAGGTTTATCCCCTCCTCGGCTATAATAGCACTAATATCCCGAACAAGGCCAACTCTATCCCAAGCATCAACCTGAAGCATCACGGGGTAAACCTGCGCCACATCGCCCCACTCTACCTTGATCAACCTTTCTTTCTCTTCTTCATGGATAATATTAGGGCAATCCTTCCGGTGGACAGTGATACCCCGGCCTTGAGTAATATACCCAATAATCTTATCCCCAGGCAAGGGATGACAGCAATTAGCCAAACGAGTAAGTAAATCCCCCACACCCAACACGTTAATACTCACGGGATTGATCTTCCGCGGGGGCAGAACTTCAATCCCTTCTTCAGTTGGCTCCAACTCTCCACTTAGTTTAAGAATTATTTGAGAAGAATTGATGCTGCCACTGCCCAAGGCGGCAAAAAGGTCATCTGCGCCGTCATAGTCAAGTAGACGCGCTACTTCGTCAACACTGGGCAAACCGATGCCTAACCTCTTAAGCTCCTTATCCCAAATTTGCTTGCCAGTTTCAATACATTGACTTCGTTCTTGCTTGTTAAACCATTGCCGAACCTTGTTTCGCGCGTGAGACGTCTTAAGATAGCCAAGCTCGGGATTAAGCCAGTCCAGACTCGGGCCTTTATCTACTTTGCTGGCCATAATCTCCACCACATCGCCATTCTTAAGAGCATAATTCAAGGGCCTAAGCCTTCCATTCACTTTCGTTCCAATACATCTATAGCCCAAGTCCGTATGAATTCGAAAGGCGAAATCCAGAGGAGTAGCCGCCTTGGGCAACTCTTTTATCTCCCCCTTAGGAGTGTAGACAAACACTCGATCCACTAGAACGTCGGTTTTAATAGACTCCAAAAATTCTTCACTATCAAGCTCCTCCCTCCAATCACCAAGTTGCCGCAGCCAAGCTATTTCATCTTTAAATTGCTCACCTACTTTCCCTTCTTTATAGAGCCAGTGAGCAGCCACCCCATATTCGTTGACCCGATGCATATCATAGGTCCGAATTTGTATTTCTAGCGGTGTTGTACCCTGACACATTACCGTAGTATGCAAAGCTTGATAGCCATTATCCTTGGGATTAGCAATAAAATCGTTGAACTCTTCAGGTATAGGACGCCAAAAATTATGAATTACACCTAATGCTTTATAACAATCTGAAACCGAGTCCACTAACAAACGTAAGGCAAAAAGGTCATGGATATCCCCAAAATTCTTACCCTGCGCATCATACTTGCTCATCTTTTGATATATGCTGTAAATATGTTTTGGTCGGCCATAAACTTTGGCTTTTATATCGACCTTATCTAATTCCTGGCTTAACTTCTGACTAACCTCAGTTATGAAGCCTTCCCGCTCGGCTCGCTTCCCAGCTACTAAACGAGCAATCCGATGGTACACACGTGGCTTCAGATAGCGAAAAGCTAAATCCTCTAATTGCCACTTCGCCTCCCTGTAACCTAAACGGTGCGCCAAGGGAGCATATATCTCCAGGGTCTCTTGAGCGATAGCATGCCGTTTCTCTACGGGTAAAGCACCTAGTGTACGCATGTTATGTAACCTGTCTGCCAATTTGATAAGAACCACCCTTAGGTCTTCAGCCGTAGCCATAAGCATCTTGCGTAAGTTTTCCGCCTGAACCTTCGATTTTGTTTCTCCCGTTCGAGCTCGACTTGCAAGCTTGTTTAGCTTCGTAACCCCATCAACAAGTTTAACTACTTGTAAACCAAAGTTGGCCTCGATCTCATCTAATGATACGCCGCAATCCTCGGGGACATCGTGCAACAAGGCAGCAGCTAAGGTTTCGGCATCAAGGTGCAGCTCAGCCAAAATCATAGCTGTATTTACAGGATGTTCTAAATAAGGCCCTCCAGTTTTACGCACTTGACCCTGGTGAGCTCTCGCAGCAAATTCGTAAGCTGCTTTAACCAGAGCTACCTTATCTTCGGGCAGATAAGTGCTGGCCTGTTCTATAAGCGCATTAACTTCCATCTAATTCATAATACTGCACTAGCAAAGGTAACGCAAATTATATTAACTGCATAAATCCCGACGCAAGATTTCTCCTGTACCGCCGTGCCCCGCAATGACAAAGGGAGAAGATGTCTCACATGATTTTTGTGTCGCCCTCTCTGCAAATCACAATAAATAATATGGTAAACTAAAAGATAGAAAAGGAGGATTTCTTTGCATAAAGCACCTCGGGGGACATTCGACATCCTTCCACAAGAACATGCCTACTGGAAATACGTAGAGGAAAAGGCTGCTTCCCTATGCCAGCTCTATGGTTACCAACCATTGAGCACGCCGATATTCGAAGATGCCCAGATTTTCACTAAAACTGTGGCCGGGGGGACAGACATCATCGACAAGGAAATGTATATCTTCGAAGATAAAAGTGGGCAAGAATTAGCTTTAAGGGCAGAGGGAACAGCGCCAGTTTGCCGAGCTTACCTAGAGCATGGATTATTTAACTTACCTCAACCCGTGAAGCTTTATTACATTGGACCGGCCTTCAGGTATGAGCGCCCTCAATCTGGGAGATACCGTCAGCATCACCAATTTGGCTTTGAGGCATTAGGGGAGGCCGACCCCACCCTCGATGCTGAAGCAATTGAAATGGCCCGACAATTCTTTTATTCGCTAGGGCTCTCTCGGATTTCTATTCAACTCAATAGCATTGGCTGTAAGCTTTGCCGCCCCGGCTATTTAGAAGTACTGAGACAGCATTATTCAGGTTATGCAGACCATCTCTGCCCTGATTGCAAAGCCAGGCTGGTCAAGAACCCGCTACGCCTGCTTGATTGCAAGAAACCATCTTGCCAGGAGATAGCTAAAACCGCACCGAAAATTCCCGATTATCTATGTCATGAATGCCAAATCCACTTCCAAAGTGTTCAAAAATATTTAGGGGCAATGAGCATCCCCTTTCAATTGAATCCTAGATTGGTCCGTGGCCTGGATTATTACACCAGGACAGTGTTTGAGGTTGAACCTCAAGAGAAAGGTGGACAAAGCACACTTGGCGGAGGTGGTCGCTATGATAACCTCATCGAGCAATTAGGAGGAAAACCAACTCCTGCGGTGGGCTTTGCGGCCGGTCTGGAAAGAATAATATTGAATCTAAAAGAACAGAAATTAGATATCCCGGCATTGCCCAAGCCTGATGCTTTCATCGCCTACTTGGAAGAAGAAGCTAAGATTGAGGCGATGAAGATTGCCTCAGAGCTACGCAAAGCTGGCATTGCTGTTATCCTGGCTACAGGTGATAAGAGCCTGAGAAGGCAGATGAGACAAGCTAATTCCTTAGGCATTACCTACGCCCTTATCCTCGGCGAACAAGAAATCAGCAAGCGAAATGTAATGTTGCGGGACATGAGAAGCGGAGAACAGAAAACCATTCCCTTAGCTGAAATAGCCAGAATGCTTAAACAGCTCAAAATATGATATAATGTACTATGCTATTGACCTATAAGGGAAGCCTAAATTTTCCCTCTCTTATTCTAATTTTACACTTCAGCAAATGTACTCGGGAATAAACTACCTATGCCTCAAAATGACATAAATAACCAACTAAACTCGGAATATACCGCCAAAGATATCCAAATTTTAGATGAAATCAAGGCCGTACGTTTACGCCCAGGAATGTATATTGGCGGCACCGATCGACACGGATTACACCAAATCCTCTACGAGATAGTCTATAACAGCATAGACGAAGCCATGGCCGGCTATTGTGACCAAATTGGAATAACAATCCATGAGGATAATAGCGTCACTGTAACTGATAATGGACGAGGTATTCCTACAGAAACTATCCCGGGACAAGATGTCACCGCCTTGGAAGCAGTGCTGACTCGCCTGCACGCCGGAGCCAAGTTTAGCAATCATGTCTATGGTGTATCCAGTGGCCTCCACGGCGTTGGTGCTTCGGTAGTAAATGCCTTGTCCTCCTGGCTTAAAGCTGAGGTTAAACGCCAAGGGAAACTTTACCGCCAAGAATACCGCCAGGGGGTTCCCCAAGGCGATGTAGAAATTGCCGGCGACGCACAGGACACAGGCACTTCAATTTCCTTCCTTGCTGATAAGGAAATCTTCGAGAACATTGACTACGATTTCGACGTGGCCTGCCAGCGATTAAGGGAACTAGCTTACCTGAATAAAGGGGTAGAAATAGCTCTTAAAGACGAGAGAAACAATCAAGAGAAAGCGTTCTACTTCGATGGGGGGATAGCTAGTTTCATTCGCCGCCTGAATAGAAATAGAGCTGTTATTCACCCCTACCCTATTTATATCTCCACTATGACAGATAGCACGATAATTGAAGCAGCTTTACAATATAACGATAGCTTCATCGAATCCACTCTCTCCTTCGCCAACTGTGTCAATACCAGAGACGGAGGCAGCCACCTTACCGGCTTCCGCTCAGCATTAACCCGGGTTTTCAATGATTATGCTCGGAATACGAAATTTTTAAAAGATACTGACCCTAACTTAACCGGGGAAGATGTGCGTGAAGGGGCAGCGGCCATCATCAGTGTAAAACTGCCCCAACCCCAATTTGAGGGGCAAACTAAGGCAAGGTTGGGAAATCCCGAAGTAAAAAGTCAGGTTGAATCTGCTGTAGCAAATGGCTTGTCCCTCTACCTAGAGCAACACCCCAACGAGGCCAAGGCAATCATAGAGAAGTGCCTCACCGCCGCCAGAGCCAGAGAGGCGGCGCGTAAAGCTCGTGACCTCGTTTTAAAGAAGACGGGATTCGAAACATCAACTCTGCCAGGGAAACTAGCAGATTGTTCAGAGAAAGAGCCAGCAAAATGCGAGATTTACTTGGTTGAAGGTGACTCAGCCGGCGGCTCAGCTAAACAAGGGCGAGACCGCCGCTTTCAAGCCATTCTCCCTCTGAGAGGCAAAATACTAAATGTAGAAAAGGCTGCCAAAGATAAGATTTTAGAACATGAAGAGCTCCGGGCCATTGTCACAGCGTTAAAAGCAAGTGCTGACGAACAATTTGATAGCTCTAAACTTCGCTACCACAGAATAATTATCATGACCGATGCCGATGTTGATGGCTCGCACATTCGCACTTTGCTCCTTACCTTCTTTTTCCGCCATATGACAGAGTTAATTAACCAGGGTTATCTCTACATTGCCCAACCACCCCTTTACCGCATCAAGTCCGGTAAACAGGAGTTCTGGCTTTACTCTGAACAGGAAAAGGAAGAAAGAATTAAGGAGCTGAAAGAAAACAAAATGGAGATTCAGAGATACAAAGGGCTGGGGGAAATGACTCCCACACAACTATGGGAGACAACTATGAATCCCGCCTGCAGAACCCTGCTCAAAGTACAGGTAGAGGATGCTATAGCCACAGACCAGGCTTTTCATATGCTAATGGGTGACGAAGTTCCGCCCCGCAAAAGATTCATCCAAGCCCACGCGCAAAGTGTCAGGAACCTCGATATATAAACAAGCTTATTGCGAAACTTTTAGAAGGTAATTTTGACAATCTGATGACCAATTAAGAATTAGAGGAGAGCATCATGATTCATAAAACTAAGAAATGCCGTTTCTGTGAGGCAAAGCTTCGTTTTGGTAGCGAGTATTGTGATTCATGTGGGCTATCTCAGCGAGAAAGAACCTTGGTTGATTGGGAGATAAGAAAGCTCATTGAACGAGATATTATCGTTGTCAATCCCATCTTGAGCATGCAAGAACAATTAAGCCCAGTGGGAATAGATTTGAGGCTTGACGTATACTTCAGAGAATTTCTTCACATGAAAAAAGGATTCATTGATTTAGCAGAAGAGACACCGGAACGAGAATTTTACTTTTTAAGGGAAATTGACATCGAAAAAGAAGAATACTACTTTGTTCAGCCAGGAAGTTTCGTTCTCGCACAATCCATGGAATATGTAGCTATACCGAATTACATATGTTGCAGGGTGGGCGGGCGAAGTTCTCTGGCGAAATCCGGCATTGAAGTGCACGCAACGGCAGAAAGAGTAGACCCAGGGTTCAAAGGGCACTTGACTTTTGAGCTCAAAAATACCGGGAGGATGCCAGTCAAATTATATCCTTTACAACGAGTAGCACACCTGATGTTTGAGTTGACGGCACAAGTAGAAAGTGAATATAAAGGCAAGTTTCAACACCAAGTTCGGATCAAGCCACCCAAACCAGACCAAGATTTGATTCGTTATCTGGGACAGCTACACCAACGGAGAGCTCGAGTTTAACGACGCAGGTTGTACAAGGTCTTTGATGTAGTGGAGACGTATGCTATCCATTAGAAGATAGTCGAAATCCCTCTCCGTATTTCTTTTCTCAGTCGGGTCCGACACAGATTGCAATTTACCTTGTAGAACACTGTCTGCTACATTTAGAAGCGTTCTTACGTCGTCTGCATATATGACAAATCGATCAAGCCTGCTCCTCGCTTTCCTTTCTTTAGCATCGTCGCGACTATAGGCACAACTTGACTCATTCAACTTCACCAGAGTTTCAGAGCGGATTTCGTTCAAATATTCAATAGGACCGGAGCCTATCGTAACTTTTTCTTTTTCAATTTTCTTTCTAATGTCATTTGCTTCGCTTGAGAACCCCATTTGTTCGAGTGTCTCGGCGATAGCTCCAAAACGCTCCCTCCGCGGAGGATGGGTTAGCGAAATCTTGAACTCCCCAGTATCATAAACGGCGAAAAGCCTACGCACAAATATAGGGCCCAAGTATGAAACCGCAACGAAGTCAGCTTGAAACTCTTGAGCGTAGTAGGACTTCATGTCACGGTCAAAAAGCGAAGGAACAATCGGATATTCATAATATTTACGGTATCGTTCTGTTTTAGGGTATGAACGAGAAAGGAGCTAGTTATGAGATTTAGAAAGAAGCCAGTGATAATTGAGGCAATTCAATATGACGGCGGTAAGGAAAATATAGCGGCAATCCTAAAGCTCGGAAATTCTATCCTGATATACCCTGACCATTTGATAATCAAAACCCTAGAAGGTAATCACAGAGCCGATAAAGGCGATTGGATAATCGAGGGTATTCAGGGTGAACTTTACCCCTGTAAGCCAGATATTTTCTCGAAGACATACGAGCTAGTAGAAGGGCAGTAAAAATGAGGACACCATTATCTCAGAAGAGGCAAGTAGCTGACAAAATGTTGGCATACCTTAAAGAACACAATATAACAACTTGCCATAATAGCTATGAGATGCTTAGGAAAATCTCAATAGCAATAGGTGAACCTGTCCATGAACTCTGGAAGGGCTACGAACTCTTGCGGACAATGGCGAGATTGGAGTTGAACTCTTCAAATGGCAAAAGGGGCTTTCATGTGTTGGACTACAATCCCTTGTCAATAGCTTTGCCAGATAGACCAAATGTACCCACTTGTGATGTCCATCATTGCCCTATTCTCAAGATACTAAAGAGGCAATTCCCTAGCATAACGATAAATGGCTAACGAAATTAGTAAGGTAATTTGTAAACACTGCGATTCAACCGATGTAGTTAAAATCGGCTTTCAGGCTGGTACGCAGCGCTACTTATGTAAAGCCTGTAACCGAAGGTTCAAAGCCGATGATACACCCTTCCACATGAAGGTATCGGGTGAACAAATAGCGAGTGCCTTAGCTTTGTATTACACGGGTAGTAGCATAACGGACATTCGCCATCACATCAGACAGGAAACAGGTTATTTCCCTTCCAAGTCCGTAGTCTATAACTGGATAGACAAATACACCCAGCAAGCAGCCAATCACTTTGCCAAGTCCAAGCCTAAAGTCGGCGATAAGTGGGTAGCTGACGAGACGATGATAGACTTGGACAAAGGCGTTAAGGTCTGGTTCTGGGACATCATAGACGCTGACACCCGCTTCCTTCTTGCCTCTAGGGTATCGCTCACCCGCACCACGCAGGATGCCAAGCGGTTAGTCCAAGATGCCGTTAAGCGTGCTGGCAAACCACCGAAGGTGATACTTACCGACAAGATGAAGTCATACCCCGATGGTATCTTCACCGCTCTAGGTGGATATACCGAGCACATACAAGGCTCACCCTTCAAAGTAGCAGACGAAAGCACAAGCCGAATAGAACGCTTCCATGAAACGCTGAAAGAGCGAACAAAGGTTATGAAGGCGTTTCGAGATATTGATACGCTAATCACCTTCGCAAGCGGGTTTCTCGCTTACTATAACTTCCTTAAACCGCATGAGTCGCTGAAGGGTAGGACACCCGCAGAGAAAGCCAAGCTACGCTATGACGTTAAGACATGGGCTGACGTGGTGAATATGCCAGTACCCGTAGAGGTCGAGCGGGCAAGACGCATATCGCCACGCATGAAGCTCGAACAGCCGAAGGTGAGCATCGAAGGGGCTTTCAAACGCCGAAGGATTAAGCCTCACCAAAGGCATTTGCCTATGCCTTCGGTGAGTGCCGTTTACTCAGACAGGAAAGGCGAACGCCTCACGAGGAAACACCGCAAAGGCTGGAGGAGGATTTATTGAGAAAGCTATTATGGCTAGACCTAATACATAGAGTCATGTATTTGGCTACGGCAATTCTTATTATTGTAGTGGCACTTTTCGTGGCTGGGGATATGCTCGATTCCGTTCCCACGCCAACATTACTCCACCCCATAATAGCTATCGCCATTGTCCTTGTTAGCATATTCTGGAGTACTAAACTCCAGTTGCTGGCGTGGAAACCGTTAGACCTAGTAGCTGTTCATAAAGAACTTCAAAAGAAAAGGAGGTGTTAACAAATGAACAAATTGGCAATAGGGTTAATTATAGCCTCGATGGTTCTCTTCCCTTTTGGGTTGATTACCGCCAATAGACCAATAGCTGTAATTGGAGTGCTTCTTATTGGCAGTGGTGCTCTTATAGGTGCACTGGTTGATATGCACAAACGGCAGAAAAGCGTTAATTGAAGTGCCATACCCTAAAACAGAACGATACCATATTTACCAACTAACTGCCACTTCTGCCTTTCCAGAATATGGCCGATTTCATGAACAACTAACGGCCAGTTGAGTGGTGTCCTTATGAGAGAGGGAGGCACAAAGATGATCCAGTAGAAGGGGAAATCTGAGTCAATGTAGTCAAGAACATCCTCAAAAAATTCAGAGAGTCTTTTTAGATTGCCCGAAAGGTTAGTTGTTCCGAGCGAAGCTTCAAGAATAAGCACCACCTTGACATCTTCATGTCCCAGCTCGCGGAGAGCAGCCTTTGTCAGATAGTAAAGTTCTGTAGGGATTTGAAGGGTAGTAGTCCTGATCAGGTCAACATCAAAGAGGAACCCTTCGAGGGCCCTATGTACCCGATCAGAACGGCCTCTTTTGGCCTCGTCCCTTCTTATTTCCCTTATTTCTTGCAGAATGAACTCAATCTGTGCTTCAATCTTCTCAACAATTCCCACAAGAAGGCTCTTTAGACTGTCGTCAGTATCACCCTTTATGCCTTCCTTCTTTATTTGTTCTTTTGCATCTGCCAGATTCCGCACCGCAGCTCGTATCCTAGAAGCTATGGTCTCGGCAAGGACAGATTCACCTTGGAATGAAGGATCCACGGTATAGACTCTCCTCACTGGCGTATGTGGACTCAATTTCTTGGTCAATTTCTGTCATTATTTGTTCTGCCGTCCTCACCTTTTCTTGGTCCGGTTTTCCTCCTGCTTGAATTGTCTCAAAAACTTCCTCAGCAGCCGAGAATCCTTTCTTGTATGTCTCCAGCTTGCTTTTATCAGGGTTTTGCGATACCCGATTCGTCAGAATATCAAAAAGCGTCTTAGAAGTGTAGTCTCGATGCCGGTAAGTTGAATAGTTCTGAGTTATGTCTTCTAAGATCGAGACGCACTCCTTCGAGATTATTAAACCATCAGAAATATATTTCCTTAAGTTCTTGCTCCTGGATTTGACTTCGAACAGCGCAATAGCCATTAGAGCATTTGATACTTTGTTTCTAAATCCCATCCTCCCGTGGAAATCCTCAAAGAGCTCGGCAGCTGTCATTTCCCTTTCACTAATACCAGATGTTTGCATTCTTGCACCTCCCTTTATGAATATTATCTTTATGATATTAATGATATTTTATCTTATCTATTGTCTTTTGTCAATACATTCTCGGCCTTTTGTTACTCTGCACCTTCCCAGCTAGCTCATCTAACTCTGCTTCCGTAAGGAAGTACTGCCCTCCGGTTTTCTCAACCGTTGGAAGATGTTTCTGTATTAGTTTAACAACCCTTTGCCGAGAGTAGTCGTTTTGTTTTGCTGTACGCCTAGCTAGTTCATGACGAATGTCAGCGAGCTCATAAACTAATACCATCATCAATCTAGACATAACCCTTAAACTTTAGAATATCTATTGTCATATGTCAATAGATATTCTCTACCAAATATAGGTGAATTTCCGTGTTAATTGGTATAAAAGCAATTATTGTCTACTGTCAAGAATTAAATGCCTTTATTATCACTACCCCCTAATGTAGAGCTTCTGCTTTGCGATATATTCCGCCACTTTGTCAGGCACCAAGTAACGAATGGTCAGCCCCTGAGCTATACGCTGGCGGATTTCTGAAGAGCTAATCCCGATTACAGGCATGTCAAGCTGAATAACCTTGTCCAGCAAGCCGGGTATTGCTGTTTCTAAGTGCTTCAAATCTTTTGAGCCTAATCTCGGGGGAACCACCAGCCGGCATAATTGAACTAATTTCTGCGGTTCCTTCCACAAGGGCAACTCGGCTAAGGTATCACGCCCAAGGATGAAGAAAAAACTTGCTTCGCTGCCTAGTTGCTTTCGTAGCATTGTCAAGGTATCCACAGTGTAAGAGGGGCCCGGGCGCTCTACCTCGAGAGTACAAAGCTTAAAATGAGGGTTGTCAGCTATGGCACAGCGCACCATCTCTACCCTGTGGACTGCCGCGGTAATATTACGGTCTAGCTTAAGCCAGGGCTGCCCAGCAGGCACGAAAAAAACCTCGCTCAACCCCAATTTTATTCTTGCTTCCTCAGCGACAACAAGGTGACCTATATGAACAGGGTCAAATGTGCCACCAAGAACGCCTATATTCACTTCTTTACTTTCTCGGTTTGGGACGGAATACCGTTATTTGTGCCTGCGAAATTATTTCCTCATCCTGGCTTGCCTGCTCCACCATTTCCATGGCTTTCCTGGTCAATTCTAACACAGCTTGGCCGCTAACTGCAGAAATGTAAAAGACAGGCACCCCAAGCTTGGCAAAGCACTGCTTCACTTCGGGCAAACGAGCTTGAACCTCAGGCAAATCTATCTTATTTATCGCCACGATTTTGGGCTTCTGCGCTAAGCCTTTGTATAAGGCTATCTCTTTATCCAGTGTGCCGAGGTCATTGATAACGGTCGGCGAACTGCCATCCAATAAATAAACCAGCAGCTTGGTTCTTTCCGCATGGCGCAAAAACTCATTTCCCAATCCTTTGCCAAGATGAGCACCTTCAACAAGGCCGGGAATCTCGGCAACAATAAAGTCTCTCCTATCTCCTAGCATAACTCCTAAAATTGGCTGGCGAGTGGTAAAGGGATAATTGGCAATTTCGGGTTTGGCTCTCGATATCGCCGCTAATAAAGTGGATTTCCCCGAGTTTGGATGCCCAACAATACAGATATCGGTAATGAGTTTCACCTCGAGGATAATAGACCGTTCTTCTCCTGGTGCACCCTTGCTGGCAATCTCAGGAGCTTGATTTACCGCTGTAGCAAAACGAGCATTACCCAGCCCTCCCCGGCCCCCCCTAGCCACCAAAACTCTTTGCCCGGGGGTACTCAAGTCTGCTAAAAGTATCTCCTCCCCCGAATCACCTTTAGCGAAAACCAGTGTACCTACAGGCACTGAAATAGCTAAATCCTCCCCTCTCTTGCCCCGCTTCCGCCAACCGCTTCCTCGACGGCCGTTTCCAGCTACAAATTCCTTCTTCCACCCCATCAAGCTCAAGTCAACTAAGTTGGGACTAGCCACAATAACCACATTTCCACCGACTCCCCCGTCTCCTCCATCCGGACCACCAAAAGGAACATACTTCTCCCTCCGAAAGCTGACACAGCCATCCCCACCACATCCACCCCCACCCCCAATTTCTCTCTTATATATCATAATTTAATAACCTAACATAAGTTTAATTATATTAATATATAATATTAATTATAATAAACAATGTTGTTGTGCGGTGAGTAAACAACAGGGGAGGCCAGAGTGCAGAGGACGGGGGCGCAGAATAGTCAACAATTTATCCACAAATTATTAGTAATTCTACACAGTTTGGTATGCCTTTCTATAACCTTTCGGGGGATTAAGTTTCTCTTTAATTTCCTCAATTTGGTTAGAAAGGGTAGGATTAATGCTCAATTCGGTAGCTATTTTTTCGTAGCCATGAAGAATTGTGGCATGGTTTCTGCCACCTAACTCTTTGCCGATTTCGGCTAGAGAGCAGTTGTATCCTTTACGCATAAGATAGATGGCCACGTGTCGTGCCAGAGTGGTTTTTCTATCTCTTTTCTTGTTAATTAGCTCTTCTGCCGCTAGGTTGAAATAGTCCGCTACTGTCCGTATGAGCAACTTTATGTCTTGTTTACGGGTCGTGTTTGTTAATAACTTGTTGATTGTTTCGGGAGTGATCTTGGTTCCACTTAATTTAGCCTGGGCAGTTAGATATACTAAAGCACCTTCAAGCTGGCGGACATTCTCGCATACTTTCTCCGCTATAATATGCAGCACCCCTTCGAGTTCTGAGGTCATCATTGTTGCTGCTTTAACCCGTAAGATGTTCAGGCGTGTTTCAAAGTCGGGTGGTTGTAAGTCAGCAACAAGACCCCCTTCAAGGCGTGATTTTAGCTTGTTGCTAAATGGATGCATGTCTTGGGGAGCACAGTCAGCGGTGATGACAATTTGCCGGTTATTGCTGTATAGCTCGTTGAAGGTGTGGAAGAAACATTGTAAGGTTTGTTTCTTGTCTATCAGGAAATGGACATCGTCAAATAGAAAGATATGGATATTTTTGAATTTGCTGCGGAACTTGTCAACTTGTTTTTCTCTCACAGCTAATACAAATTCATTGGCGAATTGTTCCGCGGTAATATAGGCCGCTTGCAGCCCATTGTTTGTCGTTAAATGCCCGATAGCATGTAGTAAGTGAGTCTTACCTTGGCCGGTGCTGCTGTGAATGAAGAGGGGGTTATAACTACTTCCTGGATTTTCAGCTACTTCTACAGCGGCAGCATAAGCCAAACGGTTAGAGTCGCTGACAACAAAGTTATCAAAGGTATACTTTGGATTAAATCTATAATGCGTAGCTTTGCTGCTTGTCCCGCCATCGGTTTGAGTAGCCAAAGGGCTAGCTGATAGTTGTTCGCGATTGTGGATTTCGAACCGGACGTCGATATCGTTACCCGTAATATCAACTAAGGTCTTCCTTACCAGAGGATAAAGGCGTTTGGATAGCCATTCAGCGACAAAAACGTTAGGGACACCGACGACAAATATATTATCGTGGCAACTTAGACCCTGGCTATCGCTAAGCCAGGTAGTATAATTTGCCTTGCTAACCTGAATTTGCAGCTTGCCGAGGGCACTCTGCCAAATCTCTTTTGCTGATTCCAATCTATCCCAATTCCCAACAAAGCTCAGCCACAAAGATAGCTGAAATAAGTATTAAGGCGCGGTTAAGATTTAAGACCTTACTGGTTGTTACTAATTATAGAATATCAGGTTTTATCGAACCTTCGCTAGGCAATGTTTGACATAACTAAAAAATTAATTAAAAATAGGTTTGCTATGAAAGTGCGCACCGTTTTTATGGGCACTCCGCAGTTTGCGGTGACTATATTGGAATCTTTGCTACGGAGTTCCTGCCAGGTGCTTGCTGTGTATACTCAGCCCGATAAGCCGGCTGGCAGGGGTCGCCCAGTTGTTTTTTCTCCGGTGAAGAAGCTGGCTCTGGGGCGACAAATACCAGTTATGCAACCCGAGACTTTTAAATCCAGCGAGGTGATGGAGAAGCTGGCCATCTTTCAGCCCGAGCTCGTAGTTGTGGCAGCCTTCGGTTCTATTCTTCCCCAGGGAGTGCTTTCCTTGGTTAAATTTGCCTGTCTTAATGTTCATCCTTCATTGTTGCCGCGGCACCGAGGTCCGTCTCCAGTCGTTAATACTATTCTCTGCGGAGATGAACTTACTGGGGTCACCATAATGTTAATGGACGCTGGATTGGATACCGGGCCGATTTTAGCCCAGAAAAAAGTGGGGATTTCCTTTATGGATACCACCGGCTCGCTTAGCTCCAGGCTGGCTGATGTGGGAGCCGAGCTTTTGTTGGAGACCTTGCCCAAATGGCTTGAGGGCGAACTCAAACCCCACGCTCAGGATGAGTCGCAAGCTACTTATAGTAAGTTGATAACCAGTAAAGATGCTGAGATTGATTGGCATCTTTCCGCGCTTGAGCTCTGGCGGATGGTAAGAGCGTACAATCCCTGGCCAAGCTGCTATACGTGGTGTCATGGGCAACGGCTAAAAATCCACAAAGCTATTCCTCTTGGTGATGTGGGAGATGGAGAGATAGGGGAAGTAGTCGCCTTGGCAGAGCAACCGGGGGTTGGGGTGGTAACTAAGCAGGGTATCTTAGGGCTTTGCCAGGTTCAGTTAGAAGGAAAACGCGAAATGCCGGCAAATGATTTTGTCCGCGGGAAAAGAGATTTTATTGGTTGTGTTCTGGGGCGAAAATAGCTCCTCTTGCCAGCATTATTCTGCAAACATTTCCACGCATCTTTGAAATCTTTGAAAGGGCTGCTTAGTCGAAACCGAGCCAGGTAGTGACGTTTTTAATAGGCTCCCGCTCACTTTCCACTTTGTTCGCAGGGAAATCCCAGTCAGGGTAGCCAATAGCGATAGCCATTATTATCCGCTTGGACTCCGGTATGCGGGCGTATTTTCTTAACACCTCGGGATACATCGTTCCCTGGTCTTCGATGCAGGTCCCCAGGCCGAAGTGCAGCGCGGTAAGACAGATAGTCTGTATCAAAGCGCCAATGTCGAGCAGTGGCCCGCTTTCGCTCAGACAGCGATCAGTGGACAAGATGATTGCCGCCGGCGCATCGAAGTAACGAAATCCGCGCTCCAGCCATTTTGCCCTTTTCTCCTTGTCCTCTCTGGGTATGTCCATAAGCTGGAAAAGCTGCTTGGCGAGGTTTACCTGGCGTTGGCGGTAAATGCTCTCCCTCGGCCAGCTCACAACCACGTGCTCGGGGTTAGGCAGCGCTCCAGAGTTGAGCAGCGCAACGTTGCTCCGTCTCACATTTTCCAAAACATCACCAGTGAGCACAATGAACTCCCAGGGTTGGGTGTTCATAGCGGATGGGGCATGGCTGGCCAATTCCAGTATTTGCTCTAAAACCTCTTTAGGCACAGGGTCAGGTTTGTAACCCCTGATACTCTTACGCTTTTTCACGGCTTCGATGATATCCATAAATGTGCTCCTTTTCCGTAGCAGTTTAGTTTTTCAAGAACTTAATCCGTACTATCCCCGCCTTGCATTATCAAGTATTTTTCGGCTGGATAGCGACGTCAGCCCAATATTGGAGGCCTGTATCTGAGGTCTTTCCATATTATGGGGCAGCGGTTATGGGTTCTGATTCGTAAATCCTTTCCTCCGCCAGCTCTGCTGGGGTGAGAGGAACGTCGGCTTCAATATCTCTGCCCTCGATTCCTTTAGCCAGGATTTCCTTATAGTATTCATGCTGGATTATTAAGTTCATGATTTCGTTGCTACCGGTCCAGATCATGATAAGTCTGGCTTCCCGGAGTGCCCGTTCCACCGGGTAGACGTGAGTATACCCGATGCCACCGAGAATCTGCATGGCATCATTCACCACTTCCCATTGTGTCTGGGTAGCCAGTTTCTTCACCTCTGACACCAGTCTCCTTTGATAAGCCGGAGTACCTACTCCATCATCGATGGTCTTGGCCACAGCGTATGCCAGAGCGCTGACAGCATCGAGCTTGGTGACGCAGTCGGCTATCTTGAAGCTCACTCCTTCAAAATTCCTTATGGTCTGGCCGAAGGCCTTCCGTTTGTTGGCATACCGGGCGGCCAATTCCAGAATAGCTCTGGAGCCACCCACTCCGCCAGAGAGAAGCCTTTCCGGCACCATCAATTTATAGAATATCTTTGCCCCTTCGTTCTCTTTCCCCAGCAGATTCTCCTCTGGCACCGACACATCGCGGAAGACCAATCTACCTGTGCCTGTACCGCGGCAGCCCATCAAGCCGTAGACATGCTTTACCTCCACGCCCATATCCCTCTCGACGATGAAGGCGCTGAGAGAGTCACGGCCGGCTCCGGGGTTGGTGACGGCGAATACAAGAAAGAAATCGGCACCTTCAGAGCCGACGACAAAGCGCTTCTGTCCGGTAAGGTAATAGTGATTTCCTTTCTTTCGAGCCACGGTGGTGGCACCGAAGAAATCAGAGCCGCCTCTGGGCTCGGTGAGTGCCTCGCCGGCCCATTGTGTGCCGGCGATTAATGGTTTGAGATACTTCTTCTTTTGGGCCTCGGTTCCAAACACGTTTAAGCCTTCTCCAACGATGGAGGTGACTGAGACGAGACAGGCAAAAGGCACCCCGAGCTTATTGACCTCTCCCACTGTGATGAGTTCATCCACCCATTTCAGGTCTCTGCCGCCATATTTCTTGGGGAACCTGATGCCTAGCAGGTTTCTCCTGCCGGCTTCCCTGACAAATTCGTAGGGGAACTCGATTTTATCGGCGTCCATGTCCAGTATAAGCTGCCGTGGTATGCTCTTGACCAGGTCCTGAACCTCTTGTCTGAACTTTTTGCGCTCTTCGGTTAAAAATACCTCTAACATTGCATCCTCCTTTTTAGCTTTAATAGGCGGGTGTTATGATCCCGGACTAACCGACACAGTCATCGTTTAGTTTTTTCCAGAATCCTGACCAATAGTATAGCACGTGGCAAATTATCTAAAAAAAAGGGGTAGTGTTTGACGATGGAGGTGAAAGTTATTATAATTCAGTCCGCCTTTAGGTCAAGAAAAGCTATGGGTGAGGCTTCAACAGCAGTTGTCGAGACTACCTCAGGCAAAATCGAAGGTGTTTTCAGAAAAGGTCTATACATTTTCCGTGGCATACCTTATGCGGCACCGCCGGTAGGCGAGCGCCGCTGGTTGCCGCCTGGGCCTCCCGAACCCTGGGGCGGAGTTAGACTGGTGAAGGAGTTTGCCCCCACCGCCCCACAGGCGCCCATGGAGATCCAGTTTCTGGAACCACCGGAGAAACAGCCACAAAGCGAAGATTGTCTTTACCTCAATATCTGGACTCCCGGACTGGATGGTGCTAAGCGCCCGGTTATGGTCTGGGTTCATGGCGGCTTCTTCACCACCGGTGCCGGCTCGTGGTTGATCTACAACGGGCGGACCTTGTCTACACGCGGTGATGTGGTGATAGTGACTATTAATTATAGGCTGGGCGTATTGGGTTTCCTTAATCTAAATGAGGTCACAAAAGGCAAGATACCAGCTACAGGAAATGAGGGACTGCTTGACCAGGTCTTTGCGCTGGAGTGGGTGCGGTATAATATCTCGCGCTTCGGCGGGGACCCGGACAATGTGACCATCTTCAGCGAGTCCGCCGGGGCCATGGGTGTGGGGGTGCTACTGGCGATGCCTAAGGCGCGAGGGCTCTTTCACAGAGCTATCCTCCAAAGTGGGGCTGCTCATCATGTGAACTCGCTAGAGCGTGCTGAAAAAATGGGGGCAATCTTTCTCGACATTCTAGATATAAAGCCGACCGATGTTAACAAATTGCGGTCGCTTACTGAGCAGCAAATCCTCAATGCTCAGGTGGAAGTTATGGCTAGAGCGCAGGATCCGAAATTGGCTATCGGTGACTTGCCTCTCAGACCCGTGGTTGAAGGCAATGTGATTCCGGAATTGCCGATCCACGCTATTGCTGGCGGCTCGGCAGACAATGTTCCAGTCCTGATCGGTACCACCCTGGATGAATGGAAGGTTTTTGCCGTTTTGGATAAAAATCTTCCCAACTTGAACAAGGCTGGCCTGTTGCGGCGTTGCCAGCATCTCATTCCGGGTGGGGATGGGACCGGGCTGGTAGAAGCCTACCGCCAGGCTCGTAGCCAGCGCAACCTTCCGGTCACCCCTGCTGAATTGTTTATTGCTATCCAATCGGACAGGGTTTTTCGCATGCCGGCGATTAAGCTTGCCGAGGCACATTATCGCCGTCAACAGCCGACTTACATGTACCTGTTCAACTGGGTTTCACCGCTAATGAACGGAATTCTTGGTGCTTGCCATGCACTGGATCTGGGGTTTGTGTTCGGGACTCTGGATGACAATTTCACCGGTTCTGGCGAAGAAGCCCGGGCTCTGTCGAGGAAAATCCAGGACGCCTGGGCGGGTTTTGCCCATCATGGGGGCACCAGTTGCGAGAGCATAGGTGAATGGAAACTCTATGGTGAGCGGCGGGAGACCATGATTCTGGGAAAGCAATGCATACTGGTAGAAGCCCCGTATGATGAGGAGCGGCGTGCCTGGGAACCCTTCGCCGATTCTGTCCTCGGCTCCTTTTAGAGCTGGTGAAAGTCGAGCCTGTTGGAGAATAAGGAAAAGGCTAGATTAAGCTTTCTCGTCTTTAATCGAGGCTAAGTCTGGCTGATGGACTTTGCTTTATGTTCTTGATGACGCTACGGATTATAGCCCCTTACGGAATACCAGAGCACCAACTGGGCAAACGGCAACACACTCGCTACAGTCCTGACAACTGGACCTACCCATAGGCTCATCTCCAAAAGTGGTGACCATCCTCCGGAAGCCACGGTAAGCAAAACCAATGGTTCCTTTGCCCAGTTTTTCCTGGCATACCCAAACGCATCTGCCGCAGAGCACACATTTATTAGGGTCATAAATGAACAAGGGACTGCCAGAATCTATGGGTAGCTCAGGCAGGATTTTCCTGAACCTTTTTGTTTTGAGCTTCACACCGAGGTGCTTGGCTATCCTCTGAAGTTCACAAGAACCACTTTTTGGACAATTGGCGCAATCCACAGGTTGGCTAGCCAGGAGCAATTCCAAAGCGGTGCGGGCTAGCCTCAATGCCTTTGCCCCTTTGGTATTAACCACCATTCCTTCTGCCACAGGCGTAGTACAGGCTGTAACTGGCATATCCTTACCTTCTATCTCCACAAAGCAGAGGCGGCAAGAAGCAAAAGGCTCGCTCTTTTCCCGAATGGCGCAAAGGTTGGGGATGTAGATGTCATTATCCAGAGCTGCCCACAGGACCTTTTCACCTGGGGCAGCTTCTATTTTCTTGCCATCAATCGTCAAAGAAACGCTTTTAACTTTTACCAGTACCCTTCCCCTTATTCTCTCCCTTGAGGGAGAGAATATCGTAAAGCAGAAGTTATCTTCTCAGACAGGGCTATCATCCTTTAGAAGAGCCCTTGTACCTTGCCAGTCTTTGTATCGACATCTACCCTTCGGAAGGCTGGATTGGAGCTGGTTCCTGGCATCAGGCTGATTGTGCCGGCGCAGGGGCAGAGGAATTTCGCCCCGGAATAAATCAACACGTCGCGAATGGGCAGGGTCCATCCCTTGGGAACCCCTTTAATGGCCGGGTCGTGTGTCAAGCTCAGATGGGTCTTCACCATCATGGTGGCGTAATCATCGTACTTGGAATCGGCCTCAAATATCTTGGCCTTAGCCTCAGCATCAGGTGTCCATGACACACCATCGGCTCCATAGACCACTTTGGCAATCTTGTCTACACGCTCCCGTAGCTTCATCTCCATGGGATAGAGGAATTTGAAGTCGTTCTTTTCTTCACAGGCTTCCATAACTGTATCGGCAAGCTCCAGAGCACCATCACCACCCTTGAGCCAGTGTTCGCTGAGCGCGCAACGTGCCCCGGCCGCCTCAGCTGCCTTGCGCACAAGGGCAATCTCTTCCTTAGTGTCAGTGTGGAAGGAGTTGATGCACACCACTGGATTGATGCCTGATGACCTGATGGTGTTGAGGTGGTGCAGCATATTGGGAATGCCCTTCTCCAGAAGTCCCAGGTCTTCCTTAGTGTAGGACTCGGGCAAGGGCAGACCAGCCACTACCTTGGGGCCGCCACCATGCATCTTCAGTGCCCTGATGGTGGTGGTAAGTACTGACACATGCGGCTTGAGACCACTATAGCGACACTTGACATTCCAGAACTTTTCGAATCCGATGTCCGCGGCGAAGCCGCTCTCGGTAACATGATAATCAAACATCTTTAGCCCGATGCGGTCGGCGATGATGGAGGATTGCCCCACAGCGATGTTGGCAAAGGGACCGGCATGCACCATACAGGGCTGGTATTCCGCGGTGCACATTAGGGTGGGATTGATTGTGTTGCGCATCCAGGCAGTCATAGCGCCTCCCACCTCCAGATCGGCGGTAGTAACAGGATTGCCATCTCTGTCAAAAGCGACGGTAATCTCGTCCATCCTTTTGCGCAGGTCCGCCAGGTCCGTGACAATAGATAACATAGCCATAAGCTCTGAGCTCACGGCAATACCGAACTTGGACTGCATTGGGTAGCCATCCATGCGACCACCGAGGCCTATTACGATGTTCCTGAGGCTCTGGGCGCAGAAGTCCATGATCCAACCCATCTCCACCCTTGTAGGGTCAATGTTCAGGCGGCGCATTCTGCTGCGCTTGGCCAGCTCTTCGTCGCTGTAGTTGCGCTCATGCTGCATCCTCGCAGTAAGCGCCACCATGGCCAGATTGTGGGCATTCATTATATCGTTAATGTCGCCGGTAAGCCCCAAAGAAAATTCGGTCATGGGAATAAGCAGCGCATTGCCACCGCCAGCAGCAGTACCCTTGATATTCATACTCGGACCACCGGAGGGCTGACGTATACAACCGCCCACATTCTTACCCCGTTTGCCCATACCTTCCAGGATACCCATGGTGGTCGTCGTTTTCCCCTCGCCCAGTGGTGTGGGGGTAATAGCAGTTACCTCAACATATTTGCCGTCTGGCTTGTTCTTGAGGCGCTCGATAACCTTCAGGAAGTCGAGCCTGCACAGCCTCCCGTAAGGAATAATTTCATCCTTCTGCAAGTTCAATTTTTCCCGCCACTCATCAGGGGTCGGCATGTTTTCTTCGGCAGCTTCCGCAATCTGCCAATCCTTCAGTTTTGTCGCATCATAAGCCACGGTAACCTCCTTTGTCGTTTATTAATCTATTATTTTCGCATACGCTCAGCCCTGCGCTCGGCTGCTACTACTGTATTGACCATAAGCATGGTGATAGTCATGGGGCCAACCCCTCCGGGCACCGGGGTAATAGCGCTGGCTTTCTCTTTGACCGTCTCGAACTCTACATCCCCCCTGAGGTCAGCGACCTGCTTGTTGGGGTCCAGCTTGCTGGGTTTCCATCCCACCCGGTTTACACCGACATCGATAACGACTACCCCCTCTTTTACCATATCTGCTTTAATAACTTCAGGAGAGCCCATTGCGGCAACCAAGATATCCGCCTGTCTGGTGATTTCGGCCATGTTTTTGGTCCCCGTGTGGACGACGGTCACGGTGGCATTGGCACGCTTGTTTTTCTGTACAAGCATGGCCATGAGAGGCTTGCCTACTATGTTGCTTCGACCGCATATGACCACATGCTTGCCTTCAGGGGGGTTGCCACTGCGGATCATTAACTCCACTGCGCCATGCGGCGTGCAGGGCATGAAATAGGGGTCTCCGATGAGCATCTTGCCCACGTTGACAGGGTGGAAGCCATCCACGTCTTTAGCCGGGTCGATGAGATTTAGCACTTTATCCGTATTGATGTGTTTTGGTAATGGCAATTGAACCAGTATACCGTCAACATGCTCTGCTTTGTTCATTTCCTCCACTTTGGAGAGGAGTTCCGCCTCCGAGGCGACTTCGGGCAGGACGATGGTTTGTGACCACACGCCTATCTCATCAGCCGCCTTTTCCTTGCCCGAGACGTAGGAAACGGATGCCGGGTCCTCTCCCACACGAATCATGACCAGACCCGGCGTTACGCCCTGTTCCTTGAGCCTGGATACTCGCTCTTTTAACTCAGCCCTAATCTCCTTGGCTACTTCGTTTCCCGAAATTATCTTTGCCGTCATCTAAACCTCCTTTCTTAACTTATCGGTTTATCGGTACTGCCCGTCTTGACAGCACTAAGACGTTCCGCAATATCCTGCACTTGGCTGATGACCTCTGGACTTGAATTGATGAGGGGAAGATTGCCAAGACCAGCTTCTATTATGCTCTGGTCGTAGGGAATAAAGCCCAAAAATTCAAAATCGGGCATGGCGGCAATAAGAAAATCCTTGTCCTGTTCACTGCGGGTCTTGTTAGCCACCACTGCGATGTTTCCCAAACCTATGTCTTTTGCCAGCTCCCTTATCCTGTAGGCTGTATCAATACTCCCTTTACCTGGTTCCACCACAATAATCATCTTGTCCACCGCTCTCGCTGTTGCCCGCCCTAAATGCTCTATTCCGGCCTCCATATCTATTATGACTACTTCATCCCTCCGCAGGAGTATGTGGAAAATTAAAGCTTCCAGCAAGGCATTTTCGGGACAATAACAACCACTACCACCTTTTTTTAACCGTCCCATTACCATTAATTTGATTCCATTATGTTCCACCCAATACTTTTCCGGTATATCATCAACCCTGGGATTTAATTTGAAGTAAGGTGCTGCCTGGCCAGGACGTGCCCCTGTCCTTTCTTCAATCAGGTCTCCCATCTCAGATATGGGGATTATCTTCTCTGCGCGGGGAAAGCCGAGAGCGCCTGCCAGAGTAGCATTTGGGTCGGCATCTATGGCCAGGACAGAGTATCCAGACTGGGTAAGTGTGGTGGAAAGGAGAGAGGCTAACATCGTTTTGCCTACCCCCCCTTTACCACTAACGGCAATTTTCATTCCCAAGCGACGAATTATATCCTGCATCAACACAAGAAATCAAGTCGGGGAAAAACCATTATTTTAATGGGGTCAACTCTATTTTCCTAACAAGCTTGCTTCAGCTGACTTCGCTAGCCTGGCAACGACGTAAAGGCGAAGCAAAATAGAGTCGCCCGCAACAGTTTGCTCGCAGAAAGCAAACGGTGATAGAATGCAAAGTCAGGGCTGCACCAGCCGGTCTACTCGGCTCAGGTGGGTGCCAGAGGTGCTTTTTAAGGGAGGGCGATATGCCGTACGGATACGAGATAAATGAACTGGCCAAGGAAGAATCGTGGCGAATGTTTCGAATAATAGGCGAGTTTGTAGAGGGCTTTGATAATCTCTCCGGTATCGAGCCGGCAGTGACCATCTATGGTTCGGCCAGATTAGGAGTGGATGACGAGCTATATAGGGAGACGGAAGAAATAGCCTATCAGCTTGGACAATCGGGCTTCTCAATTGTAACTGGTGGGGGACCGGGTGTAATGGAGGCTGCCAACAAAGGCGCACGAAGGGCTGGGGTTAAATCGGTCGGTCTGAATATCTCCCTTCCCGAAGAACAGGCCTGTAATGACTACGCCACAAAGTCGATAACTTTTAATCACTTCTTTACTCGTAAAGTCATGCTGGTGAAATATGCCGTTGCCTTTGTCATAATGCCGGGTGGCTTGGGCACGCTTGATGAACTGACAGAGGTACTAACCCTGATGCAGACCCACAAGATAAAACCTTTTCCCGTAGTATTGTTCAACGGCGAGTTTTGGAAGGGATTTCTGGATTGGCTGCGGAGCCCCGTCTTATCCAGGAAGTATGTCTCTGAGCATGATTTGGACCTATTGAGAGTCCTGGACCGTCCTGAAGAGGTAGTTGAGGCTATCCGGAGGTGGTATGTCGGGCACGAGGTTGTTGGCAGGAAAGCCCTGCTCAAGTGAGTGTCAGTCTACATTTTTAGCTTTTCATTTCCTGACATGAGGGTGGGGGAGGTTACGATCCTTGGTTCGTTTCTACTGTTGATATGTCTAATTGCCCCTGGAAGACCCAATAACCTTCTTCGTTAGCTTGACACCGGGCAATTTGGGGTGCTAGAATTCCCTTTTCTGTATGGAGGTGAGAAGATTTACGCTATTATCGAAATAGGTGGCAAACAGTACAAAGTAGCCCCAAAGCAAACACTGGAAGTTGAGCTTTTAGATGTCCCTGAAGGCGACGTAGTTGAGCTGGATAAAGTATTATTTATTGGGGAAGATAAAAATACCCTTGTAGGGAATCCTGTTATTAAGGGGGCTAAGGTTGTGGCTACTTCTTTAGGAGAAACTAAGGGAGAAAAGGTTATCGTATTTAGATATAAGTCCAAAGTTCGCTACCGAAACAAAAGGGGACACCGCCAGACTTATACTAAAATATTGGTAAACGAAATTGTTAAGGGTAAAGGAGAATAGGCATGGCACATAAAAAGGGCGGTGGCAGCACAACTTATGGGCGAGATAGTGAAGCTAAGCGCTTGGGAGTGAAGAAGTATGGTGGAGAGCAAGTTCGCGCCGGAACTATCTTGATTCGGCAACGCGGGACTCGTATACTGCCGGGAAACAATGTTGGCCTGGGGAGAGATTATACCCTCTTTGCCTTAATAGACGGCTATGTTAAATATGAGCCGGCAACCAGATACAAAAAGAAGGTGAGTGTTTACAAATGAAAGCTAAAATCCATCCTAAGTTTTATGAGAATGCTAAAGTGACTTGTCTTTGTGGTAATACCTTCACTATTGGTTCAACTAAGCCAGAAATCAGGGTAGAAATATGTGGGAAATGCCATCCCTTTTATACGGGTGAACAAAGGATAGTTGACTCCTTGGGAAGGGTGGAACGCTTTAAGAAGCGATACAAGATGAAATGATGGAATACATTCAACTCTCTATTTCTTTATGTCAGGTTGGAGGCTTGGGGGCATGTTATTTCTTGTTGTGACAGCGGCTGTTTGACCGCGGGCAGAGTTTACTTTTAAGCTTACCTTGGGAAACTGGGAATTCATTCAACGCAGCTACTTTAGGAGCTAAACTTTACGTTTTCCGCCGTTTTTATCATAATACGCTTAGGGATTTTTCATGGTGAGAAATAATAGCCTTCGTTTTAGGCAGTCGGAGAGATTGAGGTACTAATGGCAGAGTCTTTTCATTATGGTGGCCAGGCAGTCATCGAGGGGGTGATGATACGGGGGAAGGAAGGCGTGGCTATATCTGTGCGTCAGCCCAATGGAGAATTAAACATAGTGAAGCAGCCGCTGGCCAGCATATACAAAGGGCGTCTCCGAGGAATGCCTTTAATAAGAGGAATCATCGCTCTCGTGGAAACCCTGGTTTTGGGCACGCAGTCATTACTTTACTCTGCTCAAGTTGCCGCAGCAGAGGAAGTAGGAGAGAAAATACCTACAGCGCTTTTGTGGGGGACCGTAGCCGTGAGCCTTGCTCTGGGTGTAGCTCTCTTCTTCATGGTTCCTCTCTTCGCCACCCGCTACCTTATTGACCCTTACATCGATTCTGCCTTACTGAGTGTTGTCTTTGAGGGACTTATCCGTATTGGCATTTTCATCGCTTACCTCAAGGTTATGAGTTTAATACCTGATATTAAAAGGGTCTTTGCTTACCACGGAGCCGAGCATAAAGTAGTGAATGCCTATGAGGCAGGCGCCCCTTTGGAAGTGGAGTCGGTTAAGAATTATTCTACTGCCCATGCTCGCTGCGGCACCGCCTTTATATTCATTGTTCTAATCATAGCTATCTTTGTCTTCGCCTTGGTTGGTCAGCCAACCCTATGGATACGCATACTGTCCCGCATAGCCCTCATCCCGGTTATCGCTGCTATTAGCTATGAAATTATGAAATTTGGGGCAGGGCACATCAACAACAAGGTAGTCCGAATTCTCCTAGCCCCGGGGCTGTTGCTGCAAGCTATAACCACCAGGGAACCTGACGATAGTCAACTAGAGGCTGCTATATCGGCGCTAAACGAGGTCATCAAGATTGACCAAACTGCTGATTCTAGCTGCAGTACATGATACACTATTGACAGAGTAAAACGGATTTGTTATCATACAAAATAGCCATTGACCCTTGAGGCAGTGAGCTGGAGAACTGGATAATTAAAGGTTCCGCTTGGATCGACAGTGACCGAGACGGACAAGGAGAGTTGTTGTGAAAACCCTCTCGGTTATGCCGAGAGGGTTTTTTAGTTTATGGTTATGTATAGCGCTATAACGGATGTTTCAGGAATTAAGGTCGGGCATTATACCGATAAAAAGGCAGTGACAGGCTGCACGGTAATACTTTGTGAATCAGGGGTTGTGGCCGGCGTTGATGTCTGTGGCTCATCGTCGGGGACCAGGGAAACAGACCTGCTCCGGCCGGGAAATCTAGTGGAAAAGGTTCAAGCTATCGTTCTCAGTGGTGGCAGCGCCTTTGGTCTGGATGCTGCTACCGGCGTTATGAGGTATTTGGAGGAACGGGGATTTGGTTATGAAACCAGCGCTGGGAGGGTGCCTATTGTGCCAGCAGCCATTATTTTCGACCTGAATATAGGTGATTCTAAAATCAGGCCCGGAGCTAATGAGGGTTATCAAGCTTGTCTGGGTGCTACTAATGGCAAAGTAGCTGAGGGGTGTGTTGGTGGTGGCACCGGGGCAACAGTGGGCAAGATTCTTGGTGTGGAGAGAGCGGTCAAAAGCGGTTTGGGGACTGCCAGTCAAAAAATAGTCGGAGATATTGTGGTCGCTGCCTTGATAGTGGTAAATGCCGTTGGAGATGTGATTGAACCGGGAACGGGGAAAATCCTGGCTGGACCTCGCAAGCCGGACGGGAGTGGATTCTTATCTACATCCGAGCTATGGAAAGGCGGGTTTAAGGATGTAGTTCCGCCTTTTAATACCGTAATCGGTGTGGTGGCTACCGATGCCAAACTTAGTAAAGCTGAGGCAAACAAATTGGCTCGCGTAGCCCAGGTTGGCATTGCGCGCACTATTGACCCATGCCATACCATGTATGATGGCGATGCTTTATTCGCTCTTTCCTCAGGTGAGAAGGAAGCTGACCTTAGTGCTCTGGGGGCAGCAGCTGCTGAGGTTGTCGCCGGAGCCATAGTTAGAGCAATTCTAAAGGCGGAAACTTTAGCTGGTGTGCCAGCGGCTAAGGACGTAAAAAGATGCTAAAGACAGGCTTTATTGGCGCTGGAACGACGGGCACTGCTCTGGCAGTAAGACTTTCTCAAAAGAGATGGCCAGTGGTGGCTGTATCCAGTCGGACTTTGTCCTCGGCACAGAAGCTAGCCAGGCTGGTGCCCAACTGCCAGGTTTGCCATACAGCTCAGGAACTGGCAGAGGCTGCTGAGATGGTCTTCATCACCACTCCTGATGATGTTATAGCCCAGGTGTGCAGTGAAGTTCAGTGGCATGAAGGACAGAGCGTCCTCCATTGCAGTGGCGCTCATTCACTGGATATTCTGGAATCAGCAAAAAAACTTGGGGCGACTGTTGGCTCCTTTCATCCTTTGCAGACTTTTGCCGATGTTGACCAGGCCATAGAAAACTTGCCTGGCTCTACATTCGCCCTGGAAGCCGAAGAGCCACTATTATTAACGCTAAAGGAGTTAACTCACCTCCTGAACGGCCACTGGGTGGGACTTAAGCCCGGGGACAAAGTGCTGTATCACGCAGCCGCCGTTTTCGCTTGTAATTATCTGGTGACCCTGGTTAAGGTGGCGCTGGATTTGTGGCGGGACTTCGGGGTCCCGTCGAAGGAGGCGACCAGGGCCTTGCTGCCCTTACTCAAAGGGACGATAAACAATATTGACAATATCGGCTTGCCTGACTGCCTCACCGGTCCTGTGGCCCGCGGGGATTTAGGCACCGTAGAGAAGCACTTGAGCGCTCTTGAGGCCAGGAGCCCTTCTTTGCTCACTACCTATAAGGAGCTAGGACTTCAGACTATTCCTATTGCTTTAGCTAAAGGCAAGGTCAATGAACAGAAGGCAGAAGAAATGAAAACTTTACTTTCTTTCCAGAGAAAGTAAATAAAGAAACTTTATGCTTAGGGAGGTAGAAAATGAGAACTATGCTGAAAAGTAAAATCCACCGAGCCCGGGTTACCCAAGTCGATTTGGATTACGAAGGCAGTATCACTATTGACAGGTCTCTCATGGAGGCCAGCGACATCTTGCTCTTCGAAAGGGTGGAGGTGCTAAACGTTAACAATGGGGCCAGGTTCAGCACTTATGCTATCGAAGGTGAGGCAAATTCAGGGATTATTGGTATCAATGGTGCTGCCGCCAGGCTGGTGGCCAAGGGCGACATAGTTATCATACTCTCTTATTGTCAGGTTCCTGATGATGAGGCGATTAGCATGACTCCCAGCATAGTTCGTGTGGATAGGCAAAACAGAATCGTTGAGCCTTTACCTGTGGTTCCTCAATGGGAAAGAATTCAGAAGTCGGTAGCCAGTAGGGGTGACCTTTGATTGCTAAATCCTGATTACTGACTCCTGATTACTATGTTTAGGGGGAGACAATGCGGGTTACTATTACCGAGATAAAGGAGATGAAGCAAAGGAAAGAAAAAATACCTATGCTTACCGCTTATGACTATGTGACGGCTAAAATGGTTGATGAAGCTGGTGTGCCTTTGATATTGGTTGGGGATAGCTTGGGGATGGTGATGTTGGGCTATGAGTCAACTATTCCGGTGACCATGGAGGAGATGATTCATCATACCAAAGCTGTAGTGAGAGGAGCTAAGAAGGCCTTAATAATAGGCGATATGCCGTTTATGACCTATCATATCAGCGTTTCCGATGCTTTACATAATGCAGCAAGGTTTATTCAGGAAGGGGGCGCTCAGACGGTGAAGTTAGAGGGGGGCGAGGTCGTGGCTGAGAAAGTCAGACGCCTTGTCGACTGTGGCATCCCGGTTATGGGGCATATTGGGCTTACTCCGCAATTTATCCATCAATTGGGAGGATTTAAGGTACAGGGGAAGGCAATGGAGGAAGCCAAAAAGTTGCTTAACGATGCCCGTATTTTGGAGGAAGCTGGCGCTTTTGCGATTGTTCTGGAATGTACTCCAGCACCTCTTTCCAAATTGATTACTCAAAAGCTGGTTATCCCCACGATTGGCATCGGCGCCGGACCAGATTGTGATGGTCAAGTCCAGGTAATCAGCGATCTTCTGGGCCTTTATACTGAATTCGTACCCAAGCATGCCAAGCAATATGCCAGGTTAGCCGGAGAAATTAAGGCTGCTGTTTCTAGTTACATGTCTGAGGTTAAATCTCTTAGTTTCCCCACTAAGGAGCAGAGCTACACCATGGATAAGAGCCTCATCAAACAGCTAAAGACTGAAGGCTAGCGGCATGCAGGTAGTAGGGCCTATATTTGAGATAAGGGCATTAAGGCAGAAGCTCAGCGGCACAGTGGGCTTCGTTCCCACTATGGGCTATCTTCATGAAGGACATCTGGCTTTAATCAAGCAGGCCAGAATAGAAAATTCCGCTGTTATTGTTAGTATTTACGTTAACCCCACTCAATTTGGTCCCAGGGAAGATTTTGGCGCTTACCCCCGAGACCTTAATGGGGACCTGGAATTGTTGAGGGGAGGGGGGGCAGATATCGTCTTTGTACCCTCCGATGAGGAGATGTACCCCCCCGAATTTAGTAGCTGGGTAGATGTGGAAAAGGTAACCGGACGACTTGAGGGAGCATCTCGTCCGGGGCACTTTAGAGGCGTAGCCACCGTAATAGCCAAGCTATTCAACATTATCCAGCCATCAAGGGCTTACTTCGGGCAGAAAGATGCTCAGCAGGTGTTGGTCATTAAGAGAATGGGGGCTGACCTCAACATGGGGGTAGAAGTCGTAGTTGTGCCTACGGACAGGGAGAGCGATGGTCTGGCTATGAGCAGTCGCAATATTTACCTTAGCCCCAAAGAGCGCCGGGCAGCCACGATATTGTTCAAGGCTCTTACGTTAGCTTGGCAATTAGGGAAGGGTGGAGAAAAAGATGCTGAAAACATTCGCCGGCAAATGACTACACTTATCCAAAAAGAACCTCTGGCCCAAATTGATTATGTCAGCATTGCTGATGCCGGAACACTGGAAGAATTGAACTTGATTGACCGGCCAGCATTGGCTTCCTTAGCCGTCAAGATAGGCAAAACGCGGTTGATAGATAACATGCCTCTGGAATAAGTGCCTCAGTGTGCCATTGTGGGGCGCTTCTTATCTGTTGTGGCGAGGTTCTTCTTCTTTTTAGCATGTTTTGAGTGAATCATAATTTACACAATGTAGGGCTGCACGGATTGGAGAAAGCTATTATTGAGTTATGTTGATTTGTTGTAAACAGACAGCAGTTGTTATAATAGAAGCGGCCCAAACGAGCAAAGGTTCCATGAAATAGTCAAGAGGAGGTAAATATGCCGATAAAGTTCAAGTTCGAAAATCTAGATAAGGGGGTGTGGGTCCTGCTGCGCCAAACCCACAACCTGGTTTCGAGGTGTGAGGACCGAGTATTTAATGAACACGGGATCACTACGGAGCGGCATGGGGTGCTTATGGCTATGAAACACATCGATGGTCCTGTAAGGCCAACCGACGTAGCCCGGTGGTTAGACCTTAGCACGAACAGCATCAGTATGATAATCGACCGCATGGTCAAAGCTGGTCTGGTCAGACGGGTAAGAGACAGGAAGGACCGCAGGACAGTATTTCTGACTATGACCAGCAAGGCGGAGAAGGTCTATGTACTGGCAAGTGCAGCAGGCTGGGGGCTCATCCAGGAGATCCTATCGCCACTATCGGATAAGGACAAACATACCTTGATCAAGCTGCTCGAGACACTAAGAGACAAGACATATGATTATCTCGGTTCTGGAGAGGCTGCAGAGGTAGTGAAGGGAAATGAGATGGAAAACATGGCCCAGCTTATGAAACAGGCGGCCAAGTACAAGTCGCTCTCTACTCCTGAAGCCAAACGTCAGGGTGGTAAAAAGAAGAAGGCCATATGATGAGGGCAGTTCACCTTATTTATGCTAGCTGGCGTAGAGCAGCTGCGCAGGGTCTGCAATCCCGGTGGGGCTGGTGAGGGTGAGATTGCACGCACCTTTCAAGAGCTCGCAATGACGTGGTGGAGAATGGGTTTGCTGCCTCTTCGGCACATCATCCTCATCCTTCGATAGACTCAGGACATACTCTTAATCCTATCCCGTCAAAGGAGAAGAAATCAGGCTCGCAATGACATATTGACAGATTCTGTCCTCGGAAACTAAAAATATTAAATTTAGCGAAAAATAAGTAGCCCCGGCTTTGGGGTTTATTTGACAACAAAAAAGCCCTGCTGTATAATGAGCATACTCCTAAACGGAGAATAATTTCGTACGTTAACAATTGAATAGGTTTTGTGTTCTGTCTGGCGTGAGTCAAGGGAGAAAGAGCATAGGGTGGATGCCTTGGTATCAGCAGCCGAAGAAGGGCGTGGCAAGACTGCGAAAAGCCTCAGTCAGCTGTCTAGCTAGCTTAGCTGGGGATTCCCGAATGGGGCAACCCGCTTGGGTGAAACCCAAGCACTCGCGAAAGCGGGGGGGAACTGGGTGAACTGAAACATCTAAGTAACCCGAGGAAGAGAAATCAAAAGAGATTCCCTGAGTAGTGGCGAACGAAAGGGGAAGAGCCCAAACCAGGATAGCTAAGTGGGCTTGGAGCCTAAGCTATTTTGGGGTTGTAAGACGCAAGGGGCAGATTCCAAGGTCTGCCACAGAGTGACAAAACTTTTCCTTAGTCAAATGCTTCTGGAAAGGGCAACCGTAGAAGGTGATAGTCCGGTAGACGAAAAAGAAAAGTCTCTGCTTGTGTTCTTGAGTACCACGGGACACGTGGAATCCTGTGGGAAGCAGGGGGGACCATCCTCCAAGGCTAAATACTGCTGATGACCGATAGTGAACCAGTACCGTGAGGGAAAGGTGAAAAGCACCCCGGGAGGGGAGTGAAATAGAATCTGAAACCCTATGCTTACAAGCAGTCAGAGGTTCGATTTATCGGACTGATGGCGTGCCTATTGAAGAATGAACCGACGAGTTGATCTATGTGGCTAGGTTAAGCAACTTAGTTGCGGAGCCGAAGCGAAAGCGAGTCTGAATAAGGCGAGGCTCAGCTTACTGAGCAGGTCGCATGGATCAGACCCGAAACCGGGTGATCTATCCATGGCCAGAGTGAAGCTCAAGTAAAATTGAGTGGAGGCTCGAACTTGTGAATCAGGCAAAATTCTAGGATGAGCTGTGGATAGTGCAGGTGAAATGCCAAACGAACCCGGAAATAGCTGGTTCTCCCCGAAATGCATTTACGTGCAGCCTCAGGAAGTAATTTACGGAGGTAGAGCTCTGGATGAGCCAGGGGCCGTGAGGCTACCGAACTCAACCAAACTGCGAATGCCGTAGATATAATCCTGGGAGTGAGACTGTGGGGGCTAAGCTCCATAGTCGAGAGGGAAACAGCCCAGACCATCAGCTAAGGTCCCTAAACGCAGGCTAAGTGGGAAAGGAAGTTGTGTCGCAGAAACAGCCAGGAGGTTGGCTCAGAAGCAGCCATCCTTTAAAGAGTGCGTAACAGCTCACTGGTCGAGTGGTACTGCACCGACAATTTAACGGGGCTCAAGTCTGCTACCGAAGCTATGGTCGAGCACTCAATTCATTGGGTGTTCGAGGTAGGGGAGCGTTGTCATGGCTGCGAAGCTGTGGTGTAAGCCATGGTGGAGCAATGACAAGTGAGAATGTCGGTATGAGTAGCGTGAAGGCATGTGAAAATCATGCCCACCGTAAACCTAAGGTCTCCTACGCAACGTTTATCGGCGTAGGGTTAGTCAGGGCCTAAGCTGAACCCTAATGGGGTAAGCGATGGACAGTAGGTTAATATTCCTACACCGCGTAGCTTTTGTTTTAAGGCAAAGGGGGGACACAGTAAGGTAGGTTGAGCATGCCTAATGGACATGGTGTGTTTCCAACTCAAGGTGCATCAGGGCAGGCAAATCCACCCTGGTATTAAGCTGAGGGGAGGGAGAATTTGAGGGGCAACCCGACAAAACTCAACTGAGCCTACACTGGCAAGAAAAGCCTCGTTGCTAAAAAGCTAGGCGCCTGTACCGCAAACCGCCACTGGTAGGTGGGGATAAATGTCCCAAGGTGTTCGAGAGAACCCTCGTTAAGGAACTCGGCAATCTAACCCCGTAACTTCGGGAGAAGGGGGCCCACCTTTAATAAGGTGGGGACACAAAATTGGCCCAGGCGACTGTTTAACAAAAACACAGGTCTCTGCTAAAGCGAAAAAGCTGAAATATAGAGGCTGATACCTGCCCAGTGCCAGAAGGTTAAGGAGAGAGGTTAGGATGGTAACATTCAAAGCTTTGAACCGAAGCCCTGGTGAACGGCGGCCGTAACTATAACGGTCCTAAGGTAGCGAAATCCCTTGTCGGGTAAGTTCCGACCTGCACGAATGGTGTAACGATCTGGGCGCTGTCTCAACGAGGGACTCGGTGAAATTGCAATGGGGGTGAAGATGCCCTCTACCCGCGACAGGACAAAAAGACCCTAGCAGCTTTACTATAGCTTGGCAGTGAGCTTAGGCTAGGCATGTGTAGGATAGGTGGGAGGCTATGAAACCGGGGCGTCAGCCTCGGTGGAGCCAACGGTGAAATACCACTCTTGTCTGGTTTTGGTTCTAACCCCGATGTAATCGGGGGACACTGTCTGGTGGGTAGTTTAACTGGGGCGGTTGCCTCCTAAAGAGTAACGGAGGCGTCCAAAGGTTCCCTCAGCACGAATGGAAACCGTGTGTAGAGTGCATTGGCATAAGGGAGCTTGACTGCGAGACCTACAAGTCGAGCAGGGACGAAAGTCGGGCAAAGTGATCCTACGGTACTGTGTGGAAAGGCCGTGGCTTATCGGATAAAAGCTACGCTAGGGAAAACAGGCTTATCTTGCCCAAGAGTTCATATCGACGGCAAGGTTTGGCACCTCGATGTCGGCTCGTCGCATCCTGGGGCTGGAGAAGGTCCCAAGGGTTGGGCTGTTCGCCCATTAAAGCGGCACGCGAGCTGGGTTCAGACCGTCGTGAGACAGGTTGGTCTCTATCCGTCGTGGGCGCCGGAGATTTGAGGGGAGCTCTCCTTAGTACGAGAGGATTAGGAGGGACAGACCTCTGGTGTGCCAGTTGTTCCGCCAGGAGCAGTGCTGGGTAGCTATGTCTGGAAGGGATAAGTGCTGAAAGCATCTAAGCGCGAAGCCCACCCCAAGATGAGATCTCCCACTGGAATTCGGGTTCCCAGCAAGGTTTACTTTGCTGGGTGCTTAACCAGGTAAGGCCGCAAGTAGACTACTTGCTTGATAGGCGGCATGTGTAAGCGGAGTAATCCGTTTAGCTAAGCCGTACTAATGGCCGAGGCCTTGACTCACACCAGGCTGAGCACAAAACCTTATAAAATGATAAAATGGTTGTTCGACGCGGGGTAGAGCAGTGGTAGCTCGTCGGGCTCATAACCCGGAGGTCGTTGGTTCAAATCCAACCCCCGCCACCAAGAAATCAAGCAGGCAGGATAATTTTTATAGTCATCCTGCCTTTTTGCTATAACCTAATGTGCAACGAAAAGATTCACAATACCCAACGACAGTTCAGCGTCCTTTGGCCCGGGCAGCTCTTCTTTTATGCGCGAAGAAAATCACCAGCGCCGCCACCGCCGCAACTATTATCCAGGGCCACCACGGTTTACCGATATTGCACTGCCCGTATTGGTTAGCTCCCACGGCGAATATGGTGCCGTCGGACTTGAGCCCCACCGTGTGAGAGCCGCCTGCGGCGACCTGGATGATGTCCGTCCAGCCGCCGATATCGCACTGCCCGCGGTTATTGTCTCCCGCGGCGACCACGGTGCCATCGGACTTAACCCCCACTGTGTGAGAGCCGCCTGCGGCGACCTGAATGATGTCCGTCCAGCCGCCGGTATCCCACTGCCCGTAGCGGTTGTATCTCACATTAAACACAAGCAACTGCTTTCCACAGTGTATTCGTAACTTCTCACCCTCAATCTCGTAACTTTCCGCATCTCTAAGCACAGTTAAGTATTCGCGCTCCTGTTTGAGAATCTGCTCCCTACACGCCATCTCTGTGGACCACAGTTCGGTAATTGACATATTATTACCTTTTAGTTCATAACCACCACTGTAGGTGTTACATCCAGCTGACCCAAAGATCCTGGTGCCGTCAAACGCAGCGGTAATTTCAGTGTATTTCAGAACTGCTTTGAGATTACCGGATTCGCCGTATGATTCTAGCACCCAAATCACATTCTCTATTGCGGCGTCCTGGGTGATATCCGTCCAGCTATCGACGTTGCACTGCAAGTGTTCGTTGTTTCCCACGGCGACCGCGGTGCCGTCGTCCTTGAGCCCCACCGTGTGACCCTCGCCTGTGGCGACCTGAATGATGTCCGTCCAGTTGCCGACATCGCACTCCCCGCTCACGTTCCATCCCACGGCGACCACGGTGCCGTCGGACTTGAGCCCCACCGAGTGATCCTCGCCAGCGGCGACCTGGATGATGCCCGTCCAGTTGCCGGCATCGCACTGCCCGAAGTTACTCCATCCCACGGCGACCGCGGTGCCGTCGGACTTGAGCCCCACCGTGTGATGGCCGCCCGCGGCGACCTGAATGATATCCGTCCAGCCGCCGACATCGCACTGCCCGAAGAAGTTCCATCCCACGGCGACCACGGTGCCGTCGGACTTAACTCCCACCGCGTGGCGGGCACCTGCGGCGATCTGGACGATGCCCGTCCAGCCGCCGACATCGCACTGTCCGTCACTGTTGTCTCCCGCGGCGACCACGGTGCCGTCGGCCTTAATCCCCACCGTGTGTTCGTAGCCTGCCGCGACCATGGGGTTGTATTCGGGCTCGGGCTGACCACAGCCCACCATCACAACAATTAAGGCCATCGTAACTAAAACGATGCTAACTCTTGCCGCGTAACGGTGCCTCCTCGAACTACGTATTATCTTCATAACCAATATTCGCCTTATAGTACCTAGGACACCATTATATGGTACTATCATTAAATTTTCATCAAGGAAATTGTCAATATTTTTTGTGCGGTATCCAAGACGTACTATAGAGTTAAGGAGTCACCACTGCACGAACATAGGGATGTCTGCCATTCCATGCGTATGTTGGAGCGTAATATACTAATGACGCCAGGGAAACACAGCGCCCTTTGCAGATTAATAGATTTCCTCCCCGTACATCATGTGATAGCCTTCCTGCTTAATCATCGGCATCACTTCCTTTAGAAAGTCTTGGAATTGCTGAGATGGGACATCTCTCTGGTAGAATTCATCCAGGTTGTCCACATGCAGGATGCCGACATAGGTATAGGGGGACTCCCCCGTCACCGCCCCCTTTATCCTGACAAGCTCGAACTTATTAACCGAGGGCAGGCTCTCCAAGAAGGGGCCCTTGATATTTTTAACGTACTCCCGGTACTGCTCATCAGTCACACCATCGGCCAGGTTGTAAATAGAAATTTCCTTTCCCATCTTGGCCCTCCTTTCTCAAGATTTTGCTTTAACTGGGAAATGACTGACCAACTCAGATGTTAATACAAATAATTCGGTTTAACAATGTATGGCCATTATAGCGTCCTTTCATAACTCCTGCCGTTACTAATCTATTTGTACTAGCACAAAAGGGTCATTGACGCTTCCTTCGTTACTGATACAATAGCACTTCGAAGGGGATACACGTGAAAAGAATTAGCAGTTTCTTAATTGTGGCAGCGCTAGTTGCAGGAATGGTAGGCTGTGTTAGTGTTAAGTGTGACGTCACTATTGTCAGTACCGCTGGAGGGTCGGTAACCACCCCTGGAGAGGGGACTTTTACTTATGACGAAGGTGAAGTGGTCAACCTTTTGGCCGAGGCTGAGGAGGGCTACCAGTTTATCAACTGGACTGGGGATGTGGCCACCATCGCTGATATAAACGCTGCCTCAACCACTATCATCATGGACGGAGATTACTCCATCACCGCCAATTTTGATATTTATGAGATAGGCGAATATCCCATAATATATGTTCCATCCACAATCAAGGTCATGATGGATGATGGCTCAGTTGAGATAATGAATTTGGATGAATACGTGAAAGGAGTGATTGCAGCCGAAATGGGTTCAGATTGGCCTATAGAGGCGCTAAAAGCTCAAGCTGTAGCTGCTCGGACATTTGCAGTGCAAAACACACACCATGACCACTGTAATGTAGACGTATGCACGGACCACAATTGCTGTCAAGCATGGAAAGGCCCACCATATGATTCGACAATTGTGGACTCAGTTACATCTACATACAATGAGGTTATTACCTACAATGGCACAATTATCAGAGAAGCATTGTTCTTTAGTCATTGCAACGGTCACACTCGCAATAGCGAAGACTATAGTGGGTGGGATTATGTACCATATCTTAGAGGTGTGTCTTGTGGTTGTGCCGACGCATATGGATGGACAGACCATAATAGTCACGGCGTAGGCATGTGTCAATATGGTGCCAGGGTTATGGCGGAGCAAGGCTTTAGCTACGTAAGCATTTTAAAGCATTACTATAGTGGCGTTGCGATTGCACCTGCGCTTACCGGCCAGATTGTAGCAAGTCTTTGCAGCCCTGCCGAGTTGAGGGTTTATGATCCTCAGGAACGAGTCACAGGCTTGGTGGATGGAGATGTGAAAAATGAAATACCCTATTCGGATTACCATGACCACACTGTTACAATATCGCTCCCCTCGGGTTCCTATAGATATGAAATAGCGGGTGTAGGGGAAGGAACCTATGGATTAGACATAGCTTCTATTGAAGACGATGAAGCTACCAGCTTTATTGCCACTGATATTCCTGTAGCATCTGGGGCTGTCCACCACTACACTATCGACTGGGATGCCCTCGCATGGGAAGAGCAGGGAGTGACTGTCCAGGTTGATGAGGACGGAGATGGTACTATTGACTACACCCTGACAGCAGGCAGCGCGCTTACTGGCGATGAGTTTGTGCCATCTATTCAGTACGACCTGAGCATCTCCAGCAACGCCGGTGGTTCAGTAACCACTCCCAACGAGGGAACTTTCATGTATGACGCTGGCACGGTGGTTAGCCTAGATGCGACCCCAGCTACCGGATACCAGTTTGTCAACTGGACCGGCGATGTTGGCACAATTACCAATGTGAACGCTGCCTCAACCACTATCATCATGAACGACAGCTACTTGATAACGGCTAACTTCGATCAGATACCTCTGGAGCAATTTGGCCTGACCATCTCCAGTACCGCCGGGGGTTTAATTACCACGCCGGGCGAAGGGGCCTTTGGCTTCGATGTGGGCGTGGTAGTCATTCTGGTGGCGACCCCAGCTAGTGGCTACCAGTTTATCAACTGGACTGGCAATGTGGGCACAATTGCCAATGTCAACGCTGCCATAACCACCATCACTATGAACGACGACTACTCCATCACTGCTAATTTTGAAGAGATACCGGAGTACGACCTCACCATCTCCAGCACCGCCGGTGGTTCGGTAACCACTCCCACCGAGGGAACTTTCACATATGACGCTGGCACGGTGGTTAGTCTTGCGGCGACCCCAGCTAGTGGCTACCAGTTTGTCAACTGGACTGGCAATGTGGGCACCATTGCTAATGTGAACGCTGCCTCAACCAGCATCACCATGAACGACAGCTACTCGATAACGGCTAACTTCGAGGCGATTCCGACCCGTCAGTACAGCCTGACTATCGCCAGCACCACTGGTGGCTCAGTCATAGTACCTGGTGAGGGGACTTTCACATATGATGAAGGAACAGTAGTCAGCCTCGCGGCGACGCCGGCTACGGGGTACCAGTTTGATAACTGGACTGGCGATGTGAGCACCATTGCCAATGTAAACGTTGCCTTAACCACCATCACCATGAACGACAGCTGCTCGATACAGGCTATCTTTTCGGAGGCCCCACCAAGCCCTCCCGGGATAAGCTATACTGAGGCAGAAGCTGAGGAACTAATAATCGTACTGGTCAATGACGAAAGACAGCAGTTTAGCCTGCCCACTCTTAGCCAAGACCCTCTTTTAACCAGTCTGGCCAGGGAGCATAGCATCAGCATGGTTGTGAACAATTTTTTCAGCCATGCCAGATATCCAGGGGAAAGGAGTTTTAGCTATGGCCAGCCTCCCGGGACTATACGGGGAGAAAATATCGCAATGATGCCGACCAGACAGGTGATTCCAGGTCCTTATCTTTCTCTACAAGAAGTATGTGAGTGGACAGTCTCAACTTGGATGAGTAGTTCTGGGCACAGGCAAAACATACTAGAACCTCGTTACACTAAGACAGGTGTGGGGGTTTCATTTTCAGAGGGGGGAGAATACTTATATATTACCCAAATGTTTGAGGGCGCTTACTAGGAAGTCGGGTAACGCCTACCCCCGATTTGCCTTCCCTGAAATCCCATTCGCCAAGCCCTATTTCTGAAAAAATTCAAACACAGTCCACAAGAAATCAGACCTCAGCCGGCGATACCCCCGACGCCCTTTGCAATTCCAGCGCGCGTATTAGTAAGCGTATAACCTATTGGTTAGTGATTTGGAGCAAGGTGTCCGTTCAGCCGCCTATGGCGAACTAGCTGATAAGCATCCAGTCGCCGAAATTGCACTGCCCGTCGTCGTTATCTCCCACGGCGACCACGGTACCATCGGACTTAAGGCCCACCGTGTGACCATCGCCTGCGGCGACCTGGATGATGCCCGTCCAGCCGCCGACGTTGCATTCTCCTTCATAGTTGGCTCCGAGGGCGACCACGGTGCCGTCGGACTTAAGCCCCACGGTGTGATAGAAGCCTGCGTCGACCTGGACGATATCCGTCCAAGGGCTGACTTCGCACTGCCCTTCATTGTTCAATCCCACGGCGACTACGGTGCCGTCGGACTTGAGCCCCACGGTGTGATAGCTGCCTGCATCGACCTGGATGATGTCTGTCCAGCCGCCGACATTCAGTTGTCCGTCATCGCGTTGATCGTGGCTGCTGCATCCCACGGCAACCACAGTGCCGTCGGACTTAAGCCCCACCGTGTGCCACATGCCTGCGTCGACCTGAGTAATGTTCGCCCACCCGCGAACGTTGCACTGGCCCTCGGAGTTGCCTCCCGCGGCGAGTACGGTGCCATCAGACCTAACCCCCACAGTATGATGGTCGCCTGCTGCGACCTGGATGATATCCCTCCAGCCGCCGACATTGCACTGCCCATCCTGGTTGTCTCCCGCGGATACCACAGTGTGATTAGATTTAAGCCCCACCATGTGACCAAAGATATATGTACTTGAGTCCACTTGGATGATGTCGCTCCAGCCGCCGACGTCTTGGATGATGTCTCTATCTCCCGAGCCCTCGATGTCAAACTCCCAGTAGTAGCTGTATCCCACGCCAACCACGTTTCCCCAATCCCTGAGCCCTACCGTGTCATCGCCGCCTGCCGCGATCTGGGCGATGTCCCTCCAGCCGCCGACATCACACTGCCCGTAGTAGTTGTACCCGACACCAACAACAGTACCGTCCCCCTTAAACCCCACTGTGTGAGAGGCGCCCGCTGCGACCTGGATGACGTCCGTCCAGCTTCGGCTACCGACATCGCACTGCCCATCATCATTGTTACCCACCGCGATCACAGTGCCGTCTGCCTTAAGCCCCACTGTGTGAGAGCTCCCGGCGGCGATTTTGGTGATGCCCCTCCAACTCCCAACATTGCACTGCCCGTGGTCATTGTCTCCCACAGCGACCACGGTGCCGTCCAGCTTAAGCCCTACTGTAAAAGCTCTGCCTGCCACAATCTGCCTGATGTCTGTCCAGTTGCTGACATCACACTGCCCGTATTCATTGTCTCCCACGGCGACCACAATCCCGCCGGACCTAAGCGCCACCGTGTGACCGGCACCTGCAGCCACCTGGGTGATGCTCCTCCAGCTACCCACGTTGCACTGCCCATGGGAGTTGTCTCCCGCGGCGACCACGGTGCCATCGAGTTTAAGCCCCACTGTGTGACTACCGCCCGCCACAGTCTGGTCGATGCCCCTCCAGTCGCCGACATTGCACTGCTCGTGGGAATTGTCTCCCGCGGCTATCACGGTGCCATCAGGCTTAAGCCCCACTGTGTGACTGCCGCCCGCCGCAGTCTGGTCGATGCCCCTCCAGCCGCTGACATTGCACTGCCCGAAGGAGTTGTCTCCCACGGCAAACACCCTGCCGTTGTCCTTAAGCCCCACCGTATGAAAGCCACCTGCTGCTACCATGGGGATGCATTCGGGCCAAAAGTGAGCCGTTATGGACTCGTGGCAGCCAATCACGATGTAGGTTATGGCGGCATCGGGATTGTTAACATAGCCAGTCCACTCGACGAAGCGGTAGCCTTCATCAGCCTCGGCTACCAGCTCCTGCGTCGGACAACATTGGGAAACAAAATAGGTAAAAGTACCCTCTCCAGGGACGGTTACCGATCCCCCCTCGGTGCTGTCAATAGTGATTGTGACAAAAGGATTACAGCCTGCCATCCCGGCAATTAAGGCTACCACAATCAAAAAGATGGTAGCTCTGGCCATGTAATGGTGTCTCCTCCAATTGAGTATCATCTTCATACTCCATATTCGCCTTATAGTACTCATTCTATAATTATGGGATAACATTGTTAAGGCCTCATTAAGGACATTGTCAATAGTTGTTTATGCGGTGTCCAAGACATATTATAGAGTTAAGGGGTGACAATCCATTTACCCCTGATCTATCCGAACTCACATCAACAAAGAGGAAATGCACGATACCCACAGGCGCTATGCCCCGTTTGCCAATGCAATGACACTTCTTTGCCTTCGTTGACAATCTAGCCATGGAGGGATAATAATTACACAAACCTTCCGAGGACCATCTGATGTCGAAAAAGCTAACGGTAATCCCTGAGCAGTGTTCCGGTTGCAGGATCTGTGAAATTGTATGTGCAATCAAACATTTCGGAGTGAACAATCCCAAGAAGGCAGCGATAAGAGTCTTGACCACATACCCTCATCCGGTCGTGAGAATGCCGATTGTGTGCAGCCAATGTAAAGTGCCCGCATGTGCGCAAATATGTCCCACTGATTCCTTACGATGGCTTGATGGCGTTGTGCACCTCGACGAGGAGAATTGCACTTCCTGTTACAAATGCGTGGAAGCCTGTCCTTTTGGAGCGATATATATACATCCAGATTATGACCTGCCCATCAAGTGTGATATGTGTGAAGGAGACCCGGAGTGTGTCAAGAAATGTCCCAAGGGAGCACTCATGCTCATACCGGAGGCTGCCCTGGGCGAATCCAGGCGTCTCAACAACGTTCTAAGCTACACTCAGATGAAGGAAATTGAATTCTATGAGAAGGGCGAAAAGAAGGTCATCCGCTATGCCGAGGTAGGGAAAGAAGAGCTATGAGCATAAAGAGCGGATATTTTAAGCAGCACCTCCACATAGACCTTACGGAAGGCACTGCTGAGCGCCGAACCACCGGAGACACCTTTATCGAAAAGTATATCGGTGGACGTGGTTTTGGAGCGAAATTGGTCTGGGACAACCTAAAGAAGCATAATTTTAAGATAGACCCACTTGGCCCCGATAATCTTCTGGTTGTCGCGCCGGGACCTCTGACCGGGGTTTACCTGCCCTCATCGGGAAAGAACTCCTTTGTCGCCATCTCACCAGCTACCGGGCTCTACGGTGATTCTTCCATGGGTGGTGGCTTCGGTATGGAGCTCCGACAAACGGGAACTGATATTCTCTCCGTTACCGGCAAGGCACCGGAGCTATCTGTTCTTTTCATCGACAATAGTGAAACGACAATCTTTCCCATGCCCGAACTGAAAGGAAAAAGCTGTCTGGAAGCTGAAGGAATGATTAAAGAGCGACTGGGCACCCACGCTGTCCATGTTGCTACGATAGGCACGGGAGGCGAGAATATGGTCAGGTTCGCCTGTGTCAACGCCGACTGGAGCCGCAACGCCGGCAGGGCTGGGATGGGCGCAATCATGGGTGCCAAGAACCTCAAAGCAATTGTCGTTCGGGGGCACAAGGACCTTCCCGTCTATGATGTGGCAGGGCTAATGGAGGAGGCTGAGCAAGCTTTCAAATATATGGAGGAACACAAGTATTTCAAAATGTGGCAGCAAGAAGGCCTGATGAATGTCATTGATTACGCCAACGAGAAGGGCATTCTACCTGCATACAATTTCAAGGATAGCGTTTTTGCCAGGCACGACCAGATCAACGGCACAACAATGGTAAATCGCTATAAGATAGGTGATAGTGCATGCTTTTCCTGTCCCATGTGTTGCGGCAATATTTGCCTTGTCAAGAGCGGGAAATATACGGGCACGGTTGTTGAGGGACCAGAGTATGAAACCTGTGCTATGCTGGGACCAAACTTAGGGATTGACAACTTCGCTGCGATACTTTCTGCAACCCGACTGTGTGATGAACTAGGCATAGATACAATTTCCACAGGTAGCATCGTGGGAGCTACAATAGAGGGATACGAAAAGGGGATTTTGTCACTCAGCGACCTCGATGGCAGAGAGATCGCCTGGGGAGATGAGGATGCCATCCTGGAACTGATACAGAAAATAGCTCACCGGCAGGGCATCGGTGACATACTTGCTGATGGCTCTCACCGTATTATCGAGAATTGGCCTGAAATGGACAAAATCATTCTCCAGGTCAAGGGCCTTGAGCAGTCGGCCTATGACAGCCGTGCCAGCATTTCCATGGGTCTGGCTTATGCTACATCAGACATAGGCGCACATCACACCCGGGCTTGGACCATTGCCAAGGAAATGGAAGAGGGGCAGAACTGGACTGATGACGAGAAGGTTGACACCGTAATATATCACCAGAAAGTGCGCCCGTTGTTTGACATGCTTGGTGTTTGCCGGTTGCCTTGGATTGAACTTGGGCTAAGCGAGCGGCACTATGCGAACTTCTATAAATATGTGACTGGAAACGAAACGTCCCTCGAGGAGCTTCTAGGACTCTCGAATGACATATACGACCTGACAAGACTGATAAATGCCCGCCTCGGTATGAGCCGCAAAGATGACATACTTCCCTACAAGGTTTGGGCTAATCCACCTCTAACGGGTCCCAACGCCGGCAAGGTCATTGATCGGGAAGATTTCCAGAAGCTTCTTTCACTGTACTATCAGAAGCGCGGCTGGGATGAAAACGGCATTCCACCAGATGAGGTGGAAAAGAAGTTTTCAGACTAGCTTGTGGGGAATAATTTATCCCAACTTAATGCGAAGTGTAATATCCTCTACCGATTTCACTTTTATGGCTGCCAGCTCAGGAAGGGATATGTCTGGTCGTCAACGATATTCCAGATGTAGGTGGTGTTGGTCTCTTTCAGAGCGACTGCGATTATGTCCCAGCCTGCGCCTGAGAATGTAGCGATGTCCTGCATTTCCGCCGTGGTCTTGCCTATCCCTCCGTCGCTCCTTGTCTGTCCTGAAGTTGCCCTATCCCAGAAGGAATTACTCACGGTACCCTTCCCAGTGCCAAAATAATTATGTCCCACCAGACCGCCAACATGCTTATCGCCAGTGACGCTGCCGGTGGAATAGGAGTTGCTCACAGTGCCACGGTCGCCGTTGGATCCCACCAGTCCGCCAATATATTCATCGCCAGTGACGCTGCCTGTGGAATAGGAATTGCTCACAATGCCGAGGCCAAAGTTCACTCCCACCAGTCCGCCAGCATGCATATCGCCAGTCACGCTACTGCTGGAATATGAATTGCTCACAGTGCCCTGCCCATGGGATCCTACCAGACCGCCAACGTGGCTATTGCCAGTGACGCTGCCGTTCGAGTAGGAGCTGCTCACATCGCCTCCATTTCCTCCTATTAAACCGCCAACAACTGAATACCCCGTCACGTTAGCTGTGGAGTAGGAGTCGCTCAAAATGCCAAAGTTACTGTGTCCCAGCAGACCGCCAACAGCATCATTGCCAGTCACACTGCCGCTAGCATAGGAGTCGTTCACAGTGCCCTCCCAGGTATGTCCCACCAGACCACCCACCCCTGAATAGCCATTTACATTTATGTTCTCGAGGCCTAATTGAGTGACTTTTCCACCAGGAGCAAGGTATCCAAATAATCCAAGCGGGAAAACTAAATCATAGTTCAGGGTTAAGTTAGATATTCTGTGACCGTTGCCATCAAACTCTCCGGCCAGATAAGGGATGTAGAAATCGGGTTCGGTAGCTAAATCAATGTCGTTTTTCAATATGAATTTTAGTGAACCATCCTGCCCAAAAGCAAGCAGTTCTTTGAAATCACTGACATTATCTATCAAATAATAACCGTTTTCTTGAGAAAGCCTTTCATCGATATCTAAAAATTTATCATTAGCAAGCCATTCCTCAAAGTCCTCAGAGAACAAAGCTCCCATAGTAATTATGTTTTCTCCGTTAATCAAAACCTCATCATAGTCATAGTAGGAGTTGCTCACAATGCCATATCCAGTGTCTCCCACCAGACCGCCAACATACTCATCACCAGTCACGTTGCCAATGGAATATGAGTTGCTCACGGTGCCATCATTAGCTCCTACCAGAGCACCGACAAAACGTTGACCAATCAAGCTGCCCGCCGAATAGGAGTTGCTCACGGTGCCAGAATTCTCTCCCAGCAGACCGCCAACGGCATCATCACCAGTCACACTGCCTGTAGAATGGGAGTCGCTCACAGTGGCCTCACTATCTCCCACCAGGCCGCCAACATCCCACTCGCCAACCACCTTGCCCGTGGAATATGAGTTGCTCACAGTGCCGGTATTACCTCCAAACAGACCGCCAACACGACTCCGGCCGGTTATGTTGCCGCTGGAATAGGAGTTGCTCACGGTGCCATCATTCTTGCCCACCAGACCGCCAACGTCGTAATCGCCAATCACAGAGACGTTCACCACACCGGTATCTTTGATGACCCCTCCCCCATCGACCGCACCAAAAAGCCCGACATAACCCTCGTCAGGCCGGTTTATGAATAGATCACGTATATTGTATCCTTGCCCGTCGAAAGTGCCCATAAAACCTGTATAAGCGGTGGGACCATACGGATGAAAAATTACAATTGGCTGCCAGCCTAGTCCCCCATCGGCTCTCGGGCTCGCCAGTTCCTCATAACCGTTAGTGTTGGAATCAAGGTCGTTCATCAAAGTGTGGTTGCCGGCCAGGTTGTTCCGGACATCATCCAAATCATACCAAGTCCATATTACCAGGTTTCGGGAAGGAGGAAGAGGAGGCGGACTACAGATACCGCCATAGCCTGCCATCCCGGCAATTAAGGCCACCGCAATCAAAAAGATGCTAACTCTTTTCACTTTTACAGCTGCCAGCTCAGGAAGGGATAGGTCACTCCATTCACGATATTCCATGTGTATGCAGGGTTGCGCGTGCCAGCATTGGCGACTGCGATTACGTTCCAGCCTGCACCTGAGAAGGTGGTGATGCTCTTCATTTGGGCGGTGGTCTTGCCCGTCCCGCCATCCGAAGTAGATTGTCCGCTGGTTTGGGTATCCCAGAAGGAGTTGCTCACAGTGCTTTCATAGTTGTCTCCCACCAGAGCACCAACACCTGAATCGCCATTTACATTGCCCGTGGCATAGCATTTGCTCACAGTGCCGCGATCATTCACTCCCACCAGACCACCAGCAGCCGTGTTGCCAATCACGCTCCCCATAGAATAGCAGTCGCTCACAGGGCCACAATTCAATCCCACCAGACCACCAACACCCCACCCACCAGTCACGCTGGCTGTGGAGTAGGAACTGATCACATCGACCGCACTGGATCCCACCAGCCCGCCAACATACTCATCGCCAGTCACATTGCCCGAGGAATAGCAATTGCTCACAGTGCCCCAATTACTTCCCACCAGACCACCAACATTATTGTGACAGCCATTCACGCTGCCGGTGGAATGGGAGTCGCTTACAGTGCCCCGATTCCTTCCCACCAACCCGCCCACGGACGAAGTGCCAGTTACGTTTACGTTCTCCACGCCCACCTGGGTGACTTTCCCACCAGTAGCAAGGTATCCGAATAATCCAAGTGGCCAAACTAAATTTGAATCCAAGCTCAAGTTGGAGATTTTGTGGCCATTTCCATCAAACTCTCCGGCCAGGTAAGGGATATAGAAGTTAGGGTCATCGTCTAAATCCAGGTCGTTCTTCAATCTAAACTTCAATGAATTGTCCTGACCAAAGGCGAGCAGCTGTTTGAAATCATCGACATCATTTATCACGTAATAACCGCCTTCTTGAGAAAGCTTTTCATTGACACCTAAAAACTTATCGTTGGCAAGCCATTGGTCGAAGTCCTCACCAAACAGAGCTCCGATACTAATTATGTTCTCGCCATTAATCAGGACCTCATCATAATTATAGAAGGAGTTACTCACGGGTCCATTGTTGTCTCCCACTAAACCGCCAACCCGTTCATAGCCAGTGACACTGCCGGTGGAATATGAGTTACTCACAGTGCCTCCACTAGATCCCAGCAGCCCGCCAACATATTCCTCGCCGGTCACATTGCTGCTGGAATACGAATTGCTCACAGTGGCACTATTACGTCCCACCAGACCGCCAATACTATCCTCGCCAGTCACGCTGCCGGTGGAGTAGCAGTCGCTCACAGTGCCCTCAATGCCCTCCCACTCATGTTCATTCCCTCCCACCAGTCCACCGACCTCCCCATAGCCAATCACGCTGCCCGTCGAATAGGATTTCCTCACAGTGCCATAATTACGTCCCACCAGACCGCCAACCCGACAATCGCCAGTCACATTGCCTGTGGAATAGCAGTTGCTCACAGTGCCACGATTATATCCCACCAGACCGCCGACACAATCATCGCCAAACACTACAGTAACGTTCACCACACCGATATCTTTGATGGCTCCCGCTTCGCCAACAGAGCCGAAGAACCCTACACCATCCTCGCTAGGGCGGGAAATAAACAGGTCGCATATCTCATACCCCCGACCGTTGGAAATGCCCTTAAATGGGTGCTTCGCATCTCCAATCGGCTGCCAGCCCGCCCCCCCATTGGCTGTCGGGCTTGCCAGCTCCTCATAACCCGGAGTAGTGGAATCAAGGTCATTCATCAGGATGTAACTAACGCACAGATTATCTTTGATGGCATACAAATCATACCAATCCTGGATTTCCTGGCATATGTCTAATGCAAAGTTGGCGGTGATGGAGTAGGAGTCATTCATGGTGATGTTGGTTGCGGCAGCAGTAACATTGGCGATGGCACGCACATAGCCAGTCCAATCGACAAATCGGTAACCCGCGTCAGCCTCGGCCACCAGGTCGACCACTGTTCCCTCGTTATAGGTGAAAGTTCCTTCTCCAGGTACGGTTACTGTGCCGCCTTCGCTGCTGGTGATAGTGAGTCTAAGACCCCCACCACACCCTACCATCCCGGCAATTAACGTCGCCGTAATCAAAAAGATGCCAACTTTTGCCAGATAATGGCGTCTTTTCGAACTAGATATTATCTTCATAACCTATATTCGCCTTATAGTACTGATTCTATAATTATGGGATAACATTGTTAAGGCCTCATTAAGGAGATTGTCAATAGTTGTTTATGCGGTGTCCAAGACATAGCTGCTGAACGCGATCTCAGTCCTGTAGGCCGGAGGTCGTTGGTTCAAATCCAACCCCCGCCACCAAGAAACTAAGCAGGCAGGATGGCTTTCACAGTCGTTCTGTCTTTTTTATTCTTGCCGCCCGGCTTGCATATGCCACTGTTAAAATATTTTGAGTTATGGTATTATCGTTCATACTATGTTGAAAAGAGCGTACAAAGGAGCGTAAGTTGAAAATATTATTAGTTTATCCCCAGTATCCGGATACCTTCTGGAGTTTTAAGCATGCTTTAAAATTTATTTTTAAAAAGGCAACTTTTCCCCCTTTAGGTTTATTAACTGTGGCCGCAATGCTTCCCGAGGAATGGGAGAAAAAGCTTGTGGATATCAATACCACAACCCTGACAGATGAAGACATTAAGTGGGCCGATTATGTGTTTATCAGCGCTATGGTGGCGCAGCAAAATTCGACGAGGGATATCATCGATAGGTGCAAAAAGTTCGGAACCAAGATTGTTGCCGGTGGCCCATTTTTTAGCCGTGGGTATGAAGATTTTGGGTTTGATGAGATAGACCATCTCGTATTTAACGAGGCTGAAAATATAATGCCGCTCTTTTTAGAAGATTTAGAGAAGGGATGTGCCAAACACATCTACACGTCTGAAGAACGGCCAGATATAAGGGAAACTCCTGTGCCTTTGTGGTCAATTATCAACAGGAAAAAATACCAATCAATGACTATCCAGTATTCTCGAGGCTGTCCTTTCAATTGTGAATTCTGCGATATCATTATACTGAACGGGCATAGACCACGAACCAAGGACAAAAGTCAGATAATAGCCGAACTGGACGCATTATACGATATGGGGTGGCGAGCTAGCGTATTCTTTGTTGATGATAATTTCATTGGCAACAAGCGGAAACTAAAGTCAGAAATTCTGCCGGCAATAATTAAATGGATGGAAGAGAAGAAACGTCCTTTTTCATTTTTTACGGAAGCGTCTATAAATCTTGCCGATGATGAAGAGCTAATGCGTTTAATGACTGAGGCGGGATTTGACATGATATTTGTGGGCATCGAAAGCCCCAATGAGGAAAGCTTAGTCGAGTGTAATAAGTTGCCAAATAAGGGTCGTGATTTGTTGGCCGAGGTTAAGAAGATACAGAACCACGGCTTACAGGTGCAGGGAGGATTTATTGTTGGGTTTGATAGTGACCCACTTTCCATCTTCAAAAGCCAAATCGATTTCATCCAAAAGAGTGGAATAGTTATGGCTATGGTTGGTGTACTGATGGCTCCTCCAGAGACAAGATTATACAAACGTTTAGAAAAAGAGAACCGCATACTGCCAAAGGGCTCTGGTGATAACACAGATGGTTCAACCAATTTCATCCCCAAGATGGGTCGTGAAACGCTTACCAGGGGCTATGAGCATGTTGTAGATACAATCTATGCCCCCAAGCAATACTATGAGCGCATTAAAACCTTTCTGATGGAGTATAAACCTGGCAATAAAGGAAAATTTAAGGTTTCTCTTCTCCAGCTCATAGCATTGATAAGGGCCACATGGGTTTTGGGGTTCAAGGAGAAAGGGAGAATACATTATTGGAAGTTGGTTGTCTGGACCTTGCTGAAAAAACCAAAAACTTTCCGTTTATCCGTGACGCTTGCTGTTCAGGGATTCCATTTCCGCAAGGTCGCCCAGAAAGTACGTGTATCCCTAACTAGTGATATCCGCGGGTTGGAGCAAGCAGGCAAACATAGTTAGCCCCAACTTAAAATCCTCATCAGATGTTCTCGCCTTGAAACATACCCTGATAGCCTTGGGCTACCTCGCGGCTCAAAAAGAAAAAGACCATCTGGACAATTCGAGCGTTCCTGTGCAGCCGAAATCCCTGTGGATTGTAGACTACCATGAGAGACTGCGACCTGCCAGAATAGCCAGCATCCCAAACTGCATTATGAATGCTGACCCCGCAGCGCAGAAGACTTGACCGGGGCGTTGCCAGAGCCATGATGTTCTTGGGAAGATTAACGACCTCGTTATATGTAACCAGGTAACAACCGGGCAACAGGTCTACACGGCCCAGACCATCGAAAATGAGCGGGGAAGTACCGGAAAGGGCTCTGTTTTCATTGCCGGGGCCCAGGCTGCCCGGCGAAGAAAACAAAGCCACTTCTTTGAGGGTCAAGTCTATGCCATTGGGTTGAACCTGCTGCTGGGCATCACATAAGTTCTCCACCAGGGGAGGAATTGCCCCCAGCATCTTCAGGATATCTTCTCTGGAAAGAATGCCAAACATTTATTCGCCAACAGATTAGGCCGATGTAACCCAAGTTATTGACGTTTAGTATAATCCGTGCTGAACTGCCAGGCAAGGCACTAAGATGTTTCCCATTATTAGTGACAATGTTTTCTTCCTGGCTATGACAAGCCAAATTTCCTCTCCCTTGACGGGAGAGGATTAAGGATGAGGGTGATGAACTCTTTGCTGAAACCGAGATTCTTCCCTATGATAGTGGCGCAAATCTTGTTAATATTAAGTACTGTCACAATTCCCCGACAAGAGTCGGGGTTGATTACGTGTAGACCGTGAAATTGGTAGCAATTGTTGGCATGGCAGGTGCGGGCAAGTCAGAAGTAGCCAGGGTGTTTGAAGAACATGGCTTTAAGAAAGTACGGTTTGGAGATATTACGGACGAGGAGCTCAAGAACAGAGGACTGGAGTCGAATGAGGGAAATGAGCGCTGTATCAGAGAGCAACTGAGAAAAAAACACGGTATGGCAGCCTACGCCAAATTGAACTTGCCCAGGATTGATAGCTCGTTGAAATCATCGAATGTTGTGGTCGATGGGCTTTACTCCTGGGAAGAGTATACTTTATTGAAGGAGCGCTATGGGGAAAAGCTCAGTGTGCTTGCGGTCTGGGCCTCGCCTGCTACCAGACATGCCAGGCTCGCTCATAGAGCAAAACGGCCCTTGACTCTTGAGGAAGCAGCCAGTCGAGATAAATCCGAGATAGAGAATAGTAACAAGGGTGGACCAATCGCCATGGCTGACCTTACTATAGTAAATGAAGCTTCTCTGGAGGAGTTGAAAAGGGAGACGGAACGAGTTCTATCCGCTTTGAAATGAAAAGAAAAACTAGGCCGGATATCGATGAATATTTCCTCAAGATAGCTTCTGTGGTGGCGGAACGCTCTACTTGCCGGCGCCACCATGTAGGCGCTGTGGCGGTGAAGGACAAGCACATATTAGCCACCGGATACAATGGGGCTGCTGCCGGACTTAAAGATTGTCTTGAGCTTGGCTGCCTCAGAGATGAGCTGGGCATAGAATCTGGAACCAGGCAGGAAATATGCCGGGGTATTCATGCCGAGCAGAATGTAATCATACAGGCCTCACTCCATGGGGTGAGCCTTGAGGGCGCCACGATTTATGTTACCCATTCGCCGTGCGTACTCTGCGCCAAGATGCTAGTCAATGCCAAAATAAAGCGCTTCGTAACCTTTGGCAGCTACGCTGATGACTCCTTCATAGACCTGTTCCGAGAAGCTGGAATAGAATTTGAGCTACACAAAAAACCGCCCACCGGGATAACCCACCTGCCCTGAAATGGAGGCTCTTTCTATAAAGATACCATTATGGAAACCATTTCTTCCCGAATGAGGCGGTTCCCTTTGATTTTACCTCAGCCGCTTTTGCAGGATTAGCTTATCATCCCCGGGCGCATAAAAGTCTGGGATGCGGGCTACTATCTCGTAGCCATGACTGAGATGAAAATGCCTCGTTTTCTCATATGCAGGTGTGGATGAAGTCTCAATAATGGCCAACCTTCCCTTAGCTTTCACGATTTCTTTTTCCGCGGACTCCATGAGGGCGCTGCCTATACCTTGGCCTTGCTTTTCTCGAGCGACAGCGATCCAGTAGATATCCCACGTCCCTTCAGTCAACGGCGTGGGCCCGTAGCAGATATAACCTGTTACAGTTGAGTCAACCTCAGCAACGAAGATGTGATAGCCTGAGCTAGATGGGTCCTCGAGGTAGCTGTCAATTAGTTCCTTGGCTACCTCCACTTCAAACGGTTTGAATTCTGGTGTGCTGCGCAGTATTTTTGTTATGCGAGGTTTGTCTTCATGAGTCATAGGGCGAATATCGGTTTTAATTATCTTCCCCATGAAGAGCCAGTTGTACAATTTTCCCAATGAATTGCGTATAGGTCATCCCGGCGGCTTCAGCCTGGCGTGCCGCGCCAGTTCCTGGAGAAATGTCCGGGTTGGGGTTCACCTCGATGACGTTTAGCTGTCCCTCATGGTCCAGCCGCATGTCCGCTCTGGCATAGCCCTGGCAGCCAAGCAGTCTGTAAACCGTTGTTATTGTTTCAGCAATGCGTTGCTGCTCTTCAGCCTTGATCTCAGCCGGGCAGACTGGCTTTGTGCCTTCAAAGTAAGGGCTATCATCCTCCCATTTGGCGTCAAAGGTAAGAATTTCCGGCATTCCGGGGGGCAGAGAATAGACGATTTCTGACACGGGCAAGACAGTGAATTCAGAGTTACCCATAACAGTGGCGTTAAACTCACGACCAGGGAGGAACTTTGCAACGAGGGCATTGCCACCATGAGAGTCGCATATCACGCTAACCTGTCTTTCCAGAGACGAAAAGTCATTAACTACGCTCTCTGCTGACAGGCCGTTACTGGCATCATCGCAGCGAGGCTTGACAATACAGGGATAGCCCAGCCGGAACGTGCTCATGGTCTCGGAATTAAGTAGCTGAAAGTCCGGCGTCTTAATTCCAGCAGCTTTGAGAATTAGCTTTGTCTTAGCCTTATCGAGAGCCAGCCTTAGCACTGGTCCGGGACAGCCAGTAAAAGGAATACCCAGTTCCGAGAGGATTTCTGGTACTACTGCTTCAGTCTCAGGGTAGTCACAAAAGCCCTCGAAAAGGTTGAAAACTAAGTCTGTATCGAGGTCTCTCAGTTCCTTCTCAGCTTGCTCAAGTGGCGGCACTAAAGAGACCAGGGTGACGTCAAAGTCAAGCTTAAGCAAAGCCTGGTGCACTGCGTCCACTGCCTCAAGCACAGCGAGCACCGCGTTGTATTCGCCGACGGCCTCATGGCGTGACTTCTGTGGTTCGTTGTAGACGAGGGCTATACGCATACACATTGTGGATATCTCTCAATCGCAGCATTAAGCACATTGCTTATCAGCTGCCTGTGACTCCATCCCATCATTTTTGCCATAATGACCAGGTCGCTGTGGGTACCTAGTCCAGGCAGTGGGTTTATTTCCAGAAAGTAGGGCGCTCCCGCTGTGCTGATCCTGAAGTCCAGCCGGGCAAAGTCACGGCACCCCAGGGCGTTAAATGCCTTGAGGCTGGAAGTTTGTAGACGGTGTAATACCTTCTCCTCAAGACTAGCCGGGCACTCATAGTCAACCAACTCCAGGTAATTGCGTTTCACCTCAAGGGTATAGAGGAAATAACCGTCCTTTTGTTTCGGAATTATACGCATCATATCCAGGACCCTGGGCGGGGAGTTGCCTACGATTCCCACGGTGACCTCATCACCCAGGATAACCTCTTCCATCATTGCTGGTTGCTGGTATTTCTCCAGTAAGTTCTCTATTACCTCAATGGCCTGTTTTGCGTCTTCCACCACTGAAGTGAGACTAATCCCCTTGCTTGAGCCTTCGTACGCTGGCTTGATGATAGCCGGGAAAGGGAAATCGCAACTGTTTATCTGACGGAGCTCCTGTCTATCATTGATTACACGCCAGTTCGGGGTGCTCACTCCTTCTGATGCGACGAGCTTTTTGGGCAGAGGTTTGTCCAGGCATATGGCAAGACACTGTGGGTCTGAACCGGAATAGGGTATATCCAGCATCTCGAGGATTGAAGGCACCTGGGCTTCCCGGCTGCGGTGAGTACCTCGCCCTTCGGCGATGTTAAAGACGAAGTCCACCTTATCGCGAAGAATCTTGCCCAAAAACTCCCGGCCACCGCCAAGCATGGTTACCGTGTGCCCCTCAGCCTCAAGAGCTGCGGCTATCAGCTCCACGGTTTCCGAAGAGTCATATTCCTCGAAAGCGTCATCGCAGCTAGCTTGCTGTAGCGCTATCGTTTCCTTAAGGTCATATGACAAGCCTATCCGCATCTGGAACTCCTTCTAACGTAAATTGGCCGTTGCTTTTTGAGGCAGGCTCGCAGTCGCACTACCGGCTGGACATAGCACCTCATCAGGCAATTCAGGGCGTGCTAGTTTTGTGGGGTTTCGATAGTGGAAAACGCGTTCCTCGTAATTTCGCAGCACTAGCTCACCTTCAGTCTGTGCCAGGATATAGTCTGGTTGGAGAGGGATCTTGCCACCGCTCTGGGGCAGGTCTATCACGAAGGTCGGAATAGCCAGCCCTGATGTGTGTCCGCGCATTCCCTCAATTATCTTTATGCCAGTCTCCACAGGTGTGCGCAGGTGCTCAGTGCCCTGTACCTCGTCACATTGAAAGAGATAGTAAGGACGCACCTTTATTTTGAGAAGTCCGTGGCACAGTTTCGTCTGAGCCTCAACGCTGTCATTAATGCCGCGCAGCAGGACAGACTGGTTGTTTACCGGAATGCCACTCCGCAGCAGACGGTCACATGCCTCAGCAGCTTCGGGAGTTATCTCCCGAACATGGTTGAAATGTGTATTAAGCCATATGGGCCCGTACTTAGCCAGCATACTGCACAGCTCATTGTCTATGCGCTGAGGCAGCACCACCGGGAATCTAGTGCCAATACGGATAATTTCGACGTGCTTTATCTTTCTTATTCGGCTAATGATGTTCTCAAGGTGACGGGTAGAAAGTGTCAGGGGATCACCACCGGAGATAATGACATCCCGGATAGCCTTGTGCTGGCTTATATAGTCTAGCATGGCTTCGACTTCAGCAGGAGATCGCACCCAACCGCCATTTCGCCATTCTCTCTTACGGGTGCAGTGTCGACAGAACATGGGACAGATGTCAGTAAGCACTAGAAGTACCCGGTCGGGGTAGCGGCGGATCAGCCCAGGAACTACTGTATCTTTTTTCTCATCCAGTGGATCTTCTAAACCCATCGACCCCATAATCATTTCCATAGGGGAAGGTATCGCCTGCTTTCTTATCGGGTCATCGAAATCATCAGGGTTGATAAGTGATGAATAATAGGGAGTCACAGACAGGGGATAGCGCATGGTTACTAATCTGAGCTGTACCTGCTCTTCAGTGGATAGAGGAATGAATTGGGCTAGTTGCTCGACGCGGGTAATTCTGTTTCGGAACTGCCACTTCCAGTCATTCCAGAGGCTGTCTGGTATATCTCCAAAGAATCTGTACTTGGTCGTGGCTATTTTACCAGGAGGTTCCTCCTCCAGATCATCAGATATGCTGCGTTTGCCGGGAGGTTGCTCTTCAGGGTCGCTGTTGCTACAGCTTTCTAGGCAACATTCCTCTGATTCATGCACAGTTTGACTTTTAAGTTTTACCAACGATGTTTTCACTTTAGTTTTTTCCCTCCGTTACAAATAGCTGATACTCGATTTAACTGATTCCTGCTCATTATTTTAGTTTACATTATTTCGCTTTATCCTCTTTCATTCGCCGATTTCTGCAAGATACAGGAATTACTTGACCTGAATTCTTTTCCATGTTATAATCTACATGTTTTCATTTATATGAAATATATTTCTTGACTTAATTGTACATCCCTTGTTGAAGTTGTCAAGAGGTTTTAGCCTTGGCCGGAAAAATTTTGTGAAAATATTTTTCCGGGGTGGTGGGAGGCTAATTTTGTGAAGGAGGTGTAAGCATGCCGGGATGGAAGTTTGTTACAAATCATGCTCTGGTGCTCTGCCAGATTGCTCAGCAACCACGGATTACCGTGAGGGAAATCTCTTTGACGATAGGCATTACTGAGAAGACAATACACAGAATAATCACGGACCTTGAAACTGACGGCTACGTTACCAAGATAAGAGAAGGCAGACGGCTGAGGTATCGAATCAATCCTGATTTGTGCATCCGTGATGAGATGCTGCAGGACAAGGCTGTCGGTGACCTTCTGGAGGTACTTGGCTGGAGAAGACGGCGCAGGCCAATACAGAGGAGAGAGCTGGTTGCTTTGGGCGGGAGAGCAAGACCCTAACGAAGTAGTACTGATTAGTCAGCGTGTCATCACCAAAACCAGGTTTATAATCTTAGGCATTGGGTAGAATCAGTCCTCGTTCAGTACCTTAGTGACACTTCTTTTTGTCATTGCGAGGAGCAATAGCGACGAAGCAATCTCTAAGGGAGGCTCCTCAGTCTAATTATAGCAGGCTCCTGCTTCGCAGTGACATGAGGGACTATCGCACCTTCCCTCTGGCGAGTGAGGCAAATATGCCGCCGAAGCAGAGAACGGCGAAAATGATGAACGCTGTCTTCATGCTTTCCTGGAAAAGCGGATAGTATTCGGGTGTAATTTGAACTCTCCCGATGTATAGGGTAAACATCAACATGGCGACTCCCATACTGAGGACCATACCAACCTGCCGCATCGTTGCCAGCGTTGCCGAAGCTACCCCGTAAGCTGTCTTTGGCGCAGAACTCATAACCGCGTTGGTATTAGGAGACGAGAAAAGAGCAAAGCCGAAACCAATCAGGATCAAATTGCCTATAATGAGCGCCAAGGGGGTTTCTTCATTTAGAAAAATGAAGATGACAAGTCCTATTGTAGTCAACGCCATTCCTGCTGAGGCAATTAGCCTTGGTTCAATCCTGTCCGAGAGCCTGCCGGCGAGCGGTGAAAAAATAGCCTGCATAGCGGGCATGGCGACCAGAATCAAGCCAGCACTTGCAGGATTGAATCCCTTCACATACTGCAAATAAAGACTTATGAGGAAAGATACAGCGAATGTGGCACTGTAATTAATCAACGCTGCCAGGTTGGAAAAGGTAAAGGCTTTGCTGTTTTTGAAGAGGCTTATGTCCAGGACCGGGCTTCCTGTTCTCATCTCCCATCTGGTGAATGCTGAAAGCCCTATGATGCCTCCGATAATCAACCACACTCCTGACATCGCCGGCAGGCGAGTAAAACCGTATACCAGCGCTACAAGCCCAAGGATGTAGATTACGGAGCCGGCAAGATCAAATCTCTCGCCTTTTGCCCCGGTCCACTCACCTTTTAGCTTCCATAAAACGACGCCGATAACTGCTAATCCCAGGAGCGCACTTAGGAAAAAGATGCTCCTCCAACCAAGATGTTGCGTCAGGACCCCGCCCAAAACTGGACCCAGGGAAAGGCCAATATATGTTGCCGCGACATTTATCCCCAGGACTTTCCCCCTCTCGTTGGCGGGAAATACCGTAGTAAGCAATGCTACTGCGGTTCCGGCAAGCATGGCACCGCCGACTCCTTGGAAAACCCGGCAAGAAATAAGCATAGTGGCGGAGTTTGCCATTCCCGAAAAGAGGGATGAGAGCGTGAGGATAACTATGCCACAGGTGAAAATCTTCCTCCTGCCGTATATGTCTGCTATTCTGCCGAAGGGAACAAGAAGAGTTGCCGAAGACAGTAGGTAGGCGGTAGCAATCCAGCCTAACGTGATTGCATCCAATGATAGCTCTTTCCCGATTGAAGGGAGAGCAATATTTACAGCGGAGAGCATAAAGGGAAAGAGAAAGGAAGCCATCGTGGTGACAAGAAGTACCGCTCCTTTGCTGGTACCCTTGCCCACAGGGTCATCCATAATCAGCCAGTTTAACCTATTTACTGAGAACTCTTCCAGCCCTGGTCGGCACTCTTGAAGCAATTGTTTTTTGCTTTACAGCCCTATTGCATTACATGGTGACGAAGCCGGGAAATACTAGATAACAGTTGCCTTAGCTGAAATATCGCTGTAAACTTCTGGTTCCCTGTAGTTTTATATCAGGGAATGCAGGAGAGCGTAAAAATGTTTTCGACAAAGGCCGGGGCTACCAAGCTACTGATTGGTGTAGTCGTCGGTTTAATAATACTTAAGGTGGTCGTTAGCTGGCTGACCGGCAGTATCAGCACACTGGCCCAGGCAGCCGACAGTTTATTGGATTTGTTTGCCGGAATAATTACCTTCTCTGCTATTCGCATTGCGGCTAAGCCACCTGATGAAGAACATCCGTATGGTCACGGTAAGGTGGAGGACATTGCTGGCGTTGTGCAGGGAATTCTCATCTTTATCGCTGGCGGACTGATAATCTATTCGGCAATAGGCCGGATAATAAAAGGCTCTAGCATTGAACTAGCCGAGGCTGGAATAGCTGTGATGGCGGTTTCCATAGTGGTCAGTATCTTCCTATCTCGGCATCTACTAAGTGTATCCCGGACCACTGGCTCTGTAGCCTTGGAGGCTAATGCCCGCAATATTGCCATTGATGTCTACTCCGCCTCAGCCGTGTTGGTGGGACTGGCAATAGTACGATTCACCGGGCTCAATATTATTGACTCTGTGATTGCTATCGGAGTTGCTAGTTACATACTGAAAGTAGCTCTTGATACTATCCGTAAGCCGATATCCGGACTGCTTGATGAAACGCTACCTCCTTCACAACAGGCAGTTATCGAAGACTGTTTAAGGAAACACAGCCGCGAGGTATCCGGCTTCCACGCACTACGGACACGTCGGGCTGGAAGCCAGATCTATATAGACCTTCATTTGGTAATGGCCAGGGACATTAGTTTGGAGCGGGCTCATCAAATATGCGACCAGATTGAGGCCGAAATACAAAACGTGCTCCGCGAGGCTAATGTAACCATTCATGCTGAGCCGTGCGACAATGAATGCGAGCAGTGCTCTGCAATCTGCTCAAAACGCCGGGCCCATTAAAATGAATGGCGTTTTAGCCATTTCAAACCCAGGCAGAACTTGGAGTCAATGCCCTGAGCACCCCAATTGTTGGAGCAGCCACCCGCCGCCGTAAACTATGGCGAAGCCAATTGCCAGGCAAAGCAGGACTATGATTGGACCTCTGAGAAGGAATTTCTTTATCATAACAACCACTAGGCTTTAGCTTGACTGCTTGGGGGCTTTCGTGGTCTTGGCTCTCTTAGATACAGCGTCCTTATATACTCTTGCCAGGCTCTTGCCATGCTGGGGAATCCTGGCCTTTTCCTTTGCTCGCCGCCTTTCTCTTCGTACTTGCTTGGTTTCCCTGGCAAGTTGGTTCTGGTCTGAAAGCTGCTCGTTTACCACTTAATTTCGTATGGGCCGAGGATAAAATCGAGGTCATTTTGAAAAGCAGAGAGTTTTTCTTGGGGGAAGAAGGTTTCATCTACGTCAAGGAGCATTTTTGTTTCGCCCTGTGGTGAGACTAGAATATGTACCCTGCCGCAGTCCTTCTGGTTTTCCTCTTGCTCGGCCTGTGTTTTTAATGCCAACGTGGTACGCGATTGAGTGTCGCCGCTGGGAAGACCATATGTTTGCGACTCAGTCTCAACAGCTATAATCCCTCGTTTCTGCAACAAGCCTTGTACCTCATCGCAGAGCATCCCAGGATTTAAGCCCCTGTAAGTCTTTTTAATCTGCATTGTCATTTTATTCTCCTGCCGAATATTATAGCACTTTCTTATTTAGTTTCGCTGCTTATATGATATAATTGGAATCTGAAATGAAAAAAGAACTGATGCAAATCTTAGCCTGTCCCGTATGTAAAGGGGATTTGGAGCTTAAAGTGGATGAAGAAGAGGGGGAGGAAATAGTCAGGGGTTCCCTTTATTGCTCTAATTGCAACCATTCCTACCCCATTGTAGATACAATTCCCAATTTATTACCGCCGGAGCAGCAAACTTAGCTCAAAACCATTCCGCGAAAATCCTGCGGTTTCCCCGGGAGCCATGGTTAAATCCGTCCAGATGCGAATCAGGGTTCGTTAAGGGCTATACGCCACCCCTGTTGTGGGCGATTCCCAAACTTCTACGTTCACCAGCTTCACCGGAGAGCTGGAAAAACGGGGCTGGAGCGCATCATATATAGTGGCAGCAATATTCTCGCTGGAGGGTCCAATCTTATCAAGGGGGGATACATCATTCAGGCAGGTGTGGTCGAATCGAGCCAGGACTTCCCTCAGGTGCTGCTTTAGCTGGGCGAAATCGTAAGCCAGGCCAGTCTCATCGAGCCTGGCTGCTTCTAAACGAGCTACTACCTTGAAACGGTGGCCGTGTAGTTTTTCACACTTACCATGATAGTTCGGGAGGTAATGGGCGGCATCAAAGTGCTCTTCCACAAATAGTTGATACATTAATGCCTCCTGTGTATATCGCGTCCTAAACAATATCTAAAATTCAAGTTCTAAACGGTTTAGTTCCTTTGGATTTTGGGCGTTTGATATTGTTTAGAGTTTAGAAATTAGTATTTAATATTTACCCTAGCCCTTCCTATTTCTTCTTTTCTTTGGTCTGCTTGGTTTTTTTAACATTCTTTCTTCCCTTAGTTCCCATTGTTAGCCTCCTGTTTTGGTATCCTTTGCCATCCGCAGGTATTTATGTCATTTCATATAATACCATTTTCGCACCCCTTTTTGTCCTTTAACATCGTTAGCTAATTGGGCAATACTCTTGCCCAGCTTGGGATGAACCAAGTCCGGGGCGATTTCCGCTAATGGTATAAGAACGAAAGCCCGGTCTTTTAAGCGGGGGTGCGGGATAGTTAAGTTCTGAGTTTCCATAATCTTGTTGTCGTAGAAAAGGATATCTATATCTATAGGGCGAGGTGAATTTATTTGCCCGCTGGGAGCTCTGCCCATTCTGGTTTCAATGTCTTTAGCGAGATGGAGAAGCTCCTCAGGAGACAAATTGGTGGTAATTCGGCAGACCAGGTTGAGGAACAACGGCTGCTCCTTGTAGCCTACTGGCTCAGTTTCATAAATGGATGAAACATCCTCAAGATTTACTTTTAGAGAAAGCGATGTTAAAGCCTGGCAGAGATTTTCTTTCCGTTCTCCCAGGTTTGAGCCCAGACAAAGATAGGCAATGGCCAATTCGCTTACACGCCTCTCACAAGAGCATCGCTCATCTTGCACACGCGTGCCATCTCCTTGACATCGTGCACCCGAACAATATCAGCGCCCTTGGCGATACCGATGGCTATGGTGGCCGCCGTTCCTGCCAGCCGCTGGTCGCCGGGTGGAACGAATGCCATTTCATTCAACCTTTGTTCAGGAGTTAAATCGAGCACCCAGCCTATAAAAGACTTGCGTGAGCTACCCAGAAGGATAGGCCTGCCCAGCGCCTGGAGTTCCTCCAGGCGCTGCAAAACTTCCAAATTTTGCTCCTGTGTCTTGCCGAAACCTATGCCCGGGTCGACGATGATATTCTCCCAGGGCACTCCTGTGTCTAATGCTTGCTTGATGGCTCTTTTCAAATCGGAAATAACCGCTGACATAATGTCGCGGCATGGGGAATCACGTTGATTACTCATCAAAGCAATTGGCACACCTTTTTGAGCTGCTAACTCGGCCAGCCTGGGCTCCTTCTGCAGTCCCCAGATGTCGTTTATCATGTCGGCTCCGGCATTTAAAGCCTGACGGGCTACTTCCAGCTTATAGGTATCTACACTTAGTGGCACCGATATCTGCTGAGCTATCTTTTCCACAACAGGAATCACCCGCTGTAGTTCCTCGTCGGGTGAAAGCGGAGCTGAGGCAGGACGTGTAGATTCACCGCCGATGTCGATTATGTCAGCTCCTTCGGAGGCTAATCGTTCTGCCCTGGCTATGGCTTCTTCAACATCTGCCAGTCCATCGCCAGAGAAGGAATCCGGAGAAACATTTATCACGCCCATGACATAAGTTCGCTGGCCCCAGTAAAAGATGCTCCTGCCGCATCGGGTGGAACCTAGCTTGCTTGGGTTGTAATCAGGCATGTTATTGATTATAGCAGAAGGAAACGATTAAAATAGTGGGACAATAAGAATGGGCAAGACATTAGCCGAGAAGATTCTAAGCCTTAAATCGCATAGTGAGGCCGAAGCCGGGGACGTCGTGATTGCTGATGTGGATTTGGCTTTTGTCCAGGATACTACTGGACCCCTCACCATAAGACAGTTTAAGGAAAGCGGTTTTGAAGCTCTGGCTAAACCGCAACAAACAATAATATTCCTGGACCATGCCGCTCCTAGTCCCGCTCAGCAGCTTTCTAATGACCATATCCTTCTGCGCCGCTTCGCTGAGGAAACAGGCTGTCGCATCTACGAGGTAGGCGAAGGTATATGTCATCAGTTGGTAGTGGAAAATTTCGCCAATCCAGGGGATATCATTGTGGGTGCGGACTCTCATACTGTTACTGGTGGTGCTTTAGGAGCTTTTGCCACTGGCATGGGTTCCAGCGATGTTGCCGTAGCCTTGGCCTTAGGTAAAACCTGGTTTCGGGTGCCGGAAAGTTTTCTCATTGAGCTCAAGGGCGTCTTCACTCGGGGAGTTTATGCCAAGGACTTAATTCTGTATCTCATTGGCCAGATTGGCGCTGATGGTGCTAATTACAAGGCTTTGGAATTTGGTGGCGAGGCCTTGGCTCAGATGACTATGTCGCAGCGTCTCACTATCGCCAATATGGCTGTGGAAGCTGGGGCCAAGGTTGGCCTGTTTCCCGGCGATAAAATCACCCAGGACTTCCTCATGGAATATGGACGGGGCGACAATTACAAGCCGCTATATCCCGATACTGCGGCAAATTATGAGAAAGTCATACCCGTGAATCTCGACCAGCTTGAGCCAATGCTCTCGCTTCCTCACGCTGTGGATAACGTCCGTCCAGTGACTCGAGTAAAAGGGGTCAAAATCCAGCAGGCATTTATTGGCACCTGTACTAACGGACGTTTGGAGGATTTAGCTGTGGCTGCTGAGATTCTTAAGGGCAAGAAGAGGCATCCCGGTACTAGATTGCTTATAGCGCCAGCTTCGAGGCAGGTGCTCATTCGAGCTATAGAGAAAGGCTATATCCAGAGCTTAATTGAAGCTGGAGCAGCTATTCTACCGCCGGGTTGTGCTGCTTGCCTCGGTCTCCATCAGGGGGTATTGGGAGATGGCGAGGTTTGCCTTTCCACCGCCAATCGTAATTTTAAGGGAAGAATGGGCAACCCCGAGGCTATGATATACCTGGCTAGCCCGGCAACTGCCGCCGCCTCAGCCATAAGGGGCGAAATTACTGACCCCAGAGACATTATATAAAAAAGAAAAATGCAAAAGGCAAAAATGCAGAGCAAAAATTAAAAATGAAATCTTTTTACACTTTGATTTGTCATTTTGATTTTTTGTCTTTGACTTTTAGTTTCTAGGAAGGATGAAGATGCCTGATTTGGTGCTAAAGGGTAAAGCTATTAAACTGGGTGATAACATCTCTACCGACGATATTATTCCCGGCAGATTTGCCCATTTGAGGAGCAACTTGCCTGAACTCGCCAAGCATGTCCTGGAGGACGCTGTGCCTGGATTCGCCTCAAGGGTAAAGTCGGGTGATTTTCTCATTGCGGGAAAAAATTTTGGTTTGGGTTCCAGTCGGGAACATGCTCCGGTAGTAATCAAAATGTTGGGGGTAGGCGCTATTTTAGCCGAATCGGCAGCACGCATCTTTTTCCGGAACGCCATAAATCAGGGTTTGCCTGTCCTGCTTTGCGATACCGATAAAATCAGCGACGGCGATGAACTGGAGATAAATTTGACCGGTGGTATGATTGCTAATTTGACCTCTGGTATTACATTAAGCTGTAGCAAGATGCCGCCGATAATGTCCGCCATCCTTAAAGAGGGCGGGCTTATCCCTTATATACAAAAGCATAGGGGCTTCAAGCTATAAGGCATAACCATTCCGGTTGTCATTCTAAGCGTGGCGAAGAATCTCTTTTTAGAGTTGTGTTACGATATAAGAGATGCAGCACAAAGTAACTTTCATCCCTGGCGATGGCATAGGGCCTGAAGTGGCTGAAGCAACACGGCGGGTGCTGGAAGCTACGGGGGTCAAGTTCCAGTGGGACACTGTTATCATAGGCGGTCAGGCTCAAGATAAGTTTGGCACACCTCTACCTGACCAGGCTCTCAGGTCCATAAGGAAAAACAAGGTCGCCCTCAAGGGACCGGTGACCACACCCATAGGCACTGGCTTCAGGAGCGTCAACGTCGCTTTGAGACAGACATTAGACCTTTATGCCTGTCTTCGTCCCTATAAGGTGTACCCCGGTATAAACACGCCTTTCAAAGGCGTGGATATAGTAGTGGTCAGGGAGAATACCGAAGACCTCTATGCCGGTATCGAATTTGCCAGGGGTGATACACCTACAACAGAGTTACTCGCCCTCGTTTCTCGTGCTATCGGAAAGGAAATAAGGAAAGATTCTGCTGTGAGCCTGAAGGTTATATCTCAAACAGCTAGCCGGCGAATTGTCAAATTTGCTTTTGAATATGCCCGACAGAACGGCAGAAAAAAGGTTACTGCGGTTCACAAGGCTAACATACTCAAATTCTCCGACGGACTTTTCCTGGATACTGCTCGGGAAGTTGCCAAAGAGTATAACGACATAGAATTTGGCGATATGCTTGTGGACGCGACCTGCATGGAGCTGGTCAGGAAGCCCCAAATGTTTGACGTTCTCGTGCTGCCCAATTTGTACGGCGACATAATTTCGGACCTTTGTGCCGGGCTGGTCGGCAGCATGGGCGTAGCTCCCGGAGCCAACATCGGGGATGAAATAGCTATCTTTGAACCTACCCACGGAAGCGCCCCTAAATACGCCGGGCAAAATAAAGTCAATCCCATGGCTACGATGCTCTCCGGGGTGATGATGCTGCGTTACCTGCAGGAAAAGGATAGCGCCGATACATTGGAAAGCGCTATAGCTGAGGTCATAGCCGAGGGTAAGGATGTAACCTATGATTTGAAGCTCGACCCCGCCACAGCGGTAGGCACCAGCCAGGTAGCCGACGCTGTAGTAGAGAAGCTAAAGCGTTAATCTGAACCAGGCGATTGTGGTAAAATTTCTTATGGTAAGGGCGTGGTAGGAAATACTATCATGGCAGTGGGTAAATCAAATTAAGGAAACTTGCAGTTCGCATATACCGGTGTTAGGCGAAACCTTGGTGAGTGGTGAAAAATGGGTATCGTTCTGTTTTGGTTGGTGAGGAGTTAAGGTGAAAAGAGTATATGAGTTAGCAGGCGGAACAGTCACAAGAGAAAGCGCAAACGCATGGCGTGTTAATGCCCCAGATGGTAGGCACGTCGGGACATTTAAGACTAGGAAGACAGCATTAGGTAAGGCTCAAGATTGGGATAAATGGGATGCCTTTGCTTCTTTACAGGATGTATGCTTCGTACTAATGCCGTTCACAACAACACAGATAATGGCTACGCTTGGCTCTATTAAGGATGGGGGAATCGGCTATATGCCAAATGACGAGCAAATTCAAGATGCAATAACATTGGATGTGCTTTTTGGGCTATTACTAGCTATTGGGCGGCGCATTAAAAAAGATAAGCAATGAATAGTGAAATAATGTGTCCACATTGCGGTTCTGAGAAGGTCATCAAATACGGTGTCTACGCAGGCGTGCAACGTTACTATTGCAACGTTTGTAAGCGTAAGTTCAAGGCTGATAGCGCCCCATTCCACATGAAGTCACCCGCTCCCGATATAGCTGGCGCAGTCGCCATGTACTACACGGGCAGCAGCATCACGGACATTCGTAACCACATACGCCAACAGACAGGATACTACCCTTCAAAGTCCGTAGTCTTTGGCTGGGTTCAGAAGTACACCGACACCGCAGCACAACACTTCGCAAAGGCAAAACCGAAGGTGGGTAGCACGTGGATTGCCGATGAGACGATGATTGACTTGGACAAGGGCGTCAAGGTCTGGTTCTGGGACATCATAGACGCCGACACCCGCTTTCTGCTTGCCTCTAGGGTATCACTCACCCGCACCACTGAGGATGCCAAGCGGTTAGTCCAAGACGCAGTTAAACGTGCGGGTAAACCGCCGAATGTGATACTCACGGACAAGATGAAATCATACCCCGATGCTATCTTCACCGCTCTAGGTGGCTACACAGAGCACGTTCAAGGGTCGCCCTTCAAGGTGAGGGCAAGCGAGGAAAGCACTAGCCGAGTAGAACGCTTCCACGAGACGCTGAAAGAGCGGACAAAGGTTATGAAGGCGTTTCGGGATATTGACACGCTGATTGAGTTCTCAAAGGGCTTTCTCACTTATTATAACTTCCTCAAACCACACGAAGCATTGAAGGGCAAGACACCCGCAGAGAAAGCCAAGCTACGTTATGACGTCAAGACATGGGCAGACGTGGTGAATATGCCAGTGCCTTTGGAGGTCGAAAGGGCAAGGCGTATATCGCCACGCATGAAGCTAGAACAGCCGAAGGTGAGCACCGCAGGGGCTTTCAAGCGCAAAAGACCGAGAGAACCTTTCCAGAGAAGATTGCCGATAAGCAAGAGCGTTTACTCGGATAGGAAAGGCGAACGCCTCACAAGGAAACACCGCAAAGGCTGGAGGAGGATTTACTAAACCATGCAGAGATATGTTTTACCTTCGTTAAAAGTCAAGCGAATCTGGTTAGGGCTAGTAATAATATCTGGGGCTTTCGCCATTCTCATTCGCGAACCGATTCAGTGTCACACGTGGTACTGGACAGGGATAGTGAATTACTTGTTGTCCCTCAGCATAGGGGGCGTGGGAGCAGTATTCATTGGTTTCGGACTTATCCCCATTATCAAAAGGAGGCAGTAGTTGAGTGGCTACCAACCAAAACAGAACGATACCCAAAAATGAGAAAACACTTCCTTGTTGATTGGGCGTTTGCATCGCAGGGGTCAGTCGAAAAAGTTGTGCAGACCAATTTTGCTCACGAGGCGCACAGGTGGCCTCTTCTACGTTCATTCGATTCTGAGGGCTACATTTGGAATTCAACGCACCTCATCGTGATTCTTCGCGACAAGCTTTCCGGGATCCCCGCTGTCGGCAGCCGCAAGACCTTAGAGGATCCGAATGCTCCAACCGAGGCTCCGACCCTGGCTAACCTAGGCGTGTGGCAGTCATACATGCGAAGCAAGTTCGCTGTTAAAGCTCAAGATATGGTAATCATTATTCCGATTGTTGACAAAGGGCCTAATGTAGAGAATGACTGGGCGGAGTGGGCTGAGTCTGACAAACAGCTGTGGCACAGGCAGATAGAGTTTAACATTACACAGCATTTCTATCATCTTAAGGGATTTGATATTGTTGGCGAATTCTTCATTCCTCCAGGCTACCTATTTTTGGCAGACGAGTGCGAAAGGTTTTTTAAGGATCATCAGCGCTATGACCGCAACATCCTAATCATGACTCGTTTTGTCACCGGCAATCGTCTTCTCGAAGAACTTGATCGAGAGCTACGCAGTGTGCTCAGAGAATATAATCTGAATCCCGTCAGGGCTGACGACAAGATGTATCTCCGGGATCGAAACCTTTGGAACAACGTCTGCGTTTATATGATTTGCTGCAAATTTGGGATAGCAATTCTGGAAGACCGCGTTGCTGACGAATTCAACCCGAATGTTGCTCTCGAATATGGTTTTATGCGAGCTCTCAGCAAGCCGGTTCTTTTATTAGCTGATGTGGGTTTTCGTAATCTGCGTGCTGATATTATCGGCACATTACGAGAGCAATTTGACATCACTGATATAAAAGGAACTATTAAGCTCCCTCTCGAGAGATGGCTGAAAGAGGTTGGTCTTATTGGCGGATCATAGTTGGCAGGCTTCGCCTAACACGGGCTTTGCGGCTCACTTCGTTCAACCTAAATGCCTTCGGCAGCTTCGCAAAGCCCAAAAACATTAGGCGGAATTCGCCCGCCCCTTGCTTTCTAACCAGCCGTCGAGAATTCATTCAAGACTTTTGACTTACCTGGGCATTACAAGCTACCATATCAACATGAACACAAGCAGGGCACCTGAGCTAGCCCTTTTCCCTTTAACCGCTGATATGAGTAAAGAAGGCCATCTCTACATCGGCGGCTGCGATGTTGTTGACCTGGCTAACGAATTCGGCACGCCGCTCTATCTTTTCGACGAACTCACCCTCCGTCATAAGTGCCGTGAATTTAAAGACGAGTTCTGTAAACATTATCCTGATACCCTGGTCATTTATGCTTCTAAAGCCTTCCTAAGCAAGGCTTTGGCTCTTATATTTAAGGAAGAAGGCCTGGGACTCGACGTCGTCTCCGGGGGAGAACTTAGCATCGCCCATTCAGTAGACTTTCCTCTTGACAAGGTCTATTTCCACGGCAACAATAAGACGCCGGAAGAGCTAAATCTGGCCCTGGATTTGGGGGTTGGCAGAATCGTGGTGGACAACTTCTATGAGCTTGAATTGCTTGATAGATTGGCTGGGGAGAGGGGGATTAGCCAGAATATCTTGCTTCGCCTCACTCCCGGGGTCGACCCCCACACTCACCAATATACTACTACCGGGACGATAGAGAGCAAATTTGGCTTTCCTTTAGCTATCGGGCAGGCTGAGGAAGCGGTACACCAGGCTTTGTCAGCCTCCAACCTTAACCTTCTGGGCTTGCACTTCCATCTCGGCTCCCCGGTGTCCGAGATTCAGCCTTATGAGCTCGCTATAGAGCTTTTGCTTCGCTTTGCCCGGGAAATGGGCCAAAAATTCGGCTTTAACCTCAGCGAATTCGACATCGGTGGCGGTTTTGCCGTTCCATACACCCTGGACTCTAAAGTGCCCACAATAGCTGACTATGCCGGGGCTTTGACTGGCAAGCTGGATAGTCTTATTTCGGGATTGGGATTGAGTCGCCCCCGGCTCATTATCGAGCCAGGAAGGGCAATTGTCGGCCAGGCCGGAGTGGCATTATACAAGGTCGGGGCGATAAAGGAGATACCTGGCATAAAGAAATATGTCTGTATCGATGGTGGCATGAGCGACAACATCCGTCCGGCTCTTTATGGAGCTAAATATGAAGCTTTTGTGGCTAACAAAGCTTTAGAGGCAGAAAGAGAGATAATTACCATTGCTGGTAAGCTCTGCGAGTCTGGTGATATCTTAGTAAGGGATGCAAGTTTGGCTTCAGTGCATCCCGGTGACATCATAGCTATTCCAGTTTGTGGCGCTTATTCCATCCCCATGGCGAGCAATTATAATGTCCTGCCCAGGCCAGCTATAGTTATGGTGAAAGAAAGTCGAGCGTGCCTTATTCGGCGCCGGGAAACTTATCAGGATATGATGAGTCTGGACCTGATTTAAGATGTGGCAAGTTATAGGACAGGATAAGATTTTATCTTTGCTGGATTACAGTCTTAAAACCGATGCTATAGCCCACGCCTATCTTTTGGTAGGGCCGCGGCATGTGGGCAAAGGGACTTTAGCCATCAATTTGGCGCAAGCCTTAAATTGCGATGGCCCCGAACTACCTTGCGGTCAATGCCGCTCCTGCCAGCGAATCCTAGAGGGCAAGCACGCCGATGTCACCCCTATTGGCTTGGATTCTAAAACGGAGATTGGCATCGATGATATTCGAGGGCTGCAACGCTTAGCCAACCTGCCACCGTATGAAGGTAAGTGCAAAGTGTTTATCATTGATGAGGCGGAATATCTATCTACTGAGGCGGCTAATTCCTTGCTCAAGATATTAGAAGAGCCGCCACCAAGGGTGGTTTGGCTTTTATTAGCTGCTGAGGAAGAGCACCTCTTGCCGACAATTATTTCACGTTGTCAGCGGCTGGAATTGAAGCCTGTGTCATCAGAGCGAGTACAGGAGGTACTCGTCAACTCGTATAAGGTTGATGCTAACAAAGCGAAGCTTCTGACTCAATTGTGCCATGGTCGCCTTGGCTGGGCAGTGTCCGCTTTGGCAAATGACGATATATTAGAGCAGCGTTCCCAAAGGATAGCCAGGCTGGTCTCTTTATTAAGTGCCAGCTTAGAGCAAAAGTTTGCCTATGCCCAAGAGCTAGCAAGCCAGTTTAGCCAGAACCGGAGAGCCGGGGCAGAAATAGTAGAGATTTGGCTCGACTGGTGGCGTGATTTGATGCTCATTAAAGGTGGTTGCAAGGATGCCATCATCAATGTAGATTATGAGATAGCTCTGGAAGAACAAGCCAGGGGATTAAGTCTGGGCGAGATTAAAGGGTTTCTTGCTAATCTTTGCTTGCTACAGGAAGAAATTTCTAAGAATGTTAATCCCCGTTTAGCATTAGAATGGCTGATGCTCAATTTACCCAGGAAAAAGCTGAGTGTAAAATCCTGAACGAGAATGTCATTGCCGGTTTAGAATATAATATATCTCGATGGCTAACATAATTGGAGTTAAATTCCGCTCTAGAGGGAAATTAGTCTACTGTGACGCTGGTGAGATATCACTGCAAGTAAACGATTATGTAGTGGTGGATACTGGTCGTGGTCTGGATGTGGCTAAAGTTATTACTCTGGAAGCCCCGTCCCAACCAGGCGAGCAATTAATGAAGGTAGTACGCCAGGCGGAGGCGGAGGATTTAGAGGAAGCTCGGCGGAACCTGGAAAAAGAAGCCTTAAGCAAGTGCCATGAAATGGCAGCCCAACTTGGGTTAAAGATGAAGCCGCTGGCGGCTCGCTATGATTCCCAGGATGAGCGCCTAACCATATTCTTCAGCGCTGAGGAGAGGGTGGACTTCCGAGACCTGGTTCGGAAATTGAGCTATGCTCTGGAAAGACGGGTAGAGTTAAGGCAAGTGGGGGCAAGGGATGAGGCTAAGCTGTTGGGTAGCATAGGCAAGTGCGGCTATCCTTTATGTTGCCAGAATTTTCTCACCAGCTTTGCTTCGGTGTCTATTAAAATGGCTAAGGAACAGAGCTTGGCCTTGAATCCTATGAAGATATCGGGCATCTGTGGAAGACTCCTTTGTTGCCTGTCATATGAAAGCAAGGGATACGCAGCTATGAAAAAGCAGATGCCTCAGCCGAAACAGGAAGTATTGACTCCCTGGGGTAAAGCCACGGTAATCAGCGCTAACTTACTAAAGGAAACGCTAACAGTACAATTGGAAGATGGGATGGTGAAAGAGATAGCTCTGAATGAATTAATTCATCCAGAAGGGAAGTTGTAGTTTTCTTAGGAACCCGATTAAACTTAGAGCAAATTGAGGGGGTCCCCAAAAAGTCACTAGACTTTTTGGGGTTAAGTTAATTCAAAGAGGGTAGATATTTTTGCCATTCACCATGATTATTGAGAAGGTGATAGGGAATATAGAAGCCATCATTGCGAGGAGGGTGCGGCTGGTGCAGCAATCGCATCCTTGCTTCATCCGGTGTACGTCCGCCTTTGTGCCTGTTGCAAGGAATACAGGCGCTGACCACATTGTCCCAGGCGTGCTTTCCACCCCGCCGCCGTGGAATAACGTGGTCTAAGGTAAGCTCCTTAGTTTGACGGCCACAATACTGGCAGGTGTATTGGTCACGGGTAAATACCTCGGACCTGCTCAATTTTTTCTGATGGCGGGGACGACTAACCATATAGACAAGTCGAATTACCGAGGGTATCTGAAATACGCAGTTAGCAGAGTGAAGCTCACCTCTGTTATTTTCCAGCACTTCGGCTTTGCCCCGAAACACTAGCACTATAGCCCGACGCGTGCGACATACGTTAAGGGGCTCATAACTCTGATTAAGCACTAAAACAGGAGAATCTATCATAACTACAACCTGGTTATTAAGTTCGCCCTGAAAATTCAGTTCGCTCCTTTTAATTCTTGGGCTATTTTAGCAAGCCTTTCTGGCCAGTGCAATAATTTAGCACGGCTGTGCTTTCTAGCGCGAATGATTTGGAATTCGAGGGACAATCAATTTGAGGGACTGCACACTAGAGTGCAGGTTTGAAGGTGAAAAAGTGTAGGGGACTGAGACGCCGAATTGTCTGCCATAATGGAAGAAGGGAGCAGGGTTAAGAACCCTGATACTATGCTAAAATTTCAATTGATGCCAGGCACATATTATATCATCCGCTTTATGGAGTATGAGGATATCCCCCAGGTAGCCCAAATTGATAGAGAGGCTTTCCCTGGTGAGTGGGTGTTTCGCTCTCAATCAGCATATAAGCAGGATCTTGACAATCCATCCATCCGCTATGTAGTGGCTTGTAAGGAGAAGCATGTGCCAGAATCCGAGGGACAAGCGATGCCGAAAGTGCCTTGGTTCAAACGGCTCTTCAGTTATGGGCGTCGTCTTAACACATCGGAAGACATAGTTGGCTTTTCTGGCTTCTGGATGCTGATGCGGGAGGCACATATCATTGCCATTGGTGTCAGAAATGGTTATCGGCGACTTGGCATAGGCGAAGGTTTGCTCATCGCAACCATTGAACTGGCGCAGATAGTGAATGCTAATGCAGTCACTTTGGAAGTGCGTGCTTCTAATGAAATAGCTCAGGAACTTTATAGAAGGTATGGCTTCCAAGTGGTAGGGAGGCGCCTGAAGTATTATTCAAGCGATGGAGAGGACGCCATAATCATGAGCACGGATAGTATTACCTCTCTGCCATTTCAAGCATCTTTTCAGCAGTTGAAAAAAGATTTTGCCCAAAGGCACCGCGAGATTCTTGCCCGGGTACGCTAACTATATTTATTCAGGATGGCCTTAAAGGAATCTATAACAAACCCTAGCTGCTGTCTATCAGCAGCAAAGGTGGAGAGTTTGAAGGACCTTGCCATGCCTGGCTGTGGTCCCCAAATGCCTCTTGCCTTTAATTCTTTATAGAGGAAATATCCCCTCTCTCGAACCCGCCTGGAGATTTCGTAGAGCACAGGGGTGTCAAAGTGCAGCAAGTCATGCCTGTGTGGTTTTTCCCCTAATTGTTTAAAGCCTAATTTCTCAAGCTCAGCGGAAAACCACTGTGCTTTGGATACTTGTTCATCCCAATGGTTAACTCTTTCTTTCACATAGGGAAAGGAAGCCATGAGTGTTATTAGAGGAACCCCCCTTACAGTACAGCCGAGAAGCTCAATCTCTTTATTGCTATATTTGCCGGATTTTCTCAACACTGTCTCTTCCCATTTCTTCTTCATCCCCAATACCCCAACGGGTCCGGCAGAGGCCATGCTTTTGTGCCCACTGCCAATAATGAAATCAGCCCCTATCTCCTCCATACTTACAGGCATTCTGCCCACAGCATATGCCCCGTTAAGGATATAAGGAATGTTGTATTCCTGGGCGATTTCTCCCAGCCTTCTGGCATCAGGAAGATTTCCATAATTACCGTCTGGATAAGTTAATAGAATTAGCTTAGGGGCGTGTTTTTTTATGAGCGGTGCGTATTCGTTAACGTCGACTCTAAATTCCGGATGTCCGGAATGAGGCACCTCGATCACATTTAGCCCCACCCTTTCAGCAGCGACGACAGTTGTGTAATGCCTGTTGGCATCAACAAGAATTGAATCCCCGGGCTTGGCTAGAGAGTGCATGACCATGAATTTAGCTTCTCGGGCTCCGTGGGTTATGGTGGCAACTTCACAGCCTAAGAATTGAGGTAGAAGATCCTGGACGAAGTCTCGGATGGGGGGATTGGTTACATTACATAAACTGCCCTGGCAAAAATCACACACAGAATATCCATCCCCAAATTCCGTTAAGGCATCCTTGGCAGCATCGGTAAGCATGCCACCTGTCTGTAGAGGCATGAGGTTAATAAGCCCCTTATGGTCCCTTCGCAACCCGCTGAGCTTCTGTAGTGACTTACTGCTTTTCTGTTCCATCTTTCCCCTTGGCGATGACAACTACACGCGCTCTCATAGTTTCTTGACTTCTATGGTCACAAATACAGCGCCAGCAACCCCTATCTTCTTCTGCTGCCCTTCGATATGTTCTCGAACAGCTTCGGGAATCTGTAGATTAAGGTCAGAAAGATGCCTTATTCCCTTCACCTGATAAGTTAAGTTATCGTTGCTACGTTCTATTGCTGCTGCGGCGCCCATGGCTATAGCGCGCATATAGTTTATCCCGGCGTGTATGCCTGAAAGCACAACATCACTATAAATACTGCCATTGGCAACGCAGATCTCGTTGAAACCGGCGGGACCGATTAATCTCTTGCCGGCCTCTTTTTCGACAACTTTCACCTCAATAGACTTGTCTTTCCAGGCCAAAAGCTCACATGGGGCAATCTCATCTTTGTGCCTTCGGGCAGTCTCCTCAATTGCCCTGGCTATTTTCTGCCCCCTGGCTGTCTGAGGGTTGGCTATATAGGTAATAGATTTAGCTATCTCCTCGTCAGAATACTCCGTTACAGAGAATTGGGGATATGCTAGCTTCCTGACATCGTCTATTTCATAAATAAGCATCCCCAGTCGCTCAATGCCAAATCCTGTGTTGAACACGGGGTATTTAATATCGAAATTGGCCAGGGCCACCGGCGAATACATTCCAATGTCCGCTATCTCGAGCCAGCTCCCTTTATGTTTGACGAAGACCTCCTGCTCTTGCCCGGGGGCATAGTACTTGGATGTTGCTATCTTGGTCTCAAATTTGATGTCGGAAAAGCCATATTGCTGCATAATATCCTTGGTAATCGTCCTTCCCGCATCTAAAGACATTTCGGGATCCATAACCACGATGGATGCTGAGTGGTGGACTCGCAAATGCCGGGCATCTTCTCTCTGCTCGTTGCGATATCTGGGACCCACAGAGAATAAAGCGACTGGAAAGCTGGCTTTGTCCTGTAATGCTGCTAAGGAATGAAACCAGGTAGCCGTCATGTGACTTCTCAGAGTCTTGTTGGAGGGCACTGGCTGCAGTTCTCTTATCTCGGGAAAAACCTTATCTAGGAGCTCTGTAGCCTGGTAATCAGTGATGCCCAGTCCAGCAATGAGTTCTTCGATAAGATTATCGGACTCGATTTCCCCTTTTTTATAATTTCTCAAAATGGTCTGCAATTTTTCAATATCAATTTCCTCTGCTATCTTCTTTAGTTGAGCTATCCTTCTCGCGCTCAGCCCTATGTCAGGGCGAGGCAATTCCGCTAAATAAAAGGCCCTGTCAAGGATAACTCGAGCTTCTGGTCCATACTGCTTGACCACATCGCTGTCGGGCAGCAATGTGAGATTCTCGACCTCGTCAAAGCCCATGTTTACCAATATTTGTCGAGATTTTTGAATTAATTCCCGTACAAGATGGGGTTTGCCTTTCCTCGTCAGAGAGATTTTAGTCTCGGTGGGGATAAGCTTTGCCGTAGCTATCCAGGTATCGGTAAAATTGCTTTTTGCCTTAGACTTTATTTCACCTGTATCGAAGGCTGTCATGCTATGTAAAGTATACCTCAAAGAGGCTATTCTATTCTACGCTCAGCCGCGTAAGCTTCCCTCGCTTCTTACCTTGAAAAAAAGGTTACCCCTTCGCCCTGTTTTGAGGGGTGGACTTTAATCCTTCAGAATTTTCTCAGTCAAGAAATCCTTCACCACGTCTAAGACTTGCTCCTTCGGGCAGCTGGCTCTCCACATTCCCTCCGGAAAGTTGAAGAGGAACCACTTCTTATGAGTCCCCTTGCTTATGATCAGAACGAAATCACCTGTCTTGGTGTCCTGGGAAATTTCTATAAGGCCTTTGTTCTTCAGTCCCCGCATTCGCATTCTGTCTCTAACCCTTATTTCCTCGATTTTCATTTTTGACACCTCCTTCTTGTCCCTATAACCCTGTATGGAACGCGGGTCGTTCGGGTCGGCAGCGCTTTCAGTACCCGAACCATTACACAGGGAGTAGCTGGCTTTCTATTGTTTTTCGTCCTTCTCTTCCGGGGTATCTTCTACCCTTTCCACCTCGATAGTGCATTCTGTGACTAGTGCGGCAATTGCTCCGAGCGCAGCCAGTACTGGAGCTGCCAGGACCGTTACCGCAGCCACACCAACGCCTACTGTCAGTGGGATGTCTATCAGGGGACGCCCCTTATGTATCAAACGAACTCTTCTGATGTTTCCTTGATGTATCAGCTCCTTGATCTTCTCAACCACTTGACTTCCCTCTACAGTGAACTTCTCGGTTGTCATTGTCCTTAACCTCCTTTTACTCTTAATATCTACACCCTTGTCTTCAGCATTTGGCTATGTTTCCAGCTTGGCATTAATGCATTTCTAAGAACTGATTCCTGACATGCTGAAGCACTGCAGCAAGTATTGCTTCAGCATGTTCAGCGCGGCTTCAGCAGCATCTCGCTTGTTTTCCTCTCGATTTCCCTGAAAGACATGCTTCTGACTGAAGCACTCATCTTTGGCTGCCAGGCCGAGGTAAAACAAGCCCAGTGGTTTTTCGGGGGTAGCACCCGAGGGGCCGGCAATCCCGGTATCGGAGACACATATGTCTACATCCAAGAGCCTCCTGCCGCCTCGAGCCATCTCCAAAGCTGTTTGCTCGCTCACGGCACCGTAATTTTCAATGGTTGCCTTTTTTACCCCAAGCAAGGCGATTTTTATTTCGTTGCTGTAAGCTACTACAGAGCCCTTGAAGTAATCTGAACTACCGGGGACGTTAGTTATCCTATCAACTATCCTGCCGCCGGTAGCCGACTCGACAAAGCCGATGGTCAAGGGCTTTCCGGTTTTAGCCTGGTATTCCCTTATTAACCGGGCAATTTCTGCTTCCAGTTCCGCCATAATTTTGTCTACATCTAGTCGGTGTTAGCACTGAAAACTTGTCATTTTTCGTTCATTTCAAGTATTGCAGCCACCGTCCATCCGGCAGCGTTTTCCGTGGCAGAACCACATTTTTCATAGAAGGTCTTAAGCTCCTCAGGATCCATCTTACTGAAGGCCTCAAGTTCCTCAGGAGAGGTGGGAAAAATGTTACACCTGCCGAACAATTTCGTTTGAACGTCGTCGCATAAGTAGCCGCCGTACTCTTCAACGAACTTTTCTCTCAGCACCTTCGCGGTTGTCATTAGCTTCCCAAAAGATAAGAAACCGATTTCTGGGTTCTTCACAAAATCCTCTAGGCCCACCCCATACCTTAAGCCCATCGCAGCTATCCCCCCACATACATTTCCGCATACTCCCGCAAAGCTTGAAAAACCCATCATGGCCTTGAACACTTCATCACTGACTTCCAAGTTAAGAGTGTGAGCTACTGCCATGAGCGTGCCTGGGGCGCATCCTCCGTATTTTAGTATATATTCTCTGCCTAATCGTCTTGCCTTTTCTACAAGTTCCTTCTTCTCAGACATAATCTGTCAACCTCCTTTCATTTTTTCCTCCTCTTTTTTATTCCACCATCCTCCACCTGAACAGGAAAGTACCTAAAGCAAAGAACACTAAGGTATAGCCAAGAACCCAGTAGAAATCTGTGGCAATGCTACTGAAGCCAGCCCCTATCATAACATCTCTTGCTGCACCAATAGCATGGGCAAAGGGAAGAGCATTCCCTATGCTATAAAACACGCCTCCTATCGCTTCTATGTCTATCCAGATTCCTCCGAGTAAAGCTACGAGGGTTATTATCACTGAGCCAACGCCCGACACTTGATTCACGTTAAAAAGCAGTCCCAGAATCATTCCCAGTTCCACACAGCATATCCCCATGACGAGAAGGACGAGAAAAACGAGGCCTGCATTTCCAAGCATCTCAAGTCCCAGCAAAGCCCCTATGCCAAAGCACACCACTATTTGAAGGATCACCATGGGGATGTAGGGCAAGGAGTAAGACAAGATGAAATCACGTGGCTTGAGTGGAGCGGTGAGGAGCCTTGATAAAAGTGCGCCTTCCCTATCTCGGGCGAGCATCATGGCTGAAAACATTAATAAAAAAGCAAAACCAAAGACCGCTATTCCAGGTACTAACATTGTAGTAGTGAGAAAGCTTTCGTCTCCCATACTCCGACCCAGAGCCCAGAATATAACCAGAAAACCCGCGGGAATCCCTAGTTCGAGGCCCGTGGATATAGGGTCCCGCAGCATCTCCTTGAAGTTTCTCTTAGCCAATTCCGCAAATCTCATTCTCTTAGCTCTTTTCCGGTAAGATGCAGAAATACATCATCCAAAGTGGGTTGTTTTAGAGACGTGGACTGGATAGCAACTCCCCTGGGGCGCAAATAATCTACTATCTCGTAGAAACTCAATTCTTTAGCTCTAATCTCAATTCCGCCCTCTGTTGTTTTTACCTCTGGGTATATCTCCTTTAGACCCTCAATGACATCCGGGGGCAGGTTCTTTGCCTTAACTACCATTACTTGCATATCGGAGATGCTGTCTTTTAATTCCTGCGGAGTTCCCAGGGCTGCTATCTTGCCTTCGTCTATTATCGCTATTCTATCCGCCAGGGCATCAGCCTCTTCCAGGTAATGGGTCGTAAGCACTATTGTCTTTTTCCCCTTAAGCCCTGCTATATGTTCCCATATACCTCTTCTCGATTGAGGGTCCAGGCCAAGGGTGGGTTCATCCAGAAATAGCACCTGGGGGTCAGAAACAAGAGCCATAGCGATGCTGAGCCTCCTTTTCATCCCCCCTGAGAATTTCCTTACTTGCTCTTTTGCCCTCTTAGCCAGGCCTACCATCTCCAGCAGTTCCTCTGACCTCTTTTTCACCTCTTTTGTCGCCAATCCACGTATCCCCCCCATCAAGCTCAGGTTCTCCCAGGCGTTAAGATGCTCCGCTATTGCTGTCTCTTGTGGCGAGACATCTATTATTTGTTTCACTGCCATGGGATCCTCATTTATATCACGACCCATGACCGTGGCTGTGCCACTGCTCGGTCTGAGCAGACAGCATAGCATCTTGATAGCAGTTGTTTTGCCAGCGCCATTTGGTCCTAGCAGTGAGAATAGCTCACCTTCCTTAATAGATAAATCTATGCCATCTACTGCTACCAAATCTCCGAATTTCCTGGAAAGGCTAAATGTTTGAATAGCGAAGCGATTGCCGTTTGTCCCGTAGCTCATAGGTCTCTCTATAACTCTACTTTATCATTTTAGCAGCTTTCCTTGCTATAATTCAGCAGTGGCTGACTTAAGCGACACAATCATCTTTCTGGGCACCGCTGGTGCCAGGTTTGTAGTGGCTCACCAGTTTTTAGCTTCAGGAGGCGCCTGGCTTAACCTTGGTAACACTCAAATACTCCTTGACCCCGGTCCTGGCTCCCTGGTTCAGGCTGCCAGGAGAAAACTCGACCCCACGAAACTGGATGCTATTATTTTATCTCATAGACACTTAGACCACAGCGGGGATATTAATATCATGATTGAAGCTATGACCGACGGCGGTACAAAGAAGCGCGGCATGGTCTTTGCTCCCTCCGATGCCCTGAATCAAGACCCTGTTATCCTTTCTTATTTGCAGTCTTATCCCCGGAGTATTCAGGTCTTAACTGAAGGAGGGTCCTATGCAATTAACGATGTTTCTTTTAGGACCCCCATCAGGCACAAGCACCCAGTAGAAACATATGGCTTTATCTTCCAAACGCCACGGCATACCTTCTCCTGGATTATCGATACCAGATATTTTGATGATTTAGCCAGTCACTATGAAGGTGATTTGCTGGTTATCAATGTGGTCCGATTGAACCCCGGGGCTCCCATCGACCATCTAGCTCTTCCTGAGGCCAGGAGCATAATCGAGGAGCTAAGGCCCAGGATAGCTATACTCACTCATTTTGGCATGACCATGTGGCGGGCTAAACCCTGGGAGTTGGCTGCGAAATTGACCGAAGAGACCGGAGTCTCGGTCATTGCCGCCAGAGACGGCCTGAAGTTTGACCTGGCACAGTTAGGGAGATAATAGGATACAAGCTCTGCCATAGTGGATCGACCCAGAGAGCCTCTTGAAACTGCGAAGAAGTATCGCAAGCTTCCCCTGCACGAAAGTAAGTTCTAACTCACCATCGTCCTTCTGAATAATGCAATCCCAGCAGCAAATAAGACGACTGCCCAGCCAACAAGCCAGTAAAGATCGGGCATGATAGCTGAGAGAGAGGAGCCGTTGATAACAGCTCGAGAGGCATCTATGGCATGGATAAAGGGAAACGCCCCGGCAACGCTTTTAACAGCCGAGGGCATACCCTCCGTTGAGAACCAGGCACCGGAGATCATGGCCAGAGGAACGATGAAGATCCAACAAACACCTGCTTGAGACTCGCTTTTGATTAAGCTACCCACTATCATCGCTATCCCGATAGAGCAAAGCCCGATAAGAAAGAAAATAAGGAAGACATGCCCCAGATTGCCAACTATAGTTAGCCCCATTGCCATCCCCACGCCAAGATAAATCAGCGTGGAGACGATGAGCACCGGGATAAAGGGCAAGGAATAACCCAGAATGAAATCCGAGGGTCTTGCTGGGGTGGTAAGCATTCGAGCCAGAAAGCCTCTCTCCCTATCACCGGCAATTATCTCTGCCCCTGTGGCAATCAAAATCATAAGTCCGAAGACAGCTATCCCGGGAAAGTAGAAATTGACCACCTCGTTCTTTATCTTGCCTTCCGTTCCTTTTAGCTCAACATTCAAAGGGGGAGCCATTCCCAGGAATTCAGAGCCAACAGCCTCTATCATAGGTTTTAATTGTAGACCTATCATCGGATTGGCTGCTTTATAAGCCAAATCCAGGTTGACAGTTTGTTGGGCCTGCTTTGCCTCCTCAAATCCTGAGGGAATGAATAAATAGAATGATATTCTGCCGTCCTCCAGATCCTCTTGGGCCTGAGATTTTTCACTGTATATCGGCTCATTCAGCTCGATAGCCTCTATGCTTCCAAGATATTGTATAAAAGCAGAGGAGGTTTGAGAGTGATCTTCGTCCACTATGCTCATCGCAATAGGGCTGGCCTGTCCCCCGCCAGCGGCGGCGCAAAATACCAGCATAAAGGCAAGGGGCATTCCTAGGAGAAAGCCTAGAAGCACAGGGTTTCTATAAATCTCCTTCAGATTCCTTTTGCCAATTTCCCAGAACTTCATTTCCTTTACCTCCCTTCTAGTCTCTAAGCCTTTTTCCCGTTATCTGGATAAAGACGTCCTCCAGGGTTGGCTGCTCTAAGGCAGCAGAATAAACGGTAACTCCTCGAGAATGGAGATAGTCCACGATCTCTTTGAAGTCTAAGTCCTTGTGGTAAATCTTAAGCCTCCCTTTGACCTTCTCCAGCCTGGAGTATCTGTTTCGCAAATCCTCCAGGACCTCAGCGGTGAGGTTTTCTGTTGAGACGACCATGCTGCGCATCTCGATGAGATTTGTCTTTAGCTCTTGAGACGTACCCAAAGCTACAACCCTTCCTTCGTCAATAATCCCTATTCGCTCGGAGAGGAAATCCGCTTCCTCCATATAATGGGTAGTGAGAAGAATAGTCTTCTTTCCCTTAAGCCCAGCTATATATTCCCAGATGGTTCTTCTTGCCTGGGGGTCAAGGCCTAAGGTAGGTTCATCCAGAAATAGTACCTGGGGGTCAGGAACAAGAGCCATGGCTATGCTAAGCCTGCGTTTCATCCCTCCGGAGAATTTCCGCACTTGGTCTTTAGCCCTTTCCATAAGCCCCATCGTCTCCAGTAGTTCCTTCGAACGTTCTTTTACCTCGTTAGAGCTCAGGCCATGGACCTTGCCAATCAGAGCCAGGTTCTCCCAGCAGTTAAGGCGCTCAGAGAGAATGGTATCTTGTGGCGATACCCCAATGAGCTTTTTAACTGCAAATGGTACTCTAACTACGTCATGGCCCAATATGGAAGCAGTCCCCCTGGTTGGCTTTAAGAGGCAACACAGCATCCTGATGGTGGTAGTCTTCCCTGCCCCGTTAGGGCCGAGGAGGGAGAAAAGCTCGCCCTTCTTTATCTCCAAATCAACGCCGTTCACCGCTACTAAGCCATCAAACTCCTTGGTGAGCTTAAAGGTTTGTACTGCATTCATTTCTTCATCCCCCTCTTTTTATAAATAATAACACACTTGATGCTCTAGGAACGATGACATCTAATGGTAGAAAGATTGACTTCAGCAGCAAAAATGAGAGCTTCTTGGCAACGACATATTTTCCCGGAGGGTTTCCCCTTAAGTATCGTCTGCGCTGGAGCGTTTCACTTCCGTGTTCGGGATGGGAACGGGTGGTTCCACTCCGCTAGAGTCACCAAGAAGCTCTCTGGTTAAGTATAGCCTATTCCAGAAAGAATATGCAACTTTGTGGGGTGTCTGGTGAAACGGTTTGCTGCGTTCCTGTGGTATAATAGTTCTAAAGTCTCATAGAGAGGAGGCTCGTTATTATGGATTGGGGGATGCAAAACCGTTTGGCGCAATTAATTCAGGCGGATGGTCGCTGTTTGTTCCTGCCTGTGGACCACGGGTATTTTCAAGGTCCTGTCAGAAAATTGGAGAACCCGCGCAAAACTCTCGAACCTCTTCTCCCTTACACCGATGCGATTTTCATTACCAGGGGAATTTTAAGGTCATCGATAGACCCTGGCAAGTCGAAACCAATTATCCTCAGAGTATCTGGCGGCACCAGCGTAGAGGGAAAGGACCTGGCCAACGAGGGGATAACTACCTCTATGGAGGAAGCCATCCGGCTCAATGCGTGTGCCGTGGGCATCTCCATCTTCGTCGGGACTGATTATGAGCACGATTCCTTGCTAAATCTGGCCAGGCTTGTTGATGAAGGGGAAAGGTACGGCATACCGGTGATGGCGGTTACCGCTGTGGGCAGAGAACTGGAGAAGCGTGATGCCCGCTATCTTTCTCTGTCATGTCGTATTGCTGCTGAGCTGGGCGCTCGAGTGGTGAAGACCTATTACTGTGAAAAGTTCGAGATGGTTACAAGGGGCTGCCCCGTTCCAATAGTCATTGCTGGTGGGCCCAAAGTAAATACGGAATATGAAGTACTTCAATTTGTTTATAATGGCATCCAGAAAGGTGCCATAGGTGTGAATCTGGGAAGAAACATCTGGCAAAATGAGCACCCCGTGGCCATGATAAAAGCCATACGCGCCATTATCCATGAGAACGCTACTCCAGAGCAGGCCCAAGAACTATACGATAATGTGAAGAGTGGGAAGGAATAATAACGTAGGGTTTGGGCGGACTCCGAGTTCATTTACGCGGCTGTTAACTGACATTCGCTCACTTTGCCCGAACCATCTGAGAAGGGCTCGCAATGACACCCCTTCTGTCTTTGCGAGGAGCCGAAGGCGACGAAGCAATCTCGGTGGAGGGTGGGTGGTGATATGTGCATAGATGTAGTGGTGGGGTTTATCCCCGCCTTATGGTCTGCTGAGAGGAAACTACCATGCGTGTAGCTATGTATTACAGTAACCAAGATATACGGCTGGAGGAGATGCCTATGGGAAAACAAAGCTAGCTTGTTCGCTTCCGGGCAGCGGAGAGGCTGGTGTTATTTTAACTATCCGAAATCTGAGGGGGTGATTAAATTGAAAAAGTTGAATGCCGCCGCTGTCCTGATGTGCATCATTGGAGCATTTGGTGTGTTTCAATTCGTCTGGGGAATTGCAGCAACCGAAAGCTTCACTGAAATGTGGGCAGAAATGATGGGAACAACTGTCAGTGAGTCAGCAATTCTGACGCTGGCGGTTAAGTTCTATGCAGTATATCACTTCATTGCCTTAGTATTGTTAGCCGTGGTTGCTATGATTCCACTCAGGAGAGCAGAGAAGTGGGCCTGGTTCTCAATCCTGGTTTTCGGTGGAATCGGTCTGGGCTTTGGAATTGCTCTCTGGGCTCCGTATTTCCCCTTCATGTATGTTCTCTTTGCGATGTGGATAGCGGCGTTGGCACTTTCCGCCAGGCCATGCCTTGGAAAGAAAGAATGAATGCTGTGGAACGCTAAAAGAAAGGAGGAGAATACAATGAAAGTAATGGCGCGCACCGTTATGAAAGCTGTCCCTGGTAAGATGGCAGAGCTAGTGGAGCTTGAAAAAAAGCATATGGCTATCGCGAATCGTGTATTAGGAATATCCGGGAGGTGCTACCGCCGCGTTAGTGGTGGGGGTGACACCATGAATACCATCATTTCCGAGGGTGAGTTCGATAGCTTCGCTGCATTTGAAGCCCACCCCCAGAAGATGGGCGCTGATCCAGAGATGCAGGCGCTCATGCCGAAGTTTGAGAACGTCATCGAGAGCATGGAAGTCGAGTTCTATATGCCAGTGCCATGAGAGCATGTCTATATAACCACGGTTTCGACAGTTCCCCGATAGGGGGGAATGGTGTTAGCTTAGCTTATGCAAGGAGGTGATGCCTATGGGAGAACAAAGCTAGCTTCTTCGCCTCCGGGCAGTGGAGAGGCTGGTCCCATTTCTAATGCCCGAAATCTAGAGTAGGAGGAGAGTACAATGAAAGTATTAATGCGCACCACTGTAAAAGTCGTTCCTGGAAAGATGGCAGAGTACATGGAGGTTGACAAAAAGGGCGAAGCTATCGCAATTCGGGCAGGAGGGTCTCCCTGGAAGCGCTACGGCTGCCTTAGTGGCGACTCTGCGCACACCCTCGTTTATGACACCGAGTTTGATAGCCTGGCGGCAATGGAAGCCTTTTTGGAGAAGATGTTCACAGATCCGGAGAGGCAGCAGCTCATTGCGAAGTCAGACGCATGCATCGTGAGTCACGAGAACGAATTGTTAATGCCAATGCCATAGGAGCAGCTAAGGTGGTCAATCATGACGCCATGTGGTCGCCCTCTTGCCCTTCGGTCGGCCGAAACCAGTAGGCAAAACGGCGGCAAAAAGAAAAAAGAGGTGAATAGATTATGGAAATCTTGAGATGGAAGACAAGAATTGCGGTGTTGTGGGTCTTTATGGCGGTGGCTATGTCAGCCCACGCTGTGTTGTCCTTTATGGAGCCAGGCGCCGTAGCAGAGGTAGAGGGGATGCAGTTGAGCGCAGGGATGCTTCTGTTTATGGCTCTATTCTGGTGGGTACCACTGGTGATGGCTGTCCTATCCCTGACCTTGAAGGACTCGGCAAACCGCTGGGTAAACTTCGTTCTGGGCATAGTCTTTACGATTCTTAACATCGTTCATTTGACCGAGCATCTGGCAGAGCCATCTGCTCACCTGATACTGCTTATTGGTTCAACAGTTGTGGTTACAGGACTAATCGCCTGGTTCGCATGGAGGTGGCCTAAACACCAAACATGAGCCGTTGACGAACGAAAAGCATAGCGGATAAGTGATTCGCAGGTTCGGTACATGCGGTGCCGCTGCATCGCCTGACAGGGGTTGCGCACTCCATAAAGCGTAGGCACGCTGTAACAAATTTAAAAAAGGAAGGGCGCGCAATGACACCCCTTCTGTCTTTGCGAGGCCGACTTCAACCGGCCGAAACAATCTTATCCCTCCTGTCTTTGCGAGGAGCCGAAGGCGACGAAGCAATCTCGGTGGAGGGTGGGGGTGATGTGTGCATAGATGTAGTGGCGGGGTTTATCCCCGCCTTATGGTCTGCTGAGAGGAAACTACCATGCGCGTAGCTATGTATTACAATAATCAGGATGTACGGCTGGAGGAGATGCCTGTGCCACAGATTAGCCCCGGCGAGGTACTGATGCAGGTGGAGGCCAGCGGCATCTGCGGCACCGATTTGCTGGAATGGTATCGCCTGCACAAAGCACCTTTAGTCTTAGGTCACGAAGTTGCCGGCGTGGTTGCGGCTGTCGGCGAGGGGGTGGGGAAATACAAAGTGGGTGCTCGGATTTGTGCTGCCCATCATGTTCCCTGTAACACGTGTCATTATTGTCTTAGTGGACACCACACCGTTTGCGATACCCTGCGTCGGACGAACTTCGACCCCGGTGGCTTTGCCGAATATGTGCGGCTGCCGCGCATCAATGTCGACCAGGGCATATTTCCCTTATCCGACGAAATATCTTTTGAAGAGGCGACCTTTGTTGAGCCGCTGGCTTGCGTCCTCCGCGGGCAAAGGTTAGCCCATCTACAGTCGGGGCAAAGTGTGCTTGTTGTCGGCAGCGGCGTTGCCGGGCTGCTCCATATACAACTGGCCCGGACTTCGGGTGCCGGTTACATCATAGCGACGGACATCGTTGATTATCGCTTGGAAGCAGCACGAAAATTTGGAGCCGATATTGCCATTCAGGCTAAGGAATATACCCCAGCCTATCTGCGTCAGGCAGCCAATGGTCGTCTCGCTGACCTTGTCGTAATATGCAGCGGGGCGACATCGGCTATAACTCAGGCGTTGCAGTCGGTGGAACGGGGAGGCACTGTTCTCTTCTTTGCCCCCACAGAGCCGGGCGTTAGCGTTCCGATATCGGTGAACGACCTGTTCTGGCGTAATGAGATAACACTTACCAGCTCCTATGGTGGCAGCCCCGGAGATTATGCCGCAGCGCTGGGACTGATACAGGCTGGCAAGATACGCGTGCGGGAGATGATTACCCATCGGCTGGGGCTGGCGGAAACAGGCCTGGGATTCCAGCTTGTCGCCCGGGCTCAAGACTCTCTAAAAGTGATTATCGAGCCGCAAAGGTAGCCAGCGGCTGCCTTTTAAGCGGCGAGCCGCGGGTTCCACTCCCTCCAGGGACGCCATGATGCTAAGTAGAGCAAAGCTTTTGGGATGACTGCTTTCCTGACCTTGGAAATGCCCCGGCCTATGATAGTACTTGGCCGGGGACCCTGCACATTCCGATGGAATGTCAATTGAGTATCACCGGCTGCGTTTTACCAATCTCTTGCTTTCTGCGCCATACCGTCGTGGCTGTCGCGAAGTGGGTGATTCTCCGTCCGGGGCAGGTCTGGCGTAATCAAAGCCTTGAAGTGTCAGACGCTTCAGCGGCGCGTGGAGAAGCCGCTCAAGGGCGACTATCTTATCAGCATCGGCACTGGTCACAAAGGTAAGCGCATCTCCGTTTTTGTTAACTCTTCCGGTACGGCCGATCCGGTGGATATAGTCATCCGTACTTGCTGGCATATCGTAATTGATGACATGGGAAATGCTCAAGACATCGATACCGCGGGCGGCGATATCGGTCGCCACCAGAATCTTGATTGAGCCGTTACGGAAACCTTCGAGCGCGGCTTGACGGCGGTTCTGGGGAAGATCGCCCTGCAGAGAAGTCACCTGATAGCCGGCTCTCAGCAGCTGCTGTGTCACGCGTTCGGCTCTGTGTTTGGTACGGGTAAAGACAAGCACCGACTCCATCCTGGTTCTATTCAAAATTTGCTTAAGCAAATTCGTCTTCAGGTGCTGCTGTACCGGGTACAGAGCGTGTGAAACCGTCTTTGGAGGTAACCGTAGGTCAACCTGCACCGTGACCGGGTCATGTAGGATTTCACGCGCCAGGCGCCGGACATCGTCAGGCATGGTAGCCGAGAAAAGCAATGTCTGGTGTTTGTGCAGGATGCACTTTAGTATGCTGCGCACATCGGGCAGGAAGCCCATATCGAACATACGGTCGGCCTCGTCAATGACGAGGACTTCCAGGTCCGCCAGACTGATAGTCCCTTTCCAGAGGTGGTCAAGCAAACGGCCCGGGCAGGCCGCGACAATCTCAGCGCCGCTGCGCAGTCCACGGGTCTGCCGTTCCATGCTCACCCCGCCGTAGACAGAAATACTCTGCAATCCTGTTCTGCTCCCCAGGTTGTTGATAACCTCGCAGGTCTGCTCGGCCAGCTCGCGTGTCGGGGAGATTATCAGAGCCCGGACGCGTCCTCGAGGACCCGATCGCAGACGTTCCAGAATCGGCAGCACGAAAGCGGCCGTCTTGCCTGTGCCGGTCTGCGCCAGCCCAATGACATCACGCCCCTGCATTACCAGCGGGATAACCTGCAATTGGATTGGTGTGGGTACGGAATAGCCGAGCGCGCGTACACCGGCCATGATGCTCGGATGCAAATTAAAGGTTTCGAAATTCATTAAACTCCTTGGTGAAATGCGAGTCAAAAGCCTGGATGATTGGCCAGATGGCTCAAATCATTTCATATTTTCCTTCTCCTCTTCTATTATTCGATAGATTATCATTACCAGTACGGGAAATTGCCGCCCCATCTTTATTTGAAAGGGGCAAGGCCGCGACAGCATTGACAACCCGGTTCTTCAGTTTTTTTCCGCGATGTTAGCGATTGCGGCTTGACCTTTGGACTGTGATGGTATTTGAACAAATCCATATACCTTGGATTGACCATTACCAATATGCTTATTGGTATTCTCTACCCAGCATTGCCCTGTCGGCGTAGCTAGTCCAGCTACCGCCCGAGCCACGATGCTGTTGTCTCTTGGATTTTCGGCACTGAGGACAACGCTTGGGCTCGTTGGTCAAACCTTTAGACGCAAAAAACTCTTGTTCCCCAGCACTAAAAGTGAATGTCGTTCCACAATCGGAACACTGAATCGACTTGTCCTGAAAACTCATTGGATGACCTCCTCTCTTTAAATCTTAGCTAGAGTCTTGGCCATCCAATACTTGGTATGAATCTCACGAGATTATAAGAAGCTTGTAACAACCTAAACTGAAACTACTACGGATAGTATATAGCAAAACAAAGCAATTTGCAAATAGGTGCTCTTATCATGTGATTGGCGACGCATTGTCTGCTTGCGTTGTCATTGCCATAAGACCGTCTATTTGTCATTGCGAGTCCTTCCTGTCTTGTCATTGCGAGGAACGGAAGTGACGAAGCAATCTCAGAGCGAGCTTCCTCGCTTATGCTCGGAACAGGCCACTTCTGTTTGTCATTGCGAGCACCTGAAAGGTGCGTGGCAATCCCAGGTGGGCTGGCGGAAACGGGCCACTTCTATTCGTCATTGCGAGGAGCCACAGGCGACGTGGCAATCTCGCCCAAGCTCAGGACTCTCTAAAAGTGATTATCGCGCCCCAGAGGTAGATAGCGGCTGTTGTGGTTTAAGTCCCTCAAGAGACACCACAAAGACGGAGCAACTGTTTTTACAAGTAAGCGAGGACACCGGGTGACATTTTGGCTAAATGTCGGATAGATTGTCCTTCAAATCAGCTACCGGGTCGGGCCAGAAATAGATGCAATTTACGGCACAGGCTTTGTTGAAGAAACCATCTTCGTAAGGAATTTATGCGAACTGCCTTCCTTCAACTCCATTTTACCCTGCGAGATTATCACCAACACCATAACCGGTTTGGCCTACTCTCTAAAAGGGATGGGCAAAACAGAGAGTTTGAAGATTAACATTAAGGTACAGTAGTCAATTGTTGGGACAAAAGTCACATACAACAATGGCGGTGGGTTATATCATTAAACTGGTGTATAACGAAAGTTAGGGAGGTATAAGCATGAAAAAAGCGATAGCCGGTAGGCCTATTTTATTGGTTGCCCTTTCCATGGTGCTGGTGGCTATAATTGCGTTTGGGGTGAATACGGATTGTTGCCAAACGGAGGGGCTAGCACCTGTTGAGGTTAGAGAATATGAAGGCGTAGATCTTTCATCAATAAATGCTTTTAGGGAAAATTCCATAAAAGGTCCGCAGGAAATAGATGTAGAAAGTTATACGCTGAGGATTACCGGCCTGGTAACGAACTCTACAAGCTATACTTATGATGAAGTTTTGAACAGATATCAGCACTATAAAAAAGTAGTCACATTGGACTGCGTGGAAGGATGGAGCGTAACCATTCTCTGGGAAGGTGTGCTGGTCAGAGATTTGCTGGCAGAAGCGGAACCCCTGGAAAATGCGGAAGTGATCATATTCCATGCCTACGATGGGTACACGACTTCCCTACCTATCGACTACGTAATGGACAACGACATACTGATGGCATACAAGATGAATGATGTTATTCTTCCACCAGAAAGAGGTTTCCCCTTTCAATTGGTAGCAGAAAGCAAGTGGGGATACAAATGGATTAAGTGGATAACAGAGATCGAATTGTCTGACGATGCCAGTTACAGGGGCTATTGGGAAAGTCGGGGATACTCGAACAGCGCAGACTTGGATGAAAGCTTCTTTGGAGACTGAAATCCATGACTAATCAACTACTCGTCAGGAGGACAATACACTGGCTATTGACAGTTGTGGTAATAATATATCTAATCACTGGATTTGGTATTACCCAGTACAGGATTGTTGAACCTCTAACATTTGGATTATTAACCAAGAATCTGGCTCATATAATTCATATGAATTTAGAAATTCCATTCATAATCCTGGTAGTCTTGCATCTCTGGCTTCTGCCACTGCTAAAACGATTCAAATTGAAACAATTAAGCAGAAATAATTAGTTACATCCTTTTTGCTCCCCCAAATATATCTTTGTATGGTCAACACCACTCACAACGTACATCTATGTTCAGAACTTAAATGAACTCATCGGTAATCCCCGCTCTGTTCAGAGAGTTTTAGGGTTCTCAGGCTCAGGACTCTCTAAAAGTGATTATCGAGCCGCAGAGGTAGATAGCGGTTGTGGGAACGAACCTTTTTTACTATTGAGTTGCCGGCTCAATAAAAGTAAAATAATGGGTAATGGCGTCGGATCTATTAACAATCAGGCAAGCCAGTGAATGGGCAACTCAGTATTTGCACAGAAACGTCACGCCCTCAAACATCTCTTACCTGACTCAGTACGGTAGAATCCAAAAACTTACAGGCAATGGGAATACTTTAGTTAGCAAAGAAGACTTAATCAGGTACTACGAATCCTATGTTGGCAAAAGAGAGACCAAGTGGATCAGCATATTAGGCGAAGACTTAAATTGGGCTTTATCTTTTGACTATCTGAAAGAGTCTGAAAGAACCAAGCATGTCCACAGGTTGCATCCCTATAAGGGGAAGTTTATACCTCAGTTAGTAGAGTACTTCTTAGATGGCCACACTGATGACTTCAAAAAAGGGGTCTACTTTCAGAAGGGTGACATCATCCTTGACCCATTTTGCGGTAGCGGTACCGCTCTAGTCCAAGCAAATGAACTTAGTATGCATGCAATAGGTGTTGATGTCTCAGCCTTCAATGCGTTGATAAGTAACGCGAAGATTGCCAAATATAACTTGGCTGAATTGTATAATGAAATACGCAAGATTACTTCATCTTTGAGACAATTTATCTCTGGTTCAAACACACGAGAATTTGAAAGCAAGCTATTAGAGTTTTTAGCAGATTTTAATAAGAGATATTTTCCATCTCCCGAATTCAAAATTAAAGTCAGGACAGGACAAATTGAAGAAGACGAGTATGGCCAAGCTAAATCAAGAGAATTCGAACAAATATATAAAGCGCTCCTCAGTATATACAAAATTGAACTTAAACAAGAGAAGATCGCCAGCAACTTCTTGGATAAATGGTATATAAAATCCATAAGGCAAGAAATAGACCTAGTACGTTCTTTGATTGAGCAAGTTCAAGACAATAATACTAGAAATGCGTTGACTGTTATCCTTAGCCGTACGATTCGTTCTTGCCGAGCCACAACGCATTTTGACTTAGCCACACTAAAAGAGCCAGTGCTAGCTACCTACTATTGCCATAAGCACGGTAAGATATGTAAGCCGCTCTTCTCTATCCTAGATTGGTGGTTGAGATACAGCCAGGACACCATTGGTAGATTATTACAATTTGATAAATTGCGGACTGAGACTAGCCAACTTTGCCTAACAGGCGATTCAAGAACTATAGATATTATCAAGGAATTGAGAGCGTACTATCCAGCTCTCGCCAAACTTGCCAGTGACCAGAAGATTAAAGGTATATTTTCAAGTCCCCCCTACGTAGGCTTAATAGACTATCATGACCAACATGCCTATGCTTATGACCTATTTCACTTCGAAAGAAAAGACCAACTAGAAATAGGCAAATTATCAAATGGGCAAGGCCCAGAAGCTAGAAAACTATATATTCAGTCAATTTCAGAGGTTTTAAACAATTGCAGGCCATTTTTGGTTGATGGTTTTGATATTTTTTTAGTCGCAAACGACAAATATAACCTCTACCCACTTATTGCAGAGAAGTCCGGAATGCGAATCATCCAACGATATAAACGCCCTGTACTCAATAGAACTGAAAGGGACAAAGGCGCGTATTCAGAGACTATATTTCACATGAAAGCGAAGTGAAAAATGGGACTTTCAAAAGAACAAATCTCCAACGTTGAACGGGTTCTGAAAAGTAGCCTGAGGCATAAGTTCCAAAACTACAATCCGGAGCCTGCTTCAATGCCTTTCCACGTGAGATTACTTGGCAAGGATCGTTTAGCATTGTATTCCTTCATCCACTCCCTAAGCACTAATTTCGGTACCACAATTTTTGAACCAGTCGCAATTGCGATAGCAAAAGACAGTTTCAAAGTTGCTAAATCACACGCAATAGCAGGTGAATACATTTATGAAGACGCATCGCACGAAATTCAAAGAATAATAGAAGGGTTAACAACAGCAGCATCTTCACCAAACAAAAACGCAGAAATTGATGCTATTCGAAAAGTCTGCCAAAAAGGAACAAAAAGAAAGGTTAATCTAACAAGAGTAGATATACTGTTAGAAAGCAAAATGAATGACTTATATTTGTTTGACTTAAAAACGGCGAAGCCAAATGTAGGTGGGTTCCGAGAATTTAAAAGGACATTATTAGAGTGGACAGCGGCAGTATTAGCATCAAATCCAAAAACAAAGGTAAACACGTTGATCGCTATCCCATATAACCCCTATGAACCGAAACCGTATAACCGATGGACGATGCGTGGAATGTTAGACTTGGAAAATGAATTGAAGGTTGGCAAAGAATTGTGGGACTTTCTTGGTGGTATAGGAGTGTATGAAGACTTATTGAATTGCTTTGAAAGAGTCGGCATAGAATTAAGAGACGAAATTGATGAGTATTTTGCCAGATTTAACAGATAGACAATAGATATAAGAAATATGGATTATGAAGAAACTACTTAGTAGTCTATCTATTGCTACAAAACACATTTCTGTATTAGACGACGTGTTTAGAGAGAATTACCCGCCTTATACCGCAGTTTCCAAAAAATTAGAGGGCCTACCGCTATATGATGAACTGAGAAGAGAAATATATGCCGGCGGTAAAAAACAAGGGGTCTACGGCTATGGTAGGCAAATGATACTAGGTGACTTACTACAGTATATATTCACTGGTAGAGGATATTACTTTGCTGTTAGAGGAAAGGAACAACGGGAGTCCTTCATATCAGTAATAATGCACATGTGTAACCTCCTGATACTAATGGAAGATATATCAGTCGAAGTGCGACTTCGCAATATTGTGCTTGATGCGCTAAAGAACAGAATAGGGTCCGCTTTCTTCGAGGATGATGAGCAGCGAGGCTTATTTAATACGTTAAGGGCATATAAAGGGCTAATTACGCCGGAAGAAGGCAAAGAGTACGACAATATTATAGATTCAATGTTACCTAAACGAGTAGGCGTTATTCCAGAATTATTGGTTTATGCATTTCTGACCAGGAAGAATTACGGTTACGTTGTACCATTGTTACATTCGCAAAGACTTATCGGTAATCAAGGATACATTGTACCACCCGATTTCTTATTATTGAGGGCGAAAGGTGAAATATTTGGAATAGAGGTCGGAAAAGGTAAGGAACAGCAAATGGGTTCATTCTCAACAACTACATCTATTCCGGTATTCACTACCGGTGTAGGTAGTTTCGACCAGCCACAACCTTACAGGTGTGGAAAGTGCTTGAAATGGATAATATACTGTGACGAAGTGGTGAGATTGTGTTCTCGGAACAAGGAACCGGAAGGCGAATATGTTGACTGCGAAAAATGTCCGACTTATAAAGGCAATATGGATGAAGCCTTATCTAAATGTCCCCATGTAGTCTATCATGGCAGAGCATTGGATCACTATGGGCGGATGAAGACGCTGCGCTACCATTACAATTGTGTTAGGAAGGATCCTGAGGTTCCAAAAGTATTGAAGCGTGCACGCACGCCAAAACTAATAGCACCTTTGCCCTGGGTAAGTGGGTTAGGATATCTTTCAAGAGACGTTTAACCTCATTGTATTACAAAATTTTGCCAACATTTTTGCCGACCAATTTTTCACCACCACCAAAAACTAAAGGTTACTTAGCAGCATAAATTGAGGCCGAGGGATTTCTAGGGACACCATATCAATTAGGCCTACTACAAATTAGGTATTATGTCCCCAGAATTTTAAAACTCCTCAATTGTGGAGTGTGCACTAAGCTAGTGTGATAAAATTAGAATTATGGCCGAAAACAATGATAAAGGTGATAACAAGCTCCCGCGCCATTTTGTAACCTTTGTTGAAATCTTTTTTGCTGTAGTTCTTGGGGCCAGCATTGTCGACCCTGAAATTCGCGCGCTTCTCTTCCCGCCTGCTTTTGCCAGCCTAGGCTTCTGGGCACTTATTGCAGTCTATGTTACTGCAATCACAAGTTGGACAGGTTGGCACAAGTCCACTATTAAATATCCTTACGGCGATTCCCGGTTAGGAGAAGTCAGGTCGGTCGTGGATGCGATTATCGTAGCAACGTACGCAGCGCTCTTATTCTTTGGGAGTAGGGTTGGTGGAGGAGCAGATAAATACCTTTCCGGCTACCTCTGGGGATTTGTTATTGTGTTTGCTCTATATTACTTCGTAGGTCAAGTCCGGTGTGCTGACTACCATACCCCTCAAGCCAGCAAGCGTCATTTAATTGTTCGCCACGGCGTTGCCCCACTTATCGGAGCTAGTACTTATACTGTATTATCCCACATATCTTTTCGATTTCCCGTAGCATCGCTGTGGGTACTTGTCCTCTTACCACTTGCAACCATGATAAGCTACCGGTGGTTCCGAGAGTGGCGTGAATTACCGCGGACACAGAAATCAGAACGCAAGAGCACAATCGCTGTGGATATGGACGGAGTTTTAGTTGAGCAAGTGATACCTGTACTTCAGAAGGTTAAGCAGGAAATGGGTATAGAACTTAACAAATGTGACATTACCGACTGGGAGTACCCTTTCGAAGGAACTAACATAAAGATTGAGATAATTAAAGCTGAGCGAGAAAGGGAATTCGTTTTGCAAATGCCGCCGATGGAATATGCTAGAGAAGCACTTCAGATCCTATCGGAAAAGTTCGACATAGTTATCGCTACTAGCCGAGAAAGTTCCACAGATTCTTGGAGCCAGGAATGGCTAAACAAGCATGCAGTGCCTTATCAGAAATTTGTAAATACTAGCTCACAGGGAAAGACTCTCCCCAACGCCGACATAATTATCGATGACTATGTTCCGAATATAGAGGCATTCATAAGGAAAGGGCCTCCAAGTAGGCAGGCAATTCTTTTTGCACAGCCTTGGAACCACGACACTGGAAACATAGCTGACCTACTCAAGTCAGGCAAAGCTAGAGTCGCCAATAGTTGGCAAACTGTTCTGGCTTTACTTGCTTGAATTCCAGGGACACCATACCAATCAGTCCTGCTACAAATAAAGTATTCTGTCCCTCAAATACCCTAGTGTTTGTATTCGGGGCTCCCTGCTGACTTTCTTTGCAGTTTTGTCACTCTGCAACTTTTTATTCGGGTTTGATGTTGGGGTCATACGGCGGGGAGTCATAAAGTGGTGTGAAATTATAACTTACGATGTAAATTCCTCTGACCGTTAGCCCATTGTATTTGTGCCCTACACGGAGTTTTATCTGCGAATCGCTTTGCGGTTCTATAAAAATATCCCCTTTGTCATTGGTAGGGAAGGCAACGACCATATGCCCTGATGACTCGGTGTACTGTATGGCAATTTGGGCTGCCCCTATTCCCTGCCAACAGGCATTCCTCCATACTCTGAATGCCGCATCAACACAGTTAAAACCAAATTCGTACGGGATTGTGTCGGTATCATCAGCCTCAATAAAATCAATTACCTGCTGGTATGTCTGCTCTTCAAGACGCATTTCAGGTGGCAAGATATACTCGGGCCTATTATAGTAATAGCCAAAATATATAACTAAACCCAAGGCAATCGCAAGAATCGTCCAGAACATGATCGATTGTCTTTTCGTTAGATTTTTCTTTGGTGTAATTGCATTAGGTATTTTCATTTTTGGCACCCTCTCTCACCTCCAAGGATGAATAGTAATTCGACCGCATTTCTTGCACTGATATTGCTGCACTCGATGACGCCTCCCTGTGTCAGGATTCTTCGCAAACTTCTTGCCGAATTTCACGAGCCTTGTACTCCTACACTCTGGACATCTCATTACCCCAACCCTCCTATAACTAACTACCTAACTAATAATAACATGCTGATTACAGCCTGTCAATTTTATGCATGGCTTGACCAGCTTGGTTCCTTTAGTTAATTAGCCACGCCTTCATCACACAAAATGACGAACTGTGTGATGTGCCGATTATCATTGAACAAAACTGACATTTGTGCGATCGTAAAGGCAGGTTCGATTCAATCTTCTAGCGTGGCGTTCGCGGCAGCGATTGAATTCCAGGGACACCATACCAATCAGGCCTACTACAAATCAGGTATTATGTCCCCAGAATGCCAGGTGTGAAAAGAACCACAACCAGGGACGTCCGTTTAAAAATCAGGACGACAACACAGTCAATCTGTATGTGTGACTGTTGACATCGTATGAGTAGTAGTTTATCGTTAACGCGAACATGAAGGCGAAAGACGCAGAACGATCTGAAGGTAAGAGTCGCCCTTTGACGAGTTCGTCATTCATTATGGCGACAATTGGGAGCGGCCGATGAACGAGGAAGGCAAGATAATCAAAGTTCCAAAGGCCATTAAAAAGATGTTGCTGGCGGATGAACATGTTATGGCTGTCATAAGGCAATCGAGGTTGAAAGCAGCCATCACACCCGACTCCATAATAATCACTAACCAGAGGATAATCAGGTATTCTCCATCAAGCCTGGGATTATACAAGGAGATTGAAGATCACCGATATGGGGATATAGCCAATCTGAAAATCGAGAAGGGAATTTTGTTTGCCACCATCACCGCAAAGCGGCGATTCATGAGCGAGGACCTAATCCTGGACAACCTCCCGGCAAGTCAGGTGGATCATGTTTTCAAGATCATTCAGGAGAATCTCAAGCGAATGAGTAGCACCTCCGTATCCCCAGTTACAACCAATCAGCCGACGTCTCCTCCTACAACAGAGGACCCTCTTCAGGTACTGAAGCTTCGCTTTGCCAGGGGAGAGATTACCAGGGAAGAATTCGAGGAAATGAAGAGAGTGTTGGAGTAGGCCTGGCTGCTACCCTGATTACTTTCCGCCCTGTTCCCGTATCTATGATGATATAGGAACGGACTTTGCACATACCTCTTTGTTGGCGACAAGATGCACTTTAATGGGCTAAGGTGCACAAGTGAACATTCGATTCTATTTGCGTGTGGGCAGCATCCCCTCGTTACGAAACCATTCAACATGATCACGGATAGACTCCTGCCAGGGTCTTGTTGTAAATCCAAGTTCCTCCCGTGCCCGTGCTGAACTCACCTGAGAGTTGCTACCCAGCACGTCGATGGAATAAGCAGTGAAAACAGGTCGCCTCCGTACCAGTCGGTAGTATATGCTGGCAAGCACTCCCGCAGCCCGGGCTATCCCAGATGGTATCTCATAAGTAGGAGCTGGATAGCCGATATTTCGTTCCAGTTCTTGCATCAGTTCCGGGACCTGAACCTGCGAACCGGAGAAGATATAATGACGCCCCGATTGGCCTTTCTCAGCAGCGAGGATAAGACCACGAGCTACGTCACGCACATCCACAAAATCGTAGGCACCTCTTACATATGATTTCAAGTACCCACTCGCGAAATCAAGTATGAGCTGGCCAATATTGGAAATCCCATAATCCCAGGGGCCAATAACTCCTGTCGGGCAGCAAATTACTGCGTCGAGTCCCCCTTTGCGGACTTCGTCGAGTAGTAGAAGCGTAGCGCGGGCCTTACTGCTGGCGTAGTCACCAAGAACACGGTCAGGATCGAAAGGTTGAGACTCATCAATTACCGTGCCATGAGGTGGTTCGGCAATAGCATGTATAGAACTCGTATAGATCAGGCGGCGGACACCAGATGTACGACAGGCTGTAGCTACATTGCGTACACCGCCCACATTGACCCGTTCAAGAAGCTTCTTCATTCTAGGCATGATTGTAACAATCCCAGCCAGGTGAAAGACGACTTCTGCACCGGTAAATGCGGCTTCCAGGCTTCTTATGTCAGTAACATCGCCATAGACAATCTCCGTATTTAAACCAGCCAGGGGACGTGTGTCATCATTTGGCAAAAGGAGAGCACGGACAGTGTGACCAAGCGCAAGTAATTCACGGACGAGAACGTTACCGATATGGCCCGTTGCCCCTGTAACGACAATCATTTTCCCTCCATTGTTATTTTAGACCTGAGGTGATCGGTTTTCAATGTCAATAAAAGTCAGGATTGTCGGGTCACTTTCCGATGGAAAGTGATGTGGGCAGAAGGGGCTAAGCCTTCGTATTCAGGATGACTTTCCTATTTTGATATTGCTATAATCAGTGTTCAGCTCAAACGTAAAATCTAGTGAGGAGGTAAAAATGCCTATTGTTCATGTAGATTTCTGGGAGGGTGTTGGAGAGGAGAAAGTTAAAACGATGATACGGGGTATAACAAACGTTATGGTGGATTTGGGCGTCCCAGAACATGCCGTAGAAGTCATCGTTTATGAAATCCCCAAAACGCACTGGGGCATTGGCGGTGAACCAGCTTCAGAAAAGCTCAAGGATATATCACCACCCAAGTAGCGGCTAACCCTTGTGCCTTCTTCTAAACAAATGTTCATTTGTCAGTGCTGCGTTTACATTTGTGTAAAGCATCTCCTGTGAAGGGCATACAATCTGGCTCATAAGACGCCGAATTCCAGGGACACCATGCCAATCAGGCCTGCTACAAATCAGGTATTATATCCCCAGAATACCTGGCATTACTTCCTCTCGATTTTGAGTATTGACAATGCCTCGTAAGCGAATTATAATATAGAAAAGTTGCAACACGTGAGCTAACCTTAACAATTGTGTGAGGGGCTGAGGAGATGAACTAAGGGCACCGAAACCGCCAAATTGGGATGCGGTCGCTTGTGCCGTTTTTGCGTATCCAATCACAGTAGCGGGAAGGAGGTGATGCCAGCTCAGAAATCATACGGATTAGCCATTATTCATAACCAAAGGAGGAGAAGAATGAAATTCCTAAGCATAAGCAGAATTAAGGACACAGCATCTATGGTTCCGCCATCTGTAATGAGGCCGCTCATGGAGGCGACCCTCAACGTAATGAATCAGGAAATGAAGGCGGGCAGAATCTTGGAAGCTTACTTCATGGCCGGGTCGGGTCGCGCCGCGGTTATTGTTGAAGCCAAGACTGCCGAAGAAATCGTTCAGATGATTATGGCACTACCCATAGCGGGATTCATGGATTTCGAAACCTATCCACTGGCCAACTTCAATGAGTCGATGAAGGCCGATATTGAGGCCATCAAGGTGGCGGAGAAGATGTTCCCCATGCCACCCAAGTAGCTCACTCAGGCCATACTGGATTAGTTTAGTCATAAACGTTGATAGTCAGTTGTAAACTCGGCTCACAATTTGTGATGTCCGTCTAGAGTTTTGTGCGCCGTAGTCATCATCTGTCGATTCATCGGGCTTGCCGAACTCCAGGGACACCATACCAATCAGGCCTACTACAAATCAGGTATTATGCTCCCCAGGATACCGAGTGTGAAAAAGGACCACAACCAGGGACATCTGTTCAAAAATCAGGATGACAACAGTACCGGGAAAAACACCTGCCAGGCCAGCAGCGCTTTAGCCGTCAGACTGAGAAGAATATATACCTTCTCACCGTACAGGTAGTCCCGCCAGGGTCCGACTTTCTTGTACTGCAACACCATATTGATGGCAAAGCAGTTGAAGAAAACGAAAAGTGATATCACAATACCATATACGAATGCAGGTGGAGATGTACTCAGCCCCGGTGCCCAGACGTATATGGCGATTGCGACCCACGGAATGATGCCTGCGAAGCTGCCGAACCAGAATGGTAGCCAGCTTGGTTTGCCCGGTTCTTCATACTTTTCCTGCAAAGCACCGAAAAGTATCATACAGGCGTTTATGCCGAAGATGGCCGATAGGGCAGCGATGTCGCTGATACCGGTTATCTGAGCAATTAACACGATCATAATTGAAGAGCTGAAGAAGTACTCGATCCAACGCCCGTAGTTGCGGTTCTGTAACAGGTTGCGCTTGTACCACGGAAAGACAGGTGGAGATGCGATTATCAACAGAGCACCGGCTGAGATTGCAAGAAAAGCAAAAACACCCCAACCAGTGTATATATCAAATAGGTGGTGAAGCACGGGAGCGGTACCGGGTGGCCCGCTCATAAACGTGGCTGTAACCGGAAGAGCAAAATCGTTTGTAAGTACTGCAATCATAATAGCCTGTACCGCGAGGATCGAGCCGACAACGATATTCCAGCGGCGTAGCTTAGCAAGCCGCTGTTCGGTTGATTGGTTAATAGACATACTGCACCTCCTTAATCATAGCTAATGGGCAAACTTATCTTCAATAAACAGATTATATGGGCCAAAAATACGCGTGTCAACGTATTAGATATTATTTTCCCGGAATACCACCAAAAGTTGCTCAATCCTCTGATAAAGCCTCAAGATATCCTCGAACTTCACTGGATTAGCAGGTGGTATAATTAGCTGTAAGATTTATGTTTTGGCTGGTTGATGGTTCAGTCGGCGGATTTGGAAAATCAATTAAGGAAGATGCCTTATAACGAGCAATGCATTGGAAGGAGCAGATGAGTAAGTTAACCTGCCATATTCCTATGAAACCGATTACGCCTATCATAATTGGCATCGTGCTTGTGTTAGGCATTCTTGTGTCAGGCATTTGTATCACCTCGGAAGGTGAAGGGAAAGGTGAAGGGAAAGGTGAAGGTGAAGGTGAAGGTGCAGGGTTTGCCATCTACTTGACCAAACAAGATATTCCTCCCGCCCAGATGGAAGATTTAAGCCATGTCGACATAGCAGAAAGGCCCATCATAACGATTAGCGATATCATCACGTATGACGCTCAGGAACACGAGTTGAGACTTACTGCAAGTGCCTTTGAACGCGTCTCTCAGCTAGATGTACCAACCAGAGGCAAGTCGTTCATTGTTTGCGTTGATAAGAGACCTATCTATTGGGGGGCTTTCTGGGTCCCTTGGTCTTGTACGTTATTCGATGGGGTCACCATTTGGAAGCCACTCACCTTGGAGGAGACACACGTCATCAGGCTCGAACTGTCAGAAATCTACATGGGTGAGGACCCCAGAAGTAATCCTGTAGTGATTGAATCGCTGGAGCAGGCTGGCAAGCTAATCAACAAGCTATCAATTACATCTATAGAAAAGCTACCCCGCTCATTTAAAGGATATGAGCTATACTCATGGGAGGAAGAAGGCCAATGGCATTTTACTTTGATTACAGGTACCAATCGTATTAAGACGATAGAAGAAATAACTTCTAAAGGGGACTTTATCTCTGAAACCGGGTGGGTGAAAATCCAAGTGGTGGGTGCAGATGCGATTAAGGATGTTCTCAGCCGCTTGCTTGAGGGTGAGTCAGTCTTCTGGTGTGATGAGTTGCATATAGGGCAATCAACAGAGACGGATTTGCAGTTACCACCTGAGCAGATTGCAGATGCAATCGAGGAATATGCTAAGCAGTGCGGTTTAGATTTTGTGGTTACAGTACGAAGCTATTGAAAATAAAGGTGCCGAAAAATTATATTGATGAGTAGCCACTAAACAAACTAGTGGAATGTTACATTACTAGGAGGGAGCAATAAAACCGAGCCAGCCCCGTCTTGTACAATCCCAGGGACACCATACCAATCAGGCCTACTACAAATCAGGTATTATTTCTCGAATTCCCGGGACACCCAAACCGCTCACTGGTAATATCTAAGATAGCGGCTGCTTTTTCAATGAACTTCTCTGCTGAAGCAATAACCGCTTTAGCTCCAGACTGAAAGAACTCAGCCTCATAATCGGCAGCTTTTGGGCCTGTAGTGACTCTTCTGGCGATGTGGTATTTTGCAGCCAGGAATAGAGGGGGCTTAGCCGCTGAAAGTATCGTTTAGTAGCATTACCAAACGGGTCATCTTCTTAGTTGGCTCAAGATTACCCCAATCGGCTGCTCTGGAAATGAAAGTAGGGTTCCGTCTTCCCAATCGTCCATCATGCCGACATACGCATTCAGGGCATGACACATTGAATCAGTTCTAACGTATTTATTTTCATAGTCCCAGAAAATGCCACCTATTGCTTTTTCGGGCTCTTTGAGGAAAAAGGTGTTTTCTTCTGAGTAGGTGTTCTGAATAACCCACCGTATTACTTTTACTATCGCCTCTTTGTATTTATCACATCCGTCCATGTTCTGTTCCTGGCAGAACCTGTACATTTCCATCATCACTTCAGCTAGCCAGCCGTTTCCGCTGGTCGAATACGCCCGGTACCAGCTTCCACGATAGAGGGGATGATTTATGTCTTTCGCTTGTCTTTTCAAAAGGTCGTCGCTGCATTTAAGAATTATGTTTCTATAGTAATCCTCCTTATTTATCTGGTAGAAATCAAGCAAAGACATCGCTACCCAGGCACTTGAGATCGGGTTTGCCCAGCGGTAGTCATCCCCCAGAAAACAACCCTCTTTTTCAACTCTTGCCGAGAAGTGCTGGGCAATCCTTTCTGCAGCGTCATAGTATCTTGTTTCTCCGGTAATTATGTAGAGCCGGGAAAGTGCAGAAAGAACTTGACCATTATAAAGAAGTGATTCATTTTCGCCATAGACCCATTCCCCGCCCGAATATTGATTTTTATATGCGTACATAATTCCATCAGGTCTCTGCATAGTGGTCAGCCAATCACCACCCAGTTTTGCCGATTCCAAATACCTGGAGTCATCTGTTCGCTCATACAAATCCAACAACGTGAATATGCTTAATGCTGTAGTACCAACAGGAAAGCTCCCTTCCTTTGTCCCGCTTGAGGGATAATACGAATAATGGAACGCACCATACGTTTCTTCATCTTTACTTTGCATCGAAAGCAGGAAATCTCCCCACTGCGGTATGCCTTCCAGTATCCGCTCATCCTGGTCGAAATCATAAATTTTCAAAAACGTATATATAATTGAAGCCGAATATACAGTATGGAGCCGACTCCCAAAATAATCGTTCTCAGTGTCATACCTCTTGTAAAACCCGTGCTCGCCTTCATGCATCGCCCTGAACAGGAATTCTTTTCCCTGCTCAATTTTCTGGAGCATTAATTGCTTATCCAGGCTGCGTATTATCACCAAGCCCTCAACAAGTTCCTTCCCTTCTCCGTCATATTCTATAAAGGAAAACGGAAGGTCATCATGGCAAAATGAATGGCTGTAGTCATACTCGAAGCGAGGTATAAGCTGAAACAAGTTATCAACTTGGGTGAAGAAGTGAGGAGGATAGTAGAAAGTAATTAGAAACCTTACCTCTTCAAGGTCTTCCTTAGTAAACTTTGGGTGCGCTTCTTCTAGCGCGTTTCGCGTTGCTTCTTCCAGTGTCAAGGACAATATTTCGTCCTTCCCCTTACTGCCCCCAGCCCCTTTTATTTCTCCCTGGTGATATATGGTTATATCAAGCTCCCAATTGCCTTCAATTCCCAATTCCGTAGGGTATTGCGTGGTCTGCCCATCAAGATGATTCTCAGCTACCGTGCGCACAAATTGGACACACGTATTTCTAAACTGGTCGCTATCACTGTAAACTTCTGTCCCGTCCTGCTGATTACTAATCTCAGGAAATTGAGTGAGCGGAATTAAAACTAAGGCAGCGACAGCCACCAGTAGCGGAAATCCGATGGCTAATACGTAGCGCAGTTTGCGGGGGAGCCACTCCTTTGACGGCGACCATCCTTCTTCGGAGCGCAAACGCTGTCGGTAGTGCCCATCAACAAGAGACAGCACCCCGGCGACCACCAACAGTCCACTGAAAGGGAGCATGCTCAATACATTACTTGGGTTCAGGCCGGCAGTGACCGAGATTTGCCACCACCACCAGCCAGTAAAAGCCCCGCCAATGACAATAATCAACCAGCCCCCGGCGCGGGGTCGTGTAAGCATTATTAATGTCAACCCCAGACACACAATAGCCGGCGCTAAGTAGAGTAGTCGGACATACCACACTTCCCACCACCCCTGGTAACACATTGCTCTTACGCCCCAGAATGTCCACAAGCTGGTTATTAGAACCATCACTGCCAGGGCAATGTACCCGGCAAACCAGTGCTTAAACTTCCAGCGACCCATAACCTATTTCCTGCGGTGGAGTACCCGACATTTCAGGGCCAGGCTGGCGAAGTCTTCCATGCTGAAACCACTCCTGTAGGCCGATTGCTCCGGCAGCCTTCCCGTACCTGCAGCACAAAGGAGATCGGATTCCACCTCCCATGGCTTTCTCAAGCCATCTTCTAGCTCTATCACCATGGTGCTCTGACCGTCGATCTGTATGATACTCTTAACCTCGGGGTAAAGATGGAGCAGGCCGGAGCCAATCGCCAGTGAGCTGTTGTATTCTGTCCAGCCCAGCTCTTTGGGAATAACACCTTTGCCCGAGCCAGATATGCCGGTGCCGATAGTCTCTTCGAGATTGAACTCCTTGTCCAGCCTGGCGATAAGCGAACTGACGGCCGCCCTGGGGCTGGAAGGTACTTACTCGGTATCAAATTGAACGCTCTCCCATTCTCATCTATCAGTGCCAATTTAGCACTGACAGAGCCGATATCTACCCCTAAGTGGTAGCCCATTGCTCGGCGCTCCATTTTAGCAAAAAACAGACTTTCTTAGAAGGGGAAGGTAATCCAGTGACACCATACCAATTAGTCCTACTACAAATCAGGTATTATTTCTCGAATTCCAGGGACACCACAAACTACTCACTGGTAATATCTAAGATAGCGGCTGCTTTTTCTATGAACCTCACGTCAGATTTAGTGCAGCGCGCAAATTGTCATTTATGGCTTCAATATCAGCTTTGGACATAATCCCAAGTCTGCGACTGATCATACCTTGTTTTATTGTTCTCATGATGCCGGTCGCCACCGAAGGAAAGAGCAAGCCGGCTTCTCCCCAGTCCTTGATGAGATGGTCGCCTGCCAATATCCGGTCAGTTCTACTGGTGATTGCCGCAATTATGGCTTCCTGACGGCTTTTGTGATAAGCCTCTGAGCTCACTATGGCCGCCGTCCGCCGTCTCCCCCCGGTTTCATCGGAGAATACAAAGCTGACAAGGACTACGTCACCTCGATTATATTCGGTCATAAACTGCGTCCTTTTCATTATCCCAGATTTCGGCAAGCACCGGGTCAGCCTTCGCGGTCAGTTTGAGGAGTCTGTCGAGATTCGCAACTTCTTCGCACGGACGCAGTGCCTTGTCCAGGTCCTCCTTGCGGAAACGGCGGTGACGTTCCTTACCAATGCGAAAAGCTGGTAGTCGGCCTTCTTTGGTCAGTTTGTAGATAGTTCTTCTAGATACACACAGGTATTCAGCGGCTTCCTCAACTGTAAACCATTCTTTAGTGATTACCATAAGCACCTCCGCGCGACCTCTTATTCGCGAATCCTGATACCATTCTAGCACTTGCACGCAGATAAAAGCAATATCGCTGAATTCCAGGGACACCATACCAATCGGGCCTACTACAAATTAGGTATTATGTCCCCAGAATACCTTCCTTCTTCTTTGTAGACATCTGTATATATTTTGGGTTTTCTTCTATTTACCTAAATACCCGGTGTACACCCAGGCGCTCTGACCATTAACACGGGGACAGGACTGCCTCTGAGAACTTTGTCAGCGACACTGCCATGAGCCCACCGGCTGGGACCGGAGCGACCATGGCTCGCCATAACAATCAGGTCACATCCAGACTGTTTCGCGTAGCCGACTATTGCCTCATCAGGCTTCCAAAGAAGCACCTCTGTACTTACATTGATTCCTTTAGCTGCCATTGCTTTAGCTATTCTGTCAAGATACCTCTGTGCCTGCTTCTCTTTCTTGCCGACTGCTTCAGGTGCAAGTTGTTGACCCAATGGCTGGCTAGGGTCCTCAAAGGCTCTATAGCCTTGAACGCGCTCAGTAACGCTGACCAAGATTACCTCTTCTGTGCCGCAGCCTTGAGCCAACTCTTCTACATAGGGAAGTGCACACTCGGCCAACTTGGAGCCATCTAATGGAACTAAAATTTTCTTGTACATTTTTGACCTCCTTCTGATCCCCTTACACGATTGGCCTGATAGGACTCAGATTTTAAGTTCATGTTGGCATGACGGACCTCCTTTTGTCAAAGTCCTGACGACCCCAGCCATGGAATTCCAGGGACACCACAAACTACTCACTGATAATATCTAAGATATCAGCTGCTTTCTAAGCAACGGCCTCAGTTCACTTCTTCCGTTAGCCAGTCTAGGACTTTATTCATTACCTCAGTGCGGTTATCTACGATGTCATGCGGGGGCGTCGGTCACACCCCTTCGTCTTTCTCATACTGAATATCTGTCCAGTCCAGCATCTTTGATAGACTGCTGGACCGTCTGCTTGAGAATGTTCCCGGCACGGTGCATGAGAGTGTCTTCAAATTCCCGGTCCATCACCATAGTTGCCATACAGGGGGACTGGTGATGCAGAAGCCCTGCCTGCTCCGTGGCCTCTCTGAACCAGACTCCGACGAGATGGTCGGCCACAAACCGCGTGCTCCCGCAAGGGGCCTCTCTTTTGACAGTGACCTTGCCTACTCTGTGTCTGTCATCTTTGTAGAACTCTATGTCCACGTCGGGTTTGCCGAAATGCCTGGCAAATTCCTGGATGTAGGGGTTCTGGCTGTCCTTTTCTGTCAAGGTACAGAAGGGGACGGGATGGACCATATCGATTCCCATGGATTCCAACTTTTTCTGGATTTGCCTGGCGAGGCCGAAGGGCAGCCACGCTCTGTTATCTGCAGGGGCTATCACTGCCCTGGCTCCACTCTTTTTGACCATGTCGGGAATCATCTGAGCTACCCCGGGATGCTCGCCGAGTGATATGAGCAGGTCAGCCGCCGGCAACTCGCGGGGCAGGAATTCATCAGCGTCATCAATAATGGCTGGTAAGCCGCCAGGAAAGGTGAAATGGTTCACCGTCCAGTTCGCCGGACAATGGCGCTGGATATTTTCCACCATTCTCTCCCCATAATATCCCTGTATAGCTATCAGAATACGCATTCCTCTTCCGACCTCATCTTTTCCCATCTCACCTGCTGAAGAAGGGCTGTGATGACGGTGGATCTCCTCTTTCCTGGGAATCTCCCGAGATTTCATAGCTTTACCTCCTGCTCAGCGTTGAGCATCTTTATTTTAACCGAGTCTGTTGGCGTTGGCATTATTTACTGCTTATTTGAGTAGTGGCTCGCGTTGCCTGAACCGGCTGGGGATTTCAGTTTTACCCGGGATTTCCCATTTCAATTTGCGATAAGGTATTCTGACCCCCTATCGCTTTTGCCACTAATACTGTGTCCCTGGCATAAGCGCTGCGATCACCATTGTCCACTCATCGGACTCGCCCGTTACCATCAAGGGAGAGGAATATATCACCCTTCCGTTAGCCAGTCTAGGACTTTCCCCATCACCTCAGCGCGGTTGTCTCCGGTTATCAGGAGCGTTTCGACTTCAGGGTGGCTTTTGATTTCGTCGGCAAAGGGATGGGGGTTAAGCATAATAGTGCCCAAAACTTTCTTGCCACTGTTTATGGCCTGAGTCACGGCTTCCCTGAACTGGGGCGACAGAAGCTCCATCTTGCCAATCTCATCGATGACTATGAGGTCGCTTTCCTTCAGCGCCCGGAGCAGAACAGAAACTCCAACCCTGTCCAAGCTATCGGTGTCCACCCGGTATTTGCTTACCTGGTAGGGGCTGGAGATGCCGACGTGGGCTAATATTGCCTCCTGACCATCAAGGGTAACAATCCGGAACCCCTGCCTTATTCCCCCGGTCCGTATCTCCTCAGTATAGAAGCCGCCCCCCTTGACTTTGGTCCGGGCCAGGGCTTCTTTGATGAGAGCGGTTTTACCTGTGCCCGGCTTGCCAGTTAACAGGAGGGCTCTTTTCATTGCTCCTTGGCTGGAGCCTGGGCCTTTCTCTTTTCCTCGAGCTTTTTTCGGCGCTGGCGGTGCTTCAAGGCAGCTACTTTCTTCTTCTTGTACATCTCTCTCTCGCTAAATTTAGGTTATTGGAGTTATTCTACCATATTGGGGGTGTTTAAAGATGAGAAGAAGGGCTCGCAATGACGCCCCTTCTGTCGTTGCGAAGCTGGCTTTAGTCAGCCGAAGCAATCCCTGTGAGGACATGAGATTGCCACGCTTCGCTCGCAATGACAAAGAAGCGAAGGGTTCGCCAATGGCAAAAAAGGGGGCGGGGACAAGCCCCGCCCCTACAAATCAATGTAGAAGAGTTGACCTTTTTAGTCTTCCCGCTCCAGTATGGTGGCAGCGCCCTGACCGCCACCGACGCAGGCGGTGGCCAGACCGTATTTCCCTTTTTCAGTGTTGAGTATTCTGGCGCAGGTGCCGACCAGCCTGGTGCCGCTGGCTCCCAACGGGTGTCCGATGGCAGTAGCGCCACCCTTGACATTGACTTTCTCGGGGTCGATGCCCAGTTCTTTCATGGCATAGAGAGCCACGATGACGAAGGCCTCGTTGATCTCCCAGAAGTCGATGTCCTTCGCTTTCATGCCGGCATGTTCCAGAGCCATGCGGCTGGATGGGACCGGGCCTTTCCCCATTACTGTCGGGTCAACGCCAGCCCACCCCATGGATATGATCTTGGCCAGGGGCTTGAGGTTGTACTTCTTGGCCGCCTTTTTTGACATCAGCATCATGGCACTGGCACCGGCGTTGAGCGGAGAGGAGTTGCCTGGCGTTACCTGCCCATCCGGCTTGAAGGAAGGCTTCAACTGGGCGAGAGCCTCCATCGTAGTATTGCCCCTGATGCTTAGGTCAGACTCAAAGACTTTCTTCGTCCCGTCTGCCTGCACCGCCTCAACCGGCAGTATCTCCCCCTTGAAATACCCTTCTTCGACGGCTTTGGCCGCCCTTTGATGGCTTTTCATCGCCCATCTGTCCATGTCCTCCCGGGTGAAGGTGGTCTGTGATAGCAGCTTCTCGGCAGTCAGTCCCATGTTCATGGTGGTCATTATGTCCAATTCCTTGAATTCCATAAATTTGGGATTAGGTGATATCGGTACCTCTCGCTCGCCGCCTCCCAGGGTCGGAATGTGGGTCATGTGCTCGATTCCGCAGGAGATGACGATATCGGAGTATCCCAGTATGATTTCCATAGCCCCCTGGTGTATCGTGGACATCGACGAGACACACTGGCGGTCAATCCCCTGAGCTGCGACATTGAACGGCAGCTTGGCCAGGAAGTTGATTGACTTACCCCCATAGAGCCACTGCTCGAGCACCGGCATGGCCGTCCCCGTGAGCACATCGCCGATTTCCTCGGGGTTTATCTTGGTCTGCTTTATCATTTCCAGGACCAGCCTGGCTGCCAGGTCGTCCATTCTCAGGCTGTTGAACACATCCCTCTCTGGCTCCCTCGGCCTCGCCCTGGAAAAGGGTGTCCTCAGATAGCTGACAATTACAGCTTCTTCCATATAATTAGTCTCCTTTCTTTGTTTTATTGTTAATTACGTCCAGCTTTTCCGAAATTATGGCTTGCCGCCTATGATATATCACTTTTCCCCCTCACTGTCAAGGCGAGGTTTTGTCGAGAATTTCAGCAACCTGGTAAGAAGTGTAGTGGCGGAGTTTATCCTCGCCTGCGACTCAGAACGGCATTTTCCTTTTGTCGTTGCGAGGCACGGTAGTGCCGAAGCAGTCTCTGTGGGGGATTCCCTGTTCACCCTCTGTGAAACAGGCTCCGCAATCCCCGGAGATTGCCACGCACCTTTCAGGTGCTCGCAATGACAAAAAAGTGGGGTGCTCGCAATGACAAGAGGCAAAGGGCCCGCAATGACACTCCTCTTCATGTCGTTGCGAGGAGCCGAAGGCGACGAAGCAATCCCTGTGGAGGGGTTAATGAGATTGCCACGCTCCGCTTGCAATGACAAAAAATAATGTGCTCGCAATGGGGAGAAAAAGGTGGAGGACTTGCAATGACAAAATGCTTGACAGTTTGATAAAATATGATTAAGATGGGCTTGAATTTCGGGAACCCCGAGTTATTACGCTTTGCACTTAACTACAAACAGTGTCTGTAATAAAATGGAGGTAAGAAATGACACAGGACGAAAACAAAGCCCAATATGAAGCCAGGCCGTGGATAAAATGGTATCAGCCGGGTGTGGAGCCGGATATTACAGTAGAGGAAAAGTCCGTGGTGGACACCTTTAATGAGAATACAGACAAATGGAAGGACAAGACCGCTGTAGTATTCTACGGTAGAAAGGTAAGCTACAAGGAGCTCCGAGACCAGGTTGACAGGTTTGCTGCGGCACTACACGATTTAGGCATCAAGAAAGGAGATAAGATTGCTCTCCTGCTGCTTAATTCGCCTCAGTTCATCATAGCTTATATGGGAGCCCTGAAAGCCGGAGCTACCTTGACGGCAATCAGCCCTGTTTATGTCAGCTCCGAAATCAAGTATCAGCTTGAAGACAGCGGGGCGAGAATGATTGTGTGCCTGGATATTCTTTATGATAACGTGGAAAAAAGCGGAGTCAAGCTGGATGCTGTCATCCTGACCAGCATCGGCGAATACCTGCCGGGAATGAAGAAGTTTCTGGGCAGCAGTGTACTCCGGGCTGTATATCAGAAAATGGCCGCCCCGCCTGTTGAACTGTTCGAAAGAGAGGGATTTTATCGATTCCAGGATTTGCTTAAGAAATATCCCCCGAACCCGCCCAAAATCGAGTTCAATATTAGAGAGGACATAGTAACTCTTCCCTACACTGGAGGGACAACAGGGAAGCCCAAAGGTGCTGTGATAACTCATTATAATTTCGCCGCTGCCCGAGAGCTCGCCGATGGATTCTGGGGTGATATCGTACAGGAAGGGAAGGAAACCGTAATAGCCTATTTGCCTTTCTATCACATCTATGGTCAAGCAGTGGTCATGATGGGAGGACTGACCGAGGGCTACACTTCAATACTAATCACCACTCCTGACCCTGATGACATTCTGGGCGCACTAGAAAGGTACAAAGGAACTATTTTCTACAGCGTTCCCGCCCTGTATGAATATCTCAAGGACTATGAGAAGACTGACAGAGTAAATTGGAAGAAAATAAAAGTCCTTATCTCCGGTGCCGATGCTCTTCTCGAGGACACTGCCCGGGGCTGGGAAAAGCGAACCGGCGCTAGAATCCACGAGGGCTGGGGAATGACCGAGACGACCTCGACCGGTATGGTCAATCCCTACGGCAGGGCGAAAATCGGTTCCTTCGGTGTACCTATGCCTGGCTGTGTGGCGGGCATAATGGAGTCGGAAGGCACCAAGTTCCTTCCCGTTGGGGAAACAGGCGAATTGGTATTCAAAGGACCTAATGTCTTCCCGGGATACTGGGGGAAACCGGAAGCAACCAAGGAAGTGCTTTTGGAAATCGACGGTGAAACCTGGCTGCGCACTGGGGACCTGGCAAGAATGGATGAAGAGGGCTATTTCTACTTCTACGATAGGAAGAAAGACATGATTAAATACAAGGGTCTGCAAGTATTTGCCAGAGAGGTAGAGGAAGTACTGACTTCTCATCCTCAGGTCAGGGAAGCCGGCGTCATCGGGGTGCCCGACCCCGAGGTTGGCGAGAGGGTTAAAGCCATCGTCGTCCTTGAGTCGGAGGCCAGAGGGAAAGTGTCGGAAGAAGATATTATGAAATATTGCGCTGGAAAGATTTCTCACTACATGGTACCCAAGATAATCGAGTTCAGGGGCGAGGTGCCCAAGACGGACATCGGCAAGGTATCACGCCGCGAACTGAGAGAGGAGGAGCTATAGAATGGCGCCATTTTTCGAAGTAGAAAACTTAACCAAGCGTTTTGGCGGGCTGGTTGCCGTCAACAATGTTAGCTTCCAAATAGGCAGGGACGAAATCGTGGGCTTGATTGGGCCTAATGGTTCCGGGAAGACTACCCTCGTGCGGTGCGTAATCGGCATATTTAAGCCCGAGTCCGGAAAAGTCCGATTTAAGGGCGAGGATATAACCGGATGGCGTCCCTGGAAAATCGTCCAGGGAGGGCTGGTAGGTACTTTCCAGGTAGTTAAGCCATTCCGCCACCTCCCTGTTATTGCCAATGTCATGGTCGGTTGCCTCTGCCCGCGGATAACCAAGGGAGGTGAATGGACCAAGACCACCGTGGTGAAGGCACGGGACGCGCTGGAGTTCGTGGGCATTGCCGACCGGGCTCGTGAGCCAGCCTCCACCTTGTCTCACGGGGACTTGAAACGACTGGAGGTAGCCAGGGCCATTGCTACCGAGCCCGAATTCCTTATCCTCGATGAGCCCTTCGGGGGACTTAATCCTGCCGAAACAGAGCTTGTCGCTAAATCCATGAAAAGATTGCACAAGGGAGGTCGGTTCGGCAGGCTTCATAGCGAAGGACCGGCTATGATGATAATTGAACACAAGCTAAGTGAGCTCATGAAAATAGTTGACCGGGTGATTGTCATCAATTATGGGGAAATCATCGCCCAGGGTACGCCCCAGGAAATAGTCAAAAACCCCACCGTGATTGAAGCCTATACCGGCAAGGAGGTGCTCATTGCTTGAGGTAAAAAATGTAATTGTCCGCTACGATACAGCCACCATCCTGGATGAAGCCAGCCTGACGGTGGAAAAAGGGGAACTGGTGGGGCTCGTCGGTCCCAATGGCGCCGGCAAGACCACTCTCCTCCGCGCTATCGCTGGTTTGATAAACTGGGACAGAGAAGTCCTCAGGGGCACCAGGAAGTCCGATGTAACCTTTGAAGGCAGTGTAGAATTTGAGGGAGAAAGGATTGACAAGCTATCGGCATTTGAAATAGCCAAGAAGGGTCTCCAGCTTTGCCCGCAAATGGGCCGGCCTTTCGTCGAGATGACGGTCAAGGATAACCTGCTGGCGGGAGCCTACCTCTGTAAGAACCAGAAGGAAGTCGCTGAGAACCTGGCCAGAGTTTATGAACTGTTTCCCAGGCTGAAAGAGAGAGAGAACCAGATATCAGGGACTTTGTCCGGTGGGGAACGGCAGATGCTGGCTGTGGGACGCTCCCTCATGCGCAGTCCTAAATTGATGTTAGTCGATGAGCCATCCAGCGGGCTGGCCCCCAAGATAAAAGATGACCTGTTCAAACGCGTGGAGGAGATTTACCGTGAATTGGGAGTGACCATACTCCTGGCTGAGCAGGATATCAGCTTTGCCTTCGCCCTCTCCAAGAGGAACTATGTCATGTCGAGGGGGCATATCATCGCCCAGGGAACAGCCGAGGAATTGCTCAAGGATGAGACTATCAGGAAGACATACCTGGGCATGTAATAAATAACCCCCTGCACCTCTTCCTTTCTGTCGTTGCGAGGCTGACTTCGTCAGCCGAAGCAATCTCGGTGGAGAATTCGCCGCTTACTCTCTGAAACAAGCTCCGCAATCCCTGGAGATTGCCGCGCTTCGCTCGCAATGACAAAGAAAGTAAGGTGCTTGCAATGACACCCTCTTCATGTCGTTGCGAGGCACGATAGTGCCGAAGCAATCTCGGTAGAGGAGTAGAAATTCCAAAATCAAAGGGCAAAAATCAAAATGCAAAAATCTTAACAAAATGAGAAAAATAGAGTTGCCCCCTTTTTAGCGTAGAGGCGCACTGCAGGCCCGGCATTCCTTACGCCAGAAACCATTAGTCAGCTTACAGCGAGGGCACTCGCGTTCGATCTTGTCCCGTATCCACACGGCGACGCCCTCAGGCATGAATATCAGCACCAGTATCACGATAACGGACATAATAAGTATCTGGTTCTGGCCGAGAAAGTTTTGTCCCGCCTGACCCGCAAACTGCAGAAGAGTCTGCAGGATGTAGACGCCGACGACCGGTCCGTAGATGCTCACGATACCGCCGAATACCACGTATATTATTGCCCGGAAGGACATCGTCATGGAGAGGTAGGAAATGCTGACCGTCCCCAGGATATGGGCATAGAGGGCGCCGGCCAGACCGCAGAAAAAGCCGCCGATGACAAAAGCCAGTATCTTGTAATTTATGGTATTTATTCCCGAGGCGCGGGCGGCAATCTCGTCCTCCCGGATGGCATGGAAGATAAGACCGGTCCTGATGTACTTGCTGCCGGCATCGGTAAGCTTCCACATTATGAGCACCGATACCGTCATCACTATCAGGCATATATAATACTCACCTACATGGGTGCCCGCGAGGGGAGGAATACCGGGTATGCCAAATTCACCGCCGGTCCAGGGCTTGAAAGCCATGACCAGTCCCAGCAACATGAGGGGAAAGGCCATTGTCAGCAGTGACAGATAAGGACCCCTCAGACGCAGAGCCGGGATGCATGTCACCACCCCGACACCGACGGCGACCAGAGTCCCGATTGGTATGGTCGCCCACGGCTGCAGGTCGAAATACTTATGCAACAGCGCCACACTGTAGGCACTCACGCCGAAGAACAGGGCATGCCCGAAGTTGACCTGGCCGCTGTAGCCGGACAGAAGGTCCCAGCTAACCGCAAAGATAACGAGTAAGCTGCTGGTGGTAAGAACGAACAAAGTGTACTTCGAATCGTCAATCAGCGGGATGATAAACAGAGCCACGAAGAAAACAATGGCGATAATCCGCCCGGGGACAGGCAGCAGGCCAAACCGGAAATCCTTGAACAGCCGTCTCAACAATTTATAGTCTCTCCTCTTCGAACATTACGCCGAACAGACCTCCCGGCCTCACTATGAGCACGATGACCATGGCCAGTATGGCAAATACCACCTTCAGGTAAGAATAGGATGGCATCAGGATTGCGACCGATACCTGGACCAGCGCGATAATGAAAGCACCAATGATAGCCCCCTTGATACTTCCCAGTCCCCCCAGGACAACGATTACCAGGACCATGACCAGCGGTAATGACCACATGGCCGGATGTATTGTCCATATAGGTGCCACCACTACAGCCGCAACCGCCGCCAGAAATGTGGCTATCCCCATGGTTATCATCAGTGTTCTGGGCACGCTTATCCCCATCAGGGTAGCGACTTCGGCATCCTGTGCCGTCGCCCTGAGGGCGATCCCCAGCTTTGTCCTGGCCAAAATCAGCCACACGGCGACGATGACCACCGCCACTACTCCCAGCACCAGTAGATGCTGATTGAGGACGCTGACCCCGAGTATATCCGTGAATCCAGAAATGAGGGAGGGGATCGACCAATACTTAGAGGAAAAAACGGCCGTCATGGATTCCTGGAAGACCAGGACGATGGCCACCGTCATCAGCAGCACGGCGGCATGGTGCTCGCGTATAGGGTTGATAAGGAACCGGTAGGCCAGGATACCCAGAAGGGTAACGGCAGGCACAATTATGACAATTGCCGGCGCCGCGCCCAGTCCGATTCTGCGTATGAAATAATACAAGCCGTAGGCCGCCAGCATGAAGAATCCTGTGTGGGCCATGTTAATGACACGGGCGTTGCCGAAGATGAGAGAGAAGCCTACCGCCAGGAGGGCATATACACCTCCCGTCACCAGCGTCCCGATTATGATTTGCTCAATCACGGCACTTTTAATCCCCGACACTTCTTGTCATTGCGAGCGAAGCGCGGCAATCCCCTCGTCCCAACCGAGATTGCGGAGCCTGTTCCGAGGCGTAAGCGAGGAATCTCGGCTCCTCGCAACGACGCGAGGGGGGGATTGCTTCGGCTGACTTCGCCAGCCTCGCAGCGACAGAAGGGGAGTCCGAAACAAGGCGGGGACAAACCCCGCCCGCGCACTGTCCGATTTTGACCGTCCGTTCCGAACCAAGCACTCTACAAACCCTTCGCCTTCCCTGCAATTGTCGGATACTATAAATCACGTCTCCCCACCTTGTCAAGGTTTTTTTCGATTTCCCCCAGTTTTCCGACAATTTTGCTCAAGTTCCTCTCGTTGTTGCGAGCCCTTCCCCCTGTTGTAATTGCGAGCACCTGAAAGGTGCATGGCAATCTCATGCCCCCGACAGCCCTACCGAGATTGCTTCGGCACTATCGTGCCTCGCAAAGACAGGAAGGGAAGGGATCCCCGCGAAGACAGAGGGGGAAGTACGTCGCACGCACATGGAGGAGGGTGTCATTGCGAGCGGAGCGTGGCAATCCCATTCGCCAATTCCAAATGACAAAGCTCAAATATCAAAAGCACCCGTTCGGGTTGTCTTCTAAGAGGAGATTGCTTCGTCGCCCTTCGGGAGAAGGACTTCTCGCAAAGACAGGGAAGGGTTGTCATTGCGAGCGGAGCGCGGCAATCTCTGAGATTGCAGAGCCTGCTCCGCAGCACAAGCGCGGAATCTTGCCCCTCGAAATTACGGAAATTGGCCGCCCAAAAAGAGTGGTGACCCCGGGCTAGCCCGGGGTCACCACTGTGCCTGGCACATCCAGGCTACTGGCTTCGCTCAGGTTGTTCTATGCTGCGTAGGGGTCCCAAGGAATGTTGAGCATGTTCCCTATCGTCAGAATGTACTTCTTTGTGCCGGGGTAGGCGAAGTTCCAGTTGCCATACTGGTCGGTGAAAGCGGCGTCGTATGCAGCACCAAGATTCAGTGGCCAGATGCCCACCTTCACGCCTTCTCCCTCAACGTCTTGCCACTGTGAGCCGGCGCCGGTCTGATAACCGGGACCATAGACCGTGTCATGAGCAATGTGTGCTTGTTGGACACCGGAGGCAAACCCGCACATCCACTCAGCCTGGTTATAAGTCGCTAAATCAGGATACAAGGCCTTTACCTGTGCCTCGCTGAGTGCGTATAGTTGACCGTCTTCAATCGTGATGTCTGGCATCGGGTAATAGGCGGTCTTGGCACCCACGCCTTCATAAGAGTGTGTTTCCAGGTATGGAATAAGGTCATCAGCGTCAAGCGAATCGGTCGCTTCGATGGCCTGCTTCATAGAATAGATGGCATCGTAGGTAGCTGCAGTATAGACCGGGTAACGACCGGTCTCGGCTACGAAATCGTTAAACCAAGCAACCGTACCCGGGGTAACAGCGATACCGACCGGCCAGGTGTCCAGCATGATTTCACCCTCACAGGCGCCATCGGTATTCGCCCAGTGATCAATCTCCTGGCCGGGCACGTTAATGCCTATGGTCAGAGCCGGTATTCCCAGGTCGGCTTTGGTAGTGGAATAGACAGCGCCAACCGAGCCGGAAAACGCGGTGAAGATAATGTGAGGATTCAGGGCCTTTATGGCATTCATCTCCGTGGTAATGTCGGCTGCTGTCGGAGAGACCAGCGTTGTGCCGGTAACCGTTAGGCCCACCTTGGTTGGCAGATAAGCCTGGGCCGCTAACACCATTCCCGCGCACCATGACGCATCCTCCATCATTATGTGCGCCCTCAGCTTGCCGTCTACCGCATTGCTAAGTTTAAACTCATCCTTCACGTAATCCGCGTAGCCTGCCAGTGTCCCCTTGAGGACAGCACCAATTGCGCCGGTCATCTTGAGACAGCTCGTCACCAGGAAGGTCTCATTGTAGGGGGTGGCCTTGAACCAGTACTTGTATTTGTCATAATCGGTGACCACGCTGAACTGCAGAGACCCGGTGGCGGCACCGCAGTTCATGAAGATCTTCTCTGCATCGATAGCCACGTCACGGTAGACTGACACAACTTCGGTTCGGAAACCGCCGACACAGAAGTCCACGTCGTCTATGACAGCCTGGAGATTTGCCGTGCCGGTACTGCCGTCCTCGCCTTCGGTGGCTTCTTTGGTCTCCACTTTGACCAGCTCAACATCATACATCGTGCCATCGATGTCAACTCCGCCGGCGGCGTTGATTTCGTCCATTGCCATGGTGGCGCCATCCCAGTGATTTTGACCCTGGAGGTCAGTCATTGGGCCAACTACGGCGATCTTGATAAAATTCTCTTCTTCCTCTTCTTCTTGTTCACCACCGCCGCAGCCGGGCAGTACCAGCCCTAGTACCAGAAGAGTGGCGATAATCAGAAAAACAATTCTTTTCAATTCATCAACCTCCTTGTTGATTTTTTTGTTGCTCCGATTTCATCGGAGCGAACCTTCGATGCTGGAACGAACCGGTCGACCACCGATCGCCTCCAGCAACCTTAATCTTGATACACTACCCCGATAGAATCACCTCCTTTCGTGCTTCTGGTCTCCCGATTCTTTGTTGCCCGCCGGAGCACGCCGGCAGACCAGTAAAATTATCTAAAAACTCGACCTTTTTTTATGTCCGATAGTTTTGTAAGCTTGAGTGCTGTCAGATCCCCCCGAGCCTCCGTTTTTTTCCCGCACATACCTCCTTGGATTATATGTTCCCTCCCAATCTTTGTCAATCGACCTTATCCCTTGTATGCGCTTCACACTGTCCTTATTTCTTTTGCTACTTGAATTGTAACATCTAAATGTTAAGATGCTGTTAAAATTCAGGGAGATGTGGCAATTTTCCGAAAAAGGGGTCAACTCTATTTTTTCTGCACTCCCCTGTCCCCACTGAGATTGCTTCGGCTGGCTAAGGCCAGCCTCGCAACGACAGAAGGGGGTGTCATTGCGAGCACCGACTTGTCGGTGCGTGGCAATCCCATTGGCTAAATTCCGAATGTCAAAATCCAAATGACAAACAAATTACAAATTCCAAATACTTAAATGCCAAACCTACCTAGTTTTGTCATTTGTCATTGTTTAGGCGGGGTTAATCCCCCACCACAGAGATTGCTTCGGCACTATCGTGCCTCGCAAAGACAGAAGGGGGTGTCATTGCGAGCACCTGAAAGGTGCGTGGCAATCTCAACAATCAAATTCCAGATGACAAAGCCCAAATGTCAAACCAAATCAGAGGCCGCAGCAATGTCAAATGATAAAGCTCAAAACTCAAATGAGAAAAAAGAGTGGTTCTGGCATTTCGGCATTTGGTTCTCAATTGTCATTTGGATTCTGATATCTGAGTTTTGTAGTTTTGAGCTGTGAAGGAGTGTCTTCTGCCACGACTTTTGGGAGTGGGGTGGCGTCGCCGCATTGCCCCGCTAATGAGGCGGGGATAAACCCCGCCACGACATAGATACGTTAATTCGTGCTGGGTGGGGCTTGTCCTGGGTGGTGTAGCTGTTCCCAAGCCTGAGCCGGGAATGTCAGCTCCTGGCCATGACAGCAGGAGAAGGCAAAAAAGTGAGAGCCGAGGCTCAGCCTCGGCTCTCATACCAGTCATGCTAGCAGTCTGAATGGGCTACGCCCACTAGACTACAGTTTCATTCAAGGAGAAAGTCCTTCTGCCAGGTCTTGACTGCCTCGACTGCTGCTAGAGTGAATAGCATCGGCTTGTAGGTCCAGCTTGCGTACAGTGCTACCTGGTCAGCGACGTGAGGATTGGCAACTCCAGGGAGTAACACCAATCCGCTCTGTCCGGGCGGGATCACATTTACTGCGTTCGGTAAGTCCCCTGCGACCATTTCGGCAATCTGGGTGTAGGTGCCGCGGTTCATGTAGGGGTGAATCTTGCCACCGGGCAAAGCCCCCTGTGCTTCGTAGTTTTGCATCCGTACCGGGGTAAGCCAGGTCGCCATATTGCTTGAGCCATACTGGGTCTCTAACTCAGCAATTGCATCCTGCAGCGCGTTGACGATGAGTTGATCCCTGTCCCTTCCCCCGAGGTAATCATAGTTGAGAGTTGCACCCTCAAAAACACGGATTAAGAGGCTGGGATAACTCTTTAGCTGTCCCATGAGGTCCTCTGGGAGAATCCCACTGAATACCTCGGGAATGATTTTATCCCACCAGGCGTTGAAGATGGTCAGGCCGGGATGGTCGTATGTGGGATTGGGGTCGTAAGGCCAGGCGGGCGACACAAGGTCGACACGGCTGACAGGTAGAGGTTCTGCCATAGCCCAGGCTCCCAGGTACCCCAGCGCTGCATAGAGCTCTGGGTCAGGGGTTGCCGACACATAGGCTGTGACTGCGGCTATCAAGTCTCCCGCGAAGTTCATTCCTTCAGTGCTGTGGTAACCTGCAATCTGGTTAAGCGTGTTCAAGGTGTCCGTGGTCAGTTCCCCGGAGGCCGCGAATGTGGTCACGGCGCCCATCAGAATCTGGACTCGGTGCCCCTCACCCCAGTGGACGTCACTTTCGGCGTATGGCCAGCCGGCGATTGGCTTGTTGTTCCAGTTGGTGAGCCAGCCCTGCTCCGGGTTGACGTACCTGGGTATCTCGTACTGGCTTGTGACACGAACCCACTCTTGTGTCCCATCGCCAGCCAGAGGCAATCTGTGGTCGGCGCCTGCCGGCTTTACCGGGAAGCGTCCGGCATGCCAGTAGCCTATGTTGCCCTCTGTGTCTGCCCAGAAGAAGTTGTGGTTGGGCACGACAAGCTCCACCGCCGCTTCGAATTCGTCAATGTTCGTTGCTTCTTGGAAGAGCTGCCAGCCCTGCTCGCCCGCAATCTCGTTCTTGAAGAACGGGGTATGCAAGGTTACGGCCGTGCCTGCATCCAGATCCATGGAAATAATAGGGCCATAGACGGAGCGATAAATGCTCGTAGCCTGGTAAGTCTGCTTCTTCGGACCATAGAACAGCTCGTTTCTTCTCTCCATATCAACCCACTCACCGTTGTGCAAGTACTGGGTTGGGTTCGCAGGATTCAATGTCAGGATGCGGACATCCATGACATCGGAAGAGCCGGTGGTTGATGTCCAGGCGCCATATTCGCTGACACCGATCAAAATGAACGGACCTGCTGAGGGGAATGCCATGCCCACAGCATTGATTCCGGCGCCATGCAAGCCCAGTTCATAGACAATCTGCGGCATCGTGTATCCCATCTGGGGTCCTCCCAGCTCAAGGGCATTGCCCGTTGCCGACAATTCCGGACTGATAAGCACAGCGTTGCTTCCGAATTTCGTCGGTACGCCCAGCGATTTGAACACTTCATCCTGAGTTGCCCACAACTCCTGAGCCTGCTCCAGTACCGGCCCGAGGTTGCCGGGGACATCCAACAAAGTCGTATCCATGGAAAGAGCAGTCAGCGACTCGCTGGGTATCGTCACAGGTGCTCCAGTGTCATCCAGGGGGAACAAATCGTCCCAGATGGCAGCCCCGGCTGTAGCTCCATGCATAGCTTGAAGAGTAAGTAGCGCACCGTAGAAGTCGCCTTCGCTACCTCCTGTTCCGCCGAACTTCCACCCCATCAGCACCGTAAGGGCTACCACGTCTGCGACCGTGAAAGGCTCGAGGTAAGGCACTAGATTCTGTGCCATGTACTCGGCAGGCATATAAATGTATAAATTGTTCAAGGCTTGGTCAATATAAGCGTTTATGCCGTCTACGTAAGCCTCAATCATCGGCTTGAGGTGTCGGTAGCCTTCACCAGGGTCCCAGTCATCATAAATCTGTAGTAACTCATCCTCGCCATACCACAACGTTCTGGTTGCAATATCCTCCTCTATTGTTGCCAGGCCCAACTCAGCAAGACGTCCGGTTGCCGCCCTCCTCATGACATCTGCCTGCCAGAGCCTGTCCTGAGCCATGGCATAGCCGGCTCCAAAGCCCAAGCCTTCTTTGGTGTCCGCGAAAACGTGGGGCACTCCATAATCATCCCTGATGATGGTGCACAGAGCCTCCGGCTCGGGCTCCGGGAACTCATGCACCTCTGTACATGATAAGCCTATACTCGTGATAAGGAGTATAGCCACTGTTGCTAATAATAGTTTCCTCAAATTACCCTCCTTTCATGTTACGTTAATTAGCTGATCTCAATAGGCGTTTACCCGGGTCTCACCTCCTTTCCTTAGTTTTTTCGGACATCTGACCTTAATTCGGCCGTCAATTGCGGCATAAGGGTAGATTCTAATGTGGGGAAAAAAGAGTCGACCTTGTTCTATATCCGATATTTGTTGTCAGCTTGAGTGCTGTCAGGTCCCCGCGAGCCTCCGTTTTTTTCCCGCACATACCTCCTTGCATTATAGGTTCTCTCCCCAACCTTTGTCAATCGACGTTATCCCTTGTATGCGCTTCACACTGTCCTTTTTTCTTCTGCTACTTGAAGTGTAACACCTAAATGTTAAGATGTTGTTAAAAAAAGGACTCGACTCGATTTTTCTCCACTCCCCCCTGTCATTGCCAGCCCTTCCCTTTTTGTCTTTGCGAGCACCTGAAAGGTGCGTGGCAATCTCCGGGACTGCTTCAGTATTGTGAATCGTGAAGGAAGAGGTTCCTTCACACCTCGAAGGGGAGATTGCTTCGGCACTATCATGCCTCGCAACGACACGAAGAGAGGTGTCATTGCGAGCGAAGCGTGGCAATCTGATAACGCTCCACCGAGATTGCTTCGGCTGGCTTTAGCCAGCCTCGCAAAGACAGGAAGGGGAGATTGCTCGTCGGTACACTCCTCGCAACGATGGTAGAGGGAGATGCTCCTCGCAACGACGAGAAGGGAAAGCGCTGCTCGCAATGACACGGTAGGAGAACTGCTATGGCTGTGGAGGCGTGCTAACGGGTATGCCTTATCGGCAGGCACTGTCCAGCCACTTGAGGTAGTCCTCACTGCCGCCGATGACAGGCAGGGCGATGATTTCAGGCACTTCATAACGGTGCATTCTTTTTACCATCTCAACTATTTCAGGAAACAGCGAGGCTTTAGTTTTAACCAGCAAGAGACTCTCCCGGGCTGAGTCAAGCTTGCCCTCCCACCAGAAAAGCGAATCCACCCCCGGCACGATGTTGACACAGGCAGCCTTTTTCTCATTGACCACTGACTCAGCAATCTTATGAGCTTCTTCCTCGCTGCCGGCAGTGATAAGAACAATTATCCGGTCCGTTCCTTTCATTGTTTACCTTCTATCTTCCCTTGTCATTGCGAGCCCCGACTTGTCGGGGCGTGGCAATCCCCTGAGATTGCTTCGTCGCCTTTGGCTCCTCGCAACGACAGAAGAAGGGAGTGCCTCGCAAAGACATGAAGGGAGCGTCATTGTCAGCCCCGACTTGGCAGGGCGTGGCAACCCCGTTGGCTGGATCCTAAACACAATTGTAGTGCGACCTTCCAAGGTCGCGCAATCCTGCACTGGGACGAGGCTAAGCCTCGCACTACAGTCTTAACCTTTGATTTTTGATTTCCCCTCAAGCATCTTATCCACGGCAGCTTTTGCCCTGAGCCGAATTCCCTCGAGAACCTTCACCTCAGGACTCATCTCCTCCAAAGACCGCAAAACTTTCTCCAGGGTAATCAACTTCATGTCGGGACAGATTGCTTGCTCAGAAGCAAGAATAAACCTCTTGCCGGGATTCTCTTTTCTGAGTCGGTGTATTATCCCCAGTTCCGTGCCCACAATCATCTCCCTGACCTCATCTCGCTGAGCATATCTACAAATCCCGCCGGTGCTGAGCACTTCGTCGGCAAGAGCAATGACCTCCGGCTTGCACTCGGGATGAACTACCACCTTAGCTTGAGGATATTCCCGCTTCACCCTCCTTATCATTTCAGGCTTTATCCTGACATGTGTGGGGCAAAAGCCGGGCCAGAGAATCATCTTTTTGCCCGTCCTCGCCGAGACATAATGCCCGAGATACTGGTCAGGGACAAATAATATCTCCCGAGCATCCAGGCTTTCTACGACCCCGATGGCATTGGCGGAGGTACAGCAGATATCCGATTCCGCCTTGACTTCGGCTGGGGAGTTGATGTAACAGACCACCACCACTTGAGGATGTTCTTTTTTCTTCGCCCGCAAGCGTTCAGCGGTAATCATATCCGCCAGGGGGCAGCCAGCGTTTATGTCAGGAAGCAAGACCACCTTTTCAGGGCAGAGGATGGAGGCTGTTTCCGCCATGAACTGAACTCCGCAAAACACGATTACATCGGCATCGGTTTCGGCAGCCCTCTGACTCAGCTCCAGAGAATCGCCAACAAAGTCGGCTATGTCCTGAACCTCACCCAGTTGGTAGTTATGGGCCAGGATAACAGCATTCCTTCTTTTCTTAAGGTCCGAGATTTTCTCTACCAGTCCAGCATCCCTATTTTCCATTCGTGGCTATCCTCCAGGCCTGAGTGCACGCATTCATCCTCCCATTGCTAACAGACTCACTTGCCGATGGGTACAGCAGTCAGCGTGGGCATCGCCAGCAAGACCGTAGTCCTCTTCGAAGATACCTTCGGCTACAGCTTCCTTTCTTGTACCCTTCTCTTTACTCTTACAGACGGCAATTATTTCCGCCATTGAGCAGTAATTTTCATTATTATACATGTTCTTATTACCACCTCGCTATATCAGCGAAAAGCAATATCCTAAAGCCAAAGACATTCCGCTGACGACCGCCAGATAAATAGCCAGAGTCCTGCCACCGAATTCCTTTCTCAGAACCAGGATAGTGCCCCAACTGGTAATGGGCCCCGCCAACAGGAGCACCATTCCTGCGCCGATATTCATTCCCTGCGACACAAAGGCGTGGACCAGGGGAACGCTGGCTGTGGAGCAGATATACATGATTAAGCCAAAGCCAAGGCTGAAGAGATACCCCAATCCCCCACCGAGATGAGCGCCAACGAACTCTCCCACCGGAGCCACCGCTGTTACCAAAGCCGCCAGGGCCAGACCCAGAAGCAACTCCCGGCCCAATCTCCTTGACCATATCCACAAAGGCATACCTGAACACATGCTTCACTCTGTGAGCAACATTCCGAGAATAAGTTCCTATATACTCCTCTGGCTTACTTTCAAAGGCCTGCTGGCAGTGGGAACAGCAAAAGTAATACGTCTCCCCGCCATATTCTGTTTTAGCTGCTTTCCCCACCTCGACATTCATCCCACAAACCGGGTCAAGAGCCTGCTGCGCTGGAGGAGCAAGAACTTTGGCTCTGCCCTTGACCATATTTCCCACCAGCCCCATGACTAAACCCATGGCTATCACAGCAAAGAAGATGAATATTGTGAACTTTAATCCCAGGAGACCATAGGTGACCAGAAGGGCAGTTATGGAGGTGGCGGGCGTTGCCACCAAGAAGGCTAGAACTGGTCCTAACCTCGCCCCTTTCTGGTGCAGGCTCACCGCCACCGGGAGGGAGCCGAGACAACAGATGGGAAGGATTGTGCCGATAAGGGTGGAGTAAAGGATTGGTTTTACGCCTCCGCCGCCCAGGTGTCTCTCCACCCATTTTGAGGGAACAAATTCGTGAATTACACCGCTCACTAGAAACCCTATCGCCAGGTAGGGCAATACCTCAATGAAATAATCCTTAAATGCTGTGAGATACTGGATTACCAACTATTCACCTCCGACAGATTGAAGCCGTGGCTGGCTATATTGCGCCTTATCTTCTCACTTATATGCCTTTACCGTGATGCTCAGAAGCTTCTCTTTCGTCTGGTTTGCTTTGTTCTCTATATGAAATTCCCGGCTTGATACTATCTCTATATCCTCAAAGCCGGCTTTCTTTATCTTTTCCAAGTATTCCTGCTGCTCCAATGCCCCGCCGATACAACATGCCCAGGCGTTCGAGTCAGTCTTTATCTCATCGGGGAGCGCTCCCTCCGAGACAATATCAGAAACTGTGAGCCTGCCGCCAGGCTTCAAGGCCCGGTAAGCTTCCTGGAAGACCTTAGACTTATGCGGTGACAGATTGATAACGCAGTTACTCATAATGACATCCACAGATTCATCCCTTACAGGAAGGCTCTCCATTTCTCCCAGGCGAAACTCTACATTGTGATAGCCATGATTCGTGGCGATATTTTTCGCTTTGTCTATCATCTCCTTCGTCATATCAACCCCGATAGCCTTGCCAGTCGGGCCGACTTTGTTGGCTGCCAGGAACACATCCACTCCAGCTCCCGACCCTAAGTCCAGAACAACCTCACCCGCTTTCAGGTCTGCTATGGCGGTGGGGTTACCACATCCCAACCCTATAATCGCCTCTTCCGGGATACCTGCCAAATCCCTCTTCAAATATCCCACGGCTTCAGCTCGAACCAACGGACTGGCCCCACCCCCACAACTTGGGCAGCAGTTTTGTTGGTCCTGCTTAGCTATCTGAGCATATCTCCCCTTCACCACTTCCTTGATTTTCTTCTTTTCCATAATTCACCTCCTGACATTTGCACAGCGATAGCTCCTTCATTAGAGCTTCGCTATCAATAATTAACCTGGCTAATCTGGTATCCATGAGCTTATAGTAAACCTTTTGAGCTTCCTGCCTCTCTTTCACAATGTTGCATTCCTTAAGGGCTCTCAGGTGGTGCGAAATCAGGGATTGCTCCTTACTCAAAACGCAGACGAGTTCACCAACGCACCTCTCGCCCTCAGCCAGCAACTTAAGTATCTGGAGCCTTGTCGGCTCCCCAATGCACCTCAGGAACCTTGCCTGGTCTTCAGCTATGGTCATATGAGTCTCCGTTTATATGAATTATAGTTCATATATAAACTGAAGTCAAAAGTTTTAAATGGGATAGTGCTGACATGTCTACCAGAATGCATAAAATGCTAAGAGAATGAAGGGAGATACATACTTGGGGATTATCGTTAAATTCCGGTGCTAGGTCTGCCTCTTCAGCTTCTGGTGTTCTAAGTAATCCTCAATAGCCGATCTAAGCGCCTCCTCGGCCAGGACCGAGCAATGCATCTTGACCGGCGGCAGCCCATCCAAGGCTTCAGCTACTGCTCTATTGGAGATTTTCAGAGCTTCCTCGATTCTCTTCCCCTTCACCATCTCAGTGACTATGGAACTGGTGGCAATGGCCGCTCCACACCCAAAGGTCTTAAATTTAGCGTCAGCGATGATGTCGTCCTTTACCTTAATGTAAAGCTCCATGATATCGCCGCAGACAGGATTCCCAACATGCCCCACACCATCGGGGTTCTCAATCTCCCCAACATTGCGGGGATTCTTAAAGTGCTCCATTACCTTCTCACTGTACAGTGACCAGACATCAGTCATTTGTTCCGCTCCTATTTTTGACTTTTCAAAAGCGGGGACATGGCTCTCAACTTGGCGACAATTCCAGGCAAGACCTCCAGCACCTGCTCCACATCTGCCTCCGTGTTTTCTCGCCCCAGGGTAAACCTCAACGAGCCGTGCGCTTGCTCGGGGGGGAGCCCCAGCGCCAGAAGAACATGGGACGGTTCAAGGCTTGCCGAGCTGCAGGCGGAGCCGGTAGAAGCACAGATGCCCTCTAAATCCAGATTTAACAGCAGGGATTCCCCCTCCACGAAATCAACGCTTACATTGATATTGTTGGGCAGCCTTCTCGTCGGATGACCATTTAAGCGGATGTGGTCAATCTTCTCCATAAGACCCTTAATTAGCTTATCCCGTAGATAAGTCAGCCGTTCTGCCTCCTTGCCCATCTCCTGCCCAGCCAGCTCCACCGCCTTGCCCAGCCCCACGATACCCGGAACATTTTCCGTACCAGCTCTACGCCTCTTTTCCTGCTCTCCCCCATGCATAAGAGAAACTAACCTGGTGCCTTTCCTGACATACAGCGCTCCAACTCCTTTAGGTCCGTAGAACTTATGCGCTGAAATGGCGAGCAAGTCCGCCTTAAGTTTATCCACATTCACCGGGATATGCCCCACCGTTTGCACGGCATCGCTGTGAAAATAGACCCCTGCCTCTCTGGCAATTTTACCTATTTCTTCCACAGGCTCTATCGTGCCTACTTCGTTGTTGGCATGCGTGACCGAGACAAGGATGGTTTTATCGGTAATAGCTCTTTTTACATCGTCAGTGGCAACCAGGCCATATTTGTCCACCGGTAGGTAGGTTATCCTGAATCCCCTTCTCTCCAGAAACTTGCACACCGCAAGCACCGCATGGTGCTCAATGGTGGTAGTGATGATGTGATTCCCTTTATGCTCGTTAGCATAGGCAACGCCCTTCAGGGCATAGTTATCCGCCTCCGTTCCTCCGCTGGTAAAAACAATCTCCTCGCTCCGGGCGCCAATAAGTTCCGCCACCTTGGTTCTGGCATCTTCTATGGCCCCCTTCGCCTCCTGTCCGTAAGAATGGATGCTCGAAGCATTGCCAAAAGCATCAGTAAAAAAGGGCAGCATGGACTTCACCACCTCAGGACGAGTTGGCGTGGTGGCGGCATGGTCAAGATATATTCTTCGCATCTAACCCTCTACAATATCTCCGACAACGGGATCAACCCTCACCCCTTTGCCAGTCACCCAGGCAATTCCACGCTCAATATCTTCTCCTTCCCCCTCCAACTCAAGAACTACCCAGCCCTTATCTCCATTTACATCGGCGCGACGGATATTGGTCACTATCTTAAACTGTTGACCAAGGTTGTAAATGATGGGCTCCTTAATCAATTCCAGTGGAAAGGTGAACTTTACTCTTCGCTTAACCATCTTGTCCTCCTGGTACTTTTTTCTAGAGTTAAAATTATAACACGAGTGGAATATTAAAGACTCGAGCTCACTTACCAAAAACTTCCTCGAAGGATTCCAGGGTGGGCTGGATTACGAAGGGATGAACTCCCTGGGCTATCAATTCTTGTGTTTTGAGTCCTGCCCCGGTAATGAAAGCCACTGTAAGCTCACCTTTTTTAATTATCCCTGAGGACATGGGGTGATAAACTTGTCAAGTTTTGAAAATTTAGCCGACCTGAGATATGATTCGCTGAATAAGACTGAGACAGTTGTCAATCACCCTCTGGGGAAAAGAGATGAAAGTATTTAATACTTTAACCGGACAAAAAGAAGATTTTCACCCCCGCAACGAAGCGGTGAGCATGTATGTGTGTGGCATTACCGCTTATGACGAATGCCATATCGGGCATGCCATGACTTATATAATCTTCGATGTAATCAAGCGCTATCTGGGATTCAAGGGCTATAAAGTTAAGCATGTGCAAAACTTTACCGACATAGACGATAAGATTATAGAGCGTGCCAACCAGTTGGGGATGCCGCCAGCGGAACTGGCCAATAAATACGTTGACCAGTACTTTGCTAATATGGATGCATTAAATGTAGAGCGAGCGGATGTCTATCCCAGGGCAACCGAGGAAATACTAAAAGTTATTGAAATTATACAAGGCCTACTTGCTAAAGGTTACGCTTACGAGTCTGAGGGGAGTGTTTATTTCCGCGTCAGGAATTTTTCCGACTACGGCAAGCTAAGTCGCCGGAACCTGGCAGACATGATTCCTAAAGCTTGCAGCTATGAAGAAAAGAAGGAATATCCGTTAGATTTCGCCTTATGGAAGGCGTCAAAGCCTGGTGAACCCTTCTGGGAGAGTCCTTGGGGGGAGGGTAGGCCAGGGTGGCACATAGAATGCAGTGCTATGGCGTTAAAGTACCTCGGCGATACTATTGATATCCATGGTGGCGGACAAGACCTCGTCTTTCCTCATCACGAGAACGAGATAGCACAATCAGAAAGTTTCACCGAGGTAGTTCCCTTTGCTCGATACTGGCTACATAATGGGTTGATGCAGCAGGACAAGCAAAAAATGAGTAAGTCTACTGGTAATTTAGTAAGTGTTAAAGACGCTCTAGACCGCTTTAGCTCTGATGCTATTCGCCTTTTTATCCTTAGCTCGCATTATAGAAATCCTCTTACCTACAGTGAAGAGGCTCTGGAAGCAAGCGAGAGGGGCGTAGAAAGACTACGTTGGGCATTGACCAATCGAGCTAATGCAGACGAAAGAGTTGCCATACTCAACACGGAACCTTTTGAGCAGAAATTTATCGAAGCCATGGACGATGACTTCAATACTGCGCAGGCAATAGCAGTGCTCTTCGAATTGACGAGGGAAATAAACCGGGGCGCTGAACAGGGTGCAAATATAACTAAAGCGCAGCATACCCTACTGAAGCTAGCAGGCATCCTAGGTCTTACTTTAAAGGAAAAGACACAGCCCACACCCGACGCTGAAGCATTTATTAGTCTCCTAGCATCCACCAGGGATGATTTGCGTCAAAACCAGCAGTGGCAGCTAGCTGATAAAATTAGAAATGGATTGGCAGATTTAGGAGTAACCCTTGAAGATACCCCTCAAGGAACAAGATGGAAGTATAAGAGATAGCTATTACAGTATGACCAAAGATCTCCATGGGAGTCCTTCTCTTTTGAAGGGAGAGGACAGGCAAGGATGTATTCCCCCCTCTACTACCCCAGCCCACTATAAAATTGCCACAGCTCCATAAATCTTAACGGAATTTTAGCATTTAGATGTTATAATACAAAACTTAGAGGTCAAAAATCAAAATGACAACTCAGAATGCAAAGCATTTAACCTTTGCTCCGTCGTTTTGCGCCTTTATCTGTGCATTTTGCATTGACAACACCCCTTCTGTCGGGGAAAGGCTTACGGAGGCAGCCGAAGCAATCTCAGAGATTGTCACGCCCTGACAAGTCGGGGCCTGGCTGGTGAATTAAGTGAGTACAAGAATCTTCAGGCCAGAAGTAATAAAGAAGATAGGTTTGTGGTATATTGTATGAAGATTAAGTTGCTGGAGGCAACTGGTTGTTGACCGATTTCTTCCAGCACCAGTGGTTGCTCCGATGAAATCGGAGCAACCACAAACTAAGAAGGAAGTTGCTGCGCAGTGAAAAGAATTGGTTTCCTGATTATGGCCAGTCTTTTGGTGATAGGGTTGGTTCTACCGGGCTGTGGTGGTGAAGAAGAACTCGAGCCAGTACTCTATGTCTTTGAAGGTGGGAAGATTAATATCGGTATAGCCGGGGAACTGAACCGCACGGCTGGCGCGATGCAATGGGCAGGCGCCGTGCTGGCGCAGGACGCAATCAACCGCAATGGTGGGGTAGACATAGACGGCGTGTCCCAGATCTTGGAGTTGGTTCCCATAGAGACCGGTGAAGAAACCGTGGACCCTAGTGGTCTCACTGGCGTATCGGCTATTACGGCAGCGATAGATGGCGTGGACTTCATCCTCGGCGGTTTCCGGACAAAAGCCGTTGAGATCTACCGAGATGTGGCTATGGAGAAGAGGGTGATCTTCATCGACTGTGGTGCTGCCACAGAGACGCTACAGCACAGCGTAGTCGACGATTACGCGGGCTACCGGTTCTGGTTCAAGGGCATGCCGTACAATGAGTATTTTTTGAGTCAGAGCGTTGTGAGGACACTGGGAGCGGTCGCAATAAAGCTCAGAGGGGAAATGGGAGTAACAGCTAATTATACGCTGAATGCCGTCATAATCGCTGACAATTTGGCATGGGCCTATGAGCAAGTAGTAGTTATCAAGGAACTGCTAGGTGGTATAAACGTGAATCTTGTCCACGACCCATATTGGGTAGATGCAACGGGAAGCACAGTAGAAATGCAGAATGTACTGACCTCGATAGCAGGCTTAGATCCCCAGTTTATCATCCCCATATTCTCCGCAGATGCTGGCGCTCTCTATGATGTGCTGCGGGCATCTTATGTACCGAATGCTATGTCGGTAGGCATTAACGTAATGGCTCAGCTTAAGAGCCCTTGGGGTGCCGGCAACCTTACGACAGCTCCCCCGGGTGGCCCGGCTTGTGCTTATGAGGTTATACTGGATACCTGGGCGGAGGGGCTAGAGCAAACCGAGAAGACGGGACCTTTCCTTACTGCGGTCATGAACTTCACCTCAGGAGAGTACCCACTCTATACCGCGGCTACCTATGATGCTCTTTTTGGTCTGAAAGCGGCCATCGAAGCGGTGGCGTGGTACGACGCGGAGGAGGGAGTTGCATACGCGAGGGCTGATGACATTATTCAATGGCTGGAAGATCCGGCAAACGCCCAGGTGACCACTACTGGCTTGACCGCCTATTATCCCAGGCCAGAAACCACAGCCAGCGGGAAGCCAGCACTCACCGAGGCCCAGGTACGCTCGTTGTATGATGTCGATAGCTATAATTATACGTATACGTATAACGCGAAGGACTGGACAATGCCAGCACATACCACTCATGACCTGGTCTATGGTTCTGGCCGCTTGACTGGCATTGGTGCCCAGTGGCAGTGGGATGCAACGGCTGGTAAGTGGAAGAAGGTCGGCGTCTGGCCAATGGATTTCGGAGACGAATACGACGAGGCGTTGACTGACCAGTACGGCTGCTGGAACTTTGCGTACAATGGCACGAAGACTCTCGTAATACCACAGAATGTAATCGCCCACCACAAGCCGTAGAGCAACCAGGGCAAGGGCAATAGGAAAAGTGCTCGCAATGACAATATGTCCCTGAATCTTGATGAAATTTTAACGTGGGTGTAGAATATACGAATAAGAGTAACAACTTAAAGCGCAAAACTTTTAACAAACGGGCCTGATAAATCAAGCAACTACAAAAATCTGGAGGAGGTTGAAATGAAAAGAATTGTTTTCCTGATTATCGCGAGCCTTTTGATGATAGGGTTGGTCCTACCGGGCTGTGCTGGCGGAGACGGAGGAGAGGACACGAGACCCCCTATCGCGTTCGCCATAGCCGGGCCAATGACTGAAATGCCGGGCAAAAATCATTGGTGGGGCGCCGAACTGGCACGCGACGAAATCAACGCCGGCGCTGGCGTGAACGTGGGCGGTGTATACCATAAGATCGAACTAGTTCAGGTGGACACCAATGAATACTCAGGCACTGCTGAAGAGGGCGTTACCGCCCTTGAGGCAGTGATAGACGACGTAGACTTCGTTCTTGGCGGCTGGGAGACAGAAGATGTTGTGGCCTATCGAGAGGTGGCTATGGATGCACATAAGATCTTCATGAACTGCGGTACCGCCACAGGGTCTCTACAATACTCAGTAGTTTCAGATTATGACCGCTACAAGTATTGGTTCAAGTCCATCCCGTACAATGAGACCTTTTTGGTGAAGAGCCTTTACAAGATGACAACAACAATTGGTCAGGTCTTGAAAGCGACGCTGGAAGAATATGGAGATACCGTGGCTGAAGACTATAGAGTGCCTGAAGATGGCAAGCTGAGAGTGGCCATACTTGCGGAAGATGGGGCATGGTGCGCGGGAGGGGTAACGTCTGCCGAACATTACCTGCCTCTTTTCGGCTTTGCCGTGGTCGGCACATGGCCAGTTTCTGCCACAGCGACCGACATTTCCACCGAGCTGTCACAGATAGCAGCCACGAAGCCTCACATTATCTTTACGTGGTTTCGAGGGCCAGTGTCTGTTGTCTATTCTTCCCAGCGTGTCGAGCTCGGAATACCGGCTATGACAATAGGCGTCAAACTAATAGAAGGCCAGCAGAAAAGCCACTGGGCAAATACTGATGGGAAATGTAATGGTGAAGTTATACTGGATACCTGGGCAGAGGGCTTACAAAGAAGCGCCAAAACGACAGATTTCTTCAACGCGTTCATGGCCAGGACCGGGGAATACCCACTCTATACCGCGGGTACCTACGATGCCATCTATTCTCTGAAGGAGGCTATCGAAGCGGTGTCGGACGCCCATGATTGGGATGACATCGCGGATGTTCTAGACCTAGATAACATCGATGCCCTTATTCGATATCTGGAAACTTCCTCCTATACAGGCGCGGCTGGCACGACTCGCTATTATCCGATGCCGGCGGTGACCCTCAATGCAACAGCACCAGGATTATATGCCCTCAGCGAGGCCCAGGTACTCTCCCTGTATAATTTAGCTGGTTATAACAAGACATATGTTCAATCCGTCTGGCGGTGTGGATATACTGGCACGAGTCAATATCCGGACCCGCATATTGCTCATGACATAGTCTATGGTCCTGGTTATCAGACGGGCATTGGCTCTCAGTGGCAGGATGGCCATAAGGTGGGCGTCTGGCCAATAGACCTTGGAGATGACTACGACGCGGCTTTGACTGACCAGTACGGCTGCTGGAATTTCGAGTACCCAGGCACGACGGATGTGGTGATACCGATAGAAGGATTCCTGGAGCATGTTATCAAGATCGCCGTAGTTGAGCCAATGACTGACATCCAGGGTCAAGATCAATGGGATGGCGCCACCATGGCAGCCGAGGAAATCAACGACGCTGGTGGAGTAGATGTCAGCGGCAGGAAGTATACGGTTGAGCTGGTCGAGGTGGAAACCAAAGAAGCCACTGAAGGTGAGGACGGCAGTACCGGCACGGCAAACCTTGAGGCTGTCATAGACGACGTAGCCTTCGTTGTCGGCGGCTTCCGGACACAGGTTGTTCAAGTCTACCGAGAAGTGGCTATAGATGCCCAGAAGATTTTCATGAACTGTGGTGCCGCCACAGGGTCTCTACAATTCAGCGTAGTCACCGACTATGACAAATACAAGTACTGGTTCAAGTCCACCCCCTACAATGAGACCTTCCTGGTCAAGAGCTGTCTCAAGATGACCGCCACAATCGGTGGTCTGTTGAAGGGTACACTGCAAGCCGCTGAGGCAGCCAATGCGAGTTCCGTGAAGGATGAATATAAGATTAGCAACGCGGTAGACGGCAAGCTAAGGGTGCACATAATGATGGAGGATGCAGCATGGTGCGCGGGAATGGTGTTGGCTGCCCAAGCATATCTACCATTGTTAGGCTACACTGTTACCGGCACAACGCTGGTCTCTCCGACAGCAGCCGACATTACCACGGAGATGAATGCTATAAAGGCCCTGAATCCTCACATGATTTTCACCTCGTTTTCCGGCTCGGTTGGCGCTGTCTATTCTACAACCAAAGCCGACCTGGGAATACCCGCTATGACCATAGGCATTAATGTGCGCGGCCAGGAACTCAGTCAGTGGGTGAATACCAATGGGGCATGTAAGGGTGAAATCATGCTGGACACCTGGGCGGTGGGCTTACAGAACACCGCCAAGACGACAGCTTTCTTTAACGCGTTCGTGGCCAAGACCGGTCGTTACCCGGTCTATCTCGCGGCTACCTACGATGCTATCCACGTTGTGTGCAAGGCCATTGACGAGACGGATTCACTCGACAGCGATACCCTCGTTACCTGGCTGGAAGACGTAGACAACGCCTACACGGAAGGCGTATCTTCCCCCAAGCTCGGCTTTTATCAGATGCCGGCTATCGAGATAACACCGGGTCAGCTATACGCACTCAGCGAGGCCCAGGTAAGCGAGTGGTATGACCTTGATAGCTATGGCAAGACTTATGACCAAAATCAGTGGCTGTGCGGGTATGTTTCTGGGGTTCAACGACCACACATTGCCCATGACATTGTGTACGGTCCTGGCCTTGTGACCGGCGTTGGCTCCCAGTGGCAGGAAGTTGAGGGAGCTGGCGCGAAGGTAGGCGTCTGGCCAATGGATCTTGGAGATGCCTACGACGAGGCCTTAACTGACCAGTACGGTTGCTGGAACTTCGAGTACCCAGGCACGACGGATGTGCTGATACCGATAGAAGGGTTCCTTGCGTCGTGATTGGAGTAGGGCAACCGAAGCAAGCGCTATAATCACGATTAGGATGACAGGAATACTTGATGACTAGTGTAGCCAGCGGATTTGAAAGGAGGAGACAAAGTGAAGAATAGAATACTTTCTATCTCATTAGCAGTCATGTTAGCTCTCAGCGTGGGACTTATCAGCTGTGGAGGCGAAGAGGTGCCGGAGATAACAGAGTACGACCTCACTATCGCCAGCACGGAGGGAGGCTCAGTTACCACTCCTAGTGAAGGGACTTCTATCTACGAGGAAGGTGAGGTGGTGAACCTAGTGGCAGAAGCCGACGAAGACTACCACTTCGTCAACTGGACAGGTAATGTGGACACTGTTGCCAATGTTGAGGATGCCACCACCACTATTACCATGGACAGCCACTATTCCATCACCGCTAACTTTGCTCCTGGTGTTGCGATACCACTGAAGAACCCTGGTAGCTTTGTCCAGATGACCATCGGAGATGTCGACTCCCTTGATCCACCATGGGGCTACGACACAGCTAGCGGTGAGCAGGTGCAGTATATCTATGAGACGCTAGTATATTTTGACGGTACTAAGACCGACGAGTTCGTGCCGGTTCTGGCTACAGAGTGGGAGCTTCTCGATGATAATGTGACCTATCGCTTCAAGATCCGTGAGGGTGTCAAGTTCCACGAAGGTGGCGACCTCACTCCTTCAGATGTTGAATACTCCTTCGAGCGGGCGATGGTCCAGGACAGATACTTTGGACCTGTCTGGATGTTTTACCAGCCGCTGCTAGATTTGCATGGTAGCCGTGATGGGGATGGTAACATTCAGGTTACTTTCGACCAAATCGATAATGCGGTAGAGGTTGACGGCGATTGGGTCCAGTTCAACCTGGCTAACCCCGCCTGGAACTTGGTGTTTCTCCAGATTCTCTGCGGCCCCTGGGCCTCGATTGTCGATAAGGAATGGTGCGTCGCTCAGGGCGAATGGGGTGGCACTGAAGAGACCTGGGAGGATTATAACAACCCCTATGTTAGCGACAGTTACCTCCACGACTATACCAACGGTACCGGACCTTGGAAACTGGAAGAGTGGGATCCAGGTGTTCAGATCAAACTGGTGAGAAACGATGACTACTGGAGGGAGCCGGCAGCTTTTGAGAGGGTCATCACGCAGAAGGTCGAGGAATGGACTACCCGAAAGCTGGCACTCCTGGCTGGAGATGCCGACCTTGTCTATGTGCCACTGGCTTACATCGGTGAGCTAGAGGGTATTGCGGACCTTACCGTCTACCAAGACCTGCCTGAGCTTACTCTCTCTATTGATGCGCTCTTCTTTAATATGGCTATCGCTGAAGACAGCACCTATGTCGGCAGTGGTGCGCTTGACGGCAACGGCATCCCGATGGACTTCTTCACTGACATAGACGTGCGCAAAGGCTTTAACTATGCCTTCGATTGGGAGACATATATCAACGATGCTCTGATGGGCGAGGCTACGCAGATGGGCTCACCGATCGCTGAAGGCCTTCCGTTTTACAACCCTGCTGCTTCGATGTATAGCCATGACCTGACAAAGGCTGAGGAACACTTGAAGCTTGCGTGGGATGGCGAAGTCTGGGAAAAGGGGTTCAAATTCACCCTGCTCTACAACCCCGGTAACCTACCGCGTAAGACTGTCTGCGAGATCCTGGCTGAGAACTTGGCCGCTATCAATCCCAAATTTCAGGTCAGCATCCTGCCGATGGATTGGAGCACTGGTATAGTGCCAAACCTGTTCAGCGGGCTTCTGCCCTGTTTCCAGATAGGCTGGCTCGTCGACTATCCTCACCCCCACAATGTTGTGGTTGCTTTTATGGCCAGCTATGGTGTTTTCCCTCACTTGCAAGGCTACGGCTATCCTGAACTCGACGAATTGATCGAGGACGCGTTTAATGAGCTCGATCCCGCGGTGCAGCAGGATATGTACTATGAGATACAGGAGCGTTACTACGAGGATGCCCCTAGCATCATGCTATGCCAGCCGCTGGGGAGGCGCTATTTCACCAAGTATATACATGGCTTCTACTTCAACCCCGTTATCCCTAGCCTGGCTGGACCTCTTTATTACATGAGCAAGTCGGAATCCTGAAATGAGCAATTCTTCGGCAAGTACCACAATAACGATTACGATGACGCGAATACTTAATGGGTAGCCCAGGTCGAGGAGTTTAGAGAGGGCAGGAGATTAAAACGAGGAAAGGAGACTGAAATGAAAAGAATTGTCTTCCTAGTTATTGCCAGTCTTTTGGTGCTCGGGCTAGTCCTACCGGGGTGTGCTGGTGGAGGTGGGGATGGAGGTGCGGAGAAGGTTATGAAGATCGCCGTAGCTGGGCCAATGACTGACTTCCGGGGCGAAAATCATTGGTGGGGCGCCGAAATGGCAGCCGACGAAATCAACGCAGCTGACGGGGTAGATGTCGGCGGCACGAACTATAAGATTGAGTTGGTCAAGGTGGAAACCAAAGAAGCCACTGAAGGTGAGACTAGTACTACGGGCACGGCAAATCTCGAGGCAGTCATAAACGACGTGGACTTTGTTGTCGGCGGTTTCCGGACAGAAGTTGTTGCAGTCTACCGAGAGGTGGCTATGGATGCCGAGAAGATTTTCATGAACTGCGGTGCCGCCACAGCTTCTCTACAATTCAGTGTAGTCACCAATTATGACAGATACAAGTACTGGTTCAAGGTCACCCCCTACAATGAGACCTTTTTGGTGGTCAATGCCCTTTTCAAGATGACAGCAACAATTGGTACGGTCTTGAAGAATGCGCTGCTAGCTGAGGGAGATGCCGTGGCTGAAGACTATAGGGTGCCCGAAGACGGCAAGCTGAGATTGGCCATACTTATGGAGGACGCGCCATGGTGTGTGGAAAGGGGATTGGTGACGGCTGCCAAGTATCATCTGCCAATCTTGGGCTTCAACGTTACCAGCACAACGCTAGTTTCTCCGACAGCATCCGACATTACCTCCGAGCTGTCAGCTATAGAAGATACCAAACCTCACATTATCTTCACCGCGCTTTCCGGGTCGGTTGGCGCTGTCTATTCTAAACAGCGTGTCGAGCTCGGCATACCGGCTATGACAGTAGGCATTAGTATTCCAGGCCAGCTGAAAAGTCACTGGGCAAATACTGAGGGGAAATGTAATGGCGAAATTATGCTGGATACCTGGGCGGAGGGCTTACAGAACACCGCCAAGACGACAGCTTTCTTTAACGCATTCGCTGCCAAGACCGGGACTTACCCATACCTTACCGCGGGTACCTACGATGCTATCTATTCTCTGAAGGAAGCCATCGAAGCGACGGATTCACTTGACGCTGATGACATTATCCCATACTTGGAAACACACTCTTATACGGGCGTAGGTGGCCCGTACGCCTATTATCCTATGCCGGACATCGACTTAGGAGGTGGAAAATATGCACTCTCCGAGGCGCAAGTACGCGCCTTGTACGATTTAGATGCTTATGGTTGGAGCTATGATCAAAGCGAGTGGTGGGCTGCAGCTGATGCTTCTGCAGGACCACATATCGCTCACGACATAGTCTATGGTCCGGAGTATGCGACCGGCATTGGCTCCCAATGGCAAGACGGCCATAAGGTGGGCATATGGCCAGTAGATCTCGGAGATAGCTCCGACGCGGCTCTGACTGACCAGTACGGCTGCTGGAATTTCGAGTACCCAGGCACGACGGATGTGCTGATACCGATAGAAGAGTTCCTTGCGTCGTGATTGGAGTAGAGCAACCGGAGCAAGTGCCACCATAACGATTACGATGTATACTGGGGATGGTGAGTAGTCCAGCCAGCGGATTTGGAGAGGGCAAGGAACTCAACCAAGGAAGGGAGGTTGAAATGAAAAGAATTGCCTTGCTAATTATCGCGAGCCTTCTGGTGATAGGATTGGTCCTACCGGGCTGTGCTGACGGAGACGGAGTAGAGGACACCAGACCACCTATCACGTTCGCCATAGCCCAGGCAATGAGTGACATCACGGGGGAACATGCGTGGGATGCCGCCACAATGGCACGTGACGAAATCAACGCCGGCGCTGGTGTGAACGTGGGGGGCGTATACCATAGGATCGCATTAGTTCGGGTAGATACCAATGAAGTCCTAGGCACTGCTGAACAGGGCATTAGCGCTCTTCTGTCAGTCATAGACAAGGTGGACTTTGTTCTTGGTGGTTTCCGGACAGAAAATCTTGAGGTCTACCGAGAGGTGGCTATGGATGCCAAGAAGATGTTCATGGACTGCGGTGCCTCCACAATGTCTCTAACATACTCAGTGATCCAAGATTATGACCGCTACAAATACTTCTTCAGGATCACCCCGTGTGATGACGCTTTTTTGCTGACAAGCTTGTCCAAGATGACATCGGCAGCTGGTACGGCCTTGAAGGATGCACTGCTAGCTAAGGGAGATGCCGTGGCTGAAGACTATAGGGTGCCCGGAGACGGCAAGCTGAGAGTAGCCGTAATCGCAGAGCACACGGCATGGCCGGCAGCGACCGCGATGGCTTTGTTATACGAAGTAACGACTTTGGGCTATGCTCTTGTTGGCTCATGGCTAGTTTCTCCCGCAGCCACCGACATTTCCACCGAGCTGTCAGCGATAGCAGCCACGAAGCCTCACATTATCTTCGTTGCATTTTCCGGGCCAGTGGGTGAGGTTTATTCCAGACAAAAGGCCAACCTGGGAATACCAGCTATGACAATAGGCATCAATGTACCCGGCCAGACGAAAGTGCACTGGACAAATAGCGATGGGAAATGTGATGGTGAACTCTATCTGGACGGCTGGGCAGAGGACATGGCAACGGGCCCCAAGACCTTGGATTTTTTTGACGCGTTCGTGAACAAGTTTGGAGACTACCCAGACTATACCGCGATCACCTACGATGCCATCTATCAGCTGAAGGAAGCTATCGAAGCGGTGTCGGCCGCCAACAGTTGGAACAACATCGCGGACGTAATAGCTCCAACCCACATCGATACCCTTATTCAATATATCGAAACCAACAAATGGGCTGCAGGCGTGTCTTACCCGGCTGCCTATTATCCTATGCCAGCGGTGGACATGGGAAGTGGAAAATATGCACTCTCTGAGGCCCAAGTACGCGCCCTATATCCTAGTTTGGGTACGTATTCCGAAACTAACTGGATGGCTTATCCTGACTTTATTCTTGGGCAGGATCTTAATTCTGTGGGCCACCTTCCTCATGACCTAGTCTATGGTCCTGGTTATGTGACCGCCATTGGCTCCCAATGGCAAGATGGCCATAAGGTGGGCGTCTGGCCATTGGACTTTGGAGAAGAATACGACGAGACCTTAACTGACCAGTACGGCTGCTGGAACTTCGAGTACCCGGGCACGAAGCCTTTGCTAATACCGATAGAAGGGTTCCTGGCGTAGTGATTGGGGTAGAGGAACCGGAACAAGGGTAGTAGCCTAGATCTGTCAGGCGGAGTGGTGACCCCGGGCTAACCTGGGGTCACTGTTTTTTGTCAGCCGCCTCGCGAGGAGCGCGATTTGTCGCTTACGCTCCGGAATAGGCTCCCCGCAATCCCAGAGATTGCCACGCTTCGCTCGCAATGACAAAAAAGAAGGGCTCGGGATGACAAGAGGCGAAGGGCTCGCAATGACAAAAAAAGTGTCACTAATCATATGAACGAGTACAGTGGCTAGACATTGCTTGCCAGTAGGGGTATACTAGCTAGCACATTTTCAAAACCGCCACTCCAGTAGCTGAAATGAGGCTGACTAAAGATGGATGAAGTTATTATTTCCCGTGCCATTGTTGAAAGCTACATGAAAGACTTCATGGGGGCGATGGAGGTGGATGTTGCTGTAGCTGGGGCAGGGCCGGCCGGGCTTGTTGCCGCATACTACCTGGCGAAAGAGGGAATAGAGGTGATAGTATTTGAAAGGCAACTTCGTGTGGGCGGCGGCATGTCTGGGGGAGGGATGATGTTTAACCGCATCGTCGTCCAGGAAGAGGGCAAGAGGATATTGGATGAGTTTGAAGTTTCAGCTGAAGAATATGAAAAGGGGTATTATGTCGCTGATTCACTGGAAGCTATTTCCACTATCTGCTCAAAGGCTATAAAAGCAGGGGCGAAGATTTTCAATTTGATTAACATTGAAGATGTGATGGTTCGGGAAGATGACAGGATAACCGGGCTTGTTTTGAATTGGAGTGCTGTTTCCTGGTCGAAGCTACATGTGGACCCTTTAACTGTGAGGTGCAAGGTGGCTGTGGACGCCACCGGGCATGACGCTGAAGTCTGCCGTATCGTGGTAGAGAAGATAGGTCCGAAGTTAAGGACGAAGACGGGAGAGGTGATGGGGGAGAAGTCCATGTGGGCTGAGAGAGGGGAAAGAGAAATATTGGAAAACACCAGGGAAGTCTATCCCGGATTAGTGGTCGCCGGTATGACAGCGAACGCCGTTTTTGGTTCCCCGAGGATGGGAGCAATTTTTGGTGGCATGCTTTTGTCCGGTAAAAAGGCTGCCCGGGTAGCTATGGAGTTGCTTAAATAAGGTTAAGTTTGCTATGGCAAAGACAATAGCCGGAATAAACGAGAAAATCAGAAAAGGTAAGGCTGTCGTGGTGACTGCCGAGGAAGTGATTAACATCGCTAAGGAAAAAGGCATAAGCAGGGCAGCCGAGGAAATTGATGTAGTTACCACCGGCACCTTCAGCCCCATGTGCGGGTCTGGTGCTTTTTTCAATGTCGGACATTCCAGGCCAAGGATAAAACTTGGCGGCGGCAAGGTTTACCTTAATGATGTTCCTGTCTATACCGGGATAGCTGCTGTTGATATTTTCCTCGGGGCAACTGCCCTTCCCGATGATGACCCCAAGAACAAGTTCTACCCCGGGGAGTTCAATTATGGTGGTGGACATGTGATCGAGGAGATGGTAGCGGGGAAAGACATAAGACTTACCGCCACCGCTTATGGAACGGACTGCTACCCCCGGAAAAAGCTGGAGACTCTGATTAACATTAAGGACATAAATGAGGCAATTCTATTTAATTTCAGAAATGCCTACCAGAACTATAATGTGGCGGTGAACCTCTCCGATAAGGTTATCTATACTTATATGGGGGTGCTTAAGCCGAGTTTGGGAAACGCTAACTACTCTACAGCGGGGCAACTCTCACCGCTGTTGAACGATCCATACTATAAGACCATAGGTGTTGGGACGAAGATTTTCCTGGGCGGCGGAATAGGTTATGTGGCCTGGCATGGTACACAGCATAACCCCACTGCTCTCAGGGGAGACAATGGTGTACCGCGGCGGGGGGCAGGGACACTGGCCGTGATTGGAGATTTGAAGCAGATGAAGCCGGAGTGGTTAGTAGGGACAAGCATGCTCGGCTACGGCTGCACATTAACTGTGGGCATAGGTATCCCGATACCCATACTGTCCGAGGAGATTCTCCGCTATACAATGGTAAGCGATGCTGGCATCCTGGCACCCGTCGTGGACTATTCAGAGGCTTATCCCCAGATGAAGCCAGATATCCTGGGAGAGGTTAGCTACGCTGATCTCAAAAGTGGTCGTATAAAGGTTCAGGGTAAAGATGTGCTCACAGCTTCCTTGTCTAGCTATCCTAAAGCGGTGGGAATTGCCAGTATCTTGAAAAAGTGGATAGAAGAGGGTGAGTTTTTGCTTACCGAGCCTGTTGCTCTGTTGCCTGGAGTGGAGTCAGGCATAACCTTTAAGCCACTTAAGGAAAGACCAATAGGGGAGTAATTAAGGAAAATGGATGTCTCCAGAAGAATAGTGCTTCACTTTCCACCCAACATAACAGGGCAGCCGGTCGTTTACCGCCTGGTTAAGGATTTTGGTCTCACCTTTAATCTCCTCAAAGCTTCAGTATCGCCGGGAGAGGAAGGATTGCTGGTCATGGAGCTAAGCGGTGAGCAGAAGAACTACGATAAGGGCATCAAATACCTCACCGAGACCGGGGTAGAAATCCAGTCCTTAAGCCAGGATGTAGTTCGAGATGAATCTCGGTGCACTCATTGTGGAGCTTGTATCACCATTTGCCCCACCGAGGCTTTTTCTCTGGAGCCGCGAACCAGGGAAGTGCTCTTTGACCATAATAAGTGTGTTGTCTGCGGACTATGTGTCAAGGCTTGCCCTCCCCGGGCTATGATATTGCATTTCTGACCCTGAACGAGGTGAAGGGGAAGAATCCATGCAGGAGCCACGTTTCTACCGCCACTGGATTAAGGACAGCGGGTTAATTTCCTTTAATGTAGTGGTAGCGCAGACAGACCTATACATCCGCTCTCGGCGTAATCTGAAGGATAAAGCCCTCAATTCCGTGCTAAAGCACCGTGGCTCTCTAGAGGCATATATTGGGCGTCATCCTCTTTTCCTGACTACATTGGACAGTTATGAGGCTGAAGCTAAAGCCCCGGCCATCGTCAAAGAAATGGCCAGGGTGTCTCAGCTAACAGGTGTTGGTCCTATGGCAACGGTAGCTGGCGCCATTGCTGAAGCGGTAGGCAGGGATTTACTCGCTTTCTCGCCAGAGGTAATTGTGGAAAATGGTGGCGATATTTTTCTGAAAATATCTAAGAAGAGGCTGGTAGGTATCTACGCCGGGCAATCCGCTTTTACAAAAAAAATTGCCCTGGAAATTATGCCCGGAGAAACACCACTGGGCATAGGTACGTCTTCAGGAACCGTAGGACATTCTTTAAGTTTGGGCAGCGCTGACGCCGTTATTGCCCTTTCATCATCGGCAGCTTTAGCTGATGCCGCAGCCACAGCGCTAGGCAATATAGTCAAGGCCGCAGATGATATTCCTGAGGCAATCGAAAAAGCCCGGAGTATCGAGGGACTACGTGGTGTGGTTATTATTGTGGGCGACAAAATGGGTGTCTGGGGCCAGGTGAGAATTGTGCCCCTTGTTTAGTCCTTTCTTTTTTGCCCCGAGCAGTGATAAAGTTTTAAGCAATGAAGAACTTACCCAACCTCCGTGTGCAATTAGCCCCCCGGCATCCTGAGGGACTAATCCTGTCTAATCCTGTGATGATAGCTGCTGGCATAGCTGGCTATGGCATAGAGTATGGTGAAATTGTTGATATACAAAAGTTGGGCGCCATTGTCTGTAAAGGGACGACCCTGATGTCCAAAAAGGGTAATGCTCAACCACGACTGGTGGAAACCGCTGGTGGTCTGCTTAATTCGGTAGGCTTGGAGAATATCGGTGTTGACGCCTTGATTGAGGAAGAAGCGCCTGTATGGGCAAGATGGCGGGTTCCGGTTATTGTTAATGTTGCCGGGGAAACAATAGACGAATATGTGGCTGTGACCAGCAAGTTAAAAGGCGTGCCTGGGGTCAGCGGCATTGAGCTAAATATTAGCTGCCCCAATGTTTCCGCAGGTGGGATGGAATTTGGTGTCGACCCCAAGCTTGCCGCTCAGGTAACTTCAGCAGTTAAAGCTGCCACCACCTTACCGGTTATCGTTAAGTTGAGTCCCAATGTAACCGATATTAAGGAAATTGCTTTAGCCGTGGAAGAAGCTGGAGCTGATGCCATATCCCTGATTAACACACTGAAGGGCATGGCAGTTGATATAGACCAGAGAAAACCCTACCTGGGGAATATTGTAGGCGGGCTTTCTGGTCCCGCTATCAAGCCTGTGGCTCTTTATATGGTATTCGAGGTAGCAGGGGTGGTCCGTATTCCAGTGATAGGATGCGGCGGCATTGCTTGTGCTGAGGATGCCCTGGAGTTTATTATGGCTGGAGCTACTGCCATACAGATTGGCACAGCCAGCCTGACTAGTCCTGATAGCTGTCTTACTATACTGGAGGGAATAGAGCATTTTATGCTGGACAGGGGGGTGGAGAATCTCACTGACCTTATTGGCGTTGCCCAGGATAAGTCCTGATAGGCCTGCTATTTGGCGGTTATTTCCTTCTGGATGAAGCTGATGATGTCCTCTGTGGAAGTGCCCGGGCCAAAAACGGCTTTTATGCCTATTTGTTGTAAGGCGGGGATATCATCCTCGGGTATTATGCCACCAGCAATAACCAGGGCGTCTTCTCTTCCTTTTTTCCTCAATCCTTCTATGATCGGCGGAAAGAGCTCTAAATGAGCTCCAGACAGGATGCTCAACCCAACAACAGCTACATCCTCCTGGATAGCTGCCTCGACAATCATATCGGGAGTTTGTCGGATACCAGTATAGATTACCTCCATGCCGGCATCCCGCAAAGCTCTAGCTACCACTTTAGCACCTCGGTCATGCCCATCTAAACCAGGCTTGGCTAGTAGAACACGAATCCTATCTTTGGTCATAGTCTGCTCCCTCTAGGTTTTCTGACAAAGCTCAACAAGCACCCCTCTAAGCGATTTGGGGTGAATGAAAGCTACCATGCCCTCTAAGCCAGGGCGAGCCTTCTTATCAACTAATTCTATCCCCCTTTTAGAGAGGCGGCTAAGCTCCTTATCTACATCGTCAACTTCAAACGTTATATGGTGAAGGCCCTCCCCTCTGTTCTCCAAGACTTTAGCCATATTACTGCTGGGAAGTGGTTCCAAAAGTTCCAGATTGGCGCCCTGGGCTAAGGAAAGGATGGCTGCCTTTACTCCTCGCTCCGGGAGGGTTTCAATCTTGTCAACTTCAGCGTCGAAACAATCCTTATAAAGCTTTATCGCTTCATCAAGGTTGCTAACTACAATACCGATGTGGTCAACTTTTTTGGCCATTTCACCTCCTTTAAAGCTAGCCCCGATGTAATCCGGGATAAATCTTGAAAGCGGCCTCTCAAAAAACTAGGAATTCCTTTTGAGTAGAAAAAATCTTGCGAAGTACATCACATATCTCACCCTCGGTGGCGTAAGCCTCCACACATTCGAGAAAGGCGGGCATGGTATTATCCTTGCTTCGGGCGACATCTTCCAATCGCTTAAGCGCCTGCTTGACTTTGCCGTTGTTCCTGTCTTTCCTAACCTGGGCAGTCCTTTCCTTCTGTCTTTTTTCCACTTCGGGCTTGACTCGCAGCAGTCCCACTATTTTAGGATAGGGAGAGACAAATTTGTTTACCCCTACCACGGTGCGTTTACTGCTTTCTATTTCTTTCTGGTAGCGGTAAGAGGAGTCCTGAATTTCCCTCTGCTGATATCCTTGCTCTATGGCAGCTACGGCACCACCAAGGCTATCAATTTTGGCGATATACTCCCCGGCTTCCTTTTCCAGACTGTCGGTTAGATGTTCTATATAATAAGAGCCACCAAGGGGATCAACAACATCAGCAATGCCATTTTCATAAGCTAGTATTTGCTGAGTCCGCACAGCTATGGTCACTGCTTCTTCAGAAGGCGGAGCATAAGCTTCGTCGAAAGAGTTAGTGTGCAGTGATTGAGTACCTCCTAAGGTCGCAGCCAGGGCTTCTACGGCTGTTCGCACAATATTATTATGTGGCTGCGGCGCAGTGAGGCTGCATCCGGCAGTTTGAGTGTGGAAGCGAAGCATCCAGGAACGTGAATCTTTAGCCCCAAACCTCTCTCTCATGATCTTCGCCCAGAGGCGTCGTGCTGCCCTAAATTTGGCAATCTCTTCAAAAAAGTTGACATGGCTATTGAAGAAGAATGATAGCCTGGGAGCGAATGTATCTACATCAAGCCCAGCATCAATAGCTGCCTGAACATAAGCAATACCGTTAGCCAGGGTGAAGCCAATTTCTTGGGCCGCGGTGGAACCAGCTTCTCGTATATGGTAACCACTGATGCTGATGGTATTCCAGCGAGGGACCTGCTTGGCGCAATAAGCAAATATATCAGTGGTCAACCGCATGGAGGGGCGGGGTGGGAAGATGTGAGTACCCCGGGCAATGTACTCCTTGAGTATGTCATTTTGAGTAGTGCCGTTTAATTTAGCGGGCTCGACTCCTTGTTTTTTACCCAGGGCAATATACATGGCAAGAAGAATCGAGGCAGTGGCATTTATGGTCATGGATGTGCTTACTTTATCCAGAGGTATATCTTGGAAAAGAATCTCCATATCCCGGAGACTGTCTATGGCAACGCCAACCTTGCCCACCTCGCCCTTAGCTAAGGGATGGTCAGAGTCATAACCAATTTGTGTGGGCAGGTCGAAAGCTATGCTCAGGCCGGTCTGCCCTTGCTCTAAGAGATAGCGGTACCTCTGGTTAGTTTCCTCAGCAGTACCAAAGCCAGCGTACTGGCGTATTGTCCATATCCTGCCCCGATACATATTCGCTTGGACACCCCGGGTAAAGGGATATCCTCCGGGGTAGCCTAAATCTCGAGTGTAGTCAAAATTTACCAAATCCTCTGGTGTGTAAACAGTATCAATCTCCAGGCCAGAGCTGGTTTCAAACTTCTCCTGGCGCTCGGCGGCACGCTTTAAAGCCGAAGCCAATGTAGTTTCACGCCATTCTTGCTTAGTTTTATTGGCCATAGCTACCCCCTGAGTTAAGAAAATTTGTCCAATGGAGTCTCTCGGGTCCAGGTATTACCTTGGGATGGAAATGGATTAATAACCCCACTTGTCATTCTGAGTTCTACGCATCTTGTCATCCTGAGGTCTTCACTTTTTGTCGTTGCGAGCACCTGAAAGGTGCGTGGCAATCTCTGGGTTTGCTTCGTCGCCTTCGGCTCCTCGCAACGACACGAGGGGAGATTGCTTCGGCACTGTCATGCCTCGCAATGCCAGAACGGAGATGTCATTCTGAGCCCTTCGCACAGCCCAGGATGATGTCTAGAGATTCTTCGTCGCCCAACCCCATTTGGACTCTCAGAATGACGTTACTAAACGCTCTCGCTATGTGCTATTGACACGGATTAGGCCATACTATTTACTTTTCTCTGACCCACTAATCTTGCCCAAAATGGGAGCCAGTAAATCCATGGGCAAAGGAAACAGAATGACGTTGCTTCTCTCGGAGGCAATGCTTGACAATGTCTGCAAATAGCGAAGCTGTAGAGCTGAAGGCTGACTGGAAATAACTTTGGCAGCCTCGGCCAATTTCTCTGCCGCCTGGGCTTCACCCTCGGCGTGAACCACCTTGGCTCTCCTCTCTCGCTCAGCCTCAGCTTGGGCTGCCATAGCCCTCTGCATTGTTTGCGGCAGTTGCACATCCTTAACCTCCACCATGCTCACTTTTATACCCCAGGGATTAGTGCCTTCATCAACCACCGCCTGTATCTTTTCGTTGAGCCTGTCCCGCTGGCCTAATAATTCATCCAGCGTGGATTGTCCGACAACATTTCTTAAGGTGGTAGCGGCAAGTAGCGAGGTTGCCTTGATATAGTCGAGCACCTTGAGAATAGCCTCTGCGGCATCGACCACCCGAAAGTAAATTACGGCGTCAACCCTGACAGTAACATTATCTAAGGTGATGCACTCTTGCTCTGGAACGTCCATGGTGATTACCCGAAGGTCAAGTTTCCGCATATTCTCAATGAAAGGTATAATGAGGACCAGGCCCGGTCCTCTAAGGCCAACCCACCTGCCCAAGCGAAAAACGCCCCCTCTTTCATACTCTTTAACGATTTTGATAGCTGCCGACAGAAGTATTATTACTACTACTGCGATAATAAAATAAATGAACCAGTTCATTTTTCCTCCTTTTCTTTAGATTTTTGGGTCACCCACAATTTCAATCCTTTTACTTTGGTTATTATCACCTCCTCTCCGGGTTCTATTTTACTACCTTCGGCTATGGCTGTCCATAACTCTCCTTCAGCCAGAACCGTGCCCTTGGGGTTGAGAGTCGTTTGCACAACAGCTTCCTTCCCTATCATATCCTCTACACCAGCGGAGAGTTTTAGCCTCTGGCCTTTTACGATGGCGTAAATGACGAAAATGATAAAAGCGACGGCAAAAACTATGGCTACGATAATTGGGCCAGTCATTTCGAAATCCATAAAATCCATAAATGTCACCTTCCTATTCTTTTGATTTCTTTGCCACCCATAATTTCAATTCTTCCACTTTGGTTATTATCACTTCCTCACCCGGTGCTACTCTGCCGCCTTCCGATGCCGCCGTCCATAATTCTCCCTGGGTTAAAACCGTGCCCGTAGGGTCGAGGGGTGTTTTGGCTATGGCCGTTTTCCCTATCATTCCCTCAGCCCCGGTGGCCTTGCGCCGCCTTTGCCCGCGGATAATGGCACCGATGACAAAGATAGCGAAAGCGGTGATGCCGGCCGTAACCCCGGCAATTAGCCCTCTATTTATCTCTATGCCAGGGCTGTGGCTGAACAATATCAGCGAGCCAATAACCATCGAGACTATACCTCCGGCTGTCAATAACCCAAAACTGGTGGTGAAGTACTCGGCGATAAAAAGTCCCACGGCAAGTAAAATGAGTGCCAGGCCTCCCCAGTAAGCATTAAGCACACCCAGGGAGTAAAACGCCAGGAATAAGCTGATGCCACCAGCGACCCCGGGAAAAACCAGCCCCGGGTTGGAAATCTCAGTAATTAACCCTATGGTAGCCAGGGTAAAGAGGATGTAGGCAATGTTGGGGTCGCTGAGGGTTTGCAAGAATTTTTCAATGGCATTCATTTCGTTTCTAGTTGAACCATAGTTCGTAGTATCAATGATAACTTCCTCGCCACTTGCTAAAGTAACTTTCCAGCCATTGATTTGGGAAATAAGGCTTTCTAAATTATCAGCTCGCAGGTCGATAAGGTTATATCCCAGGGCATCAACATCGGTGAATGATTTGCTTTCCGTAACTGCCAGCTCGGCTTCTTCCATATTCCGGCCACGCTCCTCAGCTATCGTTTTCATCCATTTAGCTGAGAACTCGACTATTTTTTTCATTTGGTCTTCTGGTATTTCCTCTCCTCCAGCAGATACAGGATGGGCAGCGCCGATAGTCGTGCCCGGCGTCATCGCCGCTATATGGGCAGATAGAGTAATGAAGGTTCCCGCTGAGGCAGCCCAGGCAGCTTTGGGTGAAACGTAAACCACGATGGGCACGTCGGCATTCATAATCCTTTTGACTATCTTATCGGTTGAGTCAAGAAGCCCACCGGGGGTATCTAGCTCAATTATGCAGACAGTAGCGCCATCCTTCTCCGCCTGGCTGATACCCCGATCGATATAGTCAGCTATCACGGGCACAATGGTGCCATCCACGGTGAGAACTTCCACAGTAGTAGGGCTTGCGGCGGCGATCAGGCTGCCTCCTAAACCCGCAGCTACGGGAATCACAAGCACAGCAAGGAAAAAAAGCTTAAGCCCGGTTCTAAGCATCTCGCATTAACCCCAAGTTAATTATAAACTAAGCAATTAAAAGCAACAAATATTTTTCAATTTCATCATTGAAGCTAGATACAGCTTAGTGTAGAATAGGCTAAGGATGAAGAACCAAAAATGTAAGGGGATGCAGGACTTGCTCCCCGAGGATATGTTGCGCTTTCGCCGTATTGAAGATGTCTTCCGGACTTGTTGTCGTAACTGGGGCTATCAGGAGGTGAGAACGCCAACCTTAGAATACCTCTATTTGTTTACAGCTACGGGAACACTTACTCCGAGCATGTTAAGCAAGGTGTATTCCTTTCTTGATTGGGATGGCTGGAGTGGTGAGCGGGTCGTCTTGAGGCCCGATGGCACTATTCCTGTAGCCAGACTCTACATCGACAATCTAAGTGGACAAGAATTAGCCAGGCTTTTCTATGTGACTAATATCTTCGCTTTCGAGGGAACAGGGAAAGAGAACAGGGAGCGATGGCAATGTGGTGCTGAGTTTTTCGGTGGTGCCAAATCTGCTCCGGATGTGGAGATAATTCTGCTGGCTGAAGAGGTTATCCGCAGACTTGGTCTCAGCAACATTGCACTGCAACTGTCTCATGCTGGCTTGGTGAAGGCGTTGCTCAAAGAGTTTAAGCTCAGCCCCGGTGAGGAAGCTAGGATGACGAACCGCATTTTGGAAGGAAATTGGCAGGCATTGACCAAGGCGAAATCCATTAACCCCGAAATCGACAGGCTCGTGGCTGCGCTATTGGGCCTCAAGGGAAAATCGAGCAGCTTTCTATACAATGTAAGAGCTTCATTCCCCAAAGCTTCGCAGGACTTTAAGTCCAGCCTGGAGGACCTCATAAACATTACCACATTACTGGATAACCTGGGTTGCAGCTATAAAATTGATATCGCAGCGATACATGGTTTTGAATACTATACCGGAATCTGTTTTCAGTTCCTGGCTGCCGGGGAAAAGATAGGTGGCGGAGGAAGATATGATAACCTTGTGCCTCTTATGAATGGAGAGGACATCCCCGCCTGCGGATTTGCCTTATATGTGGACCCTATAATGAAAGTACTTCCACTGGAGAAGGAGAAAAAGGGCGAACCTGGAATCCTGGTTAAAGGTGAGGAATTGACTCCGGAAATAGCAAAGACGTGCTTTACTGTGGCGGAATCGCTTCGTGACGCCGGACACCCAGCAGAGCTTGACTTCACGGGTCGAGAAGAATCTAATTACAGGTGGGTCGTCCTGGTTTCGGGAAAGGAGCCCTCTCCGTTCGTGCTCACGGATTGTGTACAAGGGCGACAGCGGGATGCCGCTTCTATGGCAGAGATTCTTCAAGTGGTAAGTGAGGGATGAAAGACTACCAAGACGGCTGCATAAAACTCGCCCTTCCTAAAGGCAGGTTTCTATCGCCTACAGCTAACTTGCTCGCCGAGATAGACCTGGGATTCCAGGATTATAGCGATAAAACAAAGCAATATCGCCTTCGCTCGGTAAGGTTTCCCAGTCTTTCCGCTAAAATACTTCAGGAAAAAGATATTTCCATACAGGTGGCTGTAGGGAATTACGACCTGGGTATTTGTGGTTTGGATTGGATTGAAGAATTCCTGGTGAAATATCCAGTAGGAGCTCTGGTAAAAATATCGAGTCTAAATTATGGTGAAGGCAGTATACACGTGGTTGCCAGTGCTGAAACGGAGATAGCCAGCCTCAATGAATTATCAGCCCGGAGAAATGACTATCGTATAGTAAGTGAGTATCCTAATCTGGCTGAGGCCTTTGCCTTAAATCTCAGAATGAGAAGGTTCAGGATTTTCCCGGTGTGGGGGGCTGCTGAAGCTTATCCCCCGGAAAATGCCGACCTGGCGGTGCTCTGGGGGAAGAGTGGAGCGCATATAGCAACTCAAGGCTTAATTCCCCTCAAAAGATTACTCCCCGTTACTGCCTTTCTAATAGCCAATCGAGAGAGCCTGGAGAACAAGGATTTGAGCCAGATATTGATGTGTTTTAACTCCAAGCTTACCGCTGAGCCGCAGGCATCAATAAAAAATGAGCTTGACATCTCTGAGGAACTAAAGGGGCCTCGTCCCTTGTGGCAGGCAAAGGAAATCAACCTGGCTTTGCCTGATGGACACCAGCAAGCACCTACTGCGCAGTTTCTGAAGCAAGCTGGGCTGGCACCTCAGGGGTATTCTGAAGAGGTATCGAACCGCCGACCCTCCGCTGATTTAGACTGGCTTGGCATTAAAGTAATCAGGCCCCAGGATATGCCTCTGCAGGTGGCTAATGTCAATTTCGACTTAGCCATAACCGGTGAGGATTGGCTGCTGGAACATCTCTATCGCTTCCCCTCGAGCCCGGTGAAGAAATTGTTTGCTCTCGGCTTTGGCACCGTCAAAATTGTCGCTGCCGTGAGCCAGGAAATGCCTGTGTCCGACATTGATGAATTGAGGTCACTTGTTCAGAGCAGCAAGTTCGCTCCGCTAAAAGTAGCCTCGGAGTACATAAATATTGCCGACAAGTATCTTCGGGACAATCACATTAACCCATACAAGCTAATTCCAACCTGGGGGGCGAGCGAGGCTTTTTTACCCGAGGACGCCGATATGCTTATTGATAATGTCCAGACAGGGAAGACTCTCAAGCAGCACAAATTAAAGATTATTGATGTGCTCTTTCGGTCTTCGGCTTGCCTCATTGCGAACAAACATAGTCTTGCAGCTTCCGATAAAAAGGAGAAAATGGAGTTCCTTACACAGAAATTGCGCGCGGGGCTATCGTGACAAGTCTTCTTTTTTGTCATTGCGAGCCTTTTTCCCTCGTCATTGCGAGGAGCGAAGTGACGAAGCAATCCCCGCCGCGGGTAGGATTATCGTGAAAAAAGTCAAAGGATTTAATAAAGCAAGACAATTACTGACCAGGGAAAATTTCTGGGAGCATTTCACCACGCCACCGGGACTAGGAGCTCAAATAAAGCAAGTCTTTGGCGAAGAACTTTCAGTTCAGGAAGTGGTCGACCGTATCATCGGCGAGGTTCGGGGCAAAGGTGATAAAGCCCTCTTTGATTACACCAATAAATTGGATGGAGTCCGACTGGATTCCCTGGAAGTAGACAGACAGGAAATTGTTGCCGCTTATGATACGATAGACAAGAAACTTGTCTCGGCCCTTGAGTTCGCAGCCAGAAGAATACGGGACTTCCATCTTGCCTGTGGGCACAAAGCCGGCTTAATCCCCGTCGCCAAGCACCTAAGGCAACAGGTTTTGCCCTTACAGAGGGTTGGCCTATATGTGCCTGGTGGCACCGCTGCCTATCCATCCACAGTGCTGATGATGGCCATACCAGCCAAAGTGGCTGATGTCGGGGAAATCATTATGGTTTCCCCACCTGCTAAGGATGGCAGGATTCCTGTACCCACGTTGGTAGCCGCTGACATTGCTAAGGTCGACCGTATTTTTAAGCTTGGCGGCGCTCAGGCTATTGCGGCATTAGCTTTCGGTACCAAGTCGATACCCAGAGTGGATAAGATTTGCGGTCCGGGGAACATCTTTGTGACCCTGGCTAAGAAAATGGTTTATGGCACAGTGGACCTCGATGGACTCGAAGGTCCCAGCGAGGTGGTAATTGTAGCCGATGAGAGAGCCGACCCCGCCCTTTGTGCCGCCGACCTCCTGGCCCAGGCTGAACATGACCCCCTGGCTTCAGTAATTTTAATCACCACTTCGGCTGACCTGGCTGACCAGGTAGACAAGGAAATTGAGATACAACTGGGGAAATTAAAGCGGCGCTCCACTGCTGGAACGGCTGTTGATTCGGGAATGCTTGTGCTTGTCGACGACATGGCCCAAGCAGTGGAGTTGGTCAATCTCTTCGCTCCGGAGCACCTCTCCATTATGGCATCCGACGCTTCAACTTTAATCCCCAAAATTCGCAATGCCGGCTGTATTTTCATAGGCGGGAATTCGCCTGTCGTTCTAGGTGATTATGTCGCCGGTCCCAGTCATGTACTGCCCACTGGGGGCAGCGCTCGTTTCGGTTCTCCTCTGGGTGTTATGGACTTCCTCAAGGTTACCAATATCATCGCCCTGGATGAGCCTGCCATGCGAGAACTGAGCCAAGCTGCTGTGGTAATAGCTAAAGCTGAAGGGCTCGATGCCCACGCTCAGGCGATAGCCCTCCGGGTCATTGCGAGCGAAGCGAAGCAATCTCGAAAGTCTCCCTCGATGAGAGAGAGTGAGGTTAAAAAGCTGAGATGAACATCGAAAAACTTATCAGGCCTGAGCTCGTGACCATGAAGAGTTACACCCCAATCGAGCCTACGGAAATTCTGAGCCAACGAGCTGAATTGCCTTCGAGTAAAATAATAAAGCTTGATGGTAACGAGAATCCTTATGGATGTTCCCCAAAGGTCTATCAAGCTCTAGCCACTTATCCCTATTACCATAATTACCCCGACCCGGAGCAAAGAGAGCTACGGAAGGCTTTAGAGAAATATACTGGCCTGGGCCGTCAGCACATTGTTTGCGGCATGGGCAGCGATGAACTTATTGACCTTATCCTCAGGCTTTTCCTTGAACCCGGAGACGAAGTTATCAATTGTCCACCAACATTCGGTATGTACCCCTTTAGCACCGATGTTTGTGGGGGTCGGGTGGTTGATGTGCTACGGACCGAAAAATTTGCCCTTGATATGGTCGGTATGAAGAAGGCATTGACCAGGAGAACAAAGGTCACCTTTGTTGCCTCGCCCAATAATCCCACGGGCAACACTACTCCGGAGAAGGAAATTATGGAGCTTGTTGATACTGGGAAAATTGTTGTTGTGGACGAAGCCTATTTTGAATTCAGTAATGTGACCGTGGCCAACCTGGTGCCCTCTTACCCTAACTTGATAGTCTTGCGCACCTTCAGTAAATGGGCCGGGCTAGCCGGCTTAAGGATAGGCTACGGCTTTTTCCCCGTAGAAATTGCTGATTATCTGATGAAAATTAAGCAGCCCTATAATGCTAATGCCGCAGCCCAGGCTGCGGTGCTAGTTTCCCTGGCCGATATAGAGTATCTTCGTGCTAATGTTGCCAAGATAGTTATGGAACGGGAGCGGTTATTTGGCAAACTGAAGGAACTGGATTGGCTAAGGCCTTATCCCTCCAGTGGAAATTTTATCCTCTGTTCTCTGTCCAATGGAGAGGCCAAAGAAATCTGGCAACAACTGCGGAAGAAAGGCATCTTTGTTCGCTATTTTGCTACTACTGGACTAAAAGATTGCCTGCGAATTAGCGTGGGCAGACCTGAGGATACCGACGCTCTGGTTAAGACATTAAAGGAGGTTAAACATGGCTGAGAGAAAAGCAAAAGTAACTCGTGAGACTGCCGAAACAAATGTTAGGGTGGAACTCAACATTGACGGCAGCGGACAATTTAAAATCACCACTGGCATAAGAATGTTCGACCACCTCCTTACCCAGCTAGCCCAACATGGGGTATTTGACATAAAAATCTCAGCATCGGGTTCCGACCAGCACCATGTGGTCGAAGATGTGGCTATCTCGCTGGGCAAGGCTTTTAACCAGGCATTAGGGAAAAAGCAGGGCATTGTTCGTATGGCACATGCTATTGTGCCTATGGATGAAGCTCTGGCAGAGGTAGCAGTGGATATCGGGGGCAGGGTCTACAGCACAATCGAGGCAGACTTTAACGAAGCCAGCATAGGCGACCTCGATGCTGATTTAGTCCGCCATTTCCTGGTCTCCCTTGCCTCCGAAGCTAAAATTAACCTCCACGCCAAAGTGCTCAGCGGCATCAACGACCACCACAAAGCCGAAGCCTTATTCAAAGCCCTGGCCCGAGCCCTGGATACAGCTACTCAGATTGACGGACGAATCATAGGCAGGATACCCAGCACCAAAGAGGTTATTGAAGGGTAGGAAGACATCTGAATTCAGTCTCAAGGCTCTCAAGGAGTGCGGCTATACAGCAGGCTCCATTATGTTTAAAATAATACAGAGTTAGTCTATATAGAAAGCATGGAGCAACGGAGGTAGCAAATGCCGGAATTGAGTTGGGCCACTGTAGTCACTTGGTTAATAAACCATGGCATCCGCATCCTTATTATAGTAGCAGTAGGAGCTGTGCTATGGTTCGCCTTAAATAAGTTTCTCCCGCCTATTGTGGGCCGTCTCATGGTGACGACCAAGGGTGAAAGCAAGGAAGGCATCAAGAAAAGGAGAGACACGCTTGTAGGTGTCCTGACTGGGGTGGGGCGGGTATTCATTGTCATAGTTGCTATAATGATGATCCTAGACGAGGCGGGCGTACCTATTGCATCAATCCTGGTTGGCCTCGGCATCGCCGGCCTAGCCATCGGCTTCGGCGCCCAGTACTTGATAAGAGACCTCATCGCTGGCACCTTCATCATCTTGGAAAACCAGTACAGGGTGGGTGATGTAGCCAGGGTAGCCGATATTGCTGGGCTGGTGGAGGAAGTAACTTTGAGAAAGACTGTGCTCCGTGACCTGGATGGCATAGTCCACCATGTGCCCAATGGCGAGATAAGAGTAGCCAGCAACTTCACCAGACACTTTGCCAGGGTCAATCTCAATGTCTCGGTAGCATATGGCACTGACCTCGACCACGCCATAAGCGTGATAAATCGCATAGGCAAGGAACTCGCTGAGGATGCAAAATGGCGTAAAGTAATCAAAAGTCCTCCTCAGGCGCTGAGGGTTGATAATCTGGGCGACTCCGGAATAGATATCAAGATTTTGGGCGATGTTAAACCTATGGAGCAGTGGGCGGTAATGGGGGAGTTGAGGCTTCGCCTCAAGAAAGCTTTTGATGCCGAGGGTATAGAAATACCCTGGCCCCACACCAAAGTGTATTTTGGCAGTCCTTTACCAGATTTTCCTAAGAAGGAGGATTAGCCTCAGGAAGTATTCCCAGCCTGCTGCTTTTGGCAAAGTTCTCTTCGTCCTCAAAGTCTCCTTATCCAGAATGTCTTTGCTATCCACCCGAGCTAAAGAGAAGGTTTTTTCTATTTCCCAGACTACTCCTCCATTAAGCCATTATCCCGGTAGCAGTGTTTCTCAGTGCAAAAATTCGCAGCACAAAAGATTGACTCTTCCTTTGTGTGGTGGTATAAATACGAGGCTGATTACCCTGAATAAAGCGATCGCTGCCACCAGTGTCGGCGTTGTAAATGGCAATATGCTGCGTGACCTTTGTTATGAGGAGGACTCCTGGGCTGAAGTAGATTTCAATGTAGTTATGACCGACAAAAACGAGTTTGTGGAAATCCAGGGAACTGCCGAGGGGGAAACGTTCTCCAAAGAAACTGCTAATTCATCACTTTCCCTGGCTCAGGAAGGAATAGACAAGCTATTCAGAATACAGAGGCAAACTTTTAGGCCCTTATCTTAAACGGGAACTCCACCTTTATAGTATTGGGGAGGTTGTGAGTAAGGTAATCTTCATGAGCCGTCTCTTCAGGATATTCATCGTGGGGCTCTTTGCATTGCTTGGAGCAATTTTTGTTTTCTCTTGCTTAAATCTTCAGGGATGCTTAGTTCCTGGTGATTCGGATGTCATTCCGGTCTATACGTATAATATAGTCAATACCTACCCCCATGACCGTAATGCTTTCACCCAAGGATTGGTTTTCGAAGATGGCGTTCTATATGAGGGAACAGGGCTTTTGGGACGCTCCACACTGCGTAGAGTGGAATTGGAAACCGGAGAAATCTTACAGGTTCATGAACTGCCAGCTCAATTTTTCGGTGAAGGCATAACCATTTATGGAAACAAGATCATCCAGCTGACCTGGCAATCCAATATTGGGTTTGTCTATGACAAAAACAGTTTTGAGTTACTACAGGAGTTCAATTATTCAACTGAAGGCTGGGGTATTACGCATGATGGAGAGCGCTTAATCATGAGCGATGGTACGTCAATATTGCATTTCTTAGACCCGCAGACCTTTGAGGAAATCGGTCAGCTTGAGGTATTTGACGACGATGGTCCCGTAACCAGACTCAATGAATTGGAATATATCCAAGGGGAAATCTATGCCAATGTCTGGCAAACAGACCGGGTCGCAAGGATTGCACCTGGGACAGGTCGAGTGATTGGGTGGGTAGAGCTGGGAGGACTCCTAACTGCAGAAGACCGTAGTGAGCCGGTTGATGTTCTCAACGGCATTGCGTATGATGCAGAAACTGATCGCTTGTTTGTGACCGGAAAGTTGTGGCCTAAACTCTTTGAGATTGAACTGATTTGTCCAGAATAATTGACGATTCCCTCTTTCGAGCTAAGTCACTACCTGACCAGTGTTAGCGCTACAAGATTCTTCGGTCGCTTTCCCTTCGGTATGCCCAGGGCTTCGGGTTAGGCGCTTCTCGCAATGACAAAAAGAGCTAAGGAGAAGGCTTTCTCTATTTCCTAAACTATTTCTCCAATAATCCATTATCCTGATAGCGAAGTTTCTCAGTGAAAAATTCCCGACACACTTGGCAATCTCGAATTAATAAGGAAACTACTTGGTCGATATTCAGGATGCTTCTGTCTTAATGACATGAAGGCTAAGGCCGGACCTGACCGTTGCCAAAGATAATCCACTTGTAGCTGGTTAGCTCTTTCAAAGCCATGGGACCGCGGGCGTGAAATTTCTGCGTGCTTATGCCTATCTCAGCGCCCAGGCCAAACTGGCTTCCATCGGTGAAACGGGTGCTGGCATTGGCATAAACACAGGCGGCATCCACTTCGTTGAGAAAGCGCGTTGCTGCCGAATGGTCTTCGGTAACGATAGCTTCGGAGTGCCCGGAGCCATATTTCTCAATATGCTCCAAGGCTTCGTCCACCGAGTCGACTACCTTGATAGCCGCTTTCAACGACAGGTATTCCTTCCCCCAGTCCTCATCGACAGCCGGGACTAGCTTCAGGGATGGAGTGGGCTTGAGTATGGCCATGGCTCGCTTGTCGCAGTGCATTTCTACCCCGGCCTTGGCCCACTCTTTGGCAATAGCAGGCAGGTAAGTTTGAGCAATCTGATTATGAACTAAGATGCAGTCCAGAGCATTGCATACGGTGGGGCGCTGGACCTTGGCATTGTAAGCAATAGCTACCGCTTTATTCAGGTCAGTACTCTTATCCACATAGGTATGGCAAACACCTATCCCACCGGTAAGGACAGGCATAGCGGCATTCTCCGAGACAAGCTTTATCAAGCCAGCGCCACCACGGGGGATTATCAAGTCAATTATTCCCTTCATCTGGAGCATTTGGTTCACTAAAGTCCGTTCTGTGGACTCAATAAGCTGAATTGCTCCCTGGGGCACTCCAGCCCGGTGGCAGGCCTCCTGGGCTACCTTGGCTAAGGAAGCGTTGGAATTTATAGCTTCCTTGCCACCGCGAAGGATGACGGCATTGCCTGATTTAAGACACAGGCTCGATATGTCGATGGTGACATTGGGGCGGCTCTCATATATCGCACCAATGACTCCCAAGGGGACTCGCCTCTTGCTTATCTGCAAACCATTGGGTAGAGTTCGCATCTCAAACACCTCGCCCACGGGGTCGGGCAGTGCCGCCACGGTTTTTGTGTCCTGGGCTATGTCCTCCAGGCGAGATGGCGAAAGCATGAGCCTGTCCAGCATAGCCTCGCTCATCCCTGAAGCCTTAGCCTCCGCGTAATCAAGCTTGTTGGCTGCCAGGATTTCATCCTGCTTATCAATAAGAGCTTCAGCAATATTGACCAAAGCCTTGTTCTTAATTTCGGTGGGAAGAAAAGCCAGCTTCCTCGAAGCTGCCTTAGCAGCCTTCCCCTTTTCCTCTAGTTCTTTTACGGCTGATTTCATAGTTCTTACTCCTTACTATTCACGCTATCACCATATTATTCCTGTGCACTACCTCGTTGCCATAATCATAGCCGAGGAGGCTGAAAATTCTATCGGAGTGCTTCCCTCCGATGATAGCTAAATCAGAGGAGCTATAGTTGGAGATGCCACAGCCAATGCGTTTGCCCTGCTCATCGAGGATGTCCACAATATCGCCGCGGTGAAACTCGCCCCCCGCTTTTATAACTCCCGCAGGGAGCAGGCTCTTATTTTGCTCCTTGAGAGCTAAGACAGCGCCTTTGTCCACCGTGACCTTGCCCTTGGAAGCCAGCCCGCTGAGCATCCACCTCTTTTTGCTCTCCATCTTGTTCACCTGCGCAGGAAAGAATGTGCCTATGTCTTCTCCCTGGCTAATCCTCACCAGTATGTCAGTTTCTTTCCCATCGGCAATGATTACGTTTACACCTGAAGAGGTAGCTAGCCTGGCTGCTTCAATCTTGGTCGTCATGCCGCCAATTCCCTGGCGACTGGCAACATTACCAGCCATGCGTTCAACCTCGGCGTCAATCTTGTCCACCCGGCGAATAAGTTGAGCTTGGGGATTGTAACATGGGTCGGCAGTGTACAAGCCTCCGATGTCGGTGAGTATGACTAAAATGTCAGCATCAACCAGGTTGGCCACCATGGCGGAAAGATTATCGTTATCCCCGAATTTGAGCCCTTCAATCTCGTCAATGGCGACAAAGTCATTCTCATTGACAATACAGATTATGCCAAGCTCGATAAGAGCCAGTAAGGTATTACGAGCATTAAGATAGCCACTGCGGTCAGAGAGGTCTTCCTTTGTGAGCAATGCCTGGGCTACGGTTATATCATACTGGCTGAAAAGTTGTTCATAGGTATACATGAGGTGGCTTTGGCCCACCGAAGCCAGGACTTGTTTAAAAGGAGTGTTCTTGCGTTCGGGAACTTTTTTAAGCTTCTGCCTTCCCGAGGCAATAGCTCCGGAAGAGATTATTACTATCTCCTTCCCCTGGCCGTGGAGTCGGGCTAGCTGCTCCACCAAACTTGACATAACTTGCAAGTCGAGATGGTCAGTGCTTGAGGTAAGGAGGCCTGTGCCGAATTTAGCCACTATGCGACGGTGCGACATTGGCATAAATCTAGCAGTTTTCACTCATACTGACAACTCAGGCAAGGAAGAAACAAGACATTCAAGTAATTGCAAAGGGAAGAATTAATAGTTCGTCAGAATGTGCTATCAGATTGTTGCCGCATCGCCGCCGCCTATTAGTTTATGACAATGAGAATCTGCTCCTTTGCTTACTCACCTAATATCTGAATAGCAATCTTTCTGGATCTGGGACGATTATCAAAATCCACAAAAACTATCTGCTGCCAGGTGCCCAGAGTTAACCGCTTATTCACAAAAGGTATTATTAATGAAGCTCCAAGCGTGGAAGCGCGCACGTGAGAATGACCATTCCCATCCCCCCAAGTTTTATTATGCTCATAAGGAATATTCTGGGGTATCACTCTGTCCCACATATTCTTAAAGTCGGAAACTAGATTTGGCTCGTACTCTATGGTGGTTATTCCGGCCGTTGAACCGACTATAAACAAAGTGACTATTCCACTATTAACCCCAGATTCCTTTACCTTATTTGCCACCTGAGAGGTTATATCGATAATGTCACAATTGCCTCTTGATTGAAGGGTGATGTCATTAGTTACTACAGTCATATTCTTACCTCCTCCCAAAGAGATTGCTTCGCTTCGCTCGCAATGACGAAGCGAGGGGTCATATCCTTACCTCCTGCCATATGATATCGTCTAATTCAAATACAGGTCCATCACGGCATACCTGTTTTAAGCCTTTCTTGGTATTTATAGTGCAGCTATAGCAGGCTCCAAAACCACACCCCATCCGCACTTCTAGGGAAACCTGACATTTTGTCAGCTTGAGATTGCTTCGCTTTGCTCGCAATGACATCTCCGCCATCACCTTATACATATCCGCTGGACCACAGGCATACACCTGGTCAGCCCGGTCTAAGAAATCAGGCAGAATATCCGTGGCCATGCCTTTCTTGCCCATGCTACCATCCTCGGTGACGGGAACAAATTGAACTCCTTTTGGTAAAGACGAGAGTTTGCTTCGCTGCTTGCCCGCAGAAGAAGGGCCTATCTTGGGCATGGCCGAGGGATAGAGCTGAGCAGCAGTGCTCGCCCCATGAATTAAAGTTATCTGGTGCTGAGACGAAGCATGCTGCATCGACAAAACGAGCGGGGCAATGCCAATTCCTCCAGCTACCAGCAGCAAGTTCTTAGATTTTGGTTCGATAGTAAACCCCTTACCTAAGGGGCCAAGAATGTCTACTTTATCACTCCTCTGTCGCTGTGACAGCCAGAGGGTGCCTTTGCCCGCTACCTTGAACAGAAGGGCAATCTCACCCTCACCTGAATCCTCTCCCGTCAAGGGAGAGGATTGATGGACGCTGAAAGGGCGACGTAATGTAAAATCCCCACACCGCACTGTGATGAATTGCCCCGGCAGCACTGAACAAGCTATATTGGGTGCTTCAATCCACATGAGGTGTATGCCGGGCATGACCTCCACATTAGAAGTTATGGTGCACAAGGTTTGTTTAATGTCCATTTTTGCTTTGTATCTTTGCATTTTTCATTTTGCTCTTTGCTCTAATTTTGTCCTGTCATTTTGCGTTATTTTTCCTCTTTAGATACTCCCTGAGTGGTTGAACGTTAAAGATTTGGCCACTATTTGCCAGCGCTTCTATAGCTACCCGAGCAGTATCTAATGAAGTGAAGCATGGTATCCTCTTTTCTGCCGCGGCACGCCTGATAGCTAACCCGTCTTTTAGCGGAATGCGCCCTCCAGTGATAGTATTAATCACTCCGCTCACAGAGTTATCTTGAATAACATCAATAACGTTAGGATGCCCTTCGCTTAGCTTCTTGGTCACCATTTTTACCGGGAAACCCATAGACTCAATCATAGCTGCGGTCCCCTCCGTGGCGTAGAGCTCGTGGTGAAGGGAATGCAATTGCTTAATCAGAGGCAAGGATTCATCTTTATCCTTGTCTGCAATGCTAAGTAGCAGACTACCTCCTTGAGGCAGCATCAATCCAGCTGCTAAAAGTGCCTTAACCAAGGCTGCCTCAAAGCTGTAATCAATCCCCATAACCTCGCCTGTGGATTTCATCTCAGGACCAAGGTAGCTATCTACTCCAATTAATTTGGACATGGAGAAAACGGGAGCCTTTATACCTACCAAGTTTTGTCTCCTCCATAGACCGCCTTCATAGCCTTGCTCCCTGAGGCTAATCCCGGCCATTACCTTAGTGGCAATTCTTACCATGGGCACGCCGGTTACCTTGGAGATAAAAGGCACGGTTCGGCTGGCGCGGGGATTTACCTCAAAAACATATACCGTTGAGCGACCATTTTCCCTCATGATTACCATCTGGACGTTCATCAGTCCTTTAATTCCCAGAGCCAGTCCGATTCGGGTGGTGTAATCCACCATGGCATTTACTTCGTCTTTAGTGAGATTGATTCCCGGGTAGATAGATAAAGCGTCACCGCTATGTACGCCAGCTCTTTCAATATGCTCCATCACGCCAGGAATAAGAACCTTTTCCCCGTCGCAAATGGCATCTACCTCGACCTCTTTACCCTGGAAGTATTTATCAATAAGCACAGGATGCTGGCTATCCATCTCCAGAGCTAGTGTCAGGTAGCGGATTAACTCAGGTTCGTTGTACACGATTTCCATAGCCCGGCCCCCCAGGACATAGCTAGGGCGCACTAAGACCGGATAGTCCAGGTTCCTGGCTACATTTAGCGCCTCTCCAGTGGATGTCACTCCAGCCCCCGGCGGCTGAGGAATACCTAATCTGTCCAGGAAATCTTCAAAGCGATGACGGTCTTCAGCGATGTCTATAGCTTCGGCACTCGAGCCGAGTATCGGCAAATTGTTGCGAGCTAAGAGCCCAACCAAATTAATTGGTGTTTGTCCGCCGAGCTGGACAATAGATGCTGGAGCAGAGCCGTTATTACTCTCGTTCTCAAGTATATCTCGGATACTCTCCTCGTCCAAAGCTTCGAAGTATAGGCGATTGCTGGTGTCGAAATCGGTGGAAACTGTCTCGGGATTAGAGTTGACCAGGATGCTCTTTATTCCTGCCTCTTGAAGCGCCCAGGCTGAATGGACGCAGCAATAGTCGAACTCAATTCCTTGCCCGATGCGTATAGGTCCGCTGCCGATAACTACAGCTTTCTGCCCTTCCAAAGGCTCAGCTTCGTTCTCTTTTTCATAAGCGCTGTAGAAATAAGGGGTCTCAGCATCAAATTCGGCAGCACAGGTATCCACCATCTTGTACACCGGGCGGATTTGCCAGTCATGGCGAATTTGCCTGACCTGCTCCGGCAACCTATCGGCCAAAGTGCCCACTTGCTCATCGGAGAAGCCTAGCCTCTTCGCCTCCCATAAAAGCTCCGGTTTCAACGGTTCGGAAAGAAGCCTCCTCTCCATGTCCACAATATTCTGGAACTTATAAATAAACCAGGGGTCTATTCCAGTGAGCTGGGATAGCTCTTCAGGCGTGGCTTCCCTTCGCAGCGCCGCCATAACCGCCCATAGTCTTAAGTCGTTAGGGTGAAGCGGGTAGGAATTAAGCCCCATCCCTTTACTCCAGCCGGGGTCTTCCCAAAGCAGGGTGCGTTTGTCGAATTCCAGGGAGCGCACCGCCTTTTGTAGAGCAGCCTCAAAACACCTGTCAATGGCCATTACCTCGCCAGTGGCTTTCATCTGGCTGCCAATTTTTCGGTCACCCGAAGCAAATTTATCAAAAGGCCACCTGGGAATCTTGACTACGCAGTAATCCAGGGCTGGCTCGAAAAAGGCCAACGTTTTGCCCGTGACCTTGTTAGGGATCTCATCGAGCCTCTTGCCTATGGCTATTTTGGCAGCCACCCGGGCAATAGGATAGCCAGTAGCTTTACTGGCTAAAGCCGAGCTGCGGCTGACACGAGGGTTAACTTCAATTACATGATATTCGCTTTTGGTAACTCCCTTCTGGTCCGGGGCCCATTTTTCTGCCACTATTGGACTGGGGGTCAGGGCAAACTGTATATTACAACCACCCTCAATTCCCAAAGCCCTTATGATTCTCAAACTGGCTGACCTGAGCATCTGATACTCTTTATCGGTGAGAGTCTGGCTGGGGGCTACTACAATGCTATCCCCGGTATGCACGCCCATGGGGTCAATGTTCTCCATATTGCACACGGTAATGCAGTTATCAGCAGAATCCCGCATAACTTCGTATTCTAGTTCCTTCCAGCCTAAGACACACTGTTCCACCAGGACCTCGTGGCTCATGCTGGAATCCAGGCCATTAGAAACAATCTGCTCAAGCGCTTTCATAGTGTGGGCGATGCCGCCGCCGGTGCCGCCTAAGGTATAAGAGGGGCGGATGATGAGAGGCAAACCGATGGAGTTTGCCAGCTCCTTCGCTTCCTTTACCGACTTCACCGTAGCGCTCTCAGGCACAGGCTCGCCAATATCAACAAGAAGCTGCTTGAACAAAGACCTCTCTTCGGCCTTCTTTATCGTCTCTAAGGGTGTTCCCAGCATCCTCACGTCATATTTATCCAGTATGCCAGCATCGGCTAACTCCACTGCCAGGTTAAGCCCTGTTTGACCACCGAGGGTGGGCAATAAGCCATCGGGGCGCTCTCTCTCAATTATGCGGGCCAGGACTTCCATGGTAAGCGGCTCGATATAAACGATATCGGCAATGCCCTCGTCGGTCATAATGGTGGCCGGGTTCGAGTTCACCAGGACCGTGGTAACGCCTTCCTCCCGAAGCGACCGGCATGCCTGGGTCCCGGAATAATCGAACTCCGCCGCCTGCCCGATGATTATCGGCCCCGAGCCAATTACTAAGACCTTAGATATTTCGGACATATCTTCTCTTTTCTATTCTAGCCTCTTACCATCTCCAGAAATCTCTCGAATAGGTACATGTTATCCAGCGGGCCGGGGGAGGCTTCGGAGTGGTATTGAATGGACAGAATGGGTAGGTCCCGGTGACGAAGACCTTCCACTGTGCCGTCGTTTAAGTTTATGTGGCTTACCTCCAGTCCCTGCTTCAAAGTATCAGCATCTATGGCATAGCCATGATTCTGAGCGGTGATATAAACTCTGCCGGTGGCTAAATCTCGCACGGGGTGGTTGCCGCCACGATGCCCAAACTTCAATTTGAATGTCTGTGCTCCTAAAGCCTTACCTATAAGCTGATGCCCCAGGCATATGCCCATTATTGGCTTTCGTCCTATAAGCTCTCTTACCGTGTCCGTGATATCATCAAGGAGAGCAGGGTCGCCCGGGCCCGGGGAGAGGACAATGCCATCGGGGTTTAAGGCCAAGACATCTTTTACCGAAGCAGTGCACGGGACAGCACTTGCCTGGCAGCCAAGCTGGCTCAAGATGCGCAGTATGTTATATTTCAAGCCATAGTCGATAGCCAGGATTTTAAGAGATTGCTTCGTCGCTGATGCTCCTCGCAATGATAGAGAAGGCAGGGTCACAGTGGCAGGCGTATTGGATTGCCACTCATATGCCTTCTCGGTGCTAACCTGATGAACAAAATCAGTAACATCATATTTCGGCAAGCTCTTCAGCTCCGTCAAAGCCTCCTCAGTGGTCATCTCTGAACTGAGAATGCCCATCATCACCCCGCTTGACCTCAGGCGGCGAGTCAAAGCACGGGTGTCTACGCCGCTGATGCCAGGAATGCCATAAGCCAGCAGAAACTCGTGCAAAGTACGGGTGCTTTGCCAGTGACTGGGCTGGGAGCAATATTCTCGAACAGCAAAGCCTCTGACCTGAATTTGCCTGGATTCAAAGTCGGATTCGTTGATGCCGTAATTGCCAATTAAGGGATAGGTAGGGACAAGAATTTGACCAGCGTAAGAGGGGTCTGTGAGCATCTCCTGGTAGCCGGTCATGCTGGTGCTGAAGACTACTTCACCGTAGGCAGTGGTCTCGACACCAAAGGAATGGCCTTCATAAACCGACCCATCTTCGAGGACTAAAATCGCTTTCTTAGCCATGAGATTGCTTCGTCACTTCGCTCTTCGCAATGACAAGGGAATCATCGGTGTAGACTAGCTTTCCCCGTGATATGGTTGCCATCACCTTGCCCTTAAACTTATAGCCATCGTAAGGGGTATTTTTACCCTTAGAGGCAAAATTGCGGCTATCCACTATCCATTCCCGGTCAGGGTCAAGTATGGTGATATTAGCCGGAGCGCCTGCCTTTAAGGTGCCTAGTTCACCATTTCTACCAATGACTTTCGCTGACTCACAGGTGAGCTTGGAAATCAGCCGAGTAAGGCTTATTTCTCCTTGGTGCACCAAGCTCATGAGACAGCCGAAAGCGGTTTCAAAGCCACTGATGCCGAAAGCAGCTAGCTCTAGCCCACAATTTTTGTCCGCCAGTGTGTGTGGTGCGTGGTCAGTGGCGATAGCATCGATCACCCCGTCTTTAAGTCCCTTAATTAAGGCTTGGACATCCTCTTTAGTGCGCAGGGGCGGGTTCACCTTGGCATTGGTATCAAAGGGTTTGTTTGGGGGCTCGCCCGCAATTCTCTCTTCGGTTAAGGTGAGGTGGTGAGGTGTGACCTCGGCAGTTACCGAAATCCCTTCTCCTTTGGCACGGTGAATAAGCTCCACAGAGCCTTTGGTGCTCGCATGGGCAATGTGAAGTCTGGCCCTGGTCCGCTTTGCCAGAAGCAGGTCACGGGCTACCATAGCCTCTTCGGCGGCTGCGGGAATTCCTTTTAGTCCCAACTTAGCAGACATCTGCCCTTCGTTTATGATTCCATTGTCGCTCAGCGCCTTATCCTCACAATGGTCAATGATTGGCAGGCCCAGCTCTCGACTGTAATCCATAGCACGACGCATAAGCTGTGAACTTGCCACAGGGTTGCCATCATCGCTGAAAGCAAGCACCCCGGCTTCAGCCAGTTCGGCCATATCGGTTAATTCCTCACCCTTTCTAGCTTTAGTGATACAGCCTATGGGAAGAACGGCAACCAAGCTATCCTTGCTTGCTTTTTGCTTCACCCAGGCTACAGCAGCCGGGGTATCTAAGGGAGGCTCCGTATTTGCCATACAACAGACAGTAGCAAAACCACCTATGGCGGCTGCTTTTGTCCCTGTGGCGATTGTTTCCTTATCCTCAAAGCCTGGCTCCCGGAGATGGCAATGAAGGTCTATAAAGCCGGGGCAGACGACTAGTCCCGTGGCATCTAAATTCTGCGCCTCGCTCAGAATGGCAGTGCCCCCGGCCTGCACAATCTTGCCCTCAGCAATAAGCAAGTCACCAATCTGGTCTATGCCCTGGCTGGGGTCAATTATATGACCGCCGTGGATAAGCAGAAAGATAGCTTCCTTATTCATTATCTGGCATAGCTGCTGGCCTTGAACCCCTGGGCCTGGGCTTCGTTTTCCGAAGCAAAGATAATCAGATTCTCGAGTTTAATCTTCCGGCCGAAGTGGCTATCAGCGCTGTGATATTTCTTGTTCTCCAACTTCCCTTCATGCCAATCCGAACTGGCGACATATCGAGGATGAAGCTCATGGTCGCAATAGACACACCGCAATGTCAAAGGCTCGCGACTCACTATTTTGAACTCAGGCTTTATGTACCTTACTTCTGTTTCCTGGTTTGAGACACAGTTTATGTTAGGGCACTTGACCCCGGAATCCCGCTTATAAACGGGATAATCTATCTTCCGGATAAAAGAACCCTCTTTCTCAGGCATTGTGACTTCCTTGGCACCCAATAAGAGGGCCAGGAGCGCCATTCTGATGGGCATCCCGTAAGCAGCCTGCTTGAAATACATGCTTCTGGGGTCGGCATCCACCTCATGGGTCAATTCATCAACACGGGGCAGCGGATGCATAACAAGTGTTTTCTTAAACTCTTTTCCTTTAAGGAGTTTTTTATCTACCACAAGGTAGCCTTTTTCCAACCCTTGTTCCTCCACCGTGGGTGCTTGCCTTTCCTTTTGAAGTCTGGTGACATAAAGGGCATCAACTCCTGCCTTCAGTTCCACTCTGATACTTATGTCAGGCAACATGGCAAGTTGATGTGGGCTACTTGGAGTCAAGTATATGGCATCAATAGGGAAGAGTCTCCTTCCAGGTTCTTGGTTCAGATTCCTACAATTTTTCAGTTCACCTTTATATTCTGTGTTCAGTCTCCTTAGGACATGCTCCGGTATCTCAAGCCCTGGGCCGGGACAGAAAAGGATAGTGGCACCAAATCTAGCTAAGGCATAGATCAGGGAATGTACTGTTCGCCCGTGTTTCAAGTCTCCCCACAGAGCAATTCTGAGCCCCTTAACGGTCTGCCTTTCTTTTCTAATGGTGTAGAGGTCGCACAAGGTTTGGGTGGGGTGTTCATGGCTCCCGTCGCCAGCATTTATCACCGGGATGCCAGCGTAATCGGCAACCACCCTGGCTGCGCCTTCCCAGGGATGCCTGATAACAATTATATCGGCATAGCTCCCGAGCACTTTTGCCATATCAGCAATGCTTTCGCCTTTGGCCAGGGAGCTGGCCCCTATGTCGACTGCACTTATGACGCGTCCCCCAATCCTGAGCATCCCAGCTTCAAAAGACAGCCTCGTTCTGGTGCTTGGCTCAAAAAACAAGCTGGCCATGATCTTCCCCTGGCATAGTTCGGACTGCTCATTTGGGAAGTTCGCCATCTCGTCTGCCAGAGAAAACAGCGCTTCGATTTCCCAGTTGGATAAATCGTCTATGGTCACCAGATTTCTATTTGCCAGATTCATGATGTCTCCCCCCTTCAATTTCCTCTAATTAGATGCCTGTTGGCCAGACTCCCGATTATCACCTCATCTACACCATCAATCTCCTCAAGTTGAACCTGTATCTCTTCATCTGTAGAGCTTGGTATATTTTTACCGACATAATCGGCCCGGATGGGAAGCTCTCGATGGCCACGGTCGATAAGTACAGCTAATTGAATAGACCTCGGACGTCCCATGTCCATCAGGGCATCCATAGCAGCACGAATGCTCCGTCCAGTATAGAGAACATCATCAACCAGGATTACTCGCCTATCAGTGATACTGGTGGGGATATCAGTGCGGCTCTGGTTCGCTGACTTTAATTCCGAAGGTGAAATGTCATCGCGATAAAGGCCAATGTCCAGAGTACCCACGGGGATTGGGGTTCCTTCGAAGCCTTCGATTATTTCAGCTATGCGCTTGGCTAAAGGCACTCCCCGAGTTCGCATGCCTACGAGCACGACACCTTCCGCACCCTTATTCTTTTCTACAATCTCGTGAGCAATGCGAGCTAATGCCCGCCCTATCTCCCTTGAGGTCAGGAGAATCTTTTCAGGCATTAAAAAACCTCCTGCCTTCAAACTGGCAAGAGGTCTCAATTGGTGCTTCTATTGCGGTGTGCTTAAGCATATCTCCCCTTACCAGCCTCACTGGACTGATTTAAAGGTCTAACTAATCATTGTGCCACAATTTTAAAAATAATGCAACTTTTACCCGGATCCAATAACTGTCAACTGTCGGGCGGTGAGAATCACGGAATATCATCCTTAAGACCCCCTTAGCCCTTTGAAAAGGGGGATTTGTTACAGTAACGTGGGGGAAAAGGGTAGCGGGAGCTACCCCTTTCCCCTAATATGAGGCTTAGGTTTACTGTCGAGAGAATTGGGTCTGCTCTGGAGTAACCGTTGCAGGAGTTTGGGACTTGCTCTCCAGACGGGAAGCTGGAAAACGCTGAGCACGACGCATGAAAGAAGGCATATCGAGAGCATCGCTGCCGCCTTTTATCAGGCGACGAAGCTCCTCGGCGCTGCGTACTCCTCCGCTGCGTGCCCTAGCGAAGCCAGTAGCGATAACGGTGATTCGAACCTCGCTATCCATCTTGGGGTCAAAGACCACGCCAAAAATTATGTTGGCGTCGGGGTCTACTGCCTGGCTGATTACTTGGGCAGCCTCATTGCACTCAAACAGGGTGAGACTTGGGCCACCAGTAATATTGAATAGCACCCCTGTGGCTCCGCTTATGGATACGTCGAGCAAGGGGCTAGCCATAGCAGCCTTAGCCGCTTCAGCAGCGCGACTTTGCCCGCCGGCTTTACCAACAGACATCCAGGCTGGACCAGCATCTTTCATTACCGATTTAATATCAGCGAAGTCCAGGTTGATCAGTCCAGGAACAGTAACTACTTCGGAGATAGCCTGAACTCCCAAACGAAGAGCATCGTCAGCCAGCCTGAAGGCGTTTTCCACACTCGTCTTGGCATCACAAAGCTGAAGAAGGCGGTCATTAGGTATGATGATAAGTGTATCAACCTTGTTGGTGAGGTTAATCAGCCCTTCCTCGGCTACTTGGGTTCTATGCATCCCCTCGAAAGTAAAGGGTTTGGTCACCACTGCGATGGTGAGAGCGCCACTCTTCTTAGCTACTTCAGCCACTACAGGGATGCCACCTGTGCCTGTGCCACCGCCCATGCCGGCGGCAATAAACACCATATCAGCACCTTGCACGATGTCTTCAACTATGTCGCAGCTTTCTTCCGCTGCCTTGGCTCCAACCTTATGGTCACCACCAGCGCCCAAACCCCTGGTCAATTTCTCGCCCAGTTGAATTCTGGTAGGAGCCTCGGCCAGAGCCAGGGCTTGGCCATCGGTATTCATGGCTATGAAGTCAACGCCCTTTATGCCCTCACGGACCATACGAGTAATGGCATTGCAGCCGCCGCCACCAATGCCTATAGCTTTGATTCTTGCTGGACTTGGAGTATAAATTTGTTTTGCCATTCTAACCTCCTTTCACAAATCAGGCCCGGAACAGCCTTCTAAATAGACTTACAAAGTTGCCCCAGACACCAGCGCTTCTTACTTGTAAATCCGAGCCCTGTTTGCCTCGTACCGGCCATAGGATTAATCCCAGGGTGGTAGCGTAAGCCGGGTCATGAAGGATATCGGAAATGCCATAGATGCCCGTGTTCAAAGGTCGGCCTTTGCGTACCGGGACTCGCAAAAGTGACTGTCCTAACTCGTCAAGCCCGGGTAGGTTAGCTGTGCCACCTGTGAGTACTAAACCACAAGGCGCCAAAGTATTGTAATCGCTAGTGGGCATCTCCATTAATATGAGTTGGAGCAACTCCTCCATGCGAGCCCGGATGATATTGCATAGGTCTTTATAAGAGGCGCTATGACCATTTTCGATACCCACCTGGACTGTCTCGTCAAACTCTAAAGTGGGGGTGACGTTGCCATATCTCTTCTTCATCTTTTCCGCAATATTGAAAGGCAGGCCCAAGCCTATAGAGATATCGCTGGTTACCTGGTAACCGGCTACTGGAAGGATAGCGGTGTGATAGATGCTGCCATTCTTAAATACCGCTATATCCGTGGTCCCGCCCCCCGTGTCAGCCATGATAACACCCGTGTCTCTTTCCTCCGGAGTCAATACTGCTTCTCCGCTAGCCAGGGGCTCAAGGATGAGGTCTTCAACGTCAACACCGATACTGCGGACGCATTTAGCCAGGTTTTGTATCGAAGTCACTGAAGCAGTGATGATATGGGTTTCTACATCTAACCTGTGCGCATGCATGCCTACCGGCTGTTTCACTCCCTCCTGTCCGTCCAGGGCGTAATATCGAGGAATAGCATGGAGCACCTTTTTTCCTTCGGCGACGGTGACATTACGAGCCGCAGATAGTGCCCGCTTAAGGTCCTGAGTGCGCACCAATCGATCATCTCTCGGGATAGCTATTACCCCCCGATTATTCAGACTACTTATATGTCTGCCGGTAACCCCAACATAAGCGGAATCTATACGTATGCCACTAACTCTTTGAGCTTCCTTTATCGATGTGGCAATGGATTGTTTGGCGTCATCCATATTAACTACGATGCCTTTATGTAGGCCATGAGAGGGAACGACTCCCACTCCTAAAACTTCAATGTCATCTTCTGCTTTGACATTAGCCACGATAGTGGCTATTTTAGTTGTGCCCACATCAATAGCTGAAATGATTTTCTTTGCCATTTTCACCTCCTTTTTTACTGAGAATACCGCCTAGTTGAGTCGCTCAGCTATCCTTAATTTGGCGCTGCGGCTGCGGTGGTTGGATTCTATCTCCAACGAGGTAGGTTTGATAACCTTCCGTGAGATGAGCTTCAAGGTGGGCACATGCCCACAGCGGCATATTACTGTTCCCGGGGGACATATGCAGCTGCTGGCTGCGTATCGCATGAATTGTTTAACTATACGGTCTTCCAGAGAATGATAACTGATGACTGTTAATCTCCCCTCGGGGCGAAGGAGGTTAAGAGTTTGTTGGAGAGCCAGCTCCAGATTCTGTAGTTCACTGTTGACCGCGATGCGAAGCGCCATGAAGGTTCTTGTGGCAGGGTGAATTTTGGCACGCTTGCCGCCTAAAACTTGCTCTACCAAGCGGGCAAGCTCCACGGTGGTAGAGATAGGACGATTTTGAACGATGTGCCGCGCTATCCGCCGGCTGTGACGCTCTTCACCGTATCTTTGTATGAGCTTAGCCAATTCTTGCTCAGAGAAGCTGTTAACGATATCCGATGCGGTTAACCCTTGCTTTGGGTCGAACCGCATATTTAGGGGAGCATCGAGTTGGAAGCTGAAGCCACGTTCGGCTGTATCCAGTTGCAGAGAAGAAACACCAAGGTCGAAAAGAATACCATCAACTGGATGAAAATGGTATCTTCTGGAGATAGCCTCAAGGTTAACAAAGTTGTCATTAACCAAAGTAACTGCTTCGCCATAATCGCTAAGTTTATCTTGACTTATTTTGATGGCTTCAGGATCGGCATCAATGCCTAAAAGCCTTCCTGAGGGGGAAATTTTTTCCAATATCGCCGCTGCGTGTCCCCCCAGACCGACAGTGCAGTCAACGAAGTAACCCCCTCTCCGAGCCTGCAGCCCTGCTCTGACTTCATCAAGCAGAACAGGCACGTGGACAGATAAGGACATGGTGACACTCATTCACTATGCTCCAAGGCTCTCAATTATCTGTGATGCCTGCTCCTCGGCCGATGGTTTTTCAGCCTTCCATCCCTCTTCACTCCAGAGTTCAATACGGTTATTGGCACCGACAACAATCGCCGTGTCAGCAATCTTGGCGTAGTCGCGCAAAGGGTCTGGCAATTTTATCCTGCCTTGCCCATCAAATGAGGCACTGAAGGCGGAACTGAAGAGAGCGCGATTCAACCTCCTCAGATTAGCCGGAGTTACTGTCTTCTCAGCAAGCTTGTCGGACAACTTCTTCCATTCTCTTATTGGATAAACGGCGATGCATTGCTCTCCCATCCCCTTGGCTAATATCACACCCTCCTTCATCTCTCGCCTGAATTTTGGCGGCAGAGGGACTCTTCCCTTTTCGTCAACCTTATATGGATACTCACCGAAAAACATCTTACTCTCCTTGGTTCCCCCCAAAGCCCCCCACCTTTGCTGCGCTTATCTTGTCTATCATACCTCGTGTCCCCTTTTTTCCCCACTTTTCCCCACAATTCTATTATAAACCTTATCTTTATTTTGTCAATACCTTTTGGCGTTTTTTTGAATTTTCGAACAAATTTCGTCTTGAAGATTGAGAATAGAATGGTGCTAAATATAAACCGGGGGATACACTGCTTCCTGAGAGCCAAGGTCACTGAGAAGCATGAGACTTTCTTTTGCCACCGCCAGCATGGTAAGATATGCACTTTGAAGGTTTTTATTGAGGGAATCCATGCGTATTGATATTTTATGTCTCTTCCCTGAAATGTTTGCCTCTCCACTCAATCAGAGCATCATCAAGCGTGCTCGGGAGCAGGGATTGGTGAACATCGTGATTCATGATATTCGCGACTACACCCATGACAAACATCATACTGTGGATGATTATCCCTACGGTGGTGGACCTGGTATGGTGCTCAAGCCCGAGCCTGTCTTTGAGGCAGCAGAGACGATAAAACAGCAGCTTGGTGTGAGTGAGATGCCTATCATATTACTCACCCCTCAGGGCAGGCTTTTTTCTCAATCTGTGGCTCAGGAACTGGCCCTCCACCCTCGTCTGATGTTAATTTGTGGCCATTACGAAGGTTTGGATGAGAGAGTGTGTGAGTACTTAGCTACTGATGAAATCAGTATCGGGGATTATGTACTTAGCGGGGGGGAATTAGCGGCCCTGGTTGTGGTGGATGCTATCGTTAGGCTTATACCGGGAGTGCTTGGCTCACAGGATTCCGCCAGCAGTGATTCTCATAGCAACGGGCTTTTAGAATATCCCCAATATACCAGACCTGAGGTATATCGAGGTTGGTCAGTACCTTCGGTTTTGCTTTCAGGGAATCACGGCGAAATTGCTCAATGGCGACGCCGTCAGGCTATCCTGCGAACGGCGAAACGACGCCCTGACCTTTTGGAGAAGGGCAATATCTGCGATGAGGAAAGAAAATGGATGTTAGAGAATTTGTTAAACCCAAAATGAACCCCAACATTCCTCAAATTTCCCCTGGCGATATGGTCAAGGTTGGTTTGAAGGCTATGGAAGGGAATAAAGAGCGACTGCAACACTTCCAAGGGATGGTGATTAAAATGAGGAAGGGCGTTGATGGTGGAAGCTTTACGGTGAGGAGGGTATCTTACGGCATTGGAGTGGAACGTACTTTTCCTTTCCAATCCCCTTCTGTGCAAAGTGTGGTGGTGCTTAGGCATGGGCAGGTGCGCCGAGCCAAACTCTATTATATGCGCAGGCTCAGCGTTAAACAGGCTCGACTTAAGGAAAGGCGAGAGAGGGTACTGGAGCAAGCCATGCCTCAAGAGGAAGGACCTCGCAAAGAAGAACAGTCCTCTGAATGAACTACGCCGAGGTGGCAGTCAATTCACCGGGGAGCCGGTCAACTTTTTGCTATGCCATACCGCCAGAGCTCAGTGTTAGTGCCGGGCAAGCAGTATGGGTGCCCTTTGGCTCCCGGGTCATTCAGGGGATTGTGCTCCGATTATCAGACGAGCCATCGGTTGAAGAAACTAAGGAAATAGCAGGCATTGTTGCTGATTTTCCTTTGCTTTCCCCGATGCAAATAAAGATTGCCCAGTGGATAGGCGAACACTATTTTGCCCCCCCTTTCGATGCCCTGGCTTTAATGCTGCCTCCGGGGTTTGAAAGGCGGGCTATTACTTGCTTTCAGCTAACGGATTCCCAAGTAGATTTGCCCCTAACACCGGAACAAAAGCAAATTCTTCATATTATGAGAGGGAAAAAGAAGACAAGCTTGCCTGAGCTGGAGAAAGCAATTGGCAAAAGAAAAGCCAGGCAAATCACCGACCAGTTGCTAGACCGTCAGCTAATTACACAAACTCTGGAATTGGAAAAAGCAAGGGTAAAGCCCAAAACGATTCCTTATATTAAGCTAATAGCTGACAGAGAAGAAATCGAAGTGGCGAAGGCGCGCCTGGATAAGTCTCGAGCCTATAAACAGGCAGAACTCTTAGAATTTCTGACCGGGCAGACTCAACCTATTTCAATTAGCGAACTGAAGAAACGTCTCAATTGCTCTCTTGCTACTATCAAAGCCCTGGAGAGCCGCCATTTGGTCTCAGTGGAAAGACTCAGGATAAGACGTGACCCCTTATCTCACCTCAGCCTCACAACTTCTCCACCTCCGGTTCCCACTTCATCTCAACAAGCTGCCTGGGAATCAATCCAAGATGTCATCGTGAAGAGAGCGAGGCAACCTGGCAAGCCAGCGGTTTTTCTCCTTTTCGGCGTTACTGGCAGCGGCAAGACTGAGATTTACCTGCGAGCCTTGGCTCAGGTTATTGCCGCAGGTAAGCGAGGCATTTGCCTTATCCCGGAAATCGCTTTGACCCAACAAACAGTAGAAAGATTTGCTAATCGCTTCCCTGGGCGTGTGGCAGTACTGCATAGCGGCCTTTCTCCGGGAGAGCAGTTCGACGAAGGACAATGGATAATGGAGGGAAACTGCGACGTCGTCATCGGGCCGAGGAGCGCCTTATTTGCGCCCCTGCCCAACCTCGGTCTTATCATTATCGATGAAGAGCATGAGTGGACATACAAGCAAGAAGATAAATCGCCTCGCTATCATGCCCGCGACGTGGCCATTAAATTGGCTCAACTCAGTGATGCTGTTGTCATCCTGGGCAGTGCTACCCCTGATATTGGCAGTTTCCATAAGGCACAGCAAGGTGAGTATTATCTTATAGAGCTAAAGGAAAGAATTACTCCTCGTGGTTATTCCCCTCTCCCCGAAGTAAGCATAGTGGATTTAAGGGAAGAGCTTAAAGCTGGAAATACAAGCTTGTTTAGTCGTTCCTTATTAGTTGCCATGAAAGAAACTCTGGCGCAGGGCGAACAGATAATTCTTTTCCTTAACCGTCGGGGCACAGCTACCTTTGTTCGATGTCGTAACTGTGGCTTTGTCTTTCGCTGCCCCCGCTGCTCCATAGCCCTTACTTACCATTCAGTGGAGAAGAGGCTAATTTGCCATCGCTGCCGCTATTCCATTCCGGTATCCCAAAGCTGTCCCCGGTGTTTTCAGCGCCATCTCAGATTTCTGGGCATTGGCACGCAGAGAGTAGAAGAAGAGATAAGGCATTTCTTCCCTGAAGCAAGGTTGCTTCGCTGGGACAGAGATGTGATTACCAGGAGATATGCTCATGAGGAGTTGTTAAAGAATTTTCGTGACCACAAGGCGGATGTGCTTATTGGCACCCAGATGATAGCCAAAGGATTAGACCTGCCTCAGGTGACCCTGGCCGGGGTAATCAGTGCCGATACTGGCCTTAATTTTCCTGATTTCCGAAGTAGCGAACGTACTTTTCAACTCCTGTGTCAGGTAGCTGGGAGGGCGGGGCGTGGAGTCAAAGCCGGAAAGGTTATCATCCAGACTTATTCCCCCGATAATTACATTATTGAAGCTGCGGCCAAGCATGATTATCTCGGGTTTTATCATAAAGAATTAGATTATCGTCGCCGATACAATTATCCCCCTTTTAGCCAATTAGTCCGCCTGGTTTATAGCCACACCAACGAGGAGCTATGTCGCCGTGAGGCAGAGAGGGTGCATCGCCTAATTCTTGATGAAAGGGCAAGAGAGGATATTATTGATTTCGATATAATTGGTCCTGTGCCTACTTTTGCCTTCAGAGCCAGGGGCAGGTATCGCTGGCAACTCTTCCTCCGCGGCCCTGACCCAACTCAGATGTTATTCCAGCTCACTTTACCACGGGGCTGGACTATAGATGTCGACCCGGTGGGGATGGTTTGATTCTGCGAAACCATCGGCAGGCTGAGCCACAGGGGATTTTATAGTTCTGGTCTATTTGACATAATTTACAAGTTAGCTAGGAATAACCCACTGACGCCCGGCTTAACAAGATTTATATCGCCAGCCGTTTTGGAAACTGCCTACAGCAGGCTGATAAGCCAGAAAGCCCTTCAGGTTTTTGAAAAAGACTTACCTGTTACCGCTTGGCCGCCTTGGCGGGTGTCTTGCCTGGCGAGGTCATCTTTTTGCTCAGAGCATCATGGTCGCCACCGCTCATGCCGGCAATGTGCCTAACCAGCTTTTTCCTGGACTCGATGTCGTACTGGGTGGTGATGGCGATTTGTTCCATGATAGGTGAGCCGCCACCATGGTAGCTGCCGATATTGTATATGCCTCCAGCCGCTGAGCAGAGCACATCACCCAGGTAACGCCATAGCTGTGCCTGGTCCTCCACGGGCATGTCTGGATTGCGCTTTGTGTATTTCAGGAGCACGTCACGGGTCTCTGGGTTCAGGAAATCTTTCTCGTAGGGGAAGGTGGCTGCCACGCCGCCGCTGATATCGCAGAGCATCTCAGCTTCGTGATAGACTGCCTCACCCGTCAGGCAGCGGCCGACGTTGCAGTAAATCGAATTGGGTATATAGGAACCTGGGCCATAGGGCATGAATCCTATCCCAGGTATGTAGACCTCCGGCTTGCCCAGGGCAGAAGCTGTGTACCCCGCCGCATAACCCAGCTCGGTGACCATGATAATTTCAGCTAGCTTCTTCCGGACCAGGGGTGTCTTGTGGATGTTGTTCACCTCGGCAGCAAGTGCCGCAGTTCCCAAAAGTACGTCGCCAAGAGCCGGTTTGCAGCCAGAATAGGAATGGCGGTGGAACAGGGCAAAGAGCAGAGCCAGCACGCCGCCATGCTGCCATTCGCCGGCGAGGAAGACTCTTTCCCAGGGCACGAAGCAGTTGTCAAATATCATATAAGAATCTGTAGCTCCGGGCAGGAAGCCACGCTTGAAGTGTTCCCTGGGCCTGAGGTTATGGATGGTAACAACCTGTTTCAGTCCTTCCCAGTCGCCTGGGATGGCGAAGGCGACGGCGTAATCCTTGTCCTCTGGACGCAGCGCTCGTGTCGGCACTACCAGCACCTCATCGGCGACCGATGCCTCGGAGATATGCAGCTTGCAGCCGCTGACAATGATGCCATCACTGCGCCTCTCTTTGATTCGTACGTAGGCATCAGGGTCTGGCTGGTCAGCAGGCCTCCGCATCCTATCGCCCTTGACGTCCGTCTGGGCGCAGCAGCCTACCAAGTCTTCGGTTTGGAAGCGAATAAGCCATTTCTTGAAGTTCTCGTGGTACTGTGTGGCGCCTTTGTTCACCTTGTCCGCTTCGTAAGAAACGTTGTAGATGGCATTGACCGCGTCAATGCCCATGCACCGCTGGATGCATCCGGCCACTTTCTGGCAGAGCATGCGGGTCATGTCCTGCTTCTTGTGCAGGTCATCGGTGTTCTGGTGGATGTGGGTGAAGCGGCTGATACGCTCGCCGGTGAGATGAGAGATGGCGGTGCATAGGTCCTGGCTCTCTGGCTTGGCGGCTTCGTCAAATGTGGTGCCGATGGTATTTATACAGTCCATCTGTAGCTCGTCGGTACGGTCGATTGGCGCGCCATTGAAGTAGATGTTTCGCTTCATTTTTGCCAGACCCTGTATATACTGCTCTTTTGTCCTCATTTTTTCCTCCTTGCTCAATGATAACTAAAGTTTTAATAGTTCAGTTATTCGCGAACTGATGTGGTCTATAGTATAGCTCGCACCGCACTGGCAAGCAAATTTTCAGGCTTTTTCGGATTGGTAAAAAAGTCGGTAAATTGGGGATAAGGGCTAAGGCCCGCCTTGCTGAGATTTTTCTCCCAGCAAATGACTCATCATTTTGTCATATCCGGGCGGGTGTGGTGAGTTGTATCTCAAAAATGTGGGGATCGGATATCTGAAAACACCGATTTTATGGCCTAGTTCCAAACCTTGAATCGTTTTCTCAATTTTGCTCATCGGTATGGAGAAGGCGCACTCGCAATCCTCAGTGTGAGGAATCAGCCGTTCTCCGAGGCTAAGTAAAGTGAACTGGCACTCGTCTTTCTCGATAGCCCGGGTGATATAGGTTGCACAGCCGGCTCCTATGGCCAGAGTAGTGTCCAGACCTGTCTTGCCTGTTCCATTGAGGTAGCCCGCAAGGAGTATCCATATTTGAGCGGGATTGCCATAAACCAGGATAAGATGTGGTTCAAAGGTGGCCCTGCTCAGAGGAGCCATGAGTACATGTTTGTACTTCCCGTATTCAAACTTGGGAAGGTTTTCAATAGCTGCTGCTGCCTGTTCTTTGTTCATCCCCCATAGTCCAAGGGACTCCTGGAAGCTGCCGTCAGCCACATCCGGCAACACAGGCAAGAAACCCATGCTTATGCCAGCAACATAACAGCTCTGAAACTTGTCAACAGCCATAACCCAGCCATAGCGCCGTGCCATATTAATTGCGTGACACAATGAAACAGTTATTCCCACGTCTTTTTGGGGTGTCCTAGTCTTGTCAGGAAGTTCTTTTTCGGATTCGCACATCCGGATTGCGAGTGGAAAGGTTTGCGGCCGCACATAGTAAGTCAACGCCTCATCGATTTGTTTTAGATTTGCCATGTTTCGTTCCTCCTGTGTTAATAATACTGACCTGATAAACGAGAAACTCCATCGGGTTTTGGGAAACCTTACCTCTTAGCCCGATGTAATCGGGGTTTCATCTTCGAGGTGCCGCTATGTATACGTTATCAGAATTCTCGCCTGTTTTCCAGCGCTTGCACTCGTTCATATGATTAGTGACACTTTTCTTGTCATTGCGAGGAGCGATAGTGACGAAGCAATCTCTAAGCGAGGTTCCTCACTCCAATTATAGGAGGCTCCAGCTTTGCAATGAGATTGCCACGCCCCGACAAGTCGGGGCTCGCAATGACACGGAAGGTTATTATCCAATGTTACAAACATATAAAGTGTCACCCATCTATCTGAACTAGATCAGCGCTTGCCCCAACTATAATGACCACCGCCATGGCAATCCAGTGTGACAGGATAGCTAAACCCAGAGCGCCATAAAGTAAGAGCCGAGGCTGGCCTCGGCTCTTACACTGTTTCTATTCACTCTCCACTAGCGCTCATTTAGTCCCCGAGAGTGCAGTCACGCTCACGGGCCTCTCTACGGCCATAAATCATGGCTGCAATTTAGTATAGCTATAATCACGTCGACAAAGCCCACCCTCACCACTGTTCTTAGAACCTCGTGTCGGGAGGTAAAGTCGGCTATGGGAGGACTGGTTCTATAATAGAGAGATACAAACTCGGTGCCTAGGATGTTAGGCAGCAGGACCTCGTCCCTGAACTCTCTCAGGATGTCTATCTCCCTTGCTGTATCGGTACCATAGGCTGCGGTGGCGATAAAACACCCACAAGGTGGTTGCGAAGTCTGCGACGGATGGCCATAACCACCCCATGGGGTGCCAGTCAACTGTGCTAGAGTCGGCGTGGTACCAGTTTCTCTTATTTCTGCCCACATATAACCGCTGTAGAGAGTGCCATTCTTGATGACGTTCGTCGTATTGACACCGTTGTCGCCTTCACTGGTCGAGCACGGTACCCAGTGTTGGCCATCGCACGAGTAGAGCCGGAGCGTATCTGTGTCTTCGTCGACGCCCTTCGCATTTAATGCAGCATCCGTATAGTAAACCCGTACCTCAGCCTCGGTCTCAGGCTCAGTATCGGTAAAACTGATATCGACAAATGTATCAGGCAGTTCGACCCAGTCATCCGTTGCGAGGAGATCGAGGGAAGCGAGAGTCCCGTAGACGGGTGCTTCGGGGTATGGGTTACTAGCGTATTTAAAAATGGTTACCGTAGCTTTACCGTCTACTACAACCTCAGTGTTAGCCTCGGCTATAGCATCAACGATGCCGCCACCGGTTACCGGCTCTGTTACTACCTCACCTCCCAGCCAGGGCTTGAAATCCACATTACCGATAACAGCGTTGCCCCTGCCGAGAAGGTTAGTTAGGTGCAATGGCCCGCTGGCATGGCCCCACCAGTTGTAGATGGCGTCCACTGTCTTGCCTCCATCGTTCAACACACCACACTCGGCGTTGTCGACGATCGTGTTGAAGTGAGCTTCCAGGGTAGAGCCACCGCAAACATATATGCCCGTATCATCGTTGTTAGAGATAGTGGCCCCTGTTATCTCGACGGTGGGGGTGTCTCTATCACCTATGATAGCCACCCCCGCCCCTAATTCGGTGGCGATAACGTTCTCCACCGTCAGGCGAGCGATCGTCCCTGTGCTGTCAACGTAGGCGATGCCGACAAATACTTCCTTTCCGCTGACCTCGGTTCCATCAAAGTTAATACCCTCAATATTGATGTTTTCTGACTCATACACCGCAGTCATGACCCATGCATTTCCTACTACTGGCAGAGCCGTAATCAAGTTTGCGGTAGTAACAATTGCCCCTTCAGCGCCGATTATGCTTATATCGGTCTTTCCTATCACCTGGAAGGCGTCGTATTCCCCCGCCGCCACCTCAATGGTGTCGCCAGGGCCTGCCACATCAACGGCTTCCTGGATAGTCGCGAAGGCGTTATTCCAATTGATTCCATCTTGCGCCCCAGCACCACCCTCAACGACATACCAGGTAGTGGGACCGCCTACCGCGAAGTTGGCGGTGACGGTTACATCCTGAGCGGGCATAGTGAAGGTAGTCGCCGGGGCATTGGCATTAGCGAATGAGCCTGCCGCCGCTGTCCAGCCGACAAACTCGTAGCCCGACGCGGGTTCCGCTTTTATGCTCACTGCAACACCTGCTGCGTAAGGAGACGCACCGGTGACATCAGTTGCCGTTCCCGTACCGACAGGAGACACCGCCATGGTCACATCATGGTAGAGCGTTGGCAGCACATCAATGGTCAGGTCGAAGCCCTCCTCCAGTTCCCCCGACACCCAGGTTGTGCTCTCATGCGCCGTCACGCCGGCAACCTTGAAGGTCACCCAGTCGCCGGCCGTGCCCGGCACCTCAAAATAGTAGTGGCCGCCGGCACCCGTGGTTGTCAAAGCTCTCAGCTCCACGCCCACGAAAGCCTGCACCAGTGTCCCAGCCGGCACCGGCCCCGCCGGGGTGAGCGTCCTCGCCGTGCCCTCGAAGAGGTGCGGCGGCTGAGGAAATCCATCCTGGGCATATGCTGGCACGACGGCGACGGCTATCAGAGCCAGGGCAAACAGGATACTAAATATATTTTTCACTTTTCACCTCCTTCGTTACAGTTCGGTTTTTCCAAAATCCTACGGGGTCAACTCTATTTTTCTCCACTGCAATCGTCACTGCAAGCTCCTCGCCGACTATGAATCGTGGCTCCAATCTAATATGGCTGTAATCGGGTCAACAAAACCCACCCTCACCGCTGCTCTTAGAACCTCATGTCGGGAGATAAAGTTGGCTATGGGAGGGCTGGTTTTATGATAGAGGGATACAAGCTTGGCTCCCAAGCTGCTAGGCAGAAGAACCGCGTCCCTAAACTCTCTCAGGATGTCTATTTCCTTTGCTGTATCAGTACCATAGGCTGCGGTGGCAATAAAACAGACTCCTGCCTGTTTGATAGTAATGGAAAGCGGGACGGTTACCTCATTCTGGGCATCATCTGTGACTATGGTGGTGAAGCCAAAGACACCGGCTCTGGTTGGCGTGCCCGAGATGATGCCGGTACCAGTGTCAAGCCCCAGCCCGTCTGGCAGGCCGCTGTCCATTATCGCCCAGGTGTAGGGCACGGCGCCGAGGCAGGCCTCAAGTCTCGCCTCGTAGGCCACCCCCTCCTGGCCATCGGGTAGTTCGGTGGTAGCAATAAAAAGAACTAAAGACGGCAAGCCATAACCACCGAATGGGGTGCCGGTCAACTGTGCTAGAGTGGGCGTGGTATTATTTCCTATCCTTGCCCACATATAATTGCTGTCGGTCTTGACTCCCCTGTCTGAGCACTGTACCCAGGTGGTGCCGTTCCAAGAAAAGAGCCGCAGTGACTCTTCGCTGATGCCTGCCGCAGTTAATTCAGCATCGGCATAGTAAAGCCTTATTTCGAGATCGGTGACTTCCCCAGTATCGGGAACATAGACATCGATATATTTATCCAGTGAGGTGAAGCATCTGGGGGCGTCGCCGCCGGGATTATCAGCGTATCGAGCCACGGTTACCGTAGCCGTGCCGTTTACCGCAACCTCGGTGTCAGCTTCGTCCTTGGCATCAATGGTGTCATCGGTCACGGTCTCTGTCTTTACGGTTACTAGGGCAGCCCCCAACCAGGGCTCGAAATCCACATTGCCCTTTACAGCGTCGCCCATACCGGGACCTTCACTGCTAGGCCCGCTGGCATCGCCCCACCAGTTGTAGGTAGCGTCCAGCGTCTCGCCTCCCTCGTTCCGCACGCCAGACCAAGAGTTGTCGACGATGTTGTTGAAATTAACGGTGATTCCCTTAAGCTCTGTCTGGTCAGGAAACACATAGATACCATGGAGATTCCCTGTGAAAGTATTGCCTGCCACTTTCACATTCTCAGAAATGGGCCGGTCGTGGTGTGACTTCTCGAAAGTCATGGCTGCGCCCTTAACATAACCAGTGACAGTGTTGTTTTTGATTTCGGTGTTAAGGAATTGGGCGCTGATGCCTACGCCCCCCGTAGCGAAGTCCCTTATCAGGTTGCCTTCGATAAGCGAATCTCCGAGGTAGCCGGTGATGCCAAACTCCGAGTTAACGACTTCGTTGTTCCTGAAGGTCGCCACAGTCGGGGGGGCCGGCTCAACGGCACCCGCGTTAATGGCTATTTTCGCATTTTCCACATAGCAATACTCAACCGTTGTTTCCACGGTGAATGTGAGGCTAATCCCGAATTCACTGCAGTTCAAGACACGTACGTTCCTGACGGTAATATCGGCCGCCATCAGTCCAAACTCTGGAGTCGATATTGCGTGCACGGCGTTCTGCACCGTCAAACCATCAATCACGACGACACGGCCGGCAGCGGTAAGTACGCTGATCCCTATTTCCTCCTCGTCTGGTTCAATAATCGTTTCAGCGCCAGTGCGTGTCCGTGCGTCAACCCCGGCCTGGGTACCATTTAAGGTCAACGACTTGTCAATAACAACATTCTCTTCATACAACCCCGCTGCCACTATGATGGTGTCGCCATCCGAGGCAGCATCAATGGCTTGCTGGATGGTGAGGTAGTCATCGGGCACATAAATAATGCTGCCATCTGCCAAGACCGGAGCCGCCGTCACCAGCCCCAGGCTCACCACCAGCACCAGGGCAAACAAAATACTAAGTATCTTTTTCACTTTCTTCTCCTTTTATCACTTTTGTATTACTTCTCTGTTACTTCCTCGTTAATTTGTCAGTCCGTAGGCCATGGCCCTATCCGCCTCCCTATCGCGCAACTTTCACCTCCCTAACGCCCCTCTAGAAACACGAAACCGACCTTTTGAAGGTCGGTTGCATCGTTACCTGCTCGCAATCAGGTGGCCAGCTAAAGGCGCCGGGTCATCTCTTCCCGTAATCTCTCTTCCCCACAACTCTGTCACTTTTGCTCCTAAATCCCCAATCAACACATCGGATAGGGAATGCCCTATTTTTTCAGCATCCTACCCAGTTGCTACTGAATATGTTAACACTTAAATATTAAGATTTCGTTAAGACGTGAGAGAATCTGACAGGCATTAGGCGCACTTTTTTTAATTTTCAAAGATTCTTTCCACGATTTCACCCGCATTCGGTCGAAAGTCCATAAGTCGAGTGATAGGAGCTGACCGCAGCCTCTCATACCAACCCATAATAGCGAGCCGATGGACTGCAAAATTCCTGAGGTTGTTGTGAAAGACTTGCCTCCGATGTGATCGGGGAATTTGTGTTCTATCTTCGAGGTGCCGCCATGTGCACCTTGTCAGAATTCTCGCCTGTTTTCCAGCGCTTGCCCCAGGGTTAGGTCATCAGCATATTCCAGCTCAGCACCGAAGGGCAGGCCACGAGCCAGCCGGGTGACCCGAATGCCCAGAGGCGTGATAATCCGGTGCAGATACATGGCCATAGTTTCGCTCTCTACATTGGGATTGGTTGCCACAATCACTTCGGTTACTGAACCATCTTTAAGACGGGCCAGAAGCTCCTTTACCTTTAGCTCTTCAGGCCCGACACCCTGTGTCGGGCTGATAGTTCCATGAAGCACATGATAAACACCGTTATATTTTCCCGTCTGCTCCAAAGGAAGGATATCGGAAGGTTTCTCAACAACACAAATTTTAGAATGGTCACGCTCTTTATCTTGGCAAATGCGGCAAGGGTCACAATCAGTGTTGTTAAGACAAATCGAACAGAGCTTTATTCTTTCCTTAACTGTTAAAATAGCCTCGGCTAAAGCCTTAGCTTCTTCATCAGGGCTGCGTAAGAGATGATAGGCCAGCCTTTTAGCACTTTTTGGCCCGATTCCAGGCAGCTTATTTAATTCCTCAATTAATCCGGCTATAGGCTCGGCGACAAATCTCATTTCCCCTGACCTTTTACCTTATTGCTGTCTGGAGCGTAGCGAAAAACCATCGAAGTCTTTGATAGCTCCGATTTTATCGGAGCTTCCTAAAGTAACCCCGGTATATTGAGACCACCTGTCAAACTGCTGAGGTGCTTACTAACAAGCTCCTGCGACTTGGTAATAGCCTCGTTAACGGCAGTCATGACCAAATCTTGCAGTAACTCAACATCTCCCGCCTCTACCACTTCGGGAGATATCTCCACAGAATGCACCTTCTGGTGTCCATCCATCACCACCTTGACAGCACTACCTCCACTGGTAGCTTCCACGGTAAGGCTGCCTAATTCCTCTTGGGCTTTAGCCAGCTTTGCCTGAAGTTGCTGGGCTTGACGCAATATTGATTTATCCATCTATCTCCTTCCTTCAGCTTTGCTCAGGACTACAACTCCTCCTCACTAATCTTGGCTCCCATTTCCAGAGCAGCTTTAATTACCGGGTTTTGCGTCCTTGCCTGGGACGGAATTTCCCTTTTAGAATCAACTAAAATACACCGTATCTTATAGGGCCGACCAAAGACTTCCTTAAGCTTTTTCTCCACCAGATGTCGATATTTAGCGTCTTCGATTTTCTCCTTATGGAAGGAGTAATAGAAACCTAACACCAATGTATCATCCTCAAGAGCTATGGGGTCGCAGGCGCTACGCAAAAAAGCATCCAAATTGCCACTGGAACCTTCCCCTCGCAAAGATTTAATGAACTCCCTCCAGCGGCTGCGGAGGTAATCAATGTCCTGGGAAATCCCTTCGCTTGGAACCTCAGTGCTGTCCAGTGCCACGGGAACCTCGCTTGGAACCTCAGTCCCCACTCTGTCGGGATCAAGTGCCACAGGAACATCAGCTTCCTCTAAGGACTCAGTTATCTCAGTAGCGTCCGCTACATCTGAAGGTTTAGTTGTAGTTAGCTGCTCTTGTCCTGTGGGTAGAGACAAAGCACAACCCAGTAAAGCCAATTCTAAGGGCAAAGCGGAGTAATCATCACTTTGAAAATCTATGCTGGAGAAAGACTTAACTGCCTTGAGCAAATAATCCAGAGTAGCATTGGTCGCAAGGCTTCCCATCTCAGCTAAGTCTTCGCTAGTAACATTCAGAGCCTCTTCGCATCGCGATTTAACCAGCAACAATCCTCGCAGGTATTCTACCAGGCCCACATTGAACTGACGAAGGTCAATACCATCGCTATTGAGGCTATTTATGACTCTTAGCCCAGCAGCCACATCCCTACTGACCACACATCGTGCTAGTTGTCTAACCCGTGAATCCCGGCTAATGCCAAGCTCCGCTTGAATCTGATCAAGCTCAATTTGGTTGCCATAGTAAGCAATCATCTGTTGTAAAATATTTTCAGCATCTCGAAGGCTCCCGGTAGCAGCACGAGCAATAAGCTCTAAGGCACCAGGCTCGATGTGAATCCCCTCCTTCTCGCATATTAGCTTGAGTTTATCCATTATCTCGGTTTGCCGCAGGCGATGGAAATTAAACCGCTGGCATCTCGATACTATGGTGGCTATCACCTTGTGCGCTTCCGTGGTAGCTAAAACAAAAATTACATGTCCAGGTGGCTCCTCCAATGTCTTCAACAAGGCATTGCAAGCTGCCTCGGTAAGCATGTGGACCTCGTCTATAATATATACCTTGTAGTGAGCAAGGCTAGGGGCGTAGTTTGCCTTTTCCCTCAGGCTACGGATTTCGTCAATGCCGCGATTGCTGGCGGCATCTATCTCTATTACATCCAAAGCCCTGCCCTCGGTGATTGAACGACACATATCGCAAGCATTGCACGGCTCGCCACCTGCTTGATTAGGACAGTTGGCTGCTTTGGCTAAGATGCGTGCCGTGCTGGTTTTGCCTGTACCTCGTGGACCGCAAAAAAGATAAGCATGAGCTATCTTCCCACCCTCTACAGCATGACGCAGAGTCTGAGTCACAGGCTCTTGTCCCAGCACCTCGCTTAAGGTCTGTGGCCGCCACTTGCGGTAAAAAACCTCAGAACCCATATATTAAATCTTATTATACCACCCTCCACTTAATCTCTAAAGGAGATTTTTGCGCCACAGCACGAGTAACATATCAATTTTTTACAGCACATGCAGCGACTGCCTGTAGTACAATGGAATAACAGAAGCAGAATTTCCCGAGGCAGAACTCTACAGCGGCGACGCTAAAGAGCTGGCTGTAGCTGCCTGATTTATCAGGCTTGGGGCACCGAGTTCTTAAAACTTTTACTTGCTGATTTGCTTCTCAGCCCAGTCGCCTGCCCAGGGCACCTTCCACATTTTGCCTGTGCCTGCCTGAATCACAAGGATAATCCACAATACGGCCATCAGGATCCAAATAAGTCTATATAGGATCCAGCCAATAACGGGAATCCAGCCCAAGATAAGGAGGGCTGCGGTTAATACACCGAAGGTCATAATGGATTGCCAGGCATGGAATTTAACGAAGATGCTTTTCTTTTCAAGGACGATGAAAACTATTCCCGTTATCCACCCAGCCACGTAACAAAGAAGCCCGGCTACATTGGCTGACATACCTGTGCTACTCTCCGCTTCTGGCGTAGCTGCACCTTCAGTTGGCGTTGCAGCAACACCCAGCCCAGCGCCACACTTGGAGCAAAACTTAGCCCCCTCAGGATTTTCCGCGCCACATTTAGAGCAGAACATATTTACCTCCTTGTGTTAGATTTATATCATATATTGCGAATATGTCAATAGCCCTTTGAGGCTTTTTGTCGCCCTGAGCGTTAGCGAAGGGGCTAGATTTTTCCCCTTATTTAGTCAAAACTTCAGCTTTATGTTCGCATTGAGAATGATGATACACCAAGTTTTAATGAAGTTCGAACTCAGGGGCAGCTCTTCACGGCAAAGCTCACCCCAACATTGTCAAAATACCCTGACGAATCATTTTTACGGCAATAGTAGCTAGAAGCAACATAGTTATTTTTGATATAGCACTCACGCCGGTATCGCCTAAGAAATCTACAATTCGATTAGCTTGCCTGAAAAGGAGCCATTGTATCACTAAATTAAGGATAAAGGAAAGCATCACAATGGCGATAAAATATTGGTCGATAAGCAAAAGCAAGGTAGCAAGCACTGCTGGCCCGACAACCAGAGGAGTGCCTAGAGGTACAACGCCTACCGTCTGAGAAGCTGATAAATCCTGGGTTTCTACCATCTTACCGGTGATTAAATACCTGACGGCCAAAATCAGCAAAATGATGCCACCAGCCATTAAGAAATCAGCCACCTCAATGCCTAAAAGCAAAAAGATAGCTTTGCCAATAGCAACAAATCCCAGACCTACACCAAGGGCAGTAAGTGTGGCCAAATTTACTGTCTGTCTGCGACGCGTGGGCCCTATTTCTTGCGTCAAAGCGAGAAAGATAGGCAAATTCCCCACGGGATCCATCGCTACAAAAAGAGGGATGAAGGTTAAAGCTAGTTCTCGAATAATCGCCACCGTCTCACCTGAAATCCCACTTTCTTAATTCTAAGCTCAAATTCGTTTATAATTTAGAGTTTAGATTTTGTATTTCCCCAAAGGGGCTAAAGCTGATTTCGCAAGATTTCATCGTGCTGGAAAACCCAGGTGACCGAAACCACGCTATCATCTTCGGCTAAGCCCATTAGCCTGGCTCCCCGGCCACCTCTGCCCTGAATTGATACCTGCTCCATAGGAATGTTCACCACGTTGCCCCTGGCTGATAACATCACCAGGGAGCCTTGCGGGGAAACAAGCTTGGATACAGCTAGATTACCCGTTTTCGGGCCGACCCTATAAGCCCTCACTCCTTTGCCTCCCCTATTATGAACAGGATAATTTTTTATCGGGGTCAGCTTGCCGAAACCTTTTTCGGTCACTGTGAGAACATAAGCATCGGGAAGGACAATGCCCATACCAACAACATAATCGTCGACGAGACGAATGCCACGAACACCGCCACTAGTTCGAGACGCTGTCCTTAAGCTTTTGACCTTAAATCTCATAGCTTGACCATTTCGACTCACCAGGATGACCTCATCTTCATCAGCAACCACTCCAGCTGAGACCAACTTATCTTCATTTCTGAGCCCCATAGCAATAATGCCATTCCTCCTTATCGCAGCAAATTTGCTTAGTGTAGTCTTTTTAATCACGCCACCCTTAGTGGCCATTAATAAGAACTTGTCTGAAGGAAAGCTTGCTAGGGCTAACAACACAGTTACTTCATCTTTCAAGTCAATAGGCAATAAATTAACCAGGGCTATCCCCTTGGCCGTGCGGGATGAATCCTCGGGAATCTCGTAGCACTTAAGACAGTAAACCTTACCAGTGCTGGTAAAGAAAAGGAGATTATCATGGGTGTCAGCTACCAAGATGTGGTTTACTGTATCGCCACCCCGGGTTACCATTCCCATGACGCCTTTTCCGCCACGGTGTTGCAGCCGATAAGTGCCGGCAGGAATCCTCTTAATAAACCCCCTGTTAGTCAAGGTAACTACCATTGCCTCATGAGGAACAAGATCTTCCGTACGAAATTCTTCGATTTCCTCTGCCTTCACTACGGTTCGCCGGGAATCACCATAATTGGATTTAAGCTCCTCAGCATCCTGGGCAACAAGTGATAATACTTTCCGAGGGTTAGCTAACAAATCCTCGAGATAGGAAATATTTTTTATCACAGTGGCATATTCCTCAGTTATTTTGTCTTGCTCTAGCTTAGCCAATCTACGAAGAGGCATATCAAGGATAGCTTGCGCTTGAATCTGTGACATAGTAAAAGCTGCCATTAAGTTGGCACGAGCGGACTCTACAGTTTGAGACTGTCGAATGATCTTGATTACTTGCTCCAGGTTGTTGAGGGCGATTCTGAAGCCTTCGAGGATATGAGCCCTATCCTTTGCCTTATCAAGTTCAAATTGAGACCTCCTGGTAATGACTTGAACACGAAAGTCAATGTAAGAAGTTAGCGCCTCTTTAAGATTAATTACTTTAGGTTGTCCATTAACCAAAGCAACCATATTGATGTGAAAGGCAGATTGCATCGTGGTATACTTGTAGAGGTTATTAAGTACCTGTCGAGGTTGTGCTTCCTTTTTGAGTTCGATAACAATACGCATGCCTTCCCTATCCGACTCATCACGCACCTCGGCTATCCCCGAAATTTTCTTCACTTTAACCAGCTCAGCTATCTTCTCTACTAAAGCTGCTTTGTTTACCTGATAGGGAAGTTCAGTAACAACTATTTGTCTCTTGCCCGCCTTGCTAGTCAGTTCTTTGGCTTTAGCTTGAAGTATAATTTTCCCTTGTCCTGTAGTATAAGCGTTGTCTATGCCCCCTTTCCCCCAAATTATCCCGCCAGTGGGAAAATCGGGGCCTTTGACCAACTCCAGTAGTTCCTCTACAGTAGCTTGGGGATTGTCAATTAGATAGGCAATAGCATCACATATCTCGCCTAGGTTATGAGGAGGGATGTTAGTCGCCATTCCCACAGCTATGCCTGAAGAACCACTAGCTAGTAAGTTAGGCAACCTGGCGGGCAAGACAGAGGGTTCCTGGAGAGAGACATCGAAGTTGGGAACAAAGTCGACGGTATTTTTTTCGATGTCAACTAGCATTTCCTCGGCAATTTTAGAAAAGCGAGCTTCGGTATACCTCATTGCCGCTGGTGGGTCATTGTCAATGCTGCCAAAATTGCCCTGCCCATCAACTAAGGGATATCTCAGAGAAAAATCCTGAGCCATGCGTACCATGGCTTCATATATGGGGGCATCTCCGTGGGGGTGATACTTCCCCATGACTTCACCAACAATGCGGGCACTCTTCTTGTATGGACTGTTGTATCGTAACCCCAAGCCATCCATAGCGTACAAAACACGTCGCTGCACTGGCTTCAAGCCATCACGCACATCAGGCAGGGCTCGGGAGACGATGACACTCATGGCATAGTCCAGATAGGAGTTCTTCATCTCCTCTTCGATATTGACAGGCTTTACTATTGCGGCTTCCATCAAATCTCAATTCCTCTTTCACCATCTTCACCAACGACGGTGAAACCTTCAGGCAAGGATTCCTCTTCGGGGCCAAGTTCCTCTTCCTCCTCAAAATATTCGGGCTCAGGCATAGCCTCACTTTCGTCGGTGATGATTCCTCGCCTGAGAAGGCTTTCTTTAATACGCGTGCGCAGGTGCTCTGTAGCTTTAACAAGAAAAGAGGGGCGTCCCGCTTGGCTGGGATGTTGATACACCTCTTTAATAATCACATGTACTGTATCTTCTTCTACATTGAGAATTGCCACATCGTATCTATTTCCACCTCGCATTAGTTTAATGAGACGCAATCCTTGTCTCGGCTCCACCTCGCCCAAATATTCTCCACTCTGACTCGCCACAATCAGGTGCTGCCCTCTTGCTTCCAAGTGTACTTGGTCACCAAACCCCATCTTGGCTAAGACTTTGCCTGAAGCCACATTATGAAGATTAACCACCCCAGCTTTGCCCATCTCAGTTATAAAAAGGTCAAGAGCAACTCTTCGAGTTTGAGTTCTCTGGCTCGAAGCTTTCTGAGGGTCGCTACGCAAGGTCGCCATAGACTCTGATAAGCTAGTTAAACGGGCCAGGTTTTTCTTGGCAATAGCATTATCAGGGGCAAGCTCCAAAGCCTTAAAATAGGCTTCCTTAGCTCTGTCAAAATCCCCTGACTCTGTCAAAGCTCGACCAAGGCGATTATAAGCCTCGACATCAGAGGGAAATTTCTCAATTATGTCCCTGTTTACCACTTCAGCCTCCTCCCATCTGCCCTGAAGGGCTAAATCTATGGCTTCCTTGCTCAGTCGCTGTCTTAAGCGAGCTTTCTCTTCCTCTTCCTGTTGGTAGGAGGCTATATACATTTCCATAACCTTATACTTACGATGTCAAGCCAAAATTGTCAAGTTTCTTTCTCTAGCTCAAAAGCTTGATGCAATGCTTGAACAGCATCCTTAACTTTGTCCTCAGAGATAATACAGGTTATCCTTATCTCGGAAGTGGTAATTAGCTGGATGTTAATGCCCTGTTCATGAAGAACGCGAAACATTCTGGCGGCATAGCCCGGTGTATTTTGCATGCCAGTACCTACGATGCTAACTTTGGCCAATGTAGAATTGGTGACACATTGCTCGCCCTCCACAGATTTAGCCACTGGCTCCACGATGGACATCGCCTTAATCAGATCATTTCGAGCTACCGTAAAGGTGAGATCAGTAATATTATTAATGCTGGCATTTTGAACAATAGTATCCACACTTATATTTGCTCTAGCCAGGGGCTCGAAGATTGCCGCAGCAATGCCAGGATGGTCGGGGACACCGACGACGGTGACTTTGGACACATTGGTATCATAGGCAATACCCCTTGCCTTGTTTTTTACTTCCATAGAGGCCTCCTTACAAATAATAGTACCTGGGCTATCGATAAAGCTAGAAGCTACTAAGATGGGAACATTATACAACTCTCCCAATTCCACCGCTCTATTATGCATTACCCTGGCTCCATAGCTAGCCAGCTCTAACATCTCTTCATAGCCAATGTCCTTTAACTTTCTTGCGTGAGGAACAAGATGAGGGTCAGCGGTATAAACGCCTTCAACATCGGTGTATATTTGGCAGATTTCAGCACCCAAGCTAGCAGCCAGAGCCACTGCCGTAGTATCAGAACCGCCGCGACCTAAAGTGGTAATGTCCCTTTTCCCGGTCACGCCCTGAAATCCAGCCACGATGACAATATTTCCCTTTCTCAACTCGCTGACCACTCGTTTCGTGTCGATGCGGAGAATCCGAGCTCGACTATAACTAGAATCAGTACGTATGCCCGCCTGTGCGCCGGTAAGACTGACTGCTTTGTAACCTAAAGTCTCTAAAGCCATGGCCAAAAGGGTACTGGAAACAATCTCCCCAGTGGATAAAAGGAGATCGAGCTCCCTATCGCCAGGCTGTTCATTAATCTGGCAAGCTAATTTAATCAAGTTACTGGTGGTGTGTCCCATGGCGGAAACAACAACCACCACGTGATTTCCTTCATCTTTAGCTTTAGCGACATGCTGGGCGACGTTCTTAATTTTCTCGGCATCAGCCACCGAGCTGCCACCATACTTCTGAACTATCAGTGCCATTTCTCCGCCTTCATTTACTCTATCAGCTTGCCCATAATATTATATCCTTCCTTGATAAAAACGCCTGTGCCTTTAGCCTCTGCTTCGGTAAATCTCTTCGCCCCACTAGCTGTGAATCCCGGCCCCCAGAGTATGGATGGGACAGGGTCAGCAACATGAGTTTGAATCTCGATCGGCGTGGAGTGGTCAGGCAAAATTAGCACCCGAAGTGCATCCTTGTTCCAAGAACGAAGCCGACTCACAATCTCTTTATCTACCCTCTGGATAGCCTCTATTTTGTCTTTAACCAGGCCGGCATGGGCCGCCTCATCGGTTGCTTCCACATGGACAACCACCATATCATATCTCACCAGTGCTTCCAGCGCACCAATGGCCTGAGCCACGTAATCGTTGTTCAGATCGCCGGTCACACCGGGAATATCCAGCACCTGCGTACCTATCATCCGAGCCAAGCCTCGCATAATATCAACTCCGGACGTCATGACAGCATCAAGTCCATAGACCTTTTTGAAGGCTGGCATATCAGGTATTTTACCACTACCCCAAAAAAGCCAAACCATGGTAGCTGGAATATCGCCGCGTGTTCTTCGCTCTATATTCACAGGATGGTCACGAAGCACAAGCTCAGAGCGTGCCATAAGCTCCCTTAACAGGTCGCTCCCCGGCCCTTTGGGAAGAAAATCATCAATAGCTTTGTCGTGAATATCATGCGGTGGAGTACAGCTAGCCAGGAGGGCGTCTTCCCTGCCTTTTATCTTGCATATATGTCTGTAGCTCACACCAGGATAAAAATGCAACTCATCGCTGCCCAGCTTCTCATTCAAACTAGCGATAAGAGCTCGGCCTTCGCCAGTACTGATATGCCCACTACTATAACTCCACATCTTCCCGTTGCGAATGGATACTAAATTGCAGCGAAAAACAGTCTCTCCTTCGTTAATAGGTACACCCATGCCGCGAGCCTCAATGGCGCTCCGGCCCCGATAATATACCTGAGGGTCATAACCTAACACGGACATACAGGCACAGGCGCTGCTGGGTTCCATCCCCGGCGGCACGGTGCGAAGCAACCCGACAACACTCACCTTTGCTATAGTATCCATGTGCGGAGTATGCGCCAGCTCCAGGCAAGTCTTCCCACCATGAGCAGCCAGTGGCCAACCTGACGCCCCGTCAATTATTAAGACGCAATACTTCATCCTTGCTCCCTATAGTTAAACATCATATAATAACATAGACGACGGGGCGTAGCGCAGTTGGTAGCGCGCAGCGTTCGGGACGCTGAGGTCGGAGGTTCAAGTCCTCTCGCCCCGATTAGCTCGGTAAAAGGGAGTGCAAGCTGCTTGTGTCTAATCCGCAGAGAGAAGATATAGATATATGGGTCAAACATGAGGAGCTACCGAGGCTACACCTGATAAGGTGTCAGCAGGTGCACGGAATTTGACAAGAAATAAATATGTAATTTATAGTGCCCGATTATACTTAAATTAAACACAGAATAGAGGGAAACCATGATAAAAGCTGGAATCGTGGGAGCGACGGGCATAGTTGGTCAGCAATTTCTTGTTGCTCTGAAAGATCACCCCTGGATTGAAATTGCTGCCCTTGCTGCCTCCGAGAGGTCAGCAGGTCGCAGCTATAAGGAAGCCATAACCGATGCTCAGTCTGGAGCCTTGCGCTGGTTTTGCCAGGAGGCTCCACTGGAGGAGGTTATGGCCATGCCCGTCCAGAATGCTAGCGAAATGGATATCTCCGCCCTGGATATAGTCTTTTCCGCCATAGAGTCCGACCAGGCGAAGATTCTGGAACCGAAATTTGCCAGAGACAAAGCAGTTATAAGCACGGCCTCGGCCTTCCGATATGATGAGAATGTGCCCATCTTAATTCCAGGCATCAACTCCGAGCATGCCAAATTAATTAATGTGCAAAGAAAAGCCCGGGGATGGAAAGGCTTCGTCACACCTATTCCCAACTGCACCACCACCGGCTTGGCGATAACCCTAAAACCAATTTACGAATCGTTCGGCGTTAACGCCGTTATAATGACCTCCATGCAAGCCCTATCAGGAGCAGGCAGGAGCCCGGGAGTAATAGGCCTCGACATCCTGGATAATGTTATTCCCTTTATTGTCGGGGAAGAAGAAAAGGTGCAGCGTGAAACGCAGAAAATACTGGGCACTTTCGCAGGTAAGTCAGTCAGTCCAGCCAAGTTCAATGTAAGCAGTACCTGCACCCGTGTCAATGTCCGGGAAGGACATACGGAATCGGTCTTCGTCTCCACGCAGAACGTCTGTGAGGTTGACGAGGTTGTCAGGGCTATGAGGGAATACAGCGTCTCAGCCAACGAAGTTGAGCTGCCTTCAGCCCCCAAGCACATGATAATAGTCCATGAAGACCCGTTTAGACCTCAACCGCGGCTCGATCGTGATGCTGAGGATGGCATGGCCACCGTGGTTGGTAGAGTCAGGAAGGACAACGTCCTGAAAAACGGCATCAAGTACCTTCTGGTATCCCACAACACCAAAATGGGAGCAGCCAAAGGCGCAGTTCTTGTCGCCGAACTCCTTGTCAGAGACGGGTATATTTCCTCGTAAAATGGGGGCAACTCCACTTTTCTCCTACTCTTTCCCCACCGAGATTACCTCGGCTGGCTTCGCCAGCCTGGCAACAACGTAGAAACAGAGAAAAATAGAGTTGGCCCCGTATATTACATCACTTTCGTTTCGGCAGACGAAGACTACTGATATCTTATCAGGGGGTCCAGGTAAGCGTAGAGCATGTCCACCAGGAGGTTCATGAAGATGAGCATGGACGAGCTCAGCAGTACACAGAGCTGCACTACCGGGAAATCCCGGGCATAAATGACGTCCACTGCCAGCCAGCCTATTCCGCGCCACTCAAAGAGTGTTTCGACCTTCCGCTACGATAAGGATGTGCCCATCTTAATTCCCGGCATCAATTCCGAGCATGCCAGGTTAATTGATGTTCAGAGGAAAGCCCGGGGATGGAAAGGCTTCATTATCCAGATTGTTCAACGGAACAGGCTTTTTATTTCCATACGGAGCACAGGGAAGTGGATTAGCGAGCCAGAACACACTCTCAAAAACTGCTTTTGCCTGGAACAACAGTTGGTGTAGAATGTACGAATGAGTGAGAAGCAAAGGAAAACCGAACCAAATACATTAGCAAGTGTAAAACAAGGAGATGGTGCTGCTGTCACTCTGGTCAGTGGATACAAGGTGACAGATGTGACATTCTCCGAAAGCGAAGCTTGCCCTACATTTATGATAGCGAATATAAACCCCAAGTTTGATATTGGCTACAATCTCTCACGCATGGAAAGCATCGTACAGGTAGCCCACGAGGTGAGTGCTGATATCCTGGTCTTTCCAGAATTGTGTATTTCTGGCTGTGTTTGGGACGCGAACCACAAGGCAGAGGTACAGGAGCAACTGAAAGCCAGTGATAACCACCAGCCGGAGGTAAAAAGGGTGCTGGATGGAATAAAAGCGGGGCTAATTGGCAACGGCAACGGGCTGAAGATGGTCTTCTTTAGCAATGTACGAGTGGATAAACACCACGCAAAGATACACGATAGCACTTTTGTGATGACGCCGGACGCTGATTACAATAATATATTCTACGATAAGATATTTTTAACTCCGCTGGATAAACTCTTTTTTCACAGAGGAAGTGACAGGAGGCTGGTGCTGGATATGCAATGGGGGAGAATAGGAATAGTGATGTGCTATGACCTGTGTTTTGTAGGTCTGGGCAGAAGATATGCTTTTGACGATGATGTGGATGTTATCATTACCCTGGCTGCTTGGCGGATGGAAGCAGTCCGTAAGTACCCCTTGCTTAACCTGCAGCTAGACAACTACTATCAGTTCATCTGGAGTCTGATGCACTCAGCATTGGCTGCCCATAACCAGGTATGGAGCATCGGGGCTAACTGCGTGGGCGTGTTTGAAAAAACTGGTGGGCGCTTCTGCGGCGAAAGCGGCGTCTGGAGTCCTTCGGGAATCCAACTTGTGCAGGCATCTCATGAACAGGAAGAGCTAATCGTTATCCGCCACCTTGAGATACGAGGACATATGAGGCACCAGGCAAAGGAGCATTTTGACTACAGCTTCGACTTTGATGAAGTCTACCGGAATATAAGGGATATGAAGCCTAAGTGGGTGTCTCTGCATAATCTATGAATTAATCAGATGTAATTCACCTCTGAGCCAGGAATCTTATTGAGTGGCCTGTCACGGCTGTGCCTTTTAGCTGATTGTTTCCTAAGCCTCGTATTATAATAGTCCCAAGCCAGTTCCTTCGTTCCTTCTTAACACCCATATGTGGTCAATTTGTTGCAGTGCGTTCTGCTGTCCTTCTTCACGGAGAGCTTTTGTGTCACGAGCTAATTCGAGGGGTTGAAGACGCTATTCTCTCTTTTAGGCGGAAATGAACTCCGTCACTAAATTCAGCTCTGTCTTACTATGTATTGTAAAAAATACAGTTGACCCCGCTCTGTCGGTGAGCTATCTGCAAGTTCGGGCTAAGCCAACCACCAAAACCACCAGGGCGATAATAACGATGGTCCAAATCGAAATCTGAGTCCGTTTGCCAGCATTGGCAAGCCTGCGTTCAGCCTGCCTTCTCCTCCGCCTGCTAGTCATATTGTGCCCAAATCCACAGGATATGGAAAGTCATAAAAGATTGCGGCGCTTCAGCAGAGACATAGCCTGAATAGCATGTCACTTGCACTATTTTCATGATAATGGGGGTTTTCTCTTATGCCAGTCGGTTGCTTGCTCATAGGCGAAGGCGACGCGCAGCAGTATTTCCTCGCTGAAAGGCTTGCCCATGATTTGCATACCTATGGGTAGGTTGTCAGCGAAGCCGGCAGGTATGGAGATAGCCGGGATTCCAGCTATGTTTATGGGTAAGGTGCATACATCGCTTAGATACATCTGCATCGGGTCTTCTAACTTTTCACCCAGCTTAAAAGGCACTATGGGTGAAGTTGGGGTGACCAGGGCATCACATTTTTCAAAGGCCTGGTCAAATTCCTGTTTTATCAGTGTGCGCACCTTCTGTGCTTTAAGATAGTAAGCGTCGTAATAACCTGCGGATAAAGCATAAGTGCCGAGCATTATACGCCTTTTAACTTCAAGACCGAAGCCAAATTGTCGCGTCTTCTCTGTTGTCTCGATTACGTTACTGGCATCTCGCTCGGAGAAGCCGTATTTTACTCCATCGTAGCGAGCCAAGTTCGCTGAAGCTTCGGACGGAGCAAGTATATAGTAAACAACCAGAGCGTATTTAGTATGAGGTAGAGAGACTTCCCAATCTATTTCTGCACCCAGCTCACGTAGCTTGTCTATGGCTGCTTCTAAAGCCGCTCGTACCTGGTTCTGCATGCCCTCGACAAAGTATTCCCTGGGAATGCCAATTCTTAGTCCTTTGATGTCTGGAATTAGTTGCCGGGTGTAGTCAGGGACAGGGTAAGGCACTGAGGTTGAGTCGCTGGAGTCATACCCGGCAATAACATTCATCACTAAGGCGCAGTCAGTGACATCCTTGGTTATTGGTCCAATTTGGTCGAGAGAGCTGGCAAAAGCAACCAAGCCGAAGCGGCTGACCCGACCGTAGGTTGGTTTAAGTCCCACCACGCTGCAAAGTGCGGCTGGTTGGCGGACACTGCCTCCAGTGTCAGAGCCCAGAGCATAAACAGTTTCATCAGCAGCTACAGCAGCTGCTGAGCCACCGCTGCTACCTCCTGGGACACGGCTTAAATCCCAGGGATTGTGGGTGGGGAAAAAGGCGGAATGCTCCGTAGAAGAACCCATGGCAAATTCGTCCATATTCGTTTTCCCGACTATTACCGCCTTCTGTGCCTTCAGTTTCTCTATTACCGTAGCATCATAGGGAGGGATGAAGTTTTCCAGCATCTTTGAACTACAGGTAGTCCTTATCCCCCTGGTGCATATGACATCTTTGATTAAGGTGGGGATGCCGGTTAAAGGGGTAATTTCATGGGCAGTTTTAATGTAATTATCGACTTTCTTTGCCTCTTTCAGAGCATTGTCTTCAACAATAGTGACACAGGCGTGAACTTTCCCTTCTATCTCAGCGACACGCTTCAGTACAGATTTTGTCAGTTCCGTCGAGGAAATTTTCCTTTGTTTAAGAAGCTCGTGTGCTTCATGAATAGTTAGCTGGTGTAGTTCATTCGCCTGCATATTTAGAACCTTTCTTTGAGGCTGCGACGCCTGATAACTTTGCGCCAGTCGCCACCAGTTTTGCTGTGCATCTCTTTAATCCTGGGGATGTACTGTATGCCTAGGAATACCCCCAAGCCTATGGAGTAGAATACTAAAGCCAGAGGCTCGCCGTAGCGGTCGACGTAAATAAACCCCGCAACAAACGGGAAAACAATAAGGAGTAAGCCATAACTAAAAGTAGGATTACGAGTAATAAGTAGAGCTATAAAAAAAACAATAAAGAGAAACGGAACTGCCCAGGGCATCAAGAAGATGAGAATCCCGATGGCGGTAGCTGCTCCTTTACCACCATGGAATTTAAGAAAAACGGGAAAGATATGGCCCATTACGGCAGCTGTGGCGGTAAGCCCGGTAAGAAAATCAAATGGTGAAATCAGGGAATTGACTGACAACCACCGTACCAAAAGAATTGCTCCTACGCCTTTGCCCAGGTCAGCCAGGGTTACTAGCACGGCTTCCATCGGCCCGACCTGGTAGAAGACATTCATAGCGCCCATGTTTTTGCTTCCGACCTCTCGGATGTCTATCCCTTTTCTCAGACGACCAGCAAGATATGCTGAAGGAAAAGAGCCAAAGAGGTAGCCAATTACGATGGCGATAATAATGGCGATAACTATGTTGTTAATCATTTGCCTGGTGGGCTCACTCTAGTATTGCCTGAACTTTAAAACAATTCCCCTCTTGTTTTGGTGCGTTTGATAAAATTTCAGCTTGGGAATATGACTCAGCTACATCGTCTTTTCTGAAGACATTTTGTAGTGGGATGGTATGGGTCGCTGGTGGCACGTTGGCTGTATCTACTTGCTTGAGTATTTCGAAGCTCTCCAGAATATTGGATAGCTGGAGGCTAAATTTCTCCACCTCCTCCTCGCTTAAGCCCAAGCGAGCAAGCCAAGCGATATGCCTCACCTGTTCGTAACTCAGTTTCATCCGAGTGTAACTATTACATTATAGCATTGCACTTCATAATGTCACAGAGATTGCTTATCTTCAGGAACAAGATTATAATGGAGGGCCATGCAAGTCCGAAATGTTGTCTTGTTATCACATCAGGGGGCCGGAAAAACTTCACTTGCCGAGTTTATGCTCTTTACCTCGGGTGCTATTCAGCGTTTAGGTAGCGTTAAAGATGGCACTACTACCTCAGACTATGACCCGCTCGAGGTAGAACGTCATATGGGCATCAACCTGTCCTTGCTGCCAATTCAGTGGCAGGGGATGAAGCTGAATCTCATTGATACGCCGGGATATGCTGATTTTGTTGGTGAGGTAAGATCGGGATTGAGGGTAACCGAGGGAGCAATAATTGTAATATGCGCTGCTTCGGGTGTGGAGGTAGGCACAGAACAGATGTGGAACGATGCTGAAAAAGCAAATTTGCCTCGGTTAATATTTGTTAATAAGATGGATCGTGATAATGCTGATTTCCTTTCTACTTTGAAAGGAATTCAGGCTAAGTTGTCACCAAAATGTTTGCCTCTTCAATTACCCATAGGTTCACAAAGTGATTTTCAAGGCATTATAAATTTGGTGACTATGAAAGCTTATATTGGCGCTGCCTCGCAGGAAGCAGAGATACCTTCAACACTCCGGGAACAAGCGGAGGCTAGCCGTGAGAAATTAGTAGAGGCTGCCGTGGAGGTTGATGATGAACTCATTAACAAGTATCTGGAGGGGGAGCCCATAAACAACGAGGAAATTTTTGCTGCCATAAAAAAGTCTACCATTGCTGGCAAATTGGTGCCTGTTTTTGTTGGCTCTGCTTTGCAGGGCATCGGCACTCAGCAACTTCTTGATGGTATTTGCCACTACCTGCCTTCGCCAGAAGAAAAGGATGCCATTATCGCTAAGGATGTTTCCACCGGTAATCAAGAGGAGATCAAACCTAATTCGGAGTCCCCCTTAGCTGGTCTTGTTTTTAAGACCAGTGCAGATCCCTATGTTGGCAAGCTCAGCTATTTTCGGGTTTATTCAGGCGCTATTTCTAGTAATTCACAGGTTTGGAATGCCAACAAGAATAGCATGGAACGGATTGGCCAACTTTTTACCATGCTGGGCAAAAATCAACAGCCAGTGCCACAGGTCGCTGACGGAGATATTGGGGCAGTGGCCAAGTTGAATCTAACCACTACCGGGGATACCCTCTGTGCCCACGAACATCCTGTGATACTCCATGGTATCGGATTCCCCAAAGCGAATTTCAGCATGGCAATCCAGCCTCAAGCGAAAACCGATTTGGACAAGATGAGCACCGTTTTGCCCAGGATTTGTGAGGAGGACCCTTCTCTCCAAACACGTCGAGAGGTTGATACTAACGAGTTTATTATTTCCGGAGTTGGTGATAACCATCTGGAGATAACCAGGGAGAAAATACGTCGCAAATTTGGAGTAGAGGTGAAATTAGATCTGCCCAAGATTCCTTACAAAGAAACTATTACTATGTCAGCCAATGCAGAGTATAAACATAAGAAGCAGACCGGAGGACACGGTCAATATGGGCATGTCTTACTGGAGTTGGAGCCTTTGCCTCGAGGTGGGGGATTTGAGTTTGCTAAGAAGATTGTCGGAGGGGTAATACCCCAGAACTATATTCCCTCTGTGGAAAAAGGAATCAATGAGGCCAAGCAGGAAGGAGTTCTAGCCGGATATCCTGTAGTTGATGTAAAAGTGAGCCTTTATGATGGTAGCTTCCATCCGGTAGATTCTTCAGACATTGCTTTTAAGATTGCGGGAGCACAGGCCTTAAAAAAGGGATTATCTCAGGGACAGCCGGTATTGATTGAGCCTATAATGAATCTTACTATAACCGTGCCTGAGATGTATACCGGTGATATTACTAGCGATCTTAATACTAAGAGGGGACGCGTGCTTGGAATGAATCCCAGTAATGGCATCAATGTCATTGAAGCCCAGGCACCTTATGCAGAGCTGCTTCGTTATGCCCTAAATTTGAGATCACTGACGCAAGGGCGCGGCAGCTTTGTTATGGAATTTGACCACTACGAAGAAGTGCCCGCTCATCTCAGTCAGAAAATCATCGCTGCCAAGATGAAGGCGGAGTAGCTGACAGTTATCCACTGAAAGCTCGTGCGCTATCTTGGTCAGCTAATAATTCTGCTATCTCAGCCTATCCTAGCCAGCTAATAACTCCTTTAGCTTGTTAGTAAGGGCTGGCACCACTTCTTCATATTTGCCCACCACTCCCAATTCCGCCTCCCTGAATATATTCGCCTCAGGATCCTTGTTGATGGCTATAATGTGTTTGGAGCCTGTACATCCAGCTGTGTGTTGGCTAGCACCTGAAACAGCTATAGCAATGTAGATATCAGGGGCAACAATTTTTCCAGTAAGGCCGATATGCGCTGCCTCTGACACCCAACCATTATCAGCAGGAGGACGTGAGGCACCTACCGCACCATGCAGCAAATCGGCTAGCTCCTTCAATGTAGTCTGGAAGGGCTCAGGCCCACCTATCCCCCTGCCTCCACAGACAATCACAGGGGCATCCTCAAGCTTAATGCCGACCGCCTCTTCCTTAACAGTTTCTAATATATTTGCCCTTACTTTCGACGTATCTATGTCAATCTTAGTGGGTATGACCTCTCCTTTCCTTGAGTCATCACGCTCCAACGGTGACATTGCCTTGGTCCTAACAGTAGCCATCTGAGGCATAAACTCGCTGGTGAATATAGCTTGAGCATTGCCGCCATAAACAGGACGCGTTTGTGTCAACAGCTTTGTCCCCGGGTCTATGCTTAAGTCGAGACAATCTGTTGTCAGGCTGGTACCTAGTCTGAAGGCAAGGCGAGGAGCCAGGTCTCTACCCATAGAAGTTTGCCCTATAAGTATTGTCCGAGGCGAAATCTCTTTGACCAATTTTTCCGCGACTTGCATATAGGAATCAGCTTGGTATTCTTTGAGGGCGGGGTGTTCTACAGCATAAACCTTGTCTGCTCCGAAGGCAATTGCTTCTTTAGAAGCTCCGCCAACTGCATCGCTGGCCAGCAGGCAAGATAAGTCTTCCTTCAGGTCATCAGCAAGCTTCCTACCACATCCTAGCAACTCGGTGGTAATGGAAGCTAACTTCCCGTCTGCTAGCTCACCACAAACTAATATACCTTTGTATTCAGCCATTATTTCCTCCTTAACTTCAAAGTAATTTGGCTTCCCTAAGCCTTATGGCCAGTTTAGCCCCAGCTTCCGCAACAGTCTCTCCTTCGATTATTTCACATTTGGATTCCTTGACTGGCTGGAACAGTTTATCTAGCTTGCTACGCCTTCCAGCAGCGCCAATTTGTGAAGGCTCGAGCCCAATATCGGCTGGTTTCCAAACGACAGGTTGTTTTTTAGCTGCTGCCATGATTCCTTTCAGGGTGGCATAACGAAGTGCTCCTAACCCGCTGGTCACTATAATTAGGGCGGGAAGCGTCACTTCAATAACCTGATAGCCGTCGGGAATAACTCGCTCAACTTTCGCCTTCCCATCGCCGACCTCTACCTTGCGAGCTAACGTTACAGCCGGGATTCCTAAAATCTCAGCAATGCCTAGACCCACTTGCCCCGCATCCCAGTCAGATGATTGCCTGCCGCAAAAGATAATGTTGTATTCCCCTATTTTCTTTATTGCCGAGGCCAAGGCATTGGCAGTTGACCAACTATCGCCATCTTCAAAAGCTTTGTCCTCAAGGAGGACAAGTTCATCAGCCCCTACGGCTAGCGCTTTCTTAATCACATCGCGAACGAAGTTATTACCTACGCTGAGCGCAGTGATTTTGCCCCCCGCAGTATCCTTGATTTTGAGGGCGGCTTCCAAGGCAAATTCCTCATATTGACCGATTACAGGTTTCACCTCTGGTGGCAAGGTCATTTTGTTGTTTACCACCTTAAACACAGCCGGTGGCGCCTCAGGATCAGGCACTTGCTTGCAGCAAACAATCATATTAACTGGCATTCTCTAACCTCCTTGAAGATTTTTGCAGTCAAAGGATATGGGAAAATCCGTCTTTTGTCAATAAACTCAATCAGGTAAATTTGATATGATTGATTTAAGGGATTAAGTGCTAATAGCTGCGGAGGCTGAGATACATGGGTAACACTCATGGTATGTTTAGTGGTAATAACTTACCGTGAGGAGTTACCAGGATGAGAAAGCCAGCCAGCTTCTACTTCTTTAAAAGAAAGCCCATTGTCCAAAA